>VOFI01002784.1_pt1 | contig 579470 bp, 487 predicted proteins | sample 5384131 | NCBI WGS metagenome assembly VOFI01 (sample SAMN12384728, study PRJNA508395) | human gut metagenome | isolation source: healthy gut H | host: Homo sapiens | reverse complement strand
TCGCAATACAAAGACAGGAAACCCACTCAGCGGAGATGTCTATTTGTTCTGTGGTAAAAAACGGGACATGATCAAACTGTTGCGCTGGCAGGAAGACGGATTTATTTTTATATCAGAAGCGTTTAGAGGACGGGACCTTTGAACTCCCCGTTTTAATCCCCGTGAGGACTGGAATAAGATCGAATGGAAAACGTTCATGATGATCATGTCAGGCATCTCTCTGAATACAGTGAAGTACAGGAAACGCCTTCGTTTGTAGTCCGGTCTATTGATTTGTAGGGCGCCGCTTTATAAATAAAAGCATAAATATTTTGCCGCCGGAAGAACTATCCGTATCTTTAAGGCATGGATTACAAGCGGATTGCCCTCTTATTGGAAGACCAGTTGAAATTGGCTGCGCAGCGGGAAGAGGAGTTGTTGAAAGTGATCGCAGATCAGAATGAACAGCTCAATATCCTGACTGCGGAAGTCAAATCCTTAAACAGTTCCATCCTCTCGTTGGAGAAAGCCCTGTTGGAAAAGAATGCATCCCTTGAAGGCCGGCAAAGTAAAGTCCGCATATTGGGAAAGATGGTATCGGGCAAGAAATCCGAACAGGTCTCTGTCCCCGATAAAGGAACGACAATCATAGCCAAAGTAAAACCCAATCTGAAAGAAAGAGGGAACAACGGAGCCAGACGCAAAGAATATTTTAATCTGGAAACCTGCCATCATGATATCTATCCGGATGCAGCAGAGTTCAAAGTGGAAGAAGGCAAAAAAATACGTACGACAGATTGCATCCGCTACGAATTTATTCCTCCCCGTTTTATCAAGCATATCTATCACCAGCACTATTATGCCTGTAAAGGCACAGTTTATGCCGGAAGTCTGCCAGCTGTCCCCTTGTTGAACTCTAATTATGATGCATCCTTCATCGCCGGTATCCTGCAGTTGCGCTATATCTACTCCATGCCAGTCGAACGTATCATCAAACTCTTCGCAGAGCATGGCTTTGAGATGAATAAAGCCACGGCTCATGGACTGATTAAAAAAGCGGCCGGTCTGTTTGACCTGGTTGAAGATGTTCTCAAAGAGACTGTCCTCTCGGACAATTATCTGAGTATGGACGAGAGCTATTATACCGTTCTTACCAGTGATACAAACAACCAATCCGGCAAATCCACAGCCAAAGGATATATTTGGGCAGCACTGGCTAATCATCTAAAACTGGTACATTTCTTTTACGAAAACGGTTCACGTTCCAGAAAGGTCCTGACCGGTTATCTCAGGGAAGACTACCGGGGAGCTATACAAAGTGACGGATTAGGAAATTACAAGATAATAGAAAAAGAGGCCTATCCGGATGCCATCCGCCTATCCTGTTTCCAACATTGCAAACGCAAGTTCCTGAATATAACAGGAAACAAGGATGCTGAAAAAATCGTACGAATCATCAATCGCCTTTACCAAAATGAGCACCGCATTCCCCCGGACTGGACAGCCTGCCAGATACTGGACTATAGAAATAAATATGCTCCCCCTATCCTCAAAGAATTAAAAGAGGAACTGATAAATATAAAAAACAAAAAGTCGACTTTACCCAAAAGTGAATTAAGTAAGGCGATTAACTATACGTTAAACGAATATGATGCTTTATGCAATTATATCCGCAGTGCAGACTATGCTCCGGACAATAATGCGATTGAAAGACTAATGCGATATATTAGCTTAAGCCGCAGAAACTCCTTATTCTGTGGGAGTCATCAGGGGGCTAAAAGGGCTGCACTGATCTACTCACTGGCTTGTTCGTGCAGGCTCAACAACATTAACTCATTTGAATATTTTAAAGATTTGCTTACTAAGCTCATTGATATAAATCCCAATACAGATCACGAGACTATAAGAAATTTACTCCCCCATAAATGGCAAAGGTAGCATCGCGGAGACGATTACATAACTATCATGGGTAAAAGTGATAATATGTTATATATCAATATTTTATCAAATGTCAGATGTGTTCTGAAGCTGATACAAAATAGATTAAAGAGGCTCGTTTTTTCATGAAGACAAGCTACTTTTTTGGTGAAAACAACTTGAAAAGTTTCTTCAGACCCGGGTGGAAGGGCATGGGAGATCCGGGTGTGGAGGAGGGGGAGACCCGGATCTACGTGAAACCGAAACGGGGATGTGGAGCTGTTTATCTGCCTTGTTTGAGGAGATTTTATGCACTGTTTCTGATTATAATCCAGTGGAATACCTGCTTTTTAAACACAAACAGTTCCTTATACTTGTAGATGGCCATTATGAATCAAGAATGCATAAATAACTATTGTCAATGATATTTGATCACGGTTTTGGTGCGGTTGCCCTGAAGAAACTACTTGAAACTATCATATTTGAATAATTATTTGTACTTTTGTCCGTCAATTTGGCGTAGGCCGGACGGCCCCGTCTCTTTACTGAATAAATTTTAAAGCGATGAATATATCTTACAATTGGCTGAAAGATTATCTTGATTTTGATTTACAGCCTGATGAAGTAGCAGCAGCACTTACCTCTATTGGTTTGGAAACCGGAGGGGTAGAAGAAGTTCAAACCATCAAAGGTGGATTGGAAGGACTTGTCATCGGTGAAGTTCTTACTTGCGAAGAACATCCGAATTCCGATCACTTGCACATTACAACCGTGAATGTTGGCGGCGCGGAACCCTTGCAGATTGTTTGTGGTGCGCCGAATGTAGCTGCCGGACAGAAAGTGGTTGTTGCTGTAAACGGTACTAAATTGTATGATGGTGATGAGTGCTTTACGATCAAGCGCTCTAAAATCCGTGGCGTTGAATCGAACGGTATGATTTGTGCTGAAGATGAAATCGGTATTGGAACAGATCATGCAGGTATAATCGTACTGCCGGCCGATGCGGTAGTCGGTACTCCGGCCAAAGAATATTATAATGTGAAGAGCGATTATGTGCTGGAAGTTGATATCACGCCGAACCGTGTGGATGCCACTTCTCATTTCGGTGTAGCTCGCGACCTGGCCGCTTACCTGAAACAGAACGGTAAGCCTGCCAACTTGAAACGTCCGAGTGTGGATGCTTTCAAGATTGATGATGAAGTTCCGGCTATCGAAGTTGTCGTTGAAAATAAAGAAGCCTGTCTGCGCTATTCAGGTATTACGATTAAAAATGTAACTGTAAAGGAAAGTCCGGAATGGTTGCAGAACCGTTTGAAGGTGATCGGCCTGCGTCCCATTAATAACGTGGTGGATATCACGAACTATATCTTGCACGGCGTAGGACAGCCTTTGCACTCTTTCGATGCCGATAAGATCAAAGGTAATAAAGTCGTGGTACGCTCGGCGACGGAAGGTGCCAAGTTTGTGACGCTCGATGGTGTGGAACGTACGTTGACCGACCGTGATCTGATGATTTGCAATGTGGAAGAGCCGATGTGTATCGCCGGTGTATTTGGCGGACTCGATTCCGGTGTGACGGAACAGACTAAGAATGTATTCCTGGAATCTGCCACTTTCCATCCGACTTGGATCCGTAAGACAGCCCGTCGCTTCGGTCTGAATACGGATGCTTCTTTCCGCTATGAACGCGGCTTGGATCCGAATCAGACGGTCGAAGTGATGAAGCGTGCCGCTCTGTTGATTCAGGAAGTGGCAGGCGGAACGATTACGGGTGCTATCCAGGATATTTATCCGGTTCCGGTTGCCCCCTATCGTGTGGAACTGACTTACGATAAGGTCAATACATTGATCGGCAAGGTGATTCCGGTTGAAACGGTCAAGAGCATTCTGGAAAGCTTGGAAATGAAGATCGTTTCCGAAACTGCCGAAGGTTTGGTGATTGATGTGCCTGTATATCGTATTGATGTACAGCGCGATGTCGACGTGATCGAGGATATTCTCCGTATTTACGGATATAATAATGTGGAATTCAGTGACAATGTAAAGTCTAATCTGAGCTATCAGACTCCGACTGACCGCAGTTATAAATTGCAGAACCTGATTTCCGAACAACTTTGCGGTTGCGGTTTCAACGAGATCCTGAATAACTCGCTGACACGCTCGGCCTACTATGACAATCTTTCCACTTACCCGGTTTCTCACTGTGTGATGTTGATGAATCCGTTGAGCGCAGATCTGAATTGCATGCGCCAGACGTTGTTGTTCGGAGGCTTGGAAAGTGTCGAACATAATGCGAAACGCAAAAATGGCAATATCCGCTTCTTCGAATTCGGAAATTGCTATGATTACAATATCGACCATAAGAAGGAAGGTGAAACATTGGCCGAATTCTCGGAAGATTATCGTTTGGGCTTGTGGGTAAGCGGCAGCCGTGTGGATAACAACTGGGCGCATCCGAATGAAAAGTCTTCTGTTTATGAATTGAAGGCATATGTGGAAAACATCTTGGTTCGTCTCGGTGTGAATTTGCAGAAGGTCATTTTTGGTAATCTGGCTAACGATATCTATTCGGCAGGTTTGAGTATTACGACTTCGTCCGGGCGCCAGTTAGGTACGATGGGTATCGTCAGCCCGAAGATCTGTAAGGAATTGGATATTGAAACGGATGTCTATTATGCGGAACTTTCCTGGACATTGTTGATGAAGGAAATCAAGAAGAGCAAGGTTACCTTCTCTGAAATTTCCAAGTTCCCGGCAGTGAAACGAGATCTAGCCTTGTTGTTAGAGAAGAATGTTCAATTTGCCGAAATAGAAAAGATCGCAACGGAAAGTGAACGTAAACTGTTGAAAGACGTTGCTTTGTTTGATGTATACGAAGGAAAGAATCTGCCGGCTGGCAAGAAATCATATGCCGTCAGCTTCTATTTGCAGGATGAAGGAAAGACTTTGAATGATAAGCAGATCGATGCTATCATGAAAAAGATCCAGACAAATTTGGAACAGAAGTTAGGTGCACAATTGAGAGGATAAAAAACATAAATCATAAATCATAAGATCATAAATTATGGGAAGAGCGTTTGAGTTTCGTAAAGCGAGAAAGTTTAAGCGTTGGGGTAATATGGCCCGTGTATTTACTAAGTTGGGTAAAGAAATTACGATAGCTGCAAAACAAGGTGGACCGGAACCTGAAAACAATCCGCGTTTGCGTGTATTGATGCAGACTGCTAAAAAAGAGAACATGCCGAAAGATAATGTCGAACGTGCTATCAAGCGGGCTGTCTCTAAGGATTTTACCGATTATAAAGAAATGAACTACGAGGGATATGGTCCTTTCGGTATTGCTATTTTTGTGGAAACTGCGACAGACAATACGACTCGTACTGTAGCAAATGTACGTAGTTATTTCAACAAGAACGGTGGTTCTTTGGGTACATCCGGCAGTTTGGAGTTCCTGTTCGAGCATAAATGTGTTTTCCATATTGCGAAAAAGGATGGCATGTCGTTGGAAGATCTTGAGTTGGAGCTGATAGACTATGGAGTCGATGAAGTGGATGAAGATGAAGACGAAGTGGTTCTCTATGGTGAATTTGCCCAGAATTCGGCTATTCAGAAATATCTGGAAGAGAATGGATATGAAATCACCAGTAGCGAATTTGTCCGTATTCCGAACGATGTGAAAGAAGTGACTCCCGAGCAGCGTGAATCGATTGAAAAATTGATTGAAAAGTTGGAAGAGGACGAAGACGTTCAGAATGTGTTCCACAATATGAAGGAAGACGAAAACGGAGACGAAGAATAAGTTCGTATTTGTTATAGAATAAAAAAGAGAGTACAAGGACTATAACCTTGTACTCTCTTTTTTATTCTATATCAGTATTTATATCAAAAAATCTTCTTTTCTTTGCTGTACTTTATTTCAATACAAATACATTTTTTAGTGGTTATGAAAGGTTTTAGAACTCTACTTTGTGTTATTTCGTTAGCCTTATCAGGCGTAATTGTGAGTGATGTTATGGCCCAGAAAGAATTGGGTGTGTTTAATTCTTTGGCAGTAGGTGTGGGCGTCGGTACTACCGGTATCGACGTGAATGTGGCAACTCCCATCACATCTCACTTTGATTTACGTGGTGGTTTTTCCATTATGCCAAATTTCAGCATGAGTACGGATGTAGATGTTGATGTGGAAGCTATGGAAGGCGTGAGTGTTCCCTCTACGATTGGTATGGAGGGAAGTATCAAGCGTGTTTCCGGTGAATTACTTGTGAATTATTATCCGTTTAAAAAAAGGTTCTTTCTTTTTGACTGCTGGTGCTTACTTTGGCGGGGGAACTTTATTAAAAATAAATGGGCATAGTGATGAATTGAAGGAATTGGTAGCCGAAGCCGGTAAGGCCGGTGTTGTTATCGGCGATTATACGATTCCGGTAGACAAAAACGGTAATGTGTCAGGTGGCTTGAAAGTTTCGAATTTCCGTCCGTATGTGGGTTTGGGGTTCGGCCGTGCCGTACCGAAGAAACGGCTTGGTGTAATGTTCGAGCTGGGAGTCCAGTTCCACGGCAAACCGGATGTTTATACGGACTATGGTAATGTCAACAATTTGTTGGATGAAGTCGATCCGGACGATACGTTTTCGAAAATCATGGATAAGCTCACTGTTTATCCGGTTATGAAGATACGTCTGTGTGGACGGATTTTCTAATCGTACGTAAATATATATTAAATGAAAGCCTGGCTGTGGGGAGTCAGGCTTTCATTTTTACTATAAATAAGACCGGGTTGTCTTTGTTTGTCAGGTCAGGAAAAGAGTAGGCAAGTTCTTTGCCGCTTTTATAATAACAGTAGGTGTTGCTTTGAAGGTCTATGGATTGAAGTTCGAGAATCTTGCCTGTCTTGTAAAAGTTGTCATCCAATCCTCCTTGCACGTGATAGGCTTTTGTTCTTCGTTGGTCGTAACAAAATGTATAGCTACGTTCCGGTAGAGTAGGATCGTAGTGTGTTGAGATTAAAAAACGTGTCCCGATCTGTAAAGGAAGAATTTTTGCGTAGTCCTCGGTGATGGTCAACTGGTTGCTATTGATGAGATAGAGCGTGTCGTTTAAGATATGGGCTGGCTGTAAGGATGGAGCTTGTACATAAACGTGCCCGTCCTTGACGGCTATTTCGGTACCTGTCTTGTAATTGATATCCATTCTTCCCAAATCGGCAACATCCAGTTTGCGCTTCCCGACTTCATTAAAGTAGAGATCAAATTTATAGAGCCATTGTTCGATTGACGGAGCTTGCTTGTTTTCTGAACTAACCAAGTCTATTGTTGTCCACAGATGGTTGTTATAATAAGCCATATGCCCGAAAGTTTTCCATGAAGCATCTTGAGGGAGGATACTCTGAAAAAGGAGTTGCCCGTCGTAATCATAATAGTATACCTCATGTCCGGTGCCGATCACGACCAGCCGGTCGTGGACAGGATCGACCGCATAGTCAACCAGTTCGACTGGCTGTCTCGTTCCTGGCAGATGTGCCGTTATTTGTCCGAGAAATTGGCCGGAACTGTTGAAATGATAAAGTTGACGATCGCTGACAAGGAAGATGTCTTCCCGGTCGCGCTTGATCATTTTAATCTTGTTCAAAGAACAATGTCCGTTTGTTTTCAAAGGGATGGCGATCACCTCCTCGGCGACATCGGACAGACTTCCTTCCGGTTGACATTGAGGCAAATCGGTAGTATGGATCACTTGATATCCGATCCAGCCGTATAAGGCTATCAGACATATGAATAAAAGATTAAAGGTTTTTCTCATTTCATTTCTAATTAAAAAATTCCTTTGTATAAACGGACGATACTGTCGGTTTATTGCAAGGATCTCTTAATCCTGCAAGAAAATCCAGTTGTTTTCGGAGGAGATATCTTCTCTGTACCGGAATCCTTCCCAAGTAAAATCTTTTAATGCATCCGGATTGGTAATCCGGTTTTTAACGATGTAACGGGTCATTTGTCCACGTGCCATCTTGGCGTAGATTACGATTGTTTCGGCTTTCCCGTTTTTCCAGACTTTAAAATCCGGTGTTATTACACGGACTGATTGTTCTACCTTTTTCCAGTCGAATGATGGTTGTAGGTCCATGCTCCCCAGGTTGATCAGCAGGTTATCGTCGGCTTTCACTTCTTCAATAAGCGGTTCGGTTTGACGGGCACGCCAGTAAATATACATATTCCCTTCTCCTAATTCGGGTAGTTTCACATCATATTCCATCCGGTAAGGTTTGATCAGGTCCAGCGGGCGAAGGAGACCATAACAAATGGAAACGAGCCGCAAATGATCCTGGGCAAAGCGGAAGTCCGCCTCTGTAAAATCTTTGGGATTGATATTCTTGAATACGACACCCGTATAAGCCAATAAAGCTTGTAGCGGTTCTTCTTCCGCAGAATGGAAATTCTGAAAACGATGGTAACTTTCCATCATCAGCTTGGGACTGAGCTTTAACATCCTGCCTAATTCTTCGGCGGGATATTGAGCCATGTGCAATGCGATCTCGATTGCTTCCTGGTTGAATCGGGGCGTTGTACCTGCAGGCGCTTTTATTTTGGATGTTCCAGCCATTGTCTTGGCAGGAGATAAGATGATATGCATATTTGTGAATATATTGTTTTTATTATGTAAATATCTCGTCATTTATATCCGGTGCATAAATAAAAGTCGGATATCCCGCACCCATTTCCTGATATAACTGCCTGATATCACGATGCAGACTGCTGATAGCACTACTACTATTCCTCCGATCTGCATCGGTTGCAGATGCTCGCCTAAGAAAAGGACGCCCATGCATACGGCGGTAAGCGGCTCCATGCATCCCAAGATCGCAGTCGTTGTCGAACCTATATAACGAATGGCCAGTATCAGTGTAAGGTCGGATACCAACGTCGGGAGGAAAGCAACCATCAGCACGTCTATCGTTGTGGCCAGATTCGGCATCGGGTCGGGAAAATCTCCTTTTATCGCCAGATTTACCAGAAAGACAATCGCTCCGGAAAGCAGAATATAGAAAGTGGCTTTCAAGCTGTCGAGCCTGGCGATCCGGCTTCGGTTCATACCTACGATGTAGGCTGCATAGGCAATCACTGTAGCCAATACCAACATTAATCCTTTTATATTGATAGAACCTCCCGGCGTATTTCCTCCGCTCAACATATAGACACCGCTTACCGCCATCGCCATTGCCAGCAGTATCGGCATTGTCAGCTTGTCCTTGTAAAATACAAACATGATCAGGCTGACTACCACCGGATAAAGGAAATGGATCGTTGTCGCCACCCCGCTCGGAATATAAAGATAAGCCTCCGTCAGCCAAAGCGCCGTGATGGCATAAAGTGTACCTAAAATAAAAGCGATCCCGAATTCGCTTTTCTGTATATCGAACGGAATCTTTTTCACCCACATCAGTACGGCAACCAGTACGGATGCTAAGGAAAAACGGTAGAACAGCAACGAGTCCAAACCTACGCCGTTTTCAAGCGCCGGAATGGAAAAAAGAGGAATCAATCCGAATGTGGCGGATGCGATAAGTCCGTACAAAAATCCTTTTACCTTCATGTAAATTCACTGTCTGTTGAAATGAGGGGACAAAAGTAGCAAATCTTTCTGAACCTTTTCTAATGAAATGGGAATCATGCTTTGCTATTCTTTTCGATTAATTTTGTATGTTTACGGCGTATTAGAAAATGATGGACAGCTAATTATGTCCGGGAGCATGATGAATAACCCTTGTTTAGGGTGTGTGGAAATTAATACAAACTTTATATTATATGAAAATCGGAATCGGTATTTTACTATTATTCTTTGTTACCTCTTTGCAGGCACAGAACATTATAGGAAAGGTCATAGACAATAAAAAACAACCGGTAGATGGTGCAACCATCGTTTTGCAGGCAATAGATTCTACTTATATAAACGCTTCTATTTCAAATGTAGACGGAACTTTTGTGTTGGATAGCCAGCCTGAAGAATACCGTTTGATCGTGCAGCATCTCTTGTACAGGACTAAGGAAATCGAGGGAAAGGGCAGAGATGTCGGTGTCATTCAACTTGATCCGCAGGATTATGCTTTGGATGAGGTCGTGGTAAAAGCGGAGCGTCCTTTTGTGAAGGTGGAAGAAGGGCGTTTGGGATATGATCTGTCCGTTCTTGCCGGCGACGGGGTGGTGAACAATGCATACGAGGCTCTGACTAAACTCCCCGGTGTAAAAGAGACTAAAGGTGTATTAACTTTGGCAGGTACGGGAAATTTGACAGTCGTCTTGAATGGAAAACCGACAACAATGGACGCCGGACAACTTGAGACGCTTTTGCGCAATACTCCGTTGGATAGGGTGGAAAAGGCGGAAGTCATGTACAGTGCGCCTCCCGAATATCATGTAAGATAATTTGGATGATGAAGATCATTTTAATCTCGCTTATACCAGCAGTTTTACACCTGAGCAGCATAGCAATAGCCTGACTTCCGGTAATTATCAGGCAAGCAATGTTGACAAATATGTCGAAACCCGTATGCACAATGTCACTTTGCAATATCATTCCGGATCTGGATTTGATGTCGGCGGAGATTACACGCATTATACGTCAGATAATAACCAAACTTTGTTTGCGGATTATGCGGATGGTGCTCAAAGCGGTTTCTCTATAATCGGTGGTCAAAAGATAGACCGTTATTCTATTTATGTTGACCGGAAGCGTTCTTTGGCTAAAGAATGGGATTTGGGGTACGGTATGTCTTACCGATTTGCAAAAGACCGTGACTTTCAGACCTATGATAAGGTTACAGGTGATATCCCGACCGAAAATACGGATTCCCGGCTTCGTGAGCAGACTGCCAATGTCTATGTTTCCTTGAGCAAGAACTATGCGACTGGTACATCGGTTTCTATCTCTGCTACAGGTGAATATTATACCATCGGCAATTATCGTAAGTGGGCTGTCTATCCGCAAGCATCTTTGACGTATGTAAAATCTTCCGAACATTTATTCCAGTTTTCGTTATCGACGGATAAGACTTATCCGGGTTATTGGGATATGCAGTCTTCCGTCAGTCATCTGAACGGATATACCGAGCTTTGGGGGACGCCGGGATTGAAACCTTCGACAGCCTATAATTTGAACGGCAATTATATATGGAAGCAAAAGTATATTTTCGGTCTGTTCTTCATGCATACGTCTGACTTTTTCGTACAGACGGGCTATCAATCGACTGACCGTTTGGCATTGATTTATAAGAATACGAACTGGAACTATATGCAGATGTGGGGGACAAACGTCATCTTACCCTTTAAAGCCGGAAATTGGCTGGATTCACGACTTACTTTGGTAGGTATGCAAGTTCACCAGCGTTGCGATGACTTTTTTGATATCCCGTTTAACCGGAGGAAATGGATGTTCAACAGTTCGCTGGATAACACGTTTAAGATAGGTAAGAATCTGGCTTTCGAATTGATAGGTAGTATACAAACCCCGATGATCCAGGGAACTTTTGACATTGAAACAGTCTATAACCTCACTGCCGGATTGAAATGGAGTTTTGCTAGCGATAGGATAAATCTGTCTGCCCGTTGCAGTGATCTTTTCAACTCGGGCATGCCCAATTTGAAAGTTCGTTTTAATGGGCAACACTTGGATATGAACAACGATTTTTATTCGCGCTCTTTTACCATACATTTCAGCTACCGCTTCGGTGGATATAAGAAGAAAGAAGCCGGGAAGATTGATACCTCAAGGTTCGGACATTAGCATGAGCCTTGTTTATCTTTTAGGATTGTGTGTCGAATGTACTTGTTTCCGTCTTTATGGATAGCATACTGGACAAGTTACAATTTGTCCAGTATGCTATTTATTTTTTGTAAATTATTTCTACATGAGACAATTTGCCGGGAAGGCATTTCTTCTCCTATCAGACCGTATATTCCATGCAACAGAGGTTTTACCCGGAGAGCGAGCCGTTCGCCCTCTTCTGTCAGGTAAATTTGTTTGTTACGCCGGTCCGTCGGGTTTCCTCGACGTTCTACCCAGCCTTTCTTTTCCAGATTATTGATAAGATTGGTCAAGCAAGCTTTGTCTTTAGCTGTCTGTTCTGCCAGATATTGCTGGCTGACTCCGGGTTTCTTCCATAAACGATGCATCACCTGGAGCATCTCGAATGTCATGTCGACATTATTGGTTCTCAATACTCTTTGTATGGTCTGGCGAAAGGTCATTCGCGTTTTCAGAATTTGGAGTATTAGTTCGTGTGCCGTTTCGTTATTTGCCATTGCTGTTTACTTTTACGGCACAAAAATAGTGAATATCCTTGAGATATCGGTTAAATGTTTGATTGTCGATTAAAGAATGCGCCGTTCCAATTCGTCCAACATATTCACGCGTTCCAAAGAAAATGTGTTGTCGTGCGTTTGTATATATTCCAAGATTGTCTTGGCTTTTTGCAACATCGCCTGCTCCTCGTCGGGATAGAGATAACTTTCTTCGATCAGGGTCTTGACGGCTATCTCAAGACGGAGGATTCCGCCGTTGTCATCACTGTCGAGTCGACGGACAAGCTCTTCGGGCTGGGCCGTCATAAGGGTAGGACGGTCCAGTTTGAGGGAACTGTATATGGTTTGGATCAACTCTGGAGTATGGCGAGCCGCATTTGTGTTGCGATTCATAATGATCTGAAGGACTACTTTAGCAAGTTCTTCGATCTGTATCATGATGAAGTCTCTCTTAAGCATAAGAAATATTAGCTTTGAAAATTGTCAATTTTCAATTGTCAATTGAATAATGCGGATATCCTTTTTAGGGCGGTCATATTCGTCGCGAGGTTGTCCGGCGATGATATCGAGCACATCGAATCCTTCAATGAGTTCGCCATATACGGTATAGTTGCCGTCCAGATGGTGACAACCGCCTTCTGTGGTGTAGGCTTTTCGTTGTTCTTTGGTGAACAGCAGATGTCCGGGTGTAGCACGTACCATTGAGTCTACTTGGGCGTTGATTTTACGCAGACGTTTTTGGTATTCGCGTTTATTGCTGGCTTTCTGCATACGTAGTTCGGCGCGGACGGGATAGAAGAACTTCTGCATAGCCTTTTCCTTGATATCCTGGTTGGCAATCATTTCCAGCGTGTCCAGTTCACCGCTGGTATAGACTTTTCCTTGTACGATATAGAATTGCGACATATCCGATTTCTTTTGCGGGTTGATGTCGTCGTTCTGGCGAGGAGCAGCCAACGCGCCGCGTTTGTTGAAATGGTGAGGCCGTATCTCCGGCATGATCTCCGAATTTCGGTCTCCGAAACCACAGCGGGCACCGGCGGGAGCATTGCGCGAATCAGGAGCACCGCCCTGTATCATAAATTCAGGGAGTACGCGTGTGAACAGCGTTCCGTTGTATTCGCCCCGTTTGGCACGTTCAATAAAGGTGCGGACGTGGTTAGGGACATCGTCATATAGTTTTGCTTTTAGGGTTCCGACGCTCGTGTTGATGGTGACTATTTTCGCAGGAACCTGTTCAGATGCAGATATTACGGTGTCCGCATCGCCCTGTCCGAAGACAGGAGAGAGGCAGGCCAACAAGCCTAATAAGATACAATAGCTCTTTTTCATCTTTTAAAATATTTGGTGGGTAAAGATAGTATTTATGTTGTTAAACACAAAGTAAATGGCTACCTTTGCAGCCTTTAAGGCAAATTTAAGATTATAACTACACGTATTATTATGAATTGGATTAATGATTTGTTATGGGGCGAGGGCATTGGCCACTCCATACTTCTGCTTTCCTTTGTGATCGCTGCAGGCATACAATTAGGCAAGATCAAAGTCTTCGGCGTATCTTTGGGAATTACTCTTGTGTTGTTTGTGGGGATCATTTTAGGACATTTCGGTTTTACGATCAACCACAACGTGATTCACTTTTTTAAAGAGTTCGGATTGATACTTTTTGTCTATTCTGTAGGTATGCAGGTCGGACCGGGTTTCTTTTCTTCTTTCAAACAAGGAGGGATTACGCTGAATATGCTGGCGTGCGGTATTGTGTTCTTAGGTGTCTTGACGGCTGTCATTCTGCATTATGCGACCGGTATTCCGATGCCGACAATGGTCGGAATCTTGTCGGGTGCGGTAACGAATACACCGGGATTGGGGGCTGCCCAGCAAGCATTTTCCGATATGCACGGAGTGTCTGACAATACGATTGCTTTGGGATATGCTGTCGCTTACCCTTTAGGGGTGATCGGTATTATCTTGTCTATTATCTTGATTAAGTATATTTTCCGTGTAAGTTTCGATAAGGAGAACGAGCAGTTGAACAGCGAAGATTCTTCTCATACCAATGAGGCCAAGCCGATCTCGTTGATCGTGAAGAATCCCGCTATCTTCAATAAGACGGTTGCCGAATTATCGAACCTGCTGGAACATCGTGATTTTGTTATTTCCCGTGTCTGGCGTGATAGTAACAAGCAGATCGAAATAGCTTCGGCCAATACCGTATTGCAGGAAAACGACAAGGTTTTTGTTATCACGACTGAGACGGATGCCGAGACGATCAAGACCTTTATCGGAGAAGAGATCGATATGGAACGTAAACAGTGGATCCGTATGGAAAGCCAATTTATCAACCGCCGTATCCTGATCACGAAACCGGAGTTGAACGGTAAGCGTCTGGGACAATTGAAATTGCGGAAATTATATGGTATCAATATCACCCGTATCAATCGTGCTGGTGTCGATCTTGTTGCCAAACCTGGGTTGACTTTGCAGGTAGGCGACCGTGTGAACGTAGTCGGTACCGAAACAGCGGTCTCCAATGTGGAAAAGGTTTTGGGTAATTCGATGAAGCGTCTGAATGAACCGAACCTGATTACTATCTTCGTCGGTATTGCGTTGGGTATCGTGCTGGGTAGTATTCCAATTTCCTTCCCTGGTATTCCGCAGCCGGTCAAGTTAGGTCTGGCGGGCGGTCCGCTGGTTGTGGCTATTCTGATCAGCCGTTTCGGTTACCATTATAAATTGATTACTTACACGACACAGAGTGCAAACTTGATGTTGCGTGAGATCGGTATCACCCTCTTCCTCGCTTGCGTAGGTATTAGTGCTGGTGACGGTTTTGTCGATACGATTGTGAATAATGGCGGTTTTGCTTGGATAGGCTACGGTTTCATCATTACGTTTGTGCCGCTGATGATCATTGGTTGTATCGGCCGTTATTTCTGCAAGGTCAATTACTTTACGCTTATGGGGCTCATTGCCGGTAGTACGACTGATCCGCCTGCATTGGCCTATTCGAATGCGACAGCCGGAAACGACGCTCCGTCGGTTGGGTATGCGACTGTCTATCCGTTGACTATGTTTCTCCGGGTATTGACGGCACAGTTGTTGATTCTGTTCTTCGCGTAATCGTACTAATTAATATTATGAAACGGGGGCCTGTATTTCTATATATGCAGGCCCCCGTTTCATGATGTGCCAGTCTTCTTTTATAGAAACGTGGCCTCTTCTTTCATACATATGAAATCCGGATTACTTTTTTGTATGTTCTGTTGCTGTCGGAATTTGCTCTGTGGTTACCGGTGTTTGCTGTGTGCTGTCTGGTACGGTGGGGCGCAGGGGGATCAGAGGATATTTCTTCCGTCGCCGGAAAATATCGGAGAAGCGGGTAAAGTCTTTCTTATACATGATACCTACGCCCTGTGTTGTCAGGGCTTGTTTTAGAATCATATACATGTCGTTGGCATGGTTGTAGGCTTTCAGGCGGATATCGCCGCTGGGCGTCAGCAGATATTCGAGGTCGAACTCACCGATGAAGGCATTCTTCTGATTGTTGATCGTACTGTTTTTGTACCCGAAGTTTCCGTTGAATATGAGGCGGTTGTTTAGTAATTGGCTGGACAGCAGCATTTCTACTTCCGTATCTTCGATACCGTCCTGGCTGGTCCGGATATTTGTACCGAGTTGCACTTTGTCGGTGAAGCTATTCATGATACTGGATATTTGGGAAGAAAGGGCGGATGAGGCCACTGCGCTGAAATCGTTCGATTTATATTGCGCATTGTATTCCGGCGTATAGAATTTGTTCAGAACCAGCAGATAGATAATTTGCCGGGTCATCATGTCTTCTGTATCAACCAGACTTTTGACCTGCCGTTGGAGCTCTTCGTTGGAGCTCGGCAGTTCGAGGTCGAACGAAATGGTTGGGTTCCTCAGCACACCGTCTAATTTCAATACGCAATTGACCGGCGTATTGCGTCGGGAGCTTTCGTACGTCAGACTGGGATCCAGGTCTTGTATGTTGGCTGTTACGTTATAGATGGCATTTACATTCATCGTTGCCTCGAAGGGATCTCCCCGGAAGTTGATAATACTGCCATCCCGTATCTTGAAGTTTTTATGGATGAGTTGTTGTAGGCTGAAATTATAGTTTCCTTGTACGATCCCGATGTTTCCATACATGCGCAAGTCGGTTTTCGTCCCGTACTGTATCTGGAGGCTTCCGTTGCAGTTACCTGTTATTTTATCGCCTGCGACCGGATCCATAATCAGCTCTATATCGGCATCCGGTGTGATGTCGAGAAGGAAGTTCATGCGCAATTCCGCCCCTTCGTCTTCGTTTTTGAAGATAAGAGGTTTAATGGAATCGACCGGTTTGGTAAGTGCCATTTCCCGCAATTCTTTTTTATTCACGAAAGTGATGAAATCATATTCTGCCGCGGAAGAGTTGTTCATGAAGTCGAGTTTGACGGATGTCTTGGGATCGCTTCGCATATTGATATCGAAGTTGATCAATTGCCCGTTCCCTTTTATGGAGGCTGTCCCGGTTCCGAAAACGGTTCCGAATATCAGCGGATTCTGCTTTTGGGGGGCATCGAATACCAACATATTGTTTGTCTGGACTCCTACATCGAAGCTGACATCTTTGAAATGTTTGTGATTGACGGTCAGATTAACCTTTGCCGAGTTGCCGAATTTGTCATGCACCGTTACGTTGCGTCCGATGATCGCCCCCGGTGTCAGATGGATGGAGTCGGAGAAAGTGTAGTAGGTGTTCAGATATTCGATACCCAGCCCACCATCGAGAACAAAGGCGTCCCCCTCTACATTCAACGCCTTGAACGGCCCGTGCAGATGGATATTCCCGAAGCCCCGTCCTTGCATGTTCTTAGCGATATTTTCGACGAAAGGATGCAGGAAAGCCAAGTTCAGGTCGTTTGCCCCGAAGAAGAGGGAAAGGCCTGCGTTTTTGCCGACCGGATAGACATAGCCGCTCACATCAGTCCAAGTCGTATCGTTCTTGTAGATGCTGCCTAACATCAGAATGCCTTTTTGCTGGTCGTCCCATTCGCTAAAAAGGTTGAGGCGTCCTAATTGTACTTGGTTGAACGAGAAGTTTTGTACTTCGAGATCGGTGTTTAGCATCCGACTGCCGTAGAGGTCGGTAATGTTGAAGGTTCCGGTAGCCTTTCCGGCAAATTGAAGTACTGGGATATTCAGAATGTCAAAGATATAGCTCAGTTCTACTTGTTTCAGATCCAGTAACAGTGTATCGGCCGGATCTTTTGAAACTGTTCCTTCCATGTGGAGATATTCGGTGCCATTGGAGACGGAAAAGTCTTGTATCCCAATCTTGCCGTCTGCAATGGTGATAGTAGACGGGGCTATGTGCCAGGTGGAATCGTTCAGGATCAGCGGACTCTTGTTCAGTGAGATTTCCGTACGCAGTTTGGCAGGTCCTTTTTCCTGTTCTTCCTCGATGAAGAGTGTGGAGGCGGAGAGGTCTGCTTTAAACAAGCGTTCTTTGTTGTTGGCCCAGCTGATCTGCGTCTGTATCCGGTTGTCTTTTGCATCGGCTTTCAGGTCCATATAGTTGCGCAATCCTTTGGCATTGTAGTTGGTTGCCTTGAGCTTCAAGCTTACCCTGTCTTCCGGGTTGTCACAGGTCAGATAGCCGGATTCGAACATGGACTTGCCGATGTTGAATTTAGGCAGATAGGCCTCGAAGCGGAAGCGGTTGTACAGGTTATTGTAATGTCCTGTGATACGTCCTTGGGTCAACATCGTAAAAGGCAGTTTCAGGGTGTTGGATATGGCTTCCGTATTTTCGATAGTCAGCAAGAGGGAGAAATTGTTTTCCATCACCTTCTGTTTCTTTTGCGTGACGTTGATCAGAGCCGGGATATACCCCTTTAATGTTTGCATAAGGCTGGGAACGATTGTCGTGAAGGAATAAGCACCCGTCACTTCGCCGTTCAAGACGTCGGAGGTGATGGCCAGATGACGGTCCAGTGAATGCCCCGTAGCCTCTACCTTGAACTTTTTCAGGAAAAAGCTGTCCGGCTTGGTCTTGAAGGAGAGGCTGTCAAGCGTAATGCTCCCTTCTAGGTTGTCGATATTGTTTCCCGTGAAGTCGGCATTCAGTGTGCAGGAGATATCCGGAGCCTCGTATTTATTCGTCAGATGGAGGCTGTCCGGATGGAAATGTTCCAGACGTGAAGTGAAGTTGAACATAGAATTTTTGCCTTCATGCAGGAATAGCCCTTCGGCATACAGTTTGCCGTTCGGATCGTTGATGTCCAACACTCCGTTGAACCCGTTTTTCTGGAAATTACCTGACAGGAGTATGTTTTCATATTTGTAGCCTTTGTATTCGAACTCGTCTATATTCGCCTTTATGTTACCTGAAAACGACCCGTTGGCAGGACGGTGTGTGTCCAGCGTAACGGCTAACTTGGCTGTTCCATACGGATTACCGTCCGGAAAAAGTTCATTCAGGTGCAAGGGGGAAGTCGAAAGGTGTCCTTTCAGGTAGGCGGCGATATTCTTCTCCTTGTCGTTTCCGAATATCAGGTCGGTCTGGACGGAACCGATCGCCGACGAGAACTTGCCGAAAGCGACCAGGTTGTCGAAGAAACCGGATATCTCTCCGGTAAAGTTGATCGTGCCTAACTTGACGATCGCATCCGGCAGCTTGACTGGGCGTTCGTTGAAGTTGTTAGCAAGGCCCGAAATTCCTTCGGTCGTGATATACATCTTATTGACTTGTCCGAAGATATAGGCGTCTTCCGGGTGTGTTATTCCTTTCATCTCCATCTTGCCGACAAAAAGCATCTTGTCGCTGTATTTCAGTGTCAGCCGTTTCAAGCCGATATTGTTTATGTAGCCCGATGCCTCGGCCGAAAGTTCGATGGTTTCCGAGAAGTTGCGGAATGCCGGGACGAAAGCGGAGAGGTCTTTCAGGCAAATTTGCGAAGGTGCGATATTCAGTTCGACTGGCGAATGATCCAGTAAATCGGATGCACTAACTGCTTCTCCGGTATGGATATGGGCGCGGTCTATTTTAAGATCTGTTTCTGGCAGCTTGATTTCAAAGTTGTTAATGATCGCGCTGTCTTTGTTGGCTACGATGTTGAGCGAAAGCTTGTTCAGCGAAAAGCCCGAAGCCTCGTCGAAACTCATCTTCTTGATATTGGCATTGAGGCTGTCCTTGTTGAATGCCTTCATAGAGATTTTGGCACTTATATTGCGGATGTCAATATGCTTGGCATTGAACTTTCCGGGGGTAGTGGCTGCATTCTTCACATCGTAACGGAAATTTCCCCGGCGTATTAAGATCGAGTTGAAACGCAGGTCGATATTGGATTGCTTTTTTACGGTGTCTTTGCTGGCGAAAGCATCGATGACGAATTGCAGGTTCAACTTATCTGCCGGCGTTTCCTTATGCAAGTTGACGGAGAAACCGAACAGGCGGACTGTCGAGAACACGATCCTGCCGTTTAACAAAGGCAGGATTTCGAAACCTGCCGACACATGGTTGGCATCGAACAGTACGGTTCCGCTTTCATCTTCGAGATACAGATTTTCCAGTACCAGGCGGTTGAACCATTCGATGTCTACATTCCCGATCCGTACGGGCACACCTAAACGCTCGGATAATTCTCTCGTTGCCGTCGTTGCCACTTTTTGCTGCACATAGGGAATGCGCAATAAGATGGCCGGAGTTGCATAGAATATCCAGAACAGAGTGAGCAGGGTGACAATTATGTATTTAAGTCCTTTGATATCTTTACTATAATTTAAGCACAAAACTACAACAATATCCCGATAGATTTCGTTAATTTGCACAAAAATTAAAACGAAGATATGAGTGTGACAATCTTAGGAATCGAATCATCGTGTGATGATACTTCCTCATCTGTAATACGCGACGGCGTGATGTTGTCGAATGTAATTGCCAGTCAAGCTGTTCACGAAGCCTACGGCGGTGTTGTTCCCGAATTGGCTTCCCGCGCACATCAACAGAACATTATCCCGGTGGTTGCCGAAGCGATCAAGCGTGCCGGTATCGATAAATCCGAATTGAGTGCCGTTGCTTTCACCCGTGGGCCAGGTTTGATGGGGTCGTTGTTGGTCGGAACTTCTTTTGCCAAAGGTTTGGCGGCTTCGTTGGACATTCCGATGATCGAGATCAACCATTTGCAGGCGCATGTGTTGGCCCATTTCATCAAGGAGACGCCGGAAGACGATCATGCTCCTTCGTTCCCGTTCCTTTGCCTGTTGGTATCTGGTGGGAACTCGCAGATTATCAAGGTGAACGCATACAACGATATGGAGGTGATCGGACAGACGATCGACGATGCTGCCGGTGAAGCGTTCGACAAATGTGCGAAGGTGATGGGGCTGGGGTATCCTGGGGGACCTGTCGTGAATCGCCTTGCCAACGAAGGAAACCCGAAGGCTTTTACATTTAGCAAACCGCATATCCTCGGTTACGACTATAGTTTCAGTGGGCTGAAAACCTCTTTCCTTTATACCTTGCGTGATAAACTACAGGAGGAACCTGATTTTATCGAAAAGAACAAGCAGGATCTTTGTGCCTCTTTGCAAGCGACGGTGATCGATATCCTGATGAACAAATTGCGCCGGGCGGCAAAAGATCTGGGCATTAAGGAGGTTGCCGTAGCTGGTGGCGTATCGGCCAATTCCGGCTTGCGGGATGCATTTCTTGACCATGCGAAACGTTTTGGCTGGAAGGTGCATATCCCGAAATTCTCTTTCACGACGGACAATGCGGCAATGGTTGCCATAACGGGGTATTACAAATATCTCGACAAGCAATTTTGCCCGATGGATGCGGCTCCCTTTGCAAGGGTAGAGGTGAAACTAAGGTAACATGTTGGTCGTTTCATGGGCATGAAACAAAAGTTTCCCCTGCATGAAACAAAAGTTTCCCCTGCATGAAACAAAAGTTTCCTACAGGGGAAACTTTTTATGAGATATAGGAACAAGGTAAAGAAGATACGAATGGTTATAGAAAAAGAAATAGGCGAGTTGCTTCGTTCCCGCCATCTGACGATGGGAACGGCTGAAAGTTGTACCGGCGGATATATTGCACATCTGATTACACGTGTGGCTGGCAGTTCAGATTACTTTTGTGGAGGAGTCGTTTCCTACAGCAATGAAGTGAAGCACCATGTTTTAGGCGTTTCGGAAGATAGCTTGGCGCAGTACGGGGCAGTCAGTCGTCCGGTCGTCGAGCAGATGGCGTTAGGAGCGATCCGTGTGTTAGGTTGCGACTGTGCGGTTGCCACTTCCGGCATTGCCGGTCCCGGTGGAGGTACGCCGGAAAAGCCGGTCGGAACTGTCTGGATTGCTGCCGCCTTGAAAGACATGGTCGTATCAGAATGCTGTCATTTCGGGACAGAGCGTGAAGATAATATCCGGTTGGCGGCGAATACGGCGTTGAGGATGCTGCAGCAGTTGCTATAAAATAATATGTTTCTCGTATTTATTGGCCCTTAGCTGTGAAACATCCTGTATAAAACATCCGGTTGTTTTCTCGTGCCGTTTGGTTGGACACTTTGAATTGCGGAAAGGCCTGTTCCAGCCTTAGCACCAATGTGTCGCCTAAAGATGTATATAAACTGTCGGCGGTCGAATTATAGGGAAGACTGCCGAAATAGCAAAGATGATTTTCATTCATGAAAAGATCGGCGCCTAACCAACCTTTTCGGATACCCCATTCGGTTGAATCGGGGAGGGAAACATAGAGGTCGAGACTGTCCGATTGTACCATCAGGTTCAACGGGGCGTTTTTGTCGAATGACTTGCGCAGGCGGTCTTGGTCGGGTAGCAGGTAACTTTGCCGGTTTCGTTGGATTTGGGCGACTTCTTCGAGTAGTTTCTTGCTGTAACTTGCCACCCATATGCCCTCGTGTTGATAATAACCGAAAAAACGGTTTCCGGTATCCGGGTAATAGGTAAAAGTGATGCCGTCCCTTTTTTGTTTCTGCGGAGCGAACGAGCCGAAAGCCTTTTGCAATGTGTTTTTCTCTATCCGGCCGACGAGGTTGTTTCCCGCTTGTGCATAAAGGATAACTCCCTGTGGATGGAAAGATAGAAGTAACCACGGGATATTCCGGTTGTTTTGGATGATGGAAAGGTAGATATCCGGAATCTTCGAGGCGAAAGCATCCCGTTCCGAGTCTCGGGATAAGATATATTTGGTGAAAGCGGCAGGGCGATTTACACTTAGGATCGCATCCGATGCCGGGGCGACTAAGGTATATAGATCAGTCCGCACCGTATCTTTCTCTTTTTGCATTTTGCCTAAAAAGAACCAGACTGCCACCAGTGTAGCGAGAGCAGCTATAACGAATGTCACTATTTCTCGCTTGTCAGCTTTCATTGTACGTTATGTTTTCTTGGGACTCAGGAAATATTTACACCAAGGTTTGAGACCACATTCTTCGCATTTGGGCTTGCGGGCGATACAAGTGTAACGTCCGTGCAGGATCAACCAGTGGTGGGCGATCGGGATTTGTTCCTCCGGGATATGCTTCACCAACTCCTTTTCCGTTTCCAACGGGGTTTTGCTGTTGTTTGTCAGGCCGATGCGGTTGGCTACGCGGAACACATGTGTGTCGACAGCCATTGCTGGCTTGTTGTAGACGACCGAGGCTATGACGTTTGCCGTCTTGCGGCCTACGCCGGGCAACTTTTGCAACTCGTCTATATCGGATGGTACGACACCGTCGAAATCGGACATCAGCATCTTCGCCATGCCGACTAAATGTTTTGATTTATTGTTGGGATAAGATACGCTTCGGATATATTCAAAGATCACTTCCGAAGTAGAAGCGGCCATGACTTCGGGGGTCGGAAAATCCCGGAAGAGGGCAGGAGTGATCATATTCACCCGTTTATCCGTACATTGGGCGGACAGGATCACAGCGATAAGCAATTGATATGGGTTGTCGTAATGCAGTTCCGTTTCGGCGACCGGCACATGCTCGTTGAACCAATTCAAGACTCCTTTATATCGTTCCTCTTTGCGCATATATTATTTTATTAGTGACATGAAATTTTTACCAAGAAGCAATCCTAAGAATACGGCTAACAATCCTAACACATTGCTGGCGATCAGGTTTAAAAGTGCCAACTTATATTCGCCTGTTTTCATCAGCGACATCGTATCTAGTGCAAACGAAGAGAATGTGGTAAATCCGCCGAACAGCCCGGTGAAGAGAAATACTCTTGCGCCCGCAGATAGATTACAAGTTTCGGCTATACTCCAACAGAAGCCGATGAGGAAAGAGCCGATCACATTGACCGAAAGTATCCCGAAAGGGAAGGAGTGTAGCATCGAACGCTGTACCCACGTGGAAACTCCGTAGCGGAATACGGTGCCGATTGCCCCTCCTGTTATAAGTAGTAAAACCTTTATCATACCATTTACGTTTTTAGTGTGTTTTTCCCCGGGCTGGTTAAGGACCCGGGGAAGATGGTAAATGATTTAGGTTCTCAACTTAATTGGCTGACTCAAACTGTCTCAGAAAACGGACATCGTTTTCGGAGAACATGCGTAAGTCTTTTACTTGGTATTTCAGGTTTGTTATACGCTCAATCCCCATTCCTAAAGCATAACCGGAATATACTTTGCTGTCGATACCACAGTTTTCAAGCACATTCGGGTCTACCATACCGCAACCGAGAATTTCTACCCAACCGGTTCCTTTACAGAACGGGCAGCCTTTTCCACCACAGATATTACAAGAAATATCCATTTCGGCAGAAGGTTCAGTGAACGGGAAATAAGATGGACGCAAGCGAATTTTCGTGTCTGCGCTGAACATTTCTTTGGCGAAGAACAGTAATGCCTGTTTCAAGTCGGCGAAAGAAACGTTTTTGTCCACATACAAGGCTTCTACCTGATGGAAGAAACAGTGTGCGCGATAGGAGATCGCTTCATTACGATATACACGTCCCGGACAGATAATACGGATAGGAGGCTCTTGATTCTCCATGACACGTGTTTGTACGGAAGAAGTGTGTGTACGAAGCAATACGTCCGGATTATGTTGGATAAAGAAAGTATCCTGCATGTCGCGGGCAGGGTGGTCTTCTGCAAAGTTCAAAGAAGAGAATACATGCCAGTCGTCTTCGATTTCCGGTCCTTCAGCAATGCTGAATCCTAAGCGTCCGAAGATGTCGCAGATTTCTTTCTTTACGAGTGAAAGCGGATGGCGAGTACCTAATTCAATAGGATAGGATGTACGGGTGAGGTCGATGTCATCATTCGTCGTCTGTACATTCTCAAAGCTGGCTTTCAGCTCATTAATTCTATTTTGGGTTGCCTCTTTCAGCTTGTTGAGGTGCTGGCCGACTTCACGCTTCTGATCTGCCGCTACATTGCGAAAATCATTCATCAGCAAAGATATTTCACCTTTTTTGCTGAGATATTTAATGCGTAATGCCTCCAGTTCTTCAGCGTTTGCCGCTTTCAGGTTCTCTACTTCCTTAAGCAGAGCGTTAATCTTATTGATCATTTCTAATCATTTTTATTTTCAACGTGCAAATTTACTCCTTTCTTTGAATACTGCAACCGATTACGGTGGGTTTTTTTGAAAAAAGGGAGTCAACTATTCTCTTTTTATCAGAAATTGTAAGCTACGCCGATACCTAAAATATCTTTGAACTGAACTTTGGCGCCGCGTTTTTCGCCTTCATCATTAATGGTTTTTACGTCGTTGTCGTATTTGAGCGTGGTGTTGAGTGTAGCATTGAGGTATTTGTTAATTTTCATGTTGATCAGAACATCCCAGTTCATGTCTACGTTACCGAACTGCTTATTATAAGGAATAAAAAAGTCCACGTTTATGATCTGGTTCACGTTCTCCATGATTTTTCACAAATGTAAAAAACAGGTAGCATTCGCTTTTGTTTACCCAGACTTCACAGATCAAAGTTATTATCCGTTCATCTTACCTTTTCTTTTGAGCGGCAATCGAGGAAAGAGCTTTCTAAAACGGATCAAATGACTCGTGATGTTGCTGCCCGCAATGATGATTGTCACGGCGAGAATAATTAATAATATCCCGCAACCGATCCTTGGTGTCAAGGTTTCGCCGAACACGGCAACCCCGAAAAATACAGCTGTGACCGGCTCTAGTGCTCCCAGTATGGCTGTCGGTGTCGAACCGATATACTGGACAGCACTAGTTGTACAAAGGAATGAAATGGCGGTAGGGAAGACGGCAAGCGCGATCAGGTTTCCCCAAAGATACCATTTGTCCACAATATAAAGGTCTTTCCCGAACCCGACACGGACAAAGAATAGAGATACGCCGAAAAGCAATATGTAAAAAGTCAGCGGAAGCGTAGCCACGTTTTTCAGTGTCGATTGGTTCACTCCTATTATGTAGATGGCATAGGAGAGAGCTGAAGCCATAACCAGCAAAACACCGGTGAGACTGAGTGTTGTGCCATCACCGCTTTTATAGAGCAGACCGATACCTGATAGTGCCAGTAAAATGCAAAAGACTGTTTGTAAGGTTAGTTTCTCTTTGAATACAAGTGCCATAATCAATGCGACCATGATCGGATAGACGAAAAGAAGTGTAGAAGCAATCCCGACTTCCATATAATTGTAACTTTGGAACAAAGCTAATGAAGAAAAAGCAACCAATAGCCCCATGACAATCAGTGGAACTGCTGCTTTATGTTCTATTTTGAAACTTCTCCCTCTCCCTTTAATCATCATGCCTAGTATGGGAATTGCGAACAAGTACCTGAAAAAAAGAACCGAATCAGGATCCATTCCGTCTTTATACAGTGGAAGAGCAAATAGTGGGTTAGTTCCGTAAGTCGCAGCGGCGATCGCTCCCAAAAAATATCCTTTTACCTTTGTATTCATGTTATGTAGAATTTGAGGTGCAAATGTAATAATATATATTGATCTTTTTTGTTCTGTTAAAATCTGCAATTTGTAATTTCCTGCCCTTGTATCTCTCCCTTTTGGAGGCTGGACAGGGAAGGAAGCGAAACTACAGCAGCTTACAATAATCCCTGCAAAAAGTTATTCACATTCGGATACCTATGAGAGGCAAAGGCATTTGCTTAGTCAAATAATAAAATAAATGTTTCCGGGCATTGAAATAAAAAGAGGATAAATATTGGGGGAGGATACCCGGGAACATTCTTTGTATTTAATTTATTTTGACTTTTTCCCCTGATGGGCTACGGCATCCATTAGTTTTTTGATTTTTTCCGGATCGTCGAGGAAATAATCCTTTACGAAATTCAGATTATCGTCAAACTCAAATATATACGGTACGGCAGTCGGCAGATTGAGATGTATGATTTCGTCGTCCGGAATGTTTTTTAAATATTTGATGATCCCGCGTAGGCTGTTCCCATGAGCGGCAATCAATATCTCATCGGAAGTTTCGAGTGAAGGGATTTTCCTTGTTCCAGATACTTTCCCCGTGGCGGAGCAATACTATTTTTTTCATATTCTTCTGTTTTTACATTTATATATATAACAACAGGACGAAGGCGATGGATTAGAGCTGCTTTTTCATTAATCTGTAAAAGTGGTTATATTATCTGTAATCCGTATACAGTCCGGTTATTATTATCCGTCTATTTTTGCAATTGTAAAAGCTTGTCTGGTATTTTATCGAAAAAGTAGTATATTTGCAGGCAATAATTTAAGAATCAAAAAATTGTGGGATATGCCTTTGAAGCGTTTCGGAGTCTCGTTGGAGGATAACCTGCTGGAGTCGTTGGATCAGTATGTGAGCGAGAACGGTTTCGCCAACCGTTCGCAGGCGATCCGTTTTCTGGTGGAGAAGAATGTCGCTGAAAAGAAATGGCAATGTAACCATATCGTGGCAGGTACGATCATTCTTATGTATGACCAGGTAAAAAAGGATATTACTTCCCGGATTGCCGATATTCAGCAAAATTATCAGGATGTTATCTTGTCTTCTTCCCAATATTATGTGAACCGGAATTTTTGTCTGCACATTGCAACCGTGATGGGCACAGCTTACCGTCTGACTGAGTTGTCGGACCGGTTGACTACGATAAAGGGGCTTAAGCATGGCAAGTTGGTTATGAGCCGGGCTGATTAGATATATTTTTTACCCGTATGGTGACACGAATTTTGAAAAGTGTAACACGATTAAATGACAATAGAAATTTAATACATAAAAGTGAGATATGAAAAAAGTAATTTTACTTGCTTCCGGGCTTTTGTGCAGTTCGCTGGTCTTTTCAAGCGATCCGGCTGCAATTGATAGTCTGATTAATTTACAGGGGGTTGTGATTTCAGCGAATAAGGTACAAGTGAACCGAAGCAGTGTGCCACTTACTATCTCGGTGATAGACCGGGAGCAGATCGAGGCGAGCAGCGAATCGGCATTGTTGCCGGTACTTTCCCAACATGTCCCCGGATTGTTTGTGACGCAAAAGGGAATTACCGGTTTTGGAGTTTCGGAAGGAGCGGCAGGTACGGTTAACATTCGTGGTGTCGGAAGTGGAAATAAGGTTTTAATGCTGTTCGACGGGCAACCGCAATGGGCTGGAGTGTTCGGACATTCTTTGCCTGATACCTATGTGGCTTCGGATGTAGAGCGAGTGGAAGTGATTCGTGGTCCCGGTTCTTTGCTGTATGGTTCTAACGCGATGGGAGGGGTTGTCAATATCATTACCCGTCATCATAAACAGGAAGGACGGCGTACACAGGCGCGTGTGATGTATGGCTCTTACAATACGCAAAAATATATGGTGAATAATGGTTTTAACGTAGGTAAATTCAGTAGTTTTATCTCGATAAATCACGATCGAACCGATGGGCATCGACCAAATTCGGATTTTAACATCACAAATGGTTTTGCTAATTTAGGATATGCTTTCAATGAGCATTATAAGATGACAGGTGATGTAAGCCTTGCCAAATCGAAGTTTCAAAATCCTGGTAAAACATTTGAGCCTGTTATAGACAATAAAATGAATATTTTGCGTGGAACAGCTTCTATGGCATTGGAAAATAATCAGGGTAAGATGAGCGGGGCCTTGCGCCTGTTCTATAATTGGGGAAACCATAAAATCAATGATGGTTACAATCCAGGAGAAGAGCCTTTGACTTATCTTTTTCGTTCTGACGACCACAACGTGGGAGTTCAATTGTATGAATCGTTCCGTTTGTTTAAGGGGAATAACTTTACTGTCGGTGTGGATTATAAAAACTGGGGTGGACATGCTTGGAATGACAATAATGACGGTTCAAAAAAAGAATTGGTGGATAAAACGGTGAATGAAACAGCCGGATATGCCATCATGCAACAAGAACTTTTTGGCATATTGAGCCTGAATGCCGGTGTCCGCTATGAACACAGTAGCACTTATGGAGGCGAATGGGTTCCGCAGGGAGGAGTTACGGTACGTCCGTTTGAAGGAAATACGATCCGTGCATCTGTCTCTAAAGGATTTCGTAGTCCGAATATCCGCGAAATGTATATGTGGGGAGCTGCCAATGCAGATTTGAAACCGGAGAGTATGGTAAATTATGAAGTTGCTGTCGGACAGTCTTTTTTAGGGGGCGACTTGTATACTGAGCTGACAGCTTTCTTTATCGATGGGAAAGATATGATTTATTCCGTAAGCGTGAATGGGGACGGTAGACCTCCTTATAAGAATTTGAATACAGGAACCTTTACGAATAAAGGTATAGAGTTTGAAGCTCGCTATCAGATTTGCAAAAATTTGAACCTGGATATGAACTATAGTTATCTGCACATGAGCAAACCTATTCCTGGAGCCCCTGGACATAAGTTCTATGCAGGGGCCACCTATATGCCGGGACGTTTCACTTTGAACGTGAATATGCAGTCTGTCTTTGATTTGTATACAGATGCAGAATGCTCTAAGAAAGAGGATTTTACAACTTTGAATGCGAAAGTCGCTTATCGTTTCGGTACACGTGATAAAGGATTGAACCTCTTTGTGAAAGGAGAAAACCTGACGGCAACCCGTTACACTATTAATGATGGTTTTCCGATGCCGAAAGCGATCTTCATGGGTGGGATCGATGTCACTTTCTAAACATTTTGTATACCTTTGCGCCTTGTAACAATTAATAAAAATCATTATGTCAGTTGCAAAAAGGGATTTAGAGGATAATAGAAAGGTGACCACACATCGCCTGATAGAAATGAAACAGCGTGGGGAGAAAATTTCCATGTTGACAGCTTACGATTATTCGATGGCTCAACTGATCGATCAGGCTGGTATGGATGTCATATTGGTAGGCGATTCGGCTTCCAACGTAATGGCTGGTAATGTAACGACACTGCCGATCACGCTTGACCAAATGATCTATCATGGCAAATCGGTCATGAAAGCGGTGAAACGTGCCTTGGTGGTGGTGGACCTGCCTTTTGGCACGTATCAAGGAAACTCAAAAGAAGCGTTGGCTTCGGCTATCCGTGTGATGAAGGAAACGCATGCGGATTGTATCAAGCTTGAAGGAGGTTCTGAAATTCGGGAATCTATCGAACGTATTCTGTGTGCGGGTATTCCTGTCATGGGACATCTGGGATTGACGCCTCAGTCTATTAATAAGTTCGGGACATATACGGTTCGTGCCCGTGAGGAAGCGGAAGCGAAGAAGCTGATCGCAGATGCTCATCTGTTGGAAGAGATCGGTTGCTTTGCAATCGTATTGGAAAAGATTCCGGCTGCTTTGGCTGCACAGGTCGCTTCCGAACTGACGATTCCGATTATCGGTATCGGTGCTGGCGGAGGAGTAGACGGACAGGTGTTGGTTATGCATGATATGTTAGGTATCAACCAGGGATTTTCTCCCCGTTTCTTGCGCCGTTATGCGAATTTGGCAGAAGATATCACCCGTGCCGTGCAGACTTATATTGAGGATGTGAAGACGCAAGATTTCCCGAACGAGAAGGAACAATATTAATAATGTGTCAGTCCCATCTGTTGATCGGTGCTGCTTCATCGGGGAGCGGGAAAACAACTTTTACACTAGGTTTGCTTCGTGCCTTGAAGAACCGTTCGTTTAAGGTGCAGCCTTTCAAATGCGGACCGGACTATATCGACACTCGTCATCATAGAATGGCTGCCGGTAATCCGTCCGTGAACTTGGATCTCTTTATGATGTCAGAGGCACACGTGCGTGATTTGTATGCCGGCTATACGGAAAAAGCGGATGTGGCGGTAACCGAAGGCGTGATGGGATTGTTTGACGGGTATGACGGTATGAAAGGGAGCTGTGCGGAAATCGCCTGTATGCTGAAAATACCGGTAGTCCTGATTGTAAATGCGAAAAGTACGGCATATTCGGTGGCTCCTTTATTGTACGGGTTTAAACAATTCAACAAGCAAGTGCAGATAGTTGGGGCTGTCTTTAATTTTGTTGCTTCCGAAAACCATTATTCTTTTTTGAAACAGGCTTGTGAAGATGCCGGAGTCGAGGCATTGGGATATCTTCCCAAGTGTGCGGATGTGGAGATCCCCAGCCGTCATTTAGGGTTGTCTCTCGATGAAGATTTCTGCTTTGAAGAGTTCGCCGACCGTGTAGCGGAACTTGTCGAAAAGCATGTAAACATCAATCGGTTGCTGGAGTTGACAAAACCGGTTGCGACAGCTGTCGTTCCTATATCCGCAGGTCGTCATATCTATAAACGTGAGCCTTCTTTCCCTATTGCGGTAGCCTGCGATCCTGCATTCAATTTTGTATATGAAGCGAATATTCGCTATCTGCATCATTTAGGGGAAGTTACGTATTTCAGTCCGTTGGCAGACACTTCTTTGCCGGATGCTGGTTTCGTGTACCTTCCCGGAGGTTATCCGGAGTTATATCTTGCTGCTTTATCGGCAAACAGGCAGATGCTTCAATCCATTCGCCGGTATGTTGAGAGTGGAGGAAAATTGTTGGCTGAATGTGGAGGTATGATGTATCTATGTGACGAGATACGAGATAAAAATGGATACGTTTATCCTATGGCTGGCGTGTTGCACCAGTCTGCAACAATGGAGAATATGAAGTTACGCCTGGGATATCGCACCTTATTATACAACGAAACTCGTCTGAAAGGGCATGAGTTCCACTATTCCCGTCTGGTGGAACAACAGAATCCGCTTCCGTCCTGCGCTGTCGCTTATACTGCCAAAGGAGTGGAAACGGATACTCCGCTTTATCATTATAAAAATGTTTGGGCAGGATATACGCATTTGTATTGGGCGGATCCGGTCGGAAACGAATGGTTTACCAAATTTGTCATCGATGGCAATACTTGAAGTCTGTATACAAATAAATAAGAAAGATGAAAATATATACGCGTGGAGGAGATAAAGGTCGTACTGGGATTCATGGAGGCGAGCGGGTGGATAAAGATGATATCCGGATCGAAGCGAACGGGACACTGGACGAGGTGAATGCTGAAATAGGCATTATCCGTGCATTACTCCCGGCTGAACATGAATGGCAAAGCTTGCTGGGGAAAATACAAATGGAGATGATGGCGGTCATGTCACATGTGGCGACTCCATCAGCTATTCGTGATAAGAATCCGAACAAAATATCCGATGATCTGGTTCTTGTTTGTGAGGAACAGATCGATGCTTTGTCGGCAAAGATGGAGGATAACGGTTATTTTATCCTGCCTGGCGGCTCTTTGGTTTCCGCTCACTTGCAGTTGGCCCGTACGATCGTACGCCGTGCCGAACGCCGTCTGTGGACGTTGAACCGGAAAGATCCGGTTTCACCAGGGATCATGCAGTTCGTGAACCGCCTTTCCGATTTGTTTTTTACAATGGCACGCTATGAAATGTTTCGCCAGGGGAATGCGGAGGAACGTTGGCAGTCGTTTTTGTATAAGAGAAAAAAATAGAATAAGACTTGAAGATTCCATAAAGAAGCTGTTCACATTTTTGTGAATACTGAAAGAATACGTTATATTTGTACGCAAATACGAGAACGATATGTTTGTTACATTCGAAGAAGTATATTTGCGTGACCTTTACGAGAAAGGAAAGACTGATGACAAGAAGCCTCGTTATCAGCCTGATGTGATAAGGCGTTATCAAAAGTGTATAGATTTTCTTTTGGATGCCAAGAAGGTAGAAGAACTTCTTTTGATAAATTCCTTGAATTATGAGATGCTGAAAGGCGATAAGGCTGGTATTTCATTTGTACGGGTGAATAATAAGTATCGAGTTGAGTTTACCGTAAGGGATTCGATAGAAGAACCGATTGTTACCGTATGTAATATAATAGAATTATCAAACCATTATAAATGATTGTAGCTATGATTACACTTCAAGGTATTGATCCTAAAATGATCGCCAATAATTTGACTCCATCCAACCCCATACATCCAGGCGAGTTGATAAAGGATGAGATAGAATATCGAGGTATTTCGCAGCGGAAATTGGCATTGCAAATGGGGGTTTCTCCGACATTGCTGAATGAAATATTGAATGGAAAGCGTTCTGTTTCGACAGAATATGCTCTTTTGTTTGAAGCGGCGCTTGGTATTGATGCAGAAGTTTGGATTCGTCAGCAAGCTCGGTATGACATGCAAATGGCAAAATCCGATACCTCTTTTTTGGAGAGATTGGCCCATATTAGAAAAATAGCGGCAGTATTATAGTAGGCACAGATTAAATTTAAGAATAGATATGATATCCGTAAAAAAATATATCGAGTCCAATAAAGACCGTTTCATCGAAGAGCTTTTCTCTTTGATCCGTATTCCATCGATAAGTGCCAAACATGAACATAAGCCTGATATGGAGGCTTGTGCAAAACGCTGGACAGAACTCTTGCTTGCAGCCGGTGCCGATAAAGCGGTTGTGATGCAGACCGAAGGCAACCCGGTCGTGTATGGGGAAAAGATGGTTTCTCCTGAGGCGCAGACCGTTTTGGTCTATTCGCACTATGACGTAATGCCCGCCGAGCCGTTTGACCTGTGGAAGAGTCGCCCGTTCGAACCCGAAATCCGGGATGGCCGTATCTGGGCGCGTGGTGCGGATGATGATAAAGGGCAGGCCATGATGCAGGTAAAAGGTTTCGAGACTGCCCTGAATCTGGATTTGCTGAAATGTAATGTGAAGTTTATCTTCGAGGGAGAAGAAGAGATCGGTTCGCCGAGCCTCGAAGCCTTCTGCCGTACACATAAAGAATTGTTGAAAGCGGATGTGATCCTGGTTTCCGATACCAGCATGGTCAGTGCCGAAACGCCATCCCTGACAACCGGACTTCGTGGGCTTGCCTATTGGGAGATCGAGGTCACGGGTCCTAACCGCGATTTGCATTCCGGGCATTTCGGTGGTGCGGTTGCCAACCCGATCAATGTGTTGTGTAAGCTGATGGCCGATATAACAGATGCTGACGGGCGCATCACAATCCCCGGTTTCTACGATGATGTGGAAGATGTTTCGCCTGCCGAACGCGAGATGATCGCCCAGATTCCATTTGATGAAGCGAAATATAAAGCGGCCATCGGTGTGGATGAGTTGTTCGGTGAAAAAGGATATTCCACGTTGGAACGCAATAGTTGCCGTCCTTCCTTCGATATCTGCGGCATCTGGGGCGGTTATATGGAAGAGGGCAGCAAGACGGTCCTTCCTTCCAAAGCATACGCCAAAGTTTCCTGCCGTCTGGTTCCGCATCAGGATCATGAGAAGATTTCGAAACTGTTTGAAGAGTACATCGCTCGTGTGGCTCCGGCTTATGTCAAGGTAAGAGTGACGCCTAAACATGGTGGACAAGGTTATGTTTGTCCGATCGATCTTCCCGCTTATAAGGCGGCAGAGGAAGCCGTTGCCGTAGCTTTTGGCAAACGTCCGTTGGCCGTGCGCCGTGGCGGAAGTATCCCTATTATCTCGACTTTCGAGCAGGTGTTGGGCATCAAGACTGTCCTGATGGGATTCGGCCTCGAACAGAATGCGATTCATTCGCCGAACGAAAGCTGTACGCTTGACTTCTTTTATAAGGGAATCGAGTCGGTAGCCGAATTTTATAAACGATTCAATTGATATGACAAATAATGAAATAGTTGTTCGTGCGCTTGCCAATACAGGCATTACTGCTCTGAACGAGATGCAGCAGGCGGTATTGGATGCCGGGACGACAAAAGACATGGTGCTGCTCAGTCCGACAGGGTCGGGCAAGACGCTGGCTTTCCTTTTGCCTTTGCTGACGACGTTGACGGATGAGGACAAAAAGATACAGGCCGTGATCATCGCTCCTTCCCGTGAGTTGGCTTTGCAGATTGAAACGGTATTCCGCTCGTTGGGGGCCGGATATAAGGTGAATTGTTGCTACGGGGGGCATCCCATCCGCACGGAGAAGAAGAGTCTCGAACATCCGCCGACGGTCCTGATCGGCACGCCGGGGCGTATCGTCGACCATCTGGAACGGGGTAATATCAATCTGGACAGTGTGCGTACGCTGATCCTTGATGAGTTCGACAAATCGCTCGAACTGGGTTTCCTTGCTGAAATGAAGGAGATTTTGGCACATCTCCCAGGCGTGCGCCGCCGGGTGCTGACTTCGGCAACGGCAGCAGTCGATATTCCTGCTTTCACCGGGATTACAGCTCCGGTACGATTGTCGTTCTTGAAAGATGTGAAGGAGTCGAAAGGGCTGGCTTTGCGTGTGGTCAAGTCTCCAGTTAAGGACAAGTTGGAAACCTTGTACAAGCTTTTAGGTGAACTGAAAGGTGGTTCTGCCCTTATCTTCTGCAATTATCGGGAGACGGTAGAACGGGTGAGCAACTATCTGACCGAAATGGGTGTAGATAACGAATACTTCCACGGAGGAATGGAGCAACCGGAACGTGAACGTGCCTTGTCGCATTTCCGTAACGGCAGTGCTACCGTATTTATTTCTACTGATTTGGCCTCTCGCGGTCTTGATATTCCAGAAGTGAAGAATGTGATCCATTATCATCTTCCTGTGAGTGAAGAGGCGTACGTGCATCGTAACGGACGTACGGCTCGTATGAACGCGGAAGGGGTTGCTTATCTGATCTTGAATGCGGAAGAGACGATTCCTGAATATATCACCCGCGAGCCGGATGAGTTTTTCTTGCCGGAAGTGGCAAAGAAGCCCGTCCGTTCCGAGTGGGTGACACTGACGATCAATCGGGGGAAACGGGACAAATTGAGCAAGAAGGATGTGGTCGGCTTCCTCTTTCAGAAAGGTGGACTGGAAAAGGACGATTTAGGCATAGTCGAGATAAAGGAAAGTTGCGCTTTCGCAGCTGTCAAGCGGACTAAACTATCCGGTTTGCTGGGGCGTATTCGGAATGAAAAGATAAAGAACATGAAAGCTAAGTTTATATGAGCATATTGATAAAAGGCGCTTTATTGGATGGTGCTGTAACTGATGTCTATATAGAGAAAAAGGAGATCAGGCAGGTAGGGACGGATCTTCAGGTACAGGCGGATCAGGTGATAGACGGAAGGCGTAAAGCCTTGATCCCTGGTTTCGTAAATGCGCATACACATGCCGCTATGACGCTTTTCCGTGGTTTTGGCGATGACATGCCGTTGATGCCCTGGCTGGAGCAGAAGATCTGGCCGAATGAAGCGAAATTGACGCGCGAGGATGTTTATTGGGGAACGAAGCTAGCTTGTCTCGAAATGATAAAAAGCGGGACGACAACGTTTTTCGATATGTATCATAAGTTCCGGGCTACGGCCGATGCTGTCGAAGAAATGGGGCTGCGTGCATTGCTTGCCGGCGTCTGTTTCGATCATTTCAAACCAGAATTGGCAGAAAAGAGCAAGCGTGAAAACGAGAAACTTGTTGTCGATGTGGAAAACTATAGCAAGCGCATACGGTATGCGGTCGGTCCCCATGCCATTTATACCGTGTCTGGCGAACTGTTACAGTGGATACATGGTTTTGCTGCCGAGCATTCCGTCCCGATTCATCTGCATTTGGCAGAGACGGAAGGCGAAGTCAGAAACTCAATCAAACAGTTCGGCTTTACTCCTGTACGTTATTTATATAAATTAGGCATATTATCCCCACGTCTGATCATTGCGCACGGTATCTATGTCGATGATGACGAGATTCGTATGCTGGCGGATCACGGAGTGAAAGTAGTGCATAATCCGGCATCTAATATGAAGCTGGCCTCCGGCATTCAATTCAAATTTTGTGAGATGCGAAAGGCCGGTGTTACTGTCGCTTTGGGTACTGACGGTTGTTCTTCTTCCAATAATCTGGATATGATCGAGGCGATGAAACTTGCTTCGCTTTTAGGCAAGGCCTGGCGGAAAGACCCGGAGGCGATTCCAGCTGGTGAAATATTCCAGGCGGCGACGGAAGCCGGTGCTTCGGCTATCGGACTGAAAGCCGGACGGATTGCCGAAGGCTATCTGGCGGATCTCTGTTTGGTCGATTTGGATATTCCGGCTTTTACCCCGAATCATAACTTTGTCTCCAATCTCGTGTATGCAGCAAACGGCAGTTGTATCGATACCGTTATCTGTGATGGTAAAATCCTGATGCAAGACAAAAAGGTTCCGGGCGAGGAGGAGATTATGGAGCATACAGCCGAACTTGCCTATAAGTTGGTAAGAGAACCGTAGGCGAGAAAACCGAAGTGCCCTCGATATGAAACCTATTCTTTTGTGACGTTGAACAATTAATTTGAATGTATATGAATACAAATGACAATACTATTTATCGGGAAGCGGCTGGTTACCTGTCGTCTCGTATTACTGGTAATCCGGAAACCGCTATTATCTTAGGCAGTGGCTTGGGTTCCCTTGCCGACCAGATCGAAGAAGCTGTGGTTATTCCCTATAGTGAGATTCCGCATTTTATGCATTCGACAGCCGCAGGACATAAAGGAAACTTCATCTGCGGCAGGTTAGGAGGGAAGCCGGTGCTTGCCATGCAGGGACGTTTCCATTATTATGAGGGCTATACTATGCAGCAAGTGACCTTCCCCGTCCGGGTGATGAAGCTCTTGGGTGTTAAGAATCTGTTGGTTTCCAATGCCGCAGGCGGTATCAATACGAGTTTCAAAGTCGGTGACCTGATGATCATACGCGATCACATCAATATGATGCCTAATCCGCTGATCGGTCCGAATGACGAACAGTTCGGAACCCGTTTCCCGGATATGACGCGCGCGTATGACCGGGAGTTTATTGGGCTTGTCGAAGAAATTGCCGCGTCCCACGGTATCTCATTGAAGAAGGGCGTATATGTCGGACTGACAGGTCCTTCTTTCGAAACTCCGGCTGAGTATGCTTTCTACGGCAGAGTCGGAGGCGACGCGATCGGAATGAGTACGGTTCCGGAGGTAATCGTGGCTCGTCATGCCGGTTTGCGTGTATTCGGTATGTCCGTGATTACAAATGAAGGCTATCATTTTGCCGATGATTTCGTCAATGACGGGGCCGATGTGATTGTCGCCGCCAATCAAGCGGCAGCGGTCATGACCATTCTCTTCCGGGAATTAGTTGCCAAGATATAAGAAGGGAAGAAGATGAAAAAGTGTTGGATTATGGGGATTGTGGGATTGGTGCTTTTTGCCGATTGCACCAATGTTGGTGCACAATACCAAGTTTGTTGAAATGCTTGGTAAGAAGGACAGCATTGTCTGGCAAGAAAAATATCCGGTACAAGCCGGCATTGCTGACGGTCACATTTATATAGATAAGGAGCTGAATCCTGGAAGATTACCGTATCCATGCCTATACCAGATTCTCCTTTTTGGACGATACTATCCGTCCTTTTTATCCTAAGAAGATACGTATCGTAAAGACTATAGCAAATAAAGGATATGATTCCTCCGTACCTCGCGGATACGCGAGTCGCTAAACTGACCTTTTTTCCGGAAGGAGGTAATTTGATAGAAGGGATACCTGCAAAAATGGCATTCAAGGCGTTGAACGAAAAAGGTATATATGGTATAAAAGTTTTTTCGCAAAACAACTGTCATACTATCATAATTGAATTTATATAACTGTATAACAGTTTGTTATTTTATGATAGTTCCTGTTTTCAACTATCATTCATCTATCATAACCATCATGGGGAAAAAACAATAAATTATTATATATCAGCCTTCTATCAAATTCATGATGTGTCCCGAAGTTGACACAAAACAGCATAAAAAGGCTCGTTTTTTCATGAAGACAAGCTACTTTTTTGGTGAAAACAACTTGAAAAGTTTCTTCAGACCCGGGTGGAAGGGTATGGGAGATCCGGGTGTGGAGGAGGTGGAGACCCGGGTCTACGTGAAACCGGAACGGGGATGTAGAGCTGTTTATCTGCCTTGTTTGAGGAGATTTTATGCACTGTTTCTGATTATAATCCAGTGGAGTTCCTGTTTTTTAACGCAAACAGTCCCTTACGATTTACGTTTCCCCTATATTTGCCATAATCATATATAAAAGACATTTTCAAGATGGAAAAGAGTTGGATTATCAGAGTTTTTTGGGGCGCTCTCTTTTGGCGGAAGGAGCTTGGAATTCCGAGATATGGTAGTGACGATTGAAGGCGATAAACTTGTGCCATACGCAGGCAATATAGGCATGGCACTTGTTAATCAGTTCGAGAAGGTGGCTATCAATTTTAATGACTGCTTTGTTGTGTTTGAGTAGTTTGTTTCCCTTTTTCTTTCATGGTCAAGCATGGAAATCGGAAGTATTTATGTACTTTTGTAAACATGAAAACATTTGTAATAGCAGGATGCGGACGGCTTGCCGGAATCGTTTCGGAAGCTGTCGTCAAAGGGTTGTTGCCCGAATATGAGTTGGTGGGAGTCTATTCGCGTACGGTAGCCAAGGCGGAACGTATTGCCGGTCGGATGGCAGAGGCAGGGAAAAGTTGTGCCGTCTGTACTACGGCGGATGAGTTGCTGGCCTTGAAACCCGATATACTGGTGGAGACGGCTTCTCCGGCCGCTCTTCGGGAGTTCGCCGTTCCGGCGTTGAAGAACGGGACTTCTATCGTGACCCTTTCGATCGGTGCGCTGGCCGATGATGCGTTTTACCGGGAAGTATGCGAAACGGCCAAGGAGAACGGGACACGTATCTATATCGCTTCGGGAGCTACCGGAGGGTTCGATGTCTTGCGCACAGCAGCCTTGATGGGGAAGGCGACTGCCCGTTTCTACAATGAAAAGGGACCTGATGCCTTAAAAGGAACACCGGTCTATGAGGAGGCTTTGCAGAAAGAACAGAAAGTCGTGTTTACCGGCAATGCGGTGGAAGCCATCCGCCTGTTCCCTACGAAAGTGAATGTCACGGTAGCCGCCTCACGTGCCTCTGTCGGTCCGGAAGCCATGCAGGTGACCATACAGTCGACTCCCGGATTTAAGGGGGACACCCAGCGGGTGGAGATCAGGAACGACCAGGTACATGCCGTCGTGGATGTGTACAGTGCGACGGCCGAGATAGCAGGATGGTCGGTTGTGAACACCCTGCTTAATATCGTTTCACCCGTTGTATTCTGAAAGATTGGCCAGTACCTTTTCGCTCAGACGGTCGAACGCTTGGCGGGTGCGGCCTGTCGAGGCCTGTACGCATCGTACATGCGGATGCTCCAAAAGGTGAGCACCTCCCAAGGCGCCGACGGTATCGCAAAAACAAAGGTTATTGCCCGATAACCATTTGACGAACGGTTCCTCGTCCCAGGCGGGAGACAGTCCTGTGTTGAACAGTATCTTCTTATCACCCAACTTCCGGAATTCGGCCTCGTGCAGCAGGACGGTGTTTTTGTTCAGGCAACAGAAGACGGCTTCGCTTTGCTCAAGCAGTTGGTCTAAGGGAAGGAAACGGTACCCTTTCTCACGAGCCCATTCCTTTTCGCTGCGGGCAAAATAAGATATTTCCGCACCGAAGAACCGGAGTGCATCGGCAATCATGCCGCCTGACTTGCCCAAACCGATGATACCGGCTTTCAGCCCGGTAATCTCACGAACCTCGCCTTCCCAGGCCGGCTGGCCGAACCCGTGGAAGGAGCGTACCAGTTCGCTGATGACATATTCGACTACTCCTTCATCTCCATAATCCCGGATACCTGTGACCTTGATACCGTGTTCGTTGGCATAAATGATATCGACGTTGGCGCTTTCCGGTGAGTAAAGCGAACAGCACATGCCGATGTATTTGATATTGGGACATCTTTCCATTACCTCGCGGCGGATACTCGAAGTATAACTCAGCAGCACCGCGTCGGCATCGCCGATGCGACGGACGATCTCCTCGTCATCCGCCGGAATATCGGGGTACATCACTACTTCATTTGCAAACGTGTGCAATGCTTCTTCTGCAGACGGGATCAAACTGACCGGCTCTATCGCTACTATTTTACTAAACATGGCAAATTATTCTTTTTGAAAATATGAAGAAACAAAGATACGTTTTTTTGTAAAGTTTCTATCTTTGTATTCAATTCAATCAATGTAATAAAATAAACTTATTTCTACCCATGAAGAATTCCAGAAGAGACTTCCTTAAAAAGGGAGCGTTGGCAGGGTTCAGTGCCCTGATGATCCCGGAGATCGCAAAAGCCGCTGTTAAAGAAAATACATCCGTACATGCTCCGAAGATTAATCTGAAAAAGGATTGTGTGATCCTGTTCCAGGGAGATTCCATCACGGACTGCGGTCGCGACAGGAATAGTAACCGTTGCAATACGATGGAACAATTCGGTAGTGGCTATGTGCTCTTTACCGCTACGCAGTTGTTGGAGGGGAAAGCGGCTTTGCAGCCGAAGATTTACAATCGCGGCATCAGCGGCAATAAAGTCTATCAACTTCGTGAACGCTGGGAGATCGACTGTCTTGCTTTCCAGCCGGATGTCCTGAGCATCCTGATCGGTGTGAATGATTATTGGCATACGTTGACGCATGGTTATAAAGGAACGGTCGAGACATACGAAAACGATCTGCGTGCTTTGTTGAAATATACGAAAGAGAAACTCCCGAATACGCAAATAGTCCTTTGCGAACCCTTCACTTTGCGTGACGGGGCGGCTATAGAAGATTCCAAATGGTATCCGATGTTCGATGAATTCCGCAAGTCTGCCCGTAAACTGTCGGAAGAATTCAATACCATATTCGTTCCCTTCCAATCGGGTTTCGATGCAGCGGTGAAGCTGGCTCCGGCACGTTATTGGTCGAATGACGGTGTGCATCCCGATTTACCCGGTCGCCAGCTGATGGCAAACATGTGGATGGAAGCGACTGGATTAAAGTAAGATATGATTTTGAGCGGGTGCAGGCTGTAAAAATAGTACAAAAAAGTGCAGTCAGGTTTTGGAAAATAAAAAAATACCTCTATCTTTGCACCCGTTATCGCGGAAGTAGCTCAGTTGGTAGAGCATAACCTTGCCAAGGTTAGGGTCGCGGGTTCGAGTCCCGTCTTCCGCTCCAATCGGTAACAGACGCGGTATGAGGCCGCTTTTTTAATGTACTGAAGAAAGGCCCAGGTGGCGGAATTGGTAGACGCGCACGTTTCAGGTGCGTGTGTCGAGAGGCATGCAGGTTCGAGTCCTGTTCTGGGCACCTTTTCTCGCGCAGGTGGTGGAATTGGTAGACACGCTACTTTGAGGGGGTAGTGCCGGTTACGGCGTGTGAGTTCAAGTCTCATCCTGCGTACATACAGATAGTCCATATAGTTAGCTTCAAAAGCTGGTTATATGGATTTTTTTTATTCAAGCAGCCGATTGGGCTTCACTATTCCGTGATCGGTGAAGGTGGTTCACAGATTATGATGAAAAAACCTCATCCACATTCACATGTAGATGAGGTTATACCAAATCAGTTCATATGAAAACAAACTGAAGTAGACTAATACCTTAAACTTAGGAATAGTTTGTTTGATTAATGTAAGTTCTACACTGTAGAACCATTTCTGCAAATTTAATTATCTTTTTGTTATTATACAAACAACGTCTGTTCGGGTTCGTATAAAAAATGATTAAAAAACCTTTGTTGTTTGTTTCCATATCCGGACCATGTAAAAGCCCAGATGCGTAAAAGCGAAAACAAAAGAGATGATCAGCAGGACTTTACTTTCTTCCCAACCAACGGTTTGCTGATGCCAGAGTCCCGTGATCACACAAAGGATGGCAAGGACGATCCCGATCATATTCAGAGCCAGCTGACCGTGGCGGTTCGCCTGATTGTATTCCAGTTTGCTATGCTTGATGCCGTAGCACGCATAAATATCCAGCCCGATCAGCATCCATAGCACCAGCCGTATCCAAGTGTCGGCCGGTAGGAAAAGCATCATGCACAGGCAAGTGATGATCCCGGCAACCGGAACGAACGGAACCAACGGAGTCTTGAAGGCGCGATGCACATCGGGCATTGTCTTTCTGACCACAAGCACACCGGCACAAACCAGGGTGAAGGCGAAAAGGGTTCCGATACTGGTCATTTCACCGGCCAGGCGTGCCGGAACGAAAGCTGCCAGCAGACCGACGAGCACCATGAACAGCAGATTGCTGCGGGCGGGTGTTCTGAACTTCTCATTGATGTGCGAAAAGAACGGGGGCAACAATCCGTCATGACTCATGCTGAGGAACACGCGGCTCTGTCCTAACAGCGTCACCATGATGACCGAGCAATATCCGAATAGAATGGAAAGGACGATTGCCTTGTTCATCCAAGGGTAATCCGGATGAAGCACGCCCGAAGCATCTACTTCTCCCATATGTTCGATCGCAATTGCCACGGGAGCGATTCCCTGTTGGCCGCCAAATTCGGAATAATGGGCTACGCCCGTCATGACGTGGGCGAACAGCATATATAATATGGTACATACGAGCAATGAGACGAGGATTCCGATCGGCATATCTCTTTTGGGGTTCTTGGCTTCCTGGGCAGCCGTACTGACAGCATCGAAACCTAAGAAAGCGAAGAATACGATGGCCGCTCCGCGTAGGACACCCGATAGCCCGTATTCGCCTAATGTGCCGGTGTTTGCCGGAATATAAGGTATGTAATTGTCCGTATTGATATATTTCCATCCTAAAAAGACGAATATCAGGACGACCGACACTTTCAGGAAGACAATGATTCCGTTAAAGATAGAACTTCCTTCCGTCCCGCGGATCAGGAAGAGGCTCATCAGGACAACGATCAGGAATGCCGGGATATTGACAATCCCTCCATCCCAGGGACAGGCGGTGAATGCTGTCGGAAGGTTGATCCCGAGCCCTTCCAAAAAGACGACGAGATAACGGCTCCAGCTGATGCTGACCGTTGTTGCGGCAACTGTATATTCCAGTACCAGATCCCAACCGATAATCCAAGCGATCAGTTCGCCCATCGTCGCGTATGAGTATGTATAGGCACTTCCGGCAACCGGGATCATCGAAGCAAACTCTGCATAACAAAGTCCGGCAAAGCAACATCCGATTGCTGCAATGGCAAATGAAAGTGTAATGGCCGGTCCTGTATATCCGGCGGCGACTGTTCCGGTTATGGAGAAAAGTCCGGCTCCGATAATGACTCCTACGCCGAGTGCGACCAGACTCCAGGGGCCTAATACCCGTTTTAATGATTTACTTCCTGTTTGATTGGCTTCGGCCTGCAGGGCCTCCAAAGGCTTTTTAATGAATAATCCCATCGTTTATTTGTGCATAGTTATAAATTTGGGCACAAAGGTAGGGATTGCCAGGATGATATACAAATGCTAATTGTGAATGGGCAACCGCCTCCATACGAAGCTGGGAATCAACTTCCAGAAAAATACTAAAACGGCATATCTCCAGTCGATTACGGTGCGTCGTTTCTTCCGTTCGATCGCCTTTACTATTTTTCGGGCAACATATTGCGGGGACATCAGCATCGGGTATTTATCGTTTTTCAACAGATCGGTCTTTACAAATCCGGGGCGGATATCCGTGAATACGATCGGGAGTTTTTCCATCTGTGCCAGTTGGTCAAGTGCTTCGATATAAGTATTCTGGTAGCGCTTGGTTGCGGAATAGGAGGGAGCGGCTCCCAATCCCTTTGTCCCGGCGATGGAACTGATCACGGCTAATTGGCCGCCGCCATGTTTTTTGAAGTAATCGTATGCGGCAACGACCATTTGGGTGAAACCGACTGTATTTGTTTGGACGGTAGACAATTCAATATCGGAATGCAGATCCCGGTTCTGGCTGCCGATTCCGGAACTAAGCAAGAATACATCCATTCCGCCGACTCTATCGATTAATTCCGCTAACTTTTCCGGGGCGTCCGGACTAGTTACGTCTATTTGTGCCGTTTCGATCTGGTCAGGTGCTTCCGACCGGATTTTTGCGAGCAATTCCGTCCGCCGTCCGGCAATCCCGATCCTCCATCCCTGCTTGCGGTACAATTGAGTGATCTCGTATCCGATGCCTGAAGTTGCTCCGATGATGATGATTTTTCTTGCTGATGCCATGCTAAATGGTGATTTATATATGCAAATATACGATTTCTTTCGTACGAAAATCCTATCTTCGTGGCGTTGTTAACAAACCAATGTAGGAAATGAAGAAGTGTTTTTGTCTCTTGTTGACCTTGTTGTGTATTAGCTATTCGGCCGTGGCGGCCTCTGGTTTCCGTATAAAAGGGAAAATAGTCGATGCCAATAACAACCAACCGATTGATTTTGCCGATGTCCTCCTTTTTCGTGAAGGAGACGTTAATCCAGTGTTTCATGCTTTGCCCGATCCTGACGGTACGTTTCGCATTGCCGATGTGAAGGACGGGAAGTATAACCTTTTGGTGCGTTTGGTCGGTTACGATCTGTATAACCGCCCCGGTATTGTTTTGGATGCGGTTTCGAAAGCGGTAGATTTGGGAACGATTGCGATGAAACCTTTGGAGGTGGGATTAGCGGAAGTCGAAGTCGTAGCGCAGAAAAAGCAAGTGATTTATAAATTGGACAAGAAAGTGATCGAAGCCTCTTCAAACCTGCTTGCCGGAGGCGGATCGGCTGTCGATATCCTGGAGAATACACCCTCCATACGTGTGGATGCCGAAGGTGAAGTCAGTTTTCGTGGAAGTACCGGTTTCACGGTCTATGTAGATGGCAAACCGAGCGTGTTCAGCGGTACGCAGGCTTTGGAGCAGATCCCTGCAGGGCATATCGAGAATATAGAAATCATCACCACCCCTTCGGCCCGTCACGATACGGGAGGAGATGTAGGGATCATCAATATCGTAACAAAGAAACACGCCCAGCATGGTTTTAGCGGTATGGTGAACCTGACGGGAAGTACGGTCCTTTCGCGCGGGGTGGATTTTCTGGTGTCTCAGCAGAACAAGGCATCGCGTTGGTATTTGGGCGGTGTGTGGAGTGACCGCCTGCGCAAGAGCGATTTCGATCAGGAGAAAACGACTATTATCTCAGACACGGCAACGACCTCCCATTCCAACGGACCGCGTAAAAGCAACAATTTCAACTATTCGATGAAGGCGGGGTGGATGTACACATTGCCCCATACGACGTTGAATGCCGACTTTGAAGGCGGTTATGGCGGGCGTACGCGCAACGGTGATCTGGATTATAAGGAAAAACGCCTGGCAGACGGGGCTACTTTCGGTGAAGGCGATTATTATAGTCGTGACGATTACGATCTGCATGAAACCTATTTCCAGGGAACAATCGGTTTCGATCATAAATTCGACGATAAGGGGCATCAGTTGATGGGCAGTTTCTATCTGAAATACGGAGGTAATGCGATGGAATATTTCCAGAGTGACCTTTTTAATAAGAATAACGAACGTGAAAAGGGACATCGTGCTTGGGAAGATGAGCATCGCTGGACGGTACGGGGTAACCTGGACTATATTTATCCTTACAGCAAGACGGGACGGATCGAAGGCGGTTACCAATATTTCTCTTATTTGGAAGACGGCGACTACACGATGCATTTCTGGGACCCGGTAAAGAAAGAGTTTTATAACCGGGACGATATCTATAACACATTCTATTTCCAGCATGGCATCAATTCGGTTTATGCAATCGTTGCCGACAGCTATAAATCATTCGATTTTCAGGCGGGTGTGCGGGGAGAGCATACGCATCGTGTTTTGCGAAGCTCGATTCCGGGCAAGGATCGTACATATAATAAGTTCGAGTTTTTCCCTTCCCTTCATTTAGGCTATACGTTTCCGAAGGAACATAAGCTATTGGTTTCTTATTCGCGCCGTATCACTCGTCCGGAACTCTTTTTCATGGAGCCGTATATCACCTATCGGGATTTTTATTCGGCCGAGATCGGTAATCCGGATATCCGTTCGGAATATATCAATTCTTTCGAGTTGAATTATAAGAAGAATATCGGTGAACATACGGTTTCAGCTACAGTGTTTCACCGGAACCGCAAGGATAAGATCGAGCGTTTGCGTGTCCCCTATGAGGCTGGTGTGACACTGGATTCGATGGCGAATGTCGGACACGACTATTCGACCGGTATCGAATTGAGCGGACAGGTACAGCTTACCCGCTGGTGGAATATGAACCTGAACAGCAGCCTGTATCATTATAAGGTAAAGAACCGGTATAAAACCGGCAGTGAAAAAGAGACAAGTACGAACTACGATGTCATGTGGAACAACTCTTTCGATGTTTTTAAGTATACCCGTATCCAGGTGGACGGCAATTTTGTCGGTCCGTCCGTCACGACCCAGGGGCGTACGGATGCTTTCTGGTATGTGAATCTCGCCGTTCGCCAGCAGTTGATGAACCGTCGGTTGTCGGCTACGCTTTCTTTCCGGGATGTTTTCAATTCTGCCCGGTATGTAAGTAAGATCATCACATCCGACTTGCAATCCGTCACACGGATTCGTCCCAGCTATCCGCTCATTACGCTTACGCTCAGTTATACGTTCAATAACTTCAAGGCCAAGAGCTCTCAGAAAAAGGAAGATCATGATTTGTTTGAAGGAACGAACCACTAAATAAATTAAGAATTGAAAATGAAAAATGAAGAAGAAAGCACTTCCGAATTTTCAAGTTTCAATTCTCAATTTATTTGTTACATTTGTATCTTATTTAAAAGAATATGGAAGAGCGGGAACTGATATTATTATTGAAGCAGGGCAGCAAAGACGCATTTACTGCTCTGTATAAACAATACTGGAAACAGGTCTATAATTTCAGTCGCCTCTATTTGACCAGTGCCGATGCTGCCGAAGAAGTAGTACAGGAAGTCTTTATCAAAATATGGGAAACGCGTGAATTTCTTCGTGAAGATGACCATTTTAAAGGTTTGCTGTTTATTATCACCCGGAATCTGATCTTTAACCGGCATCGCAAAAATGTGAATGAAGATTTCTACAAAGTCACGGTTCTTGCCGCATTGGAAGAACCGTATGATGTGGAAGAAGAAATTGATGCTCATAATCTCCAAGAATATATAGATCGCCTGATCGATGAATTGCCACCGCGCCGTCGTGAGATTTTTAACTTGAGCCGTAAGGAACAAAAGAGCTACAAAGAAATAGCTATCCTATTGAATATTTCAGAGAAAACGGTCGAAAATCAAATCAGCGAAGCCCTCAAGTACTTGAAGAAGAATATCACACTGCTTCTTCTCTTTATCTGATTTAATATATCCCGCATCCTATCTCTTATTATCATTTGAAATGCTCGTTTCATAGGGGATATTGTCATATTTTTTTGGAAATTTGTACTGTCAGGTACTAAAATGATCTGTTTTTCCGGATTGAGTAGGGGGAAGAAGTAACTTGCGTGTATTTATATATGTAAAGCGATTGAAATGGAATACAAAGACAAAAAATATATACTAAAGAAACTAATGCAGGATGCGCTGACTGAAGAAGAGCGCATAGCCTTGCAATCATCTCGCCGGGTGACAAAAGAAATGGAGCGGCAATGGAATAATGCTCCGGATGCAGTGGAGAGCGATCGTCCGGACGAGCCGTCTATCTGGCGGAATATTTGTAAAGAAGTCTGGCTGCATGATGAAGGACGGAAAGTTGTATTTTATAAGATATATAGTATGGTCGCCTCCATCTTATTGGTATTGGGTGTGGCAGGAACTGTTTATTTTGCGTTGCAGGACAAGGCGAATGTTCCAATGTATGTTGTAAGTTCCGGCATACAGAATATGGAATCTGTCTCTTTGCCGGATGGAACGAAAGTGCAGATGGGACCGGGTAGCCGTTTGACCTATCCGGCTCGTTTCTCCGGTAAGACGCGTGAAATAACATTGGACGGGCAAGCCTTTTTCGATGTGGCGAAGAATCGTGAAAAACCTTTTATCGTCCATACGGAGGATATGAGTGTGGAGGCGTTGGGGACTGCGTTCGAATTGTTCAGTTACAATATGGAAAATAAGATGGAAGCGATTCTCCTGAATGGCAAGATCAAAGTAAGTGTGGCGGATAAGGAAACAAACCAAATGAAAGAATACTTCGTCTCTCCCGACGAAAAGATCTTGGTGGACCGGCAAACCGGCAAGATCACCAAACAGATTGTGGATGCCGACAAATATACCGCTTGGCGCAAACAAAAGATGCTGAGTTTCGAAAACGAAAAACTATCCATGATCATCCCGCGTCTCGAACAGTGGTACGGCAGAAAGGTGATGTGCCAAAAGGATCTGGCTGATAAATACCGGTTCACTTTCAAAGTGAGGGATGAGTCGCTAGATCGGATACTTTTTATGATAAAAGCTTCTTCTCCATTACAGTATAAAGAGGAGAAGAATGGTGATTATACATTGACTTTAAAATAACTTATTATAAACAACTTAATTCTAATGCTTATGGGATAAAAAAGAGTTAACCTTTAAAAAATTGGAAGATGCCGGCAAGCACCTTCCAATCAGAGAGTTTTCAAAAAATGCTTGTCATAGGAGTCCAAGCCAAAGACTTGCATTTATTATTCATCAAAAACTATTACAAAGTTATGGAAAAAAACAGTGAGAGGGGGTATTGTATCCCGTTATTTAGAAAAACTAAACGTATCATGAAGATCACAACCTTATTTTCGTTGGGAGTTGCATGCTGTATTTCTGCCTCTACTTATGCGCAGAACTACAAAGTGTCGATCAACAAGCAGAACAGCAGTATTATTGAAATCCTTAGAGAAATTGAAAAAAGCAGTGAGTTTACATTCTTTTTTAACGATAATCGTGTGAATGTCAACAAAACTGTGAGTGTCAATGCCCAAAATGCTACATTGGAAGATGTACTGGATCAGGTGTTGAAAAATACCGGCTACAAGTATCAAATTATCGATCGCCAAGTGTTGATCAAGGTTTCGGACAACCTCTTATTGAGCGGTGTTCAACAGAATAAGAAAACTGTTACAGGTGTAATCCTCGATGAATCCGGCTTGCCGGTCATTGGTGCCAATGTGGTGGAGAAGGGGACTACTAACGGCACGATAACGGATGCGGAAGGGAGGTTCTCCCTTAATGTTGCATCAGATGCAACATTAAGGGAGGTTCTCCCCTTAATGTTGCATCAGATGCAACATTAATAGTTTCCTATATCGGATATATTCAGAGTGAAATATCTGTAAAAAATAAAACATCTGTGTCTATAACAATGAAGGAGGATGCAGAATTGTTGGATGAAGTAGTGGTAATTGGCTATGGATCGGCTCGTAAGGGGGATTTGACCGGTCCGATATCCAGTGTCAAAGGAGCTTCCTTAACAGAACGTTCTACTCAAATGCTGTCTACGGCTATGCAGGGGCAGATTTCGGGTGTGGAGGTTACTCGTTCTTCCGGAGGTCCTGGTAATTCTGCTACGATACGTGTTCGTGGTGTGACGACACTTTCCAATAACGACCCGCTTGTAATTATAGACGGTGTACCCGGTTCATTGAATGATGTCGTGGCTTCAGATGTAGAAACCATGAGTGTTTTGAAAGATGCGGCATCGGCTTCTATTTACGGATCTCGTGCTGCGGCCGGTGTCATTTTGATCACAACCAAAAGAGCTAAGGAGAATAAATTCAATTTAGATTATAATTATGAATATTCCATTGACAAACCTACTACACGACCGACTAATGGAAATGTGATCGATTGGATGAATGTTCAAAATGAGATTAAATGGAACGATGGTGCTTCTAATCCTTATTCGCAATATTCGCAGGAAACCATTAACTCTTGGATGGCTAATAATGCAATGGATCCTTATCATTATCCGAATACGGATTGGGTTGATTTGCTGTTGAAGAATACGACTTCTCATCAACAACATAACTTTAACGTTTCAGGCGGTACAGATAAATTGCAGTCCAAATTCTCGTTCAATTATCAGACGGCAGATGGGTATTATGCGAATAAATCGTATGAGCGTTATGCGGGTCGCGTCAACAACGATTATAAAATCAATTCTTGGATTCGGGCTAATATTGATGTTGATTTTTCTGCGTCGAAAAGTGTATCTCCTGCGACTGTCAATCCTATTTATTGGGCTTATTTGACTGCTCCATATTATAATCCTCGTTGGGAAGACGGGCGCTATGCAGATGTGAAATCCGGGGCCAATCCATTGGCTATGCTCAATGAAGGGGGAACGGATGGAAAGAATTATTATAAGTTTGGGGGAAAGGCCCAACTAGATTTGACTCCGCTTAAGGGATTAACGCTTACGGCCGTTTTTGCTCCTCGATATACGTTTGAAACAGGGAAAAAATTTACAAAAGCAGTGAATGTGTATTATGAGGATGGAAGCTCCATTGCTGCACAAAGTAATAAGACAACATCTTTAAATGAAACACGGAATATGACACAAAGCCGTACTTACCAGTTTTATGCTAATTATCAGAACAAATGGACTGACCATTCCTTGAATGCGATGGTAGGTTATGAGGGGTATAAGCATAAATGGGAAAATTTGGGTGCATCAAGAAATAATTATGAATTGGATACTTATCCTTATTTGAATCTTGGTCCGGAAGATTATCAGTATAATTCGGGCAGTGCAGGTCACAATGCTTATCAATCTGTTTTCGGACGTGCTATGTATTCATATAAGGACCGGTATATGTTACAAGCGAATGTTCGTGCTGATGCCTCTTCTCGTTTTGCTTCTGATTATCGCTGGGGGGTATTCCCTTCTGTATCGGCAGGTTGGGTTATTTCTAGTGAATCTTGGTTCCCTAAAGATAAGCAGATTGATTATTTGAAAGTGCGTGCTTCTATTGGGTCATTGGGGAATGAACGCATTAGTGATGCGGAATTTCCATATCAGGCGGCAATCAATTTCGGAAATAGTTATATGTATGATAAAGGTTCCCAATCGGTGACCGCTGTACAGAATGCTGCACAATATAATTATGCATTTAATGATATTACGTGGGAAACAACTACGACTTATGATATTGGTATCGATATTACTTTGTTGAATAATCGTTTGAGTTTAACAGGAGACTACTATTATAAGAAAACATCCGACATGCTTTTGACTTTAGGTTTCCCCTCTTATGCCGGTTTTTCTGCTCCGAAACAAAATGCGGGTGATATGTATACTCACGGTTGGGAATTTGAAGCAAGTTGGCGTGATCAGATTGGTGAGGTATCTTATGGTGTATCTTTTAATTTATCTGATTATCGTTCAAAAATGGGATATTTGGGAGACAGAAGAACTATAGATGGTAATAAGATTTATGAAGAAGATTCTTATTATTATGAGTGGTTTATGTATAAGACCGATGGTCTGTTTGTTACTGATGCAGATCTGTATGATTCGGAAGGAAACAAGTATCCGACACTCACTGCTAACGATAAGGCTGGTAATATTAAATATGTCGATGTGAATGGAGATGGCGTTATCAATGCAGATGATAAAGTTCGTTTAGGTAATTCTTTGCCGGAGTTTCAGTTTGGTGGTAATCTTTTCTTAGGTTGGAAAGATTGGGATTTCTCTCTTTCTTTTCAAGGCGTGGGGCATCAGAATGTTCTCTTTAATTCTGCATGGATACAGCCATTAAAAGAACAATGGGGAGCTGTGCCTTCTCTTATATTGGGGAATTATTGGAGCCAGCATAATACGGAAGATCAAAACCGGAATGTCAAATATCCTCGTCTTACATATACCAATACTACTAATACTTATACCGGATCTGATTATTGGTTGTTTAATGGAGCTTATTTCCGTGTCAAGAACATTACATTGGGGTATTCGTTGCCGCAGAAACTTATGGATAAGTGTTTCATCAGAGGACTTCGGATATATGCAACAATAAATGATCTACCAGCTATCAGCCATTATCCTAAAGGATGGGATCCGGAAATAGGTGCAAGTTCCGACTTTATATCCACGTCTTTTACATTTGGTGCGAATGTTAAATTTTAAATTTATAGTGATATGAAACAGATAAAATTTTCTATATGTACTGCATCCCTATTCATGCTTATGTCGTGTGTCGATCTTAATTTAAATCCTCTTTCTGAAGGATCAAGCGAGAATTGGTATTCTTCTCAAGCGGAAATAGAAATGTCTTTGAATGATTTCTATCGTACAGATTTTTTTCCGATTGATGATATGAAATGGGGAGATGATGTAACTGCTCGAAATGAAACATCTGCCGTGAATAACGGAACATTGACTTCAGAAGACGGAACGATTGCCAAACGTTGGGAAAACTATTATAAAGGTATCGCACGTGCTTTACGTATAATTAATAATATGGATCGAGCACGTGCTATGGGCGTTTCGGAGAAGGATATTGCTCAATATGAAGGTGAGGCTTACTTCTATTTAGGATATGCTTATGGTATGTTAGCTTTTCATTGGGGGGATGCGATTTTGGATAAGGTAGGTATGAGCTTGGATGAAGCTTATACCGCTTCCCGATCTCCGAAAGCAGATGTATTGGCTTACAGTTACGAATGTTTGGATAAGGCTGCGGAACGTTTACCGAATAGTTATCCAGGCATCCAGCGTGCCACGAAAGGGGCTGCTTATGCTTTTAAAGCAAGAATTGCTATTTATAATGAGGATTATGCAGCCGCTGCTACTGCTGCCAAGAATTGTATGGATTTGAATGTGTACAAATTGCATAGCAACTATCAGGATTTGTTTACGGCTTCTTGGTCTGACGAATGGATTTTCTTCTTCCGTGGAGATGTGACGTTGAAGAAATATTACTGGGCTGCGTCTGATGTGTTGAATAGCATATCTCGCCTTTCAGGAGGATGGGGTGGTCAAAAAGCTCCTTCCTATGAATTGGTCTGTGCTTATCCTTGTATTGATGGTAAACCGATTGATGAATCTCCGCTTTACAATCCGAAAGACTTTTTCGAGAACCGGGATCCACGTATGGCAATGACAATTGTTCCGTTTGCAACAGCATATAACAAGAGTGTGTTGGATGGAACGTATGATCCGAACGATTATGAATGGTTAGGGTATGAGTATTCTCCTTCTCCTGTTAAAACAACCGTTCAGAGAATTTCTGACGGTGCACAAGTGGGAAATAATGATTCTAAAGCAAGAGCGGAACATGCTTCCTATACAGGTTTATTATTTAAGAAATATGTTGATGAGTCATTTTTGGAAAATGGTAAAGCTGGTGCACCGACTACTTATCCGATGTTGCGTTACGGTGATGTTCTGTTGATGTATGCTGAAGCGATGAATGAGATGAATCAGTGTAGCCAAGAAGTGCTGGATGCTACGATTAATAAATTGCGTGAAAGGGCTTATAACGGAACAGATCTTGAGTATCCACGAGTAACGGAAGGATCACAACAGCAGTTACGTACGGTTATCCGTACCGAGCGTTTTATTGAAATGGCTTGGGAAGGTCATCGTTATAGTGATTTAATTCGTTGGAAGATTGCAGGGAAGGTATTTAATCGTCCAATTTATTTCTTGAATCGTGCGTGGTCCGGTAATACCTCTTGGAATGGTGATGAAAGTTCTGTCTCGGCCGAATACAAGCAGTTGATTCAGAACTGGAAAGATGGTAACTATCCGATAGGTGGTATTCCACAGATTGATGAAGACGGTATTGCAGATTTGAGTGGAATGGCGGAAAAGGGGTATATTACCGTGGCAACCGAACGTAAATTCGATGAAAGTCGTGATTATTTGTGGCCGGTTCCTGCAGCAGATAGATTAATTAACGAAAATCTGTCACAGAATCCGAAATGGTGATCGGTTTGGGATAGATTCGATATGATATTCATTTAAGGGTTCCTCGGCTTTATATGGTTATATAGAGGATGAGGAACCCTTGTTGTAAAAAATCAAATAATATGAAACTGAATAGTGTAATAGGATTACTGACTGTATTTTCGGTATTAGGATGTACTGCCCAAAAGGATGTCAAAAAAATACCGGAATCGATTTCCGGTATTTATCCCCGTTTGGCTTACTATAATAATGAAGGCGAATGTGGGACAGGGGCAGTCGTACCTTGGGCGGATCGTTTATGGGTGGTTACTTATGGGCCTCATTTACCGAATGGCTCTTCTGATAAATTATATGAAGTGACGTCCGATTATCGGCAGATCATGCATAAGGAGAGTATTGGAGGTACACCTGCAAACAGAATGATTCATAAAGAAAGCAATCAACTTTTTATAGGCCCTTATGCGATTGATAAAACAGGAAAAGTTCGTGTTATTCCATATACCGTAATGTCTGGTCGGCATACCGGAAATGCCCGTCATTTAACAGATCCGTCAAATAAAATTTATTATGGGACAATGGAAGAAGGATTTTATGAAGTGGATGTGAATACGTTGGAAGTAAAAGAATTGTATCAGGATGGCAATAAGAAACAACAGAAAAAAAATGATACGGATGCCGGACCGATAAATGCTTTATTACCGGGAGTACATGGCAAAGGGTTGTATTCTGGACAGGGTTGTATGTATTTTACCAACAATGGAGAAGGGACACAAGAAGCATTAAAGAAGTTTGATGTGGAGGCAGGTGTCCTAGCTGAATGGAATGGAAAAGAGTGGAAAGTAGTTCGTCGCAATCAATTTGTCGAAGTGACGGGGCCGGGTGGCATTTATGGAAATACGAATCCGGAAACAGACCCGATTTGGGCAACAGGTTGGGATTATAAATCAGTTATTTTAGGTGTACGCGATGCCGAAAAAGGGTGGGCTTTTTATCGTTTGCCCAAAGCCAGTCATAGCTATGATGGTGCGCATGGATGGAATACAGAATGGCCGCGTATTCGGAATGTCGGGACAGAGTCTCAACCTGATTATCTGATGACGATGCATGGTATGTTCTGGCATTTCCCAGGAATGTTTACGGCCGATAATTCTGCAGGTATTCGTCCTCGCTCCGCTTATTTGAAAGTGATTGGTGATTTTACCCGTTGGAACGATCAGTTGGTTTTCGGTTGTGATGATTCAGCTCAGAAAGAATTCTTGAACAAACGAAAAGCAAAAGGGAGTATAGAGGGACCTGGTCAATCGAACTCTAATCTGTGGTTTACTTCTTTGACAAGACCGGATGAATTAGGACCAGCTACTGCAGAAGGTGCTGTTTGGGCAAAGGAAAGCGTGAAAGCAGGTGAGAGCTCTGAACCGTTCCTTTTTAGTGGCTGGACACATCGTTTCGGTTGGGTCAAAAATGAAGGAAAACAACCGGTGATCTTTACTTTTGAAATAGATGAAGCCGGCAAAAATGAATGGAAGACCTTGAAGAGTGTCACAGTAAATGCAGGAAAGTCGGTCTCTGTCCCTTTTGCTTCTACCGAAAAAGGAGAATGGATTCGTGTAAAAACGGATAAAAATACATTGGCAACGGTTAGTTTCAATTATACGACTGCCGATCCCCGTTCGACTTCTTCTGATCCGATTTACCAAGGTTTGACAACAGTTAAACAAAATACGACAATCGGAGGTTTGTTGTATGGGCTTGGTGACAACCGTCGTGCATTGGGTGTGTTGGCAAATGTGACGGTAGATGGAAAAACATCGGAAACCGGTTATTATGAAATGGGAGATAAATTGGAACTGGTTCGTAAGGAAGATACAAAAACGACTGATTTTATTCGATCAAAGTTTGCCATACCTCAACAAGTCGTTTCGATAGAAGAGGGTTCTGTCTTGATTGTAGATGATTTGAACCGGCGTTGGCGTCTTCCTTTGGGGAATGAAACGTATAAAGAATTGACTAACCAAGGTGTACTGCGTGTTTGTCGGGAAGTGGCAACGGAACGCGATATGTTCTCTTGTATGGGAACTTTTTACGAACTTCCTGCGGAGAATGCGGATGGATATGCAAAAATTCGTCCTATATCAACTCATAATTACCGTATCAACGATTATGCTTCTTACCGAGGTATGCTTGTTTTGACAGGTGTGACACCTGAAGAGGGAAAAGAGAATCCGCATATTATTGTTTCAGACGATGGAAAAGCTGCTGTTTGGGTAGGTGTTATTGATGATTTGTGGACATTGGGTAAACCGGTAGGTCATGGTGGCCCGTGGAAGGATACAAATGTAAAAGCGGGTGTCGCTTCTGATCCGTATCTGATTGGATTCTATGACAAGAAAGAGCTTTCGTTGTCGCATCAATCTGATAAGAAAGTCGTCATTACGGTTGAAGTTGATCCTACCGGCAATGGGGATTGGATGGAGTATGCCGCTTATGCAGTACAACCTGGAGAAAGGTTCGTTCAGCAACTCCCTGAAGCATTTCAAGCAAGATGGATTCGTTTTGTATCGGATACGGATACAAAAGCAACTGCTTGGTTGGATTATAAATAAAATGTAGAAATGACATCCGGTGATGATACTGATAAATCAATTACCGGATGTTGTTGAATTGTAATTTTTAAATCTATAGAATCATGAAATACATTTTAATGTCTGTCTTGTTAGTTTGGGGATGTCTGAATAATACAGTTTTGTCGCAGCAGCAAATAAACTGTAGTGGTGTGTTTCCGCATTTAGCTATGGTTGCAGATCAAACTCCGAGAACTGAAGCTGGGACGGGAGCTTTATTCCCTTGGGCAAATAGATTATGGGTTGTTACTTATGTTGCACATTTTTCCGCGACTGGTTTCGGTACTGGACTTTTTGAAATCAATGATAAGATGGAAATACATAAACGCCCGGAAAGCGTGGTGGGAACATATGCTAACAGATTACTCCACGGCCCTACGAATCAGTTGATCATTGGTCCGTATATAATTGATATGAATGGTAATGTACGAGTAATTGATGGGGTAAAAGATCATCGTTTGGCTGCAACAATGACGCATTTGACAGATCCGAAGAATAAAGTTTATTTTCTGGCTATGGAGGGTCAATTTTTTGAAGTGGATGTGAATACTTTAGATACAAAACCATTATTTAACCTTTATGATGAGTTGAAAGAACCGAAAGGGTCGAAACCTCATTTTAAATCTGGTTTTACAAGGCATGGTAAGGTTGTTGTGTGTAACAATAGTTATTCTACAAAAGATTATAATAAAGATTGGAGTGCAGGCCGTTTAGCAGAGTGGGATGGTAAAGTTTGGAAAATAATAGAAGAGAAGTCGTATACGGAAGTATGGAGCTCTTCTCATTTTGGTGCACCAATTTTGGCTACAGGCTGGGATAATGCTTCTGCTGTAATGAGTGTATTTTTTCCGAATACAAAGGAATGGAAGAGGTATCGTTTGCCAAAATCCAGTAAGACATTCGATGAGACGAGTTGTACGGAGTGGCTGCGTATTCGCGAAGTTGAAACAGAACGTGCAATGATGGATTGCCATGGGTTATTTTATGAAATAGGATTTCATCTATATGTTGATCAGCTGTGGGCTATTCGTCCGGTTTGTTCGCATTTGCGTGTAATCCCAGACTATTGCTCTTGGAGGGGCATGTTGGTGATGGGAGGAAATCAGGCGACGCCGATGAAGTTTGGTACTGCTGATGGAAATCCTTTGGCTGGTCAACCTCAAGCTGGATTGTGGTTCGGTAAGACAGACGATTTGTGGTCGTGGGGTAAACCAACTGGTGAAGGAGGGGTATGGTCTGATGATGAAGTTACGGCCCATGTCCCGTCTGATCCTTTTTTAATGTATGGATTTGATCAGAAATCTCTTCATCTTTGGCATGATTCGAATGAAGCTGTTTCTTTTAAAATAGAAGTAGACGTTGTAGGCAATGGGCAGTTTAAGATTTATGAAACCAAGACTGTCGGTTCTGGTGAATATATGCATTATGAGTTTCCTGAGAGCTTTTCTGCTCGATGGGTACGTGTAACCGCAAATAAAAATTGTAAAGCAACAGCCTGGTTTATTTATAATTAGTTCTATTTTTTGCAAAATAGAAAATATAGAGAGTGTTGTGTTTTTCTTTGTTTTTGTTAAATTGTAAATATTAATATCATGAAGACTCGTGTAATTTTATCATTATTATTTTTATTGAGTTTTGGATCGGTTCGAGCAGCAGACCTTTTTATTGAAGCCGAAAGTTTCAGTAACAAGGGTGGTTGGAAGGTTGACCAGCAGTTTATGGATTTGATGGGGTCTCCTTACCTTTTGGCGCATGGGATGGGTGTACCCGTCGATGATGCTTCGACCGAAGTGACATTTCCTGAAAAAGGAGAATATTATGTATATGTTCGGACCTATAACTGGACTTCCCCGTGGAAAAAAGGGGAAGGTCCCGGTAAATTCAGTTTGTCTGTCGGAGGAAAGAAGATGACTTCTCCATTGGGAGCGGAGGGTTCTGCCTGGATGTGGCAGATAGCTGGAAAAGTATCTGTCAAGAATCTGAAAACTGTAATCAAGCTGCATGATTTGACGGGATTTGACGGTCGTTGTGATGCGATCTACTTTACCACGGAAGTTGGCAAGATGCCTCCGTCGGATGTAAAGGAACTGGAAGCATTCCGTCGTCAAGCATTGGGATTACCGGATGAAGCACCGGTTGCCGGCGAATATGATCTTGTAGTCGTGGGAGCCGGTATAGCCGGGATGAGTGCCGCTGTGTCGGCAGCCCGTCTGGGTTGCAGAGTAGCTTTGATTAATGACCGTCCTGTGGTAGGTGGTAATAACAGTTCGGAGATACGTGTCCATTTAGGAGGCCGTATCGAAGAAGGAACTTATAAGGAACTTGGCGGTCTGCAGAAAGAATTTGGTCCGGAAAAAGGAGGAAATGCACAACCTGCAGAATATTATGAAGACCAGAAGAAAATGGATTGGCTAGCAGGTGAAAAGAATGTGTCTCTTTTCCTGAACTTTCGTGCGATAGGGGTGACAAAGGAAGGTGATAAGATCACATCGGTTATTGTCAAACACATCGAAAGCGGTAAAGAACTGAAGTTCGAGGCTCCTCTGTTTTCTGATTGTACGGGAGACGGGACGATCGGTTACCTGGCGGGGGCCGACTATCGTATGGGGCGTGAAGGTCGTGACGAGTATGGTGAGAGCATCGCTCCGGAGAAAGCAGACAAGTTGACAATGGGTTCTTCCGTCCAGTGGTATTCTGTGGATAACAAGAAATCGAGTCCTTTCCCGGAGTTCAGCTATGGAGTGGAGTTTAACGACAAGAATTGTGAAAAGGTGATGATGGGAGAATGGACGTGGGAGACAGGTATGAACTTCGACCAGATCAAGGACTTCGAACGTATCCGTGATTATGGAATGCTGGTTGTCTATTCAAACTGGAGTTATCTGAAAAACCGTATGAAGGAAAATGACCAGTATAAGAACCGAAAATTAGGTTGGGTTGCTTACGTCGCCGGCAAGCGTGAATCACGTCGTCTGATGGGGGATTATATTTTAAAGGAAGACGATATCACGAAAAACGTGTCTCATGAAGATGCTTCTTTCGCCACGACATGGAGTATCGATTTACATTGGCAGGATCCGAAAAACAGTGAACATTTTCCAGGCAATGAGTTCAAAGCGGTGACAAAGCATATTCTGATCCATCCGTACGCCGTTCCGTATCGTTGTCTGTATTCTCGTAATGTGGAGAACCTGTTTATGGCCGGTCGTAATATTAGTGTGACTCATGTGGCATTGGGAACGGTCCGTGTGATGCGTACGACAGGAATGATGGGAGAGGTAGTAGGTATGGCTGCATCATTGTGTAAGAAATATGATGTGACACCTCGTGGTGTTTACCGTTCGCATCTGGAAGATTTGAAGACATTGATGAAAGAAGGTGTGAATAAGAAAGGGCTACCGAATAACCAGCGTTATAATGAAGGCGGTATGTTGAAAGACAAACCGGTTGTCCAATAATCAGAAAAGTATGGTGTGTGTCAAAATGTACTTGTCTCTGCGTCAAGCGTGGAGATAATCACATTTTGACACACATCTTTTTAATATATGCCTATAAAACTATTGCAAGTTTAAAAAGCCATGAAACATAAAGCTCTTTATTTATATCTGATATTATTTTTTTTATTGTGCTGTTCTGTTACTACCACCGGACAAGAGAAAAAACAGGAACGGTTTACCTTGATGGGATTAGGTGATTCCATTACGGAAGGAGCGGATTTCTTCACTTGCTATTTGTATCCACTTTGGGAAAAATTATTTACAGCCGGGTATCAGTTTGATTTTATCGGCCCTCGTGAGAGTAAATGTCGGATCGGGACGCTTAATCATTGTGGTTTCAGCGGTAAGAATGTGGAGTTTCTGGAGTCGAAGATCGACAGCCTTTACCGGCTTTATCCGGCAGATATTGTATTGCTCCATGCCGGTCATAACCATTTTGCGGAAGAGAAACCTATTCCCGGAATGATAGCTTCTTACAAGTCTATTATCAACAAAATACAGGCGATCAATCCGAATGTCCGTATTTTGATTGCCCAGGTAATACCAAGCGGGAAACTACCTAAATATTCGTATATCCCGGAATTGAACGAGAAGATTGCGGAAATGGTTGCCGGATTAAACTCCGGACAGGTCTTTTTGGTCAATCAGGCTCAGGGATTTAACTGGCAAGACTATACGGTACACGATAAAGTACATCCGAATAAGGCTGGTGCGGAGAAGATGGCGACTGTCTGGTTCGAGGCCTTAAAGAAAGTACTGGCTTCATCGGAGACGGTGTTCTCCCCTGAAATCGTTCGGTATAAGACATTAGAGGATGGAGATTCCCTGGCACTTCACATCTTCAAGCCCCGGAATATGCAGGCTGGGGAAAAAAGGCCGGCTATTGTATACTTCTTCGGAGGAGGTTGGAAGTTAGGTACTCCGATTCAGTTTTATCGTGAATGTGCTTATTATGCTTCAAAAGGAATGGTTGCTGTATCGGTTGATTATCGTATCGGATATCTGCACCATTCTACTCCGTTCGAGAGTTTTGAGGATGCCAAAGATGCGATATGTTGGTTGCGTAGCCATGCTTCGGACTATCAGCTTGATCCGGACAAGATTGCCGTAGCCGGTGGTTCTGCCGGTGGACATCTGGCTGCCGCACTCGGAACGATCGGGAGTGATGAGACTGTTCCGGCGGGTTACAGGCCGAACCTCTCCGTGTTATATTATCCGGTTATAGACATGGTTTCGCGAGGTTATGGTTTTCCGGAAATAAAAAGGGATTTTGAAAAAATTTCACCGATCCATCATGTGTCGGAAGCAACTCCCTCCACTCTTATATTGCTTGGCACGAAAGATCCTATCGTATCGGTCGAAACGATCGAGGCCTATCAAGATAAACTTTTGCAGAAGGGAGTGGATTGTGAACTCCATCTCTTTGAAGGTGCCGGGCATCCGATCTTTCTATACAGAAAGCCGCTTACGGAAGAGTATTATAAGGTTCGAAAGTTGACGGATGATTTTTTGAAAAGACAGGGATTCCTGTAGTATTTGATGGATTACAATAGTATGGATTATCCTGCCCAGCGTGACTTTGTAAAAGAGTTGGCTGTCGCTTGCCGGAAAGCCGGATTGGGCCTGTTTATTTATTATTCGGTGGGTATAGATTGGCATCATCCCTACTTTTTGCCAAATACGATGTATGATCCGGCTCGTCCCCACTATAAAGAGGTTCCTGAGTCTTACAGATTCCGTAATGTGGAAGATTTTAAGCATTATCTGAATTATGCAAAAACGCAAATAATGGAATTGTGTACTCAATATGGGCCGATTGCCGGTATATGGTTTGATACGGTTGGAGGAGTGTATCAGTATTCTGAACTTTTTAATATTCAGGAAATATATGATATGATTCATCAGATTCAGCCTCATGCATTAGTCGTGTTTAAAACAGGTGCGAACGGTAATGAGGATTTTATAACCGGAGAAAGAGAAATGGGATCATTGGCTCCTGTCTTTAAAAGTGTCGGATTACCTAAAAAGGTACAGGACGCTGCCGATTTTTCTTGGGAGAGCAATAAAGAAAAGCCGGCTGAGTTGAACATCCCGATCCAGGCTTTAGGGTGGGCATATCATACTTCTTCGCGACAACGGCAGAAATCGGCTGAAGAGGTTATGGAGCTATTGAGATATTGCGCAGATATGAATGCTAATTTATTGTTGAACATTGGCCCTCGTCCGGATGGAACCATTCTGGAAGAGAATATTCAGACCTTGGAAAAGGTTGGTAGGCAATTGGAGAAGGATGGTTTTCCAAAATTGAATACGAAATCGTATATGGACTTCCGTATGAAAGCGAGACAGACGGTTCAGACAGAAAAAGAAAATCAGACTGCTAATTAATTTATACCAAATAAATTACCGTAAAAGGAAGTGTGTCAAAATGTACTTGTCCCCGCGCTTGACGCACTTCCTTTTTTGATGATTTCTCAAATTGATATATTAGACGACTAATTATCTGTCCGCTCGAGAAGAAGGCGAATATGGATAATTAACAATTCATATTGACACCGAGAGATAATCCCAATCATGCTGCATTTTGGATGGCCATCGTCTTATGATGAAGAGCCCGAAAAATTGCCAGAGTGAAAGCGGCATGTGGAACCTGTTGGTGGATAAAACTGATTGCTGGCTGGAAGCATCCGGTTCTGCAATGTTTGCCTATGCTATGATAATGGAGGTGAAAAAAGGTTGGCTGGATGCTGCCGAGTATGGTCTGGTGGCATGGAAGGTATGGAAACTTTTTCGTAAAGAGGTCTGTTTTTGGGGAGTAAGAGACAGGCCTCTTTTTTATGGTCATTCTTAAAATATAGTCGGAATTTTTTTTGTGCTTGGAATTAAATGAGTACTTTCGGGCTCATATATATAATTTTTAGAGGGTAATTGTTGAATTAATAATCTTATTTTTAATATTATAACTATGATGAATGATGTACCTGTCCTTGATAAAGAAATGTCGACAACAGGAAAAAACTTATCTGATAGTATTGTGGAAAAATATGCTTTTGTATTTCAATCCTGTGATGTTGATATGAAGTTGCTGGTGGAGAATAAAGTCTCGCATTATCCTACTTCAGATGTATTATTGAAAAAAGCTCGTTTCCTGTATCGGAATCAGGAGATTGGATGGATCGAGGCATTGGCTGCTTTTCAGGAAAAACATGGAGATTGCCTGGCCTTGGATGGAAAGGATGCCGCTAAAGCTTTAGAGAAGGCCTTCGACCTTTGCCGGTGGATGGGAGAGGAATCGGACTATTTGCAAACAGTATACCAGAGGAGGGCGGATGAAAAAAGAACCGAACTGTTTGACAGGATGGATCGTCTTTCTTTGAAACTGAAAGTTTGCCGTTGCTTGTCGGAAGGAAAGACGAATGAATATCTGAAGGCTGTTTTGCGTAAGTTGGAACAGAGTGGAAACATTTGGCATGTACATGACGAGATCCTAAAAATATATTATCTGCTGTCATACGATTTGACTGGTTTTTCCCAGAATCTTCCGGTACTGATCGATATCGTTTGCAGGCTGATTACCAATGGTCTGATGACAGAAGAGGAATGCAGTGATTTTTCCGGCGTATTGAAACGGAAAGCAAAGGAGATGGATGATAAGGTATCTGAATATTGGTTCTCCGATGATTGGGACACGCTTCATCCTCTGATAACCGAGTCGGTCCGTTTGCATACTTTTGTTTTCTTGATCTGTGGACAATGTCGGCAAAAGGAGGATGACCTTTCACTGATTGCTGCCCGTATATGCCGTTATCTTTCCCGTATACCATCACCGTATAGTGAACTGCTGAAAAATAAGTCATATACTTTGCTCACTGGCGAGAATACATTGGGTGACCGTATCCAGTGGGAGCATCTCCAACATTTTGATGAGATAAAGATCTTGGAACGTCTCATCATGCTACAAGCAGATGATAAAGCATGTCTTTTCCAGGAAGATAGTAAAAAGTGGAGGCAATGTCGAAATGAAAAAAATATGATCACCCTTGATAACGATGGATTTACGTTGAGCCCATTGGTTGAATTGGGATGTAACTCGTGGAAAGGGCGTAAAGACCGGGCTACTGTGTTGAAAAACCGTTTGTTTGTCGCTTCTTTTAGCCGGTTATCTTTGAATTTTGATGCTTGTAAGAGTATCCGTGATTTCCGTTCATATTGGAATCTGGTAGCGGAAGATTATCCTTTGTCGCAACCAATGTCTTCTCCGGCTTTTGTGGATACCGGATCAGATGAGAAAGAGATTGAGATACCAGAGATCGAGATGGAAGAGGAAGAGGTGGAGACAGACCATTTTCTGCGTCCGGATCAACGGGTCAAGGTCCGGATCCTGCATATCGACAAGGAAGACATGTCTCTGAAGATGGAAATTATAGATGCCCCATACCGGGGAATGAAGGCCTGTTTGCCATTCGCTTACATAAATTCATGCTATTATATCATCCCTGGTTTTATGGATATGTTTGTTGTCAACGAGATATTCCGTGCGAAAGTAAAGAGCGTGGAAGGAAGTGAAGTCAAGCTTTCCCTGATACGGGATTTCAATGAATATATGTATCCGGATTGTGTCAGGAAGAAAAATGTAATCGGGAAAGTGATCGATATTGCAGAAGGCAAAGTCTGGTGGTTGCTTTCTACCGGCATGACGGCAACAACGACTAATCCCCATAAGAAGTATAAGGCCGGTAACTTCTATAAGGTGGAATATGGAGGTTTATCGGCGGACAAATTGAAAAATACGATCAAAGTGCTGTCCCATATCCCATTTCCAGACGAAAAAGGTTTTTATAATAATGTATTGGAAAATTTGCGCAGTTTCTTTTTCTTCATGACGAAAGAAGTGCTGAAAGTCAATAAAGACAAGGAAGAGTTGCAACGTTTGAAAGAAAAAAACAATCCTTTCTTCGTCGCTTTCCAAAGCCTAAATCTTGAAGTTCCGGAGAGTGCTCTTGATGAATCGGCTCAGACTGATGAGATGCCTGAAAGTGAAAGTAAAACAGTAACTCCCGATTTATATGACGAGTCGGATAGGATAACGGTGAGCCAGTTGAAGGAACTCATTTATTGTGTAGATTCGTTGATAGGCGACAGCGAAGATATATGTGGATGCTTCAATGCTTATAATGTCCTGATATTTTTGTGCCGTTTTGTGGGAACAAAGAATTGGCTGATTATTACGGGCTTTGTTCCGACTATATCTATTGGGTTAATTCACTGGACTCCGAATTATTGAAAAACAGAGAGGGAGTTGAATGCCGGCAAACTTTTAAGGGATTGTCGGATCGTATGGAAGCGTTAGATATGGACCGGTACAGCTTGCGTTTGCGTAATAACAAACAGGTTATACGAGTATTACAGACTTGGTTCGACTCCCGTCCCCTGACTTCCGTCCAGTCCGATTTGCAATCGTTTATGCAAAATAAAAACCGTACGGTAGCTGAGTTGGCACGCTATTTTAATATCATGTCCTATCTGAAAGAAAAGGATGATGACCTGCAGGAACTGATTTGCGAGAATATTAATGTTTTGCTTGGTTGTAAAGTCTGGGAGAAAAAAACTAGAGTGTACATACCCGTATTTTTCGGCCATGAAGGAGTAGAAAAAGAATTTAAGACATCTGCTTTATCCATGCCGACAAAAACGCGACAGAGGAGCAGAGCCTTGTCCTGGCTCGTGTGATTGCATCGTTCATGAATACGGAAGGGGGAACACTTTATATCGGAGTCAATGATAAGGGATATCTGACCGGATTGGACCAGGAGTTAAGGTTTGCTCATAATGACAGCGATGTTTACCTTCGTTCTGTCAATCAAAATGTGATCAGGCTATTAGGTAAAAAAGAAGATCGGGATCGTTATCAGGCGTATATACGTTGCCGTTTGTATGAATATGAAGACGGACGTCTGGTTTTGGCGTTTCGAGTAGCGCCAATCAATGAAGTGGTAGAGGTGAAAGGTGAAGTATATACGCGTTCTGCCAGTTCCAATCTGATCAAACCGGTTGGCAACGTGGCGGATTTTGTCAAGTTGCGCCATCGGCAAAAGCTGGATTCTGTTCCTAAGATGCCGGAGTTTCCTGCGTATTTTAGTGCAGAACGGAATGAATATATTTTTGATAAACGTTCTGTAGTCCCTGAAATGACAGCGGTTCAAGAGGTGGAAGCGGTTGCTCCGGTTTTGTCCGTAAACGAAGAAAATGTCCAGGAAAAGGCTTTGCGCACTAAAAATGCAAACACTCAAATTAATTTAGGAATCCGGACATCAGCTCTGCGTTGCAATCCTTTGCAAAAGAAGCATGACCTGGGATACACGCCCAACCATGTCTTTGTCTCCTTGTTTAAAAATGGCAAAATAGCCTATTCCGTAAGTCCCAAGATCGGAAAGTGGGGAGGAGAAGGGGGAAGTGTTATTTTCTCTTATAACCCGGAAGACAAGGAAGATTTGCTGGTTACGGTTTTTAAGAATGGCGAAGTAGGCCTGTCCAATCTGAAAAAGGGAATGTCACAACCGAATATGCTTTTTGCTTTTGCCGGTTCGATTGATGATATACTATTTATTTCTCCGGCTCGTAGTACTGATTATCTGTTATTGATTTCGGATAAGGAAGGTGAAAAGCGTTACCGCATTGTCCCACTCGATATGCTTGAAAAATCAATGTCTATACAACCCAAGAGCAATCTTGTCCTTGTACCGGAAAAAGGCATTTTTGTTTTTGCCGAGATCTTGATACCGGAACTGGTGAATAGCCTTGATGATGAGAAATCATTGCAGGATACTTTCGATCAATATTGTGCCGGACGTCTGTGGGAGCATAATTCCTATATCAAGAATGTAGATAAGATCAGCAATTTGTGCAATGTCCCTTTTTAACTTGTTTCTTTTCTAAACTGAAGCCCCAGAAATATCCCTCCCGGCAGCAATATGATCCCAGCTGAAACGAGTAGGGCAACCTGGAGCGAATACATGTCATTCAGCCAACCGATAAAGGGGGCGATAGCGGCGAACATCAGGCGGATTATGAAGTTGCGGATGGAAAGCACTGTCGCCCTCATGTCGGAAAAAGTCATTTGGTTGATGTATCCTTTGAGGATGGGGGTGGCAAAACCGCGGAAGATATAAAAGACGAACAAGATGGCAAGGCCGGCGTACGTAAGGTTGAAAGCCAGGGAGACATATCCGCCGACTATAAAAACGAGGATCAGGATTCCCATCTTACGCGGACCGAAGTAGTTGTCCACCCGGTCGGACCAGAGAGCGGCGAAGCCGACCGTCAGATTCAGTACCGTCCAAATAACGCCATACCAGGAAACGGGAGTTTTCAGATACATTAAAACCGGTTGTACGAACCAAGCCATCGTGAGAGTCGCTGCCCCGATTATACCTGAATACATGATATTGTAGCAAAGTTGCTTGTTCGTTACCAGCGAATATCTGATGATCCGGACAATCTCGTTTACCGGATTCTGTATTTTATTGGAACGGTTGACCTCCTTAAGCATGAATGCTGCCGGAATACCTGTAAATGCAATCACAGCCTGCGCATAAAAAGGAAGACGAAGGGAATAAGTCGCCAATAAACCACCAAAGATACCTGCCAGCGCTTCAGCGAAGTTGCCGATCATCGTGATCCGTCCTTCATATCGTAAGTATAAATTTTCTTTCTTGTATTGGGCGGTAGTATCGTATAACAGAGCGGAATCTGCACCATTTACCAATGTCTGTCCTGTCCCCAACAAGATTTCAGCGAAAAGAAAAGCCGTGAATGTCGAGGTGAACGAATAGCATAGATATCCGAAGAAGAAAAGGATACATCCTAATATCAGACATTTGCGGCGTCCCCAAACATCAGCCAGATAGCCTGAAGGGATCTCCAAGGCAACGGCTGCTATCGAATAGACACTCTTCAGGATAAACACATCCTGCAATCCTAATCCGTGTTTTTCGTAAAAAAGCACGATGATAGGCATAACCAATGTGAACCATTTGGATAGTTTGATCAGATAAAGAGCGAGTATATTCCGTTTCATGTTTGCAAAAGTACAAAATATATGAAATATCCTTGTGGGACGTCAATTGCATTTCCGTGAACTAGTTTCGATGTTTTACCCATCAGGAGTGTCTAATTATTGTACACCATTGTCAAATAATTGGACACTTAAAAAAATGATTGTGCTTTTATCTATTTGTATTTTAGCTCGTTGACTCTTTTGGCACGCTTTTTGAATTTTAATGGACGGAATATAATAAATACGCGATATGAAAAACTTGAACATAGCATTACGTTCGCTTTTTAAGAAAGGAAGAAGTAATGGGATAAAGATTTTATCTCTGGGAGTCGGACTGGCGATGGGACTTGTCCTGATATCGAAAGTGTGTTTTGAACGTTCGTTTGATAAGTTTTATCCGGACAGCGACCGTATTTATCGGTTGCACGAAAACATCATCCGGGATGGTGAATATAAGTCCTACGGGCAGGTGAGCGGAGGCGTGGCTACAGCTATGCAAGTCGAGATACCGGAGGTTGAAAAAGCAACTCGTTTGACCTATATCGGGGGTGACAAGGAGTTGTTCAAGACACAGGATGGAAACCGTTATTCCGCCCGTTATGTCGTGATGGGCGATACGAATGTTTTCGATCTGTTGCCGCGTCCTATCCTGATCGGTGATCCGAAAGAGACTTTGTCCCGTCCGGGATATGTGATGATCTCGAATCGCATTGCCAAACTGTTGGGAGGTGCAGAACAGGCAGTGAACAAGGAATTTGAATTTGAATCCAGTCCAGGACAAACCTATACGATAGGAGGTGTGTTTGAAGATGTACCTGAAAATTCCCACTTGCGTTTTGAGATTGTTGCATCTTTGGAAGGTATGAGCAAGTGGAGTCGTGAAAATTGGCTGGGGAATGACCGTTATCTGGGATATGTAAAACTTTATCCCGGCACTGATCCGGAAAGCCTGACGACTGCCATTCGTGAGATGCAAGGACGGCATTGCGATCTGGAAGAGGTGAAAAAAGCGGGAATTGATTTGACTTATAGCCTGGTTCCGTTGATGGACATGCACAGTAACAGTGATGAGGTGAAGAGCATGAATTCCCTGTTGGGCTTTCTGGCTTTTGTGCTCATCTTTACGGCTGCGATGAATTATGTGCTTATCGTGATTTCCACGTTGATCAACCGAACCAAAGAGGTGGCTGTTCATAAATGTTATGGGGCTTCAGATAAGAACCTGTTCGGTATGATCATGTCGGAGACGTGTTTGCATATGCTGATTTCTTTGTTGCTTGCCGCTTTTCTGATCGTTCTGTTCCGTACGAAAACGGAAGAATTGTTAGGGGCAACGTTGGGAGCATTGTTCTCGACACAGACTATTGTGATACTGATAGGAGTTTGCATCGTGATCTTTTTCATTACCGGTTTGATCCCGACCTATATGTTCCTGCGTATTCCGGTGGCTGCCGCATTCCGTAATTTTAAAGAATCCCGCAGGTACTGGAAACTTTGCCTGCTGTTCATACAGTTTTTGGCAACAGCCTATCTGGTGGCATTATTGTCGGTTATCAATAAGCAGTATGACTATATGGTAAATGTCGATCCCGGATATGCCTATGAGAAGTTGGCTTATTGCTCGACACAGGGGGTGGAAGAATCCGTCCGTAATACGGCAATCGAGGAATTGCGCAAGATACCCGAAGTTGACAAAGTTTCTGCCTGCTATGACCTGCCGATTTCAGGGATGTCGGGAAATAATGTTTCACTTCCTGGAGATGACCGCGAACTGTTTAATATTGCCGATATGTACTGGGTGAAAGATGATTTCTTTTCCTTGATGGAGATTCCGGTTATTGAAGGAGAGGTGTTCCGTTCTGACGGTTCGGCTTCGAACAAAGTGATGGTCAGCCGTTCTTTTGTCGAAAAGATGGAACAGGTGGCTGGTTGGACCGGGAGTGCGATTGGCAAGAACATTATAATTACGGAACATAGCCAGAATGGAGAACCGTTTACCATCTGCGGTGTGTATGAAGATGTTTGTATTGGCAGTACCGGTAATCCGGATACACGTCCGACCGCCCTGTTCTATGATAGATATGCACCGATGATCCTGATCAAATTCCATGAGATGTCACCGGAGAATATAAAAAAGGCACAAAAGGTGCTGGAAGATGTAATGCCCGACCGAAATGTTACGGTGACGGCTTATTATATGGATATGATAGACCTGTATAAGGATTCCCGCACGTTCCGCGACTCGGTTATGATCGGGGGAATCGTGACCTTGATTATTGCATTGATCGGTCTGCTGGGATATACCAGTGACGAAACGAACCGTCGTGGACGCGAAATTGCGATCCGTAAGGTGAACGGGGCGACGGCATGGAGTATCTTGAAGATGATTTCGAAAGACATTTCCTATATTGCGATTCCCGCTATCGTGATCGGTATGACTGTCGCTTATTATTCCGGTACGGGATGGTTGGAGAAATTTACGGAAAAGGCGCCCATCGGATTTTTCATCTTCCTGGCCGGAGCGATGATGGTCTATGTTTTGATCATTGCTTGTGTCCTGTACCGTGCATGGGCCGTTTCGAATTCTAATCCGGTTGATAGTTTGAAATCAGAGTAACGATAGTAGGAAAAGCAGATAAACACGATAGATATGAGAAACTTGAATATTGCCATACGCTCATTGTTCAAAAAAGGACGTCATAATGTAATGAAGATCATCTCGCTGAGTGTGGGGTTGTCTGTTGCGTTGGTCATGATTGCGAAGATCTATTTTGAACAATCTTACGATACCTTCTATCCGGATGCAGACCGGATTTACCGGATCTATGAGAATTATAGCATGAACGGGAAAGAGGAAGACTATTATCAGGTAAGCGGTGCTGTAGCTCCCGCTATGCGGAGTGAGATTCCGGGCGTGGAAGACGCTACCCGGCTTACCTATATCGGTGGAGATAATACCCTGTTCACGACACCTGACAAACAACGTTATTCCGCCCGTTATATCATGATGGCCGACAGTAATGTGTTCGATATCTTCCCTGTGCCGATCCTGTCCGGTAATCCGAAAGTGGTGTTGGCCAAACCGTGGTATGCTATGATATCCCGTTCGTTGGCGGAAAAGATGGGAGGTATCGAAAAAGTGGAAGGCTTGACGATCATCCCCGATGAGAATCCCGGTTTGGAGGTGACGATCGGAGGTGTATTCGAGGATCTGCCCCAGAATGCCAGCTTGCGTTACGATATGTTGGTTGCCATGTCCGGCATGGATCCGGAGAGTTTGAACAACTGGTTGGGTAACGACCGTTATGCCGGTTATGTGCGTCTGTCACCGGGAGTCACGCCTGATAGCCTGACTCCGGCTATTCATGATATGACGCTCCGGCACCACGATCAGGAAGCTTTGAGAAAGTCGGGCTACGAACTGACTTATACGCTTAGGCCCTTGCTCGACTTGCATAGCAAAGCGGGAGAGGTAAAAAACATGGTTATGATGTTGGGGATTCTGGCCTTTGCCCTTTTGTTCACGGCTATCATGAACTATATTCTCATTACCATTTCTTCGATCGTCAACCGGACGAAAGAAGTAGCCGTGCATAAGTCGTACGGGGCTTCGGAAACGAATATCCATAGCATGGTTTTGTCGGAAACGCTGGTACACATGGTCTGTTCGATCATGGTGAGTATTTTCCTGATTTTTCTTTGTCGGGATATCATTTATGATTTATTGGATGTTTCGGTCGAAACGTTGTTATTATCCAAAGGGGCTTTGGTACTACTGGGGGTTTGCGTGATTGTGTTTCTGGTGACCGGCTTGGTTCCGGGCTGTTTGTTCGCCCGTATTCCGGTGGCTGCCGCGTTCCGTAATTTCCGTGAAAGTCGCCGTGTCTGGAAACTCTGTCTGCTTTTCCTCCAGTTTATTGCGGCGGGTTTGCTGGTGACCTTGTTATTGATTGTCGGCAGACAACATGCGTATATGGTGAACAGTGATCCGGGTTATTCGTATGACCGGCTGGCCTATTGCAGTATTTCGGCGATCGATTCCACGACTCGTTATAAGGTGCTGGATGAAGTGATGCGCCTGCCGGAAGTAGAAGCGGTGTCGACTTCCTATTCGTTACCTTTTTGGTCGATGTCGGGCAATAATATCGCTTTACCGGAGTCGGAAAAGGAACTTTTTAATATTGCAGACCAGTATTGGGTGAGCAACGGATTCCTTGACTTAATGGAAATACCGGTGATAGAAGGCCGCTCGTTCACCGAGAATATCCCGGTTTCGGACGAAGTGATGGTGAACCGTGCTTTTGTGGAGAAGATGAAAGAATTCGTGGACTGGCCGGACGGTGCAGTCGGTAAATCCATTTATATATCGGAACATGATCGGTATGGCTCGAAGTATTATACGATTTGCGGGGTATATGAGAATTATATCATGGGTTCGCTCATCGATATGGATGCACGTCCTTCCGTCTTGTTCTACCGTCAACGTCCTTCTGCCCATTTGTTGGTGAAATTCCACCGGATGACTCCTGATGCAGTCGGAAAAGTAAATGAGAGATTGAAAGAGCTGATGCCGGGCCAAGAGCCGAAACTGACGGTTTATTCCGTTCAGATGGTCGACCTGTACAGCAGTTCCCGGAAGTTCCGCGACGAAGTGATGATCGGGGGATTAATAACGCTGATAATCTCCCTGATCGGATTGATCGGCTATACGAACGACGAAGTGAACCGACGCCGCAAGGAATTGGCCATCCGCAAAGTGAACGGGGCTACGATGAAGGATATTCTACGGATATTCTTGAAAGACGTCCTTCGTATCGCCCTCCCTGCGATTTTATTAGGATGCGGCATATCTTATTTTGTCGCGGAACACTGGCAACGGCAGTTTGTGGAAAAGATACCTCTTAGTGCGTGGATCTTCTTGGCAGGGGCATTGTTTGTCTGCCTGGTGGTCTTGATATGTATCGTGTACCGCATCTGGGATGTCGCGAACGAAGATCCGGTCGATAGCTTGAAATCGGAATAATCCGGGATCTCGTTTTCCCGGCGAGTGTCTAATATCTTTACACCACTGTCCAAAAATTAGACACTCGCGGAAAATATTGAAATTATTATAGGGTTGTAAATAAATGGTTTATGTACTTTGGCACGCTGTTTGCCTATAGATAGGCAAGAAGAAGCAATAATAAAAAAACAGATACAGTCATGATTAAAATTGAAGGATTAAGTAAGTTTTTCCGTACGGAAGAGGTGGAAACGATCGCGTTGAACGGCGTGTCGATGGAAGTGAAGGATGGTGAGTTTGTGGCAATCATGGGCCCTTCCGGCTGTGGCAAGTCCACCTTGCTGAATATCCTGGGCCTGTTGGACAACCCGACATCGGGCAACTATTACCTGGCGGACAGGGAAGTCGGACACTTGAAAGAAAAAGAACGTACGCAGGTGCGTAAAGGAAATATCGGTTTCGTGTTCCAGAGTTTCAATCTGATCGACGAACTGAATGTCTTTGAAAACGTGGAGTTGCCGCTTACCTATCTCAAAGTGAAGGCAAGCGAGCGCAAGCAGATGGTCAATGACATCTTGAAGCGCATGAACATCAGCCACCGGGCCAACCACTTCCCACAGCAGCTTTCCGGAGGTCAGCAGCAGCGTGTCGCCATCGCCCGTGCCGTTGTTTCGAATCCGAAAATCATCCTCGCCGATGAGCCGACCGGTAACCTGGACTCCAAAAACGGAGCCGAAGTGATGCAGCTCTTGACCGAACTGAACAAAGAAGGAACCACCATTGTTATGGTGACACACTCCAAACACGATGCGAGCTTCGCCCACCGGGTGATCAACCTGTTCGACGGAAGTATCGTGTCGTCCGTAAACGAATTCATTTAATTTTTGTAAAATAGAACATAGACACATTCTAATTGTTTTGTGATCATATCCGGCTTGGGAAAGTCGGATATGTTCTTTGTGAGATATGAGTTTGGGGCTATGAATTATAAATGGAATACACTATGAATAATCTGTTAAATATAAAATCTTTTCTGAAATTCCTGAGCCGGAACAAGGGGTACACGGCGATCGACGTCTTCGGGCTGTCTGTTTCGCTGATGTTCGTGATCCTGATTGCGGTGTATGTGGAACGGGAATTGAATATCGACAAACAACAGGCGAATTACGACCGGATCGTTGCCATCGGCAATGAAGAGTTTTTGGAATCGGGTGTCCCGGTTTCCTATTGGCTGGAAGAGCGGTATCCGGAGATCGAGAAAGTCTGTCCGGTCATCACGGATCAAGGGAAGAGTAAACAAATTTTTTATGGAGACAAGAAGTTGACTGCCGATCTCGTATATGCGGATTCGACGTTTTTCGGCCTCTTTTCGTTCAAGATACTCGATGGCGACCGCGACCGGCTTTTGGAAGATCCTTATAGCGCGGTCGTTTCGGAAAGCTTTGCCCGTAAGATATTCGGCAATGACGATCCGATCGGGAAGAGCTTGCGCATTAGCGACTCGACGAGTGTCATGGTTACCGGTGTCATGGAAGACATCAACCGTTCGGTGATTCCGAATGCGGACCTGTTGGTGCGTATCGAGCGGGTGACGGAGTTCAACCAATCACTGTCGAAGACGAATCCGGGTAACGCCGGCTCGTGCGTCTCGTTCCTGTTGCTGAAGCCGGGGATGGACTTGAAGGGGCGGACGGATGAGATACAGAGCTTTTTCAAAGAGCGGTATTGGATTTACCGGTATGATTTCGTGAAGGAGGTACGCGTCGTCCCGCTTTCGGATATCTATTTCGGAAATACGGCGTCGCATAGCTTGGACCAAGGCGACAAGCGCTTTTCGTTGGTCTTGATGTCCGTCGGCATTCTGATCCTGATTTTCGCGATCATCAACTATATAAACCTGACGGTGGCACAGGCCGGCCAGCGGGCGAAGGAGATGGCGACACGCCGCCTCTTGGGGTCTTCGCGTGTGGAACTGTTCCTGCGGTTGATGTTGGAGGCTACTTTCCTGACAGTCGTTTCGTTTGCCATCGGGCTGATGTTTGCCAAGGCGGCACTGCCGTATGCCAATGACTTGTTGCAGGTGCGCTTGACGTTCGATGTGCTGGCGACACCGCTTTGGATAGGGGCGATCCTCCTGTTTATCGTGTTGACGGGAGCCTTGTCGGGGGTGCTTCCGGCATTGATGATCTCATCGGCCAAACCGATCGACGTGGTACGCGGGACGTTCCGCCGGCAGACGAAGATGGTGTTCAGCAAGGTCTTCATCACGTTCCAGAATGTGATCACGATCGCCATGATCGCCGCCTCGCTGACGATGTATCTCCAGATCGACCATCTGATCCACGCGCCGTTGGGCTACAACACGACGAACATAATCGAATCGGATAACATTTTCCGTTCCAAAAGCGAGATGGAACGGGCGGAAGATATGTTGCGCCAGCTTCCGATGGTCAAGGCTGTCGGCCATAGCAACGGAACACCTTCGAGCGGGACGAACAATATGAGTGGAACTTACGAGGACAAATCGCTCAGCTTCCAGCAGATACAGGTCGACAGCGCCGCTTTCCGCATTTTCGGTTTCGAGATCAAGTCGGACAACCGGGTGGCCAACGCCGATGGGGGGTGGTATTTGAACGAGCTGGCTTTTAAACAGATGGAATTGTCGGAAGATGCCCCTTCTTTCAGGTGGGGCGAAGATGTGACACCCGTCTTAGGGGTGATCCGTGATTTCCAGTTGAGGGACATTACGCAGGAAAATTCGCCGGTAATGTTCCGTTTCCGGAATATGGAATCAGGCTGGTGGCCGTGGAGCTACGTGGTCGAGGTGCAGGGTGATCCCGTCGAGGCATACGAGTCCGTGCGCAAAGTCTTCGAGGAGGTGTCGGGTGTTCCTTTCGAGGGACAGTTTATCGACCAGGGCATCCGTACGCATTTCGAATCGCAGATTCGTCTGGCCAAGATCGTGGTGATCTTCGCCTGCATTGCGATCCTGATCTCGCTGTTGGGTTTGCTTGCGATGTCGACCTATTTCATCCTGCAACGTTCGCAGGAGGTAGCGATCCGCAAGGTGTTCGGTTCGGACAACCGGGGAATCTTGGTGCGCCTCGTCGGTACGTTCCTGACATATGTCGGGATTGCGTTCGTGATCGCGACGCCGTTGAGCTGGTATTTCATGAAGCAATGGCTGGCGGACTATAGCTACCGGATCGCGCTTAGCCCGCTGATTTTCATCGTTGCTGGTCTTTTCTGCCTCCTGATCTCCTTCCTGGCGGTATTCTTCCAAAGTTGGAAGGCGGCGAATGCAAATCCGGTAGAAAGCGTGAAAAACAATTGACAATTGTTTACAGTTCCCCCGGTCTTTCCTCCCCCGGCTTGCCGCCGCCTTCCGGCTTTTGGGTGGCTCTTTTGGCGTTGATGGTTTTGCGGGTGGCGAGGATGGCTTTCTGGCGGTCGATGAGACGGTTGATGTTATTGATGATCTCCAGATAGTCCGTCTCGCCGTTCACTTCGGCCAGCGCGTTGAGGCGTTTGACGACAGCGCGGTAGGCGGCATCGGTTTCCTGGCGGGCCGCTTTGGTCGCGCCGGTGACGATGGTAGCCTGCTGGCTGTTGCGGTTGGTGAAGAAGGAGATGAATTTCTCATTCGCTTCCTTCAATCGCATCACCCATCTTTCGAGGCCGGCCATCTGGAGACGGTTCGTGACGTCTTCCAGCGAAATACACCGTCCAACGGCGAGTTGGTCGGATCGGACAGTTCGCCGGGGCGTTCTTCTTCTTCCGAGTGGTTGTCAAATTCTTCCAAATCCTGGATCAGGTTTATCACAGCACTGTTTTCAGCCAGGTAAGGCAGTGAGCAGGGATCGCCGTTGCGGCGCAGGATGATATCGATTTGGCGGGCGATCTCGGCGATCACCGGATCGAAATCATTCATCGCGACATTGTTCTGGCGTTTTAATCCTCTGTAGGCATCGTCACGGACCTTGTCGAGGCGGGTGACATCATAGGAGAGGACGTTTTCGCCGCCGCTGACTTTCATGGAACCGTCAAATACGTTGTATTTAACTTTGTAGTTGTTTACGAACTCTGTGATTTTGGAGTCTTTGCATTTCTCAAACTCCACGATCGCGAAACTGTGGAAGCCAAAATTTTCGTCTTGGGTAAGACGGGATAAATCAAAACCTTTAATTTCAGACATGGTACATCGTTTAAATATTATTCTTCTGTTTTCATGCTGTCGGGAGTCCCGTCAACGTGTTTTTCTTTGTTTTCATGCTGTCGGGAGTCCCGTCAACGTGTTTTTTTTTTGTTTTTGTGCTGTCGGGAGCCTCGCCAACGTGTTTTTCTTTGTTTTTGTGCTGTCGGGAGTCCCGCCAACGTGTTTTTCTTTGTTTTCATGCTGTCGGGAGTCCCGCCAACGTGTTTTTCTTTGTTTTCATGCTGTCGGGAGTCCCGTCAACGTGTTTTTCTTTGTTTTCATGCTGTCGGGAGCCCCGTCAACGTGTTTTTCTTTGTTTTCATGCTGTCGGGAACCCCGTCAACGTGTTTTTCTTTGTTTTCATGCTGTCGGGAACCCCGTCAACGTGTTTTTCTTTGTTTTTGTGCTGTCGGGAACCCCGCCGGGATGTTTTTTTCCGTATCTTTATTATCGGGCATCACATCGCTGACAAATATACCTTAAATTGGGCAGGAAACAATTATTTTATCCTTTAATTTTCAACAGATATTGAAAAATGTTGGAATTGCCGGGAGGAAGGCGACGCGAAACTGTCAAAATATAGGACACTCCTGTCTAAAATTTGGACAGAAGGTGTTGGTTGTTGCTTGATTATTGTTCTGTTATCCAATTGATTATGCGTTGTGGTATAATTTTTGTGTCTTATTGGGCAGAATAGAACAAATACAGATAGCGTGAAGGAGTAGTGACTTTTCTTTCAAGAGAAAAGTCACAGAATCAAATCTTTTTCTTGAGTGTGAAGAAGAATGTCATCCCCTTGCCCAGTCCGCTCTTGGCTGAGATCTGTCCTTTGTGGAAGTTTACGCCGTTCTTGACGATGGAGAGTCCCAGACCGGTCCCGCCCACCTTGCGGCTGCGGCCCTTGTCGACGCGGTAGAAGCGTTCGAAAATGCGGTTCACGTGTTCTTCCGAGACGCCGACGCCATTGTCCGAGAAACTGAAGTAGTAGAATTTCGGGTCCTCCTTGTAGCAACTCACCGTGAGATGGATGCCTTCGCCCGCATACGCGATCGCGTTGTCGTAGAGGTTGCGGAAGATCGAGTAGAGCAGCGAATAATTGCCATAGATCGTAGGGTTGCCCGGAAGAGCGACCTCTGTCGTGATCTTCTTTTCTTCCATCTCCATCGAACATTCCTTCTCGATCTCGCCGACCAGTTTTTGGATGTTCACTTCCGACAGCTCGAACATTTCGGAAGCCTCGTCCAGCCGGTTCAATACCGAAATGTCGCGCAGCAACCCCGTCAGCCTCGTGCTTTGCGAGTAGCAGCGTTCGAGGAAGAACTGGCGTTTGTCGTCCGGCAGCTGCGGATTGCTGATGATCGTTTCGAGATAACCCTGGATACTGCTGACAGGAGTTTTCAGCTCGTGCGCCACGTTCTGCGTCAGCTGCCGTTTCATCCGGCTCTCTTCTTCCTGGCGGGAGATGTCGTTGATAGATATCTCATAGCTGTTGTCGAGGAACAGAATGCATTCGATCAGGAAAATCTTTCCGTTCTTGTCCACCGTGACCGATTCGCGCAACACTTTCCGCTTGCGGTTCGTGTTCGGGATGTTTTTGGAGAGGAACAGATGGATCGGTTCCAGTTCCGGAATGTCGACCGCGTCTTCCGACTGTCGTATCTGCATGTCGGAAATCAGGTTCGCGAACTGTACGAACAAGATGTTGGACAATATCTCCCTGCCTTCCGGTGTGAACATGGCGAAACCTTCTTTTGCGTACTGGAAATGCTTGATCAGCTTCTCGCGTTCCATCGAAAGCTCGTCCTTGGCCTTCTGCTGGCGGTGGTAAAGCCCGACGATATTCTTCGATATGTCTCCAAGCTCGTCGTTAGGAAAGACATATTCGTTCTTCGGTATGCGGTCTTTCTCCACGTTCAGGGCGAAGTCGCGCAGCTTCGAGATCGTCCGCCCGATGCTGAACGTGAAGCGGGAGAGGACGAAGAAAAATATCAGCGTCATCAACGCCATAAAATAGATGAAATCCTTGTCGATCGTCAGTACGCGCTGTGTGTAAGGGTCCCAGGGGAGGGCGGAGCGGTAGATATACCCGCCGATATTCGTCGCCGTGTAGAAATAGCGTTTACCGGTCGAGTTGGACGAACGGATGGCGAACCCTTCATTGTAGAGGCGTGCCTTGCGTACCTCGCTGCGGTCGTTATGGTTGTTGAATTCCTCGGCACCGCTATTGTCGAACAACACTTTCCCTGCCGGATCGATAATGGTCACGCGAAGATCCTTTTGGGGGATGTCGTCGATAAACTGGTGAACCACCTGGTTGATATCCTCAGTCTGTTGCGTGCGGCGGAACAACTGGTAGTTGTAATTCCCCAACACGTTGTTCAACTTCTCTTGGGCAAACTCCCGTTCCCGCTGATACTGGAACAACAGGAAGCAAGCCGTGAACCCCAGGAACATGGCGAATATCGACCAGAAAAGTCGCTGGCTGAAAGGTATTCTGCTGTTTGTCGTTGATTCTATCTTGACCATGGGGTAAATTAAGAATTAAGAAGTAAGAAGTAAAAATTAAAAATTAAGAAGTAAGAAATCATCTTGGAATGTAAGAATAAGTGCCCGTTCGTTTATTTTTTAATTTTTAATTCTCAATTTTTAATTTTCAAAGCAGTATCCGAAGCCGAGCCGCGTCACGATGTTTTTGCCGTATGGCCCGATCTTTTTGCGCAGGCGGGTGATGTTTACATCGATGGTGCGGTCGAGCACATATACTTCGTCTTTCCATATCCGGGAAAGGATCTCCTCGCGCGAGAACACGTTTCCTTTGTTTTCAAGAAGGAGTTTCAGTATCTCGAATTCCTTTTTGGTGAGCGGGACTTCCTGTCCGTCTACGGAGGCTTTTATGCGCTTCGTGTCGAGTGAGAGAGTTTCATATTTGAGGCATTCGTTTTCCGGCACTTTCTCCTTGTCTGATGTGCGGCGCAGCACGGCTTTCACACGTGCCACCACCTGACGGATGGAGAAAGGCTTGGATATGTAGTCGTCGGCTCCCAAGTTGAAGCCTGTCAGCATATCGTTTTCAGTGTCCTTGGCTGTCAGGAAGATGATGGGGATATCGGCCGTCTTTTCTTCTTTCTTGAGGATGCTGGCCATCTTGAATCCGGATATTTCACCCATCATGACATCTAAAAGCAGCAGTTGGTAGGAGGCTATATCCATCTTCAACGCTTCTTCGGCGCTAAAAGCCGTGTCTACTTCATACCCTTCTATCTCAAGATTGAACTTGAGGATTTCGCATAAATCCTCTTCATCGTCCACTACAAGAATCTTCGGCATATCCATAATCTTTGTCTCTTTTTTATTACAAATATAATTTATTTCTGCAAAGGACGTATTTCTGTATTTCGATGAAATGAAATACGTATTACAATAGCGTTACAAATGCGTCAGATCGCCACATCCTGCCACTGTCCGCCGATCAGTTCGCGGGTGGATTTGAACCCGGCCTTTTTCAGCAGTTCGAATGCTTCCGCACGTCCGTCGTTCACCAGGTCGGGATAGTGGCAGTCTGAGTTTACCATCACCGGAATATCCAGCTCACGTAAGCGGTGCAGATAGTCGGTATGCGGGTAGACCTCCTGTTTCTTCACGAGGTTTTTCGTGTTGACTTCGACCATCAGTCCCTTTTCGGCGATCAGGTGCAGACAGTCGTTGAACGGTTTTTGATACCAGTCCGCTTGCAGGTCGAAGCCTTCGCATTTGTGCCCGTTCATGTATATCTTGTCCATGTGCCCGACGATGTCGATTCCGCCTGCCTCGATCATTCGCCGTGTGGAACTGAAATAGTGGGCGACCAGCTTGCGGATATCTCCGTCGTAGTAGGCGTCGACAGACTTCTGGTACTCCCGGAAAGGACCGTCGATACACACCATATTCTCTTCCGCAAGCGGCTGTGCGATCGGAAGAAAGTGGATGGAACCGATACGGTAATCGAGCGGCAGATTGCGGAAGTAGGGGATGGACGCGTTGTAGCTCTCGTCTAAGAAATCGATTTCCAGTCCTACGTATATTTCCAACCGGTCACTGTATTTCTTTTTCAGTCGTTCTATTTCTGTCAGATATTCGGGCATGTCGTCTTTAGACATGTTCCAGAATGTTTCGAACGGCAGTGGTGAATGGGATGAAAAACCGTAGGCGCGGAACCCGTGCGCAACAGCGAATTTAATGAAGTCTTCCGGCGTGCTCCGACCGTCACAGAATGTACAATGGCTATGGTAGTTACTGAGTTGCATAAATTTTTACTTGTAAAAGGGCAAAGATAATTTTTTTATCCCGAAAGACAACCTGTTTGATAAAAAAAGGCTTGATTGCTGCCTAAGGGTTAGCGGCAGAATCAAGCCTTGAAAAACACGTGAATAATGAAAAATCGTATGTTTTATTTTATTACGTTCAGTTCTTTTCCAACTTTGATAAATGCAGCGATTGCTTTATCCAGATGTTCCGTTTCGTGGCCTGCGGACAACTGTACGCGGATGCGGGCCTGGTCTTTCGGCACTACCGGGTAGTAGAAGCCGGTAACATAAATGCCTTCTTCCTGCATCTTGGCTGCGAAATCCTGGGATAATTTAGCATCATACAGCATAACGGCGCAGATTGCGGACTGAGTCGGCTTGATGTCGAAACCGGCTGCTAACATCTTTTCACGGAAGTAGCTGACGTTGTTCATCAGTTTCGTATGCAAAGCATCGCTTTCTTTCAGCATCTTGAACATTTCCAGGCTGGCGCCTACGATAGCGGGAGCGACAGAGTTAGAGAACAGATAAGGACGGGAGCGCTGACGCAGCATGTCGATGATTTCTTTCTTTCCGGTTGTGAATCCGCCCATGGCGCCACCGAATGCTTTACCTAACGTACCTGTGAAGATATCGACTCTTCCGTATACATTATATTGTTCAGCCACACCGTGTCCTGTCGGGCCTACTACACCGGCAGAGTGGGATTCGTCAACCATTACCAATGCGTCGTATTTTTCTGCCAGTTCACAGATTTTGTCCATCGGGGCCACGTTTCCGTCCATAGAGAACACACCGTCTGTTGCGATGATGCGGTGACGTTGTGCCTGGGCTTCTTGCAGGCAACGTTCCAGGTCGGCCATGTCTGCATTGGCATAACGGTAGCGTTTTGCCTTGCAAAGACGTACGCCGTCAATAATGGAGGCATGGTTTAAAGCATCGGAGATGATCGCATCCTCTTCAGTGAACAACGGTTCGAACAGACCGCCGTTGGCATCGAAGCATGCAGCGTACAGGATCGTATCTTCGGTCTTGAAATAGTCGGAGATAGCGGCTTCCAGTTGTTTGTGCAGATCCTGTGTCCCACAGATGAAACGTACGGATGACATGCCGTATCCGTGTGTGTCCATAGCTTCTTTGGCAGCCTTGATCAGACGTTGGTTGTCAGACAGACCCAGATAGTTGTTTGCGCAGAAGTTCAAAACGTCGCTTCCTGCGTTTACTTTGATGTCGGCTCTTTGAGGAGTGGTGATGATACGCTCGTTCTTATACAATCCGGCAGCTTTGATGTTTGCCAATTCCTGAGTAAGGAAATCTTTCAGTTTACCGTACATAACTTTGTTTTTTGTTAGTATTTTTAATTAAGTTGACAATTATATCTCTATTATCGCAGACAAGTGGCAAAATATTATTCTTGAAACCATTTTTTTCTTTGTCTCTGATTTGTCTGCCGATGCGGCAAAGGTCATATTTTTTGAATATATAGGCTAAAAAATACAAGAAATTCATACCGGAATGTTTTTATTCTCTATACCTTTGCCATCGAAAAAACTTAAAAGAACATCAAACGCAATGAAGAATGTATTAGTAATTGGTTCTACCGGTCAGATTGGATCAGAGTTAACCATGAAGTTGAGAGGTATCTACGGTGGAAACATTGTAGCAGGTTACATCCCCGGACAGGAGCCTAAAGGCGAACTGCTGGAATCAGGACCTTCTGCAATTGTCGACATTACAAACGAACAGCAGATTGCTGAGACTGTGTCCAAATATAAGGTAGATACGATTTATAACTTGGCTGCACTGCTGTCAGCCGTTGCAGAAGCAAAACCGCAGCTTGCCTGGAAAATCGGTATGGGCGGTTTGTTTAACGTATTGGAAGTTGCACGTGAAATGCATTGTGCTGTATTCACTCCGAGTTCAATCGGTGTGTTTGGCAATAACACGCCGAAAGACAAGACTCCGCAGGATACGATCCGTAACCCGCGTACTATGTACGGTGTTACGAAAGTTTCAGGCGAGTTGTTGAGTGACTACTACAACATCCGTTTCGGCGTCGACACCCGTTCCGTACGTTTTCCGGGACTTATCTCCTATGTGACACCTCCGGGTGGTGGTACGACCGACTACGCAGTTGATATCTATTATTCGGCTGCCAAAGGTGAGAAGTTTGTATGTCCGATCAAGCAGGGTACATTCATGGATATGATGTATATGCCGGACGGTCTGCGTGCAGCTATTGAAATTATGGAAGCCGATTCGACGAAGTTCGTTCATCGTAACTCTTTCAACATTGCATCCATGAGCTTTGATCCTGAAATTATCTACAACAACATCAAAAAGTATGTTCCTGACTTCCAGATGGAATATGATGTGGATCCGTTACGTCAGGCTATCGCAGAATCATGGCCTAACTCTTTGGATGACACATGTGCCCGTGAGGAATGGGGCTGGAAACCGGAATATGATCTGGATTCCATGACTCAGGATATGTTGGCTAAATTGAAAGAACGTTTCAATAAGTAAGAATTAATTTTCCGATCATTAGCAGATCGGTAGGAAAGAGGCGACTGCCCGCACCGGGCAGTCGCCTCTTTGTTTGGATCGTTTTTATTCAGTATTGTAGGCTGTTTCAATCATAATGTGTCTGTTGCTTGTGCAGGGAATGACTAAGTCAAAAGTGTATGAAAAATTATGTTGTAAAACATGAAATGGTTAAATCAGGTTAAGAGAAAGCTTTTTTTTGTGGAAATATTATGCTGCATAACATAAACTCTCTATATTTGCACTGTGTTTTTCATGGTATTAGATTTAAGGTTAACAATGAAGATTGGCTGTCCGTGAGGATAGCCTTTTTTTATTTATACCCGGTTGATGTTGTTTCCTCCGAGAAGCGATCATTTTATCCGAATTGCCCGTTCTTTTGGTATTCTTGATTATATTTGTATATCTGAAAAGATTCATTGTAATAAAAATATCTTTATATGGAAATGTACAAAGCAAATGATAACCGGTATGCCGATATGGCTTATAGGCGTTGTGGGCGGAGCGGATTGCTATTGCCGGTCATCTCTCTGGGATTGTGGCATAATTTCGGCAGTGTAGATGTGTTCAGTAACTTTATTCAGATTGCGTATGCCGCTTTCGACAATGGGATTACACATTTTGATCTTGCCAATAATTACGGTCCTGTGTATGGATCGGCAGAGGAAAATTTCGGCCGTATCCTGAAGAAAGGTCTGGGGCAATATCGGGATGAACTTGTTATTTCCACAAAAGCCGGATATGACATGTGGCCTGGTCCGTATGGCAACTGGGGAAGTCGCAAGTATCTGATGGCAAGCCTTGACCAGAGTTTGAAGCGGATGGGATTAGAATATGTGGATATTTTCTATTCGCATCGTCCGGACCCACAGACGCCAGTCGAAGAAACGATGGGAGCATTGGCTGATATCGTCCGCCAGGGAAAAGCCCTGTATGTCGGGATATCGAATTACACTGCCGGACAGACGGAAAAAGCACTTGCCGTATTGAAAGAACATCGTGTGCCTTGCTTGATCCATCAAGCGCGTTATTCGATGCTGGATCGCAGGATCGAACCGGACTTGTTGCCTCTGTTGAAGCAGGAAGGAGTAGGGATGATCGCCTTCTCGCCATTGGCACAGGGCATGTTGACGGATAAGTATCTGAACGGTATTCCCGATAATTCGCGTGCGGCCAAATCTACAGGCCATCTTCAACGTGAACAGGTGACGGAAGAAAAAATAAATAAAGTAAGACAACTGAATGACCTTGCCAAACAACGCGGACAGACGTTAGCGGAAATGGCGATTGCCTGGCTGTTGAAAGACGACCGGGTGACGAGCGTCCTGGTGGGAGCCAGTTCGGTTGCACAGTTGATAGATAACCTGAAGGCGTTACAAAATACAGCCTTTTCAGCGGAAGAAATACAAATGATAGAAAATATATTACAGTAATATACACTGATAAATCATCATTTATTAATCCAAACAATTAATGAAACCATTCTTATATCAGGTTGCATCCCTTTTTTATTCTGAATACGGGGCGGAAGTGAGCCGTCTGGCCTTTGTTTTCCCGAATCGCCGTACCGGGCTGTTCTTCCAGAAATACTTGTCGGAAGTATCTGAGAAGCCTCTTTTCTCGCCGACGATCCTGACGATCAACGATCTGTTTGTACAGTTGAGCGGAAAGCAGGCTGCCGATCGGATCAGCATGCTGTTTAAACTATATGATATTTATTTGAGACATAGCGGTTCTTCCGAAACGTTCGACGAGTTCTTGTATTGGGGGGAAATGCTGCTGAATGATTTTGACGATATCGATAAATATATGGCAGATGCCCGTATGCTCTTCACCAATGTGACGGACCTGCGTGAGATAGAGAATGATTTTAGTTTTCTGAGCCCTGAACAAATTGCGGCTATCCGGACTTTTTGGTCTTCTTTTTACCCGAAAGGAGATACGCCCAACCAGGAACAATTTCTGGCGGTCTGGCAGATTTTATATGCCCTATATACCGATTTGCGGGAAGCGCTTGCCACCGAAGGCAAAGGATATGAAGGTATGATTTTTCGGGAAGTTGTCGAACAGATGGAGAAAGACGAATGTTGCGACCTGCCCTATACAAAGGTTGTATTTGTCGGACTGAATGCCCTCTCGGTGGCTGAAGAACGTTTCCTTTCCGGGTTGCAAAAACGGGGAATAGCTGATTTTTACTGGGATTACGCCTCTCCGAAAGTGACGGATCCGGATAATAAAGCCTCTTACTTCGTGGAGCGCAATTTGCGGCAATTCCCGTCGCAATTAATTGAAAATGGACAATTGACTATTGACAATGAAGATGACGACAAAAAGAAGATCGAGGTGATCGGCATCCCTTCCGGAATCGGACAGGCAAAGCAAGTGTGCAGCATTCTGAACGAGCTTTGCAAGGAAGACGAAATGAGTGCGGAAGAAGCGTTGCGGACGGCTGTGATTCTGCCGGATGAACATTTGTTGATTCCGGTTCTGAATGCCATTCCCGAACAGATCAAACGGATCAATGTGACGATGGGATATCCGTTGGCCGGTACACCGGTCGCATCTTTGATGGAATATATTCTGGCTTTGCAAAAGAATATTCGTTATGTGGACCGGAGGCCGGTGTTCTATTTCCGGGATGTCTTGCCAATCCTGAACCATCGGTATATCTCGACTACTTCTCCGGAGATGGTTTCTAATCTGGTAAAAGATATTTCAGAAAACAACAAGATTTACATATCGTATGACGATCTGAATAAGACGCCATTGTTGTCCATCCTCTTTACTCCGGTGACTGCGGTGGAAACTTTCTCCGATTATTTGATTAACGTGTTGCAGGAACTGAATAAAGCAGTTGAAGGTGGAAAGTTGAAAGTTGAAAGTGTAAATAGTGACACGGAGCCACTTTCAACTTTCAACTCTCAACTCTCAACTATTAACGACATCGAACAGGAGTTTATCTTCCATTATTTCGCTACGGTTAACCGGATGAAGGAAGTCATGCGGGAGGCGAATGTAGAAATGAAAATCGACACCTATTTCCGTTTGCTGAAACGTGTGACGGACACAATTACGATTCCTTTCCAAGGTGAACCTCTTTCCGGTTTGCAGATCATGGGTGTTTTGGAGACTCGTGCGCTTGACTTTGACCGGTTGATTATCCTTTCGATGAATGAAGGAATTTTCCCGTTGAGGAAAGCGGCTAATTCATTTATTCCTTATAATCTTCGTCGTGGATTCGGTTTGCCGACATACGAACATCAGGACAGTGTTTGGGCGTATCATTTCTATCATTTGATTTATCGTGCCAGCCATGTCAGCTTGCTTTATGATACTCGGAGTAACGGATTGCAGACAGGCGAGGTTAGCCGTTTCGTGCATCAGTTGCATTATCATTATGAGGAGCCGATACAGAATAAGCTGGTTGTTTACAATGTCTCTTCTTCCAAGACTCCTGCCTTGCAGGTAGCTAAGACGGAGGAAGTCATGAACCGTCTGGCTGATTTCCGGAGTGGTGGGACGCGGGCGATATCGGCGAGTGCAGTCAATACCTATCTGGATTGTCCGCTTAAATTTTATTTCTCCGTTGTCGAGGGAATACGTGAAGAAGAGGAGGTAAGCGAGACGATCGAAAGTAATGTTTTTGGAAGTATCCTGCATAAGGTGATGGAAGAATTGTATCAGCCATTCTGCGGAAAGATGGTGACGGCTGATCTGCTGAAAGCGATCCGAAAAGATACGCCTATGTTGACGGGAGCAGTTGCCCGTGCCTTTGCCGAAATTTTCTTTAAAACGGACATTGTTCGTCCACTCACCGGACAAAACTTCCTGATCGGCGAGATGATTCGCAAATATGTGGAGAAAGTGCTGGAACGTGACGCAAAACAGACTCCTTTCCGTTATATCGAATCGGAAAAGAAGATAAAATGCCTTTTCCCATTGACGGATAAAAGCAATATCCAGTTGAAAGGATTTATCGACCGTATAGACGAAGTACGCGATGTCGTCCGCATTATTGACTATAAGAGTGGGAGCGGGACGACGCAGTTTACCTCTGTAGAAGCTCTTTTCGACAAAGCAGATACGGATCGTTCCAAAGCGGTTATGCAGGTCTTTATGTATGCATGGATGTTTAACAGGTCAGTTCAGCTTTCAACAGCTATTCAGCCGGGTATCTATTATATGAGGACCCTCTTTTCTTCCTCTTTCGATCCTGGAATTTACCATCGTACAGACCGGTTCAAAACAGAACAGGTTTTGGACTTCGCCAACTATTGCACGGATTTTGAAGACAGCCTGCGAAATTGCTTGGATGAAATCTTCGACACAGAAACCCCATTCGTGCAAACCCCGAACGGCAAAGCCTGCATGTATTGTCCGTTTAAGGATATTTGCGGAAAATAGTGTTTTTACAGATTTCCCATATATTCATCCACAATTTCATTCAGGAAGCGGTTGAATGGAAGAAGCTTTCGAAAACAATCGATGGTTTCTTCCATCCAGTCCGGCTGGCTGAAAAAACTGTCGGGCTTAATACCGATAACGCTGAAGTCTTTGTGCCTTAATATATGACCGTAAGGAGAATCGGAGGGGAAACCTGCCGGGATACGTTTTAGCATGTCCCCTTCGAGTGACGGGTACAGAGCTTTGAAGGAAGGCTCTTCGATGATGGAAACAAATTCATCTATGTTATTGTATATTTCACGTCGAAGGACTTTCAATATTTCCGGTTTGGGATACCAGATACCGCCAGACAGTACGCAGTATTCCGGTTCAAGATGAAAGTAGTAAGCTCCCCGGATACTATGACGTCCTCCTTGAGCAATACAGGCTGACATATAAGTCTTGTAAGGCGACTTGTCGAGGCTGAAGCGGATGTCGCGATTAATACGGAACAGACATTTCCGGGCATCCAATCCCCGTATATCAGGATCAAATACGCTGATTCGTTCGATTAACTCTTGTACTTCGTTGATAAAAGCACAGCGAAGTTTGTCATATCGTTCTCTATTTTCATGGAACCAGACGGTATTATTGTTGCGTCGTAAATCGTCTAAGAATCGGATAATTTCTGCATTCATATTAGGATATTCTTTTTTTATTGTATTTCGTATCTCCATTGTTTCGGAGTCATCTGTTTCATCTTTTTGAAATAGCGATTGAAGTAGGGAATGTCGGTGAAGCCGCATTGCCAGGCTATTTCGTTAATGTCCTTATCCGGAAAGTTGCGGAGTAAAGTGCCAACGGCCTCTATCCGGTATTCGTTGATGAAGTTTGTAAACGTTTTGCCTGTTTCACGTTTGAAAAACGAGCAGAACGCCGTTGTGCTCATGCTGATTACGTTTGCGGCGTCCGAAAGAGTTATTTTCTCCTTGTAATGCTCGATGACGTATTTGAAGATCAGTTGCATACGTTGCATGTTTTTGGTAATGCCGTTGAATACCGTTTCCTGCAAACCGATAGGGATTAAATCGGTTGTGGTTCCGATTTGTTGCAGGATGCGGATCAACATCAGCATCCTTTCGCTTGCATTCAGGAGGTTCATTTCTTCTAAGCAGGATTTGATCTTTCCGGCTGTTTCGCCTGTCAGCAGGATGCCTTGCTGGATTGCCGATAACCGGTGAGCGGCATATTCCCATTCGGTAAAAAAAGACAGGCCGGTTTGTAGCAAGTCGGGATTGAATTGCACAACTATGCATCTCCGTTTTCCATCAGGCTCGCAGCTTTCGGGGTTATACATCCAACAATGTGGTTGGTTGGTCGGGACCAGTACGACTTCTCCCTCCTCGAACGGCTCCAGAAAGTCGCCTATCATCCGGTAGCCTGAACCTTTCACAACATAACATATTTCTATTTCGGGATGAAAATGAAGAGGCATTTCGTCTTTCGGGTACAAGCTGGAATAATCGTAGCGTAATGAGGCACAACTATCTTTTTTGATTTGTTCGAATTTTAGTTTCTCGTGCATGTCGGATGAACTTTCTGATAAAACACAGTAAAATTAGACAATAATTGCATAATCTGCGACAATTACACTTAATAATTTTGTTGTTTCTTTGCGGCCGGAAAAACAGAAAGATTGAATTAGGTTATGAAGAAAGGTTTGTATGCATTGTCTTTTGGCACATTTGGGCTGGGGATTGCAGAGTTTATTATGATGAGTATCTTGCCGGATGTGGCGGCAGGATTTGATATTTCCTTATCCGAAGCCGGTCATCTTATTTCGGCTTATGCGTTGGGTGTATGTGTGGGAGCGCCGTTGGTAGTGGTGGTGGCCAGGAGTTGGCCGCTACGTACGATCTTGCTTGCTTTGGTTGGGCTTTTTGTTGTCGGGAATCTGCTTATGGCTCTGTCGGCCGATTATTGGATGGGGTTGTGTGCCCGGTTTGTATCGGGGTTGCCGCATGGGGCTTATTTCGGAGTCGGTTCGATTGTTGCCAGCCGTTTGGCGGAGAAAGGGAAAAGCACTTCTGCTGTAGCTATTATGATTATGGGGATGACGATTGCCAATTTGTTCGGTGTCCCGGCCGGGAATTTCCTGGGGCACTTTCTGTCCTGGCGTTTGGTTTTTGTGATTGCAGCGTTGTGGGGTGGCGTAACGATTTGGTTTATCCGGAGGTGGGTTCCTGTTTTGCCCGCCCTGCCGGCGACGAATCTGAAAGGGCAGTTTCGTTTTTTGAGAAGGCCGGAACCGTGGATGCTGATTGCTGCTACCATGTTAGGAAACGGGGGAGCTTTTTGCTGGTATAGCTATGTCAATCCGTTAATGACGGAGGTGTCCGGTTTCAGTGTCGGGACAATGCCTGTATTGATGTTGCTGGCGGGTGCGAGCATGTGTGTCGGTAACTATTTGGGAGGGCATTTGTCTGATCGTTTTACACCTGGTATCGTAGCGATGTCCATGCAGTTTCTGATGTTTGCATCACTTCTGCTGATTTATTTTTTTGCTTCGTACGGCTTTTTGTCCGCTTTGCTGATGTGCGTTTGTACTGGTTGCCTGTTTGCAGTTTCTTCTCCACAGCAATTGTTGTTGCTTCAATATTCTCCTGGCGGAGAGATGATGGGCGGGGCGATGGTCCAGCTTGCTTTTAATTTGGGGAATGCCGTGGGGGCTTATTTTGGAGGATTGTCGATCGAACATGGGGCAGGGCTGGAAAGTACGGCATTGATCGGTTCGTTTTTTGCCCTGTTAGGAACTACGGTGTTTCTGGTATTCAACTATATGGTGTTTAAACCTCAGAGGAAATTACTTTTAAAGGGGGGAATATAATTTCCGAGGATCAAGACGGTGTTTTTGGAGATAAAAAACAGCCGTCCGAAATCGGGACGGTGTTTTTGGAGATAAAAAACAGCCGTCCGAAATCGGGACGGTGTTTTTGGAGATAAAAAACAGCCGTCCGAAATCGGGACGGTGTTTTTGGAGATAAAAAACAGCCGTCCGAAATCGGGAAATAAAAACAGCCGTCCGAAATCGGGACGGTGTTTTTGGAGATAAAAAACAGCCGTCCGAAATCGGGACGGCTGTTTGGATTTATAATGTCTCTTGTTTCAGTTGTTCGACGAAACGATCGATTCGCTGTAGTTCTTTCGGAATATCGATTCCCTGCGGACAGTGTGGATTACATTGGTTGCAACTAGTACAATGATCCGCTTGGCGGAGTTTCGGTACACTGCGGTCGTACCCGATCAGATAAGCCCGGCGAGCTTCGCGATAGTTTTCATCCTGTCCGCTCTGAGGGACATTCCCCTCGTTCACACATTTATTATAATGAAGCAAAATTCCCGGAATATCGATACCGTAAGGACAAGGCATACAGTATTTGCAGTCGTTACACGGGATGGTCGGATACTGCATCATCAAGTCGGCGGTGTCGAACAAGAAACGGTTTTCCTCTTCCGTCAACGGTTGCAACGGGCAGTAGGTGCGGAGATTGTCTTGCAGGTGCTCCATGTAAGTCATGCCGCTCAGCACGGTGAGTACGCCGGGAAACGAGCCGGCAAACCGGAAAGCCCAGGAGGCGACGCTCCGTCCCGGTTCGCGTTGCTTCAGGCGGGCGACGATATGGTCGTGCACGTTCGAAAGCCGTCCTCCGAGGAGTGGCTCCATGATGATGGCGGGAATCCCCCGTTTCTGCAATTCCCCGTACAGATATTCCGCGTCGGTGTTTCGCGGGTTGATCTCTTTGGCATGTTTCCAGTCCAGGTAATTCAACTGGATCTGGACGAAATCCCATTGATATTCGTCGTGTTTCGAAAGCAAATAATCGAACACCTCTATATCTCCGTGATAGGAGAAACCTAAGTTTCGGATACGTCCTGCCTTGCGTTCTTCGAGCAGGAAGTCGAGTATGCCGTTCTTGACATACCGGTTTTCATAGGCTTCCATACCACCCATGCCGATCCCGTGGAGCAGCATATAATCGAGATAATCGACTTGCAGCTCCTTGAGCGAATTGTTATACATCGCGATAGAGGCTTCGCGGCTCCATGTGTCGGGAGAGAAGTTCGAAAGTTTGGTGGCGATGTAATATTTGTCGCGCGGATAGCGGCTGAGGGCGATCCCCATAGCATGTTCCGAACGTCCTTTGCAATAGGCGGGCGAGGTGTCGAAGTAGTTCACACCGTGCTCGATGGCATAGTCAGTCAGCCGGTTGACCATCTCCTGGTCGATTTCGTCATCGCTGTCTCTTGCGCTGTTTTTGGCAATGGTCGGCAGGCGCATGCATCCATAACCGAGGATGGAAACTTTGTCTTTTGTGGACGGCGTCGTGCGGTATGTCATCCGGTCCGTGGGAATAGGGGTGGAGCTTCCCGGACCTGAGGCCATCCCGCTGTCCGAACTGCACCCGGAGAGCAACGGGGCGGTAGTTGCCGTGCTGATTCCTACAATCTTCAGGAAATCGCGACGGTTTATCGCTTGATGATTGTCTTTTTTCATATATGATGATTCTTTTATTTCTTGATCAAATATTCCGGTGTTGTTCGTGTCCTTCCACATATATGGCGCTGAACGGACGCGACGGGCACAGGTTTTCACAGGCTCCGCAGCCGATGCATTTTTCCTCGTTTACGACCGGAAGTTGAGGCGAATCCGGGTCGTTCGGGTCTTTTGCCACCATCAAGATCGCCTGGGTAGGGCAATGGCGGGCACAGTTGCCGCAAGTGACGCCGTCCCGGTTGACGATGCAATTTTCCTGAATCAGTACGGCATGTCCGATCTGGATAGCCGTCTTGTCCGCTTTCGTGATCGGACGGATCGCTCCGGTCGGGCAAACTTCCGAACATTTGACGCATTCGGGACGACAGTATCCTCGCTCGTACGATACTTCTGGCTGCATAAATGTTTGAAGGTTCCCCGAAGGACGCAGCACATGGTTCGTACAAACCGATACACAAAGCTGGCACGCGGTGCAATGCTGGGAGAAATTGGCAGCGCTCAGCGAGCCCGGAGGAGTGATCGGGGTTGTCCGGTCCGGTTTCTTTTTATCTTCGATGATGGCCAGTCCGCCGTCGACTTTCTTGTCCGGGAGTTGTACTTTTTCCTGGGCTTTCAGTGCGGCTGAAGTGGCAAGTAATGCCGATACGGTAAAGAATTTGCGACGATCGGGCTTGTCTACGGCCGGTTGGGCGGTCTGTATTTCCGCCTTGTTTGTTTTTCTGCGTGTATATCGGATGGCTCCCTGCCGGCATTTGTCGATACAATCCATGCAGGCGACGCAACGGCTGTAATCGATCTCGTGTGCTTTCGCATTGATACAGGCTGCTTTACAATTGCGGGTACACAAACCGCAACCATTGCATTTGGACGTATCGATAACCGGCTTGAAAACGGAAAAACGGGAGATCAATCCCAAAAACGTTCCTACCGGGCAGATCGTGTTGCAATAGGTTCGCCCATTCCGCCAGGCAAGTATGATCAGTATAATGAAGGTAACTGTGGCAATGATAAAGGTTGGGAGGCTCCGTAGCCAGACTTCCGTCTCGTAGAAAGCATAACTGCCCGCCCGTTCCGCCAAGTAGGCCAGAAAGTTGTTCCCCCATTGCCAGAGGGGTGCGAATAAGTTAGAGGCGATACGCCCGTAAGCGCTGTAGGGTGCGATCAAGGCCGCCCATGCCCCTAACCCACTGATCATGGCAAGGATAAAGATCACCATCACCCCGTATCTTAACCAGGACAAGGCGGGGGAATACCGGAAACGATTTTTCTTCCGTTTCCCCGCCAGCCATGAAACGACATCCTGGAATATACCGAGAGGGCAGATTACAGAGCAGTAAACCCGACCGAAAATCCAGGTCAATGCAATGAGCAACAGCACCACGCCGAGGTTGAGTGCCAATACCGCCGGCAGGAACTGTATTTTCGCCAGCCACCCGAACCATGTATGCAACGTCCCCGTGAAATCGAGAAACAGCAGGGTGACAAGCGTAAAACAGATAAGTGCAGTTGTAAGTCTGATTGTTCGCAACATAATAAGCTCTTTTTAGATAGTCTGTTATTTTATGTTGCAAACATAATAAGGAAATGATTTACAACTTATACGAATTACAGATTGATATACCAATATTACGGTTTTGTCAACTTCGGCAAAAAGTCTGGCTGACAAACTTCAGGACTTCCGGCAAAGCCGTCCGCCAATAGGTCCAGCTATGGCCGCCGTCGCGCACTCGGAATTCATGCCTGATCCCTTTCTGCCTCATGATCTGGTGCACCTGCATGTTTCCGTCCAGCAGGCCGTCGTCATCACCGCAATCAATGTAATAACGGATTTTGGGCAAGTCGTTTTGGTCCCAGTCGGAAAGGATCTTCAAGACATTGTTTTGCTTCCAGTGTTCGTCTCCCGGTCCGAACAGGCGGTTGAATAAATCCTTATGTGACCGGGCTTTTCGTGCTTCCATGACTGTGTCGTCGAAAACGGCGGCACTCAACGGAGCACATGCGCAGAACATGTCCGGATGATGCAAGCTGTACAGGAATGATCCGTAGCCACCCATCGACAATCCGGCAATTGCCCGGCTTTCTTTGTCACTGCGAATCCGGTATGTTTTTTCCATATAGGGGATAAGTTCTTCAAAAAACATGTCTTCATAAGGTACTTTTCCATCATACTGGTTGATATACCAAGTGTCCCATGCGTCCGGCATGACGATTATCATCGGCACGGCTTCCTCGTTTGCGATGGCACGGTCGGCAATCGTTTTCATTTGTCCCATCTGTATCCAGTTGGTTTCATTGTCCGTATAACCATGCAAGAGGTAGAGGACCGGGTAATTCCTTTTCGAGGTGTTGTAGTCGGAAGGCAGGTAGATGGAGTAGGAAACTTTCCTACCTAATTTGTTACTTTCGAAAGAGAGCGATTCGAAAACTGTACTTTGCGAATATCCTGCAACGTTGAATAGAAAGCACAGGATACAATAGAGATAAAATTTGTTTTTCATATACTATTAATAATTAGATTTGTTTGTCTGGACAGAGTAAGAATAAGAGAAGAGAGCTTGCCGGAAAATCCATTAGGTTTCGACATACTCTCTTTCCCTTGTTGGGAAATTAATCCGCCACCGGATAGGGAAATTCGGTCAACCCTTTGTACATGAATTGATAGGTCGGAACTTCGATTCCCAATTCTTGGGCAGTTCGTACGACATAGCCTGTCAATGTTTCCACTTCGGTGCGATTGCCTTTTTGAAAATCACTGTGCATGGAGGTTGTGGAGTTGTTAGGCATGATCCTCTGGGCGTCGATGGCGGAGAATACTTGACCGTCCGGCAGACGAATCCCTTTGGCTTCTGCCACGCTTTTGAGTTCATAACCTAATGTGATGAACAGATCGATATGGTTATTTACCACTTCGCCAATCGTTTCATTGAAATAGGAGGTGATAGTGGCGGCGGTCGAGATCATGAAGAATTTCTTCCAGATTTCCAAGTCAATGTCATCCGGTATTGTGGTAAGGATACGGGCGTTGGCCAATATATCCTGTAAGTCTTTCTGTCGTTTCTTGTTTCCTTGTTTACTTCCGAAGAACATCCGGTCCTTTATGGTGAACTTTTCCACTCTTCCCGGTCTGACCAAGCGGGAACCGATGTAAACGCATCCTTTCCAAACCTCATTGTTCGGTAATAGCTTTTGTATGCGTTCCGCTATATCCGCTCCGTTCAGCAGGGGAATGATAACCGTATTAGGGCCGGTGATCGGAGTCAGCTGAACTATATTCTCCTCCAAGTCGTAGCTTTTGGTACAGCAAAACAGGTAATCGACTGGTCCTATTTCAGCAGGATTGTCGGTTGCGAGGGTTGGTTTTGCTTTGATCGTCAGGAATGTATTTTTGACTTCGATGCCGTTCTTACGTATCTCTTCCAGGTTTTCACCCCGGGAAATGAAATAGATGTCAATATCTTCAGAGTCTTTGTAACGGGCAGCTAATAGTCCTCCGTAGTAGCCGCCTACAGCTCCTATACCGGAAATCGCTATTTTAGTTTTATTCATGTTCTTGTCTTGTTATTTTTACAAAGATGAAAAATAAAATTGGAATAACTATATCAGTTTGAGTTCTTTTAGAAAGTTGGGGATACATTGTTCAAAATTAACACCAAAGCGGTAGTCCGTTTTTACATTATATGTCCGGCGTATACTGTCGGCTGTGAAGTTTACGGCTATTTGTGCTGATTCGCTTAAGCTGAAGTTATTCAGCAGGCCGGATAACAGGGCGCTCGCAAAAACATCTCCTGTTCCGTGATAACTTCCTGGTATCCTTTCGGAAAACAGGTAGTCTGTCGAATCTTTCCTTTGGTCGTAGGTCGCAGCTCCCAATTTCTTTTCTTCAAAGTATACACCGGTCAGTACGATCTTTTTCGGTCCGAGCTTGCTTAGTTTTTTTAAGATTTTTTCGATATAAGCCTGCGTATAGGGACCGGGATGGTAGCTCTCTTCCAGTAATAAAGCAGCTTCGGTCAGGTTAGGGACGATGATGTCTGCTTTCCTGCATAAGGATCTCATGCCTGTTGCAAACTCAGGCTGGAATATGCGATATAGTTCTCCGTTGTCCGCCATTACCGGATCTACCAGGATCAGGTTGTTTTTTGATCTGAATAGTTCGAAAAACTCTTTGACGAGGTCCAGTTGTTCGAATGAACCTAAGAAACCGCTGTAGGTCGCATCGAATTGTATATCGAGCGACTTCCAGTGCTGCATAAAAGCCCGCATGTCGCTTGTCAGGTCGCGGTAAGTGTATCCGCTGATTCCTCCTGTATGAGTCGATAATATGGCGGTCGGCATGGCACATGCTTCTATTCCGGCGGCGGAAAGGATAGGCAAAGCAACAGTTAGAGAGCATTTTCCGAATCCGGACAAGTCATGTATGGCAGCCACACGTTTTTGATAATCTTTATTTTCCATTTATATGTTATGACTTTATTTTTCTATAACAACAAAAAATATTTCCGATTTGTTATTTGAGAAATAGATAGGCTATGAGAAATATTGCTATTATTGCACTGTTATTGGCATGTGTCAGTGTGGCTGGCAACGCTGGGAACAGGAAAGAGTTTGATTTAATGAAACAAGAAAATATGAAGATGAAAGACAAGGCTGAAATATATCTGGCAGGTGGTTGCTTTTGGGGAACGGAACATTTCTTGAAACAGATCAGAGGTGTGGAACAAACGGAAGTCGGTTATGCCAACAGCCAAGTTCCCAATCCAACCTATAAAGAGGTGTGCACCGGGAATACCGGAGCGGTAGAAACAGTTAAGGTTGTTTATGATCCGCGAACGGTCGACTTGGATCTACTGTTAGATTTGTACTTTCAGACGATAGATCCGACTAGTGTCAACCGTCAGGGTGGGGACAGTGGTTTACAATATCGTACGGGCATTTATTATATCGATAAAGACGATGCTCCGGTGATTGAAGCTGCCATTAAGGATTTGGCAAAAGACTATGCGAAGCCGATCGCCATCGAGGTGATGCCACTCGTTAATTTTTATGCTGCGGAGGAATACCATCAGGATTATTTGGATAAGAATGTGGGCGGTTATTGCCATATTAATCCGAAATTGTTTGAATTGGCACGGAAAGCTAATGCCCGTCCTGTTTATGCAAAGCCGGATGATGTGACTCTTAAGAATAAACTTTCGGACATACAGTATGCCGTAACGCAAAAAAATGCCACGGAGCCTGCATTCCGCAATGAGTACTGGAATGAGCATAGGGAAGGAATCTATGTCGATATTACGACTGGTGAACCGCTTTTCGTATCTACCGATAAGTTTGATTCCGGCTGTGGCTGGCCCAGTTTTTCCAAACCGATTGATAAGAAACTGATTGTCGAAAAGCCGGATACTTCGCATGGAATGACCCGGACAGAAGTACGCAGCCAGACGGGGAATGCTCATTTAGGTCATGTCTTTCCGGATGGTCCTGCCGATAAAGGAGGTCTACGATATTGTATAAACAGCGCTTCACTGCGGTTTATCCCGAAAGAAAAGATGAAAGAAGAAGGTTATGGGGATTATTTGCCTCTTCTGAAGAAATAAAATCAGGCTTATATATTGATGAGGCAGTATCCACTGCCTCATGTTTTTTATTTATTGTTCGAGAACATCCAAGTCCATTTATGCCATATGCTTTCCAAGGGACCTTGTTTGTGGCTTGCCAGCCACCATTTGCAGAACGAAACTTGTAACAGGAAGAGGGCGAACCCGATTAGTAAACTTATTGTATAGCCACAATAAGGAGCTAAATATAGTCCGAACGGGAAATAGATGATCGCTCCCATGATTGATTGCGCGATATAATTTGTCAGGCTCATCTTACCGTAAAAACGCAGAGCTGAAACAGCTTTCCTGAAGCATTCTTTCTGGTATAAGAGTACAAACGAGGAAACGAGGATGAATGTAAACGCAAATTTCTGCCACATGTCGAAAGCTGTCCCTACGGTTTGCTTGATCAAGGCATTGTCGCTTGCCATGATCTGTTCTTTTAAGGAATACAAGGGAGCGAAACAGATTGCAGCAATAATAAGAACCTTTACCCAAAAACGCAGGTGTGTTTCGCTTGTAACGAATAGTTCTTTTCTGCCGATATAAAGTCCCACCAGGAATAGACCTGCCGTCTGCAGAAAACGTCCGGCTCCGATAGCCCAGTACAAACTTGCTTTTTGTCCTAACGTGATATTGCCCCAGATGAAGTCCAGGAAATTTCCGGCTTTGGTATATTCGGCGACCTCACTGTACATGGCGCCTACGCCGAGATCCGGCAGAGCATGGGCAGGATTGAGCAGACTCATGATGTAGTGATACCATTCTATAGGTTGGATTAATAATATAATAGCTGTGATCAAGATCGCTTTGTCACTCCATTTGCGGACCAGAAATAAAACCAAACCTACTACGGCAAATAACAACAGTACGTCTCCGGCCGGGAAAAAAGCGGCATTCAAGGTTGCGAAGCCAAGCAACAGAACCAATCGCCATAAGAAGCGGTAGCCGAAGTCTTTTCCTTTCTTTGTCTGATTATGACATTGGATATAGAATGTAAACCCGAACAAAAGAGCGAAAATAGCATAAGCTTTTCCTGCAAACAGGGAAAAAATGACGTTAAACACTCCGTCGTTTAAGACGGCTAGCCATGCTGGTTGTTCTGTTGGATAGACTGGAAAGATAAAATGTTCCAGATTATGCACTAAAATAATTGCCATGACGGCAAATCCTCTTAGTGCATCGACTACTTCAATACGTGGGATTTTACTTGCTGATAGTTCCATATAAGTTGTTTATTAAGTTTCAATGTTCAAATATAGGTAATTTTGATTTCAAAGCATCCATGTTTTGAAATTGGAAAAGTTCACAAGCAGTATTCAAGCGATATTGGGTAACAAATTGTGAGAATGCATTCCTTTGCATCGCTTGGAAGCAGGACTTTCGGGCAATAAAAAAAGCCACAAATCATTGATTTGTAGCTTTTTGTCCGTTCGCTGACCATTTCTGTCCAGTAGGTTCTGCGGAGAAAGAGGGATTCGAACCCCCGGAACCTCTCAGTTCAACGGTTTTCAAGACCGCCGCAATCGACCACTCTGCCATCTCTCCAATATGTATGCAAGTATTTTTTAATTGCAGTGCAAAAGTAGTGATTATTTTCGAATAATCAAATTTGGTGATGGATATTTTTTCTTTTCACTCTATTCATTTTCTTTTAACCACTGAGAATAAACGTTTGTGTCTTTTATTGTTACTTTTGTAAGTGATAATAATTAAATAGTAATAAGTTTTATATGAGAAGTTTGAAAAGTTTATTGATGGTTGTGGTCGCGCTGATTTTGGTCAGTTGCTCCATGTCTGCAAAACCAGAAAAAAATGAAACGGAAAAGGTGTCATCAGCGCAGGGGGAAGTGATTGTTTTGAATAAAGCGGACTTCCTGTCGAAAGTATATAATTACGAAAAGAATCAGACTCAATGGGTGTACGAAGGAAACAAACCTGCTATTATTGATTTTTATGCAGATTGGTGCGGTCCTTGCAAGAAAGTATCTCCGATCCTGAAAGAACTGGCTGCACAGTATAAGGACGATATCGTTATTTATAAGATAAATGTAGATAATGAAAAAGAGCTGGCTTCGGCATTTGGTATACAGAGTATCCCGACGTTGCTGTTCATCCCCAAGACGGGTAAACCACAGATAGCCCAGGGAGCTTTATCAAAAGAACAGTTTGTAGAGCAGATAGATAATTTCTTGCTGAAAAAATAAGGTTTTGATATATTTCTGTTGGAAATGTTGTGATTTGGAACGCCCGATTCTCGTGTAGGATCGGGCGTTTTTAACTTCTGCGAATGTTCGCGAGGAGAGATAAAGGCGATAAAAAAAGAGGATATCTGCAAAGATATCCTCTTTTTTATTTTGGCAAAGCTCGAATTATTCAGCGCTTTCTGCTGCAGGAGCTTCTTCTGCTGGAGCGGCAGCAGCTGCTTCTTCAGCTTGCTTAGCAGCTTCAGCGGCTGCCAATTCTGCTTTCTTTTTAGCTACGATTTCAGCTTTTGCCTTATTTGCTTCTTTTTCAGCTTCCAGACGAGCAATGGCGGCAGCTTTTGCAGCTTCGCTATCTTTGTCCTTTACTGCTTGAACAGAAGCCTGTTTGTTTTTCAACCAAGCCTGAAACTTAGTTTCAGCAGTAGCTTCGTCGAACGCACCCTTCTTAACACCTTCCAATAAGTGTTTTTTCAAGCAAACACCTTCGCGAGAAAGAATGTTACGAGTGGTATCTGTAGGTTGTGCACCTACCTGTAACCAATACAAAGCTCTTTCGAAGTTCAAATCTACTGTAGCAGGATTAGTGTTCGGATTATAAGAACCTATCCTTTCAATAAATTTTCCATCACGTGGAGCCCTGCTGTCTGCGACTACGATCTGATAAAAAGCGTAGCTTTTGCGACCGTGTCTTTGCAATCTAATTTTTGTTGCCATGTTTGAATAATTAATTTAAGCTGTTTGTATTAGCGGGTGCAAAGATAGGAATTTTCATAAACAAAACAAATATATTGTAGAAGAAAATAATTGATTATCTTTGTCGGCGTGTGAAATTCTCAATTATCAAATAATAAACGGATACATTTATGAAGACGGATACGTTGAAGAAAATGCTATTGATGCTGTTGTGTGTTGTTTCGGTAAATATGACTGCTTTAGGGAAAGAACTGGTTTCGGATGTGTTGCCGATTGCCGATCCTTATATCCTGTTTTACAATGATACCTATTATGCCTATGGAACATCCCGTGCGGACGGTTTCGAGGTGTACAGTTCTAAAGACATGAAATCGTGGGAGCGTTCTCCGCGCCTGGCACTGAGTAAAGAAGATTCTTACGGGGATAAATGGTTTTGGGCGCCGGAGGTCTACTATGTGGAGGAGGATAAGAAGTTTTATATGTTCTATTCGGTAGAGGAACATGTCTGTGTTGCCACGTCCGATTCTCCTTTGGGCCCATTTGTGCAAGATGAAAAGAAGCCGATTCGAGAAGAAAAAGGAATCGATACATCCGTCTTTTTCGATGAGGACGGGAAAGCCTATCTTTATTTTGTTCGCTTTACAAACGGTAATGTGATTTGGTGTGCGGAGCTGAAAGATAATCTGAAAGAGATCAAAGAAGAAACATTGACGCAATGTGTTGAAGCTACCGAACCGTGGGAGCTGGTGTTCGGAAAGGTGGTTGAAGGGCCTTCTATTGTCAAGCAGGGCGGGCTTTATTATATGTTCTACTCCGCAAATGACTTCAGAAGTCAGGATTATGCCGTAGGTTATGCAACCTCGGATTCTCCTTTCGGTCCATGGAGGAAAAGCGAGAAAAATCCGCTTTTGCATAAAGTGGAAGAACTTGTCGGAACCGGTCATGGTGCACCCTTTTTGGACAAGGCGGGCGGATACCGCTATATTTTCCATGCCCATAAAAGTCAGACGGAAGTGAACCAGCGAAACTCTTATATTATTGATATGTCTCTGGCAGGGAAGGAGCGGGTTTCGATCGGTGGTGGTCTGATACGTCCGGAAGTCGTGAAATAAATCTCTCTTTTTGACCGGGTGGGATGGCAAGGTTCAGTCAGTTAGTTTGCCATCCTGTACCCGTTGGGAGTATATCCTGTCATTCTCTTGAACCAACGGCTGAAATGCTGGGGATAAGGAAATCCCAGTTCATAAGATATCTCACCGATGGATTTCGAAGTATCGGACATTCGTTCCCGGGCTATATCCAATGTTTTCTGTTGAATATGTTTCAAGGCAGATATCCCGGTTTCTTTTCTTAACAAGTCTCCCAGGTAATTGGCCGACAGACAAAGTTTGTCGGCGCAATATTGTACCGATGGCATACCGCTTTCTGCTGGTGCATTTGAGGCGAAATAATCATCCAAAAGACTTTCGAAACGCGTCAGGATATCATGATTTACATTTTCGCGTGTAATGAATTGTCGGTCATAAAAACGAATACAGTAATCGAGTAGCAGTTTGATATTATCCGTTATCAGTGATTTGCTGTGTTTGTCGATGGGATGTTGTAATTCTGTCCGTATCTTTTCCATACATTCGAGGACGATTTTGCGTTCTTGTTCCGAAAGATGCAATGCTTCGTTTGCATTATAGGAAAAATAAGAATATTCTTTTATCAGACGAGCTAATGGTGTCTTTTGCAAAAATTCAGGATGGAAAGCCAATACCCAGCCTTCTGGTTGATGTAGCCTTCCGTCGTCTTCAGACCCCATTATTTGTCCGGGTGCCAGAAAAAGCATTGTGCCTTGCCGGTAGTCGTAACAGCTTTGCCCATATTTCAGCTGTCCGCAATCTGTATCTTTCAATAAGATGGCATATAGGTTGTATAACTTCCGGCAATACCGTAATGGCTTTGCCTTACATCCTTCGATGACGCTGACTGAGAGATGTAAAGTCTCTACTCCGAAATAGTCATTGTATTGCCGAACTGTGTCAATTTTCATTATTTCACTCATAAGCTATTCTCCTTGTGGATACAAAGTTACTTTTTTTGACAGAAATAGGATGCTGAAACGATAGGTTTATTAACCGATCGATGAAATTGGTATTTCTATCCGTAGTTTTGGTACGGACCGTGTGAATGTTCCTTTCTATTTTTGCAACAGAAAACAGAATATGTAAAAAATGCAACAGGAAATGGAAAAAGAATGGAACAATGAACATGGTATGAACCGTCGTCGTTTTTTGAGGCAGGCGGTATTGGCTGGTTCTACATTTTGTGTGGCTTCGACAACCGGGAAGGCGGTAGGCTCGGAACCGGCAGTAATGAATATATCCGGGAGACCGTATACTGGTCTTGCAGGTATGGCTGCTGTTCATAATCGGCGGACACTGGGTAGTGGCACTGCTGCCATGAACGTTTCGGCGATGGGATTCGGTTGCATGGGATTGAACCATCATCGCAGTCAGCATCCAGGTAAAGAGCAGGCGATTGCCTTGATACGTGAAGCGATAGAACGTGGCGTAACACTTTTCGATACTGCTGAAAGCTATGGCTATCATAAGAACGAGAAACTAATGGGGGAGGCTTTGAAAGGTTATGAGGGGCGTGTGTTCGTTTCCTCTAAATTCGGGCATAAATTTGTAAATGGCGTGCAGATCAAGACGGAGGAGGATAGTACTCCGGCCAATATCCGCCGGGTTTGTGAAAATTCTTTACGCAATCTTGGTGTCGAAACGCTTGGTATCTTTTATCAGCACCGTATTGACCCGAATACATCTGTCGAAGTAGTTGCTGATACTGTCAAAGAACTGATTCGGGAAGGAAAGGTATTGCATTTCGGACTTTGCGAAGTGAATGCCGAAACAATTCGCCGTGCGCATGCGGTCTGCCCTGTTACGGCCATACAAAGTGAATACCATTTTATGCACCGCAATGTAGAAGAGAATGTATTGCCGGTCTGTGAGGAGCTGGGTATCGGCTTTGTTCCGTACAGTCCTCTCAACCGGGGATTCTTGGGTGGCATGATCAATGAATATACGCGATTCGAAGCGGCGAATGACAATCGTCAGACTTTACCGCGTTTTCAACCCGATGCTATTCGTGCCAATATGCGTATCGTGGAAGTACTTAACGTGTTTGGTAGAACGAGAGGAATCACTCCGGCTCAAGTTGCCTTGGCATGGCTGATGAATAAGAAGCCGTTTATCGTACCGATTCCCGGAACGACAAAACTTTCCCATTTGGAAGAAAATCTGCGGGCGGCAGAAATTCGTTTCACGGAGAGCGAAATGAGAGAATTGGAGGAGGCTGTTGCTGCCATTCCGGTTATCGGCAGTCGTTATGATGCTTTGCAGGAATCTAAAGTTCAGAAATAATTACAAGTATAGGAATGAAAAATCTGATTGCATTAGGTTTGAGTGTGTTGCTTTTGTTGGCTGCATGTTCCCGTAGTTCAGTATTGAAGATTGTCGAACAGGGCAGTTTTGCCGTTGGCGGTACGGTACTGACCGATTCATTGGGACGTACTTATCATGGCGACCATGCATACGTGTTTTATCAGAAGCCGGTTGATGCACAAAAATATCCACTCGTTTTTGCTCACGGAGTAGGACAATTCTCCAAAACGTGGGAGACGACACCTGACGGGCGCGAGGGATTCCAGAATATCTTTTTGCGTCGGGGATTCTCCACGTATCTTGTCGATCAGCCTCGTCGGGGGAATGCCGGGAGGGGAACGGAGACAGTTACTTTGTCGCCCGTTTTTGATGAAGAGATCTGGTTCAACCGTTTTCGTCTCGGTATTTGGCCTGATTTTTTCGACGGGGTGCAGTTCAGTCGTGACAAAGATGCTCTCGATCAGTATTTCCGGCAGATGACACCGACTGTCGGGTCTGTTGATTTTGAAGTCTATTCTGATGCATACGCAGCTTTGTTCGACAAGATAGGGCCAGCAGTTTTCGTCACGCATTCTCAAGGTGGTCCTGTCGGATGGAGAACGTTGTTGAAGACAAAGAATATCAAGGGAATCGTATCCTATGAACCGGGTGGGGGAGTCCCTTTTCCCGAAGGACAAGTTCCGGAGGAGGGAAAGATTCTGACACTATCCAGGAAAACGGAAGGGGTTGAAGTCCCTATGTCTGATTTTATGGAGTACACTAAAATACCGATTGTCGTATATTACGGAGACAATCTGCCGGAAACGGACGAACAACCAGAGTTATACGAGTGGACGCGGCGTTTATATCTGATGCGCAAATGGGCACAAATGTTGAACGAACTGGGGGGAAATGTCACGGTTGTCCATCTGCCGGAAGCCGGATTGCACGGTAACACACATTTCCCTTTCTCGGATTTGAATAATATTGAAGTGGCAGATTTGCTTTCCGCTTGGTTGCATGAGAAAGATTTGGACTGACGTTTTTGGGTAAAAGGATTTGTTGTTATTCTTTTAAAAAAGGTATTCGTTTAAAACGAAACTGCTACCGCTTCTAATTCAATTATTATCGTACCTATTTATTTCTTACCTTTGCCGCTCGTTTTATAAAAGCAATACATTTATATATTATATGATTTCAGTAGACGGACTAACAGTAGAGTTTGGCGGTAGCGCATTATTTTCGGATATATCTTTTGTCATTAACGAGAAAGACCGGATTGCCCTGATGGGAAAGAACGGGGCGGGTAAATCTACTTTGCTGAAGATATTGGCGGGTGTGCGTGAACCGACTCGCGGGAAAGTGTCTGCCCCGAAAGATACCGTTATCGCATATCTTCCGCAGCATTTGATGACGGAAGATGGCCGTACGGTGTTTGAAGAGACTGCTCAGGCTTTCGCCCATCTGCACGAGATGGAAGCGGAGATCGCTGCTCTCAACAAAGAATTGGAGACACGCACCGATTATGAATCGGACAGCTATATGGAACTGATCGAACGCGTATTGACATTGAGCGAGAAATTCTATTCCATAGAGGAAATTAATTATGACGCCGATATAGAGAAGACTCTGTTAGGGCTTGGTTTCACCCGTGAAGACTTTAACCGTCAGACAAGCGAGTTCAGCGGTGGTTGGCGTATGCGTATCGAATTGGCAAAACTGTTGCTGAAGAAACCGGATGTGCTTTTGCTGGACGAGCCGACCAACCACCTCGATATCGAGTCCATCCAGTGGTTGGAGGATTTTCTGATCGATAACGGGCAGGCGGTTGTGGTGATCAGTCACGACCGGGCTTTTGTGGATCATATCACGACTCGCACGATCGAAGTTACGATGGGGCGTATCTATGACTATAAAGTCAATTACAGCCAATATCTGCAGCTGCGCAAGGAACGCCGCGAGCAGCAACAGAAGGCATACGACGAGCAACAGAAGTTTATTGCTGAAACGAAGGACTTTATCGAGCGTTTCAAAGGCACTTATTCCAAAACTTTGCAAGTGCAGAGCCGCGTGAAGATGCTTGAAAAGCTGGAAATACTGGAAGTCGATGAAGAAGACACTTCCGCTCTGCGCCTGAAGTTCCCGCCTTCGCCTCGTTCGGGCTCTTATCCGGTGACGATCGAGAATGTCTCGAAAGCGTATGGCGATCATACGGTTTTCCGAAACGCTAATCTGATGATCGAGCGAGGGGATAAGATCGCTTTCGTCGGGAAGAATGGCGAAGGTAAATCTACGCTGGTAAAATGTATCATGAAAGAACTCGAGCATGACGGCACGTTGACGATCGGGCATAACGTGATGATCGGCTATTTTGCGCAGAACCAGGCTTCCCTTTTGGATGAAAACCTGACAGTGTTCCAAACGATAGACGATGTCGCAAAAGGGGATATCCGCAACAAAATAAAGGATTTGTTGGGGGCTTTCATGTTCGGGGGCGAGAATTCTGCAAAAAAGGTAAAGGTGCTCTCCGGTGGCGAACGTACCCGCTTGGCAATGATTAAACTATTGCTGGAACCCGTCAATCTGCTGATTCTTGACGAGCCGACAAACCATCTGGATATGAAGACGAAAGATATCCTGAAACAAGCCTTGATGGACTTTGACGGGACGCTGATCGTCGTTTCGCATGACCGAGACTTCCTGGACGGTCTTGTGACCAAAGTTTATGAATTCGGAAACAAGAAAGTGACGGAACATCTCGAAGGTATCTACGAGTTTCTGCAACGCAAGAAAATGGAAAATCTGAACGAGTTGGAGCGTAAGAATTAAATCCGTATCCCTAGCCCGAGCATCAGGTCGTAAGTGGAATAATCTACCCGGGGGTAATACCGGTAGTTCGTCCGTCGTGAGAAATAGCGGTTTGTCAGGGTGATGTTCCACTTGTCCATTAATAAATAAGCCAGTTTCATCGAGAAGATGGTCAGGCGCGCGTTTCCTGCATCGCCTTGAATGTTCAGGGTTCCGGGATCTGCCTGTGACCAGTCGATCTCTGGATCATATCCTTTCCAGGTAAAGATATGATAGTTTTCCATGTTGAGCAGGAAAGCCAATCGTCTGTTGTAGATGATGCCTGCACCGGCCTTGGTGCTGTAGCCGCTTCCTAAGTTATAATCCCGTTCGCCAAGCAGCATATAATCCGAAAGGCTGGCTCCCAAAGCGACGCCGTTTGCATACAGTTCGGCGTAAATATCCGTCTTGTCTCCCGATGTGGCCTGCTTGTAATAGATAAGGCCTCCTCCTGCTGCTGCCGGTGCTGCGATGCGGTAAGGAGGAACGGTCAGGTCGCTTCCGTCGCGGAGCTCCGAGTTATAGAAGTCGAAATGTTGGAATAATCCGGCGGAAAGGGAACGCGGCCCTTTCGTCCAAACAGTTTTTCCCCATAAGGCTCCGATGGCATTGACCTGGCTGACCACCGGCTGGGCAGAGAACAAATCCATTCCGAAGTTGAAGCGGAACCATTCATAGGGAGAATAAAAATCATCGTTGAAAGGATTCCCGTAGTCGATGCGGAAATTAATGTTCAGACTGGTCGTTCCCCGTTTCGAACCTTCTTGTTCTGCGAGGAAACGAGGTCCCATCGTGACGATAAAATTGACGGGAACGGAAGAGTAGGTTCGTCCTTTTGAAGAACCGTGTCGCCAGGCTTCTCCTGAAATGATACGGTTGAAGGCGCGGACCGGCGACAAAATGCCTGCCAATACCTCGCGCCCCACACGTTCGGCTCCCGACGAACGGTTGTCTATGAACAGGTCGGACAGCCGATAGGTGATTTCACCCAATTCGATTCCTCCGAACGTTGTCGCCAGCATGTCGTTGATCGAAGGCGGTTCATTCTCCATAAAGAACTCCCACATCAGACTGCCGCCGGCTGCAAACGGGGCGGATTGCCAGAAGTTCATACCGTTGCTGCGAGCTGCGTTGAAATAGAGTGAACCGTGATAAGGGTGGGAGAAAAGGTTTGTTGTGAACTGGTCGGTGTCCCATACCGGGCCTTTTTTGAAATTGCTTTTGATCGTATGCCCGTTGATATAAGCCCAATCCTCTTTTACGATATATCGGTCGAAGCTCCAGACGAGCATATTGAGTCCGAATGTTTCGAGTGCCGCTTTCCAAGGGCGGCGGGGTTGGAGTAGGGTTGAGTCACTTGTATAATGACGATGTGTAATTTGAGGTATATATTCTTGTCCCCGTATCCAGGGGAACGAAAACAGACAAATGAGTCCGGTTAGTATAAATTTCTTCATTTTTCCCTTAATTAGATAGTCATCAGCACCTTTTTGAATGCAAACTTATATATAATTAACAGCCGGATGTTCGTTTGGTTTAAATAATTATCAGGTCATCTTTATAGAAAACCGCAACATTGCGAGGAAATACTTATTTTTGCAGAAAAAATCAAAATGATAGACTTTATTACGTTTTGCGATTACACCGGGACATTCGCTTTTGCGATTAGCGGCATCCGTTTGGCTTCTGCCAAACAATTTGACTGGTTCGGGGCCTATGTTGTCGGTGTGGTTACGGCGGTAGGAGGCGGTACGATCCGCGATATCCTGCTCAATGCCACCCCTTTTTGGATGGAACAAGCCTCTTATCTCATCATATCGGCTCTGGCGTTGCTCTTCGTTATCATATTCAGGAAATATGTGATTAGCTTGAACAATACTTTCTTTATTTTCGATGCGATAGGGCTGGGACTGTTCGGCGTGGTCGGTATCGAGAAGGCGCTGACATTCGGATTCCCGATGTGGGTGGCCATTGTGATGGGGACGATTACGGGGGCTTTCGGCGGTATGATCCGCGATATCCTGATTAACGAGGTTCCGCTGATTTTCCGAAAAGATATTTATGCGCTGGCATGCGTGTTCGGAGGCATTATTTATTACGCTTGCTTACAGATGGGTATCGGGCCGTCACTGACGCAGCTTATTGCTGCTACCGGAATATTCGTTTCACGGATAGTGGCAGTAAAATATCATATAAGCGTCCCTGTATTAAAAGGAGAAGAATAAAATTATTAACTTTGCGATATGACAGCAAGTATAAACATTCAAAGTGAGAAAGCCTCGATCCTGCTCATCTATACCGGCGGAACGATCGGTATGATCGAAAACCCCGAAACCGGCGTGTTGGAATCGTTCAATTTCCAACATTTGAAGGATAATATGCCGGAACTGAAGAAGTTGGGGTATGCGGTTTCGACCATTCAGTTCGATCCGGCTATGGATTCATCGGAGATGGGGCCGGAGTCATGGATGAAGATCGTAAAGATTATTGCAGACAATTACCAGTTGTACGACGGCTTTGTCGTGCTTCATGGTACGGACACGATGTCTTTCACGGCATCTGCTTTGAGTTTTATGCTGGAAAACTTAAGTAAACCGGTCATCTTTACCGGTTCGCAATTGCCGATCGGTATGTTGCGGACCGACGGGAAAGAAAACCTGATCACCGCCATCGAGATCGCCGCAGCCAAGGAAAACGGTGTCCCGGTTGTGCCGGAGGTCTGTATCTTTTTCGAAAATGACTTGTTGAGGGGTAACCGTACGAGTAAGATCAATGCGGACAACTTCAATGCTTTCCGTTCATACAATTATCCGCCGCTGGCACATGCCGGTATCTATATAAAGTATGACACCGGGCAGGTTTACCATCCTGTTTCGAGAAAGCCGTTGAAGCCGCATTATCTCTTGGACCGGAATATTGCGGTGCTGAAACTTTTTCCGGGGATTTCTCCCCAGGTGGTGGAAAGCATCCTGAACATACCGGGACTGAAGGGAGTCGTGATGGAAACGTTCGGAAGCGGTAATGCACCGTGCTACGATTGGTTCCTGACGATGTTGAAAGAAGCGGTGAGCCGGGGAATTGTGATTGTAAATGTAACCCAGTGTAGTGCCGGAAGTGTAGAAATGCATCGGTATGAGACTGGTCATAAATTGTTGGAAGCGGGAGTGATAAGCGGTTTCGACAGTACGACCGAAAGTGCTGTTACCAAGCTCATGTTCCTTTTCGGCCACGGCTTGACGCCGGAAGAGGTGAAGGACCACATGAACTGTTCGCTGATCGGGGAGGTGACGATCCCCGACTCATTTCGCCCGTAATTCCTCTTAAGGACTGAATTGGAAATTAAAATGAAACTATCATTTCTGAGTTTAGCAAGTGGAAGCAGTGGAAACTGCTATTATCTGGGAACGCCCGAATTCGGCGTGTTGATTGATGCAGGTATCGGTATTCGTACCATAAAGAAGGTGTTGAAAGATAAAGCGATCGATTTCTCCAAAATTGTTGCAGTCCTGATCACGCACGATCATGCCGATCATATCAAGACTGTAGGTTGTCTGGGAGAGAAACATTGTATTCCTGTTTATACGACAGAGGCCGTCCACCGAGGAATCAGCAAGAGTCGCTACGTGGAGGAAACGCTTGTCAGTTCGCGTAAGGTGATAGAAAAGGAAGTGCCTTTTATGATCCGCGATTTCCGCATTACTGCTTTCGAAGTCCCGCATGATAGTACCGATAATGTGGGTTATTATATCGAATATGGAGATCATAAGTTTACGTTGGCAACGGATGTCGGCCATATTACCGAAACGGTAAGTAAATACATGGGCATGGCGAACCACCTGATCATAGAAGCCAATTATGACGAGGAGATGTTGCAATTCGGCACGTATCCTGCTTTTCTGAAGGAACGCGTAGCCAGCCCGACCGGACATTTGAGCAACCGTGAAGCTGCCGAATTCCTCGCAACTCATTATGATCCCAAATTAAAAGATATCTGGTTGTGTCACCTGAGCCGTGACAATAACCATCCCGAACTTGCTTATAAGACAGTCGATTTCCGCCTGTTTCAAGAAGGGGTACGGGTTGGAAAGGATGTTTCCCTGCATGCTCTGAAACGGACTACACCGTCTGATATATTTGAATTTGATTAAAATTTTGTGTAAAAAACGCGGAAAAAGTTTGCGAAGAAAAATTAAACTCTTATCTTTGCACCCGCAATCGAGAAACAACGATAGCATGAATGACTTGGTAGCTCAGTTGGTAGAGCAAATGACTCTTAATCATTGGGTCGAGGGTTCGAGCCCCTCCCAGGTCACAAGCTAAAAGGCCTTTTACAGCGTTTGCCTGTGAAAGGCTTTTTTATGATATAAATCGCCAATGGTTATGTAAATAAGTTTATTCCGGGAATTCATTTTCAACAACTTCGAGTATTTCCTGCGTACGAAGAAGAAATCACCCGCCGGCGCAAGACGAACACCGAGTCCAACATCCGCCTGCTGGACGTGCCCAAGCGCATCATAGAGAAGTCCAAGTGGCTGTCCAAGGACGGTCATGTATTTCCGGTACCGGGCACAGTAGATGCAATGTCATATTGAAGGAACTTGGCAGGCAATGCGGTTTCAAGATACGGTTGACCTATCATGTTGCCCGGCATGAGACCGTTTCTCTCTTCGATAGTGGTGAAGGCTCTCCTGCTCCCTCTGCATTGCATGTACGGGTAGTTTTGCCCATATCCATGTCCGCCGGTATTGCCTGCCCTTTTCTTGGGAGAAACGGCTTGTCGTAACGGGCGGCGTGACACAAACTTTTCCGGATATAGAGAAACATTCTAGAAAAAGACTGGAAGACAAGCTATTATTGGACTGTATAGCAACAAAATTATATTTTTCTCAATAAAACTAATTATTTTTTTTCTTTTTATGAATATATATGTTATATTCGTAATATGTGAGGCCTTTTTATTATCTAATATCTGTTAGAGTTTGTTCTACTTCGTATTTAAATAATAAAAGCAATTAAGATGAAGTTTTTTATCAATTCATATTTTGGTGATAATCAATCTATTGGTTTATTATCCCACATTAAAAAACGGCTTCCTTACGGGATGGATGATCAATGGATGGTGTTCAGCCATTATACGGAAAGAGGTTGGACTGTCGATAACTTGTGGCATATCTTCACTGATTTTTATGGTGGGCAGTATGCTCCGCTTGCCTTTTTGAGCTATTTGGTGTTATATGCCGGTTTCGGCTATGATCCCTTTTATTTTCATATGTTTAGTTTGTTGTTGCATATCGGTTGTGTCTGTTTGGTTTGGAAATTAATCTCTTCCCTTCTACGTGTGCATGGAGGAGTGAGTGAAAAGCAAATTTTATATGTAAACTTTATTACAACGCTTCTTTTTGCAGTCCATCCGATTAACGTGGAGGCTGTTGCCTGGATCAGTGCGTTGAAAGTGTTGTTATATGCTTTTTTCTATCTCTTGGGGCTACTTTGTTATTTACGTTATATACGAACATCAAAGATTTTTTATTATGTATTAACGATAGGGTGCTTTCTTTGTTCTTTTTGGGGAAAGGAACAGGCTGTTACTTTTCCACTGGCATTGTTGATCGTCGATTGGTTTACGAACCGGAATATGAAAAATCTTGAGGTCTGGAGTGAGAAAATGTCGTTTCTCATTATGGCATTCTTTTTTGGAATTATTACTGTTCTTTCTCAAGGGAAAGGGCCTTATGAAATGATTTTCCCATTATATCAGCGTTTACTTTTTGGATGTTTTGCCTTAGTAGAATATATTACTAAAAGTTTGCTGCCCGTTAATTTGAATTTCTTTTATCCATTTCCTATAGTATTGGGGGAGGAACCGCCCTTACACTATTACCTTTATCCGGTAGTGCTATTGTTTCTTATGGGGTGGATCATAGCTTATCGGAATAATCGATATTTGGTATTCGGTGTATTGCTGTTTCTTGTCAACTTATTGTTCTCAATACATCTTTTTAATATGTCTCGTCATGCCATTGTGGCCGATAGATATATGTATTTGAGTTATGTTGGCATTGCTTTCCTTATAGCAAATGGAATTTGGTGGTTGAGAAAACGATTATCTTATTTTAAAGCTGCTTTGGTCTTTCTTTTCTTCTATTGTTTCTTTTTGTCAGTATATACTTTTCATTATACAAAAAAGTGGGAAAACACAACGATGGTGAAGAAATACACAAAAGAAGTATTAGAAAAAAGGTTGAATGGAAGTAATCATTTATAGACAATTAAAATTTTAAGGTTATGTTAAATGGTAAAAAAATCTTATCAGTTTGTGGAGCAGTCGCTCTGTTGCTGGGTGTGGGAATGAATCTTCGGCATTCGCTGAATGATTACGGTATGGGTACTAATAGTCTAAGTACATTTGCCTTGGCACAGACCAGTTCTTCTTCCGGATCCGGATCCAGTTCATCGGGGAGTGGATGGTTTTGGACATTAAAAGAAACGGAAACAGAATGTACTTATTCCTCAAGTCCTATTTCGAGAAGTATGTCAATTACTTTACCTGACGGAAGTAGTGTTAGTGGTTCTATAAGTGGAGGAGATGTTATAACTTTTAAAGGTGTTTTGTGGGACTGCAAAGATGGTTGGAATCCCTTCTGCACTAAGGATTGTAGAGCAGCGAAGTAATAGAATGGAAGGTCCTGAATTTACTATTCTGCTATTTTAAATTTGAAGAGAAGGATTATGGTGAGTAGAAGTTTGGGTTCCTTTAACTTAAAAATTATGCAAGTATGAAATTTTCTTATATTTTCCTTATCGTAATAATAGGAACATCGTTGTTTTGTTCCGGATGTCAACATGTTTTTCAGAAAGGGCGTCCCTTTCCTTCTGTGAATTTGGATAGTGTCATGGTCGTTCCTATGCAGGAACAACAGGTTGAAATAATAACTGTTACCCATGAAATCAAAGAGCCTACTCCGGTATCACAATTGATTGAGGATTTCTACTATGTTCCGTTAGAAACGACAGAGGCTTCTTTATTTGCTTATTGTAATCAAATAGAACTCTATGGGCACAGAATCTTTGTGTTTGATAGACATGGGACAGAAAAACTTTTCATATTTAGTGATAAGGGGAAGTTTTTGAAATCATTAGGGGAAAAAGGAGAAGCTCCTTTTGAGTTTTTCAAACCGGGATCATTCGCAATAGACCGCGAAAAGGATCAATTGGTGATATATGACAATATGAAGCGGAAATGGATGCGATTTACTTTGGATGGAAAGTTCATCGCATCGATAGATGTCCCCTTTACTACGATATGCAATTTTCAGATCCTGCCTAGTGGGGAGTATGTAACAGCCACTCATAAAACCCGGATGAATACTCATTTGGGGCAATATGCAGATTATCGGATTTTATATACAGACAGTACCGGTGTTCTTCGAAAGGCAGCATATGATATTGCAGAAACCGAACACTCCGCATTGGTTTATGACCCGGTAGGGAGAAATGAGGAGGATGTTTTTTATGTTCCGATATATTTGAATGAGGTTTATACAGTTACAGACACAGCATTGACCCTTAAGTACAAATTTGATTACAGTGATTTTAATCCTTTTGAAAAAGAAAAAATGGGAGCTTTCGAAAGTTATGAAGATTTTCGTGATTATCGGTTGAGTCATACTTATGTTCACCAATATGCAGAGAATGATACGCACTTGATGTTTGTGACCAGTGATAAAGACGATTACCGTTTTGTCTCTTTTTATGATAAGCGGAGTAAAAAGTTGATTAATCTTGCTGGCTTTTATAACGATACGGATTTTGTAATGGATTTTGGAAGTGGGCTTTATAGTTATAAAGATTATTTTATGGCTTTGGTCTCGCCATCAACGTTGAGGGGATTAAAAATGCACATAGATCAGACAACTCATTATTCGATCCGCGAGGATAATAAGGTCGTGTTTGAAAACTTGAAAGAGGATGATAACTTGGTTTTGGTATTCTTTAAAATAAAGGATCTATGAAAATCAGCATGATCAATATAATAGTTTCGGCATTTGTTTTATCAGTTACTGCCGGTTTGTTTTATTTGAATCGGCGTCCTGCTGAGAATATTGATGATGTGACATTGCTTACGTTATTTAAGAAGTGAAAAAATGAAAAAGTATCGTTTAAAATTAAGGATGAAAGGGACTGATTTTTATTTGCGCTATGTACAAAGAAAAGCATAAAATCTATTGTTGTTGAATGAGAACGGGGAAATTCATTATTGGTATTTTGCTGCTATGCTGTTTTATCCGTATGGTGATCGGGGAGCCATGTACTGTGCCTTCGGGGAGCATGGAGCCGACGTTGCTTTGCGGAGATCGGCTTTGGATTAACAAGCTGGCTTATGGTGGACGATTCCCCTCTCGTTGGGCGGATATCCCGTTGCTGAATGTCTTTACTTGGATACGCCCTCTGCGTCTTGCTGATGAAGAGAATCATTGGGAGTATCGTCGTTTGCCGGGTTACAGCGAACCTAAACAGGGGGATATTGCGGTGTTCAACAGCCCGGTAGATCCGCAATTGTTGTTGGTCAAGCGAATTACCCGGGTGGTAAAAAAAGGAGAGCCTCTTCGGATCGACCGGCGAACGCTTCTTCTTTATCGTTCGTTGATTTTGCGTGACGGAGGGAAAGTGATGGAGAAAGATGGGAAAATATATATCGATGGAAAGAGCAGCTCGCAGTATATACCCAAGCAACGCTTTTATTATATGGAGGGGGATAACAGGATGAACTCGCATGATAGCCGGTCGTTTGGTTTTATTTCGGAAGAGGCAATCATTGGAAAGTTCGATTTTGTTCTTTTCTCTATCGATTCCCAAAAGCAATGGTGGAAAGCAATTCGTTTGCGACGAATGATGATGCGGTTTCCTTAAGGTTTAAAAGATCTTCATGTCGGTATGGGTGGCTTAACCATAATCCTGCAAGAACTGCGGCTCGAATATACATAAATATCTACAACTTTCAATAAAACAAGAATTTAAAGTGAATTAAATCTAATCTTATAGTTCTTTCTGTTATCGGCCTGGGGCGAAAACCTTTTTGCCCCTTGTCAAAAGCCTTTTTGCCCAAGGTCGAAAAGGTTTTCGACTTAGGTCAAAAGCTCTATGATATGATAGTTTAATGATAGAAGTATAGCGGTTATCACTCTATCGGCTTTGGATTTGATCCGTACAATTGGTTTTGTCTTTGTGTTAATCTCCGATGATTATTGGGTGAATCCAGCCTTGTTCGCGCGCAAAAAAGATCGTTGAATGATAGATGAATGATAGTTGAAAACAACAACTATCATACTATAATGTCTTGTTTTTAAACAATATACGAACCTCAATGATAGTATGATAGTTGTTTCTCTTTTTAACTTTTGTGGGGTTATCCCATATCGTTGGCAATAGGAATTGGCTTTCACAAAGGAATTTTGTCAATCCTGCGCTGATGCCGACCGCCTTCGAACGGGGTGCTCAGAAAGGCTTCGACCGTATGAGTGGCTTCCTCTTGACTGATAAATCTGCCGGGCATTACGAGTATGTTGGCATTATTGTGCTCGCGTGCGAGACGTGCTATCTCTTCTTGCCAGCACAGAGCGGCCCGTATTCCCTGATGTTTATTGAGTGTCATGGCTATTCCGTTTCCGGATCCGCAGATGGCTATTCCGGGATATACTTCGCCGGCTTCTACAGCTTTGGCAAGCGGATGGGCGTAATCGGGATAATCACAACTTTCAGTCGAGTCGGTTCCGAAATCTTTATAGGCCAACCCTTTCGAGTCGAGTATTTGTTTTACGAATTCTTTCAGTTCGTACCCTGCGTGGTCACTACATAAACCTAATGTTTTCATATTTATCTGTTAGAGGAGTTTGGAGATTTATGATTTATAATTTCAGATTTATGATTTACCAACTATTCATAAATCTGAAATTATAAATCATAAATCTGAAAATTAATTCAATAATTCTTTTACCTGATTGTATACGTTCTGACCCGTGAAGCCGAGTTTTTCGTCCAATACCTTGTATGGAGCGGAGAAACCGAATGATTCGAGTCCCCACACCTTACCGTTGGCACCCACCAATCCTTCCAGGTTGACCGGCAGACCGGCAGTAAGCCCGAATACCTTGCTTCCTGTTGGAATGACAGATTCCTGATATTCTTTGCTCTGGCTGCGGAATAAGCCTTCAGACGGAACAGATACGATGCGGACCTTGATGCCATCGGCGCGAAGCAATGCTGCTCCTTCTTCCAGTGTGGAGACTTCTGAACCGGAAGCGACCATGATTACATCAGGGTTTTCGTCACTTTCTACAATATAAGCTCCCTTTTCAGCCTGCAAGGCTTCGTCGTAGCGGTTTCCTTTTGCGGGCAGGTCTGTGATGTTCTGACGGGAGAAAATCAAAGCTGTCGGAGTGGCTGTGTTTTCCATAGCCATCTTCCAGGCAATTGTTGTTTCGGTCACGTCTGCCGGGCGCAATACCAACATTGAGTTGTGTCCCTTGTGGTTCTTCAGCTTTTCCATCAGACGAATCTGCACTTCCTGTTCAACCGGTTCGTGTGTCGGTCCGTCTTCGCCTACGCGGAAGGCATCGTGAGACCAGACGAACTTAACCGGCTGTTCCATCAGGGCAGCCATTCGGATAGCGGGTTTCATGTAGTCGGAGAATACGAAGAACGTACCGCAGGCTACGATTACACCTCCGTGGAGCGACATACCGATACATACGCAAGCCATCGTCAGTTCGGCAACACCGGCTTGAAGGAATGCACCACTGAAATCGCCTTTTACGAATGCATGTGTTTTCTTCAGGAAGCCGTCTGTCTTGTCCGAATTGGAAAGGTCGGCTGAAGAAACGATCATATTTTCTACCTGGGTTGCCAGCACGCCTAAGACGGTTGCCGAGGCCGCACGGGTCGCTTGGTTCGGTTTCTGTTCGATAGCCTTCCAGTCGATGACAGGTGCTTTGCCTGAGAACCACAAATCCATCTTGGCTGCCAGTTCCGGATTAGCTTTCGCCCATTCTGCTTTGGCCGCATAGCGTTCTGCAACGATTGCTTCCAATTCTTTGGCACGTTTGGCATATAGTTCCGCAACTTCGGGGAAGATCTGGAACGGATCGTCCGGGTTTCCTCCTAAGTTCCGGATGGTGTCTGCGATAGAGACGCCGGCTGCCGAAAGAGGTTGTCCGTGTGTAGACACCTTGTTTTCGTAGCTGCTCTTGTCAGCACCCACAGCACCCTTACCCATGATCGTGTTACCGATAATCAGGGTAGGACGGGATGTTTCGGCTTTCGCCTCGGTCAGTGCCCGGCGGATTTCCGTTACATCGTTTCCGTTGATTGTGATGACTTTCCAACCCCATGCTTCGTATTTCATGGCTACGTTTTCTGTCGTCACTTCGCCTACGGTTGTGGAAAGCTGGATGTTGTTGGCATCGTAAAACATAATCAGGTTGTCCAGTCCCAGCGTACCGGCAATACGTCCGGCTCCCTGAGAAATCTCTTCCTGGATGCCACCATCGGATATATATGTGTAGATCGTCTGATTCATGACGTCACCCAGGCGTGCTTTCAGGAACTTGGCGGCGATAGCAGCACCTACGGCGTAAGTGTGGCCTTGTCCCAACGGACCGGATGTGTTTTCTATACCACGCATCACGTTGACTTCGGGATGTCCCGGAGTCACACTACCCCACTGGCGGAACTCTTTCAGTTCGTCGATCGTGAATTTGCCTGCGAGGGCGAGTACTGAATAAAGCATCGGCGACATATGCCCCGGGTCCTGGAAATAGCGGTCTCTGCCTTCCCATGCGGGATTCTTGGGATCATACACGAGGAACTCTGAAAACAGTACGTTCACAAAGTCTGCACCACCCATTGCACCACCGGGGTGACCGGATTTCGCTTTTTCTACCATTGACGCAGCCAGGATACGGATGTTGTCCGCTGCTTTGTTCATTAATTTAATATCGTTCATTGTGATGAGTTATTTTTATTTTTTGCAAAGATAGTCAATCTCTTCGTAATGACCATCCTATCGATGAAACAATTCATTTTCTGTAAAGTTTCCTAATTTCCGATATTTCTCATAGAGAGCAAGATACGCCAGATGATTTTTATGATTCGACTGGTATTCTTTTGCAAAACCTTATCTTATAGTCCGCTGTGTGTCTTCGATTTTGGCATATATGCACGGTGCTACGGCTGCGAATATGGAAACACCGAATGCGCAAGTCTGTTCCGCTTGGGCTACTTTGTGATCGGAATATCCGGCACATCTGCCAAAGTCAGCATGTTGAATGATGTTTTTTATTATAGGGAGAAATAGAACCCTTGTTCCAGCAGATGGTCGTATTTTTCTTTGTTGAACATATAATAGAAAGCCCCTCTTTTGGAACCTTTCTTGTCTTTTTCATCCAACTTCTCCAGAATATCCATCGCATTTAGTTTTTTGCGGAAATTACGCTTGTCCAGTTGAGTCTGGTAGATGGCTTCATACAGGTTCTGCAATTGCGGTAACGTGAATTTTTCGGGAAGCAGGTTGAATCCGACCGGACGGGTAGCGGCTTTTCTGCGCAGACGGGCTAATGTGTCGGTGATCATTTGGTTATGGTCGAAAATAAGTTGTGGAACTTCGCTGACCTTGGCCCAGACCGCATTATACTCTTCCAGTGTTTCGCTACTGAAATCGTTCATATTGACGAGTGAATAGTATGCTACGGAGATAACCCGCTCTCCGAGATCGCGGGTAATATCTCCGTAAGCACCTACCTGTTCCATAAAAAGATTATCAATGCCGGTACAGTCGGTAAGCACGCGTGAGGCGGCCTCCTCTATACTTTCTCCTGCTTTGATAAAACCGCCCATCAGAGACCATTGTCCCATCATGGGTTCAAACTTACGTTTATAAAGTAATACATTAAGTTCTTTTTGATCGAATCCGAGTATAATACAATCTACTGCAACGTAAAATTTGGTTTCGTTCTGATAAAAAGCGGCTGTCATGATTTTTTTATGGAATTATAATTAATTTATTATGCGAGCTTGCGTGCGCCGTCGCTGATTACTACATTATATAACTTAGGTTCGTGGCCGAATTTAGCAGTGTAAGATTCGAATGCTTCTTTGATGAATGCATCGTATTTTTCTTCTTTCACCAAGTTGATTGTACAACCACCGAAACCGCCACCCATTACGCGTGAGCCGGTTACACCGCATTTCTTGGCAACATCGTTCAGGAAGTCCAATTCTTCGCAGCTGACTTCGTACAATTTGCTCATGCCGTGATGTGTTTCGTACATCTTCTTGCCTACGGTTTCGTAGTCGTCTTTTTCCAAAGCGTCGCAAACATCGAGTACGCGCTGTACTTCTTCGATCACATATTCGGCACGCATATAATCTTCAGCGCTGATGTCGCCTTTGACTTCGTTCAGCATATCCATTGTCGCATCGCGTAGGAATTCGACTTCCGGATGATTGCGACGGATTGCGGCGGCGGCGTTTTCGCAAGATTGGCGACGTTTGTTGTAAGCCGAAGATGCCAGTTCGTGCTTAACGACTGAATCCAGTAAAACCAATTTGTAACCGACCGGATGGAACGGGAAATATTTATATTCGAGTGAACGGCAATCCAGACGGATCAAACTGCCTTCTTTTCCGAATACAGAAGCGAACTGGTCCATAATACCGCAGTTTACGCCGCAATAGTTATGCTCTGTTGATTGACCGATCTTAGCTAATTCAAATTTGTCGATGTTCAGGGAGAACAAGTCGTTTAAAGCAAATGCATAGGTACTTTCCAATGCGGCGGAAGAGGACATGCCTGCACCCAGAGGTACATCGCCTGCAAACACGGTATCGAATCCCTGGATCTGTCCGCCACGTTTGATGGTTTCGCGGCAAACACCGAAAATATATCTTGCCCAGCTTGCTTTTGGAGCGTCTTCTTCGTTCAGACCAAATTCGGCGTAGTCGTTCAGGTCGACAGAGAAAGCACGAACTTTACCTGTGCCGTTTGGTTTGATTTCGGCAATCATGCCTTTGTCGATAGCCCCCGGAAATACGAAACCACCGTTATAATCGGTATGTTCGCCAATCAGGTTAATACGGCCCGGAGATGCATATACGCTACCTTTTGTTGAGAATAACTCCTGAAATTTATTTCTGATCTTTTGTTGCATGATATTAATTTTTTAGATGTGTTATAAATAAAGAAATTATCCGGCTTTATTGGTAACCGGATAATTTCATGAATTGGCATATTTATAGTCTTATTCTGATTTTTTTGACGGTTTGGAACCGATAGCTGCGTAGAATAAAATGTAAGCAGCACTGAAAAGCACAACCCAATAGCTGGTCATGTAGTCGGTCATATCGGCAACCCAACCCTGGATAGCAACCATTACGGCGCAACCGAACACCATTGTCATAAAGATACCGCTGGCAATGGCCGTGTATTTACCTAATCCTTCAACCGCCATATTGAAGATACCACCCCACATTACACTGGTGCAGAGACCAACGAGGAGGAATGCCAGAATACCGACGGGAACTTCCTGCCAGATAACGCTTAATGAAGCCCAATCTATACCGGGAACTTCAACCGTACTCGTTTCAGGTGAAAACATTCCGAAGCTCACTAACAGCAAAGTGGCGCTTGCGACAGTCGTGATCATCGCGCGGCTGGAAATTTTGGCACCGATACTTGCTCCTACGAAACGTCCGATAAGCATCATCAACCAGTAAACAGCTACGATAAGGCCTACAGTGCTGGCCGGTATGCCTTTAGATGTCAGATATTGCAAGATATAGGTAGGAGTTCCTACTTCTACGCTCATATACAAAAAGATAGCCAAGGCGCCCAATGCAAAATGACGATGGCTTAAAGCTCCTTTAATTAAACTTGTGTCGACCGGAGCCTGTTCGGGCTCTTCGATTTTAGTGAACATGATCACTACAAATGCGATGACAAAAATAGCCAAAGCGATCATCAGGGCAGGGGTGGCATCGGCAATATGTGCCTTTGCTGCATCACCGATAAGAGCTCCCATCAAGATGTAGCAAGCAACGGCTGCGGTACTGTTGAATACACCTCCGAGCTGAATCAGCTGGTTACCCTTGTTTCCGCCACCTCCCAACAAGTTAAGCATCGGGTTGACTACGCAGTTCAAAATACACATGGTGAAACCGCTGGTAAACGCTCCGATCAGATAAACCAAGAAAGCGCTTTCTTTGCCTACGTGACCGCTCAGCCATTGGATTAAAATACCGATGATACCTATGGCTAGGCCGATAAGAGCCGTTTTTTTGTAGCCATATTTGGCAATCAGCATACCTGCGGGGATTCCCATTACCAAATAGGCGATGAAGTTACCATAGTTTCCGATTTGGGCAAGGACATTGCTTGCTCCGAAGTCGTTCTTTACAATAATAGCCATTGGTGAACAAAGATTTGTCACGAATGCGATCATAGCAAAAAGTGCAATCATGATGATGATGGCACTCCATTGTTTTTTTTGTTGAGTCATTGATTGATGTTTTTTTTGTTATTATTAATTTGTTACTTGTTATTCGACAGAAAATTTATAAATTGTCTTGCTCTGGAACGTTTCACCCGGGCGTAGGACGGTGGACGGGTACTCCGGTTTGTTCGGGCTGTCGGGATAGTGCTGTGTTTCCAGACAAAGGGCGGCACGTGCCGGATAGCGTTGTCCGTTCTTGCCGACGAAATTGCCTGTCATCCAATTACCTGTGTATAATTGCACACCCGGTTGTGTCGTGTAGCATTCCATTACGATGCCGGTTTTGGGCGATGTGCAACGGGCGCAGAGTGACAGCTCGTTCTCTTCTTTTTTATTTAATATATATGTATGGTCATATCCTTTTCCGAAATTCAGTGCTTCGAAATCTTCATCGATACGTTCGCCCACTTCGTGTGGAGTACGGAAGTCCATCGGAGTTCCTTCTACTTTTTCTTTCGGACCATAAGGTATAGCCGTTTCGTCGGTCGGCAGATAGTAGTCTGCATTGATTGTCAGTTTATGATCATATACGGAAGGATCACCTTGGCCGGATAGGTTGAAGTAGGAGTGATTGGTCAGGTTCAAGACGGTCGGTTTGTTTGTTACCGCATGATACGTGATTATGACCTCATTGTCATCGGAAAGATGATAAGTCACTGTTGTATCCAGTTTTCCGGGGAAGCCTTCTTCACCGTCGGCAGACGTGTATTTCAATTCCACCGTCTGGCCGTCGATCTTGTTTAGGTCCCAGACTACGGAATTGAAGCCTTTCAAACCACCATGCAGGCTGTTCGGCCCATTATTGATAGCCAATTTATCGTACACAATGCCATCCAATGTGAATTTTCCGCCCGCGATACGGTTGCCGTATCGTCCGCAGATAGCTCCGAAATAAGGTTCTTCGGAAACCAGGTATTCGTCTATAGAATTGTGTCCTGTTACTACATCGGTTAACTTTCCGGACCGATCCGGTACCATAAGCGATACAATCTTTGCACCGTAGTTGGTAATGGTAAGTTCTGCCCCTTTGTTATTTGTAAGGATGCATAGCATCGTCTCCTTGCCGTCTATTTGCTTGCTGAAATTAGCTACAGTTAAGCCAGACAGCGTGCTTTCGTTCTTCATGTAAATATAGTTTCAAAATTGTGTGTAAAATTACTCTCTTCTTTGTATTCATGCGCTACTTTGAAGATGTTTTATAGCATAAAACGGCTTTTTGTCTGCTAAAACGGACGATACGTCTTCTTTCAATCGGATTTATTAGTGTACATTTGTAACTAAATAATCTTTGTATTCACGGAAAAACACATACCTATGACAAAAAGTATGAAAAAAGCCATTGCCCTGTGTCTGTTTAGCATGGGTGTTGTCGGTTTAATGGCACAAAGTAATGAATTTAAGATAGATGTGCAGAAAACAGGTGCGCCTATCCAGTCGACCATGTACGGGATCTTTTTTGAAGATATCAATTACGGAGCCGATGGCGGCCTGTATGCCGAACTTGTCAAGAACCGTTCTTTCGAGTTTGAAAATCCGTTTGGGGGCTGGACGCCCTTCGGGAATGTCAGTGTGCAGACCCAGAAGCCCTGTTTCGACCGTAATCCGCATTATGTCCGCCTTTCTTATGAAAAGGAGCTGACCGGAACCGGCCTTGACAATGAAGGCTTCAATGGGATCGGCATCAGGGAAGGGGAGAAGTACGACTTCTCTTTATATGCCCGCACTCGGTCCGGCGATGCGCCGGTCAAGCTGCGTATAAACCTAGTGGACAGCCGGAATGACCTGTACGAGCAAAAAGAGATCGAGGTGAGCGGCAAGGAATGGAAGAAATATACGGTTGTTCTGACGCCGGGAGCGACAGAAGCCCGTTCCCGTCTGCGTATCACGATGGTGACAAAAGGAATTGTCGATCTCGAACATATTTCATTGTTTCCACAAAAGACATTCAACAACCGTCCGAACGGCATGCGTGCTGATTTGGCACAGGCTTTGAAGGAACTGAAACCTGGTGTCTTCCGCTTTCCCGGCGGTTGCATTGTGGAGGGAACGAACAAGGCTACCCGCTACCAGTGGAAAAACACGGTCGGTCCGGTCGAGAACCGTCCGATCAATATCAATCGATGGAACTATACATTCTCGCACAAAAAGTTTCCGGATTATTATCAGTCCTGCGGCTTGGGCTTTTTCGAATATTTCCTATTGAGTGAAGATATTGGGGCTGAACCGCTTCCCGTGTTGAACTGCGGTCTTTCCTGCCAGTATGAAAACCAGGACCCGAACGAGAATTGTCCGGTGGATAAGCTACAACCTTATATAGACGACGCCCTCGACCTAATTGAGTTTGCTAACGGTTCGGCAACCAGCGAATGGGGAAAGATACGTGCCGATATGGGACATCCGGCTCCTTTTAACCTTAAACTTATTGCCATCGGCAACGAACAGTGGGGACCGCTTTATCCCGAACGTCTCGAACTGTTTGTCAAAGCGATTCGGGCTAAATATCCGGAGATAAAGATCATCGGTAGTTCCGGTCCGCAATCGGAAGGGGAGGATTTTGATTACCTCTGGCCGGAAATGAGGCGCTTGAAAGTGGATTTAGTGGACGAACATTTCTACCGCTCTCCTGAATGGTTCCTGAACGGAGCCAAACGCTATGATTCGTACGACCGCCAAGGACCGAAAGTGTTTGCCGGCGAATATGCCTGCCATTCTGTCAACCGCGAGAACAGTTTTCTGACCGCCTTGTGTGAAGCCGCTTTTATGACAGGTTTCGAGCGAAACGCGGATGTGGTGTGCTTATGCACGTATGCCCCGCTTTTTGCTCATGTGGATGCTTGGCAGTGGCGTCCGGATCTGATCTGGTTCGACAACCTTTCATTGGTAAAGACTCCTAACTATTATGTGCAGCAGCTATATGGTCATAATGCTGGTACGAACGTCGTTCCGCTGACCATGCAGGGCGAACCGGTTACCGGACAGTTGGATTTGTATGCCACTGCAGCGGTCGATAAGCATTCAGACGAGCTTATCATCAAAGTCGCCAATACCGGAATCCGTAACAAGCGGATTAAGTTGAACTTGAACGGTCTTTCGGCCGGTAAGCATAAAGGGACGCTTACGTTGCTCCATTCTTCCGACCTGGAAGCTAAAAACACGTTGTGTAATCCTTCGACAGTAGTCCCGCTCGTTTCTGATATTGAGGTGGAGGCTCCGCAGGGAGAAGTGAACTTGAGACCGCTTAGTTTCTCCGTCTATCGTATCAAATTATGAATAATAGTAGGTCCTGCCATTGATCGTTTTCGTGCAACCGGTATAGGAGCTTTCGGTGACAGGCCGGACCAGTATTTTGGAGCTTGTTTCGAACGCCGGAGACTTGCCAGGACTTGACCTTACTTCCTTTCCCAACAAAGGCCAAGGACGAACCATGCCTTGTAGTAGTCCTTGGCCTTATTGTACATTACCTTTTACTTGGTCTATTTTAGATGAAATTCCTGAATCGTTCCAAACTTTTTGTTATTTCAAATATTTATGGAAAAAATGTTCGATTTTGTCGAACGGGATTACTGACAGGTTGTCGTAAAGGTCGACATGGTTGGCACCGGGGAGGATCAGCAACTCTTTGTTATCACCCGTTAGTTTCTTGAATGCGTCTTCGCTGAAATAACGGGAATGGGCTTTCTCGCCGTGTATCATGAGTACGGCACTACGGATTTCGTCGCTGTAAGTGAGTAAAGGCATGTTGATGAACGAAAGAGCCGATGTCTTGTTCCATCCTCCGTTGGAGTTGAGTGACCGTTTGTGATAACCACGGTCGGTCTTATAATAGTTGTGATAGTCTTTTACAAACCAGGGGACATCGTCGGGGAGTGGATCGACCACTCCGCCGGTGAGGGCGTATGAGCCGTTCTTCGTGTCTATTGTACGTTGTTCGTTGAGTTGGCGGCGGAGTTCATGGCGCTGGTCGGCATTCATGGAGTCGAAATAGCCGTTTGCGTTTACCCGGCTCATGTCGTACATCGTGGAAGTGACTGTGGCCTTGATGCGGGTATCGATCGTGGCAGCGTTGAGTGCCATACCTCCCCATCCGCAAATACCGATGATGCCGATGCGTTCGGGATCGACGTCATCGTGTGTAGAGAGGAAATCCACAGCTGCGCAAAAGTCCTCGGTGTTGATGTCGGGAGAGGCTACATAGCGGGGTGTTCCACCACTCTCTCCAGTGTATGAAGGATCGAAAGCGATGGTTAGGAAACCGCGTTCTGCCATTGTTTGTGCGTAGAGGCCTGATGCTTGTTCCTTCACGGCCCCGAAAGGACCGGATATAGCGATAGCCGCCATTTTCCCGTTTATATTCTTTGGTGTATACATATCGGCTGCAAGCGTGATGCCGTAGCGGTTGCGAAATGTTACCTTACTGTGATTCACTTTATAGCTCTTCGGGAAAATCTTGTCCCATTCTTTTGTCAATTCTAAGTCTTCCATTTCTATATTCTTTTTATCAGTTTGAATTATATTCTCTTCAATTATCCTGTTTCCTGCCTCCATTGCCGTGACTCCAGCCATCAACAATGCTAATGCTATTATTTTTTTCATATCTTTTGTATTGATTTGGCCGATGCGCAACCAACAATGGTATTAGCCGGCACATTTTTGAATCTATTGCATTGATTTTTTTACAAAGGTCGGCATGTATTCTTTTTCTCTTTGTAGATAAATTACGGATATTATGCCCTGAATTACTGTTTTGCCGATATATACCAATCTGTTCGCGACAAAATCTCCCGGAGAGGGATGTTTGTTAGTTTGCTCTCGATCCAAGCTGTAAAATCGAAAGTTTTAAGGAGTTGTTTTTCGTATTTGTCTTGCCGGATACGCATTATATCCTTTTGGTATTGTGACCACAGCTTCTCTTGGTCTTTTTTATAGATGGGCAATGGATGGGCCATTAGGAAGCGGAATAGTAGTTTTTCGGTGATATACACTTGCTTCTCGTAACCGATCATTCGCTTGATGGAGCTTATTTCGTTCGCGAAAAAGCAATAATTCCCTAGTTCTGCCTGGATAAGGAGATTGATGAGGCGGGCTGTTTTGTAGGACGGCAATGTGTGGAAGAATTTGCCGGAACCGAGTATGTTTTTCATGCTTTTACGGGCTTTCATCGGTTCTCCCAGGCAAAGATAAAGGATGGAAGAATAGAGGGATAGTTTTAGTTGGGTTTCCGGTCTGGTCATGGTTGCTTTCTTAGCAAAAAAATCGGTATAGGTCTCTGTAAGATGCACTGCCGCGTCAAATTGTCCGGTGTTGAGCAATCCCGAGAGAGTTCGTACAGGTAGTGGCGTCCTTGTACTTCCATCAGGAACTCTGTTGGGTAGTTGCCCGTGCTGATTTCTTTCAGTTTGGACAAAGAAAGGCATTTCCCGGTATAATCCGGCAACGTGCAGGCTGTTCAGTACTCCCTCTATGGCGCTCAGGTAATAGATCGGTGGGTTGAGGATTAGATGCCGGTTCGCTTCGAAAAGCGCGATCAGTTCCTGATAGAAGCGGATCGCCGATTTATAGTTTCCGGCATTCAGGTAGTAGGTCGCTTGGAACAACAGGTGAAGTTTGTGTGCCTCGAATCCCTGGTAGGAATGGTTGGCGATCAAGTTCAGTTCGCTTAAAACAAGATCGTTCAGGTTCTCTTTCTGTTTGTTCGAACGGGCATACCCTTTATAGGTAATGCGGTATTTCAGAATATCATATAGTTGCAGGTGGAGGTTCGTGTTGCGAGCATATTTCATTACGTCGTTAATCTGCATTTGTTTGCTTACCAGTTCTTTCTCGCTGATGCCTTCGAAACCGAGTGTGCTTAGATATTTCAATTCCGTACGGTAAATCAGAAGGAGGAGTGGATCGTTTTCGTATGTGACGGCCAGCTTCTTTGCTTTTTCCAATTCGGCAAGTGCATTGTCGAAAAGTTCCCGTTCGAAAAGAATGCCAGCCTTTGTGATATAATTGAAGATAGTCGTCTGTATGTCTTGTTTCTCCCTCAATTGGACGAGGCAATCCAACAATACCCGATAAAGATGCTTGGCTGCTATCTCAAAGCTTTTTTCGTTCACTTTGCCGCAAAACTTCTCATATATTTGTTCGGCGGAGAAGCCTTCGCATGCCAGGTCGTATAGAACCATATAATGTTTATCCCCGTTTTGCAGGTTGGTATAGAGTCTGATGTATCGTTTTTCCGCTTTGGAAAGCGACTTGATCAATAGCATGACCTGATTGAGTTTTGTGGCCTGTTTCATAAATTTATCTGTTTGTCTATAAGATATATTTTGTATATGTTATTTACAAAAATAAGATTTGGGTTTATCTTTTCCAAAGAATTATGTGGAAAAAAGAAACGATATACATATTATATTTGTAACGCTTCATTGCAAATGATTCATAATTTAATACGAAATAAAATATGGACACAACACAAATATCCAGACGACAAATCCTGGTGGTTGGGAGTTGCAATACCGATATGGTTATAAAAGCCGCTCATCTGCCTCGTCCGGGTGAAACGATTTTGGGTGGAACATTCTTTATGAATCCCGGTGGAAAAGGGGCGAACCAAGCTGTGGCGATAGCGCGTTTGGGTGGTTCCGTCACTTTTATATGCAAGACCGGAAGTGATATATTCGGTCACCAGTCACAACAACTTTTCGAGGAGGAGGGAATCAATACCTCTTATGTCTTTTCAGATTCCGGGAATCCTTCCGGCGTAGCCCTGATCACGGTGGACGAAAAAGCGGAAAACTGCATTGTCGTCGCTTCGGGAGCGAATGCTAACCTTCTGCCGTCCGATCTAGCGAAGGCAGAGGAGGCTATTGAGTTGGCTGACTTGATCCTGATGCAGCTGGAGGTCCCGATGGAGACCGTGTGCTTTGTTGCGGATATCGCCTGGCAAAAGGGGAAGAAAGTGATTCTGAATCCGGCTCCGGCACATCCATTACCGGCCGATCTGCTCCATCATTTATATTTGATCACGCCGAACGAGACGGAAGCGGAGATGATTACCGGTGTGAAGATAACGGACGATATTTCAGCGGTGGAGGCCGCCCGTGTCCTTTCGGGAATGGGAGTGCAGCATGTTATTATTACGCTGGGATCAAAAGGGGCACTTATTTGTAGCGACGGAGAAGCCGAGATAGTTCCCGCTTTGAAAGTAGAAGCTGTCGACACGACTGCCGCCGGCGATGTATTTAATGGAGCCCTGACTGTCGCTTTGTCCGAAGGGCGAAATTTGAAAGAATCCGTCCGGTTTGCCTGTAAGGCTTCGGCTATCTCGGTGACACGTGTAGGGGCGCAGTCGTCAGCTCCTTATCGGAACGAAGTGGATATATTCGATTAATCAAATCTTGTATAAATTCAATAACATGAAAAAAACGATTCTTTTTACCTGTTTGACCGCTTTGCTGGCGGCCTGTTCCGGAAAATCGGCTGTAACTGCTCCGGAAGAAACGACGGTGCAGCCTGTCAACCTGATATTGGATACGGATCTGGGACCGGATTATGATGATGTCGGTGCGATGGCTCTGATGCACGCGTTGGCTGATAGTGGGCAAGTGAACATTTTAGCGGTTGTTTCGTCTAATAAGGACGAGCATGTCGTACCCTGCATAGAAGTGCTGAACACCTATTTCAACCGACCGGACATTCCTGTCGGTGCCCCGAAAAGCGAGGGTGGCGTTTCGCTGACCACCTGGCATAAGACTAAATGGACGGAAGAGCTTCCGGCGCGTTATCCACATAAAACGGCAAAAACCTCGGATGCTTCGGATGCGGTGAAGGTCTATCGCCGGATTTTGAGTACGCAGCCGGATAGCAGCGTTGTGGTTTGTACGATCGGTTTTTTCACCAACCTGAAGGACCTATTGCTTTCCGGTGGTGACGAATATAGTCCGCTTTCCGGCTGTGATTTAGTCGCGAAGAAGGTGAAACGGGTGGTTTCGATGGCAGGTTTGTTTCCCGAAGGGAAGGAATTTAATGTCTATTGTGATACCCCAGCATCCCGTGTGGTGGCAGAGCGATGGCCTACGGAAATCATATTTAGTGGTTTTGAAATCGGAAATATGATTTTTACCGGGAAGAAGCTGGTCCAGATGGATGTGAAAGACAGTCCTGTGAAAGATGCCTATTCGCTCTGTTTTGCCGAAGGCGATCCAAATGGCCGGATGAGTTGGGATCTTACGGCTGTGCTGGTGGCAGTCAAAGGGTATGAACCTTATTATAATGTGGAGCGCGGAACGTTCCGTGTCGTGAATGATGAAGGAGCCAATAGCTGGACACCGGATGGGAAAGGTAAGGACCTTCGTCTGATCGAGAAAGTGCCGGCGGTGGAGATGGCGGTTCTTATTGAAAATTATATGATGCATCAACCTGTTTCAAAGTAAGGAAGTTATGTTTATAGTACAAGATTATTCGTTGGCGATCCTATTTTGTGTTGTCACAATGCTTTGTTGGGGATCGTGGGGAAATACACAGAAGCTGGCCTCGAAGACTTGGCGGTATGAGTTCTTTTATTGGGATTATGTGATTGGAGTGTTGCTCTTTTCCGTTTTTTCCGCTTTTACGTTGGGCAGCTTTGGCTCTGAGGGGCAGGGGTTTCTGCTTAATTTGGCACAAGCTGATATGAGATCGTTAGGGAGCGCTTTCCTGGGGGGCATTATTTTTAATGCAGCCAATATCCTATTATCGGCAGCTATTGCAATTTGCGGCCTGTCGGTAGCTTTTCCGGTCGGAATCGGGCTGGCGTTGGTATTAGGCGTATTAGTCAATTATTTCGGAGCGGCTAAAGGAGAACCTTTGTATATCTTTATTGGCGTAGCTCTGATCGCAGTTGCTATCCTGCTGAACGGTCTGGCCTATAAGAAAGCATTGGTCGGTTCGAAAAAAGTGTCGGGAAAAGGTCTTTTTATTTCTGTCGCAGCAGGCGTGATCATGGCTTTCTTCTACCGTTTTGTTGCGGCTTCGATGGATCTGGATAATTTTGCAGAGCCCGCATTGGGCAAGCTGACACCTTATACCGCTGTGTTTATCTTCTCTTTAGGCGTGTTTGTTAGTAATTTCCTGTTTAATACGATCGCTATGAAACGTCCGGTGGAAGGTGAACCAGTTTCTATCTCCGGTTATTTCAAGGGGAATACCAAGACACACTTGGTGGGTATATTAGGAGGCGTTATCTGGTGTATCGGGCAGTCTTTTAGTATGATCGCTTCTGAAAAGGCTGGAGCTGCCATTTCGTACGGTTTGGGGCAGGGGGCGACACTTGTATCCGCACTTTGGGGGATTCTGATATGGCATGAATTCAGAAGAGCTCCACGTTCTTCGGATTTTCTGAATGCCGGAATGTTCGTCCTGTTTGTGATTGGCCTGGGCTTCCTTATTTATGCAGGGGCGTGAGTCGGAGTCTAAAACAAGAACGGTTCTGGGGAAGTTGCAATAATTTTGGTGCGTTTTATCTCAGCTATAAGTTATTTATCGCGAAAAAGCCTTACATTTGTCTTAGTTTCTTGTTTATTGGATATGTACAAAACTAAAAAGCAGGCTTTATGAAAGAGGATAATGATATTTTCAAGAAGTTCCGGGACTCTTTTAGTAAGATTGACGGACATTTCCATATATTAGAACAGCGTGTACCCGTAGAACGGCAGATGGAATATTTTAAATACTCGGAAAAGATCAGGAAAGATCAGGATAAGCCGGATATCTCGAAAATGGATTTTTTCGGTTTTCGAGGATAGTCTGGATGATCCCGAATCGACTGTGGAACATAAGAAGTATATTGTCTATACTCGCGACCTCACGACAGGTAAAAGCATACAGGATATTGGAAGAATATGCCCAGGCTCCGGATCCGGATGTGGCAGACTGGGCATATATGGCTTTGATGGAAAGCCGTATCGCTCTGGAATCCGAACTGTCGGACGAGAAGCAGATTTATATCTCTACCGGTTTGGGAGGAAAAGGGGAGAAGTTGCGTTTTTATGTGCTGATCCTGGCGAATGAGCTGAAACCGTTCTTGGAGTATCAGAAGAAAGTGATTGAACGTGAATTCCCCTATTCCTTGGAAAAGGCGGGTTGCGAAATCGAGCGGTTGACAATAGGTGAAAAATATATGGAGCTGGTTTTCCTGATCCCTGTCCGGGCAGATATCAAGCAGGCGCTGGACAAGGTGATCAACGAATGTAACCAGTATGGAAACTTTCTTTCGCAGGTCTTCACGATCACGAATGTGAAGGAGTTGTCGGCCGAGGAAGTGGAAGAGATTATAAAAAAGAATGGAGGAAACAGTCAAGCAAGCCATTAAATATGGTATAGTGGGAGTGAGTAATACGGTGATAACCGCCGTTGTCATCTGGATCATGATGAAGTTGTTCGGATGTTCGGATGTTGTTTCGAATATGGTCGGTTATGTAGCAGGCGTATTGAATAGTTTTATATGGAATAAGCAATGGACATTCCGAAGTTCGGCTGGATGGATCGGCAGTGCCGTCCGTTTCGGTGTCGTGTTCGGAGTGTGTTATCTGTTGCAATTGGGGCTTTTAGTGTATGTCCTGAATCCATACCTGTCGATCGACCCATATTATAACCAATTGATAGCAATGGCTTTTTACACGGTGATTAATTTTATCATGAATAAGTTTTATACGTTTAAAGCTTAAATGCAGATGAAGAAACTTGCGGTCATAGTCCCTTGTTATAACGAGGAGTTGGTCATTGCCGAATCATACCGGCGTACACGGGAGGCGTTGCATAAGCTCCCTGTTTTAACGGAAATTATCTATATCAACGACGGCAGCAGAGACCGGACGCGTCTGATGCTGGACGAGATCGCGGCTTCCGATCCGCAGGTGAAGGTGATCCATTTCTCCCGTAACTTCGGACATCAGCCGGCTGTCACGGCAGGTATCAACAATTGCGATGCCGACTTGGCTGTCATTCTGGATGCCGATATGCAGGACCCTCCCGAACTTATCCCATCCATTCTCGAATTGCAGGAAAAGGAGCAGGCGAACGTGGTTTATTGCGTCCGCAAGTCCCGCGAAGGGGAAGGGCTTTTCAAGAAAGTGACGGCGAAGGCTTTTTACCGTATGCTGAACTACATGAGTGATGTGAATTTCCCGTTAGATACAGGCGATTTCCGCTTGATAGACCGCAAGGTGATGGATCAGTTCGACCGTTTTCAGGAGCGTGGAAAATATATTCGCGGACTGATCAGCTGGGTAGGCTTCAAGCAGGTTCCTTTCTATTATGAACGAGAGGCACGTATTGCCGGAGAAACGAAATACCCGTTCAGCAAAATGTGGAAGTTTGCCACCACCGCTATGCTTTATTTCTCCAAGAAACCGTTGCGCCTGGCGACAAGCTTGGGCTTTATCGCCGTATTGGTCGGCATCGTGCTGGCCGTCTGGTTTACTTTAGGCAAGATATACGGCTTCAGCAATGCTGAAACAGGTTGGACTTCCATCATGACCTCCGTTATTTTCTTTGGCGGCGTTCAATTGCTGACAGTCGGTGTGTTAGGGCAATATATCGGCATCTTGTTTGACGAGATCAAAGCACGTCCGGAATATATTATCGATGAGAAGAAGAATTTCTAATCTGAATCTGGCTATTCGTGAATAAATACCCCATCGATCCAGATCGTAGCCTTTTGTCCTTTGAATTTGAGCAGGACATAATTCGGATCAGCCGGTCCTAACGGGAAGTGTGCGATAAACCATTCCTGCCAGAGCTCCTTTTTTATTTCAGCATCGGTAATTACCTCTACCTCTCCGGTTAATGCCACGCTATTGCCATTTTCGCTATAGCATAAGCCTGCTTTGGGATTCAGACGGAAATCTTTCGTTTTCAGAGAGTCGTTGCCGGTTGCCATCCAGACCACGGAATATCCTTCCGATTTGATTTTGCTCATGGGGACAGGGCGGGGATACCCTTCTTCGTTGACGGAAGTAATAACCACAACCTCGCAACGTTGCAATAACTGTTCTGCTTTTTCTTTCATAAGTTTCATATTTCAATGTTTTATTAGTTACGTGCAAATGTAGGGGTGGAACTGCCCTGCTCTATTGTAAAAAAACGACTTTTTCATTCCAGGTAAGTCAGCAAGACATCTTCGGGGATAGGGATCGAGAGGAAAGAAGCCGGTGTATTGCCGGATAACTGCCGGATTTCCTTATTGAAGTGGGAGAGGTCGTAATAGCCCGCTTCAACGGCAATCGTAAGCAGGTTGTCCGGTACGCAATTTTTCAGCAGGTCGATGGTGTTTCTGAATTTCATGATCCGGCTGTATTCTTTTGGAGTATAGCCGGTATATGCTTTGAATTTGCGTTCGAAATGACGTTGGCAAATGCAGATTTCATCCATCAATTGCAGGATCGGGAGACGCCCTTTCGAGCGATTAATCTGCTGCACGGCGAACGGGATCTGAGGATCAATCTCATAGTTGTCTTTCAGGCGGTGGATAAGGAACCGTTCGATCAGGCAAATCTGCTGCTGTAAAGTCTGTGCTTCACATAATGATTCGGCAAACGAGTCTGTAAAGAGAAGCGTCAAGTCGTTGCAGCTTATCCTCTGGTTCGTAAATTCAGAGAGAGGCGGTTTGCAGAAAGCGGTTAACCCGCAAGGATGGAAACGGACTCCCAGCATGTGAACGCTCGGCGTGTTCGTGACCAATTCCGAGAAAGTAGTCATCGGACCGACGAAGAAGCAACGATAGGGTTGCATGACCGGCTGGTTCGTGCCGACACATTGTGCAGTGTCTCCAATGGAAAAGATAAAGTCGCAGCAACCGTCCGGCAATATTTTGAAGTACGTGCCGAGTTCGGTTTTTCCTTTGAATACCCAATATTTATCAATGTAGGCCGACAATAGTCCGCAAGGTTGATATTCCGTGTACATATTTTTCTTGTTTTAGCGCGTGGCGAACGGGTGGATTACCGAACAAATCTGAGTCACCAGCCTGCGGATATTTTCTCTCGCAAATTCCGGTTCCATCGCTTTCTCCATTGTGACTGGACCGGGTGTGATCGAGAATATTCCCTGGAAGCCGGCCCGGTTCATTTGAGCTGCATCTTCTATGCTTCCTGCAAGTACTATGACGGGAATATTTTGTTTCCGGGCCTCTTCCAAGATACCGGAAGGCACTTTCCCCATCACTGTTTGCCGATCAGCCCGTCCTTCACCGGTAAAGATCAGGTCGGCTCCCGTTATTCTCTTACCGAAGTCCAGCACGTCGAGCATCAGGCGGATACCCGGTTTCAACTCGGCATTCAGGAACGCAAGGAAACCTCCGCCCATTCCTCCGGCTGCCCCGGCTCCGGGGATATCCGAAATGTCTTTGCCAGTAGTCGACAGGATAACCCGTGAAAGTGCCTGCATACCGGTATCCAGTTCTTTGACCATCTTGGCATCGGCTCCCTTTTGCGAAGCGAAGACGTAAGCCGCCCCGTCAGACCCGCAGAAGGGATTGCGTACATCGCAGGCAATCGTGAAGCGGGCCTCCTTTAAAGCCGGATGTACGGCAGATGTATCGATGGAGGCTACCTGCGACATGATCCTGCCTCCTGTCCCCAACAGATTTCCCCGCTTGTCCAGGAAACGGAACCCTAAGGCTTGCAGCATACCTAACCCTGCATCGTTGGTGGCACTGCCGCCTATGCCCACGATAAAATGGCGGCAACCTTGTTCGAGGGCGTCGAGAATCAGTTCTCCCGTCCCGTAAGTAGTCGTCAGCATCGGATTCCTTTTGTCTTCGGGAACCAAAGGCAAGCCGCTGACGGCTGCCATCTCGATCAGAGCTGTTTGCCCGTCGCCCGAAATACCGTACCGTCCCTGCACGAGCTCCATCAAAGGACCGTGTGCCGGCAGGGTCCGGTATTTCCCTTTTGTTGCGGAGGTGAGTATGTCTAACATTCCTTCGCCTCCGTCGGCGATCGGAAACAGCAAGGTCTCGCAATCGGGAAAGATCGTTTTGATACCTTCCATTACTGCACTTCCGGCTTCTTCCGAGGTCAGGCAGCCTTTAAAAGAGTCGATGGCTATTATTGCTTTATTCATTTTATCCGTCTTATAATGCTTCAGATGGTTTGTGAGTTCAAATGTATCTAAAGTTTATGAGAAATGACGGATTTCCAGAGAGAAAACAAAGCAATAAATAGATGCTCATTGGGAACAATTAGGTTAAAAAGAATGTTCCTTAAATAGAATTCAACATAAAAACAACTGAAATATGAAAGCAAATATAGGATTGATCGGGCTTGCCGTGATGGGCGAGAACCTGGCGCTCAATATGGAGAGCAAAGGTTTCACGGTTGCCGTATATAACCGGAGCGTACCCGGCGAAGAGGGAGTCGTAGACCGTTTTATCAATGGCCGGGGCAAAAGCAAACGTTTTATCGGAACGCATTCGATCGAACAATTGGTCGACTCGGTGAAAAGTCCTCATATCATCATGATGATGGTCAAAGCGGGGCGTCCTGTAGACGAGCTGATCTCGCAATTGCTCCCTTTCCTTTCGTCTGGCGATGTAATTATCGACGGAGGCAATTCTGACTTCCACGACACGGAACGTCGTGTGAAGGAGTTGGAAAAGAAAGGGATCTATTTCGTCGGAACCGGAATTTCGGGAGGCGAGGAAGGAGCCTTGCACGGCCCGTCTGTGATGCCCGGAGGTTCGGTGGAAGCTTGGCCGCTGGTGAAAGACATCTTGCAGGGAATTTCCGCCAAGTTGGACGATGGTTCGCCTTGCTGCGAGTGGATCGGAGCGGGGGGAGCCGGCCATTTTGTGAAGATGGTGCACAACGGCATCGAATATGGGGATATGCAGCTTATTTCCGAAGCCTATTCGCTGTTGAAAAACCGGAAAGGATTGGACAACGATGCGATGGCCGTCGTCTTTGACGAATGGAACGGAGGAGAATTGGATAGTTTCCTGATCGAGATAACCGCCAATATTCTGCGTTTTCGTGACGAAGACGGAAAACCGTTGCTCGACAAGATATTGGATGTCGCCGGACAGAAGGGAACCGGCAAATGGAGCGCGATCGCGGCGATGGACGAGAATGATCCGCTGACGTTGATCACCGAAGCGGTTTACGCCCGCTTGCTCTCGGCCTTGTATCCCGAACGAATAAAGGCGGCAAGCCTTTATAGTGGAAAGTTGAAAGTGGAAAGTGGAAAGTTATCAGACAACGCTCAACTTTCAACTTTCAACTTTCAACTTTCAATTGAAGACGTCCGTCAGGCACTATACGCAGCCAAGCTGATTTCCTATGCACAGGGATTCTCCTTGCTTCGCCACGCTTCCGAGCATTATGGTTGGGATTTGGATTACGGGACGATTGCCCGCATCTGGCGTAAGGGGTGTATCATCCGTTCCGTCTTCCTGCAAAAGATCACGGAGGCATACCGGAAGGACCCGGACTTGGAAAACCTGCTCTTTGATGACTTTTTCCACACTAAGATACAGGAGGCTCTTCCTGCCTGGCGCCGGATTGTCGCCGAAGGTGCGCTGAGCGGTGTCGCCCTGCCTGCCATGAGTTCAGCTCTAAACTATTTTGATGGGTTGCGCACGCTGTATTCGGCAGCGAATATGATTCAGGCTCAACGCGACTATTTTGGAGCCCATACTTATGAACGTACCGATCGCGAACGTGGTCATTTCTTCCACACCAATTGGACTGGGGAAGGAGGTAATACGGTTTCGGGCACGTATAGCGTCTGATTCTACTGTTTTGGAACTTTCCGAAAACCTCAAAAATAGTTTTTGAAGCTTTCGTAGAGTTCCGCCATCCTCAAAAATGTTTTTTGAGGCTTTCGGAAAGTTCTGACATCATTAAATTAAAAAAGCAAATGAAAACAGCAAGCAATTATTAGTCATATTCGGAGCTTCCGGCGACCTGACGGGGCGGAAGCTCTTGCCCTCGCTCTACGAATTGCACGTTCGGGGCTTATTGCCGGAACGTTTCTGCATCTTGGGGGCGGCCCGTACGGAATATACGGATGACGAGTACCGCGCTTTCGAAAAGGTGCATATCCGGGAATCCCTGAAGAACAAGGAGGTGGACGATGTCGAACTGGACAGTTTCCTCCGCCGTGTCTTTTACCTTGCGTTCGATTCGACCAATTCCGCCGGATACCATAAACTGAAAGATCGTATCCATCAGTTACGGCAAGAGCAGCAGTTGCCGGACAAGATCATCTATTATCTTGCCACGCCGCCGGTGATGTACGAGTTGATCCCGACCTGCCTGAAAGAAAACGGGATGAATGTTGCCGGAAGCGAGGACGGTTGGCGCCGCGTGATCGTGGAGAAGCCTTTCGGAACGAGCCTCGAATCGGCCGAACGTCTGAACAAGCATCTCATCCATATCTTCGATGAGAAGGAAATTTACCGTATCGACCATTATCTGGGGAAAGAGACGGTGCAGAACATCCTGGTTCTCCGTTTCTCCAACGGCATATTCGAACCGTTGTGGAACCGTAATTACATCGACTCGATCGAGATCAGTGCCTCGGAAACACTTGGCGTGGAGAATCGCGGGAAATATTATGACGGGGCGGGGGCTTTGCGCGACATGATCCAGAACCATCTGATGCAACTGATGGCATTTACGGCGATGGAGTCGCCTTCGGTGTTTGACCCGGAGCCGATCCGCGACGAGATCGTGAAGGTGTTCCGCGCTTTGCGTCCGTATAAGACGCATGATATGGACAACCTGATTGTGCGTGGCCAGTACGACGGCTACCGGGAAGAGAAGAATGTGGCGCCTGACTCCACTACGGAGACGTACGTCGCTATGAAAATGTTTATCGATAACTGGCGCTGGAGCGATGTCCCGTTCTATATCTTTACTGGGAAGAAATTACCGGAAAAGAGTTCGGAGATCGTCGTGAACTTCAAGTCTACTCCTCACCAGCTTTTCGTCGGACAATGCTCGGGAGGTTCCTGCAACAAACTGATTATCCGTATCCAGCCGGACGAGAGCATCACGCTGAAGTTCGGTCTGAAGATGCCGGGAGCCGGTTTCACGGTGAAGCAGGTGGGTATGGATTTTCGCTATGATTCGCTTTCGAAGAACTATCTGCCCGATGCCTATGAACGCCTGTTGCTCGATGCCATGTTGGGCGATTCGACTTTGTATGCCCGTAGCGACGCTTTGGAGGCAAGCTGGCGGCTGATCGACCCGATCCTCCATCATTGGAAGGAGGAGGGTGCGAAGAACCTGTTCTTCTACGCCCCCGGTGAAGACGGCCCGATCGAAAAGGCCAAGTTGGGGATGACACCGAAGGATTGCCCTTGTCAAAGTTGTCAATGATAAAAAAGGATGATTATGATCATAGAGAATTTTAAAGATGATAAAGAGGCCCTCCGGGCAATGACCGGAGAGCTTGTCCGGTATATGGACCGGAAAGATGACGGCCTGCCTTTCAACCTCGCTTTGTCGGGAGGAGGGACGGCACAGAAGATGTTCGCTCTTTGGGTGGATGAATATAAGGATAAGATCGACTGGGATGCGATCCGTTTCTTTTGGGTCGATGAACGATGTGTTCCGCCAACTGACCCGGACAGTAATTATGGACATGCAAACGAGCTTTTGTTCAAGCCGCTGCATATACCCGTCGGTCATGTGCACCGCATTCATGGAGAAGTGGAACCTGGTACGGAAGCGATGCGTTATTCGCGTGTCGTGAAAGAGTATCTGCCCCGGCACGGGCAATTGCCCTATTTTGATTGCATCATCTTGGGTATCGGAGGTGATGCGCATACTGCGTCCATTTTTCCGGATACCTTGCCGCTGTTGACGGACAGCCGTAATTACGCCGTTTCCCAACATCCCGAATCCCATCAGTTCCGTATCACGATGACCGGCCCGCTGATCCTGAACGATTCGCCGTTGCTGGTCCCGGTCTTGGGGACGGGAAAGAAAGAGATGCTCGAAGAGTTGAAAAAAGGCTATTCGGCAACCCATCCTACGCCTGCCGCCTATATCCTTACTCATGCGGTAGAGGCGTTTGTATACACGACTTTATGATAAGGTGGGGTGGAGTGAGAATAAAAAAGAGGTTCAACTGCAAAAAATGATGCTGCTGAACCTCTTTTTTTGTTGTAATTTATTATTTCGATGTTTTCATCGAGAGCTTTTCCAAGAAGTAAACGATGGCGTAGCCTAAAACCATCAGGCCGACAGCTTCCCAAACAAGTTGATTCGGCATGATGTTGGCTTCGACTAAAGGCTTTACAATGCCGTGGCTGTCCGTATAAGTCTCGATCGTTTCCTTCCAGGGCCAAACCTTGTTTAGCGAACCGAGCATAAAACCGGCCAATACGGAGATCGTAATGTCGTGGAACCGGCGGAGAGCGAACGAAAGCACACGGGAGAAACTGGTGATACCGATTGCCGCACCGCAGATAAACACTAACATTACGGGAATATTGAATGTCTTTACCGCCTCCATGATATAAAAATATTTGCCTAACAGCACTAAAATGAAACTACCCGATATACCCGGCAGGATCATGGCACAGATGGCTATCGCTCCGCAAAGGAAGATAAAGAACAGGTTGGAAGGTGTCTCGGCTGGTGTCGCAACCGTTATGTAGAATGCAATAACGATCCCGATGATATAACTCAGGATCGTTTTCCAATCCCATTTCTTGATATCTTTGGAAACGAACCAGGTGGAAGCAAGTACCAATCCGAAGAAGAAGGACCAGACCAGAATAGGGTGGTCTGTCAACAGCCAGGTGATGATTTTTGCCAACGAGAAGATACTGATCCCGATCCCTGCAATGATGGATAGCAGGAAGTTGGCATTGATTGCTTTCCAGAATGCCGCGATTTTTCCGGTAAAAAGCAGTTTGAGACTGGCTCCGTTAATACTTTTGATCGAGTCGATCAACTCTTCATAGATTCCGACAATGAAGGCGATGGTCCCGCCTGATACGCCAGGCACGACGTCTGCCGCACCCATACCCATGCCTTTTAGAACTAAGAGGCCGTAGTCTTTTAGATTTCTTTTCATGTTTAATTATTATTATCCTTATTCTTGAGGAATTCTTTCACCAGGTCTTCCGGTGGAATATGTTTGCTGCCGATACGCTCGATTATCCCTTCATAACTGAGCCCGGCATTTTTTAGATAATCGAGCAATTCTTCGGGAGATGTCTGCCTGTAGTGCTCACCGAAATGTTTCATATCTCCTTTTGCCAGATATGCCATTGCCATATGAAGATGCATATAAGGCATTTCCGGACTGCCTTCCAACACTTTCTTATAGTATTGTAAGGCTTTGTCAATATCTCCTTTCATAAACAAATATTGGCCGGCACGGTATAAGCTCTCGAAGTCTTCTTGCTGCTTGTCTTCCACTTGGTCGAGGGCGGTGAAAAGGCGTTCAGTCGCTTCCATAGCCTTGTGTTCGTCTCCGTTTTCCAGATATGTAAGGGCCAGTAAGGAAAGGATGCGGATATTCTTCGGGAATAGCCTGGACGCTTGCATCAGGGCATCAGAGGCTTCTTTGTCACGTCCTGTTTCGACACAACATCGGATATAATTGATATAAATGCTTGAATCTTTCAACTGACGGTTCTGTCTTAGTAGCTCTTTCAGTAAAACATAAGCCTTTTCGTAGTTCTCCAGCTTAATGTAGCATTCGGCAAGCAGGGGAGTGATGCGAATGTGGATATCGTCGGTCGTTGCAATATCATTATATACCTCGATTGCCTTCTCGTAATTTTCGTTCATGTACAGGCAATAGGCCTTCAGAATCTTCAACTCTTCGTTCGAATCGTCGCATGTGAGGGCAAAGTCGAATGCTTCGATCGCTTTCTCATAGTCTCCGCTGATGGAATAGAGGCGACCCAAAGTGAACCAGTAGTCGTTGGAGTAGGGGTTCTTGTCGATCAGTTCGTTACAGACCTCGATCGCTCTTTTTATATCGCCCTCTATTTCTAAATTATAGCAAAGCTCGTCTTTCAGGATCAGGTTGTCCGGGAAAAGCATAAGTCCGCGATTGATGAAATCGTGTGCTTCCTTAGTCATTTCCACATCCCCTAAGATTGGTGCGATATATTCGAATAGCGTTTCTAAATACTCGCATTTGTTGGCGATGAGTTTTTCTACATGTCCGATTACTTTGTCATACGAATCTTGCATGACGTAACATTCGAGACGCAGCATGTCGAGATCTTGATTGTCGGTTTCAGCTATTGATTCGATCAGAGCGAGCGCACTGTCATAGTCCTCGTTGTAGACATACGACTTGCATTGCCTGATCTGCAAATCGGGATTACCGGGATGAAGCCGTAGCCCTAGAGCCAGGACTTCATCATAGTAAGTATAATCATCAGATTCTTCAAAACTGTCCAACAGTTCATCGATTTCATCGGCATCAAAATAGGCGTCCTTACCTTCCTGGTGGCCGGTCAGATAACGTTGTAACAGGCGTGAAATATCTTTTTTCTTCATACTATATAATTGTTAATCAATGTGCCAATATGCCAATGCAATTGCATTCTTCCATTGGCACATTATCCCATTGGGATATTATTTATCTTTTACCTTGCTCCATGTATCTTTCAAGGATACTGTGCGGTTGAAGACTAATTTATCGACTGTAGAATCTTTATCTACATTGAAATAGCCGATACGCTGGAACTGTAGGTAGTCGAGCGGTTTGGAGTCTGCCAGGAACTTTTCGACATAACAATTTGTCAATACTTTCAAGGAGTCCGGGTTGATGATCTCTTTCATTGCTTCTAAAGGCGAGCAGTTTTTTGCTTCGCGGATAGCCGCCATCTCGTCGCGCGGGTTTTCCACTTTCCACAGGCGGTCGTATAGACGGACTTCTGCCGGCAGACAGTGTGCACAACTCAACCAATGGAGCGTACCTTTTACTTTCCGGTTGCTGTCCGGCATTCCGCTCTTGGTGTTCGGGTCGTATTCGCAATAGATTTCCGTAATCTCGCCGTTCTCGTCTTTCTTGCAGCCTGTACATTTTACGATATAAGCGTTTTTCAAGCGAACTTCCTGGCCGGGAGTCATACGGAAAAATTTCTTCGGAGCATCTTCCATAAAGTCTTCCCGTTCGATCCACAGCTCGCGGCTGAATTCGATCGTATGGCTACCTGCCGACAGATCTTCCGGATTGTTGATCGCCTCCATCTCTTCCACTTGCCCTTCCGGATAATTGGTGATAATGAGTTTAACCGGGTTCAACACGGCCGATACACGGGTTGCACGAGTATTGAGGTCTTCGCGGACGGCACTTTCCAGTAGCGCAAATTCATTCAGCGCATCATAAGTGGTATAGCCGATCTTGTCGATGAACTTATGAATTGCTTCCGGTGAATAACCGCGACGGCGGAAACCGCAGATTGTCGGCATACGGGGATCGTCCCAGTCGTGTACCAAGCCTTCTTTTACAAGGATCAGCAGGTTGCGTTTGCTCATCAGCGTGTAACTTAGGTTCAGTTTATTGAACTCCGTCTGACGCGGACGGTTGTCGTTCAGATCCTTGCCCTCTTTCAACCAGTCGATGAACAGATCGTACAACGGACGATGCACGACAAATTCAAGTGTACACAACGAGTGAGTGACACCTTCGAAGAAGTCGCTCTGTCCGTGTGCGAAATCGTACATCGGGTATGCTTTCCACTTGTCGCCCGTACGGTGGTGCGGAGTCTTGACGATACGGTAGATGATCGGGTCGCGGAAGTGCATGTTCGGATTTGCCATGTCGATCTTGGCACGCAATACCATCGAACCTTCTTCCAACTCGCCGCTGTTCATCTTGTGGAACAGCTCCAGGTTCTCTTCGATCGGGCGGTCACGGTAGGGACTGTTTGTTCCCGGTTGTGTCGGTGTCCCCTTCTGGGAGGCGATCTGTTCGGAAGTCTGCTCGTCGATGTATGCTTTTCCCTCCTTGATCAACTGGATAGCGAAGTCCCAGAGTTGCTGGAAGTAGTCGGATGCGTAATATATGTTATTCCAGTGGTAACCCAACCATTCGATGTCTTCTTTGATGGCGTCCACATATTCCAGATCTTCTTTTACCGGATTGGTATCGTCGAAGCGTAGGTTGCAAACACCTCCATATTTTTGTGCAATGCCGAAATCCAGACAGATGGCTTTGGCATGTCCGATATGCAGGTATCCGTTTGGTTCGGGCGGGAAGCGTGTTTGCACACGTCCCTTGTTTTTGCCTTCCGCCAAATCTTTTTCCACCATTGCTTCAATGAAGTTCAAGCTCTTTTTACCTTCTTCTTCGTTTGTTTTGATATCGCTCATCTTTGTAGTTAATTTGTCTATTCAAAGTTTGCAAAGATAGTGAAATAAAGGCCGGAATGCAACTGTTTTGCAACTTTTCTTTTGTCCTGTTTTTTCAGAAGGGAAGAGCTCTCGCACGCATTTCTCTTTTCGAACGAAGTGAGAGAGATTTACTTTTCTTTACTTTACTTTACTTTTCTTTGTGTACTTAAATGCCGTTTTGGGGGAGTTTTTTCCGACAAAACCCGAGTTTTGGAGAAATTTATTATTTGACTTATTGTTGTTTTTGATGGTTGAAAAAGCACTTGTTTTTGTCTGTATTGATATCTGAATACACTTGCATGGAACAGTAATTACACTTGCATGGAATTACAAATGCACTTGTATGGATTTCCTCGCTGTCTTTAGGTTAGGGTTATTGTATTAAATCAGGCTTATCAGAAGCGCAATGTTTAAGAAGGTTACAAGTGCTCCTAAAGTGACTAAAATGATCGTTGTGGATCGTGAATTCACAAATTTGCCCATCACTTTTTTACTGGATGTCAGGTAAACTTGTGTAAAAACTGTGATTGGTAACTGTATACTTAGCAGCATCTGCGAATAGATCAAGCCTTTGAACGGATCACCCACGACAAATATGATAAGCAGGGCTGGGATGAACGACAACAAGACTCCTAATTTGGAATGGAGGTCTTTGTGGTTATAAGCTTCACCATATAACCCTGCAAAGATGGATGCTCCGGCTATTCCAGAGGTGATTGTGGAGGAAATACCTGCCAGCAGGAGTGCTCCGGCGAATATGATACCTGCATTATTTCCGACCAATGGTACTAATAGCTGTTGTGCCTGGTCCAGTTCGTCTACCGCAATATTCTGTTTGAAGAAGGTTGCTGCTGCCAGTATAATCATGGCAGAGTTGATCGCCCAGCCGATAACCATCGATAACAGTGTATCGTAGAACTCATATTTCAATTGTTTTTTGATCACCGATTCGTCCTCAAGGTTCCATTCGCGGCTCTGTATGACTTCCGAGTGAAGAAACAAATTGTGGGGCATGACAACGGCTCCCAGTACACTCATGATGATTAGCATGGAGTTCTCCGGGAAAGTCGGTTTTATCCATCCTTCGATGGCTGCTTCCCATTGTACGTCTACTAATGCCAGCTCATAGAGAAACGAAAGTCCGATGATTGAGACGAACATGATAATCCAGCGTTCTATTTTGCTGTACGTATTGGTAAGTAACATTCCGAGGCAGACAACCGTCACGATGACTGCGCCTACTTTGATTGGCATTCCGAATAGCATCCGCAGAGCAATGGCACCTCCCAACACCTCGGCAAGCGAGGTCGAAATGCTGGCCAGCATGGCGGAGATCAGGATGGGACGGCTCAGTACGCGTGGCATATATTTGTTGGTTGCCTCCGAAAGGCAAAGTCCAGTCACGATCCCCAAGTGGGCGACATTATGCTGGATGATGATCAGCATGATGGAAGAAAATGTGACAACCCAGAGCAAGGCATAACCGAATTCGGAGCCCGCAGCCAGATTGGTAGCCCAGTTCCCCGGATCGATAAAACCTACGGTAACAAGTAATCCTGGCCCGATATACTTTAACAGGTCCAAAGCGCCGGCACTCGGACGGTGGTTGATTTTGAGTTTGTCTAATATGTTCATATTAATAGTTTATGTTATTGTTGTGCATGATGATTCATCAGTGAACTAACAAATAAGGCAAGCCTACGATATTATACACCGATAAATTCTCATTTACCATCCAAAGATATAAAATATTTAATGGTGGAAATGTTTATGATAATTGATAATTTTTATCGGCTGATTATTTCCCTTTTAGGGGAATGTCAGTACGAATGTTGTCCGTTTGGCGGCCGGTGCGCTCTTCAGGGCGATGCTGCCTCCCGAAAGGCGCATGATCTGACGGGAGATGGATAGTCCGATGCCACTGCCGCCCTCTTTGGTGGTAAAGAATGGAACGAAAATGTGTTCGGCCTCTTCTTGCGGAATAACAGGCCCGTTATTGCTGACTTCAATCAGGACGGCTTCTTCTTCGTTACAATAGGCTTTTACTTCGATTAGACCATCCGCTTGCTCGCAACCGATTGCCTGCATGGCGTTTTTCAGCAGATTCAAGACAACTTGCGAGATCAAATTCTCGTCTGCATAGACGATCAGGTCGGAAGGCTCTACACTGACGTTGATCGTAATGTTGGGAAAATTAGTATGATGTCGAGCCAGCTTTACCATGCGTTCCGCAAATTTCTGGACATAAAATAGAGTGGGCTCCGGCGTCGGAATATGCGTGAATTTACGGTATGACTCCACAAAAGAAATTAGGCTCTTCCCTGTTGTGCTGATTACTTCCAACCCGTTGCGTATCTCGTCATCCGCGTTTTGGTGCAAAGAGAGAAGTGTGTCGCTTAGAGATGTGATAGGAGTGACTGAATTCATGATTTCATGCGTTAAGACGCGTGTCAGGCGAATCCATGAATCGATTTCCTTATCGTCCAGCTCACTATTAATGTCGTTAATTGCTAAAATGCGTACATGCTTGTCCTGTAGTGTCATTTCCGAAACACGGATAGACAGGTGAACGTTGCCACGTTCATTGGTAAAAGATATCTGATGTTTGTCGCCAGGTTGGATGTTTTGTATGACGGTTTTCAGGTTCTCGTCTATACGAGCAAGCTGGCGTACATTCGTAAAGACGGCTAGTCCGAGCAAGCGCAAAGCCTCGTTGTTCGTCTGATAAATCACACCGTTGTCATCGAGCACTATAATACCAGTATTGACGCAGTTCATAATCAGTTCGTAATATTTTTCTTTCTGGGCGGCATCCGCTTTGGCCTGGAAAAGAATCTGCGTGATGCGGTTAAGCGATTCGCTAACCAGTTTGTCGTTCGACGAGCGTCCACGTGTCGCATATCGGAAAGCATAGTCACTGTTGTCTATCGCATCGAACATGAAAGCTACCTTTTGGGCGTTTCGCTTGTCGGACAGCAGGACTAACCTGAGGAAGAAGGACCACACGGATAAGATCGGGACAAACCACACCCATTCCTGCTGGAGAACTAAATAAGTACCGGCTATTGTCAGAAGTATGAAAACAGCAATACGGAGATAGAAATTATGGTAAAGACCTTTCAACAACATTATAGTTCGTATCGTTTAATCTTGTTGTATAAAGTCTGGCGGGAAATACCTAACTGGCTTGCAACAAGTGACAAATTTCCACTATACTTGTCCATCGCGTTTTTAATCATGTTATATTCCATCTCTTCCAAGGTTGTCGCCTCTTTTGTCACCGGCTTTTTTTTCGCCCGTGGAAAATCGAAATCGTTGCCGTCCAACACACTCCTTTCGGCAATGATGACGGCTTTTTCGATTGTGTGTTCGAGTTCCCGGATATTCCCGAACCAAGGTTGCGCTTTCAGCTTCTCTTTGGCATCCAGGCTGAGACACATGGCTGTTTTTCCATATATCTTGGTATATTTGGAAAGGAATATTTCGGTAAGGGGTACGATGTCTTCCGGTCGTTCTCTGAGTGGCGGTATCTCCACATGAATCGTATTGATACGATAGAGCAGATCCTCGCGAAAATCTCCTTTCTGTACCATTTCCTGTAAGTCACGGTTGGTGGCACAAATCAGGCGAATATTGACCGGGATAGGCGTATTGCTTCCTACACGGACGATGCTACGGCGTTGCAAAGCAGTCAATAATTTGGCTTGCAAATGGTAGGAGAGGTTTCCTATCTCGTCAAGAAACAGTGTACCTTTGTTGGCAACCTCGAATTTCCCCGGACGGTCTGCCCGAGCATCGGTAAATGCACCTTTGACATGTCCAAACAGTTCGCTTTCGAAAAGAGTTTCCGTGATGGCCCCCATATCGACTGGGACCAATGTCTCCTTTTTCCGGTTGGAAAGTAGATGGATCTCGCGGGCAAGCATCTCCTTACCTGTCCCGTTTTCCCCAGTCACCAATATGTTGGCATCCGTCCGGGCTACTTTTTCAATTAGGGAACGAAGTTGCTGCATGGCGTTACTTTCCCCCCAAAACATTCCGCTTTCTTTGGAAACGACGAGTTTGTCTGTGGCGATCGAAATGCCTTTACGGTTTGCCGTCCGGATATTATAGGCCGTTTTCAATGTTTCCAGCAGTTTGGCGTTATCCCAGGGCTTGACCACGAAATCGGCCGCTCCTTCCTTGATTCCCCGTACGGCAAGGTCGATGTCCGCATAGGCCGTGAAAAGAACGACCTGTATCGAAGCATCTTCCTTTTTTATTTCCGAAAGCCAGAACAACCCTTCGTTGCCGGTATTGATACCGGCACTGAAATTCATATCCAGTAAAACCACATCAATATTTTCATCATGCAGTGTGGCTTTTATTTTATTGGGAGTAGAGATCGTGATCACCTTCTCGAAGCAAGTGCCTAACAGCATCTGTACTGCGGTAAGGATTCCTTTGTTGTCGTCAACTACCAGTATAGTGCCTTGTTTTGTCATCTGTTTTTCTTGTATGTCTGCTGCAAAGATAATTTGTTCTGCTGAGTAACTGATAATTTAAAAGAAATTTTGTTGTTTTACTGGTAGTCTTGTTTTTGTCTGCCACTAATTATTAATTAGGGTATATGCCCAACTATCTTTATGCCATTATCGAACTTATCCGAGCAGAATAGAACCCTGCTCGGATGACGGTCATTGTCTAATTCTTTTACAGTATTGTCTAATTTTTTGACACTTGGTAAAGTACTGAATTTGTTAATATGTTGTGATATAATGTTTTGACTGTTTTGGCACGCTCTTTGCATTTTATCAGGTAGAAAATAATATAGCAATGAAAAGAATTATATTTACAACAGTACTTTCTTTTGCTCTGGCAGCCTCGATAATGGCGCAGAATAAAATATGGAGTTTGGACGATTGCATGCGCTATGCAGTGGAGAACAGTCCGAAGGTAAAGCAGCAGCTTTATACCAATAATACATACAAGGCTGAACATCAGTCCGCCATAGCCTCTTTTTTGCCTTCGATAAGTACACAAGTAGACGCTCAGTACCGATTCGGACGCTCTGTAGACCCGGAAACGAATACCTATGTAAACACTTCCACCTTTAATAACGGTTATGGGGTATACGCTTCTTTGCCGCTTTTCAGAGGTGGGCAGTTGATTAACCAATGGCGGTTGGCAAATGTGAATCGCTATATGGGGAGAAATGATTTGCAGAAGCAGAAAGATGATTTGGCAATCAGCATTATGGATGCGTTTATTACGGTTGTCTATTATCAGGGACTGGTGAAAATGTGTTCTGAAAAGTTGGAAGACAGCCAGCGTCTTTTATACAAAACGCGTCGCCAGGAAGAATTGGGTTTGAAAGGGAAGGCAGACGTTGCCCAGATCGAATCGCAGGTAGCTGGTGACGATTACAATCTGACGCATCAGCAGAACCTTTATAATACGGCGATGATGACCTTAAAGAACGCGATGAACTATCCGTCGGATTTGGCACTTGATGTCGATACGGTTGTTCCTCCCGTACAGGATATATTGACCGAGGAATCTGTCAGTGCCATTCAAGATTATGCTATGGCAAATAATCCGACTGCTTTGCAGGCCGCTTTTCAATTGAAAGCTAGTAAAATGAATTACTTGATAACAAAAGGAAAATTACTTCCGACTCTTTCCGTCGAAGCTGGAATCAGTACCAGTTATTTTGAAAATCTGAAATCGGAAAACGCTCCCGTTGCTTTTAAAAACCAGTTTAAAAATAACCGTGGGGAATATATTTATTTTAGTTTTAGTTTTCCTTTTTTTGACGGCTTGTCTCGGATTACCAATATGCGCCGTGCCCGCAACAATGTCCGGATTGCTTATGAAAAGCAAACCGAAACACTTCGTCAGTTGCAGAAAGATGTAGAGCAAGCCGTTCTCGATCGGGAGGGCTATGCTAAAGAAACGATCCAAATGGAGAAGAAAGTAAAGGCCGATGCTTTGGCTTATCAGATAACCCTGCGTAAATTTGAGGAAGGACTGATGAGTCCACTCGATGTGCAGACAAATGCGACGATTTTGTTGAACTCAAAGGCTGATCTTTTACAGAGGCGTTTGCTGTACATAATGAAGTGCCGTCAGGTTGATTACTATAAAGGACAACCGTTGATTGGGAATTAAAAATTAAGAATTAAAAAATAAAAAAACATACAGTCATGGATATACAATTAGAAAAAAAGAAAGGTTTTCAAAAGAAGCATATTCCTTATGTAGCAGGTGGTGCTTTTTTCTTGATTTTGGTGGGATGGATTGTTTTCGGTGATCACGCTTCGACATTGAAAGTGGATGCCCGCGGTGTCAATATAGGGAATGTAACGAAAGAGCAATTTAACGATTTCGTTCGTGTGAACGGTCAAGTACAGCCCATTACGGTTGTGCAGCTCAGCCCGGAAGAAGGTGGTATCGTGCAGGAAAAAGTAGTGGAAGAAGGGGCACAGGTGAAGAAAGGGGATGTGATTATCCGTCTTTCCAATTCAAATCTCGACCTGCAGATCTTGGATGCTGAGGCACAGTTGGCGGAAAAGCAGAACTTTCTTCGTAATACACAGGTGACGATGGAACAGGACAAATTGAACAATCAATTGGAAAAAGCACAGCTGGATGTCGACATGACACGCTACCGTCGTGCTTATAACCAGCAGAAAAAGTTGTATGAGGAAAACTTGATTGCAAAGGAAGAATTCCTGAAAGCAAAAGAAGATTTTGAGTTGGCAAGTAAGAAATATGACTTGGTTGTGGAACGTTTGCGTCAGGATTCGATCTCCCGTACGATCCAGATGGACGAAATGGAAACTAGTTTGTCTAATATGCGTAAAAATATTGCTTTGGTTCATGAACGCAAGGAACATTTGAATGTCCGCTCGCAGATCGACGGTGAATTGGGATTGTTGGATGTCGTGTTGGGCCAAAATGTTTCGGCCGGACAGAAGATCGGACAAATAAACGATTTGTCGGACTATAAGATCGAAGCTTTGATCGATGAACATTATATCGACCGCGTGAAAAAGGGATTGTCCGCAACATTCGAACGTCAGGGGTCGGATTTTGAATTGAACGTACGCAAAGTCTATCCGGAAGTGCGAGACGGTAAGTTCCGTACGGATTTCGTCTTTACCGGTGAACGCCCAGATAATATCCGTAGCGGACAGACCTATTACATTAATCTGGAACTTGGACAGCCGACAGAAAGTATCATCATCCCGCGTGGAACCTTTTTTCAGAGCACAGGAGGTAGCTGGATATTCGTTCTTGACAAAGACGGCAAGAAAGCATATCGCCGCAAGATCAAGATTGGTCGCCAGAACCCGCAATATTACGAAGTCATCGATGGCCTTGAAGCGGGTGAAAAGGTAATAGTTTCCAGCTATGAAAGCTATAAGGACAACGAGGTGCTGGTACTTGAATAGTGGTTACCGAATGAACCGATTGTAACCGAACATGAGCGAGAAATCAATGACAAATGGAACAGTCACTTCTGCAGATGATAGAGCAGAAGTGACGTTGAAAAAACTTTTGTGTCCTGACCTATAACGCCAGTTGTATCTTTTCCATTCCTTTGCGGAAGTCTTCCATGATTTCTTTCATGACTTCGGACACGGTCTGCATTTCGCGGAATAAGGATGCGACTTGTCCGATTTCCAGTTCGCCTTCTTGAAGATTTCCTTCGAAAATACCTTTCTTGGAACGGCCTTTTCCTAACAGTTCTTTCATTTCCTCGGCGGAAGCCCCACGGGCTTCGGCTTCTTCGACAGCTGTAGTGAATTCTCCTTTCACCAAACGGGTGGGGGAAAGTTTTTTCAACAAGAGCTTCGTGTCACCTTCGTTCAGGTTGAGACACAATTGTTTAAAGTTTTCATGTGCGGAACTTTCTTCTGTCAGGGCAAAACGGGTACCGATCTGAACCCCTTCGGCTCCGAGAGCGAAAGTTGCCAGCATGGCGTTACCTGTTCCGATACCGCCGGCAGCAATTAAGGGGAGAGTCGTGGCACGGCGTACAGCAGGTATCAGGCAAAGAGTCGTTGTCTCTTCTCGCCCGTTATGCCCGCCAGCTTCAAAACCTTCAGCAACGATAGCATCGACACCGGCTTGTTCACATTTGACAGCAAATTTGGAGCTGCTGACGACATGGGCGACTTTTATCCCGTGTCCTTTTAGAAAGCCTGTCCAAGTTTTAGGATTGCCGGCTGAAGTGAAAACAATCTTCACACCTTCTTCCACCAATATATTCATCAAAGCGTCGATTTCCGGATACATCAAGGGTACGTTCACTCCGAAAGGTTTGTCGGTGGTTGACTGGCATTTACGGATATGTTCGCGTAAAACCTCAGGGTGCATGGAGCCGGCTCCTATCAGGCCGAGACCACCTGCGTTGCTGACTGCCGAGGCCAGCCGCCATCCGCTGCACCAAACCATTCCGCCTTGAATAACTGGGTATTGAATACCGAAAAGTTGGCAAATTCTATTCATATTTATCTTTTATTTAGTACATATAGACTGCAATATTAATAAAATATGTAGCTTATTCTTATCATCTATAGCTATATTTGCAACTTGTCGCAAGTTTTAAGTAAAAGCTATTGAGGATGTTTTTCTGTAGGAGATACCGTCTTTTTTGTTGAAATACGTGACTTATTTTGCTTCAAACAGGCAGAAAAAGTGCCGAAGATTCCCGTTTACAGGCTTTTTACACCCGGATGTGAACGGTCTTGACACCCGAGTGTGAATGATATCGAGACCCGGGTGTCAATGGTCTTATCTTATTATGTTATTGAAAATAAGTCATATGAAGAAAAATATCGGACAGGCAGTTAATGATAGTATGATAGATGGAATCGGCATCCATCATACCTACTATCATTGCTTGTGTCTATTGATATTCAATTGATAAAAGGAAATTAGTGATAGTATGACAGTTGTTTTTCAAATTAATCCTAATGATAGGATAAAGCTGGCCGATGAAGGCTATGCAAAATTTATTTCGGGGAAATTTAAACAGGCTCTTAGTTTAATTCATACCTTTACACCAAGAACAAATAATAATTACAAACATGAATAAAACACTTATGGCTGCTGGACTTGCAGTTGTTTTAGGGGCATGCAATTCATCAAAGAAGAGTGATGGAGTTGATACTTCCGCCGTGAATCCATTCTTTACCGAGTACACGACACCGTTCGGCGTTCCTCCTTTTGAGCAAATCAAAGTAGAACATTACAAACCGGCTTTCCTAAAAGGAATGGAGGAACAAACAGCAAAAGTAGAGGCGATCGTAAACAATCCGGACAAAGCTACTTTTGAGAATACGATTGTTGCACTGGACCGTAGTGGAGAATTGCTTATGAAGGTCGCTTATGCCTTCAGCGGTCAGGCGAGTGTCAACACAAACGACGAGATTCAGGCTCTTGAACAGGAACTTTCACCGTTGCTCTCCAAACATAGTGACGATATTAGCCTGAATCCGAAACTTTTTGCCCGTGTGAAGTCTGTATATGAGAATCAGGCGAAGTTGAACTTGGATAAGGAGCAGAAGAAACTGCTTGAAGAAACTTATAAAGGGTTTGTCCGGGGCGGTGCTAACTTAGATGCCGACGAACAGGCGGAGCTTCGTAAACTGAACGAACAGATTTCCATGTTAGAACTGACTTTCGGACAAAATTCGTTAAAGGAGACGAATGCTTTCCAGCTCGTGGTCGATAAGAAAGAAGACTTGTCCGGTCTGCCTGAAACATTGATTGCCGCCGCCGCTACTACAGCTAAAGAGGCCGGACTGGATGGAAAGTGGGTTTTCACATTGCATAATCCGAGTGTGATGCCTTTCCTGCAATATGCCGACAATCGTGCTTTGCGTGAGAAAATCTATAAAGCCTATGTTTGTCGTGGCAATAACAATAATGCAAACGACAACAAGGATGTAATCAAGAAGTTGGTTGTCGCCCGTTTGGAAAAAGCCAAATTATTGGGCTATGAAGACTTTGCCGCATACGTGTTGGAAGAAAACATGGCGAAGAATGAAAAGAATGTATACGATTTGTTGAACAAGATCTGGATTCCCGCTCTTGTAAAAGCGAAGGAAGAGCTGGCGGATATCAATGCCGAGATTAAGAAAGAAGGTGGTAACTTCGAAGCGGAAGCCTGGGATTGGCGTTATTATTTCGAAAAAGCCAAGAAAGCGAAATTTGACTTGGACGAAAACGAAGTTCGTCCATACTTGGAGCTTAACAATGTCCGGGAAGGTGCTTTCTATGTGGCGAACAAACTGTATGGCATCACTTTTACTTCGTTGCAGGACATGCCGCTTCCCGATCCGGATGCCCAGGTTTTCGAATGTAAGGACAAGGATGGTACATCTTTAGGTGTACTTTATATGGACTTCTTTACTCGTCCGGGAAAGAGTGGTGGAGCATGGTGTGGTGGTTATCGCGACCAAACGTATAAGGATGGTAAGCGCATAACTCCGGTAGTGACGACTGTGTTTAATTTCTGTAAACCGGCAGATGGACAGCCTGCCTTGTTGAGTGTTGACGAGGCTGAAACTGTTTTCCACGAGTTCGGACATGCTTTGAACGGACTTTTTGCTGATGTCCATTATAATGGAGTGGCTGGTGTTCCCCGTGATTTCGTTGAACTTCCTTCGCAGGTAATGGAGCATTGGGTGTTCGAACCGGAAGTCTTGAAAGTTTATGCCAAGCATCATGAAACAGGCGAAGTGATCCCGCAGGCTATTGTCGATAAAATAGTGAAGAGTGGTAGATATGGACAAGGTTTTGCAACAACTGAATATGTGGCTTCTTCTTTGTTGGATATGGACTATCATGTTCTGAAAGAGGTTCCGGTGGATTTGAATATAGAAAAGTTTGAATTAGATGCTATGTATGGTCGAGGTTTGTTGAAGCAGATTGCTCCTCGTTATTGGGGCACATATTTCGGTCATACGATGGAAGGTGGTTATACAGCTGGCTACTACAGCTACATTTGGGCGGAAGTGCTGGATTGTGATGCTTTCGAGGCGTTTAAAGAAACGGGGGACATCTTCAGTCCCGAAGTGGCCGCCAAATTTCGTACATACGTTTTGTCTCCGGGCGGTATTGATGAAGGTATGGATATGTACAAAAATTTTCGAGGTAAGGAACCGGACACGGAGCCTTTATTGAAGAACAGAGGTCTTAAATAATCTTATAATCAGATATTAGAAGATGAAACAGACAGGATATAAGATGAAAGAATATGGTATACCAACAAAGCGGTATTGCCAGACATTGGATCTGAAAGATGATCCCGAACTGATCTCTGAATATCGGAAACGGCATACGGAGAACGAAGCATGGCCGGAGATTCTGCAAGGTATACGGAGTGTCGGTATTTTAGAAATGGAGATTTATATCTTGGATAACCGTCTTTTTATGATCGTGGAGACTCCGTTCGATTTTGATTGGGACGAGGCTTTTGCACGGTTGGCTACTTTGCCTCGCCAGGAGGAGTGGGAAACGTATATGTCCATCTTTCAGGTTGCCCGCCCGGGTGCAACATCTGCCGAGAAATGGCGGATGATGGAGCGGATATTTCATTTATATTGATCCCGAAATGGCTGATCTGGCTTAAGAAAATATAGGCGAAATAAAAGAAAAGGGGGCACTTCAATTTTGATGTCCCCTTTTACTTTTTTATTTGGATTTGAATTTATTTTATTGTTACAGTCAGTGGCTCTTTCAGATTTTGCGCGAATTTCTGTACATAATCGAACCATTTGCTGGAGTTTTCAAATCCCCATTTGCTCCAACCGGCACCACTATAATATGTATAGCTACAACCAGGGGTGTAGGTGCTGTAAGCCAAAACATGGCCGTCTGCGCCTCGTTCAGCCTTTTCTTTGTCGGAGAATGTGATAGCTTTAGCTTCGTTAACCTTCTCCGGGAATACGGCTGCTACATAAATTTGTCCGTTTACGGGATCAGCAGGATCGGCATAGGCAATGTAACCTTTTGCTGCATCGGCCTGATAGTCTTTGCTCGGCTCGTGCAAAACGATACCGGTTACAACCGGGGTCGCTTCGGTCAGATTATCGTAAGTGATTGTGAACTTATTCATTTGGGAACCTGCATCGAGAGAAATTATGCGGTTTTCGATCACATTATTGTTTCCTTTCACAGTCAGAGGATTGTAAACCAGCTTTACAGTGAAACGTAACGGACCGTTGTCTAAAATTTGGTAGTCTTTGTAGCAATACGGATAGACGATAGAGTCGTTTGCTAATAGAGCGGAAGTTCCGGCTCCCAATGTTGGGCCTACCTTATAGTAATCCAATCCGTTACCATGATCGATATGATAGGAAACAGATTCGGACAATTGCTGTGCTGCTTTCGGGTCGGTCTTGCGCAGTTCTGCAATCTTAGCTCTTGTTTCCGGATCTAGTTCGGTTTTGTAACGCATGTCGACAATCGGTTCGGATACACATTTTACCCAAATATCGCAACCATAAGCTTTCTCGCCGGTAGCTTGCAAGGCCGGACCGTAGGTACGGAAGGCGATACGGTCGTTTTCCCAGGCAATATCGTCCACTCGTTCGGGATATTGTTTACCGCAGGCAATTGTTTTGAACGCTTCAGGTGTTCCTGGGGTGATCTTGTAGGTCACGTTTTCACCCCCCTTGACGGAGACAGGAAAAATAATCTTGTTGTCATACGTTATCTGATAGGGAACTTGCGAGCCTGTATTGTCAGAAATGATGAATGTCTCACCCTTCAGTTTGGTGATGGCGTCCGAAGTGATTTCGGTGATTTCGTTTGTGCGGTCTGTGGTAGACGGATTACTGATGGTTATCTCGACCACCTTCTCTTGCGTGCACGCAAACGCGGAGGCCGCTAACAATAAGCTGAAAATCTTTTTCATAAATTTGTTATGTGTTTAATTTTAATGTATTTGTTGATACTGGTTTCTCAAAATCCGGTTGTAAAAGTAGGAATATTCATTAAGTTTTCAAAAGTAACCATCAGTTTGTTGAGCCGATTTCGGAAATTATCCGCTTGGGTGAAGAAATTTGTTCCAGAAACAAGAATCTTTTCCTCACTCATCAATGAACGGTAGCTGAAACGGGGTTGATCGTCGATTTCGATTGGTGCAATCTTTCCCGATAGAGTCCGGCATACATCTCCTAACAGAATCTGATCTAAGGTCATAAGTCCGTACAGAATGGAACCCTGTGTTGCCCCTTTTATGGAAACTGTTTTCTCGGATACGGATAACAGGTAATGTCCATCTCCTTTGGCTGAAGGATCCAGTATGAGGCGAATGACGGAACTGCCGGATCCGGAAGAGGATAGAGTTGGTGTTTTCCCTGTTCTTTGTCGCAAGATGTCTTTTAACTCTGCAATGCAAAAAGCATCCTCTGGCAGATTCGTTTGTATGGTCGTCTTTCCGCTTATGATGAAATCTTTCTTACTTTCGATTTGTTTGACTTGGTTCGGCATAGGAAGCAATGCTGACAAATTATCTTGCGCCGACAAGCATCCGGCAAACAGCAACATGTATGTGATAAGTTTGTATTTTTTCATGAATTTAATTTCGACATTTCACCTGCAAAAATACATAAATAAAGCGGGGCGTGATCTTTGGTTTTTGTAAAAAAGTGGAATTAATTGGTCTATTTGATATATTCTTGGCTTTCGAGGGATAATATCTCGGAAATATTTCTATCTTAGAGGCATAATCATTAAATCGAAAGATCATGGGAGCAAAGAAGAATTTTGTGCTTGACACGAATGTCATATTGCACGACTACAAGTGTATTGAGAACTTTCAGGAGAATGATATTTATCTTCCGATCGTCGTGTTGGAAGAGTTGGATAAGTTTAAAAAGGGGAGCGACCAGATCAACTACAATGCCCGTGAGTTTGTACGCGAGTTAGATACGTTGACCAGCAATGACCTCTTTTTGAAAGGAGCTTCACTGGGACCTGGCAAAGGCACTTTGCATGTGGTGACCGGGGACAAGTATCAGGAGAAAATTTACCAGTCGTTTCCGGAAAAAACCGCAGATCATCGTATTCTGTCGTGTACGCTGTCGGTTGCTGAGTCTGAAAAAGACCGGAAGGTGAAAACCATTCTGGTGACAAAGGATGTGAACCTGCGTATGAAGGCGCGTTCGTTGGGTATCGAAGTGGAAGATTATATAACCGACAAGGTCATTAATGTCGATATTTTCAAACGTGCACAAGACATTTACGAGAATATAGATCCGGATTTGATTGATAAGATGTATGCATCTCCTGATGGCATCGATGCTGATCTGTTCGATATAAAGTCGAAACTGGAGCCGAACGAATGTTTTATTTTAAAGAGTGTGCGTAATTCTGTCCTGGCCCGTTATAATCCGTTCACCAATAAATTCAAAAAAGTGGAAAAAGCCAGCAATTATGGTATTCAGCCTCGCAATGCGGAGCAGAGTTTTGCTTTTGAGGTGCTGAATGATCCGGATGTAAAACTTATCGGGTTGACAGGAAAGGCCGGAACCGGTAAAACCTTGCTGGCTTTGGCTTCTGCATTAAAACAGGCGAATGTTTATAAACAGATTCTGCTGGCACGTCCTATTGTTGCTTTGGCAAATAAGGATTTAGGATTCTTGCCTGGCGATGAGAAGCAGAAGGTGGCTCCTTATATGCAGCCCTTGTTTGATAATCTGAATGTTATTAAGGGACAGTTTGCACCCGGTGGATCAGATGCTCGTAAAATAGATGATTTGCAAAAGAACGGGCAACTTGTGATTGAAGCATTGGCTTTCATCCGCGGTCGAAGTCTTTCGGAAACGTTCTGTATTATCGATGAGGCGCAGAACTTGACTCCGCATGAGATTAAAACGATTATCACCCGTGCAGGAGAGGGAACGAAAATGGTATTTACCGGGGATATCCAGCAGATAGACTCTCCTTATCTGGATGCACAGAGTAATGGTCTCGCTTATATGGTTGATAAAATGAAAGGGCAAGAATTGTTTGCTCACATCAATCTGATCAAAGGAGAACGTAGTCAATTGTCCGAATTAGCTTCTGACTTACTCTGATAAAAGAAATATTGAAAAGGAGGTGTGCCATATTATGAATTTTGTCACACCTCCTTTATTATAGTAGTGTTTTTGGAATGGTTAAAGGATTATAACAGACGATGAAACAATTGATTGCATGTTGCGGGTTGGATTGTGAAGGTTGTGATGCTCGCATAGCCACAGTCGGAAATGACAATGAATTAAGAGAAAAGACTGCCCGGAAGTGGAGTGAGATGAACAACGCACCCGAGATTACGGCTGCAACCATAAATTGTATGGGATGTCGGGCAGACGGTGCTAAATTTGCCTATTGTAGCGATTATTGCGAAATCCGTAAATGCGTAAATAAAAAAGGATTGAATACTTGTGGCGACTGTAAAGAGTTGAATAGTTGCCCGATAGTTGGTGCCGTTTTCCTGCATGCCCCTGATGCAAAAGAAAATCTTCTCTTTCGTTAGATACGGATAATGCGACCGTTAAAAAGGATGAAGTGTTCACCGCCAACCTGTTCCTGTTTATGGTGGGTGAGGCAGCACTGAGAGGAAAACGATTCGGATTTATATTTTACTGTTTTCGTGTTTTTTCGTATTATTGCATATGAATACTTATACAGCTAAAATATAACTATATGGATATCTTTCTTATTATTTTGGGGGTACTTTGTTTGCTGGCCGGGCTGGCAGGTTGTTTTTTGCCTGTATTACCCGGTCCGCCTGTTTCTTATGTGGGTTTGTTGCTTTTGCACTTTACGGACAAAATCCATTTCAGTACTACACATTTGATTTTATGGGCTTTTTTGGTCATTATTGTCCAGGTGATGGATTATGTGACGCCCATGTTGGGCACAAAATACAGTGGAGGCGGTAAATGGGGGAATCGGGGATGTATGATCGGGACGATCGCCGGTCTTTTCGTCTTTCCACCCTGGGGTGTGTTGATCGGTCCGTTTGCAGGAGCCGTAATTGGCGAGTTGTTTGGAGGGAAGAAGTCTGCCGAGGCTTTTAAAGCCGGGTTAGGGGCTTTTGTCGGTTTTCTGTTCAGTGTGGTGGTGAAAGTGTCGGTTTGCGGCTATTTTATTTACAGCTTTGTTGCGGCGCTATTTTAATAAACCTTATTTCTGCTTTTTTTGTTACCTTTGTAAATTAATAGGGCTGTGGCAAAAATTATCAAATATGAAAAAGATTATTAATCCCTGGGAAGGATTGGATGGATATATGTGTTTTGGCTGTGCCCCGAGCAATCCGATGGGACTTCATATGGAGTTTTATGAGGATGGCGACGATATTGTAGCTTATTGGGAGCCGGAAGCTCATTATCAGGGGTGGTTGAATACGTTGCATGGTGGAATCCTGACAACATTGATGGACGAATTGGCAGGTTGGGTAGTGCTTAGGAAGTTACAGACTTCAGGAATGACCTCACGCTTGGATGCCCGCTTTCTGAAAAGTCTTTCTACTTGTGAGCCCAGGCTGACAATCAGGGGGCGTATCAAAGACCGTAAACGAAATGCAATCTTTATTGAAACGGAGATCTATAATTCACAAGATGAGTTATGTACGCGTGCCGACTTGGTCTATTTTATAGTTACACAAGAACAGGCGACAGAAAAATTTCATTTTGCAGGATGCAAAGCAGAAGGTGAATAAACAATAAAACATAAATAACATAATGAAGTATATTGGAGCACATGTGTCGGCATCGGGTGGAGTTGAGAATGCTCCAGTGAATGCGAATGCGATTGGGGCGAAGGCATTTGCTTTGTTTACCCGTAATCAGCGTCAATGGAAATCTTCTCCGCTGACAAAAAAGAGTATTTCTCTTTTCAGAGAGCGTTGTGAGGAATTTGGTTATGCGGCAGAATATATTCTGCCGCATGACAGTTATCTGATCAATCTGGGACATCCGGAAGCAGAAGGTTTGCAGAAGTCACGGGATGCTTTCTTGGATGAAATGCAACGTTGTGAGCAACTGGGATTGAATCGTTTGAATTTCCATCCTGGAAGTCATTTGAACCAGATGGAGGTGGAGGACTGTCTGACGCGCATAGCTAATTCGGTTAACTGGGCATTGGATCAGACTTCGGGTGTATGTGCCGTATTAGAAAATACAGCCGGACAGGGAACCAATCTGGGATATACTTTTGAGCAACTTGCTTACATTATCGATAAAGTGGAAGATAAATCCCGTGTCGGAGTTTGTATAGATACTGCTCATACATTGGCTGCAGGTTATGATATCAAGACTGTCGAAGGTTTTACGGAGACATTCCGACATTTTGACGAGGTAATAGGTTTTTCTTATTTGCGTGGCATGCATATAAACGATTCCAAAAAAGATCTGGCTACCCGTGTGGATCGCCATGATAGTATTGGGAAAGGAGTGATGGGATTGACTACATTTAAGATGCTGATGGATGATCCCCGGTTTGATAACATTCCTTTAATTCTGGAAACACCGGATGAGTCTATTTGGTCGGAAGAAATAGAATATCTGTATTCTATATAATAAAAACGAAAGGAGGGGGCTTTTCAGACTATTCTTTTGTTTAACTAAAATTTATAATGCTTTTTGGTATGCAAGAGCTTGGAATGAAAAATTCTTTCTTTTGTGATTTGATAATAAATTTAAATATATTGTACTATGTTTATTTTAATGCCTGTCATCTTTGTTTTAGGGATTCTTGCAATCGCGCTGGAAGATAAGATAAAGATAAATAAAGCTGCGATAGCTTTGTTTATGGCAATATCACTATGGATGATATTGATGTTTGACGCCTATGATATTTTTGTCGAACGCTCCAGTCCTTTGTTTCAAGAGTTTCTGACCCAAAACCCGGAAATGGCAAATGCTCCTCTGAAAGATCAGTTTATTACATTTATTACAAACCGTTCGATTGTTTATCATTTAGGGAATGTATCCGAAACGCTTTTCTTTGTCATGTGCTCCATGCTGATTGTCGATATCGTGGATAAGCATGGTGGTTTCCGGGCTGTTACCGGATATATCCGTACTGCCAATAAAAGGAAATTATTGTGGTATATAAGTTTTGCCGCTTTTTCTTTTCTGCTTTGTTGGATAACTTGGCTGCTGCTATCGTGATTATGGCCGTGTTACGGAAACTGGTTCCGGACCGGACAGATCGTTTGAAATATGCTTGTATGGTGATTATTGCTGCGAATGCAGGTGGTTCATGGTCTCCGATTGGTGACGTGACGACCATTTTGCTTTGGGTGGGCAAGAACGTCACGGCTATGCACCAGATTTCGCATGTATTCTTTCCGGCATTGATAAACTTGCTTGTGCCTCTGACGATTGCTAATTTTTGGTTGTTTAAGAAAGATGCGACTTTACGTGTGATGAGCGAGGAAGAAATGGCAGACGAATATGCACCGGAAATACCGAATCATTCGCGTCGGGTGATCTTTGTGATTGGTGTACTTTCGTTGGCTTTGGTTCCGGTCTTTCAGATGGTGACAGACCTTCCACCTTTCTTAGGTGTTTTGTTGGGCTTGGTGGTCCTGTGGTTTTATACGGATATCATGTATAGCAAACTGCATATGCACGAATCTAATAAGTTACGTATTTCTCAGTTACTTCCGAACATCGACCTAGCGACGATCTTTTTCTTTTTGGGTATCCTGATGGCGGTAGGGGCTTTGGAAACCTCCGGCCAGTTAGGGTTGATGTCTGCTTTTCTGGATAAGCATGTACATGAACCTTATCTGATCAGCTTTGTGATCGGTGTTTTGTCTTCCTGTGTGGACAACGTAGCTTTGGTTGCGGCAACAATGGGTATGTATCCGATTGTACCGGATGCGGCCAATCTGACTCCTTATGCTCAGTTCTTTGTATCGGACGGAGGTTTCTGGACATTCCTTGCCTACTGTGCCGTGACTGGCGGTAGTATCTTGATTATCGGTTCTGCAACAGGTGTAACGGTAATGGGATTGGAAAAGATTGATTTTATGTATTATACCAAACGATTTTCAATTTTGGCGTTGATCGGCTATTGCTGCGGTGCCGGCGTATATATGTTATTATTTGCATAAACTTTATTTATATGGGAAAAACATGGATTTTGATGGTAACCTGTGCTATTATGCTTTCCGGAATGGAAGCCTTTGCATGTACAGGTCTACTGGTGGGAAAGAAAGCCTCGGTTGACGGCTCTGTTATGATCAGTTATGCGGCAGATTCGCATACGTTATATGGTGAACTGTATCGCTGGCCGGCTGCGACTTGGCCGAAAGGGGCGATGTTGGATATCATCGAGTGGGACACCCATAAACCGTTAGGACAGATTCCGCAGGTTGAACAGACCTATTCTGTAGTTGGTAATATGAATGAACATCAAGTTGCGATTACGGAAAGCACTTTCGGGGGGCGTCCCGAACTAGTTGACACGACCGGTATCATGGATTACGGCAGTCTGATTTATGTCACTTTGCAACGTTCCAAAACGGCGCGGGAGGCTATTCGGATTATGACTGACCTGGTGAAGGATTATGGCTACTATAGCAGTGGGGAAACGTTCTCTATTGCTGATAAGAACGAAGCTTGGGTGATGGAAATGATCGGTAAAGGTCCGGGTAATAAAGGAGCTGTCTGGGTTGCTATTCGCATTCCGGACGATTGTATTTCGGCTCATGCCAATCAATCTCGTATTCAGCAGATCCCGTTTGATGATAAGGAGAACTGCATTTATTCACCGGATGTTGTCTCTTTTGCTCGTGAAAAGGGATATTTCAGTGGCAGGGATAAGGATTTTAGTTTCCAGAAAGCCTATTGCCCGTATGATTTCAGTGCTCTGCGTGGTTGTGAAGCCCGTGTGTGGTCTTTCTTTCGCAAATATGATAAATCGATGGATCAATATATGGATCTGATTAAGGGCGATGTAATGAAGAAGCCTATGCCTTTGTATGTAAAGCCTGATCGTTTGTTATCCGTTCGGGATGTGCAGAACGGTATGCGCGACCATTTCGAAGGAACTGATTTAGATATGACGAAGGATGCCGGTGCAGGTCCTTACAAAGTTCCGTATCGTTGGCGTCCGATGACTTTCGAAGTGGACGGTCAGGAATATACGAACGAGCGTGCGATTGCTACGCAGCAGACCGGTTTTGTGATTGTTCCTCAGATGCGTAATTGGCTACCGGATGCCGTCGGTGGTATTCTTTGGTTCGGTGTGGATGATGCAGACATGGCTGTCTTTACGCCGATCTATTGTTCGGTGACAGCTTCTCCCGAATGTTATCGTGTCGGAAACGGTGATATGATGAATTTTTCTTGGACATCCGCTTTCTGGATTCATAACTGGGTGGCTAATATGGCGTATGGCAAATATAGTTATATGATTCAGGATATCCGTCTTGTTCAGCAGGAGTTGGAGAACAGCTATCAACAGACAATTCCGGCTGTCGATAAGGCTGCATCGGAACTGTATGCCAAGAATCCGGCGGAAGCGGTCAAGTTCCTGACCTGGTTTAGTTCTACTACTGCCGACCAGGCAACAGCCCGTTGGAAGAAATTAGGAGAATACTTGTTAGTCAAATATATGGATGGTAACGTGAAGAAGGAAGAAAACGGACATTTTAAGCAGAATGGTTACGGATTATCCGAATATCCGGATTTCCCTGGCTATGATGAAGACTATTATCGTAGCATTGTAAAAAGTGCAGGTGATAAATTAAAAGTAAAGTAATATGCTTTTGTTAAGGAAAAATACTATATTTGGCGATAGATATTGTTGTACTAAATAAGAAAAGTATGAAAAAATTAATTGTTATGTTGATGTTGACGCTGTTTAGTATAGGTGCATATGCACAGACGCAGCAAGGTCAATCCTCGTTTGGCTTCAACTTGGGTTATAATTTTAATGATGTCGGCAATGCTACTATCGGCATCGATTATCGTTATTGTGTAACGGATGCGTTTCGTTTGACCCCGTCTATTACTCATTTAGTAAAGAATGATGGGTTAAGTGCATGGGCAATTGATATGAATGCTCATTATGTATTTAAATTGAGTGAGATGTTCGGTTTTTATCCGTTGGCAGGCTTAAGCCTTTCGTTTTGGAAAGCAGGTCCTTGGGATGCAACTCGTTTTGGAGCCAATATCGGCTTAGGAGGTGAAGTGTATGCGACAGATCGGATTTCTGTCGGCTTGGAAGCCAAGTATAATATCATAAAGGATTTGGATGCCGCAGCGTTGGCTGTCCGTGTCGGATATAATTTTTAAGTAATCGGATTTTTGTACAATAAGAAGGGGAGTGGCGGCACATCCCCTTTTTATTTTTATGTCCGTTCTACCACTGTTTGTATTCTTCGAACGTAATGTTTTGGAAGTCGGGTATGACCTGATAAACTTTGTCTTTTAAAGACTCTTCGGAATTGGTCGTGCTAAGTCCGATAACCCGCATACCCGCATTGGTCCCGGCCTGTATTCCGGCAAAAGAGTCTTCAAATACCAGACTGTCGGAAGGTGATACATGCAGGTCGGAGGCGGCAAGCAAATAACACATTGGATCGGGTTTCCCTTTTGTGATCCGGTCGGCACTCACGACCGTATCGAACAGATTGTCGAGTTTCAAAAGGCGGAAAGCCCGTTTTAGCTTGGCATCGTCGGAGCTGGTGACCAAACCGACTTTTACATCTTTACTTTTCAGAAGATGGATAAACTCCATCGCACCCGGAACCGGTGGAAAAGGCATCTGCTGTTCGAATTCCATTGATTCGCGGATTACCTTTTCCTTAAATTCTTCAGATCGGTCGGAAAAATACTTCTCCAATATATAAGGTAATGTCGTCCCTTTGATGTGGGATGCGAAATTGGGGATTCCCGTCTGATAGCGTTTTCCTGCTTCATTCCAGTAAATATCGTAAATAGGTTCTGTGTCTACAATCACACCGTCGAAATCAAAAAAGGCAGTCTTCATAAACTGTTGTTTCATAAAAATCAATTCGTTTATAATAAGGTCATTTGTCTGCAAATATACTTCTTATTGGGATACAGGAGAACAAATTTGTAAATCTTATTTACTTTATTCTTTTATTGCGTAATAAAAAATGGCCTTACTGCCATATTATTCTTAAATCAATGGCAGCGACTATGTAATTGGCTGCAGTGATTATATAATCGCCGACTCTGATTTTAAAATAATAGCAGGGAGAGTGGGAAATAGACGGCTTGTAAAGAGCTATTTTAGTGTAGTTATTCTAACTTTTTTGAGATTTAATGCAATGATAGTGCAAAAACTTATATCTTTGTGCACGTACACATGTTTGTTAACTAAAGGAAATTAATTGTCTAACTAATTATAGTATCAGAAAGCAAATGAAAGCGTATTTGAAATTAGCAGCTTTGTCTCTGACTTTGCTGTGTGGTGCCTGCCAACCTAACGACGGATGGCAGCAATTGTTTAATGGTAAGGATTTTACTGGCTTCAAGCAGTTGAATGGTAAGGCTCCCTATCGTGTAGAGAATGGATGTATGGTCGGCCAGACTGTGGATAAAGAACCGAACAGTTTTATGGCAACAGAACAAACGTATGGTGATTTTATTCTGGAGTTTGAAGTGAAATGTCATCCAGACTTGAATTCCGGGGTGCAGTTTCGAAGCGAAAGTAAGCCGGATTACAATAATGGACGTGTGCATGGCTATCAGTGCGAAATTGACCCGTCCGACCGTGCTTGGAGTGGTGGGCTTTATGATGAAGCGCGACGCGGTTGGCTGGCTCCTTTAACGAATAACGAAGCTGGACGAGCCGCCTATAAGAAAGATGATTGGAACAAGTATCGAATTGAAGCTATCGGCAACAGTATCCGCATCTGGCTGAATGGTGTGAACACTTCGAATGTAGTAGATGATATGACACCGGAAGGTTTTATCGCTTTCCAGGTACATGGCATTTTCGGGAAAACGGAGAATGTCGGCAAGGAAATTTGGTGGCGTAATATCCGTATTAAGACGGAAAATTTAGAGGCAGAGCGCATGCAAGGCCCGTTAGCTCCGGAAGTGAACTGTATTCCGAATACGCTGACAGAAGCAGAAAAAGCGGCTGGTTGGAAACTGTTGTTTGACGGTAAGACTTCTAACGGATGGCGGGGTGCCGGACAGGAAACATTCCCTGAAAACGGATGGAAGATCGAAAATGGTGAATTGACTGTTATGAAGAATGGCGGTCCGGAAGGTAAAAGAGGTGGTGATATCCTGACAGTCGATGAGTTTGGCGCCTTCGAGCTGAGCTTTGAGTTCAAGTTGACGGAAGGTGCAAATAGCGGTATGAAATATCTGATTCAGGAAAGCAAGAAGAATAAAGGCTTTGTGATCGGTCCGGAATACCAGGTTCTGGATGACAAGCAACATCCGGATGCCAAACTGTACACGACTTATCCTGGTAGCCGTACGGTTTCCAGCTTGTACGATATTATCCCTGCGAAAAACAAACGCTTCAATGGTGTCGGACAGTGGAATAAGGGAGTTATCAAAGTATTCCCTAACAAACATGTCGAACATTGGATGAACGGCTTTAAGACCGTTGAGTATGATTGGGCTTCGGATGCATTCTTGGAAGTCGTGAAGGGAAGCAAATTCGCGAAGAAGGAATATGCCGAATTTGGACCTTTCGGTACTGCTGAAAAAGGTCATATCCTTTTGCAGGATCACTGGGACGAAGTTTCTTTCCGGAATATCAAGATTAGAGAACTTAAATAGTTAACTAAAAAATAGGAACCATGACAACACGTAGAGATTTCCTTAAACACAGTGCCTTAGGTGCAGCAGGTCTGACTATTGGCGGACTGGGATTCAGTACAGAGAGTTTCGCTAACATAATGGGCGCAAACGAGAAGATTCGTGTGGGTATCGTCGGCTTTTCAGACCGTGCCCGCCATTCTTTGATTCCTGCTTTTATGGCCTGTGCCGATGAGTTAGGCTTTGAAATCGTCGCTATTTCCGACATTTGGAAACGGCGTAGAGAAGAAGGTGTTGCTTTCTTCCAGGAGAAATATGGAAAGAAAGTGAAAGCATTCCGTAACAACGAAGAACTGTATGACGCAAAAATGTGTGATGCCGTGATCGTTGCCACTTCCGACTTCCAGCACGCCTTGCACTGCATCGAAGCGGTTAAAGCCGGATGTGATGCCTATGTAGAGAAACCTTTTGCTGAAACGATGGAAGATGCTCGTGCCGCCCGCAAAGCTGTGTTGGAAAGTGGAAAGATCGTGCAGATTGGTTCCCAACGTCGCTCGGCCCCAAACTATCATGCTGCCAACGACTTTATCCGTTCCGGTAAGTTTGGCAAGATCACGATGGTGGAAATGTGTTGGAACGTTAACCAGCCCGGACGCTGGCGTCGTCCGGCTTTGGTCGCACAATGTTTTGAGAGGGATACTGATTGGAAGCGTTTCCTGCTGAATCGCCCGTACGAAGAATGGGACCCGCGTAAGTATTTGGAATATCGCCTGTTCTGGCCGTATTCTTCCGGCATTCCCGGCCAGTGGATGTCACATCAGATCGATACGGTACACTGGTTTACGGGTTGCAACCACCCGAATAGTGTTGCTGCCAATGGCGGAATATATCAATGGAATGACGGACGCCGCAGTTATGACACGATGACGGCGGTGTTCGATTATGGGAAAGCCGGAGAAAATTTCCAGGTCGTATATTCTTCCCGTATGCATAACTCGGCAGGCGGAACAAAAGAATTGTACTTCTCCAATGGCGGTACGTTGAACCTGGATACAAATAAAGTGACATCGGAAGGTGGTTTGACCAAACGTTTCGCGGATGAAATGGGAATGCAACCGAACCTGTTGGAAGAATTCAAATTGCCTTCTATCAAGGTGGAAACGGGTTCCAATACAGGAGCCGATCCAATGACAAACCTGCATATGCGTAATTGGATGGAATGCGTGAAAAGCCGCAAGCAACCGAATGCTCCGGTAGATGCCGGCTATAATCATTCTATTGCCAACATCATGTGTACGGCTTCTCTTCGGACAGGAGAAAAAGCTACATTCGATGAAGCAAGACAGGAAGTGCTTGCCGGTGGCAAAGTCTTTAAATATTGATTATTCGTTTCGTAAGAAGCTGCATAGTACGATTCTTTGACGTACGTCGGCAATAACATTCTTTGTGGAGGTAAGTAGACTGAATGTGTACTTATCTCCATAATTTTTTTGTACAGTTTCCAAGTCTTTCACGGTACAGAAAAAGAAGCCGCTTACCGGCTGTTCCTGCCCGAAATTATGGAACTTGTTGCCCAAATAGAAATTCAGCCCGTAAAGATTAGCATATGTCTTCAGATCATTCATTACATACATATTCATGTCGTCCAACGGATATTCTTTCTGAACCTGCTTGGCAAACGGACGGGCGGAGCTTCCTTGGCGTATACCGCGCATGACAACCCCATCGATCAATAAGTTAATGGCAAAGGCCAATGCAATCGTCGCATACAGGATCTTGATGTTGATCTTCTTGAACATCTGATAATAGACAGTCGCCAGAATAGCCAAAAGGACTATCAGGATACAAATTGTCAGCCCGCAGGGATACGCGAACATATTCGACACCAACTCGACCGTTTCCAGTGTCGATTGACGGCTTGTGTACTGGCTTGCGATCTTGACAGGATCGATTGCTCCGGCCATTGTCAGGGCGACGGCAATCACGACGACGGCAGTAATGGAGGCCATGAAAGCGGCAAATACTCGGGTTACCTTCGTCCGGTATTCCGTAATGTATAATGTATATTGAGCCAAGAAAATAGCAATAAACGGATATGCCGGCATCAAGTATACGCTTCGTTTGCTGGAAGGTATCGAATAGAAGAAAATTATACAAACCAATGCAACTAAGCTGAACAGTTTCTCTTTTTCCATCGATCGAATATTATTCCAAGTGCTAGCCAGTATCTCTTTCACCGACTTTTCTGGTTTGTGCAGTTTTAATCCGAATAAAGAGAAAAAGAAGAAGATCGTCCAGGGAACAAATCCCGCAGCCAGTGTCATGAAATTATACCAGACTCCGTTTTCATGCCCTAAATTGTAATGGATATCAGGCGTGCTGAGGTGGAAGAAACGACCGAAATTCTCTGCTAACATTACATTCAGGAACGTATCGCCTCCCTGTTTCCAGGCAGCGACATACCACAATAGAGGCAGGAATATCGAAGAAATACCAGCATAAAGAAGTGCTTTGAATATCACTAAATAAGAGTATTTACGAAGCATCAGCAAATAGACACCGAAAACAAATAGCGGCAGAATAATACCTACAGGTCCTTTTGTCAGTACGGCACATCCCAATAAGGCCGGAATAGCGATCGGCACCCCTTTTAACTCCAGTTTGTCTTCCCACCTGTATAGCTGATAAAGCCCGATCACGATAAAGGTTGTCAGCAGCATGTCCACACGCGTGGTCATAGCAGCCCGGTGTATCTCGATACAGGTGATGAGCAATAGCGTGGCGATGAATGCCTGCTGGAACCGCAACCGCTTGCCAAAGAAAACCAGTGTGAAACCGATCAGTATAATAAAAGCCAACGCAGACGGCAGGCGGGAGGTGAACTCTGAAACATATCCCTGCGGCAGGGAAGCGACTGCCATCAGCCAATGCGCCAACGGTGGTTTGTAGGCAAATTCGTTCGCATAGACCTGTGGCAAAACCCAGTTGCCGGTTTCGAGCATGGAAACGGCAACCGCCGCTTCGCGAGGTTCTCCCTTAGTCGAAAAATCTCCCAGCCCGATCCAGGGAAGGACTGAGATTATGCAAATGACAATAACCATCGTTATCGGCTTTTGCAGATAAAGATATTGAAGAGTAGGTGTGCGCATAGTTTAAATCGGTAAGGAGCTTCCGCCCCGTTGCATATATTTTTCTAAGTTACAAAAGAACGACTTTTTACGGACTTTTTGTTCATTTCGGGAAACTTTTTTATGTCCCTAAACATTCTTTGATGGAAGTCCGGATGACAATCGCATCTTCTTTATTCTCTTTCAGAATGGAAAGGACGAGGTTTAAATAACTCTCCTTATTGCTGATACCACAATATTTGCAGAGTTGGGACTGAGGCAACATCCCTTTCTGATTGTAAACGCGAAGGATGTTTTTGTAATCTCCGGTTTCGGCAAACCGAATGAATTTCTCCTTGATTCCCGCATATATTTCGTCTACATGTACGGTGTTGTGGATGCTTTCCACATGTTCGGTCAGTTCATCCACCGTACTCATCTTCCGGTTCAGAGCCGTTTCCAGCTTTTTCTGTACGCGATGGCGGGCATGAAGCAAAACCTGGCTTTCGAGATCTTTTAGGAAAAGCTTGATGACGTTTTCTTTGACCTGGCTGAAGACCTGTTCCGGATCTTTCATCAGACGGGCGGCAACGGTCTTGATAACAGGCTCCAGCATCAGCAGGTTTTCCACTTCGGCAACGTTAGGAACATAGATATGCTGTTCGCGCAGGTAAGCTATTTCTCCTTCCGTGCGACGGTCACGGTCAACGATCCCTTTGGAATCCAGCGTATGGAAATCTTTCAACTGGGCGAATGCCTTTGTTGTTTCGATTACTTTCTGGCAACCTCCCATCGGTTTTACCTTGTAGTCGGGAAAGATAAGCGGGTAGAGGCGGCTGTCTATGCTGTTGGAGTCGGTCCCTTCGATGAATAAGATCGGTTTGCGGCTGCCTAAGATCTCCATATAGACCTCTTCCGGGAAGCTGTCATTGTTTTCGATCAGTTCGTAGTCCCATATCCGGGCGTCTCCATTGTAAGAACGTATCCAGAGGCGCTTGCTGTTGTCGCGGGAGGCGGCGAAGTCGATGTCGTGCGTCAGATACACGTATGTGCAGTCCGGGCGCATGGCTTCTACCTCGTCCCACAAAGGATTTTTGATGGAGTCGTGGAGCAGGACTTCCGGCTCTTCAATGATTAACAATGCATTTTCAGGAGCACAGAGTACGGCTCCTATCAGATAGAATACCAGCTTTTCGCCGTCGCTCATCCGGCCGGCCGTATAAGAGTCTCCGTCGATGCTGGTGGAGGCCAGTTCAATAAAACCCGATTTGCGTACCAGGCGGTTATGCGGGAACATCTTCTCCCAAATCGTCTGGATACGATCTATCTTGGTGACCGGCGGTAATAGATCGGGTGTCAGCTTGCTTTCTTCCTTATACTGGACGGCAGCTTCAAATTCTTCTGTTTGCAGGTGCAGGATCAACTTTTCATATTCTGACATACGTGGTATGAAAAGTCGCTCCGCAATCATGGACTGAAGCCGTGTTAGCTCGTTGCCGTTGACAGGAGCCTTGTTCTCTTCGCTGCTAAGGAAGAGGGAATGCATTCCGGATATCCATACGCTTTGCCCGGCGTAGCGTTGGTGTAAGTTTCTGCCGAAGGAGCTTTTACCGGCTCCGTTAGCCCCGATTACGACCAGCACTTTCGTGTCAAGGGTAACGGGGGCTGAAGTATTTTGATTGGTAGGAAGAATTAAATCCATAACAGGTCTCCAATTAGTTTCCCCAAAGGTAAATAAAAATTTCATTGGTAGGAAACAAAAATTCCATAAGCATGGAACAAGAGTTTCGTGCTTATGGAACTTTATTTTCTTTTGTATGTACGGACGGTTTAGTAAGCTCGTGCGAACAATACGCGCTGTGCGGAAGGTCTGCCGGTCACCATGCATTTGCCCGGAGTCTTGTCGCCTTCCAGCGGAATACAGCGGATCGTGGCTTTCGTTTCGTTCTTCACCTGCTCTTCCGTTTCGGGAGTTCCGTCCCAATGAGCCATGATGAAGTAGCCCTCTTCGATCTTTTCCTTGAACTCTTCGTAGGTGTCGACTGTAATAGTCTTTTCCGTGCGATGGTCGAGTGCTTTTTGGAAGATGTTCTTCTGGATTTCTTCCAACAGGTTCTGAACGTATGTTTCGATGTTGTCGCAAGTTACGGTTTCTTTCTCCAGTGTATCACGACGCATCACTTCGATCGTATTGTTTTCCAAGTCGCGTCCGCCCATAGCCAGACGTACGGGAACGCCTTTCAGTTCGTATTCGGCAAACTTCCATCCCGGCTTCTTGTTGTCGGCATTGTCGAATTTGACCGAGATGCCTAACGCTTTCAGCTTGGCAACGATGCCGTTTACCTTTTCGCTGATCTGCGCCAACTGCTCTTCGCTGCGGTAGATCGGGATGATTACCACCTGGATAGGAGCGAGGTGAGGCGGCAATACCAGACCGTTGTCGTCGGAGTGGGACATGATCAGGGCGCCGATCAGACGGGTTGAAACCCCCCATGAAGTCGCCCAGGCGTAGTCGCTCTTTCCGTTCTTGTCGATAAAGGTAACGTCGAACGCCTTGCCGAAATTCTGTCCCAAGAAGTGGGAAGTTCCAGCTTGCAGCGCTTTTCCGTCCTGCATCATCGCTTCGATCGTGTAGGTGTCCAATGCACCTGCGAAACGTTCGCTTGCAGATTTGACACCTTTGATGACCGGCATCGCCATATAGTTTTCGGCAAAGTCGGCATAGACTCCCTGCATCTTCTTTGCTTCGATTTCGGCTTCTTCGCGTGTCGCGTGAGCAGTATGTCCTTCCTGCCACAGGAATTCTGCGGTACGGAGGAAGAGGCGGGTACGCATTTCCCAACGCATCACGTTTGCCCATTGGTTGCAAAGAATAGGCAGGTCGCGGTAAGACTGGATCCAATTACGATAGGTGTTCCAGATAATTGTCTCGGATGTCGGACGGATAATCAGTTCTTCTTCCAGCTTGGCGGCCGGGTCGACCACGACACCTGTACCGTCATGATTTGTTTTCAGACGATAATGTGTTACAACGGCACATTCTTTGGCGAAGCCTTCTACATGTTCGGCTTCCTTGCTCAGGAATGATTTCGGGATCAGCAAGGGGAAGTAAGCGTTTACGTGGCCTGTTTCCTTGAACATATCGTCGAGGATACGTTGCATCTTTTCCCAAATTGCATATCCGTAAGGCTTGATCACCATACAGCCGCGTACTGCAGAATTCTCTGCCAGATCCGCTTTGATTACCAGATCCTGGTACCACTGCGAGTAGTTCACACTTCTCGGAGTCAGTTCTTTCAGCTCTTTTGCCATTTCCTTATAATTCTATATGTTTTTCTATTAATTCCAAAATATAACGCGCAAAGGTACAAAATTGGATTGACAATTGATAATTGACAATTGACAATTCATGCAATTCAATACGTCGTTTTGATAAAAAGCAATAAAAAAGGCCACTCCGTGAGAAGTAGCCTTTTATTTATGGATAAGGATTATTCTTATTTGTAAGCTTCGCCCTTAACGGCAGCGATGCCCGGAAGAACTTTGCCTTCGATGGCTTCCAGCAGAGCGCCACCACCTGTAGAAACGTAAGAAACGCCGCTTGCCAGGCCGAACTTGTTGACACAAGCTACAGAGTCGCCGCCACCAACTAATGAGAATGCACCGTTCTTGGTTGCTTCAACGATAGCTTCGCCAACTGCGCGGGAACCGTCTGTAAAGTTTTCGAATTCGAATACGCCGGTAGGACCGTTCCACAGGATCGTCTTGGAGTTCTTGATAACCTCGGCATAAAGAGCGATTGTCTTCGGACCGATATCAAGGCCTTCCCATCCGTCGGGAATTTCGTTTACGTCAGCATAAGCAGTCTTGGCATCGTTGCTGAAATCGTCAGCGATCTTAGCGTCGATGGCCAATACCAAGTTTACACCTTTTTCTTTTGCTTTCTTCATAAGATCGAGCGCCAGGTCCAGCTTATCATCTTCGCAGATTGATTTACCGATCTTGCCACCCATAGCCTTCGTGAAAGTGTAAGTCATACCGCCGGTGATGATCAGGTTGTCTACCTTGTTTAACAGGTTCTCGATGATTTCGATCTTGGAAGAAACTTTGGAACCACCCATGATTGCAGTAAACGGACGAGTGATGTCGTTCAATACCTTTTCAACAGCTTTTACTTCTTTTTCCATCAGGTAGCCGAACATCTTGTGGTCAGTGTCGAAGTAATCGGCGATCAATGCCGTAGAAGCGTGAGCGCGATGAGCTGTACCGAATGCGTCATTTACATAGCAGTCGGCATAAGATGCCAATCTCTTTGTAAATTCTTTCTGGCTTTCCTTAACGGCTTTCTTGGCTGCTTTCTTTTCTTCGTCTGTAGCATCTTCAGCCAAACCTCTCGGCTTGCCTTCTTCTTCTGCATAGAAACGAAGGTTTTCAAGCAACAATGCTTCGCCTGGTTGCAGGGCGGCAGCCTTGGCGCCGGCTTCTTCGCCGATACAATCGTTAGCAAACTGAACATCAACACCCAACAGTTCGGAAACGTGTTTCAGGATGTGTTTCAGTGAATATTTGTCAGTAACGCCTTTCGGACGTCCTAGGTGAGAACCGATAATTACACTGCCGCCGTCTGCCAAAATCTTTTTCAAAGTAGGAAGGGCGGCACGGATGCGAGTGTCGTCTGTGATGTTGAAGTTTTCGTCCAGAGGAACGTTGAAGTCAACTCTTACAAATGCCTTTTTGCCGGCAAAATTGAAATTGTCAATTGATTGCATAACTCTTATATTTAAGTTCTATATTAAAATATCACGCTTAGCGGACGCAAACTTACATAAAAATATTTTATTTCGTTGTTTCATATTCTATAATTATTGGCTTGAATGTAAAACTTCCTTACGCTTCGGTCAAAACATATGGGGAAGTGGGGAGCAGGGGCGTAATTTTTTTTTAATACTTTTAATAGACAGTAATAAAGAAGACTTCTATATTTGTCGCCAGCTATTGATAAACAATTTTGTACTAAAATTTTTTATAGTAATGCGAACGAATCATCTTAATCTATTACTTGTACTCGTACTTGTATTATTTCCGATGAGTACACGCGCATATGGCGCTGATGAATGTGTGATGTTGTATACTCCCTACACTAAGATTGCGGTTCCGCCGGGAGAGTCTATCAATTACAGTGTTGACGTCATTAATAATTGTGACGAAGTGAAGAATGCCTCTATTTCCGTTTTAGGAATGCCGCGAGGTTGGAAGTATGAGATGAAAGCCGGAGGTTGGACAGTCGATCAGATATCCGTTCTGCCGGGTGAAAAGAAGAATTTCTCTTTCAAGGTGGATGTCCCGTTTAAAGTAAATAAAGGAACGTACCATTTTACGCTGACTGCCCCTGGCGTGGCGGAATTGCCGTTGACTGTGACTGTCTCCGAACAGGGAACTTATCAAACTGAATTTGTGACAAAGCAACCCAATATGCAAGGCAATTCGAAATCAACCTTCAATTTTAACACGACGTTGAAAAATCAGACAGCAGACCAGCAGCTATATGCATTGATGGCAGACGTTCCGAGAGGATGGAATGTCACTTTCCGGGTAGCGGGCAAGCAAGCCACTTCTGCACAAGTGGAAGCCAATGCGACGGAAAATATCAGTATCGATATTAATCCGGCGGCTAATGTGCAGGCGGGCACTTATAAGATTCCGGTCCGTGCGACAACTAGTTCGACCTCTGCCGATATCGAGTTGGAGGTGGTTGTCACTGGTTCCTATGATATCGAGCTGACGACTCCGAGGGGATTGTTGAGCGCGGAGATTACGGCAGGAGATATGAAACGTATTGATCTGCTCGTACGCAACAATGGGTCTGCCGAACTGAAAGATGTCCAGTTGACAGCCTCTAAGCCGGTTGACTGGGAAGTTACCTTTGAACCTTCTAAAATAGAGAAACTGACGGCCGGTGGCACGACGAATGTTACTGCGACGATAAAAGCATCCGGAAAGGCCCTTCCGGGCGATTATGTGACGAAGATGACGGCCAAGACGCCTGAAGTCAATACGACTGCGGAGTTCCGCATATCCGTTCATACTCCCATGGTTTACGGTTGGTTGGGGATTTTGATTATTATGCTCGTGTTGGGCGGTGTGTATTATCTGTTCCGTAAATATGGAAGGAGGTAAGTCATGTGCCAGTATGTGATCGAACTTACCGGTTTGACGAAAAAGTATGGAGACTTTACTGCCGTGAACGACTTGAACTTGCAGATTCGCAAAGGTGAGATATTCGGGTTGCTGGGGCCGAACGGGGCAGGGAAATCGACGACCATACTGATGATGCTGGGCCTGACCGAACCGACAACTGGTTCCGTAAAGGTATGTGATATCGACTCCACCACTCATCCGATAGAAGTGAAGCGCAAAGTAGGATATCTGCCGGAGGATGTGGGTTTCTATGAGGATATGACAGGAATCGAGAACCTTGTTTATACAGCCGCCCTTAATGGTATCCGGAGGAAAGAAGCGCGTGCGAAAGCAGAGCGGTTGCTTGATCGGATAGGATTGGTGAAGGAAGCGGATAAAAAGGCCGGTAAATATTCCAAAGGGATGCGTCAACGCCTTGGATTGGCCGATGTGCTGATAAAAAGCCCTGAAGTAATTATTCTGGATGAACCGACTTCCGGGATAGATCCGGCCGGTGTGCAGGAATTTATGGATCTGATCCGGCAGTTGAGCCGGGAAGAGGGATTGACCGTCCTGTTTTCTTCCCATCATCTGAACCAGGTCCAACAAGTTTGCGACCGGGTAGGATTGTTTGGAGGGGGAAAGTTGCTGGCGGAGGTCGAACTGACAGATTTGCATAAGACTGAGCATGGGCTTGACCATATCTATAATCAATATTTCGGGGGAGGACGCGGCCATGAGTAATACGAATCATCCTTTTTGGGTTATTGTCAATAAAGAAATCTCCGATTATGTGAGAAGCTGGCGTTTTATTATCCTGATCGCTATCATTGCACTGACATGTATGGGTTCGTTGTATACGGCTCTGACAAATATCCGTGAAGCGATAAAGCCGAATGATCCTGATGGAGCGTTTCTTTTTCTGAAACTGTTTACGGTTTCGGACGGGACGTTGCCTTCTTTTGCTGTGTTTATCAGTTTTTTAGGGCCATTGTTAGGAATTTCATTAGGGTTCGATGCCATTAATTCGGAACAAAATAAAGGGACGTTGAGCCGTATATTGTCTCAGCCGATTCACCGGGATTATCTGATTAATGCGAAGTTTGTGGCGGCTCTGGCTGTAATTGGCATCATGCTGTTCATGTTGGGATTCTTGGTTATGGGATTCGGACTGATTGCGATCGGAATCCCGCCAACGGCTGAAGAGTTTATGCGTGTCGTCTTCTTTCTGTTCGTAAGCCTCTTTTATGTGGCATTCTGGTTGAACTTGTCGATATTCTTTTCAATCCGTTTTAAACAAGCGGCGACTTCGGCATTGGCTTGTGTGGCGATCTGGTTGTTTTTCAGCGTGTTCTATAATATGATTATCAACCTTGTCGGAAAGGCATTGAGTCCTTCGGCTTGGGCTTCTGACTATCAGGTGATCGCTTACCAGCGGTTTATGTTGAATTTGCTGCGTTTTGCACCGAGTGAGTTGTTTAATGAAGCGACGATGACATTGCTGATGCCTTCCGTGAGGAGTTTGGGGCCGCTGACGATGGAGCAGGTGCATGGCGCGATTCCAAGTCCGTTGCCTTTTGGCCAGAGCCTTTTGGTCGTTTGGCCGCAACTGACCGGATTGATTGCTGCGACAGTTGTATGTTTTGCTTTGTCGTATGTCTCTTTTATGAGGAAAGAAGTACGGTCAAGGTAAATAATATGCCAATTCGTAAAATGTGCCGATGAATAGGAAACTCCTGTTGATCGGCACATTTTACGAATTGGCATATTCTCATTATTTATCGTTCTGTTAATTTGAAACGCAGGCGTAGCCGTCCGTCGGTGTAATCGTATGTGAGCATTTTGAAATGTCCGATTTCTGACGTGTTATTGACATGTGCTCCGATACACGCGCAAGTGTCATAGTCTCCGATGCGGACAATGCGCAATGTCTCGCTTGCGTCTTCCGGCAACTTGCTGAGATCGACGATCTTTCCGGCTTCCGCTTTCGGCACAAATTCGATTGTAACCGGCAGATGCCGGTCGATCACCTCATTTATCCGACGTTCTACTTCTTCCATCATTTCGGCGGTCGGTTCTTCCTGCAATTCGTAGTCGCATTTGCTCTTTTTCCGTTCTATGTGCGCATTCTTCGAACGGGGACAACCGAACATACGGACCATCGTCTGGTTCAATATATGTTCAGCCGTATGCATAGGAGGATATTCCTGTTTGTTGTGCTCGTTTAATTGGATTTCCTGTTCCATTGTTCTATTTCCTTCTTTAATATACTATATACATTAACATTCACGTATTCACCGGAAGTCAGCAATTCGCCTTCCCGTTCCGTACCTTCCAGTGTGAATCCCAATCGCTTCGGGACAGCGTTGCTCGGAATGTTGCCGACGGCGCACCGGATTTGGATGCGGTTCATGTTCCGTTCGCGCACGGCCCATTGGCAGAGATAACGGACGGTATTCGTGACGATCCCTTTTCCCCGGTAGGCGGGAAGCAGCCAGTAGCCTATTTCCGTTCGCCGGTTAGGGGCATCGGAGAAGTGGAACCCGGCCAGCCCGCAAATAGCTTCCCCTTGTTCCAAAATGTAGACCGGATCGCGCTGTTCGTAAGGGACAGCCAATACGGATTGCAGGAATCCTTGTTCATCTGCAACACCCTTGAGCCCGTCGACAAAAGGCAGCCAGATGCGCAGATCTTCCCGGTTTTTATCAATCGCTTCGAAAATCAGGGTTGCATCTTCAAAAGTTGCTTCCCGGATCGTATAATCGGAAATGCCTATCGGGTGGGAGTAAGGGCGGATTGTCTTTTCGAAAGCTTTCCTTGCACTGTTGTTCCGGTAATACACTTCGCCACAGTATTTGAATCCCAACGTGTCGATCAGGCGAAGCATATAAGCATTGTCATATTTCGTATCTACGCGGAAATTGTAGACACCTTTCTTTCGGCTTACTTCTTCTGCTTGCAACATAAACTGTTTTGCCATGCCCTGCCGTTTCATCTCGTCGGCAATGGCCAGGCGGTGGACGATGACATAAGGCAGATCGTTCGACCATTTGCCTTCTATATCTTTATAGACAGGTTCACCGTCGAATGAAATGACTCCGTATGCAACAACCCGGTCTTCCCGGCAAATGACGTATCCGTTTCCGTCTTGTATGTCTTGACGGATATGTTCGATTGCAGGGTAGTTCTCGTCCCATTGTTGACTTCCAAGGCGTTGCATTTGGGCTTTTGCTTGTCCGATGATTTGCCAGATTCGTTCGATATCTGTCTCTTCTGCTTTTCGGAATATGTCAGATGGTATACTTGAGATTGCCATTTGTCTTTTGATTTTATTGTAATGAATCCTCAAAGATAGTTTTTATTTTATTATTCCAAATAGAGGCAATCAGTCCTTGTCTTTAGCACGGGCATTTCTATATAAAGTCTTTAGCAAAACAACTATCATACTATCATAATTGAGTTTATGTGATTGTAAAACAGTATGTTATTCTATGATAGTTCTTGCTTTTAACTATCATTCATCTATCATAACTATCATGGGTGAAAAGTAATAAGGCATTATATATCAGTATTTTATCAAATGATGGATATGTTCTGAAGCTGATACAAAATAGATTAAAGAGGCTCGTTTTTTCATGAAGACAAGCTACTTTTTTATGGAAAACAACTTGAAAAGTTTCTTCAGACCCGGGTGGAAGGGCATGGGAGATCCGAGTGTGGAGGAGGTGGAGACCCGGATCTTCGTGAAACCGGAACGGGGATGTGGAGCTGTTTATCTGCCTTGTTTGAGGAGATTTTATGCACTGTTTCTGATTATAATCCAGTGGATTACCTTGTGTATCCTCCCATGGCATGATCGCTTCCTTCTTTATTGGAAAGAGAATGTTAAAAAGATAAGTCGGTAAGGTCGTTTTCATAAACATTTGCTATTCTTAACCCGGTAATTCCAATCAAAACAGTTTAATTTTTGTTATAAAGATAGATTTAAGTCTGAAACGGTCTAAACAAATTATTAGGTATGATACGAAAACTTTTGATTCGGGATCTGACTCTCCGGGATGGTCAGCAATCTGCTTTTGCGACGCGAATGTCACAAAAACAGATAGACAAAGTGCTTCCTTTTTATAGGGAAGCCGGTTTTTATGCGATGGAAATATGGGGTGGGTGCCGTGCCCGATTCTATCATGCGATATTTGGGAGAAGATCCCTGGGAGCGGTTGGAGAAAATAAAAGCTTCGGTAGGGAATACCTCTAAGTTGACGGCCCTTTCACGCGGACGTAACTTGTTTGGTTACAATCCTTATCCCGATAAGATTATTAAAGGCTTCTGTCGCAATTCTATAGAATCCGGATTGGATATCATGCGCATATTTGATGCGCTGAATGATGTGGAGAATATAAAATCGACAGTCAAATATGTAAAACGCTTCGGAGGAATGGCTGATTGTGCCGTCTGTTACACGATTGATCCGTATCACTCGGCTGTTGAAAGAATTGTCGCAGCTTTACACGGGCATCCGTTGCATAAGCCTGTTTTTACAAATGAATACTTCTTGGATAAAGCGCTTCAAATGGAGGCTTTAGGAGCCGATATGATCACGATTAAGGATATGAGTGGCCTGATTCCACCGGGAAGAAGCGCTGAAATAGTACGTTTGTTCAAAAAACATCTCAAAGTTCCGGTAGATTTTCATACTCATTGTACGCCAGGATATGGTCTGGCTTCGGTTTTGGCCGCTATTGTCAACGGGGTGGATGTTGTCGATACCAATATCTGGTATTTCGCTGGTGGAACGGCTGCTCCGGCAATCGAACTGGTGTATGTGTTCTGTAAGAAAATGGGGATCGAGCTGGATATCAATATGGAGGCGATCGCGAAAATCAATGCTCATCTGTTGGATATCCGCAAAGAGTTGTCTGTTTTCGATATGGCAAAACAACTACCTAAGCCATTTAACCCTTTGACAGACAGAATACCGACTGAGATCGACCGTTTTTTTAACGATGCGATCGACGCAGCCCGGAAAGACAAAGAGGAAGATTTGCTTATCTTCTGCCGTGCCATAGAAGAATATTTTGGTTTCCCTGAACCGAATGAACTGGTGAAGAAGGCCCAGATACCGGGAGGTATGTATACGAATATGGTAGCTCAGTTGAAGCAATTAGGACAGTTGGACTTGTTGGAAAAAGCAATGTCGTTGATCCCCCAGGTGCGTATGGATGCAGGTTTGCCGCCTTTGGTAACGCCGACAAGCCAGATCATCGGGGCTCAAGCAGTATCGTGCGCGTTGGATCAACTGAAAGGACGTCCGATGTACAGTAATCCGTCCAACCAATTCGTCGCTCTGGTAAAAGGAGAGTATGGAAAGACGCCGGTTCCGATTGACCCGGAATTTCGTTTGAAGATTACGGGTTCGCGGGATGAGGTCCCCTATGATCCTTCCGATTATGAAATGCAGGAGAATCCCGTAATAGAAGAAGTTGGTGTCCAATTGGCTGAGAACGAAAAAGAGGTCTTGCTTCTGGAGCTTTTCCCGATGATGGCGCATAATTTCCTGGCGAAGAAGAAGCAGAAACAAGTGCATGTTGCCACATGATATCAGATTGTTTTTATGTATTTAAGAGCTTTTCCCCGGCTATTTGTCCGGAGGAAAGCTTTTTTGTTTTACATTTGTCTGCCGGAAATAAGCTGGAGTCGAAATGGGAAAGAGGTACAGGATAATTCTGTTTTTGTTTTTTACTGCAAATATGGTTTTTGCGGAAAGTAACCTCGACTCTTTATTAGTCAATTTGGATCAAACGATTCTCCAGCATGAGATTTATAAAGACAGGAGAGAAGCCCGGATCCGTGAATTGAAAGGAAAAGCAACCAAGACAGCTCCGAACTCTATTGCCGCTTATCAGCTCAACGATAGCATTTATCGGGAATATAAATCTTATATGTGCGATTCGGCTGTCCTCTATCTGACCAAAAATATCAGGATCGCCCGTAATTTGCGTGATCAGGAGCGGGAGTACAAAAGTAAATTGCTGTTAGCCTCCCTGCATGCTGCAACTGGCATGTACCAAGAAGCGATCGATGTATTGGAGGAAGTCCGCCGTGAAGATTTGCCAGCTTCTCTTACCCGTGATTATTACGCCTGTAAAGAACAGGTATACAGGGAGATCTCCGGTAATTCCCGTGATCCGCAAAGTATACGCCGCTATGAAGATAAATCTTTCGTCTATCGGGATTCTTTAGCGATGATGTTGCCGGAAGATGCCGGCAAGCGGGTTGAGTTGCAGGAACTGGCTTTGAGGGCTGACGGACGTACTGATGAAGCCCTTCGGATCAATGATACACGTTTGGCAAAAATTCCGTTCGGAACTCCTGAATATGCACTTACTTCTTATCAGCGTGCGATGATCTACCGCCAGAAAAAAGATCGGGAAAAAGAAAAGTATTATTTGGCCCTTTCTTCCTTGTCAGATATTCAGTCGGCTATCACAGATCATGCTTCCTTGTGGATGTTGGCTGATTTATTGCTTAAAGATGGCGATATCGAGCGTGCTTATCATTATATCCGTTTTTCTTGGGATGAGACGAACCGGTTTCGTGCCCGCTCAAGAAGTTGGCAGAGTGCGGATATCCTTTCGTTGATCGATAAGAACTACCAGGCTACGATAGAAGGGAAGAACCGGATACTGGTCACATATCTGACGCTGATCAGTGTACTTACCTTGTTATTGATCTCTGCCATCGTCTATATATATCGGCAGATGAAGCGACTGGCGGAGGCCCGCAATCATTTGCAGGAGACAAACGAGCAGTTGAAGGTGCTGAACGGCGAATTGTATCAGATGAACGATCGTTTGCAGTCCGCCAACCTCGAACTGTCTGAATCCAACCGGATCAAGGAGGAATATATCGGGCGTTTCATGAGTCTGTGTTCTTCTTATATCGATAAACTCGACGGTTATCGCCGTATGGTTTATAAAATGGTTTCTTCCGGACAGATCGGGGAACTGGTTAAAGTTACCCGATCGTCAAAGGGTTTGGAGGCGGAGCTGAATGCACTTTATAAGAATTTTGATACTGCATTTCTCCATCTGTTCCCGAATTTTGTGACACAATTTAATTCACTTTTGCTTGAAGATGAGCAGGTGGTACTGAAAAGGGACGAGTTGCTGAATACGGAACTTCGTATTTTTGCGTTGATCCGTTTGGGGATAAACGACAGTTCTCAGATAGCCGAATTCCTTCGCTATTCGGTGAATACCATCTATAATTATCGGGCAAAAGTAAAGAACAAGGCATGCGTTTCCAGGGATGATTTCGAGAATTTAGTCCGGGAAATTCATTAATCCTTTTATATTTGATCCACTTTTTTAGTAATATAAAAGATTTGTATCTTGTTGTTAAATAGATGTTTGAGTGTTTTGTCTGTCCACTTATTTATTCACCGTCTCCCTTAGCTTTCCTTTTCTTCTTAATTTTGAATCACACATTTCAGGTCAGCAGATTATTCATTAAAAAAGTAATACGCATGGAAAAGAACATAGGGGAGTATCTTTCCCGCAAAAGTACGGAAGTGATTGCTATAGTGGCTTGTATCGGTTTGATCATAACTATTATTCTGGCTGCCGGGTCAATCAGGACTGAGCAGGAGAAGGCTCATATGGTCTTGCATTCAAGCTGTCTGCAAACGAAATAGGCAGATGCTTGTTTTCTAAAAAGAGTGTTTTAATTTCTCTATATATAATTTATATCCGGTTCCTGTGCATAGTAGTAGGAATCGGATTTTTTTATGTGTCTGAGAATCAGAAATGGAGGAATGAAATACGAAAAAAGTAAAAAGAAATGAAATGAAAAACTTGCATAATTCAAATAAACCATCTACTTTTGCACCCGTCTTAGAGACAAGGAGAGATGGCAGAGTGGTCGATTGCGGCGGTCTTGAAAACCGTTGAACTGAGAGGTTCCGGGGGTTCGAATCCCTCTTTCTCCGCTGAAAGCAGCAAAAGCTGCTTTTTACGTTTTATGGAGGCAGGTTGCTTCTTGATATACATAATCAACCGAAAAGGAGAGATGCTCGAGTGGTTGAAGAGGCACGCCTGGAAAGCGTGTAAACCCCTAAAGGGTTTCGCGGGTTCGAATCCCGCTTTCTCCGCAAAGTCCTGATGATTTATTATCGTCGGGACTTTTTCTTTATGGGATTAATTAACGGTATTTTGAAATAAGATATGGATTCTTTATCTTTGCAAAAAGTTTTTTAGGGAAGGAATGTTAGTAACTACCGTGGATAAAAAGATAAAGTTTTACCAGCGTGTGATTTTGATGATCATGTTGGTCTTTATGCCGTTTTATTCAGTTGGCAGCGATTTCTTTCTGGAAGGTTTCCCAAGTTCTTCCATCGAGGTGGTAGAGAATGGAGTGCATGATGTACTTGATTTTGACGATAATGCCTCGTTGCGTACTGTCCGGCAGGAACAGATTCAAATCCAACAGTTTGTTGCAGACTTTATAGCCGACTGGCTGACTATAATAAATGTGCATGAGCTGATTCATTCTCTTGAATTGCAGCAATGTGCATTCTTACCTATATTTTATCAACTTCATAAAACCCAGAGTTTTGTCTGGTTTTGTTCCTATCTGATTTAGGTCTTATCCGATTCTTTTTATTTTTCAGAGCGTGTATGGGTATGTTGTGCCGGTATGCGGAAGGCTTTGTCGTATCCCTGATATTGCACGCTTTATCATGTTTATAATTATAACCTAAAAATAAACTAATCAGAAACGATTTATGACGAGAAGATTATTTTTTAACTATTTACCTTTTTTGTTTTTAATAGCCAGCTTTTTTACCTCTTGTAACCGGAGTCATGAAAAAAAATCCGGAAGTAAAAACAATACGCTGGTGGTGAAGCTGGTAGCTACGAGTATCGAAGTGGCCCAATCGTATGTGGCTGATGTTCAGGCTGTCCAGTTTGTGGAGGTTAAACCGAAAGTGGAAGGGTTCGTTGAAGATGTCTTGGTTGACGAAGGAGAGCACGTGAAGAAGGGACAGGTCTTGTTCAAGCTTTCCTCTGCCGAACTGTATGAAGAGGTCAAAGAGGCGCAGGCCAATTATAAGCAAGTGCAGGCCGAGTTGAAAATGGCGGAAGTCGAAGCGGACCGTGTAAAGCGCTTGGTGGAAAAGGACATCATTTCGCCGATCCGCTTGGAACAGGCATTGGCGGAAGCCGATGTCGCCCGTTTGCGGGTACAGCAGGCCAAATCGCGTTTGCTTCGTGCGGAAACGAATTATTCCTATACGACCATCACGTCTCCTTTCGAAGGGTATGTGGACCGTATACCGTTTAAGGTCGGTAGCTTGGTCACGCCGTCCAGCTTGTTGACCTCCCTGACGGATGTTTCGGAAATGTTTGCCTATTTCAAGATCAACGAGAAAGAATATCTTGAATATAAACGTACGCAGTTGAGCGGAGTGGAGCAGCCGGAGTATAACAACCTGGAGTTGATCCTGTCGGATCAGACAACCTATCCGTACAAAGGAACGGTCGAAACCGTAGAAGGTGATTTTGAACGTGGTACGGGTTCCATTGCTTTTCGTGCGCGTTTTGCCAATCCGGACCGCCTGTTGCGACATGGTGTTTCGGGTAAAATCCGTATGCTGACAGAAATGGAAGACGTGATACTGGTCCCGCAACGTTCGACATTCGAGATTCAGGATTTTACTTACGTGTATACTGTTGATGAAGAAGGCAAAGTGAGTGTCCGCAGTTTCGAACCACTCTCTCGTCACGGTGCCTATTATGTAACGAAAGACCTGCCTGACAATACGCTGATCGTTTATGAAGGAGTCCAGCAAGTGAGTGACGGGATGGTTATTACGCCTGAGATTGTGGATGCCGAAACGGTCCGTAAACAATTGGAATTGTCTGATGAAGTCGAAAATAATAAGTAAGCCGTATGTTTGAAATATTCATCAGACGCCCGATTCTGTCCGGTGTCATTTCTGTTGTGATTGTTTTTCTGGGTTTGCTGGCTATTACCTCTTTGCCGATTACCCAGTTTCCCGATATTGTTCCGCCTTCCGTTACGGTGACGGCCCGTTATACGGGAGCCAATGCCGATGTGATGGCTAAAACTGTGGCGACTCCCTTGGAACGTGCTATCAATGGTGTGCCCGGAATGACCTATATGACGACCGTTTGTACGAACGACGGTATGTCGCTGACTACGATCTATTTCAAGGTCGGTACCGACCCGGACGTAGCTTCCGTGAATGTGCAGAACCGTGTGACCACCGTGCTGGATGAGCTTCCGGAAGAGGTGATCCGTGCCGGTGTGATTACCGAGAAAGAGGTAAACAGTATGTTGATGTATCTGAACATCATGAGCACGGACAGTTCGCATACCGAGAAGTTTGTGTACAATTTTGCCGATATCAATATCCTGCGTGAGCTGAAGCGAATCGACGGTGTCGGTTTTGTCGAGATCATGGGAAGCCGCGATTATGCGATGCGCGTGTGGCTGAACCCCAACCGGCTGGCAGCCTATAATATGTCACCGCAGGAGGTGACTGCCGCTATCCGTTCGCAAAATATCGAAGCTGCTCCTGGGAAGACAGGTATCAGTTCGGATAAGATTCCGCAGCAGTTGCAATATGTATTGCAATATAGCGGGAAATTCAGCACTCCCGAAGAATATGGCGAGATCGTGTTGAAGGCTTTGCCGGACGGTTCGGTTCTCCGGTTGAAGGATGTGGCGACGATTGAGTTCGATTCGGAAGACTATAATATGATTTCCATGACCGACGGCAAGCCTTCCGCCTCTATCATGATCAAGCAGCGTCCGGGTTCGAATGCCCGTGAGGTGATTCAGAATATCAAAGCCAAGATGGAGGAAATCAAGGAAAGCAGTTTTGCCCCCGGAATGGATTATAATATATCGTACGATGTTTCGCGATTTCTGGATGCTTCGATTTCGGTTGTGCTCCGGACGTTGTTGGAAGCCTTTTTGCTGGTGTTTATCGTGGTATATTTGTTCCTGCAGGATTTCCGTTCGACGTTGATTCCGGCGATAGCCGTTCCTGTTTCGCTTGTCGGGACTTTCTTTTTTATGCAGATGTTGGGTTTCTCCATCAATATGCTGACACTGTTCGCACTGGTGCTGGCAATCGGTATCGTGGTCGATAATGCCATTGTCGTGGTGGAGGCGGTACATGTGAAGATGCACAACGAAAAACTTCCACCGGCAAAAGCCACCGAAGCCGCCATTCGTGAAATCGGCGGGGCGATTATTGCCATTACTTTGGTGATGTCTGCCGTGTTCGTCCCGGTAGGCTTTATGTCCGGTACGGTCGGTATTTTCTACCGGCAGTTCTCGTTGACATTGGCGGTGGCGATTGTTATTTCGGGCGTGAATGCCTTGACGCTGTCTCCCGCACTCTGCGCCTTGATGCTGAAGCCTGTCTCGCATGACAAAAAGGTGAAGAAAAGTTTGTTGGCGCGTTTCTTCGACGGATTCAATAAGCGCTACGATCATCTGGAACGCCGTTATAAGATCAATCTGCGTTTGTTCCTGAACAGGCGTTTCCTGACCTATGCGTCGTTGATTATTTTCTGTCTGGCAACATGGGGTATGACGTTTGTGTTGCCTTCGGGTTTTATCCCTAATGAAGACCAGGGAATGATCTATGTGAATGTCGATGCGCCTCCCGGAGCGACTCTCGAACGTTCGGAAGCTGCTTTGAGCAAAGTGCAGGCCGCTCTGTTGCCGTTGGAAGAAGTGGAAACGGTTTCCACATTGGCAGGCTACAGCTTGATGACGGAAACGGAAGGAGCCAGTTTTGGCATGGGGATGATCAACTTGAAGCCTTGGAACGAACGCGAGCAGACGGCCGAGGAACTGATGCGCGTCTATGCTGACCGCGTGTCGCATATCAAGGATGCGGATATCCAGTTCTTCCTTCCACCGACGGTTCCCGGTTTCGGTAATGCCAGCGGTTTCGAACTTCGTTTGCAGGATAAGACTGCCGGGACATTTGCCGAGTTGGACGAAGTGGCCAAATCGTTTGTGGCCAAGCTGAATGCCGATCCTCGTTTGTCGGGTGTCACATCCGGTTTCAATCCGAACTTCCCGCAATATCTGTTGCGGGTCGATCTGGCCAAAGCGGCAAAACTGGGAATTGATGTGAACGAGTCGATGGAAACTTTGCAATCCTATGTCGGGAGTTTCTATTCTTCCAACTTCGTCCGTTTCGGGCAGATGTATAAGGTCATGTTGCAAGCGGCGCCGGAGTATCGTATGAATCCGGAGGATTTGTTCAGCCTGTATGCTAAGAATAAGGAGGGGAATATGGTTCCGTATTCCAACTTCATGACAATGGAGCGCGTGTATGGTCCGAGTCAGATTACCCGTTATAACCTGTTTACTTCGGCCATGATTACCGGTGAACAAGCACCGGGAGTCAGCTCGGGGGAAGCCTTGGAAGCCGTAGAGGAGATTGCTGCCGAAGTGTTGCCGAGAGGCTACGATATAGAATGGTCCGGCGTTGCCCGTGAGGAGAAAGAATCCGGTGGACAATCCTTGGTTATTTTCGCGATCTGTCTGGTCTTTGTCTATCTTCTTCTGGCGGCCCAGTATGAAAGCCTTTTGCTGCCGCTTCCGGTTATCCTCTCGCTTCCGGCAGGTGTGTTCGGATCATTCCTTTTACTATATGTGGTGGGACTGGAGAATAATATTTATGCTCAGGTGGCACTCGTGATGCTGATCGGCCTCTTAGGTAAGAATGCGATCCTGATTATCGAGGTGGCGAACCAGTGCCGCAAGGAAGGCGTCAGCATTATGGGAGCGGCCATCCAAGGGGCAACCAGCCGTTTGCGTCCGATTCTGATGACTTCTTTTGCTTTTATCAGCGGTTTGATCCCGTTGGCGGTAGCCAGTGGCGCTGGTGCTTTGGGCAATCGTTCCATCGGGACGGCGGCGGCCGGAGGTATGTTGATCGGTACGTTCGTGGGGATCTTCCTGATACCGGGGCTTTATGTGATATTTGAATCGTTGGCAACTTACTTAAAGGAAAAGAAACAAAAAGCAAATGAAGAAGAATATGAGTTTTAAGATAATTGCTACAGTTGGCTTGTGGGCCGCGATCGGCCTTACAGCTTGCAAGGCTCCGCAGCTCTCTCCGGATGGGGAACGTGCCGTACTGCCAGAAGGAGATGGGCATACCTATGACACTGCATTTGTAAAGCCGTTGGAGTGGAATGTGTTTTTCCAGGATTCCATCTTACAAGGATATGTGGAGGTCGCCTTGCAGAATAACTATTCGTTCAAGCAAAGCATGGAACGGGTGACAATGAGCCGGGCCAACCTGCAACGGGCAAAAGGCTTGCTATTGCCTGAAGTTAGCCTCGGCATCGGGACTTCGGTCAACCGTTTCGGCGAATATACGATGGACGGAGTGGGGAATAGCGAGACTAATGTTCCTTCCTTGGCGAAAGACAAACATATCCCGGACCCTTACCGTGATTTCGGACTTTTCCTGAATTTCCAGTGGGAAGCGGATATATGGGGGAAGCTGACACGTAAGAAACAGGCGGCTGTAGCTCGTTGGATGGCTTCGGTTGAGGCAACCCGTTTTGCGCAGTCGGTCCTGATATCCGAATTGGCTGTCCACTATTATGAACTGATCGGTTTGGATAAACGTCGGGATGTCTTGGAAGAAGCCCATATCAGTTCCAAACGTTCGTATGAGCTAACTCGCCAGCTGAAGAAGGAGGGGGCCGAGACGCAGTTGGCTGTCGACCAGTTTCATGCCCGTATGCTACTGATAGAAAGCAAACTGTTGGAAAATGATCAATTGATCGGGGAGAAAGAGCGTGCGATAGCCTGCCTGTTAGGTGTCTTTCCGTTTGAAATCAGGCGTATGAGTTTTGAAGAGCTGCGTCAGATCCCTTTCCCGCTATCAGACGGTGTTCCGGCGAACATGCTGACCTTACGTCCCGACGTACGGGCCGCCGAGATGGAATTGCTGGCTTCAAAGGCGGATGTAATGGCGGCTAAAGCAGCCTTCTATCCTTCGTTGGTGTTGGGTGCGGGAGGCGGCTTCAATAGCTTTGATCTTGGCAAATGGTTCACAGCGCCTGCTTCGCTGGTTTACGATTTGGCAGCAGGAATTACTGCACCAGTCTTCCAGCGGAACCAGATTCGTTCGATGTGGAACGAGGCGCGTGCTTCGCAACGGATTGCCTTGTCGCAATATCACGAAACGGCCTTGAAGGCCTATACGGAAGTATTGGATTTGTATTGTGCCGGTCTAAACCAAGTGGAGCGTGTCCGCCTGAAAGAAGTGGAGACCGTAGCTCACCAACGTTCGGTCACCAATGCCAATGAACTTTTCAAATTGAATTATGTCGGCTTCCTCGAAGTGCTCTCTGCCAATGAACGTTATCTGGATAGCGAATTGGAACGTATCGACATCATCACCGATCTTTGCCGGAAAAAGATCCTTCTCTACCGGGCGTTGGGCGGTGGTTGCTAAAGCTTTTAGACGAAAAGACGGATGTAGAAGGTTTGCATCCGTCTTTTTGGTTATCATGGAATTTTTGTTTCATCCAGATGAAACTTTTTATACTTTTGCATCGTTCTTAAAAATTGAAATGAGAAATGGAACATGCTCCTAAGATTAACAAAGTAGAGGTCCGTACTTTGCAGATGGCGGACTACCGACAATTATCTCAATCTTTTACAAGAGTTTATTCAGACGGCTCGGATGTGTTTTGGACACGTGAGCAAATCAAGAAGTTAATCACTATTTTCCCGGAAGGGCAGGTGGTTACGGTCGTGGATGATAAGATCGTGGGGTGCGCCTTGTCTATCATCGTCGATTACGACAAGGTAAAGAACGACCATACTTACGCCTTTGTTACTGGAAACGAAACCTTTAATACGCATAATCCAAAAGGCAATATCCTGTATGGAATAGAGGTCTTTATCCATCCCGATTACCGGGGCCTGCGTTTGGCACGGCGTATGTATGATTATCGGAAGGAATTGTGTGAAAGCCTGAACTTGAAAGCGATTATGTTCGGCGGACGTATCCCGAATTATCATAAATATGCGGATACGATGCGCCCGAAGGAATATATTGATAAGGTCCGTAAAAGAGAAATTTATGATCCGGTGCTGACTTTTCAAATATCGAATGATTTCCATGTTCGTAAAGTGATGACGAATTATTTGCCGAACGATGAGGAATCCAAACATTATGCAACCCTGCTGCAATGGGACAATATCTATTACCAGCCGACTCCGGAAATCGTTTCGACCAAGACGACCGTCCGCGTCGGTCTTGTCCAGTGGCAGATGCGACCTTACAAGGGGCTCGATGACGTGTTCGAACAGGTGGAATTTTTCGTGGATGCCGTATCTGACTATAAGAGTGACTTCATCCTTTTCCCCGAATACTTCAATGCCCCTCTGATGGCTAAGTTCAACCACATGAGCGAGTCGGAGGCGATCCGCGAGCTGGCGAAATATACGGACGAGATGCTGAACCGCTTCATCAACTTGGCGATCAGCTACAACATCAATATCATTACCGGGAGCATGCCGTTGATCAAAGACGACGGGTTGTACAACGTCGGTTTCCTTTGTCGCCGCGACGGTAGTTATGAGACGTACGAGAAAGTGCATATCACGCCCGATGAAGCGAAGAGCTGGGGACTTTCCGGCGGTAAGATGGTGCAGACTTTCGAAACGGACTGTGCCAAGATCGGTGTCCTGATCTGCTACGATGTCGAATTTCCGGAACTGTCGCGTATCATGGCGGACCAGGGAATGCAGATTCTGTTTGTGCCCTTCCTTACCGATACGCAGAACGCCTATTCGCGTGTCCGTGTTTGTGCGCAGGCACGTGCGATCGAAAACGAATGCTTTGTCGTCATAGCCGGTAGTGTCGGTAACTTGCCCCGTGTCCATAACATGGATATCCAGTATGCGCAGTCCGGTGTCTTCACTTCCGTGCGATTTTGCTCCCGACAGACGGGAAAAGGGCGGAGGCGACCCCGAATACGGAAATGATCTTGGTGTCGGATGTGGATCTCGATTTGCTGAACGAATTGCATACGTACGGAAGTGTCCGTAACTTGAAAGATCGCCGGCACGACCTGTATGAAGTGAAGATGAAGCGGAAGTAGCAGAAAGGTGGCGAATAGGTTCCTTGTTTTGTCATTTTGTTGTGATTCGCAAGACTTTTAAGATGTTTTATAAGTAGCACGCTTTTGATGGTGGGAGAAAAATGTTATATTTGTAGACAAATGACTTCAAAATAACATTCAATAACCCTTCCTAAAAAGTATTTGCTTATGATTAAAAGAAGATTACTATCGTACGACATTCCGCAATTGACAAAAGTATTTAAAAAAGATTTTCCCCAACTGGTAACGATGGCGGAAGAGAGTGAGAGCGCAGCGCTTTTTAAAGAAGCCTTGCGCTCTTTTGTTTTTTCCCGCATCGACAGGACGGTTGGCGGGAGCAATATGGGAAATGCCGTGGCGAAGCGTATTCTTCTGTTGATCGAACATGACGGTATGATGGTCTCCGAGCTTTCGACAGGTGAGGAGATGCCGGTACGGACGATTACCTGCCTGTGGCAGTTCCTGGCCGGGAAGCTGGAGGAAGATGTTTCGCCGGACTTCTTTATCGACCTGTACCGGCAATTCGAATTGCTGGAGAAGCCGGAGGAAATCGTTCCGGACCGTTCGCTTGTCAAACGGCAGATGAACCGTTGGCCGACCGGGCTGGACGAGGAGGTGATGGCGATCCGTCACTCCAACAAGGAGCGGATCATTGCCGGGTTGATACGTAAGATCGAACGGCGTCATGCCCCGACCTCTCGGTTCCAGTTTACGGAAGGGATGAGCTATGCCGAGAAATACGTCAAAGTGCAGGAATGGTGGAATACCGGCCGTTTCCATCTTGCGATGGCTTTCAAAAGCCCGACGGAACTGAACTATTTCCTTGGCGGTTCCCTGTCGGCTGGAACGATGGACCTGTTGGCACGTGCTCGTAAGAAAGGCATGCCGTTTTTTGTGACTCCTTATTACCTTTCCCTGCTGAACACGAATACAAGCGGATATGACGACGCTGCCATCCGCTCTTATATCCTTTATTCGGAAGAACTGGTCGATACATATGGCCGGATCAAGGCGTGGGAGAAAGAAGACATAGTCGTGGCCGGACAGCCGAATGCTGCAGGATGGTTGTTGCCGGAAGGACACAACATACACCGCCGGTATCCGGAGGTGGCGATCCTGATCCCCGATTCGATGGGGCGTGCCTGTGGCGGGCTGTGCGCTTCCTGCCAGCGGATGTATGATTTCCAGAGCGAGCGCTTGAATTTTGATTTCGAATCTTTGAAACCAAAGGAAACATGGGATAAGAAACTGCGTCGGTTGATGCGCTATTTTGAAGAGGATGCGCAGCTTAGGGATATCTTGATTACTGGAGGCGACGCGTTGATGAGTCAGAACGCGACGCTCCGCAACATACTTGATGCCGTCTATAAGATGGCGGTCCGGAAACGAAAAGCCAACGAGAGTCGTCCCGAAGGGGAGAAGTACGCTGAGTTACAACGGGTCCGCTTGGGTTCTCGCCTGCTTGCCTACTTGCCTCTCAGAATCACGGACGAACTAGTCGGCATCTTGAGGAGTTTCAAAGATAAAGCCTCACGTGTCGGTGTTACGCAGTTTATTATCCAGACACATTTTCAATCCCCGTTGGAGGTCACGCCGGAAGCAAAAAAGGCGATCGAGGCGATTCTCTCCGCCGGTTGGATCATCACCAACCAGTTGGTCTACACCGTTGCCGCTTCTCGGCGTGGACATACGGCAAAACTTCGTCAGACGTTGAATGCGATGGGGGTGGTGTGCTATTACACTTTTTCGGTTAAGGGTTTTCACGAGAACTATGCCGTGTTCGCTCCTAATAGCCGTTCTTTACAGGAACAGCAAGAAGAGAAAGTTTTCGGCCTTATCCCCAAAGAGAAGCAGAAGGAACTGTATCGGCTGATCCGCTATGAGCGACCCTTAGGAAAGAAATTGTCCGGTTTTTTGAAAGAGAACCGTCTTCTTTTTGCTGCCACCGACCGCAGTGTGTTGAATCTTCCAGCCATCGGCAAAAGCATGACTTTTCGGACGGTCGGTTTGACAGCAGAGGGAAAGCGTATCCTGAAATTCGACCACGACACCGGACGCCGTCACAGTCCGATTATCGATCGGATAGGAGAAGTCTACATCGTCGAGAACAAGTCCGTCGCCGCCTACCTGCGCCAATTACAGGATATGGGTGAAGATGTGCGGGAGTATATTAGTATTTGGAATTATTCCGAGGGGAGGACTGAACCTCGTTTCAGTATTTACGAATACCCCGACTATCCATTTGATGTTACAGAAAAGATGACAAATCTTGAGCTATAAAACGAGTAATTATTATCTTTGTTCGTGCTAAACCAATATAAAATGATACAGAACGAAAGAGAAATACGACACGAGTATGTGTTACAGGCTGTTCGTCAGATGATGACAGCCGCTCGGACAGCTCCGAAAGGGAAAGGCATCGATATTATTGAAGTGGCGATGGTGACGGATGAAGATATCAAACGCCTTTCCGAAGAGCTTGTCATCATGTCCGGCGAAACCGGTTTAAAATTCTTTTTGCGTGATGCTGACAATATTCTTCAGGCTGAAGCTATCATGATTGCTGGTACACGCCAGCAGGTTCAGGGTTTGAATTGCGCGCACTGCGGGTTTCCGACTTGTGTGGAGAAGCCGGAAGCCGTCCCTTGTGCGATTAATTCGGTGGACTTGGGCATTGCGGTCGGTTCGGCTTGTGCCACGGCGTCGGATTTGCGCCTGGATACACGTGTGATGTTCAGTGCCGGTATGGCTGCACAGCGTTTGGGAATGTTGGGCGACTGCAAATGTGTGATGGCGATTCCGGTAAGCGCGTCCTCGAAAAACCCGTTCTTCGATCGAAAAACCAAAACAGAGTAAGTCATGATAAAGTTTGATAACAAACTCGAACTGCGGTACTACTTCAATGATAAGTCAAACTACATGGATGCCATGATCAAACATCGTTCAGAAAAGGAGGTACTCTCGCTTGTTCGGACGTTAGCAGACATGTTGGATATCAAAATGACTGTCTATTGCGAGTCTTTTGCCCAACAGGAGGGCTTTCGCGAAATCTGGTCGGTGGCAGGTGAAAACAGCCGCCTGATCTCTGTTCTCCTTAACTTGTTCATGCAGGTATGGACGCGTCCGTCCCTTTTGGTCGGTGGACAACCGGTTGTGGACCGTTCGGTGACCGACGAGGAAAAGATGCAGCGCGAAATTGCCTTATTGCGTAGTAATTTGAGAAAAAAAATGCCCGGTATTACCGTGACGCGCGAGTTGGTGGAACTGCTCAGTGCATCGCCGCGTTTTTGTAAATGCAAATCGAACTTTTACGAAGCTGTACGCGGTTATCCGAAGGTGACAAAGTTCACTTTACGCGAACTGAACGAAAATAACCGCAGCCGTTCGGGATCGTTGGAGGTCAAACGCGAACAGTTTGACTATTACATCCTCCGTTCCGACGAATTGCCTCCTGTTAAAGACAACAAAGCAACGATAGAAATCATCTCACCTGTGCTGAAAGATGCCCGTTACCGTTGGAAAGGCATCTACAACAAGGGCGGCGAGACAATCGACTTTTACATGTGCGACGAAGATTTCAAGAAAGATATGTTCGATGAAAAGATTGCCTTCAAGAGCGGTATGTGTATAGATTGTGTGCTAGAGATACAACGGAAGATGAGTGAACTAGGTGAAGTGGTTAACATCAGCTACACGGTCGAGACGGTGATCCGTACCCGCTTCGATAAGATGGAAATCATTACGCCGCAAGGGAAACGCCACCTCAGGAAGCTCGAAGCTGAGAAAAAGCAGTTGACGCTTGATCTTTTCGGATAATAAACCGTCTTTTCGTCCGTGAATTGACAGTTTTATAATCTTAAAAAATGGAATGTTTTTTATGTCTCCAAAACGTCCATGTAATTAATAAATAAGAGAATGGTAAAAGCAAAAACGGTATATGTTTGCTCCAACTGTGGGGCTGACTCTCCGAAATGGATCGGGAAATGTCCTTCCTGCGGGGAGTGGAACACGTATGTTGAGGAGATCGTGGTAAAGGAACCGGTCGGAAAGCGGGCACTTTATGGCGTTTCGGATGGTGGCAAAGTGCGTCCCGTCCTGCTTCGAGATATTACTTCTGAAGAGGAGACGCGTGTCGACCTCGGAGACCGGGAGTTGAACCGTGTTCTTGGCGGCGGTCTGGTAAAAGGATCACTGGTCTTGATCGGCGGGGAACCGGGTATCGGGAAATCGACCCTCGTCCTGCAAACCGTTTTGGGGTTGAAGGGACTCCGCACGCTTTACGTCTCCGGCGAGGAGAGCAGTCGCCAGTTGAAACTCCGTGCCGACCGCATCGCGCACGAGAATCCAGATTGTTTCATTCTCTGTGAGACCAATCTCGAACAGATATTCGTACAGACCAAGAACGTTCAACCCGACCTCTTGATTATCGACTCGATACAAACCATTTATACGGAGGTGGTCGAATCTTCTCCCGGAAGTGTTTCGCAGGTACGCGAGTGCAGTGCGGCTATTCTGAAATATGCGAAGGAGAGCGGCACACCTGTTCTTCTGATCGGCCATATCAATAAGGAAGGGAGTATTGCTGGGCCGAAGGTGTTGGAACATATCGTTGACACCGTGCTTCAATTTGAGGGCGACCAGCATTATATGTATCGTATCCTCCGCAGCATCAAGAACCGTTTCGGAAGCACAGCGGAATTAGGTATTTACGAGATGCGCCAGGATGGTCTTCGCGAAGTCAGTAACCCTTCTGAACTACTCCTAACGCAGAATCATGAGGGATTGAGCGGCGTGGCGATCGCGGCTGCGATTGAGGGCATCCGTCCCTTCCTGATCGAGACACAGGCGTTGGTGAGTTCTGCTGTCTATGGGACGCCTCAGCGTAGCGCGACAGGATTCGATCTTAGGCGTATGAACATGTTGCTCGCGGTGCTCGAAAAGCGTGCCGGATTTAAGCTGGTTCAGAAAGACGTCTTTTTGAATATTGCCGGTGGGCTGAAGGTGAATGATCCGGCGATCGACTTGGCGGTGATCAGTGCAATTCTTTCTTCTAGCCTCGACATTTCGATCGAGCCGGGTATCTCGATGTGTGGCGAGGTGGGGCTTTCGGGAGAGATCCGTCCGGTGAACCGTATCGAGCAGCGCATCCTAGAAGCGGAAAAATTGGGTTTCTCGCGCATTATCATCCCGCACAATAACCTGAAAGGTTTCGACACATCCAAATGCAAGATGCAAATCGTGCAAGTGCGCAAGGTGGAAGAGGCTTTCCGGCAATTGTTCGGATAAGTTTATATGTATATGAATAAAAGTGTTGTTTATCTATTTGTAAGTGTTTTCTTCTTGTTTACAAGCTGCGAGTATCGGCTGGGGGAGAATTTTATGGATTTTGAAAAGTGGCAGGCTGATTCGGTTGCGATGAGTGTGGACTTCTATGGTCCGTTTATCCATGATTTGGAAAACAAAATCTTTGTGGTGGAACATAGTGGTAATGCTGCTTGCCAAATCAGTCCGTTGCCCGGATTTGAGGTTGAGAAGCAGATCGTCCGCATTGGAGAGATGGAATGGGAAAGCGATGGGACACGATGTGATTTCATGCTGGATGTGGATCTGATTCCGAATGGCTCTTATGAGTTGTCGTGTGAGGTTTTCGCCCGGACGAATAATGGGACGGTTGCCGGACAGGTCGGGGTCGAGCGATATGTGGAAAAGCGTAGTTGGCCCCTCAAGATAAACGCGCGTACCGAGTCGGAGTTCTCTTTGCGGCATCGTGTGAATGAAGAAGGACTGATCGAAATATTTTGGGAGGTAGACGGGGCACTCCGTGCCGGATTCGACCATTACCAGATAGAGTTCAGTACGATTGACGAGAATGCTCATTCAACCTATATCACGCAAAGGTCGGATTTCGACAAATGTTTTTATACCGATAAGCGATATGCTGGGGAGAAGGGGGAATATAAGGTCTATATTTATTTCAAGTCGGAAGCCGACCGTCCCCGTTCGCTTGGATCGCTTGATTTGGAGCAAGCTGAACCAGAGGTGCAGGTAGAATATATGAAGGAAGATCGCATACGCTTGTCCTGGACATATCCTTACCGTTCGGCAGTCGATGTCGTCTATGGTGGTGAAATCGTGGCGGAGAAGGTGACGGACGGCATTGCGGAATTTTCTCTTGCCGGGCAGGAAGAGCGTGTGGTTGAATTGCGTTTTTCTCCCGTCGGTGACTGGGGTTATAAGAATGCGAATTATTCGTTTAACCTCGAAAACTGTCCGAATATATGAAAAAGGTATTGTTATTTATAGCCATTCTGTTCTTTTTCGACCGTTTCGGGCAGGCTCAGTCGTTGACAATCGAATATAATATCGGTCACGGTTCGTATCAGATGTCCGATATGAAAGATATATTGAAAAATCAGATGCTTCCTGTTACCAATGCACAGGTTACAGATAATTTCCCCGGTTATGTGACGCAGGATGCCCGTGTCGGAGTCGAATGGCGGCGCCATCATGTGGGATTTCTTTTTAACTATATGAATACGGCGGGCAAGAATGGAGTAACGGATTATTCCGGCTCTTGCGACTACAAGTTGCGTAACAAAGGATATAAGCTCGGTGCTTTTTACCACTTCTGTCTGGTGAAGGAAAAAGTCAGTATCTTTACATTCGAGCCGTATGTGGGGCTCTCGACAGGTTTTGTGCTGAACAAGGTGAACGAGATAAACCGCCTGTTCGTCGAGTCCGACCCGGAAGTTGGATACCGGAAGGATAATACTTTTTCCGGCAGGAACTTCTTTGTGGAGCCTACTTTTGGCATCAAGTTTAGCCTATGCCGCTATGTTGCATTAAACATGAGTATCGCTTATGAATGGGATGCTGTGATGCAGAAGTGTCAGAGTCGGAATCCAGATTTTCCATCGACTTTCAAAGTGGATTGGAGCGGATACAGGGCACAAGCCGGTTTGATTTTTTGTTTGAATTTAAAGAAGTAACAATGATACAAGAATTACAACTCCGTATATTGCCTGAAGAAGCAGTCAGCGAACAGTCGCTGAAGCAGGTGGTGGCTCGCGAGACGGGAATATCTGTCCCGTACATCCACACCGTTCGGGTACTAAAACGTTCTATCGATGCACGTCAGCGTACGATCTATGTGAATGTAAAACTGCGTGCTTTTATCAATGAGCAGCCAGATGAACCAGAATTTCAATTGGTGGAATATAAAGACGTATCAGCAGGGAAGCCTGTCGTGGTGGTAGGAGCGGGGCCGGGTGGTTTGTTTGCCGCTCTTCGTCTGATTGAGCTCGGCTTACGTCCGATCGTGATCGAACGTGGAAAGAACGTGCGCGAACGTAAAAAGGATATCGCTCTGATCAGCCGTGAGCATAAGGTGGACGAAGAGTCCAACTATAGTTTCGGTGAAGGGGGAGCCGGTGCCTATTCTGACGGCAAACTTTACACTCGCAGCAAGAAACGGGGTTCGGTTGACAAGATTCTGAATGTCTTTTGCCAGTTCGGGGCGAGCACTTCGATTTTGGCGGACGCCCATCCGCATATCGGTACGGACAAGTTGCCGCGCGTGATCGAGAATATCCGCGAACAGATTATCCGCTGTGGTGGGGAGGTCCATTTCGAGACACGAATGGATGCCTTGGTCATCCGGAACGGGGAAGTCGTAGGTGTCGAAACGAATACGGGCGAGAACTTTCTGGGACCGGTCATCCTGGCAACCGGTCATTCCGCCCGGGATGTGTATCGCTACCTCCATGACCGGCAAATCCCTATCGAAGCCAAAGGCATTGCTGTCGGCGTCCGTTTGGAACATCCGCAGATGCTGATCGACCAGATACAATATCATCGTAAGGAGGGCAGAGGAAACTATCTGCCGGCAGCCGAATATAGTTTTGTGGCGCAAGCCGGCGGACGGGGAGTCTATTCTTTTTGTATGTGTCCAGGCGGTTTCGTCGTCCCGGCGGCAAGTAGTTCCCGCCAGGTGGTAGTCAATGGAATGTCTCCTTCCAATCGTGGTTCCCGCTGGGCGAATTCCGGCATGGTGGTGGAGATACGCCCGGAAGACTATTCCGAATTGATGAAACACGAAGAAATGGCGGTCAGCAAGGATTCGCCGCTCGCTTTGATGGCTTTCCAAGAACGTTTGGAAGAACTTTGCTGGCTGAACGGCGGGATGAAGCAAACCGCCCCTGCACAGCGGATGGTTGATTTCGTGAATAAGAAAAACTCTTTCGATCTTCCCGAATCCTCTTATACGCCCGGTCTGCTGGCTTCCCCGTTGCATTTCTGGATGCCGGAGTTCGTCACCGGCCGCTTACGTGAGGGCTTCCGCCATTTCGGTAAAGTCTCCAGAGGCTTCCTGACCAATGACGCGGTGATGATCGGGGTGGAAACCCGGACCTCTTCGCCCGTCCGTATCCTGCGCGACAAGGAAAGCTACCAGCATATAACCTTGAAAGGTCTTTTTCCTTGTGGAGAAGGCGCCGGCTATGCAGGCGGAATCGTCTCTGCTGCTATTGATGGTGAACGGTGTGCGGAAGGGGTTGCCGGATATTTATCCCTTGTTTAAAGCATATATGTTAATAAGTAAACAACTGATTCCATTCAAATGTTATTTTGCATAATGAAAACAGTGGGATAAATACGTTGGTTTTACAGGATGCGAGGACGGAGTACGTTTTCTGTTTGTGACAGGACTGGGCATTTGATCTGTTTTCGTATCTTTGTAGCGTAATGCTTTTACGTTATGAGGAAAACATACTTGATCACTCTTTTGCTTTGTTGCTTTAGTGCCTTGCTGAATGGGGCTGTTTCACCTTTTTCTTTTTCTTCTTTAAAAATGGAAGAAGGTTTGTCGCAGCTTTCCGTCTTGAAAATACATCAGGATAAGAGCGGTTTCATGTGGTTTGCCACGCGTAACGGCTTGAATCGTTATGACGGTAATTCTTTTGTCGTGTATAAACATAGTAATGGCGACTCATTAAGCTTGTCCAGTAATCATGTGACAGCATTGGCTGAAGATGACCGTGGAAACTTGTGGGTAGGCACGATGAACGGTCTGAACCGGATGGATTTGAGGGTGGATCGTGTATATTCTCTCAACGATATGGCTGCTTATAAGCAGTCTCCCCTTTATCATACGTGGATTTCAAGCTTGTATGTGGATAGACAAAAGCGTTTTTGGGTTGGAACAAATAAAGGTCTATACTTGTATGATTATGAGAATGATTCGTTTATCTTGAACGACTTGGAGGGAGAACTGCCACGTGACCAGATTATGGTTATCAACGAAGACCATGATGGCAATCTGTTAGTCGGAACTTTACAAAACGGACTTTATATCTGTGACAGTAAGTTGAATCTCTTGTCTCATTATTTTAAAAATACGACTCCCTTTTCATTAACGGATAATAATATATCTGCTATCCATGAAGACAGCGAAGGACGTCTGTGGGTGGGAACCCGTTCGGGTGGATTGAACCGGATCGACACGGAGACAAATGCTGTTACGCATTATACTGCTTGGAACGGCAGACTGGGAAATAATTCGGTTCGTACAATCAATACTTATAATGGTCAACTAGTGGTCGGAACTTTTAACGGATTAAGTCTTTTGAACTTGGTGGACGGTTCATGTACGACCTATACGAATTTTGACGAACAAAAAGGAGGCCTTAGTCATTTTTCCGTCTTTTCTGCTTTCGTAGATAATGCGAATACGTTATGGATTGGCACATACGCTGGAGGTGTCAGTTACAGTAATCCTTTGAACAGCCGTTTTACTTTTTACGATTTGCAGGGTGGTTCAGACAAGCTGTTTGGAATCTTTGCCACGATGGCCTATCAGCCGGACCATACTTTGTGGATTGCTTCGGAAGGGCGAGGCCTACTTTCACTGGATTTGAATACAGATATGTTTGAACGTTTCCTGCTGGATGCTCGGCCGAATGCTCTGAATGATCGGAATATTATCAAATCTCTGTTTGTGGAGGGTGATTTCGTTTGGTGCGGAACGCAGAAAGGCACTTTATACCGATTCGATACCCGGACAAAGAAATTCTCTCTTTTTTATACTTTTCATAAGGAGGTTAGTATTTATACGATCACGCGTTGCAGTGATGGTGCATTGTGGTTGGGAACGACAGACAACACGGGAATTGTCCGTGTGTTTCCGGACGGCAGGATCGCTCCGTCGGATTCAGTTTTCGCCTTGTTGCCAAGTGTACGCAGTTTCCTGGAGATACGGGACGGTGTTTATTTGGTAGGTATGCATACCGGCGGACTGGCGCTCTACGATTCCCATACGCATAAGTTGATAAAATATAATACTCGTGAGGAAGGTTCCCGGAAGTTATACAACGACCAGGTAAGTAATATCGTAAAGGATAGGGAGGGGCGAATCTGGATCGGTACTTTCGGTGGAGGTTTTTGTCGCTTTGACGAAGAAAAAGGCATTATGGAGTGGTTGACGGCCGTCGAGGGGCTGAGCGACGATAATATCAATTCGATAATTCCCGGAGACGACGGGAAACTTTGGATCAGTACCGGTAACGGTATTTCTGCCTACGATCCTGAATCGCGCCAGTTTACCAATTATATGGGTAGAAGCGAGATCCCAGTTAATGAATTCAGCATGAAAGGCGGCATCAAATTGCCCGGTGACCGAATCTATTTCAGCGGAAGCAACGGCCTTGTCTCCTTTTACCCTGAACGGTTGATAGAAAACCGTTTTATACCTCCGGTCGTACTGACCTCTTTTACGGTTAACAATAAACCGGTTGTTCCCGGCGACCCTTCGGGGTTGCTCGATAAAGTTCTTGATTATACGCAGGCGATAGATCTTGATTATAATCAGAATAACTTCTCTGTTGGGTATGCCGCTTTAAACTATCTTTATCCGAATCAGAATAAATATGCTTATATGCTAGAAGGGTATGATACGGACTGGAATGATGCTGGTTCTCGAAAGGAGGCTTTCTATACGAACTTGAAACCGGGAGATTATGTTTTTCGTGTTCGCGCCTCCAATAACGACGGTCTTTGGAACGATGAAGGGCGGTCGTTGTCGATTCATATTCGGACTCCATTCTGGCAGACCTGGTATGCCTATATGTTGTATCTGTTGATTATAGGTGGCATCCTTTATGTGGTCTGGTATTATCTGCATATGAAACGTAAGCTGGAACAGGACCTGGTCGAAAAGCAGAAGGAGCAGCAGCGGCAGGAGGAGTTCCATCAGTCCAAAATACGCATGTTTACCAATTTTTCGCATGAATTGCGTACACCGTTGATGTTGATCCTGTCTCCTTTGGAAGAGGTGTTGCAACGGGTAGATATGAACCCGAACTTGAAAGGTTCGTTGCGTCTAGTCTATGGAAATGCCCAGCGTCTTTTGTTGCTGGTGAACCAGTTAATGGATCTGAGGAAGAACCAGAGTGGCAACCTGCAACTACGTGTTTCGCATAATGATCTGTATCTGTTTACGCAGGAGATATATATTGCCTTTAATCAGATTGCGGTCAAGGAACGGATTACCTTTCGTTTGGAATCCGATGAGTCGGGAATAGATGCGTGGTTCGACCGTGTTTTATTGGAGAAGGTATTTTTCAATCTTTTGTCGAACGCTTTCAAACATACGGCTCCGGATGAGTCGATAACCATTCGTTTGCAATTGTTCTCAGTTGCCGGATTGCAGGAGCAATTTCCCGGCAGGATAAGTGGGGAAGTTCGGGGGACTTCTCGATATGTTTGTCTGTCTGTAGAAGACACAGGGAAAGGGATAGACGATTCCGACAAGTTTCATATATTTTCCCCTTTTTACCAGGGAACGGATGAAAGTGAGTCGAATACGGCTGGAACTGGTATAGGGTTGAGTCTGGTACTCTCTATCGTGAAATTGCATAAAGGGGTTGTATGGGTAGAAGACAACAAACCAAAAGGGGCTGTATTCCGTGTCTTGATTCCGGTAAACCGCGAAGCATATGCTCATGAGCAATTTGCAGAAGATGACTCTTCTGCGAGGAATCCCTATGGAGGAATTGAAGTAGCTGAGGATGAATCCAAAGTCCCTGACAATATGCAGGAACAGCTGCCTGTTTCCGGTCAGCGTTATACCTTGTTATTGGCCGAAGATAATCCGGATGTCCGTCGGTATATCTGCAAACATCTCGAACCTTATTTCGATGTGCTTGAAGCGGAGAACGGGGTAGATGCTTTCAATAAAATTGCAGAAACCTTGCCGGATCTGGTGGTAAGCGATATTATGATGCCGAAAAAAGACGGCTTGCAACTTTGTTCGGAGATCAAGCAGGATTTGCGGACCGGACATATCCCGGTTATCATCATTACGGCGAAATCGATGGTGATGCATATCAAAGAGGGATTTCAGTGTGGTGCGGACGATTATATCGTGAAGCCTTTCAATATGGAGGTCCTGCTGTGTCGTATTCGGAATATCTTGGCTTCTCGTGAACGGTTGAAGGAATTGTATGGGAAAAAATTTTCGTTGGAGTCATTGGGTTTCGAGACGACATCGGCGGACGATACATTTATGCAAAAATTGTTCGGGGTGATTGAGCAGAATCTTTCCAATCCGGGGTTGAATGTGGAGATTCTATGTAAAGGAGTCGGTATGGGACGTGCCAACTTCTATAGGAAGCTGAAAGCGATAACCGACCTTTCGCCGGTGGATTTGATCCGTAACAAACGTCTTGAGATTGCTGCAAGAATGCTGCTGGAAACGGATATGAACATATCTGAAGTTTCTGCCAATATCGGTTTCAATTCCCATGCTTATTTTGCTACTTGTTTCAAAGCGATGTACGGCATGTCGCCGACCGAATATGTGCAACAAAATAAAAAAAATCTATATCATGTATAAATTATTACTTTATGTTATTTTTTTGTTATTTTGCCAATGCAAGAGAGATCATTCTTTAAAGGAAGAAGTGACGGATTTACTCCGAACTGAAATTGTTATTCGTGGAGATAAAGCCTTGGCAGAAGAACCTGTGACCATTACTGCATATAGAGCGGAAAGGAGTGCCGGAGGGATTCATGATTTCTACTCCGAAGGCGATTATTGGTGGCCCAATCCGATAAATCCGGATAGTGCCTATATACGTCGGGATGGGCAGACAAATCCCGATAACTTTGTTGCTCACCGTCATGCCATGATCCGCTTCAGTTCGCTGGTTGGCGACTTGACCTCCGCCTGGCTGGTGACGAAAGACGAGAAATATATTCGGCAAGCGGTTAAGCATATCCGCGCCTGGTTCATCGCCCCCGAAACTCGGATGAATCCAGACCTGCAATACGCGCAGGCGATCAAAGGGATCGTGACAGGACGGGGGATCGGTATCATCGATACGATCCATCTCTTGGAGGTCGTGCAATCCCTTATCAAGATGGAAGAGGCCGGCGTTCTTGCTGTCGAGGATGTGGCTGGTAGCCGTACTTGGTTTTCCGATTATCTGAAATGGTTGACAACGCATCCTTACGGGGTAGACGAGATGAATGCTAAAAACAATCATGGAACTTGTTGGGTGATGCAGGTAGCCCAGTTTGCTAAATATACCGGCGATAAGGAGATTCTCGACTTTTGCCGGAACCGTTACAGGTCTGTTCTGCTTCCTTCACAGATGGCGGAGGACGGCAGTTTTCCGCTTGAACTGAAACGGACGAAACCGTACGGCTATTCCTTGTTCAATCTGGATGCCATGGCTACGATCTGCCATATTCTTTCGGACGGGGAAGATGATTTGTGGCAGTACTCGATGGACGACGGTCGCAATATGCAAAAGGCGGTTGCTTGGCTGTTCCCGTATATAGCAGATAAATCGAGCTGGCCTTTTGCCGAAGATGTCATGTTTTGGGATGAATGGCCGGTTGCCCAGCCTGCCCTTTTATTCAGTATTTGTAACACTTCTAATAGGACTTATCTGGAAATTTGGAAAAGTTTGGAACATTTTCCGACAAACGATGAGGTAATCCGTAACTTGCCGATCCGACATCCGTTATTGTGGCTATGAAAACGGTTTAAAAAATGAATCTATTTTCTTTCAATATTGTATCTATTTTCTGAAACCCGCTTTGAATGCGGGTTTTTAATTTTTTGCCAGAACTGAATTTTAAAGTAAAAGAGATAAATTTTAAATAGTTCGAAACCTCCATCTCATACATTTGCAACTAAAGAAAAACACAAAAAGTTTCAATCTTAATAACAATATTATGAATTACACGTACATGAAAGGTTGTGCTCTGTGCATGACATTGTGCCTGACTTCGGCTGCTCTGCCTGGCAGGGCGAATGCAGAAAGTTCGGCTATCGTGAATGAAGTCTTGCAGTCATCTGTTGTGAAAGGGGTGGTAAAAGACTCGAATGGTGAACCTCTGTTAGGGGTTAATGTCCTTGTAAAAGGTACGACAATCGGTGCCGTCACCGATATAGACGGAAACTTTTCTTTTGAAGCTCCTGCCGGTTGTACATTGGTTATCTCTTACATTGGATTTGAATCGCAGGAAGTAAAAGTAAAAGGCAATGCTCCTCTGAACATTATTCTGAAAGAAGATTCCGAAGCATTAGACGAAGTGGTAGTGGTCGGTTATGGCGTACAAAAGAAAAGTGACGTGACTGGAGCTCTTTCTTCTGTGAAAGGCGATGATCTGACAAAATTGTCCATATCACGTACCGATCAGGCTTTGCAAGGACAGATGGCCGGTGTGATGGTACAGAATAGTGTGGCTGCACCAGGTGAATCGCCTAACATTATTATTCGTGGCGGTAACTCCTTGAAAGGCGAAAATGCTCCGTTGGTTGTGATTGACGGTGTTCTCGGTGGTGACCTTTCTTTGATAGACCCGAATGACATTACTTCTATCGAAGTATTGAAAGATGCTTCTTCTACCTCTATTTACGGTTCCCGCGGAGCGAATGGTGTCATCATGGTGACGACCAAACGTGGGCAGACTGGTAAACCGACCGTTTCTTATAGTGGTTATGTTTCGCTTTCGCAGGTATCAAAGAAAATGGATATGCTGAATGGTCAGGAACTATATGGCTTATTGAAAGAAGCACAGGAGAAATATCCTACGACAGCATTGAAAATACCGGAGTGGATAGATCCTAATAACTTGAATAATACCGACTGGCAGGGTGAAGTGTTCCGTACGGCCCCTATCACGGGCCATTCGTTGTCTGTAAGTGGCGGAACAGAAACGACACGCTATAGTTTGTCTGGTAACTACTTGATGCATCAGGGTATTGTGAAGAACTCTGATTTCAATCGTGCCGGCATACGTGCCAATATCGAACAGAAACTGGGAAAGAAGGTGACGGTCGGAGCTCTTATCAATGCTTCCCGTTCGTCGTCTTCCAACGCCAGTGTCAATCAGATGAACGGTTCTGATGGTGGTGGTGTCACGTTCTCTGCTTTAGGTTTTGGGCCATTGGTCCCTGTCTACAAGGAAGACGGCAGCCTTAGCGGTCCGCTAAAGGATGGAGCACAGATGAATAATCCGGTAGCTCTGATTAATGATCAGGTTGTGGATAAATTCCGTAATTATTTTCAGGGTACTGCTTTTCTGGAATGGGAAATCTTGAACGGCTTGAAATTTAAGACAGCTTGGACTTACACATATAGCGACCGTAAACAACGCCAGTTTACTTCCGGAGAGAATCTTCTTTCTTATAAAGGGCAGGGATATGCTTACATGAACGATCAGGAAACCACAAACTGGCTTGGTGAAAACACGTTGACTTATTCCAAGACATTTAATAAAGATCACTCTTTGAATGTTGTTGCCGGTTTTACTGCTGAGGCTTCCGATTATTTCAACAATAACAGCAGTGGTAAAGGGTTCGACATCGAATCGCTTGGTTATTGGAATATGGGACTTGCCAATAGCAGTCTGTTGTCTGTCGCTTCCGGTGGAAACCATTCTGCCATTGCTTCTTGGTTGGGCCGTGTGAACTATGCTTATAAAGGTAAATATTTGGCATCTGTTAGTTTCCGTGCTGACGGTTCTTCCAAGTTTGCGAAGAATAATAAATGGGGATATTTTCCTTCTGCTGCTTTGGGATGGCGTATCAGTGAGGAAGATTTTATGAAAGACATTTCTTGGATACAGAACCTGAAACTGCGTGCCAGCTATGGTGAAACAGGTAGCCAGGCGATTACAGCCTATCAGTCGTTGGCTAGTTTCAGTACGACCAGTTATGTCCTGAACGGAAGTTCTGCAGTGGCTCTTGTTCCAGGTCGTGTACCGAATCCCGACTTGAAATGGGAAACAACTAAACAGACGGATATAGGCATTGATTTGAGCGTATTGGGCGGACGTATATCTTTGGTTGCGGATTATTATTATAAAAAGACAGTCGATCTGCATTATGACAAGATCCTTCCGTACTATACAGGTTATTCTTCACAGACACAGAACATCGGTAGTAAATCCAATAAAGGTTGGGAATTCTCTCTGAATACACAAAACTTAGTGGGTGACTTCAAGTGGTCTACTTCTTTGAATATCGCTTTGAATCGGGAAAAAGTGCTTGACCTTGGCGATGATGAATACTTTTATACAAATGGTTCCGGAGGTGCTTTGGGAGCTGGTTTCAATGAAACTGGTATTGTGAAGGTCGGTGAGCCGTTGGGGAACTTCTACGGATATGTCTTTGACGGTATCTATCAGAATGAGGCAGAAGCCAAGGCGTTGGGGCTGACAAAAGATGATGTCGGTAGCGTGAAGTTCAAGGATTTGAATGGTGATAACAAGATTACGACTGAAGACCGTACGATCATCGGTAATGCTAACCCGGACTTTATCTTTGGTATTGGTAATGACTTTTCGTATAAGAATTTTGATCTGAGCTTTATGTTTCAGGGAACCTATGGCAATGATGTCTATAATTTGTTGAAAGTGACTTTCAGCGAATTACCGAGCAACTCGAACAATACCGGAAATGCTTTTGCGTTTGTAAAGGATTCCTGGAGAGGTGAAGGAACTTCGAATACGCAACAGGCATTTAACAAGGGTGTGGGTCCGTCTTCATCTCGTTTTGTGGAAGATGGATCTTATATTCGCTTGAAAAATTTGACGTTCGGCTATACTCTTCCTAAATCAGTTACATCCAAATGGGGCATTTCTAACTTACGTTTCTATCTGAGCGGACAGAACCTATTTACAATTACCGGCTATTCCGGTTATGACCCTGAAGTCAGTTCCCGTACAGGTAACTATAACTTAGGTTTTGACGGTGGTAGTTATCCGGCAACCCGCTCTTATACCTTCGGATTGAATCTTACATTATAATTGAACCATTAATATAAAGACGAAAATGAAAACATATATATATAAAGCAGTTGCAGGGGTGTGCTCCCTGATGCTATTGATGAGTAGTTGCGAGTCTTTCTTGTCGGAAGAACCGAAAGATTTCCTCTCGCCTGAAAACTTACCGAACACGGAGGCTGAATGCAATATGCTGCTGATGGGATCGCTGTCTTATTGGCGTAGCAACAACTTCGAACGTCATATTAACTTTATAGCCGAAGCAACGACTGATGCTGTTGTCAGTGCTACAGCCAATAATGTGGCTCGCGATGAAATGAACTCTTTGACTTGGCAAAGCGATAACGAGAGCCTTTATAAGCCCTGGCAGCAATTTTATGCTTGTATCAATGCTTCTAACATCATGATCGAGAAAGTTCCGAATGCTTCGAAAGTTTCGGATGAGGTCAAGACACGTTATGTCGCAGCTGCCCGTTATATGCGTGCGATGTCCTATTTCTATCTGGTGCGTATCTTTAATGATGTTATTTATCTGGACACGCCGGTGAATGACTTTACCAGTGCGAATAACATGACAAAGACACCGGCTAAAGAAATATATAATAAGATTGTTGAAGATTTGGAATATGCAGAAGCCAATCTTCCCGTAAAATGGGATTCTGGAACGGAACGTCCGACTGTCGCTGCCGCCAAGTCTTTGCTTTCATGGGTTTATATCACGATGGCCGGTGAACAGGTTAAAGACAATACCATGTGGGCGAAGGCGGCTTCCAAAGCGAAGGAAGTCATTGATAATGCCGCTACTTACGGTATTAAGCTGGAAGAAAATTATGCCGATCTTTGGCTGGTCAACAATCGGTATAACAAAGAATCGATCTTTGCCCTGAATTTTGCAGATGGGTTAGGAGATAACCAGTGTGGAGCCGAGTGGCGTCCGACCAGTATCGGGTCCGAATCAGGATGGGGATTCTTTTATACGAAACAATCCTATATCGATAAATTTGATGATAAGGATAAACGGAAAGCCGCTACCTTCTTGACCGAAATTGTCAGTACAGTTGATAATAAAACCTATACGACTGAGAATTTCGGTAGTCCGTATCCACATGGAAAGAAATGGTGTGATGGAGGTCGTGAAAATTTCTCACAGCGTAACAAGCGTACGGATATGTACATTCCTATCATCCGTTATGCCGATGTCTTGCTGATCTTTGCCGAAGCGGAAAACGAAGCCAATGGTCCGACGGCTGCAGCTTATGATGCCGTGAATCAACTGCGTGTACGTGCCGGTTTGGATAACTTGTCCGGTTTGTCTAAAGAGACTTTCCGTCAGGCAATCCAAAAAGAATGGACGTTAGAGACGACACACGAACGGATCTATCGTTTCAATTTGGTTCGCTGGGGCACTTATCTGACGGTAATGAAGGAATATTTCCAGAAAAATTTTCCTGAAAAGGTGAAGAATGTAACGGAAGAACGGTTGTATTTCCCTTGTCCGGAGCATGATTCATTGATCAATCCGAATTTGTAAGAAAATTTTTGAGTAGGTTTAAATAATCTTGGGGTATGGAATGACTGATGATTTCATACCCCTTCTTATAACACAAAATGGACAAAATGAAACTGAAAATTCTTTTTTTTGTTTTTCTGCTTGTCTGTAGTTCCTGTGCTTTGGACAAGAGGGATATTATCAGTTCGAATTTTGATTTTGCCGATATACAGTTGAAACATGCATTCGTGGAAATGGATTCGGTTTATAAAAGTACGGACAAGCTGCTTGCCAATCCTCGCAATATCGATCCGAACGGTTTCCTGCGCATGGTGGCATCCCATGATTGGACAAGCGGTTTTTTCCCAGGCGAACTTTGGTATATGTATGAATATACTAAAGATGATTTTTGGAAGGAGAAGGCCAGGAAACAGACTGAACTGCTTGAACAGGAGAAATGGAATGGGAGTACCCACGATATGGGCTTTAAAATGTATTGTAGCTATGGTAACGGTTATCGGTTGACTCAGGATTCTGGTTATAAGGATATTCTGTTGCAGTCTGCCTACACCCTGATCAGACGTTACAATCCAAAAGTGGGTTGTATCCGTTCCTGGGATCATAACAGGGATAAATGGCAGTATCCCGTAATCATCGATAATATGATGAATCTGGAACTACTTTTCTGGGCTTTCCGTACGAATGGCGATTCCATTTTCTACCAGGTTGCAGTCGACCATGCCCGTACTACGATGAAGAATCATTTTCGTAAGGACTACAGTTCCTATCATGTTATCGACTATGATACGTTGACCGGCGCAGTCTTGCATAAAAACACCCATCAGGGGTATTCCGATGCTTCGGCTTGGTCGCGTGGACAAGCGTGGGGATTGTACGGCTATACGATGTGCTATCGAGAAACTGGATTGCCTGAATTTTTGGAACGTGCCAAACAAATTGCCTCTTATATTTTCTCCAATCCTACATTGCCGGACGATTTGATACCTTATTGGGATTATAATGCTCCAGGAATACCGGACGAGCCGCGTGATGTATCGGCGGCCACCGTTACGGCTTCTGCTCTTTACGAGTTGAGTATGTATGATGAAACGAATAGAACCGGATATGTGGATAGGGCTGATAGGATATTGGAAAATCTGACGAACCGTTATCGGGCAAGTGTAGGGAAAGACTGTGGTTTCCTGCTTTTGCATAGTACCGGTTCCAAGACTCACGGTTCGGAAGTGGATGTGCCGATCGTATATGCGGATTATTACTATCTGGAAGCCTTGTTGCGAAAAGCCAAATTGGAAAAAGAAGGAACTGCTCTCTTGTAAAATTAATTGAATTTTAAATTGAATATTAGAATATGAAGTACTTGTTTGTTGCATGCTTATTGTGTTTGTCCGTTCTGTCGGCTGTGGCGAAAGTGCCTGCTATGAATAAGATTCGGCTGACGAACAATTGGGAATATCTGAAAGGTGATTTGGGGGGAATCTGGGAGGCTGTACGTCCTGCCGCACCCGGCAGTTCGGAGGCGGTTCCCATCTGGCAGCCTGTTACGTTACCTCATTGTTTTAATGCCGAAGATGCTGTTGATCCGGACGTGAATTATTATGAAGGTCCGGGATGGTATAAAACTTTGCTGGCGATAGACAATCCCTATCGGAACGGGCGGATCGTACTCGATTTCGACGGGGCGGGACAGAAGACGGATGTCTATGTCTATACGACTCATGTCGGTAGCCATGTTGGCGGTTATGACAGTTGGAATGTCGATATTACGGATGCGGTAAAAGCATTTCTCGGCAGTAAAGATGCGGAACGTTTCAAAGGGAAAGTACCTTTGTCGATCCGTTGCGATAATTCACGTGATCTGGAAATGATACCATCCGATCTGGCTGATTTCAATATCTATGGTGGTCTGTACCGGTATTTGAACTTGGTGTACCTGCCTGAAGTTTCTTTTGAACAGATTCATTTGGAATCTTCCCTCTCTTCTAACTTGAAAGAAGGTATATTGAAGGTGAAAACTTCGTTTTATAATCCGGAAGATATAAGGAAGGCGGATGTGACCGTTTCCGTTTACGATGTGGACCGTAAACCAGTCTTCTCGAAAACACTGGAAGGAATACTTCCTTTGGGTGACCAGCTTTTAGCAAAGATGAAGATCAAGAATCCGGTATTGTGGGACGTGGATGTGCCACAACTCTATACTTGCGAGTTGACTGTAAAGACACCGGATCAGACTTTCACGACGGAAGAACGCTTCGGTTTCCGCCATACGGAGTTTAAGGACAAAGGTCCATTCTTCCTGAACGGCAAACATTTGCTGTTGCGAGGTACGCATCGCCATGAGGATCACGCTGGTGTGGCACAAGCCATGACGGAAGATATGATGCGTCGTGAAATGCGGATGATGAAAGATATGGGCGTGAACTTTATCCGTTTAGGACATTACCAACAATCTGAAATCATTCTGGACCTTTGCGACGAATTGGGCATTCTGGTATGGGAAGAAATTCCTTGGTGTCGGGGCGGTCTTGGAGGCGATGTCTACAAAAAACAAGCCCGTCGGATGCTTGCTAATATGATCGTCCAGCATCATAATCATCCGGCTGTCATCATCTGGGGGTTGGGTAATGAGAATGACTGGCCTAACGATTTCAATACGTTCGACAAGAGTGCGATCCGTGCTTTCATGAAAGAGTTGCACGACATGGCGCACCGTTTAGACGACACACGTATGACGGCGATCCGCCGGTGTGAATTTTGTAATGATATTGTTGATGTCTATTCACCTTCTATCTGGGCTGGTTGGTATCGGGGTGTCTTTACCGATTATAAATCGATCTCAGAACAGGAGATGCAGAAGGTAAAACACTTCCTGCATGTAGAGTGGGGAGGTGACAGCCATGCCCGTCGTCATTCGGAAGATGCTTTTTATAATCTGAAGAACATCGAGGCAGGAAAGGGCGGTGATGAACGTGCCGGCGATGCTTCCTTGTATGGTGGCGTTCCACGTGCTTCGCGCGATGGCGATTGGTCGGAAAGTTATGTGGTCCGTCTGATCGACTGGCATCTGAAAGAGCAGGAGACGATGCCGTGGCTGACCGGTACAGCCTACTGGCCTTTTAAAGATTTTTCGACTCCGGTCCGTCCCGACAATCCTGTCCCTTATGTCAATCAGAAGGGGGTGGTTGAACGCGATTTTACTCCGAAAGAAAGCTACTATGTGTTCCAGTCTTACTGGACGGAGAAGCCGATGATCCATATCTACGGTCATACCTGGCCGGTTCGCTGGGGTGGAAAAGATGACCGCAAGGAAATCTTGGTATATTCTAACTGCGACGAAGTGGAGCTTTTTGTCAATGGTGTGAGCCAGGGTGTGAAACGGCGTAATAGTCAGGATTACCCGGCTGCCGGGTTGCGCTGGAATTGTGTTTATCGGGAAGGCATGAACGAAATACGGGCTGTCGGTGTAAAGAAAAAGGAGAAGAAGGAGGTTTCTGATGTCATTCGTCAGGAATACCAGACTGCTAAATGGGATAAAGAAGCCGCTTGCCAAGTGAGCTTGCTTTCCGAAGAGGGAGATACGGCTTTGGTACAGGTACAACTGATCGATAAAAACGGCATCCGTTGTCTCAGCTCCAAAAAGCAGATTACGTTTGAGATTGCCGGAGATGGCAGCCTGATCTGCAATTTAGGAACTTCGACCGGTAGTCGTAAAGTACAGGCGTATAATGGTCGTGCCCTGATCCGTATCAAACGGAACGGGGGGAATAGCGTGGTTGCTGTTAAATCGGAAGGCCTGCCGACTGCATTCCTGGAATTGAAGAGTCCCAAGTAGGGGTAGGTCGTTTTTTGATTGTAAACTGGAAAAAAACGTAGAGACGGCCCGCCGTGTTTTAATTTACGGCGGGACTTTTTATCCGGGTTGCACTAAGTTAAAAGTAAGGGGTGGATTATAAACGGCTGCTTATTATAAAAAATAGGTGAGTGAATTGAATTGCTGGATGTCTGGATTATATTATATTTGCAAAAAGTAAATAAAGAACGAATGGATAATATGAAACCCCTGAACCCCATTCAGAAAACGGTTGTTGGCGTTCAGTTCCTTTTTGTGGCGTTTGGTGCGACTGTTCTCGTTCCTTTGCTGGTTGGCCTTGATCCTTCTACCGCCCTTTTTACTGCTGGTATCGGCACGTTGATCTTTCATTTGGTGACGAAAGGGAAAGTTCCTATTTTTCTGGGAAGCAGTTTCGCTTTTGTGGCGCCTATCATAAAGGCGACGGAATTGTATGGGTTGCCCGGTACGATGTCCGGCCTGGTGGCTGTGGGGACCGTCTATGGGTTGATGAGCTTGTTGGTCCGGTGGAGAGGAATCGGTTTTATTAAGCGGCTTTTTCCGCCGGTGGTGATCGGGCCGGTTATTATTCTGATCGGCCTCTCGCTGGCAGGCTCAGGTGTGAATATGGCAAAAGAGAACTGGCCGTTGGCGCTGGTAGCCCTGCTTTCCGCTATTCTCGCCTCTATGTTGGGCCGAGGAATGTTGAGATTGATCCCTATCTTCTGTGGAATCATCGTCGGGTATCTGACTGCGAGTCTGTTCGGCTTGATCGACTTCAAGCCTGTGATAGAAGCTCCTTGGTTTGCATTTCCGCAATTTGTAAAGCCTTCATTGTCGTGGGAAGCGGTTATTTTTATGATTCCGGTGACGATTGCTCCGGTGATCGAACATATAGGCGATGTGTACGCAATCAACGAGGTGACGGGCAAGGATTTCGTAAAAGATCCGGGACTTCACCGCACGATGTTGGGAGACGGCCTGGCATGTATCGTCGCCGGATTGATCGGCGGTCCTCCCGTCACGACCTATTCGGAGGTGACAGGAGCTATTTCGCTGACAAAGATTACAGACCCGGCCGTTATCCGTATTGCTGCCGTAAGCGGTATCGTCTTTTCTGTGTTTGGGAAGGTCAGCGCGTTGCTTAAATCGATTCCCGCCGCCGTGTTGGGGGGCATCATGTTGCTGCTGTTCGGGACGATTGCCGCTGTCGGCATCAACAGCTTGATCCAGAATCGGACCAATCTGGGCGACACTCGCAACCTGATCATCGTCTCATTGATCCTGACTTTCGGGATTGGTGGTGCTGCCATTGAATTTGGCGGTTTCACGATGGCCGGTATCGGGCTTTCGGCTTTACTGGGAGTCTTTTTGAACCTGGTGTTGCCTAAGAGCAAGACTCTACCGTAATTTTCAACTCTCAATTATCAATTAATTGTTACCTTTGTGCCGCTTTTTACATGAAGAAGCGGAAATATGTTTAATCAGTATTGGTAAAGGGGAATCTGTCTATGCAAAAATCTGACTGCATCATCGGTGTGGAGCATGTGTCTAAATTCTTTGGAGACAAGGCCGTATTGAATGATGTGAATTTGTCTGTCCGTAAGGGCGAGTTTGTAACCATTCTGGGGCCGTCCGGTTGCGGGAAGACGACATTGTTGCGTCTGATTGCCGGATTCCAGACTGCTTCTGAGGGTATAATAACCATTGCGGGAAAAGAAATTACGCAAACACCCCCTCATAAACGTCCAGTTAATACTGTATTTCAGAAATACGCTCTTTTCCCTCATCTGAATGTCTTCAATAACATCGCTTTCGGCTTGAAGCTGAAAAAACTTCCGGCTGTCGTGATCGAGAAAAAGGTGAAGCAGGCCCTCAAGATGGTAGGAATGACCGATTATGAGTACCGTGATGTGGATTCCCTTTCCGGCGGACAGCAACAACGTGTCGCGATTGCCAGAGCTATCGTGAACGAACCGGAAGTGCTCCTGCTGGACGAACCGCTGGCGGCTCTTGACCTCAAGATGCGCAAGGATATGCAGATGGAGTTGAAGGAAATGCATAAGTCTCTCGGAATCACCTTTATCTATGTTACTCACGATCAGGAAGAAGCACTCACCCTGAGCGATACGATCGTCGTGATGAGCGAAGGGAAGATCCAGCAGATCGGGACGCCTATTGACATTTATAACGAACCGATCAACTCCTTTGTCGCCGACTTTATCGGCGAAAGCAATATTCTGAACGGACTGATGATCAAAGATAAGTTGGTATCCTTTGCCGGGCATGAGTTCGAATGCGTAGACGAAGGTTTCGGCGAACGGACCCCGGTAGATGTCGTGCTCCGCCCGGAAGACATTTATATTTTCGAGCCGTCTGAAGCCGCCATGCTGACCGGGACGGTTACCTCTTCCATTTTCAAGGGCGTTCACTACGAGATGATGGTGCAGACGCCGGAAGGCTATGAGTTCATGGTACAGGACTACCATTGTTTCGATGCCGGGCAGGAAGTCGGTTTGCTGGTCAAACCATTTGATATCCATGTGATGAAAAAGGAACGTATCTGCAATACGTTCGAAGGAAAGATGGTGGATGCCACGCATGTGGAATTTTTAGGCTGTACGTTCGAATGCCGAGAGGTATCCGGCATTGACTCGGAAGCACCCGTGCAGGTCGAAGTAGATTTTGACCGCGTCATTCTGGAAGACAACGAGGAAGACGGCCGTCTGACCGGTGAAGTGAAATTTATCCTCTACAAAGGCAACCATTATCATCTGACGGTGTTTACCGACTGGGACGAAGATATCTTTGTCGATACGAATGATGTTTGGGACGATGGCGACCGGGTCGGAATCACGATCGCTCCCGAAAATATACGGATTGTTCAATCAACTAAAAAGGAAGGAAGTGATAAGTAAGATTTCAGCTTTTTTTATGCGGCGTAAGAACTGGACGATTCCTTATGCCCTGTTTTTGGCTGTCTTTGTCGTAATGCCCTTGTTGTTGATCGTATTATATGCGTTTACAGATGCCGACGGAGCGTTCACTTTTGCTAATTTCCGTAAGTTCATGGTACACCCCGAAGCAATGAACACGTTCGTCTATTCGATCGGGATTGCTATTATCACCACACTTGCCTGTCTCATCCTTGGCTATCCGGCAGCTTATATCCTGAGCCAGGAGCGTTTTAACACTTCCCGGACGATGGTCGTGCTATTCATCCTGCCGATGTGGGTGAATATCCTGATCCGTACGCTGGCTACGGTAGCATTGTTCGATTTCCTGAACCTGCCGTTGGGAGAGGGGGCGTTGGTTTTCGGTATGGTGTATAACTTTCTCCCGTTCATGATCTATCCGATTTATAATACGTTGCAAAAGATGGACCGCAGTCTGATCGAGGCGGCCCAGGACTTGGGAGCCAATCCGTTTCAGGTCTTTATGAAAACGATTCTGCCTCTTTCGATGCCCGGCGTGATGAGCGGGATCGTCATGGTTTTCATGCCGACGGTTTCCACGTTTGCCATTGCCGAATTACTGACGATGAATAACATCAAACTGTTCGGTACGACCGTGCAAGAAAATATCTATAACGGTATGTGGAATTATGGAGCGGCGCTTTCTCTTATTATGCTGTTGCTGATTGGTGTTACCATCCTCTTTACGAATGAAGAGGACAGTGCTTCGAACGAAGGGGGAGGTGTGATATGATGACGAAATGGATGGCAAAAGGGTATTTGTGGCTACTGTTGGTGCTGCTATATTCCCCGATTCTGATTATTATGATTTTCTCGTTTACTGAAGCGAAAGTCTTGGGAAACTGGACGGGATTTTCAACCAAATTGTATAGTTCGCTGTTTACAGGAGGCGTGCAGCGTTCGTTGGTGAGTGCGTTGTGGAATACGTTCGCCATTGCGATGATCGCGGCGACCGTCTCTACGCTGTTGGGTAGTATTGCGGCTATCGGTATTTTCAACCTGCGATCACGGACCCGCCAGGTAATGAATTTTGCCAATGCGATCCCGATGATGAATGCAGATATTATTACGGGCGTATCCCTTTTCCTGCTGTTCGTGAGTTTTGGCGTTTCACAGGGATTCACGACGGTCGTGCTGGCGCATATCACGTTCTGCACGCCCTATGTGGTGCTGAGTGTCATGCCACGCCTGAAAAAGATGAACCAGAATGTCTATGAGGCGGCGCTCGATTTGGGGGCGACTCCTTTCCAGGCGTTGCGCAAGGTGATCCTGCCGGAGATTCGTCCGGGCATGATCAGCGGCTTTATACTGGCTTTTACGCTTTCGATCGATGATTTTGCTGTTACCATCTTTACGATCGGCAACGAGGGACTGGAAACCCTATCGACCTTTATTTATGCGGATGCCCGCAAAGGGGGACTGACACCGGAGTTGCGTCCGCTGTCAACTATCATTTTCGTGACGGTGCTTGTCCTTTTGATTGTGATTAATAAACGGGCGGAGAAGTCCAAAAGCTAATGGAGAAAAGCAGGAAATGAATAAACTGATTACAATAATAGCGAGTTGCCTCTTTCTTTTGACTTTCATGTCTTCATGCAATCGTACGGATGAGGAGCGCAGTCATATTCTGAAAGTCTACAATTGGGCAGACTATATCGACGAGGATGTCTTGGCCGAATTTCCCGCTTGGTACAAGGAGCAGACCGGCGAAGATATCCGGATCATCTACCAGGTGTTCGATATCAATGAGATCATGCTTACCAAGATCGAACGCGGGCATGAAGATTTCGACCTGATCTGTCCGTCCGAATATATAATCGAACGGATGTTGAAGAAAAACCTTCTTGTCCCGATAGACCGCAATTTCGGAAAGACACCGGATTATCTGGATAATGTCTCTCCCTATATCCGCGGGCAACTAAACAAGCTAAGCCAGCCGGGACGGAAAACGACCGACTATGTCGTCCCTTATATGTGGGGAACGGCTGGGATTTTGTATAACAAGCAGTTCGTGGAGGAGAAAGAGGTCGAAAGCTGGGAGTGTCTTTGGGATTCGAAGTTCAGAAACAAGATATTGATGAAAGACAGCTATCGTGACTCCTATGGTACGGCCATTATCTACGCCCATGCGAAGGAACTGGAAGATGGGACCGTGACGGTCGAGCAACTGATGAACGACAATTCTCCCGAAGCGATCGCCATAGCCGAAGAACTTCTGAAAAAGATGAAACCCAACATTGCCGGTTGGGAAGCCGATTTCGGCAAGGAGATGATGACGAAAGGAAAAGCCTGGCTCAATTTTACTTGGAGCGGCGATGCGGTCTGGGCGATGGACGAAGCGGAGGCTGTCGGGGTGGAACTGGACTATGAAGTGCCCCGAGAAGGCAGCAATATCTGGTACGATGGTTGGGCGATCCCTAAATACGCTCGCAACGTGAAGGCGGCCAGTTATTTTATGGACTATCTATGCCGTCCGGACGTCGCTTTGCGGAATATGGATGCCATCGGTTACGTCAGTGCCATTGCGACTCCCGAAATTATGGAAGCCAAGATCGATTCGACAATCGAGAAAGTTTCCGACTTGAGTTATTTCTTCGGTCCCGGTGCGGATAGCATCCGGATCAATCCGGTACAATACCCCGACCGCAAGGTGGTAGAACGTTGTGCCATGATCCGCGATTTCGGAGATCGGACGGAACTGGTTTTGGAAATGTGGAGCCGCGTGAAAGGAGATAACTTGAATACAGGGATCGTCTTGCTGATCTTTGCCGTGTTCGGAGTGTTATTTGTCTGGCTGGTATATCGCAGGATACGTCAATATAAACAGCGGCAACGGCATCACCGGCGTCGCCGCCGCTGGTAGTAAATAGTTAGAATCAAAATTGTCGATTATCAATTGTCAATTAAAAGAAGGTCATGGAAGGCATAAAAAATTTGGTTATAGATTTTGGCGGCGTGATTATCAATCTCACCCGTAATCGGTGCATCGAGGCATTCGAGAGTTTGGGGGTCGCGAATATACGCGAGCAGATTGTCAATAACTACCAGCATAAGGATCTGTTCATGAAGATCGAGCTCGGTTCCATTACGGTAGCAGAGTTTCGCGAGGGTATCCGTCATCTGACCAGACAGCCTTTGACGGACGAACAGATAGATGCCGCCTGGATCGCCATGCTCGATGATGTTCCGGATTATAAGCTGGATCTTTTGCTCGACCTCCGCAAGCGTTACAATACGATGCTGCTCAGCAATACGAACGAGATTCATTGGGAGTGGTCGGAAAAGACCTGTTTTTCCTATAAAGGCCACCATGCTTCCGACTTTTTCAATCATATTTATCTTTCCTACCGCCTCCATCTGCTGAAACCCGATGCCGAAATTTTCGAATATGTCCTGCAAGATGCCGATATCCGTCCTGAAGAAACACTTTTCATAGATGATGCCGTCCCCAATTGCCGTACGGCGGAATCACTAGGATTCCATACCTATACGCCGCAACCTCGTGAAGACTGGTCGCATTTGTTTGGAATTATGAATCATAAATCATAAATCTCTCACATTTAATATATTGTATGATGTCCCTACGTCATACACATCGTTACCGTCCACCTTCTTGATATAGTTTACAACACGGATGGTAACGGGAAGGATGATTACTTCATAGAGGGATTTCAGAACCGCCTGTGTTCCGATCATAATGAAAAGTTCGCCTATCGGTATCAGTCCGGCGAAAGCGATCGGGAAAAAGATCATCGAATCGGCACTCTCGCCGACCAAAGTGGAGACGATGGCCCGTAAAGAGAAATTCTTTCCGGCTGAAGCAATCTTCATCTTACTCATCACGTAAGCATTCAGGAACGAACCGACAAGAAAAGCCATCAGGCTTGCTATGGCGATGCGCGGTGCCATTCCGAACACGAAGTTGAAACCTTCTTCGCCTTCCCAAAATGGGGCGGCAGGCAACATCACCGCCAATTGCGCAAATCCGATTACAAGGAAATTAGAAATGAACCCGCTCCAGATAATCAGGCGTGCCTTCTTGAATCCCCATACTTCGGCGATACAGTCATTGATGATATATGAGATCGGGAAAACGATCAGTCCGGCAGTCGCTGTGATGCCGAATACCTGGATAACTTTGGTTTCTAACAGGTTTGAAGCTACCAGGCAGATATTGAACAGGATGCCTAACAGCATGAATGGTACGGTTACAGTAGATGTTTTTTGCATATTTCTTGTTTTTAACGAGGTTTATCAAGCACTCGGTGAATAATATAAAGGAACGTTTTTGGATTCCGAGGGCAAAGATAGTGATATTTTTATTTATGCCTATTATATGTGACAGCCGAATGAGGCGATAAGCAGCCTTAAAACCGACAGAAAGAGAATCGCCATTTCTCTGTCACTCTATCACATTTTGTCTTGTATGTGTTGATATCCATGTTGTGCAAGGTGTGATACATGCCGGATTCATGTATCACGCCTGTATCACACAGTGTCACACATCCGACTGGGATTTTAGCAATATATATATGATCTTGCTGCTAAGTATGTATCTTAATTACAAAGGATTAGTGTGATATGACTCCGGACACCCGGGTGTACCCTTTTCGGACATCCGGGTGTGGAGGGTGGTAACATCCGGGTGTAGAAAGCCGGAAGATGGGGGTGTTGCCAACCATTTCTGCTTACTTTCCGCTCTTTTTCTGCTTGTCTTTAGTAAAAAAGTGCCTTAGGATGGTGAAATGGCTTCTGCATAAATGCATATCGGTACGTTTCCTTTTGTTTTGTGGATAGATATCTTCCTGCCTGAATCAGAACCGGTTGCGCAGTTCCTCCGATGCCTTGTAGCGGACTAATGACATATAGCCGGCTCCCACCCGTAAGTTCGGCAAAATGCGATAATTGATTTCTCCTGTGGTAAGGAACCATCCGGCTTCCCTGAAATCGTCTCGCGGACGGATATTTTTACATAAATACCTGATAATTCTAGATTATAATTCCCCTGAGAGGCTGTTTGGTTTTTGTGTCCAATGATTTGAGATGGCCGGGAGGACGTTTAAAGTTGCCGGTCGGGATATTTTAGTAGATGTTGGCCATGCTAACCAGTGGCTCGTACAGTTTCTCTATATCTTGGGCGTCCAGTTCGATGGTGAGCTGGTCACCGGGGAGTATGGTTTGTCCGGTGGGGGAGATGTCTTTGCGGTCGCGGTGGATATTCATGATTACGCAATGGTTGGGAAGTTCGAGCGTATCGACCTCCTTGCGGTCGAAATAGGCTCCGGCCATCACTTCCACGTCCAAAGTCAGCCGCTTCTGCTCACGGAAGGCCGGTTTGTTGATCATCTCTTCATAGAACATTACGTTGAACGGCTTTATTCCCAACAGTTCCGTGAAATAATAAGTGAGTCCTCCTACGACGATGGAAGGATAGAAAACTTCGAAATGCCCTGTGATCTCCGTAATCAGGATAATGGCTGTGATAGGAGTGCGCACGACGGCGACCAGGAAGGCGCCCATTCCGATCAGCATGACATAGCTCACACTTTCCATCCCGACGATCCCGTGTTGCACCAGGATGAGGGCATAGAGCTTACCGGTCAGTCCGCCTGTCACCAGAGTCGGGATAAAGCTCCCTCCCGGCAATCCGGAGGAGAAGGAAAAAACGGTAAATACCATGTGCAGGAACATCATCCCTGCAATCCAATAGATATTGCTGTTGCCGCCTTCCGCCTGTTGCATCAGGAACTGCTCGCCTCCACCGGTCAGATCAGTGACCGTCAGCGAAATGATGTATGCCATGCCCAGAAGACCTAACAGCTTGATATATTCGGGTTGCCGGATGGCCGGGTACATCCGTTTGGCGTATAGCATCAGCAGTGAATAGAGTTTGCCGAAAACCGATACGATGACGGCAAACAGGATATACAGCTTGATATGCAGTCCCATCGACAGGTCGGGCACGATGGCCTGTATGTCGTGGTACGGGTTGATCGGGAAAATCGTACTGGCGATCGCTCCGGCGACGACACCGGCCAGGATCGTCGTGATAGCCGTTTTCGGAGCATCGAAGCGTTCGATCGATTCGATCACCAGCGTAGCGGCGGCAAGAGGAGCGGCAAAGGCAGCTGCCAGTCCTGCGCCTGCGCCTGCGGCAAGGAGCTGTTTGCGTTCGCCGCTCAGGATATGTCCCCATTTGCTGACCAGGTCACCTATGTAGGAACCCATTTGTACAGAAGGTCCCTCGCGTCCCATCGAGAGACCGCTGCTGAGTGTCAGCACACCACCCGCAAACTTAGCCAGCAGTTGGCGAAAGGAATGTGCATACTCGATGCGTCCATTGATAACGCCCCGTGTCTGCGAAATGCCTCCGCCTCCGATGTAAGGCCACCGTCTGGCCATCCGGGCGACGAAGCAGAGGATACCCCATAGGGCAAGGAATAAGACGATATGGTAATACCAGGGAGGCGAAGACTGGAAGAAGTTCTTCCGCATATTGAAGAATAGTTGCAGCAGATAGTGGTAAGGAACCGCCACCAATCCGGTCAGCAGTCCTACGATCAGACTCACGAAATAGAGTCTGGCATCTACCAGCTTCAGCTTTACTATCCGATTAATCTTCATCTTCCCTTAAACAGGGAGCGAAGGCCGTTGGTTTAGCTTTCAATTCTCAAAAGCATCGGATATATCCCAACGAATAAGTCTCGTACAGGTTATCCTTCATTCCGTGTGTATACCGGAAGGAGATTATGTTTTTCTTGATCTCGTATCTGAGGTTGTTGCGCCAATGTATGGGGCGGTCACCGTTGTTTTCGTATCCGTAGAACCCGGCCAGGTTGGTGGCGAGCGTGAAGCCTCTGTATTTACCAGTGAACCCGACTCCGTATGAGATGGCGTCGTTCTGGCGATGCACCATGTCGTTCGTCATCCAGCAATAGAACCCGGCGAGCGCCTGCATACGGATCGAGGCCTTCCCGTCGGCACTTTTCCACAGGTTACGCCCCACGTTTACGTCGAACCAGTAGGAGGCGGCATCGGTAAAACGGGCGTCGCACAGGCGGCCTCCGCTGGCTGTCTTGATATTGGCGCTAATGGTCGCATCTACCCATTTCTCGCTTTTCAGGACTTGGAAAAAGGAGCTGATAACGATGTCGCCGTTATATTTGATCGGGCTTTCCGTATCCACGGCAAAGCGTTCGTCACGCGTTTCCGGTGTCATCTTATATTTTTCCTTGAAGCACCAGTTCACTTCGATTCCCGCGCGCCCCCTGAAGAAGGGCAGCAGGGCACGCCCCACGATGTCCCAGGTCTTGTCACCCGTATAATAATGGTATTCGCCCCGTACTTCCACTTCGTACCGCTCGCTCACCTGTCCGTCCCTCATTTCCGGGATCGGAAAGGCGTTCGGACCGAAATAGCGCGGAGAATATATGAGCAGTTCTGTTTTGTCGCGCCAACTGTCGGCATGGCTATAAGTGGCTGAAAAGACAAATACGAATGTTATCAATAATATTCGGGATAAATATTTCATCATGGATGTATTTTTTCTTAAGGCCACAAAAGTACATATTTCATATTGATTTAGTACATTTGCCTCAAACAAATCTTTAAACCATAAAGTACCATGAGACATTTACATTTTGGGAAGCTGTTTTTTGTTGTCTTTTCCCTCTTGTTAGCCTGTACGGTTTCGGCGCGTAAACCGATTAAAACATTACTGATCACAGGACAAAACAACCATAACTGGCAGGTGAGCCATGTTGTGCTGAAACAAATCCTGGAAAATTCCGGTCGTTTTGATGTGGACTTTGCCATCTCTCCCGAACAGGGCAAGGATATGTCCGGTTTTGTGCTCGACTTTAGCCCTTACCAGTTGGTAGTGCTGGACTATAACGGAGATTCGTGGCCGGAGGAGACGAACCGCCGCTTCCTGGAATATGTGCAGAACGGCGGTGGTGTTGTCATTTATCATGCAGCTGACAATGCTTTCTCCAAATGGCCGGAGTTCAATAAGATCTGTGCTTTGGGTGGTTGGGAAGGACGTAATGAGAATTCCGGCCCTTATGTGTATTGGAAGGACGGAAAACTGGTCAAGGACAGTTCGGCGGGTCCGGGTGGTTCTCATGGACGCCAGCACGAATATGTGCTGAACGGGCGTGACAAGGTGCATCCGGTTGTGAAGGGCCTGCCTTTGAAATGGCGTCATGCCAAAGATGAACTTTACGACCGTATGCGGGGACCGGGCAATATCCGGGATATTTTGTACACGGCCTATTCGGATAAGGAAACAAACGGTTCCGGTCGTGAAGAACCGCTGGTATTTACGGTCGATTACGGGAATGCTCGCATCTTCCATACGATGCTTGGCCATGCCGGTGCTACTACGGAAGATAATATAGCAATGCAATGTACGGGCTTCCAGGTGCTTTTGCTTCGTGGCGCCGAATGGGCGGCAACCGGAAAAGTAACCCAGAAAGTCCCGAAAGATTTCCCGACGGAGACTACTTGTTCTTATCGGAAAGATTATAAGGAGAATTGACAATTATCAATTGTCAATTCTTAAAGCGGATATTCCTCGAACGCATACAATGCTGTAGACAAATATCTCTCGCCCGTATCCGGTAATAATGCTACAATCGTTTTCCCTTCGTTCTCCGGGAGACGGGCCAGTTGCACGGCGGCATATACGGCTGCTCCGGAAGAAATGCCGACCAACAGGCCTTCCTTTTGTGCCAGTTCGCGTGATGTGCGGATGGCGTCGTCTCCTTCTACCTGGATGATTTCATCGACCACCGAGCTGTCGTAGGTTTTAGGGATAAAGCCCGCGCCGATCCCCTGTATCTTGTGCGGTCCGGGTTTACCGCCTGAGAGCACAGCCGAGTCGGTCGGTTCTACAGCGACGATTTTGACATCCGGATTGTGCGCTTTCAGTCCTTTGCCAACGCCGCTTACCGTACCGCCCGTTCCGACTCCTGCGACGAAGATATCGACTTTGCCGTCCGTATCGCGCCAGATTTCCTGTGCGGTTGTTTTAGCATGCCGGGCAGGGTTTGCCGGGTTTTCAAACTGTTGCAGGATAATGGAGCCGGGTGTTTCATCACGCAATGCTTCCGCTTTGGCGATGGCACCTTTCATCCCTTCCGTTCCGGGAGTGAGGATCAGGTTGGCTCCTAATGCTTTCAGTAGGTTACGACGTTCCAGGCTCATGGTTTCGGGCATTGTCAGTACCAATTTATAACCTTTGGCGGCCGAGACGAAAGCCAGTCCTACGCCGGTGTTCCCGCTGGTCGGCTCTATGATTGTTGCTCCCGGTTTCAGCAAGCCCTTTTCTTCCGCATCTTCGATCATTGCCAATGCAATGCGGTCTTTTACGCTACCTGCCGGGTTGAAATATTCCAGCTTTCCGATTACTTTCGCTTTCAGCCCTTTACTTGCGTTGAAGTTTGAGAACTCCAACAACGGTGTATTGCCTATGAGGTCAGTCAGTTTTTTTGCTATCATGGGTTATATTATTTATGATTTGTCAATTGAATTGATCAGTCGCTTCATTGTTTGCATTTTTGCTTCCGTTTCAAGCCATTCGCTTTCTATCTCCGAAGAAGCAAGAATGCCTCCGCCTGCATATAAAACAAATGATCCGGGCAAGATGTTCATGCAGCGCAAGTTTACATACAGATCGCTCTTCCCTTCGGGGGCCAACCAACCGATAAAGCCTGAATAATAGCTCCGGTCGTAGCCTTCGTTCTCCCGGATAAAGCGATACGTCTCTTCTTTGGGCAGTCCGCAGACGGCAGGCGTGGGATGGAGCCGTTTCAACAGTTCGCCGAGTTTTTTATTATCGGGCAGTGGAAAGCTGAAGTCGCTTCTCAAATGCGACAGTTCGCCGGCGCGTACCGGGATCGGAGGAGTTTCTGTCGGTTTGATACCTAATGCTTGCAGTTGTTTGCGTATGTAAAAGGCTACATATTCCTGTTCTTCCCTGTTTTTGTCGTCCCATTCTATCGGTAGTTCCCCGTTTTGGAGAGGTTGGGTGCCGGCAAGGGCGACCGTATGCCATTTTCCTTTCTCGCCGGAGAGGATGATTTCAGGCGTACATCCGAGCCATGTGCCTGTCGCGGGAGTATGGCAGAGATAAACATATGAATATTTGTACCGTCCGGTTGCCTTGAGGAAAGCGGCGGCAGGGGAGAAGTTGGCTCTGTCTGCCGGAATCGTCTGGCAGCGCGACAGCACGAGTTTCTCGAACTGCTTTCGGCGTAGCGGTTCGATGAAGGCATTGAAACGACGGCTGTAGTCTTCCTTCGGGTTTTCGGGGAAGGAGACAAGCGTTTCACTATGATGGAATTCCTGTTCCGCAGGCATCGAGTATGAAACTTTTGTTTCCTCATCGGGCGGAAGTTTCTGGATGTCCGGCCGGATCAGTACGATTGGGTGCTGTTTGCTTACATGGAAGGGAGCAATGACGAAACCACTCTGTTCGTCCAGTTCCTCGATATGATAAAGAATACGTGCAGAACCGGAGGTCTGCATGGCGAAACGAGGCGATTCTCCTGGTATCCGCCAGAGTGCAAAACTCCGGTTCTTTCTGATCAATGTGTCGACTACGTTACAAATCCTTAATTCGTCTGGTGTCATTTCTTTTTTAATATGCTGTTGACTACACGGATGGATGATACCAATTTATCTGTGGATGTGAATACATCGACGTTCCAAACGTGTGAAGAACGTCCTTTGTGAATGATGGTTCCGACGGCGCGAACGGTATCTCCTTCATGGGCGGATGACATGTGGTTGCCGCTGACCTGCATGCCGACCACGATTTCGTCCGGTTTGGCCAGGATCATCGAGCCTAACCCGGCAACGGTTTCGGCCAGTGCGAGTGTCGCCCCGCCATGCAGGATGCCGAATGGCTGGCGGGTGCGTTCGTCTACCGGCATGGTCGCTTCTACACGGTCTTCGGATGCATATGTATATTGGATGCCGAGGTTTCCCATTAGAGCGTGTCTGGCACGCATATTCAACTGGTCGAGCGGTACTTCCGTCGGACGTATTTCAGCCAGGATTGTCCGTTCGACGGCCACGGCTACGCCTTCTTCTTCGTTGGTGAGTGTCGTCTTGTCCACACAAGCCTTCACCGAATCTTCCGCATTTCCCATCGCGATCCCGACACCGGCAAGTTGCAACATGGTCACGTCGCAAACGCCGTCGCCGATCGCGATCACTTCTTCCGGCGATACGGACAGTTTGGTCATCAGCACGCCCAAAGTGTTTCCCTTGTCGATGAACTGGGGAACGACTTCTAAGAAATAAGGTTCCGACCTGAATGCATCCAGCACACCGTCGAGGCGTTTTTTCCAATGATTCTCCAAACCGATGAGCGCTTCTTCGTCGTCACTTGCCAGCATACATTTGCAGGGCGGGAAATCGACGGCTTCGGCAAAGTTGTCGACACCGACAATCTGCATCTTGTTCAGGTTGGCTTCTTGGATGACATACTTGTTATCCGGTTTGTCCGTCAGGATGAAATCTTTGTGATAGGTGAAGATGGCAAAGTCGTTTTTCTTTGCTTTCTTTTCGAAATAGGGGATCCATTCCGGATCGATGCGTTTCTCGAATAATAGTTCACCGGTCTGCACGTTGATGATCTGACCGCCGTTGTAAGAAAGAATGTAACCTCCGTAATGATTCAGTTCCAGCTTTTCAGCGATGGGCATGACTCCATTAGTCGGTCTTCCTGATGCCAATACGATATGTACCCCCATTTGCTGTACCTTCAGAAGGGCAGCCAGGGTACGGGGGCTGATCTCTTTCTGTATGGGCGGCAAAAAATTTCCAGCGTCATCCTTGCTACAATCATAACATCCTTGAACCACTCCAGCATCATCTACTTTGAATAAACATTGTTGTGCAGAAGGTGGGAGCCAGTAAAACTCACTCCATCCTTTTACATAATATCGGTGAGCTTTTCCTATCGCATTGGGCCCTTCCATTTGAAAAGTGATCTTCCTTACGCATTCCATCTTATCCACGTCATAAAACAGAAGTTGAGGCATTCCACTGTTTTTGATAATTATGTATTCTCGCTCGTCTTTTTCTATTACTGTCGGATACCATCCTATGTCCGTATCCTCATCTATCGGAAACTTCAACCATTTATCTGCAGGACGAAGTTCGACGATATCCAAAGGTTCCATATCGGAAGATGAATTCTTCGGGTGATCCGAACAGGACAGGGATATGCCGAATAAGGCTATGAATAATATCCATCTATAAATCATACTCATTGATTCGATAATTAATTAAACAAGGAGGTGTGTCAAAATCTCTTTGTCCCCGCACTTGATGCGGGGTCGCAAAAGGACAGGCCTTATCAATCAGGTTTTTATAGGGTCGGTTTTAATGCAATCCCGCGTCAAGCGCGGGAACAGGATAGTTTCGACACACCTCCTTTACGAATTTTACAAAAATCTTACATTAGTCAACTTCCTGGATTTGGAGGGTATGTTGGAGGAAATGGTCCGGGAGGTAACAAGTCATCACATGGAGCACATCCTATTTGCCCGTATTGAGCACAAGGTGTTTTTGTGCTTGTTAAATCCATCCAACATTGTTTTTTAGGATTCCCAGCAGTCAACGCTTTCAGATTTTCCGAAACGGAGGAGTTCAGTTCATTACCCATACTATCGGCCTTAGTGTCGGTAGTAAGCCCAATGCTCACAAATAGGAACAGGGCGAGCAGAGAAAACAGTTTCTGTTTCATAAGGCATTGTTTTTATAGTTTATAATTTCTGCTGTGCAGGTTTTATTTTCCCTTTCAATATTATTTTGATAGCTTTATTCGTATTACAACGTACAAGGACCGTTTCTGAAAAGAAACCTGAATGTTTCGGCGTGTAAATCAACGTAAAAATCAACTCTTTTCCAGAATCTACAGGTTTTTTATCATATTCGTATTGCATGCAACCGCATGTCGTTGCGACATCAGTGACAATTAAAGGCGATAATCCTGTGTTTCGGATTTTGAACGAGTGTCGGACAGGTTTATTCCCGGTAATTTCACCAACGTCCTTTATGGGATCATCTACTATAGCCGTCGTTTCCAGCTTCACCCAATCGGGCTGCATTCCTAATATATGTTTCAAATATAAATTACGGATTTCAAGGTTTCTCATCGGATCACCGACGACCAGCACGCGGAAGTTACGATCTAATAAAAAAGCATGAAACTGCTCGTCTTCCGGAAATTGGTTCAAATGATCCAATTCGTTTTTCTGGTCCAAACAAACCGGCCAGTCGAAATTTCCACTTCTCAAAATATTTCGTACATACTTTGGACGTTTGTTATGGATGAAAAACAAATACTGTACTTCTCCACCTGACGAATCGACCTCTTGCTTGAACTGTTTCCATTCGTTCAACTTCAATTTGCAATCCACACAACTATTAGAATCGACATAAAACAATATAGTATAGGGAGACGGATGGATATTGAAATCAACGGTATCTTTTCCATATCGTGTAAATACGGGATTCGTGGGGAAACTCACAACTTTGCCTTGCCATGTTTCCAATAACTCAGGCAAACTTTGCTTCTTTTCTGAACAGGAAAATAGCAACAACAATAATATGGCAGCTATCCTTTTCATATGAATGCTATAAATTTAAAAAACTTTTTTGAATAAACAAATCTTTTCTTGAAAAATATCAAATATTTTATTTCCTTTCTTTCTCAAGAAGAGTTTTGTCAAGATGTATTTTGTGCTGTTTTTGAGGATGGAAGAGATGAAGTAGACTTTACACAAAATACAATATCCCCTGAAAATGGCGATTTTGCTTAGTCAATTCATTTTCTGTAGTATATAAAATTAGTAGTTTGTTAAAAAAAATATTACCCTTTGCGTGTAATTTGAATTAAAAAGGGTATAAAATCGAAATAGATGCGGTAGTAGTTTCGATTCGGACTAATGGCTTTTTTATGAATATGACAATAAGAGGTCATGGCGGAGAAGGGGGTGAACGTCAACACCTGTCCGTTCTCCCGGATATATTCGTATAATTCTTTGTAGAAAGCATGTCGTGTCAGTGTCGGTGCGTCTCCTAAGATCATCAATTTCATGCGGGCACGGGTGATGGCGACGTTCATGCGGCGCAGGTCACCGAGGAAACCGATCCGGCCTTTGTCGTTGGCGCGTACGAGACTGATCATGATCACATCTCGCTCCTGCCCTGGAAGCCATCTACCGTGTGGACGGTTATCAGACGGCGGAAAGGTTTGAAGAAAGTGTCGCGCTTGATCAGTCCGCGGATATACTGAACCTGCGATTTGTAAGGTGAAATCAGACCGAAGTCAATGCTTTCATCCAATACCCGTTCTTTGCCGATCTTTTCGATATATTTCTGTAAGGTCGAGACGAGCAGTGTCGCTTCGTCTCTATTGATACGGCTCATGCTGTCGTCGAGCCGGTCTTCTTCGAAATGGCAATCCGCCGTATCGAGCCAGACGACAGGGGTATCGAATTCCAAGATGCCGCGATGCTTGACTTCCGGTGCGGATTGCAGCTCATCCCGGTAGAACCAGCGAGAAGGAAAGCGCATGATGCTTTCGTTCATTCGGTACTGCGTTTTCAGAAGTGAGACAGTTTCGGGCTTCCGGTCGGTTATTTTTTGCATCAAGGTGTGGTCTAAGCCGCCGCGTGCCGCTTCTATACATTTGATGGTAGGAGGGAGCTGGTGATGGTCGCCCGCTAAGATGACCCGGTCCGCTTTGCCGATCGCAATCCAGCAGGCGGCTTCAAGTGCCTGGGCGGCTTCGTCGATAAAGAGAGTTGTGAAGTTACGGTTGGTCAATACCCGGTTCGCCGATCCGACCAGCGTGCAGGCTACGACACGCGCCTCGTCGAACAATTCCGTGTCGATCTTCACTTCCAGTTCCGTCGCCCGGAAACGGAGACGGGAGAGACGGTTGCGTGCTGTTTCTTTTTCACCGTGGCTCTTTTTGCGGAGATTGGATTGTATCTCGCGGATCGCCTTGCGGATTCCCCATAGTTCGGCATAGTCGGGATGCGATTCGAAACGCCGTTCATAGGTGAAGGAAAGCATCTTGTCGTTTACGCGTGTCGGGTTGCCGATGCGTAGGACATGAATGCCACGATCGACTAGTTTTTCGGATATCCAGTCTACGGCCGTATTGCTTTGGGCACAGACCATTACCTGATTTTCCCGGTGCAAAGTCTCATAGATCGCTTCAACCAAAGTGGTCGTTTTGCCGGTTCCGGGAGGACCGTGCACGATTGACACATCCTTTGCCGCCAATACATGGTTGACCGCCTCTTCCTGCGACAGGTTCAGCCAGGGAAAACGCATAGGGAAAAGTATGCGCCGGCCGACGGGTGTTTTGCCTAACAGGACGTCCCGTAGGTAAGCTAACCGGTTCCCTTTCGCTTGGATAACGGTGGACAGGGCGTTGAACATCGTCTTGTAGCTGGTCTCGTCGAAATAAAGCTGGACGCCGATTTCGCCAGCCTTTTGTATTTCCGTAAGTGCGTTAGGAGAGGGCAGTACTACGACCATCCGGTCGTCTTGCACATAACTGATGACAGCCGAGAAGTTCAGGTATTCGGTTTCCCGCCTCCTTTTGTTGTGAAGAAGCAGACCGGACGGCCATATTCAAAATTGTGTTCGGTCTCTTTGTCCTCCAGCTGCCCTATTTCTACGACAAGTTGGTTCAGGGAGTTATAGTAGCTCTTTCCCGGTACGACAGGATACCAGCATAGTCCTTGTTGGATGCGGCGGTGTATGCCGGCCCGTTCGGTTTGTTCCCGGTACATCTCTTTTTCATATTCGAATTCTTTCTGCAGAAGATCGTACTGATGTTGCAGGTCTGCGGTCGGAGTCTTGAATTGAGTTGTCATCATTCTTTGTTTAATCGGGCGCAAACTTACATAAAAAAACGCAATCGGATAGGGGTTTTTCTCCTTTCCGATGTCATTAAATCAAATGGATGGTTATCTTTGTTTGTTAATTGGAAGGGTTAAAATAACTGAGTATGAAAAATAAAGTCCTATATGCGATAGTGTCTTTGTTGGTTCTGACAGGATGCGGATCGATGAAGAATATGAGCCGGGAAGACCGAGCTGGCGTAGGGGCCCAGATAGGCGCTTTTGTCGGATGGCTTTTCGGCGGAGCGGTCGGAAATTCCATAGACGATGATATCGGAGGTGACATAGGGGCGTTTGTCGGGACGGCGGTCGGAGGAATCGCCGGTGCGCAGATTGCTGCAAATACAGGCGACGAGATAAGAGTGGAGAAGAGGAATTCGGGGAATTATACACCGTCTTCGCATGTTCTCCTTCCCGATTTGCAGATCGAAGATATCTTATTGGAAGAGGACAGTGTCACCCGCGACGATAAGATCAATGCAGGTGAGACCTGCCGTATCTCCCTCGTGATTGTGAACAACAGCTTTCAGGATGCTTTGGACGTGGAACCGATAGTGAAAGTTGAGAAGGGCAGGTATTTGAAACTGTCCGAACCTGTCAAGATAGCCAAAATCACCCGTGATGACCGTATCATCTATAATGTCATGGTGCAGGCCTCCCCGAAGTTGCGTACAGGTGAAGCTGTGTTCAGCGTCCGTCTGAAAGAAGGGCGTGGCAACGGCACGGAAGAGGAAACCTTTACGGTTAAAACTGTCGGTGGTGACAAATGAGATCTTATCTGATGAGAGAATAAAACAGCCATACTGAAAGGAGGACGAATAAGACAAATATGGCTAAAAGTAATTTTATTTTGGATAGATGGTTGGCATCTGCTTTTTCTTTCTCTATAGTCTTTTTTCGAATTTCTTTCATTTCTTCAACGGATGTATCGGGTAGTTTGGTACTGCTCCCGATTTTCATGAGCCTGTTTCGGGTTTCCTTTAGGCGTTCTTTGCTTAATTTCCGGAGCTCGCGGTTTTCTTTGTCCCGTTGTAACATATCATTTATGCAGCCTAAAGTTCCCATAATTTATTAATTATTTATTAGATGAAACAAATGTACATTTTTCTGTCGGGTATTCCTTTATTTAATAAAGAAATAGTTCAAATTATCTATGTTCCGCAATCGAAATACCTATGTTTTGAAAAGGATGTCTTATCTTTGCAATCATAAAGTCAAAGAAGTCTATATTCATGGATAAAACAACTCAAACACAAATCATCAAACTAATACATCAGGAAGTGATTCCCGCTATCGGTTGTACGGAACCGGTTGCGGTCGCATTGGCTGCCGCTAAGGCTGCCGAGGTTTTAGGCTGTAAACCGGAGAAAACGGAAGTATTTCTGAGCGCCAACATCCTGAAGAATGCGATGGGTGTCGGAATTCCTGGAACCGGAATGGTCGGGTTACCTATAGCGGTTGCTTTGGGTACGTTGATCGGCAAGTCTGCTTATGGTCTTGAAGTATTGCGTGACCTGACACCTGAAGCGCTTGCTGAAGGAAAGCAGGTGATCGAAGATAAACGAATTCATATCGCTTTAAAGGATAATGTCGACAAGCTCTATATCGAAGTGATTTGTTCAGCCGGAGATGAAACTTCGCGGGTGATAATCTGCCATGAACATACGAATGTCGTGTATGTGGAGAAGAATGGTGTGGTATTGACAGACCGGAGGAAAGAAGGTGTTTCCTGTGATGCTTCGGGCGATGAAGACGAATTGAGACTCTCTTTCTCTACTGTGTATGAGTTTGCGATGGAAATGCCGCTCGATGAGATCCGCTTTATCCTGGAAACTGCCGATCTGAACCGGAAAGCAGCCGAGGCTTCCCTGAAGGGAAATTTCGGACATACGGTCAGCAAGACCGTTTCCGGTGTATACGGACGTAAATATATGGGCGACTCTGCCTATACCCATATGCTGGCAATGACGGCTGCTGCCTGCGACGCCCGCATGGATGGCGCCATGATCCCGGTGATGAGTAACTCCGGTAGTGGAAACCAGGGGATTGCAGCGACACTTCCCGTCCTTTCTTTTGCCGAAGACATCGAATGTTCGGAAGAACAGTTAATCCGTGCCCTGATGTTAAGCCATCTGATGGTCATCTATATCAAGCAAAGCTTGGGGCGCTTGTCCGCCCTTTGCGGTTGTGTGGTGGCCGCCACGGGAGCCAGTTGCGGCATTACCTATCTGATGGGAGGCGATAAAGTGCAGATTTCCTATGCAATCAAGAATATGATCGGCAATATTACCGGTATGATATGCGATGGGGCGAAGCCCAGTTGTGCCATGAAAGTTTCCAGCGGTGTTTCGACTGCTATGCTGTCTGCGTTGATGGCAATGGAAAACAAGGTGGTGACTCCGGTCGAGGGCATTATTGATGAGAATGTCGACAAGTCGATCATTAACCTGACTTCTATCGGTTCCAAAGGAATGGAAGCCACCGATAAGCTGGTATTGGATATTATGACCGGAAAATCCTGCTAACGGTAAGAATATGTTGACCGATATTCGTCTGTTGAGCCATCAATTGGCAAAGCCCCGGTTTAGGAGTCCGAAGGAATTGGTTGCCTGGATGGGAGCTGTCCAGGCACAGGAATATACGATGGCGAAATGGGCGGTCGGGACTCGCTTGAAGTCTTCTTCGTTGCGGGTGGTGGACGATGCGCTTGCAAAGGGGGAAATCCTGCGTACCCATATATTACGACCGACCTGGCATTTCATCGCAGCAGAGGATATTCGCTGGATGCTGCAATTGTCGGGAGGTCGTATACGGACAGCCTTCGATTCTTATGCAAGAAGCCGGAAGATGGAGATAACCGAAAGCTTCTATACGAAAGGTTGTAGATTGCTGGAACAATTGTTGGGTGGAAACAAGAGTTTGACAAAACAGGAGTTGATGGATGGGTTCGGTCGGGCAGGGGTCGAGACAGACAATCACTTGATACATTATTTTCTGGTCCGTGCTGAAACGGATGGCCTTGTGTGCAGCGGGGTAGATAAAAACAAGAAGCCGACCTATGCTCTGTTGGAAGAACGTGTGCCTCCGATGAAAGAACTCAGCCGCGAAGAGGCGCTCGCCCGATTGGCTACCCTATATTTTCAAAGCCATTCCCCGGCTACATTGTCTGATTTTGTCTGGTGGTCCGGCTTGACGGCAACTGAGGCTCGACATGCGGTTGCATTGATCGAAACCGATCTGCTAACCGAAAAGTTTGATTCGGAAACTTTTTACCTGCATGTTACCTGTGACTTGAAGGCCCGTTGCCGGAAAGTGTTGCATCTGTTACCCTCGTATGATGAATATCTGATCAGCTATAAAGACCGGACGACCGTTATGCTACGCGAACATCATCCTAAGGCATTCAATACTTTCGGTATCTTTTACCCCGTGATCCTGTATGAGGGCCGGATCGTTGGCAATTGGAAAAAAGATTCGAAGAAGAAAGCTCTTGCTGTCGAAACTTCTTTGTTCGATGAATCTTTCGATCTCCCGGAAGATTTGCTGAAAAAGGCAGTCGATTATTATTGCTCTTTCCACGCTCAAAAGTCGGGATTCCACACTTGATTGTGGAATTTTTACACACTTTCCCCAATCCACTCCACACTTCCCCAATTTCTTTTGTATTATATGTATTATTTTTATTGGTTTGTATATCAGTGGTTTGTTTTAAAATATATCTTTATTTCTATTTCTGGCACGTCCTTTGCTATTTATTTGTCAGAATTAGATATTATCCTTCCCGAGATATTGTTTTCTGATTAGATATTTGATTAGAAAAAGCTTATCGATTTTAAATCCGCTTCGCCTGTGAAGGTAAAGCGGATTTTTTAATTTAGAACCATTTGATCTTTCTGAAAATGAAAAATGATAAAGCTGATAGTGTGATGGAGATCATGACGATGATGGCAAAGCCATGCGGCATATTTTCTCCGTAGATCGGGACGTTCATACCGTAGAAGCTGGCGATGAGGGTGGGAACCATCAGGATTATGGAGATAGAGGTCATGCGCTTCATGATGGTGTTCACGTTGTTGGAAATGATGGAGGCGAATGCGTCCATCGTACCGGTCAGGATATCGCTATAGATATTGACCGTGAGGTGCGCCTGTTTTAATTCTGTTTCCACATCTTCCACCAGTTCGTTGTCCATATAGACCGGTTCTTGGAAGATGCTTTGCAGTTTGGTAAGCATCACTTCATTACCACGGATGGATGTGTTGAAGTAAACCATGCTCTTTTCCAGCTTCATCAGACGAAGCAAGTCTTCATTACGGATACTTTTTTCCAGTGCCTTTTCGGCATGCGCCACCTCGTTGTTGATTTGTTTCAGGTATTTCAGGAACCATACGGCGGACGAATGGATCAGACGCAGAATCAGGTCATATTTGTGACGTACGACGACCTCTTTGCGGCGGGTGTATCGGATAAAGTCCGGTATCAGTTCCGTCTTGTAGTAGCAAACAGATATGATGATTTCATTGTTCGTCATAATCCCCAGGGGGATGGTCGTGAAAGGGATTCCTTGTTCCTGGCTCTGTACCGGGATTCGAATGATGGTCAATAGCCAATTCCCTTCATATTCGATACGCGGGCGTTCGTCTGTATCGGCAATGTCGCTTAAGAAAGATTCGGGAACATTGAATTGGTTTGTCAGGTAATGGATATCTTCCGGTGTAGGGCATTCTACATTGACCCAGCTGTTTGGAAGCCACTGGTCTTTTTCCACAAAGCCGGCTTCACAATAAAGAAAAGTTCTCATTATTGCCTCCTTTCGTTTTTGTCAACGTACAGAGGCCTTGCTGTTTACCCCTGCGCGTTATTTGTTACTTACTGTTTTTATTTCTCGCGGAATACTGTCGTCCATAATTTATCATTACTTTTTACGGCTGCAAAGATAGAAAAATCCGGTAATAAATGTATATCGGAGGCGGATTTTTGTCAAGTCCGTGAGACTGCATATTTGCGATAACGGTAATAGGCAATGCCGGCTAAGTCTGCTAGAAACCAACCGATAGGAATAGACCACCAAATACCGGTGACCCCAATAGTGGGAATGGATGCCAGCCAATAAGAAAGGACGACACGTGTACCTAAAGACAGAATGGTAAGCACGACAGACATTCCCGGCATACGGATGGCCCGGTAATAACCATAAAGGAGGAACAAGATTCCGATGCCTAAATAAAAAGCTCCTTCGATACGCAGGTATTCTGTTCCGATGCGAAGTATCTCAGCCTCATCCGGACGGACGAAAATAAGCATCAACGGCTTGGCAAAAAAGAAAACTAACAGCGAGATGATAAGGGAAAAGACGATCGTTATAAGAAATGCGCTACGTACTCCCCGGCGGATGCGATCCCCTTTCCGCGCTCCGAAATTCTGGGCAATGAAGGTGGAAAAAGCATTCCCGAACTCCTGAACGGGCATATAGGCGAAAGAGTCGATCTTGACTGCTGCAGCGAATGCGGCCATGACAACCGTACCAAAACTATTTACCAACCCTTGCACCATCAATATTCCGAAGTTCATCACGGATTGTTGGACGCAAGTCAGTGTGGAGAAAGAAGTGATTTCTCTCAGGCTGGAACGGTCGAAGCACATATCTTCCCGGTGTAATCGTAGCTCGGGGCGGGTTTTATAGGTATACAGCAAGATACCGGATGCCGCCGTTCCCTGTGCGATGACCGTTGCGACTGCCGCTCCTTCGATGCCTTGATCCAGGACAAGAATAAGAAACAAATCAAGCCCGATATTCAAAACGACCGATACAGCCAGAAACCATAAAGGTGTTACAGAATCGCCTACAGCCCGAAGCAACGCTGCATAAAAGTTATACAGGAAAGTAAAGACTATTCCCCAGAAAATGATCCATAGATAGTTACGCATCAACGGATAAATATCATAGGGAACTTGTAACCATCGTAAAATCGGATCGAGCCATAGGAACACGGCAACATTCAGCAAGATGGTTACCGTGCCGATCAGCAGGAGAGAAACGTAGATGCTACGTCGCAGGGCGGACAGGTCTCCGGCTCCGTATTGCAGTGAGAAAACCGTGCCGCTTCCCATCGATAACCCCAGCAGGATAGAGATCAGGAAAACCATCAAGGTATAGGCGGAACCGACCGCTGCCAACGCATTTGCGCCGATACATTGTCCTACGATCAGTGTATCGGCTATGTTATAGCATTGTTGTAAAAGCGATCCTGCCAGCATCGGCAATGTGAATTGTAGCAGGGTGGTGGTTATACCTCCTTGTGTAAGGTCTCCTTTCCGTAACATTGTCAGCTCTTTTTATTCGTATAGTTTTGTATGAATCTGCAAAAATACGAATTAATCGGATAATCGTTCCTTCGGATCTCCGTAACCTGTCGGAGTGGCGCTGAGCTTTTGTTTTTGGGTAGAATGAACCGCTAATCAAGCATCAAACTCATATAAGCTTCCCGGCTCTGATAGTTGAGCAACAAGCGGGTGAGCGATTGGGTGTCCATCTTTTTTAGTTCGCCGATGTTAAGAACGGAGTTTGCGTGGGTGAAGGCCCAGTGATGGATGAGGCGGTCGCGGTCCAAGACACGTGCCATGCCTAAAGGAAAAGTCCCCGGTCCGGTGAAAGGAGTACGGCAGACGGCCTTTTCCACCTTGCTCTGTGTTGTAGCTTCCTGTAAGAGCAGGTTCTTGATGTTGTCGTTGTCATACATCAATTCTTTGACATAGATATAGTCGCCGACAGGATAGAAAAAGATCATTCCGATCGGTTCTTCTTGAATGTTCAAGGCGGTCAGCATTTGTCCTCCGGACATCTGTAATTCGCGCAGGATAGTAACGAAATCGTCATAACCGTGCAGCACATAGCAAATACGTTCTCTCTGCTTCTTATTAAAAAAATTGTAGAGAGACTCCATCGAAGGTACTTCGGGCGGTACAACCAAAACACCCTGTTCCAGTACTATTTCAGAAGGGCGGATATACGTTTCTTCTGAATAGTCGAAAGCTTCCGTATATCCTAAATCGCGGTAATAGTCGAACAGCCATGGATCGGCCGGGATAATGACTGTTAAGGCCACTTTCCGGCTTTCCATCACTTCGAATGCTTTCTGTATCAGTTGGCGCATAAGTCCCTGACCTCGTTCGGAGGGAAGAGTGCAGGCTCCATATATATAGTTTACGGATATCTCCTTTCCGTAGTAAGTCATGACATACGGAAGCATTTGAAGGGCGGAAACGATTTTTCCGTTTTTCTCTATAAACAGGGCGTTTTCTTTTTTGTAAACCCGATCGAAGAATAGTTTGATAAATTCTTCGCTGTCGTTGAAAGAAGTACGCCACAGGTCGATCAATTGAGATTTGTTGTTATCCATCGTTCAATATTATTTTGCAGGTTTCTTTATTGCCGCGGATTTTTCCAATAGGATGAACGGGTTATACGAAAGTTTAGCCTGGCGCAGACCGGGAATACCCAAGTCTTCCTCTCGGTTCACATAGGTGTATTTTTCCGGAAGGTGAGAGGCGAATTCTTTGTTGATAACAGCATAAGCCCCCTCATAGTTCACATTTGCCTTTTCTACGTGGACGCCGAAAGTATTATGGTTGATCGGGGCACCAAAAGTGAAAGCGACAATCTGATGGTCTACGCAAATGGCTCCTCCAATAAGTCCCAATTCGTCATAATGGTTCAAGGCGTAGATTATAGAACGGCGTTCGTCGTTCAGATCCTCCTCGTCATTATCTTCCCGGTTGGCTTTGTACCATTTACATTCGAGCTGAAGGCATTCGGGAACCAGTTCTGGTGTGATAGGAATATATTCGTAGGCAAACTTCTTATTGAATTTGTTGATATGATTGCGTTTTGCCTGGTATTTTTTCCCTTTTAGGGTTGCCAGGTCTTCACGCAAGTAGATGTAATCGAAATAATTCCGTTCGGGGATGTAGAAAAATCCGCCGGGAATTGCCTTTTCGAGTTCTTCTTTGGCATCTGGCGTTACGCCTAACATACAGAGCGGGTGGCCTTGTTCGAGCGAGTCGGCTTCCAACAGGTCGATTGCTTGTTTCAGGTTGCCTTGACCTGTAGGAGTCATATAAGCGACTCTCGTTTTGTTTTCGATCCAGAAACGGATCAGCAAGCTGCCGTTGACAATGGCGAACTCGCTATCGTAGAGAAACCGCCAACTGCAGATGTTGGCAAATGAATAATCGCAATTTTTATAATTGCTCGGTATCGTAAAGGATGTTATAATATCTCTATCTTCGATTTCAATTGGTTTAAACGGTATCTTCATCTTTTTCTTTTTTGATGTGCAAATATAAAACTAATAAAAATGGCTGAATGTTTTATCTTTAATAAAAACAATCGATTTTGTTTATTGCGTGATAAACCCTATAAATGCTATTAATAGCAATTTAACTAAATATAAAAATGATAGTGTATATTAAACTAACATCTATCTTTAAATGTTCGAAGTGAAATGGTTTTTATTTAAAAGTGAGAAGGAAATGAATGCTGATAAAATATTACCGATCGACCTCTATCATGCCGTGTCGATTGCAAATTTGACATTGGAAAGTGCTTTAAAGGTCATTCACGTCGAAGCTGGGCAGGATCATGAACTGTTGCCTTTGGAACCGGGAACTCTTGCTGTGATCTGCCGGGGAGGAAAGTTCGAATGCAAAGCACTTGGAAAGGAAATCTCCATAGTTGCCGGACAGGTGTTCCTGGCGTCTGTGGAAGATGTGAGTGAGATATCCCGTTTTTCGGAGACAGGTTTTGAAGGGATCGTGATCTATGCCGGTAGCGATCTGCTGATCAATCGGCAACGTCTGATGTTCCGGACGATTACACCGGACGAACTGAAGGAGTCCGGGCTTTATATCCAGCTGATGCAGTCACAAATCGAGCGAATGAGCGATGTCCGTGTCAAAGTGGTGGAATCGCTTTTGCGCGCCCTTATTTTCTTCCTCCAGCAGGAAGGGCATCTGGCGGACGACCGGGATAGCGAGGTTCCGCCTTTCTTCCACGATTTCGCTTTGCTGATTAGGCGTTATCATCATTATCCGGTTTATTATTTTGCCGAGAAGTTGGGAATGACTTCGGCGGAACTGAATAACAAATGTAAATTGCATTCCGGTATTTCGGCTGCGGAATGGATCAGCCAGTATGTATTGCTTGAGGCGAAAGACTTACTGATTAAAACTCGACTGAGATCTTCCCGCATTGCTATGATGCTTAATTTCTCTAATTATGATACCTTTGCGCGTTGGTTCAGGCGGCATACGGGAGAGTTGCCAGGGAACTGGAGGTAGTGGAATTTGAAAATTGAAAATTAAGATACCATGAAATGGACATTTGAGAATGCGAAAATAAAGGGGCGGATCGTCTTGACCGATTCGCTCCATGAAGACCCGGATCTTCTGAAAGACAAAACGCTGTATAAATTTATATGGGTGGATTCCGGCGAAGTGGAGTTGGATATCGATCATCAGCATGTTGTTTTGAAGAAGGAACAGCTCGTTCCGCTTTCCCATTTGCATCATTTGGAGTTTCTGCGCATCGAAGGCAAATGCTATGCTTTGATGTTCAACGGCAATTTCTACTGTATACATGGCAACGATCATGAGGTCTCGTGCAACGGGTTGCTGTTTCACGGTTCATCGCATGTGCTGACTTTTGTCCTTTCGGAAGATGAACGGCGGAAGATCGACACGCTGACGAGGATCATGCAAGAGGAGTTTCTCAGTACCGATCACCTGCAAGACGAGATGCTCCGGGTATTGTTGAAACGGTTTATCATATTATGTACGCGAATAGCGGAAGATCGGCAGGGAGCTGTTCGGGAGAACAGCCTCCAGTTCGAGACGATCCGCAAATTCTATGTCCTGGTCGATACCTATTTTAAGGAGAAAAAACAGGTGCAGGAATATGCGGACATGCTGAACAAATCCCCGAAGACACTGGCAAATATCCTTTCCGCCTATCAGCAGCCTTCCGCCATCCGTATCATCCATAACCGCATTCAGGCAGAAGCCCGGCGTTTACTGCTTTATACGGCTAAAAGCTCTAAAGAGATCGCTTTGATGCTAGGATTCGAAGACCAGGCTGCGTTCAGCCGTTTCTTTAAGAACGCAGCCGGACTAAGCGCGACCGAATATCGCCACCAATATAAAAAATGATAATAGTGGCGATGACGGGCTGGTCGCTTGTCCGGGTTGTAGTATCCGCTTATTGCCGGTATTTGCAACAACCCGGCAGTTGGTCGTAGACGTTTGATCCGCTTTATAAGTATCTGTGTCGTGCCCCGCTTTGGCAATAGCTTTGCTAATAGCGTCCACAGATGTTTTGGACGGATTGTATTGTAGATGTATCATCTGTTTTTCCTTATCCCAATGAACCGATGAAACGCCGTTTACACTTTTGGCTGCTGTTTCGATGCGTTGTTTACACATGTCGCAGGAACCTTTTACCCCGAACATGGCATGCTCGCCTGCCGGTTCCGGTTGTGCTGCGGATGTACCGTGCGCGGCATGCCCTTCGTGACCGCTCATCGTATGCCCTACATGGCCGCTCATCGGTTGTGCTTCGCCGTCATTGTTCATCATCGACTGCTTGCCTTCCAGTTGGGCACTGGCATCTATCGAGAAAACACCGTTCGTTACGACTTCTTCTCCTTCGGATAATCCTTTTAATATCACGTATGCGTTGCCGAGGGAAGGACCAAGTTCTACTTCACGCATCAGGAAGGTCGGGGTGGAGGTGTCCGGTTGCTTGACATAAACGATGGAACGTTTGCCGGTCCAGAGAACAGCAGTCTGCGGCACGGTGATCCGGTCTTTATATCCTTGAAGCGGGGCGCTGACCTCGGCGGTCGCATACATCTCCGGCTTCAGTTCCATATGGCTGTTGGGGACTTCTACCCGGACACGTGCCGTACGGGTGGACGGGTTGATGATCGGATCGATAAACGCGATCCGGCCCGTATAGGTCTTGCCGGGAAGAGCCTGCAAGGTGAAATGAACCTGGTCGCCTCTGTTCAGGAAAGGCAGGTCAACTTCGAAAGCATCGAACATCGCCCATACGCTCGACAGGTTCGCTATGTCGAACAGGACAGCTCCGGAGGCGACATAATCGCCCTGGTTTACGCGTTTGGTCATGACGATTCCGCTTACGTTCGCTTTGATCTCGACGAGTGGGGAAACGCTACCGGACTGTTCGATCGCTTCTATCTGGGCGTTCGTCATTTTCCAGAGACGGAGTTTCTCGCGGGCTGCCTGGATCAGGGCGGGCTGCTTCATCTTGATGGCTTCCAACAGTTCCTGCTGGGCGGTGAACAGTTCGGGTGAATAAAGGACGGCAAGTGTTTGTCCGGCTCGTACGCTCTCACCGGTAAAATTGATGTTGAGTTGTTCGATACGTCCGCCTACGTGCGCTGTCTGGGACTGTAAGCTTTGTTCGTTCGGGGCGATCTTGCCGTACAGGCGGACTGTCTTGACCGGGTTTTCCCTGCTGACCTTTGAAGTCTGCACGTCTGCCAGGGCGGCCGCCTCTTCCGATAACTGGATTGCTTTCGGGTCGGAGTTCTCTCCGCCGCCGCTTCCTTTACGGACCGGGATCAAGTCCATCGCGCAGATCGGGCATTTGCCGGGTTTATCCTGGCGTATCTGGGGGTGCATGGAGCAGGTCCAGACGCCCGTCTCGTCCTGCACGAGGTCGTGACTGTGTCCTTCGTGCATCTCATGCCCCTCATGGGTAGCCGGAGCGGGGCTTTCGGACGGGCTGAACAACAACCAGCCGACCAATAAGCCGGCACAGGCTACTATTATATATTGAACCGGTTTGCTTTTTATTATTTCATTTATCTTTTTCATCTTGTTATTCATTTACGGAGGTTGATACTAATTTCTCTAAGCCCGCGATCAGCGTGTTGTATCCGGCAACCGCTTCGCTCTTTTTAAGGCTGTAATCCAGTAACTGGCGTTCCAGTTGGATGATGTCCGTGAGGGAAGTCGTTCCTGCCGAAAATTCGCGGATCATCAACTGGTAGGTCGACCGGGACAAGTCTTGCTGTTTGGCGTACAGGTCTATTTTGCGCGAGGCATTGGCCAGTTGTTGCTTTAAGGCGATATATTCGGCATGTAGCTGGTTGAGCGTGTCTTCGTACTTCAGTTCGCTTGCCTCACGGTAATGCCGGCTCTCCCGCTGCTGGGCGTTATATTTCGGCGGAAGATCGGGATGCTGATCTTAATCATCGGCATGACCATATCCATGCCGTTCATATTGCTCATCCCTGACATCCGGGCCATCTCTTCTGAATTCTTAGCCATGATGGAATATTGCAGTCCGATGCCGAACATGGGAAGGCTCATCTTCTTGTCCATCTCCGCCTTTGCCTTATACGCGTTTGCCTCCGCTTCGAGCATGGAGAGCATCGGGTTGGAGAGGATGATGCTGTCCAGGACCGCATTGTCTTCTATGGAAAACAGTTTTTGTGCCAGCGAATCGGAAGTTTGTACCGGCAGATCCTGATCCCGGTTCAGCAGGCTGTTGAACCGGGCTTCGGCTGCTTTCCTGTTCGATCGGAGAGCTTCGAGGTTGTTTTCCAGTTCGACCATTTCGATCTGGATGCGAAGTACGTCGGACATGCTGCCGGATGAACCGCTCCCCATCGTACCACCTGCCATCGAACCGCCCGTACCCGACATCGTTGTATTTCCGCCCGGTGTCGCAGAGGCCGTGGAAGGAGAGGTCCCCATGTTTTCCATACCGCCCATACTGTTGTTTGCCGGTGTCTGGGGAACGGGAGATGCGACCGGAGGCGCAACGGATGGTGTCGGCCTGCCCAGAACGGACGAAGCTGTATAACGGCTCAGCGCCAACAGCTCCAACTGCTTTAACAGTTCGAGGTTCGCTGCTGTGTTCTTATACTGCTCATTCAGATTGTTCAATTGATACCACTGGCTTTTGACTTCGTAGAACAGGTTGTTGCGGGTTTCCCTGAATTGTTCGTAAGCCATGCGTGCCATCTCGGTCGCTTCGTTGCGGGCTGCTTTGCGGGTTCCGAACCAGGGGAACATCTGCATCAGGGTGAAGTCGGCTACCTGTTTGCCGGATAGCTGCTCCATCGGTTTGAAGAAGAAGCCCATTTCGAGTTCGGGATCGGAGAAAGCTCCCGCCTGCGGTATCTTTTCCAGGGATGCTTTGTAAAGGGCAAAGCTGGAATTTACCGACGGATTGTACCGGGCGGCCGTTTCCAGGTAATGGGAAAGGCTGTCGGTCGTTTGTGCCTGTGATGGGAGATACCAAAGTGCCGATAGCAGGATGGCGGCCCAACGTAAGACGGCTATATGCTTTTTTATTCTCATTCTACTAATATTTTATTTATATAAGAAAGTTTCAACTTTTTTCTCGGCGTGAAAATTTATTTTCATGCAATGGAAAATTTTTTTTCATCCGAAGAAAATTTATTTTCATGCTGAGGAACTATTAGGGGAAAGGGCATTAGGGAGAGGATTGCGGGTAAGTAAATGGAAATGAGAGCGATTTGCGCCATATCTCGGTGATTTGCACAGAGGGGTTAAGTGCAGAAGATGTGGATTTATGCAGAAGTTCCGTTACCAAATCGTTAGTCCATTCCTTGAATGGTAACGAAGAGGTAAGATGAAGGTAATTGACAGAAGAGTATTCGGTAACTCACCTTTCTGTCGTTACGGTGCTTATGCTTTGTATTACAATGTTTTGCGTAGCTAAAAACGCTTCTGTAACGGGTAATTTTGCCAATAAAAATAGAAGCGTATGCAAAGAGAAAAATTCAAGATTTTGCTCTACCTGAAAAAGAGCGGATTGGACAAGTTGGGGCAAGCTCCGATAATGGGGCGTATAACCTACGGGCGAACCATCGCCCAATTCAGTTGTAAGCTTTCATGTGCCCCCGATTTGTGGAACGCTCGTGAGAGCAGACTGAATGGCAAGAGTCGTGAGGCAGTGGTTACGAATGGCAAGTTGGAGCGTTTGCTCCTCTCTGTACAGTCGGCTTATAGAGTTCTTTATGAACGAGGTGCGGTCTTTACTGCAACAGACATCAAGGAGCTGTTCCAAGGAAGTATGCAAACTCAAATCACCTTTTTGGAGCGATACGACCGAATGGTTAAAGATATGGAACAAAAGGTGGGCATCGAAATAAAGGCTACAACTATGAGTAGTTACCACACTGTTCGCAAGCACTTACAAGTCTTTATTGGTGAGAAGTACCATACGGCAGATATTCCTTTCGGACAGATGGAAGAAGATTTCTTGGAATGCTTGCAACACTACTCTGTCGGAAAGCTGGGACATTCGCAAGGTCATTATCGTAAGATGGCTTTGGCAGTGAAGAAACTCTGCCGTTTGGCATATCGTGAGGGCTTGACAGAGCGACAACTGTTTGCTCACATAGAGATAGAGCGAGGAGAGAACAAACAACCTCGTGCCTTGGATAGGGCTTCGTTGGATAAGTTGCTGGGATTGACCTTTGAGCCTTATGAAGTGGAGCTGGAAACCGCCCGTAATCTCTTTCTCTTCTCCTGCTATACGGGTGTTGCCTATTGCGATATGGTCGCCCTTAATAGGGAACATCTTTTTACGGACGATGAAGGGGCGTTGTGGCTGAAGTTTCGCAGGCAAAAGACGAATACCCTTTGCCGAGTGAAGCTCCTATCCGAAGCGGTTCGTATGATAGAGCGGTATCAGTCCGAGGAGCGCAACACTCTTTTTGCGCCTATTACTTATTCAGCTTATCTCGTTCAGCTCAAAGCCCTGCAACTTCGGGCTGGTATCTCTATTCCCCTTTCGGCACACGTCGGTCGCCACACCTTTGCGACCTTGATTACTTTGGAACGAGGTGTTCCCATCGAAACGGTCAGTCGAATGTTGGGACACAGCAACATCCAAACGACCGAGCGATACGCCCACGTTACCCCGAAGAAACTCTTTGATGAGTTCGGGCGATTTCTCTCTTTCACTGAAAACCTAACCTTAACCTTGTAAGACCTATGCGTAGTACATTCAAAATCTTATTCTATATCAATAAGAACAAGACCAAAGCAGACGGAACAACAGCAATCCTTTGTCGTATCACCATTGACGGAGCGAACGTGGTGATAACCACAGGCGAAAACGTTGCTCCTAACGATTGAAGTGTGAAGCGAGGGGAAACAACGGATAAGAAGATAAACCAACGCCTGCAAGCCTTTCGGGAGGAAATCGAACAAGGGTACAATACTTTGCTCTACAAATATGGAGCGGTGAGTGCCGAACTTCTGAAGAACTACTTACAAGGCATCGGGAGAACTCCAATGACACTTCTTGCCCTTAGTGCGAAAGAACTCAAAGCCCAACAAGAAAGCAAGAGCGAGGGAACGTATAGCAACAATCGAATTTCCGATAAACAGCTTGATGCTTTTGTGCGAAGTCGTGGCGAAGAGGATATTCTTTTAACAGCTCTTACGATGGATTTCTTTGATGATTATCGGTTTCATTTGAAGAAAGAGGGCTATGCTCCTGCCACGATAAACAAGCATCTCTGTTGGCTGAGCCGATTGATGTATAGAGCCGTCAGTCAGGGGACAATACGCTTCAATCCGTTTGAAGAAGCGAAGTATGAAGCCGTGGAGCGCAAACCTCGGTTTCTGAGTAAAGGCGACGTAGCAAAACTCTTGGCATTTCCCTTGCAAGACGAAGGAGCGGAACTAAGCCGAAGAATGTTTCTTTTCTCCGTCTTTACGGGTTTGGCATTTGCCGACTTACAGAGCCTGCGAGTTTCGCAAATCGAAAAGAACAACGAGGGGAAGCGGTATATCCGCAAGGCAAGACAGAAGACGGAGGTGGAGAGCCTAATACCTCTGCATCCGATAGCGGAGCAGATACTTTCGCTTTACACTAAGGAGGAGAGCAAGGGGGATTATAAGATTTTCCCCGATACGATGAGCAAGGGCAAACTACTAACCCATCTCAAAGCCGTTGGTTGGGCTTGTGGCATTCGCACTCCGCTGACTTGGCATGTCGGAAGACATAGCTTCGGTACGCTGACTTTGGAGGCAGGCATTCCGATAGAGAGCATCGCCAAGATGATGGGGCATTCGTCTATTGCCAGCACGCAAATCTACGCCCAAATCACTGACCAAAAGATTGCAAGAGATATGGAGAGGGTGATGTAACAAAGAGAGCAGATAACTTGAATATAGAAAAGAGCTTGTTCCAGTTAATGAAACAAGCTTTTCTTATAGCAAATAATTTATAATGATTTCTTTTGCATTATCCCTTAGATGTTTTGATATGCAATTTTATTTTCTTCATCGCCCAGTCGTAATGACTGGCAGCTGTCGAAACGCAGTAAGCTCCGAGTGGGGAAGTCCCTGTCCAAGCGAGTGTTCCTTTGGCAAAGAGTTCATCGTTGGAGAATTGCTCTATCAGTGCCATTACATCTTTGTGGCTCTCTCTTAACTTTGCTTTAGCTTCCTCCAATGGCGTATTTTGGTGCTTCTTCCAAAACCCAACGTTCATTGCCGGATAGGTTTTCCAATTATACGGTTCTGGTAAAAAAGGCTTGCGTTCGTCGTTACTGTTGGCTTTTACCCAATTTAGTAACAACTGATGCCATTCATACAGATGCACAAGCACATCTCGCAGGTTTTTGTCCCTGCTCCAATGTGTTTCTTTCCCGGCCGTTGCCATTTCCTCGGCAAAGGCTGCTTTCTGCTGTTCTTCGCTCATACTGTCGATGAGTTTCCACATCTTGTCGAATTGTCCGTTGGCGGATGCTGTCAAATCCGCTTTTGTCGTTGCTCTTGCCATAGTCTTTATTACTCATTATATAGTTGATAAAACTCCAGCCAATGCCCGTCGGGGTCTTCAAAAGTCAGCAACTTGCCGTATGGCTCTTCTCTGATGTTGCCGATGATCTTCACATTTTTGCTTTTCAATTCATCTCTGGCAAGTTCGATATCCTCCACCTCAAACATAATCCTTGTTTTACTCGCAACGACTTCACCTTTGCTCTCCGGTCTTTTCAGGATGGCAAACGATGTCTCACCCAAAGCGAACTCTATCCAGTCGCCATCGACAACTTTTATATCAAATCCGATATTGCGATAGAATTCTTGAGACCTCTGCAAATCGCTGACATAAATCCAGCAGGCATATATTCTTTTAATCTTCATTCTTATCGTGTTCTTTTTCCGCACTCAGTGCAAACCTTGTCATGCAATGAGACGATGCCTCCGCATTCCATGCAGGTGTATCGAGCGGAGTGTATTTTCAGGAAATTACATATTCCTTCTTCCCTTACAATCTCACTATTTTCGACCAGACTTTCTTCGTAACGGCTGTTATAACTTTTTTCGAGGTTTCTTATAAGTCTACAAGGGAAGTCACCACACTGATAGCAATAAGTAATCTCTTTCAGCTGCACGCAGTCTTTTATCCTGCATTTTCGGCAATGCACTGGTTTACTTTTGTTTTCTTGCATACATCCACTGCAAGGCTTCTGTATTTTCCTCGTATGACAATGCTTATAGCATACCGTACAGTTCATGCCACAGGGAGCGAACATTTCTATGTCAATGCTGCCAATTCTCATATCTGTCTTTTCTTTTTCTCCATTCTTCTAGTGTGAGTTTGGTGAAATGTTCTGTGCGAACGTCATTCATCAATGGGACGGGCTTGTTGTATTCCGTATGGCTGTAAGTGAATCCGCATTTCTCTTGCACTCGTTTTGATTTCTCGTTGCCATCAAAATATCCGCACCAAACGGTAGTCATCTGCAAATCCTCAAAGGCATATCGAATCAATTCGCTGACGGCTTCGGGAATCAGGCCTTGCCCCCAATATGGCTCGCTAATCCAATAGCCAATCTCACATTCGCTGCCCGCCATCTTTGCGGAGCGAATCTCACTCCTTGCTGTCATGATTCCTACGCTACCGATTGTTTCGCCTGTCTCCTTCAGAACAACAGCGTATGTCTCCGGAGCAGATAACACGCCCTTGATGATTTCGCGGCTGTTCCCAATACTCGTGTGCGGCGGCCAACCTGCGATGGGACCGATATTCGGATTGCAGGCATATTTGTAGAGTGCTTCGGCATCGCTTTCCTGCCACGGTCTTAAAATCAAGCGTTTGGTCTGTAATTCCATATTTCTTATTGATAAAATTCTTTTCTTTTATCGTCTGCTCTTTGGTCATTGCACCAAACAAATTACATAACGAGGCTTCCCTCGCTGTCAATCTCCCAAAAAGGATTGTAGGCTACCTCGAACACATAGCCGTCCAAATCTTTGAAATAGCCGCTGTAACCGCCCCAAAACACTTTCTGTGCAGGCTTCACAACGGTTGCTCCGAGCCGTTCGGCTTCCTGCATCACGGTATCGACTTCTTCCTCCGATGTGGCATTATAGCTGATTGTCATACCCGAAAAGGATGCCTGCTGATAATTTAGCGTTGTGTCTTTTTCCAATTCTTGCAGTGGATATAATCCTAAAACTATCCCACCCAAAGGAAACAATGCGTAGGCTTCTTGACTTTGTTGCGATTTCTTCCAGCCTAAGCCCTCGTAGAAAGCCAAGGCCTTTTGGAAGTCTTTTACTCCCAATGTGATTAAAGTGAATTTCTGTCTCATAAGTTGTGCATTATTGAAATTGAATCCGCCACAAAGTTACTTATTCATAGCAAGAAAGAAGAATGAAACGGCCAGAAAATCATCTACTTCAGAAACTCTATCCCCGATAATTCTCTTGCAGTAATCTGTTGATATCTGAGAGTCGATAGAGTATTTTCCCTGCGATTTGGGTGTAGGGAATAATGCCTCTGTCCCGATAGTCCTGCAAAGTGCGAGGACTAACGAAAAGGTGTTCGCAGACCTCCCGCCCCGTAAGGTATATTTCTCCCCCGAAGAGCGGACAGTGCGTTTGGGCTATCTCCCGAATACGTTTACTTACTTCCTTAATGCCCGAAATGAGTTCTTTCATCTCGGGTGTTTCTTTGTTAATCGTTTCGTATTCCATAGTCGTGGTTATTTGCGGTTGGACTTGGCGAGGAGTGCTTCCACATCCTCACGTTTGTAATAGCACTTGTGTCCGATTTGGATAAAGGGCAGCACGGACGTATCCCGATAGTGCTGGAGCGTTCGCTTGCTGATGTTCAGTATTCGGCACACGTCCCCGTTGTGTAACAGGTCGGGGAGTTCGGGCTTCATTCCGAAGTGTTCTCGCATACAAAGAGCCAGCTCTTCAATGCTCTTTTTCAGTTCCTCCCACGCGGAGGTGTCGATGGCGGTAAATCTCATATCAATATCGTTTTTAATTGTCGTTTTTCTCTTTTCGGTGCAAATGTATGCGAGCGAAATCCTTGTTCCAAGAACCGATGAAATCAAGGGAAACAGCAGGAAATCGCAGGCAAATGTACAAGCACAAACCGCCTGTTTCACCCCCTTTTCTCTAAGTGTGTACTTGTGGCTTCGATATGATGTGAAATGTCCACACGACACAACGGGAAAAAGATACCGAGCGACCGTAAGATTGCTCGGTATCTTTTCTTTGATTACTCGGCATCTTTTGGGGGTTCTCTCGCCAATGATAATTCTCGCTTGCATATCCCTCGAAGAAAAAGGGTGCAGGTATTAGCAATCCGATGAAGTCGTTTACAGAGCCTTTCTCCTCTCTGTTCTTTGCTTTTTGAGCCTTTTCGTTCTGTTTTCTCCCATTTTTACTACTCATTTTCGGAGCATTTCTCTGTACCTCGAAGCAACAGACACACCAGCCTTGGGACTCTGTGTTCGCCTCTGTAACTTGGTTTCAGCATCCGTTTTCGGATGAAAGTTCAAAACCAAGCAAACAGAAGAAGTACGAACAATGAAAAGAAACAAGCAAACGAGAAATGCCATAGATACTTTCTTCTTTCACTGTGAAAGGGTATATACGGTGAAAGGAAAAAAGCAGGGAATGGCTTTTTGTTTTGCGTGCGACAAGGTGCGTCCTCCGTGATCCGACAGCCTTTCCCTTTCACCGTTTATAACTCAAATCCCATTTATTCAATAACCACTTATGAAACCAAGATATTACGATTTACAACATATCAAAGAGATACCGATAGGCGACTACCTGCACGCCTGTGGTATTGAACCTGCCAAACGGTACAACGGCTATGCTCTTTATCACGCACCTTACCGAGAAGACCACAATGCCAGCCTGAAAGTGGACTTTCGGCAAAACCTGTGGCATGATTACGGCACAAACCAAGGTGGAAGCATCATCGACCTTGTGATGCGAATGCAAGGATGCAGTGCCTATAAAGCAATGGCGCATCTTGCCGAAAGAAAAGCGACACCTTTCACTTCCTTTTCCTTTCATCGTGAAGCTCACATAGGGCAGAGAAGGGATGAACAGCAACCCAATAATACAAGGCGTATCCTCTCCATCAGCGAAACGTTGCCCCTGCATCTGCAAAGCTATCTCCGAGAGGTACGCGGGATAGACCTTGCCGTGGCAAGTCCTTATCTCCGTCATATTCGTTACGAAGTGGGAGGACGAGAGTACTCTGCCATCGGCTTCCCAAATCGCGCAGGAGGGTATGAGCTTCGGGGCGACAAGACATTCAAGGGAACGATTGCCCCAAAGGATATATCCGTGATTGCAGGAAGAGCGAGCAACGCTCCTCTCTGTATCTTCGAGGGCTTTGTGGACTTCCTTTCCCTTCTCACGATGAAAGGGGAAGAAACCATTTCGCCTTCCATCGTTCTGAACTCCGTGAGCAATATCCATAGAGCCGTTGCCTATCTCCACGAGAACGGCATCGACTCCGTTCGGGCATTCCTCGACAACGATGAAGCAGGACGAAAAGCCCTCCAATCTCTTCGCTCAGCAGGCATCAAGGTAGAAGATATGAGCCGACACTATGCCCGATACAAAGACCTCAACGAGTACCACGTTGCCCAAAGAACAGGGCAAAAACAGGTGATACCATCTCGTAAACGAGGACTTGGACGATAAGGCAAAAGAGAGCAAATAACATTATTCCATCATCAGGTATCCAAAGATTCAGGAAATAAAATGTATGCGAATAAACGGCTTTGTTTCGATAGCTACGGCAGTTCCTCAGAACCGCAAGTTTGCAGAGCCAACTTAGAAACAAAGCCTCCGTGCATTCAGAGAATGCAAGCTCCTCAAGGGCGAACTTCGGACGAGACGAAATGGTCATTTCAAGAAATGCCATAGCTCATTAGGGCATTTTCTTCACGCTGCACTCCGTTACCGCTAAAAATACCCTCCTGAGCCAAGGGACTTCGCCCCTTTGGATACCCCTTAAAACAAACTTCAAACAATGGGCTACGCCGTACTACATATAGACAAGGCGAGGAGCAACGACTCGGGAAATACCGCTCATATAGCGCGGACATATACCCCGAGTAACGTCGATCCTTCTCGCACACGCCTGAACAGGGAATTGGTGCAATTCCCTGCAAATGTGACCAACCGTAGCGAAGCGATAGAACATCGTATCGCCACGGCAGGTATCTACCGAAAGGTTGCAAAGAACCAAGTCAAAGCCTTGCGCTTTATCCTGTCGAGTTCTCCTGAGGATATGGCTCGTATAGAGCAGGAAGGACTCCTGTACGAGTGGTGTGATGAATCGATGGATTGGCTTCGCTCCACTTTTGGAGCAGACAATGTGGTCGCTGCCACGCTACATGCAGACGAGGATACTCCCCATATTCACGCCACGGTCGTTCCGATTGTCACGGGCGAAAGAAGGAAAGCCAAAGAGGAAGCCGAGAACGGAAAACGGAAGTACAAGACGAAGAAGAACAAGGTACGGCTTTGTGCCGATGATGTGCTTACGCCCAAGAAACTGGAGCAGTATCAGACGGACTATGCCAAGCGAGTGCAACGGTTCGGATTGGAACGGGGCGTGCACGGCTCGGAAGCCAAGCACCGGACCACGATGGAGTATTACAAGGAAATTCTCAAATCCACGAAAGAGAAGGAAACTCAAAAGGCGGAACTCACAGCCAAGATAAAGGAGCTGGAGAAGCAGGCAGGCAAGCTACGTATGAAAGGAACGCTATATTCTATCTTTGGCAACTCCGAACTTGACAAAGCAGAGAAGCGTATTGCAGACTTGGAGCAGGAAGCCGAACGGCAACGGTATCTTTCTCAAAAGGAGAAGAATGAAATCCGAAAGGAAGTCGTTCTCTTGCAGGACACAATCAAGGGAAGGGACAGAGTCATTGCCGAATTGAAAGAAACCGTGCAGGTTTATGAGGAAGAGCGGAATTGGATAAAACGCTTCTTCAGTGGCTTCTACCAACTCTTGAATATCCGTCTGATGCTCCGAAAGATGGGTTTCTCTGATGACAGAATAGCGGAGATGTATCGCACGGAGACGCCCCTGCGAGGCACGGCTAAAGCCTATTCGGGATTATACAAGAGAGAGTTTACGGAAGAGGACAGCGAAATCCGTATCATCAAGGACGAGAAGAAACGACCTCTTTTGACCATCAACGGGCTTCCCATTACCGATTGGTGCGAACAGAAATGGAAACAGCTTATCAATCGCAACCGCTCGCAACGACTGTAATTGCTTTTTTCTTTCACCGACAAGAAGAAAAACAAGAAAAGACGCTCACATACCCTCATAAATGCTTACCTTTACAAGCAAATAAATGTAAACTACGCATTTTAAGCAATTCTGTACTTATTGATTATGGCAATGCGAGTAAGTCTTAAGGAATTAATCCAAAGTTCAATTGTTTTGCAGTATCATCTACCTCATGATATTGCAGATAAGCACATTTCATGCTCATGTATTTCAACAGAAAAAGATTATTGTTTACATCAAAATGGGACCAATATTGATATAGCAAACATAATCTATAATGGAATAGTTGAGTATGCTTATAGTGATAATGAAATAGATTTAACTCAGCTTGACAAGCTCCAAATAAGAGCATTGTTAAGCAAACTAAAATTTGACCCAAGTGCTTCAGAAAGTATTCAGCTGGGGTATGGTTTTCAAGGCGAAGTTATGCTTCATCTTCTCCTTAGTCATTTTTTTCATGCAGAAAAGGCACTTGCTAGAGGATATTTATACTCTGCTTTAGAAAATGCTGAGACTAAAGGTTATGATTCATATTTGATGGTAGAAGACAATCAAACAATATTTCTACTTTTTGGAGAAGCAAAATTTTACTTGGATGGATATAAAAAGTCGTTAGACTCTATATTTGATAATATTAACAAAACTCTTTCTGATTCTTACTTCAATCGGAATTTTATTGCGATGGAAAACCACTATGAACATATTGAGCCGAAGAGTAGAATTCGACAAATTATTGATCAATGGCGAGCTGACCCATTGATAAATATGGCAAAAGAAGCCAGTCGACACAATATGCACCTTGTATATCCGATGCTAGTTATCTTTGATGATAAAATGACTGTATACGATGATCTCATAATGGGTATAATATCATATATTCAAACCAAATATAGTGCTGTGCAACCTACACTAACAATCCCATATACAATCTTTTTCTTGTTTTTTCATGTGGATAATAGTCGTATTATTAAGACACAAGTTTTGCAATGGATAAATCAAAAGCAGCAGCTGATGCCGTAAAGCTTATTAACCAAGCTAAGGAAGATTCAAATTTGCAGCCTTTAATGATTAAGGCTGTTTGTTCTTTTTTCGACATTATGAAAGGAAAAGAGTTATCTCAGGCGGATAGACTCTTCTTGCATTATCTTGCTAACCAAGCAGGTCTCCCCCAGTATTATTATCCGATGCTGAATGTTGGAGAATACGTTGATGAAGAGGTTACTTTGCAGACCTTTTCAAATTATATCAATGAAAGCAGCTTGATAGTTGGCGAAGGTGTCATGTTGCATCGCTACCAGAAAGAACTCTTGGAAAGATTCAAGAGAGGGCAGAGAAATCGTATTTTTCTGAGTGCTTCAACATCTTTCGGAAAAACATTCTTGATATACGAGATTGTAAGGAAGATGGAATATACTAATGTTGCATTTATTTTCCCCACCCTTTCTCTCCTTTCTGAGAACTTGTTTAAGATTCATTTATCGCCTGAATATAAGTGGGTAAAGGATAACTATGTGATTCATACACTCAGTGATAAAGAGGAAATAAGCGGACGGAATCTTTTTATTTTTACTCCAGAACGATTCTTGTCTTTTTTGGATAAGAACAAAGAAATTCAATTGGATTTTGTATTTGTAGATGAGATATATAAGCTTGATAATGGTTTTATCATAGACGAGGTGTCTCAAGAGAATGAGCGAGATGTGGCGTACAGGATAGCTTTGCACGAATTGCTAAAGACCCCGCATGTTGATTCTTTACTTACAGGTCCATATATAGCACTTCCGACCAAAGATAAAAAAGATGCACAATTCTCATTTAAAACTTTCCTTGACTATTATGATTTTGCTATTGTCAACTACAATCACTACGAAATAGTGAATAAGGTGGAGGTCTTTGCAGAAACAGCATCAACCATTGAGATTGATAACACGTTTCACTTGACATTTACAAATAAGACTAAGAGTGCTCGCATTGTCCAACTTGTTACACAACTTTTGAATCGAGGAGAAAATGCTATAGTCTATTGCAGTACAAAAGCTTCGACGGAAAAATATGCTAAAATTTTAATTAGTAAAAATAATTACATCAAAGATGTTGATTCCGAAAAAGTAATCAGGCTTACAAACCATATAGATAGTTTATTTGCGAATGGGAGGGGAGCACAATGGATTGTTTCAAAAGCATTAAAAAAAGGAATTGGTATACACCACGGTTCAGTTCCAAAGTATATACAGCAGGAAATTATTTCACTGTTTAATCAGAATATTTTAAAGATCCTAATATGTACTACTACTATCACAGAGGGGGTAAATACCACAGCTAAAAACGTGATAGTGCTTTCTGGAAAAAAAGGAACGAAAGACTTAAAAAAGTTTGATGCACAGAACATAGAGGGGCGAGCTGGTAGATTTATGCAGCATTATCAAGGGCGGGTCTTTATTCTAGATAAAAATTTTGCGGATCGAATGAACGAAGAGGACGAATTGTTGCAACATAAATTTTTTGACAAGAATATTGATAAAAAAGATGTGGATATTGTTCTATCAGATTCCAATTATCTCACAATCGAGCAAGAAAATAGGAAAAAGCAGTTAGAGGCTATCAAAGAAAGTGGAATAATGCCTAAAGCATGTTTTGAGGAGTTTAGAACAATATCATATGATGACAAGATTTATTTGTACAATACAATTGCTCGCTTTTCAACAACAGATCATGAAAAGATAACAGAGTTAATAAGACGTTACGTTGGCCAAAGGAAGTCTTATCTTCCAGGTCTTGAACTTATATGTCAAACTATCCGTCCAATTATCAAAAATGACAATTTACGTTTTTATGTAGAGAACGGAAATGATCAGTCTGGTAACTGTTATCTTGTTGGTATGATTTCTGCTTTTATTTCTAAAGGATTTTCAGGCTCGGTAAATTATCATATTAGAAAAGAAGGGGATGTGGATAAGGGAGTTAGAAAGGCTGCTAATTTTGTTTTTAATATGCTCCGTTACCAAGTAGTAAAATATTTCGGTTTATTTAATTTGCTCTACAAACAATTTGAATCAACTCGCAAGGGTGTAAATGTTGATGAAGTTAATGGCATTGAAGCGTTATTACTCAGGCTTGAATATAGTGCAGATACAAGATTAGGAAGACAGGTTAGTGACATTGGTGCATCTTTTAATGTGGTGAAATACTATGATGTAAAAGAGAATAATCCAGATGATCGCGAGCTTATTGGAAAATATTATAACCAGCTGGATGATTATGAGAAATACAATGTCGCAAGAATAGATCAGATATTATAACATTTGATAGGAGGTTTGAAGATATATGATGGATATAATCTCAACTTTAGAAAGCTCAATAAGAGTCGGAATGAATTATTAGTTCAGATCATATATAAGGAAGGATACTTTATACCAAAACATTGAGGTCTCAATATAATGAATCAAAAGAGTTCTCTCTTTTTGGCGAAATTTTGTATATTTGCGACCGAAATGGTGAGCGTTCTTTGGCTATTCAAAACAATGTACCTCAAAGCACTCCGCTCATTTCTAAATCGTTACCTGTCCGTATCACCCCAAACGGTAACCTCTTACTTCTCAGCCAGATAGCCCGAAACTTAAAAAATGACTCGGAAAATTTATTTTCCTGGTGAGGAATTTTCTGCTGCGTTGCGGGCCTTTTCCTCTTTCTTCAGCAGCCCTTCCCGCCACCAGCATTGGAATACGGGGACGACAAACATGGTCATCGACTGGATCAGCATGCCGCCGAAAGTCGGGATTGCCATCGGAACCATAATATCGGCTCCCTTTCCGGTCGAGGTGAGGACGGGGAGCAGGGCGATCAGGGTGGTCGCGGTTGTCATGGCTGCGGGACGTACACGTTTGAGTCCTGCTGTCACGACGGCTTCACGTATGGCGTGCCTGGTCTGCGGGTCCTTTTCCAGGAAGACGTGATGGATGTAAGTTCCCATCAGCACACCGTCGTCTGTCGCCACTCCGAAAAGGGCGATGAAGCCGACCCATACGGCTACGCTCAGGTTAATGGTATGCATCTGGAACAGGTCCCGCATATTGACTCCCGCCAGCGAAAAGTTCATGAACCAGTCCTGACCGTACAGCCAGAGCAGGATAAAGCCGCCGGCAAAAGCCACGAATACACCGGAGAAATGAATCAACGAGGCCGTAAGGGTCTTGAACTGGAAATACAGAACCAGGAGGACGATCAGCAGGGCCAGGGGAACGACGATCATCAGCCGGGCGGTGGCACGTTCCTGTTGTTCGTAGTTTCCGGCAAACTTGTAGGAAACGCCTTTTGTTAGTTTCAACTCTCCGTTTTGTATCTTTCCTTCGATCACTTTTGTCGCTTCTTTTACAACGTCCACTTCGGCTTTTCCCTGTTTCTTGTCGAAGATCACGTAGCCGACCAGGAAGGTGTTCTCACTCTGGATCATCTGGGCGCCTCGGGCATATTCGATATCGGCGAGTTCTTTCAATGGGATCTGGGCGCCGGTGGCTGTCGGAACCAGGAGCATGGACAATGCTTCCGGATTATCACGCAGTTCGCGGGCATAGCGGAGGCGCACGGGGAAACGCTCGCGGCCTTCGACCGTCTTCGTCAGGATCATGCCGCCGACGGCTGCACTTAGTATCTCCTGTAAATCTTCGACGTTCACTCCGTACCGGGCCATGTTATCCCGGTTCAGCTTAATCTCCAGATAAGGTGCTCCGACCGCCCGGTCATAGAATACGGACGAAGGGATCACGGAAGGAACGTCTTTGAGCGCCTGTTCGATCGCCTTTCCGCTCTGCTCGATCGTTTCCAGATCCGGCCCGTATATCTTCAATCCCATCGGAGCGCGCATACCGGTCGAGAGCATGACAAGGCGTGCCTCTATCGGTTGCAGTTTCGGGGCGGATGTGAGTCCGGGCAGGTGGGTGACGTTGACAATTTGCTGCCAGATATCGTCGGTGTTCTTGATTTCGGGACGCCATTGCCGGAAATAGTCTCCTTTGCGGTCCGGTATCAGGCTATCTGCCGGAATCAGGCGGAAGCCGTCTGCCGGATTGTAAGTGCCTCCGTTTCTCAGGAGATATTCTCCTTTCCGGTTCACTTTGAAACGTTCCCGCTTTCCGTCTTCGTTCAGGATATATTCGGGACGATAGTTGATCGTATTCTCGAACATCTGGGCGGGAGCCGGATCGAGTGCCGAGTTCACCCGTCCCCATTTGCCGATTGCCGTTTCCACTTCGGGGATGGCTGCCAGGCGTTTGTCCAGCGCTTCGATATAATTCAGGTTTTGCTCGATTCCTGTATGGGGCATGCTGGTCGGCATCAACAGGAATGAACCTTCGTTGAGGCTGGGCATGAACTCTTGCCCGATCCGTTTCCAGATCAGGATGCCGCATAGGATAGTCGCGATCGGTAGCAGCATGAACTTCCACCGGTTATTCAGACACCAGCGAAGGATACGTTCGTAGTAGATCACCAGTAACCAGAGCAGTGCAAGAATGATGGCGATACATCCTGTTACGAAAAGAAGATTGACGATAATACCTTTCTGGGGGCCCATCGGCAACCATTCTTCTGCCAAGAAGTAGGTGGCGACGACAAGTGCGATACCGATATTGATATAGTTACTTATTCCGGGTTTCTTCCAACGGTGAGCAAGCAGGTTGTTAAGTCCGACGGCTGTAAGTCCGAGTGCCGGAATATTACTGTACAGGACAGACAAGAGGACACCTGCTGCAATCAGTATGTAGTTGAGCACTTTCCGTATCCGCTTTGAGTCGATCCGTACCGAAAACAATATATAGGATAAGGTCGGCAGCAAGATCAATCCCAATACGAAAGCAGAAGCCAGCGCATAGGTTTTTGTGTAGGCGAGGGGAGAGAACATTTTTCCTTCCTGTGCCTCCATTGCAAAAACGGGCAGGAAACTGACGATAGTCGTGATCATCGCCGTGGCAATGGCCCCCGACACTTCACTGACCGCCTTATAAATAAGGTTTACCATCGCTTTCCCTTTGCGGATGCCTCTGTTTTCCGGCATCTCCATATACCGGATGATGCTTTCGACAAACACGACGCCGACGTCCACCATCACGCCGATAGGGAGCATGCTGGCTATCACGACGGATGCCCGGAGGTTGAGGACCAGTACGATGATAACGATGATACAGATCAGTATTTCGTGGGATAAAGATGTTTCGAGCGTGCCGATTGTCTCTTTGATCAAGCCTGTCCGGTCGTAAAAAGGTACGACGGTGATTTTGGAGACAGTCCCGTCGGGCAAGGTTTTCTGGGGAAGTCCGGGCGCCATCTCCTTGATTTTGTCTTTTATATTATTAATGACTTCCAAAGGGTTGGAACCATATCGGGCGATCACGACACCGCCGACTGCTTCGACACCTTCTTTATCCAGCCCGCCGCGCCGCGTACCTGGACCGATATTTACAAACGCTACATCGGAGATGCGTACCGGCACACCGTCACGACGGCTTTTTCCAGGTCGGATACATCTTTGATATAGCCCAGGCCGCGGATCAGATATTCGACCTTATTGATCTCCATTGTCTCGGCGCCGATATCGAGATTGCTTTTCTTGATCGCCCCCATAATATCCATAACGGAAACATTAAAGGTGCGCATGGCATCCGGATTCAGCTCGATCTGGTACTCTTTTACAAAACCTCCGGCTGATGCCACTTCCGACATTCCTTCGGCGGTCGAAAGGCTGTATTTGACATAGTAGTCCTGTATGGTACGCAGCTCTTCCGCATTCCATCCTCCTGTCGGTTCCGGTTGCCGGATCGCGTCCTTCCAACGTGTACCAGTAGATTTGTCCTAAAGCGGTTGCATCCGGACCCAACGCCGGTTGTACGCCTTCGGGCAGCGTGCCGGGGGGAAGGGAGTTGAGCTTTTCGAGAATCCGCGAACGGCTCCAGTAGAATTCTATATTATCATCAAAAATAATATAGATGAAGGACATGCCGAACATGGAAGAGCTACGGATCGATTTGACTCCGGGAATCCCCAACAGGGAAGTGGTCAGCGGATAGGTGATCTGATCCTGGATATCTTTGGGCGAACGTCCCATCCATTCGGTCGCTACGATCTGTTGATTATCGCCGATATCGGGGATGGCGTCTACCGGAATCGGATTCCGGGGAATGATCCCTCCGTGCCAGTTAAATGGAGAAGTCGAGATGCCCCATACGACTACCAGCACTAAGATCAAAAAAAAACGATAAACATGTTCAAAATACTTATATCGAGGGAAAGGTAATAAATCCCCGGTTATTGGATAATTTGTTAGCTATTTCATTCTTAGTTCGATAGCTTTTTACATACGATTTAATTTATTGTGTTAAAGAACGGAATACTAACATTTTCTTTAAATAAAATGGAAAGTTTAGCTATTGTGCTATAATTACTTTTCGTATCTTCACCGAGAAATAAATTTTGGTTCTACGTTTTTTTAATTATTAAGTTGCTGGAAATATGGTAATAGCTTATTTAAGAGTAGGAACTTCAAACAAGGAACTTCTAGAAGAACAGAAAGATGAGATTGAACGTTATGCTTCGAATCATGATATGAATGTCGATAAGTGGATTACGGATGTCACTGTCGACAAAGGGAGGGAAGATGAACGTAATCTCGCTAGGGTACTGGATCGTATGCAAAAAGGCGATAGTCTGATCTTTTCGGATATTTCCCGCTTGGGACGAACTTTGTCGGAAGTTATGGATATTATGGGACGCTGCATGGAAAAAGGCGTTCAGATCTATAGTATAAGAGATCGGTATATCCTAGACCAGGCATTGGATCTGCCAGTTATGGGAAACGTGTTCAAGTTGGTGACGGAGATCGAACACAGTTTGATGTCAATCCGTACCAAAGAGGCATTGAATCATAAGAAGAGCGCGGGAGGCCCGTTAGGCCGTCCGAAAGGATCGGCTGCAAAACAGTCTTTCCTGGATGCGAATAAAGAAGAGGTGATCAGCATGCTTGAACGCGGAGACACTGTTTTCGAAATTTGTAAACGTTTTAATGTTTCCAGAAATACCTATTATATGTTCAAACGGAACTACGGACTCTAAAACCAATCCTTTTTCCGCATGTATAGCCAGGTCGAGATTGCTGTCAGTAGCATGAGTGACCAGGCTATGCCATACCCGTATTGCCAGTCCAATTCTGGCATCATCTTGAAGTTCATCCCCCATATACCAGCCAGGAATGTCAGCGGGATGAAGATCGTGGATACGATTGTCAGGCGTTTCATGATCGCATTCATGCGCAGGTCGTTATTGGATATGTAGAGATCGACCAGGGAAGATATGATTTCCCGGCAGCTTTCGGTTGTCTGGATGATGAACTGCAACTGGTCGGATAAGTCGTTATAGATGGGAAGGATGTCGGAGCTTATGATTCCGTTTTCGGTGCGCAGCAGTTTGGCAAATTGCTCTTTCAGCGGTTGGCTGTTCTTGCGGATAACCATATATTCTTTCCGACGTTGTTGGATAAGCAGCCCCATATTACCTTGGTCGTTTTTGATATCGAGCAGGGTCTCTTCTATATCCTCAAGCATTTCCTCCACTTTGGAGGCCGATTCCACTAAATTGGCAATGATCGTATTTAAAAGGAATGCCAGGAGTAGTCCGCTGTTTTTTCGGCGAATATTCAGCATATCGGATTCGATGGCTTTGTAGGCATTTTCGAATACAGGATTGTTGCTTTCCGTGAAGCTGATGACTACGTTTCCCGTGATTAGGATGCTGATATGTTCGGAGTTGATCTCCATATTGGTGTCGTAGTAGGAAGAATTGAGTACGATAAGCATGTGTTTGTCATACTCTTCTATCTTGACTACGTGTTGGGGAGTCAGAATATCTTTGGCGTCCAGGTTATGCATCCCGAATTCATTGACGATACGCGTGACCGCCTCCGAATCAGTCAGACCGCTAACCTGGAACCAGTTGATACTATTTCCGTCGACAAATTTTTTGAACGACGTTTCGTTTGTCTTGATCTCCCGTGTGTGCAGAGTGTCAGCATTGTACTGTGTGAGGCTGATCCGGGTAACGGTATCATGCTCGCCGGCATAGAAATATCGGTCGGCAAGATGTCGGTTGGAAATATGCTTGCGCTTGTGTGGATGTACATATTCTCTTCGCCTCATATCTGTTTGTTCTTATTCGAGTTCTACAACCGTAATACCCGCACCTCCGAATTGGACATGTTCGTCGTGATACTGGCGGACGCCCGGAACAGTGTGCAGGTAATCGCGTATCAGCTGCCGAAGTATGCCTGTCCCTGTCCCGTGCAGAATACGGATGCGAGCGGCACCAACCTGTATGGCATCGTCCACAAAGTAAGTAACGGCCTGTAAGGCTTCGTCCCCTCTCATACCTCTAACATCTATCTCCTGCTTGAAGTTCAATTTCTTTTCATGCATATCGTCCGCTGTCTGGACACTGACAAAAGTACTTTTTTGGATCTCTTTCTTGATTTGTCCTTTGCTGACCTTCTCCAGTTGTTCCAACTTGACTGTGCTCTTAATCATGCCGAATGCTACAACTGCCTGCTTTCCTTGAACTTCCATAACGGTTCCGGCTGAGACTTGTCCTTTGAGGCGGACGTTGTCGCCAGCTTCTATGACATCACGGTTGAAGACCTGCTTGGAGGCCGGCGCGTTTTGTTTCTGCTTTTTACGTTCTTTGCGTTCCTGTAATTTTGCCATTTTGCGGGCGATCTTGTCGTCCTCTTCTTCGGCTGCTATCACAGAAGCCTTGAATTCTTCCAAGGCTTTGCGGGCAAGCTTGGTCTGTTCCTTTTCCGCCTGTGCCTCTTTGATTTCGCGGATCGTGTTTTCGATCTTTGCGTTGGCTTCGGAAAGGATACGCTGTGCCTCTTCCTTGGCGTTACGCATGATCTCTTTCCGTTGTTTGTTTACGGCTTCCAAATCCTGCTCGTAGCGGGCGGTAATATCTTCCAGCTTCTTTTCTTGTTGGCGGATATTCTGTCGCTTGCTTTCCCAATAGCGTTTGTCACGAACGATATCCTGTAGATATTTATCCATATTGATATAGTCGGAGCCGACATTAGCAGATGCATCCGCAATGACATCTTCCGGTAGGCCGATCTTCCGGGCGATCTCGACGGCGAAAGAACTTCCCGGATTACCGATCGACAGCTTAAAGAGCGGTTGCATCAGGTGGCGGTCATAGAGCATGGCGCCGTTAACGATCCCTTCCGTGTCTTCAGCGAAATGCTTCAAGTTCTGGTAGTGAGTCGTGATAACGCCGTAGCTGTGATTCCGGTTGAAACGGTCCAACAGGGCTTCGGCAATCGCACCTCCGATCTGGGGCTCCGTACCACTACCGAACTCGTCAATCAAGATTAGAGTTTTGCTGTTACAGTTCTTGACGAAAAATTTCATGTTCGTCAAGTGTGAACTGTAGGTACTCAAGTCGTTTTCAATACTTTGCTCATCTCCGATGTCAATGAACAGGTTTTCGAACAATCCCGTTTTCGAGCTTTCATATACGGGGATCAACAGGCCGCATTGCAACATATATTGCAGCAATCCGACCGTTTTCAGGCAAACGGATTTACCACCTGCGTTCGGCCCGGAGATAATCAGCAGGCGTTTTTTCTCTTCCAGGAGAATATCCAACGGGACAATCTGCTTGTTTTGTTTCTGTAACGAGAGGAAAAGCAGGGGATGCGCAGCGTGTATCCAGTCGATCTGCTGTTTGTCCTCGATGACCGGCTTGATTCCGTTTATCTGCTCGGCAAACAATGCTTTGGCGCGGATGAAGTCAATCTCGGCCAAGAACTCATAGGATTGCAGGATATCGGGGATTAACGGACGGATGAAATTTGTAAATTCCGTCAGGATCTTCATGATCTCCCTGCGTTCGTCGCCTTCCAGCTCGCGGATGCGGTTATTTGCCTCCACGACGACTTCCGGCTCGATGAAAACAGTCTTGCCGCTAGCCGATTCATCGTGCACGATCCCTTTGATCTTCCGTTTGAAAGCCGGAGCGACCGGGATCATCAGGCGCCCATCGCGCATGGTGGGAGTAATATCTTTATCTATTACACCTTCCGATTGTGCGGCGCGTAATATCGACTGCAAGCTGCGGGAGATACCGCTCATGGTAGCCGTGATCTCTTTTCGTATCTGCGCCAGTGAAGAAGAGGCATTGTCCTTCACCCGTCCGAATTTGTCGAGTATCGCGTCGATCTTTCCGATTAACTGCGGGAATACCTGAATATCGCCGGCAAGGGCGGTCAATGCCGGGTATTTGATCTCTTCTCCCTCTTCCAGGGAAGGGCGAAAGAAGCGGATAATATCGTTGATTGTCTGGAGCGAACGTTTCAGGTCGAATAGCTCTTTTTCATCTAGCCAGGTTCCTTCGGGGCGTATCCGCTTCAACGAATAACGCACATCAAAAAAATAACTGGCGGGAAACTCGTCTTCTCCATGCAGGATACGAACAAACTCGTCAGTTTGTTCCAGACGTCGAGTTACGGTTTGATAATCGGCAGAGAATTCCATCTCTGCCACCCGTTCTTCTCCGAGCGGGCTTAAACATTTCTCTGAAATTAAACGACGGACTTTATCGAAGCCCGTTTTTTGTTCGAAATTTTGCGGATATATCACTTTCTTGTAAATGCTTTATTTTACTTCGACCGTCACGGACCGGCGAATGGTCGGGCGGACGATGATTTCCATTTTGTTTTTACCCCTTTTGATATCGAACGTACAGGCATTGTTTCCGGATGGGTTGATATACGGGGCGTAATAATATAAATATGAGTAGGCGGTCTTGTTACCGGGTTTCTGGATCGCATCGGCTACTTGTGGGTATTTGAATGTGTCCCAGAACATACAACGTTTGAAACCGTTGGCATCCGTAAACTGGGTTTTCGGATCGCGGTATTTCATCGTGTTAGTAATAAATCCTTTGTAAGCAGCGGAGAATTCTTCTGCCGTGTAATTCATTTTCTGGTCGTTGATTTTCTCTACAATATCACGGGGGCGTAATCCGGCTGCATAGGCAGGTGAGTTTTTGTCGACATCGGCGATCTGTTCCATACGGTCGATATCGTAACTCAGCCCCGTGTAGTTGTAGGTTTTCTGATTGACCTTGAACGGCACGTTACGCTGATATTTGACGTACGGATATTGCATGCACATCAATGGTGCATGGATACGGGCATATTCATCCAGGCGGTATGAGTCTTCCAACAGCTCATTTGCTTCGCATTCCCACAGGATGCGGCCCGGTACGTCACGTTGGTCGATCAGGCGGAAACCGAACTGGAGCAGGTACTCCGCTTCCGCTTCTGCAGACATCGAGTTCAGGAACGGGAATGTCTCCATCTTGCTGTGATTGAAGTTGTAGCGATAGATCGGCTCTTTTTCGACCAGGATCTTGTTCGCTCCTTTATAGTTCGGATTCTTATCGAAGAAATAGAAGGTCTGTACTATGATGTCGGGACGATCTGTGTCGACTGTCATTCCTTTCTTGGTCAACTCCTTTTCGATGCATTCGTTGATAGCCGTTTCCAGTTTGCTGTTATTCTCGTCTATGGCAGAGAAGGCAAAAGTCTTGAACTTTCCGAAATCTACAGGGTCGGCTGTCACGGTTGTCTTGAATGGACAGACAAATTCCCGTTCGCTGGTCGTTTCGAGGCTGTACATAGAAAAAGCGGTGGCCAATTGTTCTTCGGTAATCGCATTCCCTTTTTTGCATTCTTTTTTGACAAGCACCTGTTTAGCAGGGTTCGCCAGATTGCCGATCGTCAGTAATACCTCGTTTTTCCCGGCGGGATTCAGCATTTCACCGATCTCTTCCGACGAAATATCTGTCGTTTGCACACCGTCGATAGCTATAATGATATCATTGGTTTTAACTCCTGCGAGTTCTGCCGGCGAATAAGGGATGACACTGGTTATGACCGGTTTGTTTTTCCCCCAGTGGTCGCTTTGACTGATATCGTATGTAATTCCTAATCGGCATATATTCCGGTTTTGGGCAAAACCGGTAAGAAATGCAAATAGCAGTAAAACTGACAAAATCGCTCTCTTCATAATTAATTTCTTAATTGTTTTATTAATCTTATTATTTGTACTATGACAATAAATCATCTTTTACTACACAAAGGTAAAGATATTTTCGTTCTATAAGAACAGTTGGCAGTATATTTGATGTTATATTGGTGATTGATATCGACAAGAATAATGCCGACAGGCAGGTCGTATGACCGATATAGGTATGATATCTTACTGACAATTAGATAGTAATGAAAATATATAATTGATTATGAACAAGATGAATTTTAATAGCAAGAAGGAAACTGCTGACAAAAAAGAACGCCAGGGTGCTGATGACGCGACAAAATTGCAGGATGAACAGGTAAATGCGGCAGAAGAAAATGCCGCATCTGACAATGTGACGGATGAAGGTCCGGAGCAGAAGGAGCTGGAAGAATTGAAGAAGAAATATGACGAACTGAATGATTCCCACCTGCGCTTGATGGCTGAGTTCGATAACTACCGTAAACGTACATTGCGCGAAAAGTCCGAGCTGATCAAGAACGGTGGCGAAAGTGCTTTGACTCACCTGCTCCCTGTTGTCGACGATTTCGAACGTGCTTTGCAGAATATCCGTTCGGCTGAAGATATAAAGGCTGTTACGGAAGGAGTGGAACTTATCTATTCGAAATTCATGTCTTACCTGTCTCATCAGAATGTAAAACCGATCGAAACTGTCGGTGAACCGTTCGATGCTGAAACGTCTGAAGCAGTCGCCATGATTCCTGCACCGGAACCCGATATGAAGGGCAAGGTTCTGGATTGTGTGCAGACCGGTTATACTTTGAACGATAAGGTGATTCGCCACGCTAAAGTTGTGGTAGGCGAATAATACGACAGGATAATGAGCAAATAACAACAGACAGATACGAAGATGGCTAAAAGAGATTATTATGAAGTGCTGGGCGTCGAGAAGACTGCCTCGGTAGAGGAAATAAAGAAAGCTTACCGTAAAAAGGCGATTCAGTACCACCCTGACAAGAATCCGGGTGACAAGCAGGCTGAAGAGAACTTCAAGGAAGCTGCTGAAGCGTATGATGTACTGAGCGATCCTCAGAAACGCCAGCGTTATGACCAGTTCGGTCATGCCGGAGTGGGAGGGGCTTCGCAGGGCGGTGGCTTTGGCGGAGGAATGTCTATGGACGATATTTTCTCACAGTTTGGAGACATCTTTGGCGGACATTTTGGTGGCTTTGGCGGTTTTGGTGGTTTTGGTGGCGGTTCACGTGGCGGTCGCCGGGTAAATCGTGGTTCGGATTTGCGTGTGAAAGTAAAGTTGAACCTGAAAGAGATCGCTACCGGAGTCGAAAAGAAGATCAAAGTTAAGAAATATGTAACCTGTTCCAAATGCCACGGTAGCGGGGCGGAGGACGATCACAGTTCCAAGACTTGTGAAACCTGTCATGGCAGCGGTGTTGTCACCCGTGTGGCCAATACGATCTTAGGACAGATGCAGACACAGACAACCTGTCCGACCTGTGGAGGCGAAGGGAAGATTATCACCAAGAAATGTAGCGAGTGCAATGGTGAAGGAATCGTGCGCGACGACGAGGTGATCACGATCAATATCCCGGCCGGTGTGGCGGAAGGCATGCAGCTCTCCATGAGTGGGAAGGGGAATGCGGCCCGTCATGGAGGTATTAACGGTGATTTGCTGATCTTGGTCGAAGAAGAGCCGCATCCGGAACTGATACGTGACGAGAACGACATTCTGTATAACCTGTTACTGAGTGTGCCTCAAGCGGCTTTGGGTGGCACAGTTGAAGTTCCGACCATCGATGGTAAGGCTAAAGTCAAAATCGAGCCAGGAACTCAACCGGGGAAAGTACTCCGTTTGCGAAACAAAGGGCTTCCCTCTGTTAACAGTTATGGAACGGGAGACCTGCTTGTAAACGTAAGTGTTTATATTCCGGAAACGTTGTCTGCGTCAGAGAAGGATATCATGAACGGCTTGGAGAATTCTCCTAATTTCCAACCGAAGAAATCTGTCAAGGAGAAGATTTTCGATAAGTTCAGACATATGTTCGATTAACATTTTGTGGCGTTTGGGAATAAAAAGGCTGTGTCAAGAATTGCGACACAGCCTTTTTATTTCCGCCATACTGATTGGCTTCCGGTCGTAAATGGAAAAGGCCTTGTTTCAAAACATGTATGTTTTGAACTCGATATCTTCTGGATGTGAAAAGAAGTATTATCCATTTATAGAAAGATAGTTGTTTTGTGGAATAAACACTGGTGCTTTGAAACAGCTGGTCAAATCTATTTTATGAATTATGTGATAATACTTGGTAAAAAGATTATCTTTGTAACCGAATTATATAAATACTCCGATGAAAATATTCAAGTAAGCCGGTTTCTATATATCGTAAATATCTTTCTGATGTAATTGCCAATTGTTCATTTTCGATTGTCGATTCTTTATTCCGGCCTTATCCTGTGCCATCCTTCGGCACGTTTGTGATTTTATCTTTTTTAGTTTATAATCTTTTAATTCAAAGAAAACTATGTGTATATCCGTACATCAGCTATGCTATGTCCATGCTGACAAAGAACCTCTTTTTCAAAACATAAACCTGATAGTCAATACAGGACAGCGTCTTGCGCTGGTGGGGAATAACGGTACGGGCAAATCGACTTTGTTGCGTATCATTGAAGGGAACCTGAAACCTTCATCGGGGGAGGTAGTGTGTTCTTCACGCCCTTATTATATTCCACAACATTTCGGACAGTTCGACAACCTGACTGTGGCGGAAGCTCTGCGGGTGGACGATCGGATAAAGGCGCTCCATGCCATTCTTGAAGGTGACGCCTCGGCAGAAAACTTTACCTGTCTGAATGACGACTGGAATGTGGAAGAACGTTGTCTTTCCGCACTTGCCTCTTGGAATCTGGAGCATCTGCAACTGTCCCAGCCGATGTGCTCGTTGAGCGGAGGAGAAAAGACGAAAGTGTTCCTTTCTGGTATCCTTGTTCATGCACCGGAAATTATTTTGATGGATGAACCGACGAATCATCTGGATGTTTCCGGCCGGGAAAAGCTATATGAGATGATCCGGAGCGGACGTTCGACCTTGTTGATTGTCAGTCATGACCGGACGTTGCTAAACCTGCTGCCTTGCATTTGTGAGCTTGAGAAAAGTGAGGTCACACTTTATGGTGGCAATTATGAGTTCTATAAAGAACAGAAAGAGTTGGCGTTGACAGCTTTGCAGAATCAGTTGAGTGAGAAGGAGAAAGAACTACGCTTGGCCCGTAAAACGGCGCGTGAAGTGATGGAACGGAAGAATAAGTCGAATGTCCGCAGTGATAAGTCGAGTTTCAAGAAAGGGATCTCACGCATGGCAGTCAATACGCTGAAAGATAAAGCCGAGAAAAGTACAGTCCGGCTGAATGATGTCCATGAGGAGAAAATGGCTTCCCTGCAAAGTTCGATTGCCAGCCTTCAGGATGTGATTCCCGATTTGCGGGCACTTCAGACAAATTTCAATTCTTCCGATCTGCACACCGGCAAGATTCTGATCACTGCGGATCAGATCAATTTCGGTTACACTTCTTCCTGCCTATGGAAGTCACCTCTGAATATTCAGGTCAGGAGTGGCGACCGTATTCATATCACAGGAAATAATGGGAGCGGAAAAACGACCCTGGTCAAATTGTTGTTAGGGGAACTGAAACCGGCGGCCGGGACGATTACACGGGCTGATTTCAGTTATCTTTATATTGATCAGGAATGTTCCGTGCTTGATCCCGGATTGACCGTGTTCGAGCAGACGGAACGTTTTAACGCCTCGCATTTGGCTGAACATGAATTGAAATCCATTTTGAACCGTTATTTGTTTCCTTACGAGACATGGGACAAGCCGTGTTTTTGCTTGAGCGGAGGTGAAAAGATCCGGTTGCTCTTTTGCTGCCTTATGATCGGAAATAATGCGCCGGATGTATTTATTTTAGACGAACCGACGAACAATCTGGATATACAAAGTGTTGAAATAATAACAGCGGCTATAAAGAGTTATAGAGGAACGGTGTTGTTGATCTCGCATGATCATTATTTTGTGAAAGAAATAAAAATAAACCGTTCTATTAAACTTTTCGATACCGGTTCTGTTATTAAGATATAGTGTTTTTCATGGTATTAGAATTAAGTTAGATTAGGTTATCCGTCCAGTTCGCGAGAATAGGACGGTTTTCTTTTTTATATCCCCCGTAGGCTTTATGGCTTGTATTTCGAATCGGTCAGGATAGCTTGGCTATCGTTGTTTTGCATCAAGGCTTCTGGGGTCGAATTCGTTTCTCGCATATATTTGTCGATAATCTGCCAGCCGAGCCAACTGCCGAGATTTCCGGGAGCGTCGCTTGCCAGGAATATGCTGGGGACGTTATCGAAGTATTTATTTGTCGTCATCAGGTCTGGCGTATAAAGATGCTTGCGTTCTATGATAGCCTTCCACAGGTTGGATTCATTCTCTTTGCACCAGTTATAGGAAGTTTCCGTGTAGCCCATGAGTACTTCAGGCTTCAGTTCAGGAAATGCTTGATGGATCAGATATTTTATTTTGCCTTCATAGATCATCCGGTCGAGCAGTACATTTTCTTTTCCTTCAAACGGATACTCGGACATCAGCCAACCGGCAAGGTAATCGGGGACGATATGCTCAGGCGTCATTAACCGGCGCTGGAAATCATAGAAGAAGTCCTGGTATAACGGATATTCCTCGCCTAAATATTTATCTATCGAGATGGACAACAGGCTGTCGCCGACCAGTACATTTTGATTGAAGCCGGAAACGTGCATATAGATGGCCGGAATCTGCATCGAAGGAAAACAGGTCTTCAACCATGTGAAACCGTTACCGAGAGCTTGCTCGATCTGAGAAACATTGTCATATTGACGGACAGCATCGGTATATAACCCCTTCAAAGTCGGTTCGGAATAGTAGTTGGCCAATTTGTCGAAGAAGCCGGGCATTGCCGGAGACTTCATGTTTAGGATACCTTTTCCCAATATGTCGAGCATTTGCGGGTATTCGCGAACAAGCCTGGCTTGCATGGAGGAGTCGTTCGTTTCGACCAGCTTTAAAAGCTCCTTGTCGAAACGATTGATCTTGACTGGAGCGGCCGAAGTGACAGCTGCCGGGATATGGGAATTCTGTCCGTTACAACTGAAAAGGTAAAATGACAGAGAGAATATCAGCAATAATTTCGCTTTCATAGGAATATCATTAATAAATTATACGCACCATCATACCGGTTCATTTTTATAAAAACGAATGTCTCCCGGTTATATTGTGCAATCCATTCTTATTATTATCTTTGCACCCCTTTTTATCAGACAATATGCAATTTACGAACAAACAAATTCTGCAAATAACATTCCCCGTCTTGATGAGTCTATTGATGGAACACATGATCGGGTTGACCGATACGGCCTATTTGGGGCGGGTAGGAGAAGTCGAGTTGGGAGCGTCGGCATTGGCGGGAGTCTATTACCTTGTGATTTATATGCTTGGCTTCGGTTTCAGTATAGGCGCGCAGGTATTGATAGCTCGGCGAAACGGCGCACAAGAATATAAACGGATTGGGCTGGTCTTCCTGCAGGGGACGTTTTTCCTGTTGCTGCTTGCCTCGTTGCTGTTTACGGCTTCACATCTGTATTCGCCTTTCTTTCTGCGCAAACTGATCGGTTCCGATGATGTCTACCAGGCTACGATGAAGTATGTGGACTGGCGTGTCTATGGCTTTTTCTTCTCCTTTGTCGCCGTTATGTTCAGGGCTTTTTATGTCGGTATTACAAAGACAAAGATCCTGACGATAAATTCGGTCGTGATGGTGTTAGCCAATGTAATGCTGAACTATGTCCTGATATTCGGGAAGTTCGGATTTCCGGCGTTGGGGATTGCCGGAGCGGCGATCGCTTCATCGATCTCGGAAGCTGTTTCGGTGCTGTTCTTCATTCTTTATACGTGGAAGAAAGTCGATTATAAGAAATACGGGTTGTTTGAGTATTCGGGTATAGATTTCCGGATGTTGAGGCAGATATTGGGTGTTTCTATCTGGATTATGATTCAGCACGGGATTGCTTTTTTAGGCTGGTTCGTGTTCTTTGTCGTGATGGAGCATCAGGGAGAGCGGCCGTTGGCGATTACGAATGTGGTGCGAAGCATTTCTTCGTTTCTGTTTATGTTTGTCAATGCCTTTGCTTCGACCTCCAGTTCGCTGGTCAGCAATCTGATTGGTGCTGGAAAGCCGGAACAGGTGATGGGATTGTGCGGGCGTATGATACGGATTTGCTATTACTTCGTTTTGCCGCTCGGTATTCTGATTGCCCTATTCCCGGAACTGGTATTGCGCATTTACACGGATAATCTGGATCTGATTGCCGGTTCTGTATCGTCCCTTTGGGTGATGCTTTCCTCTTATCTAATTGCGGTTCCGGCCTTTATCTTCTTTTTCAGTGTGTCGGGAACGGGAAATACGCAGACGGCATTGCTGATTGATATGGCAAGTATCTTTGTCTATGTTCTCTATGCACTGTGGGTCGGTATCCGGATGCATGCGGATGTGGCGGTCTGCTGGACAACGGAGCATGTCTACGATTTGATGATCCTGTCCGCTTTCTTCTATCTCTGGAAAGGAAACTGGCAGAATAAAAAACTGTGACAACTTATCTGGAATTACCGTTTTATCAATACGGTAAGCCGTAGGGAAAGATCGAAAAAGACCATCTTTGCGTTCACATTTTGCGTCACATGCCGTTCCGCTTTTGCCAACTCGTCCATGATGTCGATCACATTCCGTTCATTGATGAAAGGAGCGAACTTCACGGCAAATCCAGCTTCGTCCGTATTCATATAATTGAGTTCCGGCGACTGGAACCGGTACATGAAGTTCTCGCGTATCAGATGCTGGCAATAAGAAAGAAAGTTCTTCTGCCGTTCACGCCCGATACTTGCCAACACGTCTGCCATGTCTTTCATGCCTCTGACATTACGCGCCCAGGAGTTGCGCATCATGCCTTTGAATTGTTCCAGGTAGAACTTGTTCTCTTCCCCCAGGCTGATTGCCTCGACCGCTTTCAGGTAACTGCCGTTTGCCAGATGGGCGACATGCTTGGCATCTTCGGGAGTCAGGTTGAACCGGGAAATCATGGAGGCGGCGATATCTTCCGGATGAATGCCACGTACGTTGATACGTTGCGCACGGGACAGGATGGTTCCTAAAACCAGGTCGGGAAGTTCCGATACCATCAGGATCACCGTGTTCCGGGGAGGTTCCTCAATGATCTTCAGGAGTTTGTTGGCACAGGTCGGGTGGAGTTTTTCCGGTAGCCATACCAACAGGATGCGGTAAGTCGCTTCGTATATCTTAAGGCTCAGTTTCCGGATAATCTCGTCGCTCTCTTTCGAGTAGATCAGAGCTTGTGAGTTGCCGGCATCGATATAATCCAGCCAGCCGTCTATATCGAAATAGGGACGGTCTTTCAGGAAACCTCTCCATTCGGTGAGGTAATCGTCGCAGACATCTTTTTTCTTATCCTTCTTGGAAACGATCGGGAACACGAAATGAAGGTCCGGGTGGGCCAACTCGTTATACTTCAGGCATGACGGACAATGCCCGCATGAATCCGTTTCCGTCCGGTTCGTACAGTTCAGATAACGTGCGTAAGCCAGTGTGAGAGGAAAGGCGCCTGCACCCCCCTGTTCCGTGAATAGCTGGGCATGCGGGACGACACCTGTCTGTGCCGAATGTATAAGCCGTTTTTTTATTTCTTCCTGACCGATAATATCCTTGAAGTACATGTTGCTCCTTATTGAGTTGATAGAGCAAAGGTACGAATAATCGAGGAAATAAGAAACCTCATCTTAATGTGCGATCTGTATTTTCTCTTTAATGCATTTACCAATAAAAAGCACAAGCAAAAAAGGATATAAGGCTAAATCCATTGCGATAAACAGTATGTATTTCATCTTCGTAAAATTTATTATTTCGTCGATAAGACTAAGATGCTTGGAAAAACCCCTATCCGATAACAAACTTTTTTCATTTTGTTGTATGTTTTTGGTGTATTGCTTACTTCTATTGCCTGATCGATAAAAACTGAGACGGTGATTTGTGTTTTTTTTTGCAGTTGACAAAATGTAATATTTTTTCTTATGATTATTCTTGTGAAGATAGTTTTGAATATGTTTTAATTGTTTTGTTTCGGTATTTGATTTCAAAATGATAGTATTATCTTTGCATTGTAAAAAAGAAAATTACATAAATACGGATTGTATTATGAATGTATGCAAAGATGACGCTTCTATTCTGATTATATATACGGGAGGTACTATCGGAATGATAGAAAATCCTGAGACGGGCTCTTTGGAGGCCTTTAATTTTGAACATTTGGAGGAGCATGTACCCGAACTGAAAAATCTCGGATATAAAATATCGTCTATTCAATTTGATCCACCGATGGATTCATCGGAGATGGGACCGGATTCATGGATGAAAATCGTGCATGTCATTGCGGAACATTATCATGATTACGATGGCTTTGTCGTTCTGCATGGGACCGATACGATGGCCTTTACCGCTTCCGCTTTGAGCTTTATGCTGGAAAATCTGAGTAAGCCGGTGGTTCTGACCGGTTCACAGCTTCCGATCGGTATGCTTCGTACGGATGGAAAGGAAAACCTGATTACGGCGATAGAGATTGCCGCCGCCCGTGAAAACGATATGCCGCTGGTTCCTGAAGTCTGTATTTTCTTTGAGAACGACCTGCTGCGCGGAAACCGTACCAGCAAGACGAATGCGGATAATTTCAATGCGTTCCGTTCCTATAATTATCCTCCGTTGGCACATGCCGGTATTTCGATTAAGTATGATGTCTCCCAGATTTACCATCCGGTATCCCGGAAACCGCTGAAACCTCATTACTTGTTGGACCGGAATATTGCAATCTTGAAAATATTTCCTGGAATTTCTCCGCAGGTTGTGGAAAGCATCTTGAATATTCCCGGCTTGAAAGGCGTCGTGATGGAAACATTCGGTAGCGGGAATGCGCCCGGATATGACTGGTTGCTGGAGATGTTGAAGGATGCGGTCGAACGGGGGATCGTCATTGTCAATGTCACCCAATGCCTTGCCGGGAGCGTGGAAATGCACCGCTATGAAACCGGTCGCAAATTGTTGCAGGCCGGCGTGGTGAGCGGTTACGACAGCACGACCGAATGTGCGGTTGCCAAGTTGATGTTCCTGTTCGGGCATGGTATGACGCCGGACGAAGTAAAGGAACATCTGAATTGTTCGCTGATCGGGGAGATTACGATTGCTTGAAAATATAGTTCCTTCGGCATGAAAACATCGTTTCATAGGCATGGAAATGTAGTTTCGTGCTCATGAAACGATGGTTTCGTACTTTCAATACACCTCTTTTGCCACCTTATAGACGCTATCCGATGCCATCATCGTATAGAAATGTAGGCTCGGAACGCCGTGTGCAATCAAGTCTTTGCATTGCTGGATGCACCATTCGACACCGACGGCTTTCGCTTCATCATCCGTTTTGCATTTACGAAGTTCTGTTGCAAACGGTTCGGGAATGTCCGAACGGAATATCTTAGGCAGCACGGTGAGCTGGTTCTTGAATACGATCGGCTTGATACCCGGAATGATGGGGACCGTAATGCCTTCCGCCCGGCATCGGTCTACGAATGCGTAATATTTTTCATTGTCGAAAAACATCTGTGTCACCAAGTAGTCCGCCCCGTTCTTTACTTTCTCTTTCAGATAGAAAATATCCGATTCCATATTGGGGGCTTCTTCATGCTTTTCCGGATAGCAAGCCATTCCGTAAGAGAACGGTGTTTCATTGGCTTCGAAAACAGATCCGTCGATGGCGATCCCTTTGTTGAAGTCGTTCACTTGCTGCTGGAGGTCGGTTGCATGTTCGTGGTATATGTCCGTTTTTTGTCCGGCTTCCAGTGTTTTTACATCTCCACGGAGCAACAACAGGTCATAAACACCTAAAAAGTTCAGGTCGATCAATGCATATTCCGTTTCATCTTTTGTAAATCCCTTGCATATAATATGAGGAACAGCCGTTATGCCATATTTATTCTGGATAGCCGAAGCGATGGCGACCGATCCGGGACGTTTGCGGATGTTGACTTTCTGAAAGCTACCATCTGGCAAAGTCTTGTAGATATATTCGCTGTGATGGGATGTTATATTAATGTATTTAGGATCGAACTCGATCAGTTTGTCTATGACATTATATACTTTCTGTATGCTGTTTCCTTTCAACGGAGGAAGTATTTCAAATGAGAAAGCAGTACTCTTGCTGCTATTGATCAGATCGATTACTTTCATGTTATTTATTTATTTGGGTGGACAAATGTACATAAAAAACAGTTATGTTTGTCTGCCCAATATGTTGATTGTTTATGTTGTTTGAATTTTCCACGTGTCGATATTCCGTGTTTCGTTGCTGAGTTTCCATCATGTCTTTTTGTTGCTTCTTCACAAAGATACGATATAATCTGCAATTTGCATCTATCGTTCTTGTTATTTTTGCCGTTTTTGAAGGGGTAAATGAGTGTTAAAATAGACAATATCTCTCTTTAAAATGTGATTTTGGGTTAAAATCTTGATTGATAGTGAGGTGTAGGAATCTTATATCTGTTAAAAAATATTACCCTTGTGTGTAATTTGAATTAAATGGGGTATAAAATCGAATTAGATGCAGCAGTAGTTTCGATTTGGACCAATGAGATTTGAGGCAAGGTGTACAATAAGAGTGTAGCCGAATTTGCCTGTACGCATTGCGACAATTTGCGGGATTATTTTCCTGCGAGGATTAAATGAGTAACGGTTGCCGTTTTTCATTTTTATTAATACCTTTGCCTGTCAATAATCTAATTACGATAAGATATGGAAAATATTAATTGGTCTGATCTGTCATTCGGTTATATGAAGACAGACTATAATGTACGGTGTTACTATCGGGATGGTAAATGGGGCGAGCTCGAAGTTAGTTCTTCCGAGATCATCAATATTCATATGGCTGCCACATGTTTGCATTATGGACAGGAGTCGTTTGAAGGATTGAAGGCGTTCAAAGGGAGAGACGGCAAGATCCGTGTATTCCGTATGGATGAGAACGGCAAACGCATGCAATCTTCCAGCCGCGGTATCAAAATGGCCGAGTTGCCCGTTGAGAAGTTCGAGGAAGCTATCCGTAAGGTCGTAAAACTGAACGAACGTTTTGTTCCTCCCTTATGAAAGCGGTGCCGCTTTATATATCCGTCCGTTGATGATCGGCTTGGGCGCTCAGGTGGGTGTGAAGCCGGCTCCCGAATATATGTTCATGGTGTTTGTGACGCCGGTGGGACCGTATTTTAAGGGTGGTTTCAAACCCTCCAAAGTATGTATCATGCGCGATTACGATCGTGCTGCCCCTCAGGGAACCGGTACGATCAAAGTCGGTGGTAATTACGCCGCCAGTCTCGTTGCGGGCGAAAAGGCTCATGAGCTGGGCTACGCCGCTGTTTTATATCTGGACCCGAAAGAAAAGAAATATTTGGACGAATGCGGCCCAGCCAACTTCTTCGGAATTCGTGGCAACAGCTACATCACTCCGCAGTCTCACTCTATCCTGCCTTCTATCACGAACAAGAGTTTGCAGCAGTTGGCAACCGATATGGGCCTGACGGTGGAACGCCGTCCGGTTCCGGTAGAAGAAATCGCTGCGTTCGATGAAGCTGCCGAATGTGGAACTGCTGCGGTTATTGCTCCGATTTCACAGATCGATGATTTGGATGTCAATAAGTCTTATGTGATTGCAAAAGACGGCAAACCGGGTCCTGTTTGTGAAAAACTATACAATAAACTGCGTGCTATCCAGTATGGCGATGAACCTGATACCTATGGGTGGATAACGATAATTGAATAATTAACAATAAAAAATGGATAATTGATAATTTGGAATAGATGTTTTTTATCAAAATTGCAAACTCTGCATTGCAATTCGGAAAAAATATCTATATTTGCCTCGTTTAACGGGATGGATAAATTGTCCATTGTTAATTGTCAATTGAAAAAGTGGAAGCATTCTTTAAAACACATAAATATCTGGTAGAACACTTGTATTCGCCGGTTCGCAGAGGGCTGATGGACGAGATCGACTGGAATGATCGGTTGATCGGTATTAAGGGGTCTCGCGGAGTGGGAAAGACGACTTTTCTGCTGGATTATGCCCGCGAGCATTTTGGCGCGGATAATAAAGAGTGTCTTTACATAAATCTGAATCATTTTTATTTTACGGAACGTACGTTGGTCGATTTTGCTTCTGAGTTCAGGGCAAAAGGGGGAAAAGTGCTGCTGATCGACCAAGTGTTCAAATATTCGGGATGGTCGAAAGAACTCCGCTATTGTTACGATAACTTCACTGACTTGAAGATCATTTTTTCCGGTTCTTCCGTCATGCGGTTGAAAGATGAAAATCCCGATCTGTCAGGCAAGGTGGTTTCGTATAACCTGCGAGGTTTCTCATTCCGGGAATTTTTTAATCTGATGTCCGGGAACAGTTTTCCGGCTTATACGTTTGGAGAAATATTGGTGGGCCATCAGGAGATTGCGAAAGGCATCTGCTCGGTGGGAAAACCGATGGCATACTTTCAGGACTATCTGCATCATGGTTTCTACCCGTTCTTCTTGGAGAAGCGCAATTTCTCGGAGAATTTGCTAAAGACACCATGAATATGATGCTGGAGGTAGATGTGTTATACATAAAACAAATCGAACAAAGCTATCTGCCGAAACTGCGTAAGCTGCTTTACCTGTTGGCGACAAGCGCTCCTTGTACGCCCAATGTGAGTCAGTTGAGCAAAGACATAGAGACTTCGCGGGCCACCGTGATGAACTATATCAAATATTTGGCCGATGCCCGTTTGATGAACATACTTTATCCGGTGGGAGAGTCCTTCCCCAAGAAACCCTCTAAAGTGTATATGTATAACTCCAATTTGATGTATCCCATCCGGCCGATGGAAGTGAATATGCAGTCTGTCCGCGAATCATTCTTTTATAACCAGCTTTTGAAGGACAATAAATTGAATGAGGGCGGGAAGAATGCACATTTCTTAGTCAATGGGATGCATAATTTCAGGATTGAAGAAAACATGAAGGTGAAGAATAATCCTGATCTGTATTATGCAATCGATAAGGTCGAAGTAGGAGAGGGCAACATGATCCCGCTTTGGCTTTTCGGCTTTTTATATTGAAATTTTTTTAAATACTAATAGTAAGAGTCTATGACAAAACAGAAGAAATTTTTAACCTGTGATGGTAATCAGGCCGCTGCACATATCTCGTATATGTTCAGCGAGGTAGCCGCGATTTACCCCATCACTCCGTCATCTACGATGGCAGAATATGTAGATGAATGGGCTGCAGCCGGACGTAAGAATATTTTCGGCGAGACTGTAATGGTACAGGAAATGCAATCAGAGGGTGGTGCCGCAGGTGCTGTTCACGGTTCATTGCAAGCTGGTGCACTGACTACGACTTATACGGCTTCTCAGGGTTTGTTGCTTATGATCCCTAATATGTACAAGATCGCCGGTGAATTGCTTCCTTGCGTTTTCCACGTATCCGCTCGTACATTGGCTTCTCATGCGTTGTGTATCTTCGGTGACCATCAAGACGTGATGTCTGCCCGTCAGACAGGTTTCGCCATGTTGGCCGAGGGTTCCGTACAGGAGGTTATGGACTTGGCCGGTGTCGCTCACTTGGCTACGATCAAGTCTCGTGTGCCGTTCGTGAACTTCTTCGACGGTTTCCGTACCTCTCACGAGATCCAGAAGATCGAGGCTTTGGAGAATGAGGACTTGGCTCCGCTTATCGACCAGAAGGCGTTGGCTGAATTCCGCGCACGTGCCTTGAATCCGAAAACTCCGGTTGCACGCGGTATGGCTGAAAACCCTGACCACTTCTTCCAGCATAGAGAATCGAGCAACTCTTACTATGATGCAGTTCCCGCTATCGTAGAAGAATATATGAACGAGGTCTCTAAGATCACAGGCCGTAAATACGGTTTGTTCGATTATTACGGAGCTGAGGACGCTGAGCGCGTGATCATCGCAATGGGTTCTGTTACGGAAGCTGCACGCGAAGCTATCGATACTTGATCGCTAAGGGTGAGAAGGTAGGTTTGGTATCCGTTCACTTGTATCGTCCGTTCTCGGCTAAGCACTTCTTGGCTGCTGTGCCTAAGACTGCTAAGCGTATCGCCGTATTGGATCGCACGAAAGAGCCGGGTGCTAGGCGAGCCTCTGTATCTGGACGTAAAAGACTGCTTCTATGGTCAGGAGGATGCTCCGGTTATCGTAGGTGGCCGTTATGGTCTGGGTTCTAAGGATACGACTCCGGCTCAGATCCTGTCCGTATATGAGAACTTGGCGTGCCGATGCCGAAGAACCAGTTCACGATCGGTATCGTAGATGACGTAACTTTCACTTCTCTGCCTCAGAAGGAAGAGATCGCATTGGGTGGCGAAGGCATGTTCGAAGCTAAGTTCTACGGTTTGGGTGCAGACGGTACTGTCGGTGCCAACAAGAATTCAGTCAAGATCATCGGTGACAATACAAATAAATACTGCCAGGCTTATTTCTCTTACGACTCTAAGAAATCCGGTGGTTTCACTTGTTCTCACTTACGTTTCGGTGATCATCCGATCCGCTCTACTTATTTGGTGAATACCCCGAACTTCGTGGCTTGCCACGTTCAGGCTTATTTGCGCATGTACGACGTGACTCGCGGTTTGCGTGAGAACGGTACATTCTTGCTGAACACGGTATGGAATGGCGAAGAATTGGCAAAACACCTGCCTAACCGTGTAAAACGTTATTTCGCTCAGAAAAATATTACGGTTTATTATATCAATGCTACACAGATCGCATTGGAAATCGGTTTGGGTAACCGCACCAATACAATCCTGCAGTCTGCATTCTTCCGTATCACAGGTGTAATTCCTGTTGATCTGGCTATCGAACAGATGAAGAAGTTCATCGTGAAGTCTTATGGCAAGAAGGGTGAAGATGTTGTAAACAAAAACTATGCTGCTGTTGATCGTGGTGGCGAATACAACCAGTTGACTGTTGATCCTGCATGGGCTAACCTGCCGGATGATGAAGAGGTTGTAAACAACGATCCTGCATTTATCAACGAAGTGGTTCGTCCTATTAATGCACAGGATGGCGACCTACTGAAGGTTTCTGCTTTCAAGGGCATCGAAGACGGTACATGGCATCAGGGTACTGCAAAATATGAAAAACGTGGTGTAGCTGCATTTGTTCCGGTTTGGAATGAGGCAAACTGTATCCAGTGTAACCAATGCGCTTACGTTTGTCCTCACGCTTCTATCCGTCCGTTCGTATTGAACGATGAGGAGCAGAAGGGCGCTAGCTTCGCGATGTTGGACGTGAAGGCTCCGGCTACTATGAAGGGTATGAAGTTCCGTATGCAGGTAGACGTTCTCGACTGTCTGGGTTGCGGTAACTGCGCCGATATCTGTCCGGGATTCAAGGGCAACAAGGCATTGTCTATGGTTCCGCTGGAAGGCCAGTTGGCTGAAGCTGATAACTGGGCATACTGTGTGGCTAATGTAAGTTCTAAGCAGAGTTTGGTAGACATCAAGTCTAATGTGAAGAATTCTCAGTTCGCGACTCCGTTGTTCGAGTTCTCAGGCGCTTGCTCCGGTTGTGGTGAAACTCCGTACGTAAAACTGATTTCCCAGTTGTTCGGTGATCGTGAAATGGTTGCTAACGCTACGGGATGTTCTTCTATCTATTCGGGTTCTGTTCCATCTACTCCATATACGACAAACGAAAAGGGTGAAGGTCCTGCATGGGCTAACTCTCTGTTCGAAGACTTCTGTGAATTCGGTTTGGGTATGGAATTGGCTAACGAAAAGATGCGTGCACGTATCCAGAATGCAATGGAAGCTGCCATTGCTTATGAAGGCACTCCGGCCGAATATAAGGAAGCATTCACTGCATGGATCGAAAATCAGAACGATGCCGATAAGACGAAAGAACTGGCAGCTCTGATCATTCCGATGGTTGAAGCAGCTAAGGATAAATGTCCGAATTGCGCTACTATCGCCGAATTGAGCCACTTCTTGGTAAAACGTTCACAGTGGATTATCGGTGGTGACGGTGCTTCTTACGATATCGGTTATGGTGGTTTGGACCACGTGATTGCTTCCGGTAAGAATGTGAATATCCTGGTTCTGGATACTGAAGTTTATTCAAATACAGGCGGTCAGTCTTCAAAGGCTACTCCGGTCGGTGCAATCGCCAAGTTTGCTGCAGCCGGTAAGAGAGTCCGCAAGAAAGACTTGGGTTTGATGGCTACTACTTACGGTTACGTTTATGTCGCTCAGATCGCTATGGGCGCTGACCAGGCCCAGACTTTGAAGGCGATCCGCGAAGCTGAGGCTTACGACGGTCCTTCATTGATTATCGCTTATGCTCCTTGTATCAACCACGGTTTGAAGAAGGGTATGGGCAAATCTCAGGCTGAAGAAAAAGAAGCTGTTGCATGTGGTTACTGGCACTTGTGGCGCTACAATCCTGCTCTGGAAGCTGAAGGCAAGAACCCGTTCACATTGGATTCCAAAGAACCGGATTGGAGTAAATTCCAAGACTTCCTGAAAGGTGAAGTTCGTTTCGCATCTGTTGCAAAACAGTATCCAGCTGAGCTGCTGAATTGTTTGCTGCCGCAGAAGAAAACGCTAAGTGGCGTCTGCGTAGCTACAAACGTATGGCTGCTGAAAACTGGAGTGTAGAAGAATAATTTGATTATGATCATCTAAGGGTGGAAATCCTTTTTTCACCCGAATAAAATAGAAAGCGGAGTCTCACCATGAGATTCCGCTTTTTTTATTATTCCAATAAAGACCGGTAAAAGGCTTTTGTAATATGAAATTCATGTCCTTCTGGTTCTTCGGCAGAACAAAATGGAATATTTCTGTGTTTAATTAACGTATATAGTAAAGATAAAAATATGAATGTAACATATGAAGATGTCCGCAAATCCGAAGAGATCCGGACTTATATCAAACAAGCGGACGAGTCGTTGAAAGCAATCGGCTACACGGAGCATAGCTTTGCCCATTGCACGAAGGTTGCGAAAGTAGCAGGGGATTTATTGGAGAAGTTAGGATATGATGCGCATGAGGTGGAACTGGCTCGTATCGCCGGTTTCATGCACGATATAGGCAATGTGGTGAACCGCATCGACCACGCCCAAAGTGGGGCTATGATGGCTTTTCGTATTTTGGATAAGATGGGAATGCCGCCTGAAGATGTGGCGACCGTTATTACAGCTATCGGAAACCATGACGAACAGACGGCTGCTGCTGTAAATGCCGTTGCAGCTGCTCTGATAATCGCTGATAAGACGGATGTGCGTCGCAGCCGTGTCCGTAACCGTTCCACGATTAATTTCGATATCCATGATCGGGTAAATTATGCAGCCGAAAAATCGGATGTTATATTGGAGCCGGATTCGAAAACGATCACTCTCGATTTAAAGATCAATACTGAAATTTGTGCCGTGATGGACTATTTCGAGATTTTTACCGGACGGATGCTACTTTGCAGGAAAGCAGCTGAATTTCTTGGCCTGCAGTTCAAGCTGGATATAAATGATGTCTATTTATTGTAATATCATTTGTTTCATATATTTTGGAAAAAGTTTATCTTTATCGCGTTTTAACGAAATAAAGGTCTAACTAATCTAATGAATATGAAACATTTTTTATGCCTTCTTTTTTGCTTATCTTTCCTTCTTTTCCCTGTTTATGCACAGGAATCGTATGAAACGTATAGTGGAGATACATTCAAAACCGGTGATGTGCTTACTCTCGGAGATTTCTATCTGAGTTCGACTAAGTATAGCCATTTGAAATACGCGTATACGGATACCTATGGAAAGGTTCGGTATGAGGCGTTCAATGGAAAGGATTTGCCTTTCTCCAAGGTAACAATCCGTGAGATTATCCGGCCGGAAGATAAGAATATGTTCCTGAACGAAGCTGTCGTGTTTGCCTTGGAAAGTGAGAAAGCTCCCGATAAGAAACTGTTCGTGGAGATTGATCGTGCGATCGAACAAGGCGAGATCGTCGTGAATATGCCTGAACCTGTTATAAAATGCGAGGAGATGACGCTCGAACAAATGTTTATTTGCTGTGTTCGTGTCAATAAATTACCGATAGACGACAAGGTGGTCTTGAATTATATCAGTGTCGTCAATAAAGAATTGGGGCAGGAATGCCGGCGCGATCAGTTTAAATTCCGTAAACTGAAAGGCGAATATCAGGCTCGCTTGGAAAAGGGAATGGCCGATTTTGATTTTACGAAAACTTATTTCATAAAAGTGAACAATAACCATAACGGTTATGATTTTGACCATAAAGGCTATCCATTGTCCTATCCGACACGTTCGGGCAGTTCTCCCAAACAATGTATTCCTTTCAACGGTTTCAATTTTATGCCGGTTAATCCGGATCAGGCGTTCTTTATCCCTGTGAGCATGGATGATGCGGAAAAATACGAGAAACGGAGCAGAGGAACCGGTCAGAACGGCTATGTCAGCCCGTTGGTATATACGGTTGTCTATTTGCAGCCCTTAGATAAGTATATGGAACTGCCAAAAGGAAAATACAATGTTCTCAACGTGGAGAACCTATATCGCTCGACACTGATCGGTGTCAAGGTTAAAGGCTTGGAGGTCTATGATAATAAAAATTTCCGGTATAATTTGATTGGATCGGCTTTGTTTGAATGATCCCTTGTAAATCCGTTCCTAAAAGACCATGGCAAAGGTATTTTGACACCCTCATTGTGATTTCATTTCTGGGAATAGAGGGTGGCAAAACTGCCTTGAAAGAGAAAGTTTAGAATACCGGAATCGAATAGACCAGCCCTAACGAAATACGATGCGTGTCGGGATCGACTGCTCCCATATCCAAGGCTGCTTTTTCAAGTTTTACGCCGCGATATGTATAAAGGAGAAAGATGAAAAGATCACTGTTCTTGATCGGGAAAAATTCGAGACTGCTCTGTGCATTCCAGGAACGGCGGTACATGCCTTTGGCAAATGGTCCGTTCGCCTTGTACACTTTTCCGGTTTCATAAGCACCTTTCACATAGAGGTTCCAGCGCGGGTGAATCCGGTAGTCCACATCGGCGATGACCGATAGATACTCGGTATTGCAAGCTGTCTGGGCTGTCTCTGGCAGACGGCTGATAACGCCGTGCTGGTCCAATCCCTGCCGGGTGTACATGATGTCCAGATAAGTCAGCAGAGGTCCTTTCTCGATCGTGTTGCCGCAGGTGAAGTAATAAGAATAACGTTTCTGTGTCTGTTGTCCTACGGAAGCGGCATAACGGAGTTGCAGGATGCGGTCGAAATAGTAGCTGTTCCAGTTTACCGTATACATGAAAGGAACTTTTGCTTCTCGTGTGTTGTCGGGCAATCCGGTCGGGTAGATTTCGTTGTCCTGTCCGCTTCGGTTGTTCACGATCTGGAAGCAAAGTTCGTGGTCAGGATTGATCTGCCAGTTACCTGAAATACCAGCCTGATAGCAGGTCAGTAGGTTGTTGAACTCACTGAACTCACGGACTTTTATCGAATTGACAAAATATTCGTATCCTCCGAAATTGACAAACTGCTTACCGATCGTAAAGCCGAACTTGTCATGTACTTTCAGGTTGACATAAGCCAATTCGAGCGAGGACGAAAGGTTGTCCAGCGAATAAGGGTCCGAATATTTATTAAACGACTGCCGGTAATGATAAGAAAGGTTTTTCCATACATTCCCTTTTATTTCCAATCGGACACGATTCAGCTTGAAGTTCATGCCGTCGAAATCGGAACCGATGAAATTGGCGTTTGCCGAAGTAAAAAGCTGAAAATTCATTTCTGCGCTTTCAATCACCTTTTTCCCTCCTGTAAGTCGTTCGACCAAAGTCGGTTCTTGTCCAGGAACGGTTTCTTTCTCAATCTCTTGTGCAAAGACGGATGGAACGGATATGAATAGTATTGTCAATAAGTAGAGATGTGTTTTCATGTTTGCAAATAAAATGTTTCAGCGTTCAAATATAGTGATTTTATATGACCTTTGGAAATCCGTAATTATTCTTACCTTTGTTGAGGTTTAAAAGGTAATGAGTTTAGGTTATGATTAAAGCAGTATTTTTTGATATTGATGGGACATTGGTCAGCTTTAAAACACATGTAGTCCCGAAATCTACCCTTCATGCGATCGAATTGTTGAAGAAGAAGGGGATAAAAGTATTTATAGCAACTGGTCGTCATCGCCGTTCGATTAACAATCTGGGCGATCTTGAGTTCGATGGATATGTAACTTTGAATGGTGGCTATGTGTTTGCCGGAAAGGACGATGTGATTTATAAGCATAGCATTCCCGATAAGGATATCGAAGCCTTGGTTCGTTACCAGGAAAAAGAAGGCGAATTCCCTTGTGCCTTTGTGCAGGAAGACGAGATTTTTATGAACTATACGGATAAGGCGGTCAATGATGTGTTTCATCTGTTGAACTTCCCGGCTCCTCCAATCCGTCCGATCGAGGATATTTATGGAAAGACGGTCTACCAGTTGATCGCCTTTTTTACGGCAGAGCAGGAGAAACGTATTATGAAGGTCTTGTCGCATTGTGAATCCACGCGGTGGAACCCTCTTTTTACAGATATCGTACCGCTTGGAAGCAGTAAACGGGTCGGGATTGACAAAATGCTGGAACATTACCATATCGGTCTGGACGAATGTATGGCCTTTGGTGATGGTGGTAATGATATTCAGATGCTTAGCCATGTCGGGATTGGGGTTGCTATGGGAAATGCGGCCGAAGACGTGATGAGTGCAGCTGGTTATGTGACCACCTCTGTCGACGAGAATGGTGTATACAATGCGTTGAAACATTTCAACATTATTTGATTTTGAACTGTTACATATATATAAGATAGTTATGATAGACGAGTTATTGAAATTTAATCGTGAATTTGTAAAGAGTAAAGGATACGAGAGGTTTATCACCAATAAATATCCTGATAAGAAAATTGCGATAGTGTCTTGTATGGATACGCGTCTTACGGAGCTGCTGCCGGCAGCTTTGGGAATAAAGAACGGGGATGTCAAGATCATCAAGAATGCTGGGGCGATTATTTCCCATCCTTTCGGAAGTGTGATCCGGAGTCTGTTGGTTGCCATTTATGAATTAGGTGTGAACGAAGTCATGATTGTCGGTCATACCGATTGTGGTGCCAAGCATATGGACAGCGAACAGATGATTGAGGTAATGAAGAAGCGTGGTATCCCTTCGGAGCATATCGATATGATGCGTTACTGCGGCATTGATTTCAAATCGTGGTTGCGTGGGTTCGACACCCCGGAAGGTTCCGTTCGTGAAACAGTGGCTCAAGTACAAAAACATCCGTTGATCCCAAAAGATATAACGGTCCGCGGATTTGTAATCGACTCGACTACAGGTGAATTGGCTACTGTCGTTTAGATAAATCGAGATGAAAAGTATTTAATCAAAACCTAAATATAGTTAAATAGTAGACATTGAATATGTTTTACAGCATAAATTCAAATAAAATACTTATCTTTGCACTGTAAACAAAAAGAAAAAGAAAGTTTAGGTTTAGTTATTATTAATCGTTCTCCAAGCGTGGAGAACTTAAATGAGTAAAATTATGATGATGAGAGAAAACGAAAAAAGTATGCGTACTTTAGCGATGTTGCGTTATCAGGCTGATCGTTATCAGTCAGTAGGAAATGGTTCAATGTGCCAGCGAGTAAATGCTGAGATTCGCAGATTGGTGAGCCAAATGAGCGAAAGCTCTAAAAATTGAGTATTAAACAGTAAATAATTTGTTAGATGTAGTCTCTTCACCGTAGTCTTTTGAAAGACTGGTGAGAGATAAAAGGGGGAGGTATTCGACGCTTATGAGATAGCGGAGTTTGGCCTTTTTTTATTTTAATGAAGTCAGTCCTGCTCTTGTCTACAACCACACTAAAATCATATTTGTGTTCTGTCATTATAGTTCGAATGTATACAAATATCCGTATATTTGCATAATGTAGAAAACTATAATCTGTAAAACACAATATCGAAATGAGAAAAACGGGATTGTTTTTAGCCTCTATTGCACTAAGTGCTACGCTATGGGCCGAGTTGCCTGAAAAGAAAGGGCTGGATGTCATTAACAGGGCAAATGCCGAGGCCTATATCGGTTTTCTGGCAAGCGATGCATTGGAAGGGCGTGAAGCTGGTTTCCGTGGTGGGCGTATTGCCGGTGAATATATTGTATCTAATTTGAAAACGATGGGGATCGAACCTCTGTTCGAATCCTATTACCAACCTTTTGAGGCTTATAACAAGGAACGGCAGAAGAAGGGCCGTTTCCAGGTTCATCCGGATTCGATCGCGAAGTTGAAACAAGGTGTTCATCAGAAGTTGTCGATGAACAACATCTTGGGGAAGATCGAGGGTAAGAACCCGAACGAATATGTGATTATTGGCGCCCATTACGATCATCTCGGCTTTGACCCGATGCTGGACGGTGACCGGGTCTATAACGGGGCCGACGATAATGCTTCGGGTGTTTCAGCTGTCCTGCAGGTCGCTAAGGCGTTTTTAGCGACGGGGGTTCAACCGGAGCGAACCGTTATTTTCGCCTTCTGGGATGGTGAAGAGAAAGGCTTGTTAGGCTCCAAATATTTCGTGCAGACATTCTCGGAGATGGATAAGGTGAAGGGGTATCTGAATTACGACATGATTGGCCGTAATAAAGACGAGTCCAAGCCGATGCATGTCGTTTATTTCTATACGGAAGCGCATCCTGTGTTTGGCGATTGGTTGAAAAACGATATCAAGAAATATGGCTTGAATCTGACTCCTGATTATCGTCCGTGGGATAAGCCGGTAGGGGGGAGCGATAACGCTTCGTTCGCTCTTTTGGATATTCCGGTCATCTGGTACCATACGGATGGTCATCCTGACTATCATATGCCAAGCGACCATGTGGAAAAGATAAACTGGAATAAGATTGTCGACATAACGAAAGCCTCTTTTCTGAATATGTGGAATCTGGCGAATGAGAAAGACTATTGATGTGATCGTTTATATTTCTTATTTCAAAACACCTATGTTTCGAATTCAAAACATAGGTGTTTCGTTTTTAAAACATATATGTTTTGAACTCGATATCTTCTGGCTGTGAAAAGAAGTATTATCCATTTATAGAAAGATAGTTGTTTTGTGGAATAAGGTATACATCTTCTCTCTGTAGGTCAGTGCCTTTTCCTCGATAGCCAATAAGCTGTATGTATTTTTTAAATCATATTGTATGATTACTGTCTCATTTAATAGACTTATAAGAAGGTAGCACTTACCTCTTTCACTTTCTTTGTAACTGATTAAATAGTTGTTTTGAACTATGTGAATTGTGTAGTCTTAAATCACTTCATATTCTTGGTATTTCAGTATTTATAGGGAGTTGATATATATGAATTGTTTGCTGAAGTTGTGAAGATGGACCTTAAAATCAAAAGCTATTGAAATAATGTGGATTTTTCAAATACAAGAAGGTCCACCCTTCTGTTATGAAGAGCAGACCTTTTGAAAAAAAATTATCAAAATATTTCAATTAATCCCATCCCGGATTTTGTTTTAAATTGGGATTTAATCCGATTTGGTTTGTCGGAATAGAGAACAAATAGTTCTTGGGATCTATAAAGTTTGGAACAGGATTTGTCATTCGTTTTGTATAAACATCAATGGCACCGTCTACGAAACCTAATCCGGATTTAATGGATTCATAATCTTTTGTATTATATCCATTTAAATCATTCTCACTTGTTGCTTTGTCTGGAATGATACCCAATTTCGGTTGGTTCAGGCGAATACCGCAGGCCCAACGCATTAAGTCGTGATAACGATAACCTTCTGCCATTAGTTCAACACGACGTTCACGGCGGATTTCGCGGATCAAGTTGGCGTTCGGGCCTTTGATTGTTGGATATTCGGCAACCAATTTCGGGTCTTCAATCGGATTTGTTGTCAAATGGTGATTAAAACCAACCCGATCACGCAAAGCGTTGATTGTTTTATCTAATTCGGGATCTTGGCCAAGTTCGGCTCCTGCTTCTGCACGTATCAGAAGAATCTCTGCATAACGGAAGATTGGAGCGTCTAATGTTCCAATATGATGAGATGATGTGTATTCTGACGGATTGTAATATTTGATAACACCATATCCCGTAGATGTACTAACACTTCCACTGGTATATTTACCGATATCCGGACGTTTCCCTTCTAGGTAATAGGTGTATTCACCAGCTTCGGGAGTCGGTACTGTTTGTAGTAAACGCGGATCTCGATTCTTTAGTTCGGCGATTAATGTAGTATGATGAGAGTGGCCTTCGCAGCCGCACATAGAGATTGGTTTTCCTGTTGTTGCACACAAATAATCTTCAACAGCGTCACGACTCAAACCGATAGGAGATTCACCGACTGCAATTTGGCGGCTTAAGTTATTTCCTTTGCCGACAGTCGGATCATATTCCTTCGACAGAATAATTTCAGGATTGGAGTTGTAATCTGCTTGGATAAATAATTCATAATAGGCTTTACCAGGTTTTGAACCTTGGAACAATGAATAGCCATATTCGGATTTCATCAGTTCGCCTGCTGCTTCATAAGCGGCTTTGAGCAATTCGGTATCACCTTCCATATTATGATAACGGCGGAAAGTTCCTTCAAATAAACATATACGTGCCTTTAATGCAAGTGCAGCGTCTTTGCTGATGCGGTAGACACCTGTCGTTTCTTTTTGGGTAACCATTCAATCGCTTGATCAATGTCTTTTATCATGTTTGCTACAACGGTAATACGGGAATCGCGGCCTTTGTATAGGTCTTCGTCTCCAGGAACCAATACTTTGTCATACCAAGGTACATCGCCAAAGCGTTTTACTTTATTAAAGTAATCCAATGTCTTGAAGAATAAAATTTCACCAGCATAACGATGTTTTACGGCCTCGGTTTCCGGGGATAGTTCGTAATCTTGCATAAAAGCATTACAAGCACGAATATTTTCCCATTTCCAATTGTCATTGTCTGCTGTAGAAATGCTGTGTTGACTGAAAGCTACAGAGTTTGCGTCCCACGGAAGTAGGTCATCAGACTGGAAATCAGTTTCCATCATCCCAAAATTATATTCGTTCGGATTTCCATGTCCGGTGATTAATTTGGGATATAAATCATTACAATATTGCTCTAATGCCTGTGCATTGGCATTTGCAAAGTATTGTTGTGTACTGATAGAGTCTAATGGCTCTTTATCCAGTACATCACAACTTTGGGTTGTGAGGAACAATAAACCACCAAATAATATAATTGACTTTTTCATGTTACTTTGTCTGTTTTTAGAATGTTACGTTGATACCAAATGAATAAGAACGGGTGAACGGGTAAACACTACCGTTGTCGTCAACTTTCAAGTTACCGTTATTGTCACGTCTGCCTACAGCATCCGGATCGAGGTATTTGTACAATCCTGTAGCTTCCCAAAGATTCTGACCGCTTACGAACACTTTTAGCTGACCAATGCCGTATTTATTGATGAGCGCTTTAGGAATAGTGTAGCTTAATGTAACATCTTTCAGACGGATAAAAGCACCGTTTTGCAGATATTTTGTCTGTGTTTGTTTACTTCTATCACTCCAAGTCGGAATAGGATAGTAAGCGTTCGTATTGGTTTCACTCCAAGAGTTATCGATGATGTAATCATTTAAGTTAGCCCACCAAATACCTGTCTTGTATCCCCAAAATACAGGAGAGTCCAACCATACGTCGCGTTTCATTGTACCTTGGAAGAACAGACGTAAGTCAAAACCTTTCCATGAACCACTCAAGTTGAGGTTGAAATTGTAGCGGGGAGTTGTATTACCAATGACTTTTTTGTCGCCCGAATCACCAACACGATTATTTCCACGGTCAATTTTTCCATCACCGTTCAAATCTGCATAACGAATATCTCCTGGTTTCCAAGTTGTGCTGATGAAAGCCTGTTTATTGGCCATTTCTTGGGCTTCAGCTTCATCTTTAATGAAGCCATCTGTTACATATCCCCAAATTTCGCCGATTTTCTTTCCCTGGTAATGAGTTTCATCCAAACTTAATGTCGGATTATCATATTTCGTGATCTCAGAAGTGTTGTCTGAGATGCCGATGCTGATAGAGTAATCCAAAGGACTGCCGGCCACGTCTTTAATCTGATCGTTCCACGTTAAAGATAATTCCATACCTTTGGTTCTCATATCTGCCAAGTTCTCTTTACCACCTGTCGTCCCTAATACAGCCGGGTAAGTTTTGTTTACGACCATTCCTTTTGTATCGCGGATGTAATAGTCAAAAGATCCAGTGAAACGGCCGTTCAGCATAGTCCAGTCTAAACCGATATTGGTTGTGTAAACTTTTTCCCATGTGATGTTTGTACTAGCCAATGTCGGAGCTTTCAAGCCACTAATGATACCGCCGTTCATCAGATAGGCCAAAGATTCGCTTGTCAAGAAACTTAAATATTGGAAATTGCCATCTGTAACTTGATTGCCTAATGAGCCATATGAAGCTCTGACTTTTAGGTTGTCGAAAATATTACGAGCTGGTTCGAAGAAACTTTCTTCAGAGATACGCCAACCTGCTGATACCGAGGGAAAGAATCCCCAACGATCACCAGACATATATTTGGATGAACCGTCATAGCGACCATTTACCTCAAGCAAATATTTTTGCATGTAATCATAATTCAAACGGAAGAACGCACCCTGTACAGCCCAGATTGTTGCTTCTTCACTTGGCATGTTATAAGTACTGGCCAAATCGGTGACAGGGAAATTGTTATCAAATAGATTACTAGTGCTTACGCTTAATTTAGTCGTCTTTTTGCTTTCTTGGTTGTAACCGACCATTACACCTAAGTTGTGCTTGTCATTGAATGACTTCTTGTAGTCAGCCCATAAGTTCAATGCTTGATAAGTATCTCCGTAATTAGCTTTTGTTACACCTCCAGGTGTACCAACGGATAGCGGAGATAACGTACTTTCTTCTGGCATTGTCTGATACAGTATCTTGCCGTGCTGGGTTTGATCTTGATAGAATTTGTTTCCGGTATAATCTCCCTTGATTGATAAACCGGCTAACGGTGTCAGATTAAAGGCGGCAGTGTACCAAAAGTCATCCGAGTTGGTTTTGTCTCGCCCAGCTCCATCTAATAAACCAGCAAAGTTATAGTTGAAGTTGCTACCTGCTATACCAGCAAAATTATTACCATCTGGCAGGTAAACAGGAATAGTTGGGAATCCACGATAGATTTCGTAAAAAATGTTTCCTAAATTAAAATTGCTGGTGTAGGGATAATCACTTGTATTGCGGTTATATTTTGTACGGAAAGTTACTTCCAACCATTTTGTAATCTGAGTGGAAAAGTTGAAAGACATATTAATACGTTTGTATTTATCCGTACCATATTGCAAAATACCATCTTGTCCTTTATAACCAATAGAGCCGTAGTAAGTCGTCTTGTCTGAACCACCGCTGATACTTGCATTATGCTGTTGCATGAATGACGGTTTGTACATTACGTCGAACCAATCGGTGTTCCCAGCATAAGCCCATTGTCCGGCAGCAGTTATTGAATTGTCTGTTGTATAAAATGCAGAAGGACCTCTTCCCGCAATGAAATCATCTACAGCCTGAACGTGCTCATCTTTGAAATACTGTCCGCTGCCATTGTTCACGTTTGCCTGATTCATGGCACGAATCCACTTATCGGAAGAAACACCATCCGGTAAGCGAGAGGCCATCGACCAAGAAAAGTTGTTATTGTAGTTGATTTGAACTTTTTGTTCTTTTTTCCCTTTTTTAGTTGTGATCAATACAACGCCAAAAGCGGCACGGGCACCATAAATAGAAGCAGAGGCAGCATCTTTTAATACTGATACGCTTTCGATATCTTGTGGGTTAAGCAAAGACAAGTCTGATGTTTCGACTCCGTCGACTAACAATAGTGCTTGTCCTCCATTCAGTGAAGTTGCACCACGTACATTAAATGTAGTAGCTGCATTTGGATTACCACTGGCGAAATCAATATTCAAGTTTGGAATAGCTCCTTGCAAACCTTGTGCAATGTTTCCGATCGGACGATCTTCCAGAATTTCGCTATCTGCAATCCCTACAGCGCCGGTCAGGTTTACCTTCTTTTGTACGCCATAGCCAACGACTACGACTTCTTCCAGTTTTTGAGTGTCTTCCGCTAATTTGATTTGAAGAGTGGATTGTCCTGTGTATTTGATTTCTTGAGTTGTGTAACCAATGAAAGAGATCTGAATGATGTCTCCATTTTTTACACCTTCCAATGTGAAATTACCATCCATGTCGGTAATGTTTCCATTGGTTGTTCCTTTCACTACGACCGATGCTCCGGCAACAGGCCCTAGATCATCTACCACAGTACCTGTAACTTTTCCGTTCTGCTGGGAAATGTTCATACCTTGCTTGGAGGGCATTGTTTCTGCAAATATACTTGCTGGGAAACAAGTGGCACCTGCCAGCAAGATTAAGCTGATAGGTTTGAAATTTTTCAACATAATTTGTGTCTTATATTTAATTGAAAGAATGCTCTTTTAATTAAAATGATGGCGCTTATTATCGCTTTTCTACATCATATATACAAAATGTTAGAGTTTTTAGCTTTTGCGTATAAAGTTTATCTGTGTTTGTAATTAGTTCTAAAAGAACTCTGCACATTTCATATCGGTGTCAAAGATATGAAAATTTTCCGTTGTACTGTTATTTTTCTAAAAAAAATACGTAGAAGTTTCTTTTTTAACATTTTACTCTTTTGGTATTACACAGGTATTATTCTGTTTATCAGAATAATGTATCCATTGGAAATATGTAACTATATAAAAATAGATAAATAAAAAACATGGTCGTACTTCTGCTAATTTGTTAACAGAAGTAATTTAAAGAGACTTGTGTATTTTAAGTAATTATTGCATAATATATTTTACTTATTTAATTTATTGAAAATCATATTGTTATGAAGTTGTATCAAAATGTATTAAAGCTAAAAATACCATAGTTCTTTTAGAACTAATATCATTTTAAACATTGAAAACACAAAGATGTGTGAGCCTGCTTGTTTCATTGAATAAGAAGTTATTATGAAAATCAGAGTAATTCTTTCAATATCATGGAACACAAATTATGATTCAAAAGAATCAGACCTATTAGCCTAATCCTGTTGCCGGAGCCTCTGTGATTGTTAAAAGGAACCACTAACGGCATCATGACGAATATGGATGATAATCTTCGTTCAGTGGTAGTCCATTGGTTTTGAACGATGGCATGGAAGGTGGTATCAACGCTGTCAACCCGCAGGATATTGAGAATATTTCTGCTTTGAAAGATGCTGCCGTTTCTTCCATTTGCAGGGTTTGTGTTCCTTTGGTGTAATTATTACAAAAAGCGGTAGAACAGGAAAACCAGTTGTAAACAACAATAATAGCTTTCGATGGAATGATTCGGTAAGAACCCAAACCAAATGGATTCATATTCAAAAATACAGCATTCGTTCCGAATGGTCCGGGATGGCCGGGAAAAGAAAAAGGAGCCTGCTAACCCATATATGGATATGTTCTTGGCTGTGGATATATCGTCTTATAGCGAAGTGCTGTATAGTAAAGGTCTCGGCTAGGTGCATTGTGTCGGTGTAGGAGCGTGGTTAGGCGATTATGGTGTCGGTGTGACCCGTGGTATGGTCGATGGTTTTTTAATGGCAAACGGTCAGCCGATCGATGTTATACAAGGTTGGATTGACCAGTTGCCCAGCGTAATAAGTCTCTCCTCTCCCCAGTCATTTTTGGCCTCTTCGCTCATAACAGTAGCAGCGATTGTCTTATTATAATCTGTATCGGGATGAGCACGTTCGCGAAAAGCTCTCCAATAGCTCTGTGCTTTGGCATCCAGATTTCCATTCTTTTCATAACATGCTTCCATATAGTTTAATAAGGCATCTGATGCACGATTCGCAATCGTTTCATCACTCAGATAACCATTTCCTGCCGCATCCTTTTTTATTTTTTGTTCCCGAATCGAAAAAAAGTTTCTTGTATTTCTCCATTTGTCTTTTCTTCTTGTTTCTCTGTCCTTGTGAAACAATTTGTCAATATGTTTTCGGATTACTTTTTCAGCATGATCTGCTTTTACCCGAAAGGTTAAATACAAAACAACTTCTCTTTTTTTGTGTTACATATATCAAAAAAGACGTTGGTTTCAGCCAAGACATGTATCATAATTTAAACAAAAAACATTAGTTATGTTGAAAAGAATTAAGCCTGTCAGCATGGTTTTGCTTGCGAGCACGTTATGTTTCTCCGGGAATATATACTCGGCTTCAAGTGCAGGTAATCCAGACACTGACATTTCTCAACAAAATGCAAAAGTAACGGGAACCGTCGAAGATGCTTTGGGACCGGTTGCCGGCGCGTCTGTTGTTATAAAAGGAACCACCAACGGGACAATGACCGATATGGATGGCAACTTTACGTTGGATGGGGTAAAAAATGGGGATATTATCCAAATATCCTTTATCGGTTACGCCACACAGGAGATTCCTTATGCAGGACAAGCCTCTTTGTCTGTACATCTTGAAGAGGACACGCAAAAATTGGATGAAGTAGTCGTGACTGCTTTGGGTATGAAGCGTGATAAAAAAGCGTTAGGTTACGCCATGCAGGAATTGAAGGGAGACGAGTTGTTGTCTTCCCGCGAACCAAATTTGGCCAATTCGTTGTCTGGTAAAGTTTCCGGTTTACAGATTGTACGCTCCAGTAACGGGGTGGGAGGTTCTTCGAAGATCGTGCTCCGTGGTAACAGTTCGCTGACCGGTAGCAATCAGCCATTGATCGTGGTGGACGGTACGCCGATGGATAATTTTACAGGCGGTGTGGATGATGTTTGGGGTAATTCCGGAGCCGATATGGGTAACGGCCTTTCTGATATTAACCCTGAAGATATCGAATCGATGACGGTCCTGAAAGGAGCTTCGGCAGCTGCACTTTACGGTTCGAGGGCCGGTAACGGCGTGATCCTGATCACGACCAAATCGGGACGGAAAAACGAAGGGCTGGGGATTACGGTGAATGCTGGTATCACGGCTGAATCCATTTTCTTGAAACCGGATATGCAAAACAGTTTCGGACAAGGATCGGTCGGAGTTTATGACAACCAGTCCCGTTTGAGTTGGGGACCGAAAGCTGAAGGCCAGACTGTGACGGATTGGCTCGGACGCCAAGTGCCTCTCCAGACATATGACAATATCGATGCTTTCTTCCATACAGGAACCTCTTTTAACGAAGGCGTCAGTTTCCAGCAGAATATTAACGGAACTTCTGTCTTCGCATCTATTAACCGTTCGGATGATGCCGGTATCACACCGGAATCGAAACTGAATAAGACGAACGTTACGTTGCGTGCCACCACGTTCCTCGATAAGGCGGAGAAATGGAAGGTGGATGCCAAAGTGAACTATATAAATATGAATGCCCATAACCGCCCGATCCAAGGCGTGAACCCGTCAAATGCGTTTAACACGATATACGGTCTGCCTCGTTCCTTGAATGTTAAGGAATTTAAGAGCAGCGTGGATGAAGAAGGCAATATGATCTGGTGGGATGCCTCCAAGAACCCGCAGGAAAACCCGTACTGGGTGACCAAATACCGGCAGAACAATGATACCCGTAACCGTCTGTTGGGTAACGTATCGTTGAAGTATGCGCCGACCAACTGGTTCGATATCGAACTGCGTGGCGGTACCGACTATTATACGACGACCAAAAATGAGAAAGTATATGCCGGCGGTAACACCTCGCCCCGCGGCCTGTATAATGAAGGTTCTGAGACATTCTACGAAAATAACTACAGCTTCCTGGCTACCGCACGCAAAGACAACCTGCTGGACCGCTTGGGCGGTTTCGTGACATTCGGAGGTAACCTGATGATGCAGCAGCGAACCAAGATGAACGCTTCGGCTGGTGAATTGCTGGTTCCGGACCTTTTCTCCTTGAACAACGGCATTAATAAACCGACCGTTACCTCCGAGTTGATCCGCCGGAAGATGAATTCCCTTTATGGATCATTGCAACTGAACTGGGACGGCTATCTGTTTTTAGACGTGACAGCCCGTAACGACTGGTCATCTACTATGTCCAAAGACAATCGCTCTTATTTCTATCCTTCGGTCAGTCTTTCTGGTGTGATCTCGGATATGTTACCTAAGATCGGCGGAAACATGCCGGAGTGGTTCACCTTTGCAAAGGTGAGGGCTTCTTATGCGGAAGTCGGTAATGATCTTGATCCCTATCAGTTGTACAATAATTACACGGTAGGAAAAGACGAAAACGGGAATACGACGGCTGCTCCCGGCCAAATCTTGTTTGATTCGAGCGTACGAAGCGAGTTGATCAAATCATGGGAAGCCGGTTTCGACGTGCGTTTCCTGCAGAACCGCTTGGGTTTGGATTTCGCCTGGTATAAGACGAATGCGACCCGCCAGTTGCTGAACCTGCCGCTCGACCCGTTTGCCGGGTATAGTTCCCGCAAGGTGAACGCCGGTAATATCCAGAACGAAGGTCTGGAAATCTCGTTGAACGGCGCCATCTTCCAGAGCCCGGACGTGCAGGGATTCAACTGGAAAGCGACAGCCCAGTTCTCCTTGAATCGCAATAAGATCATCGACCTGTATCCGGGCGTGACGCTTTATGACATCAAGACATTGGATGCGATCCAGATCGTGGCGGCACAAGGCAGTTATTATGGTGATATTTACGGACAGACCTTTCTGCGTGTGACGGACAAGGACAGTCCGCATTATGGCAAGTGATTGTGGGAGACGACGGCCTACCTCTGATCTCTGCTGAAAAGAGCAAGGTGGGTAACCAAAGTCCGGACTGGATGCTGGGTTTGACGAACAGTTTTTCATATAAAGGGTTTAACTTGAGTTTCCTGGTCGATTTCCGTATCGGTGGCGACATCTATTCGGCAACAGCTTCCAACCTATTTGTCCGTGGTAATGCAGCCGGAACGGTTGTGAACGGTGAACGTCAGGATTTTGTCGTGCCTAACACGGTTGTCAGGAAAGACGGAGGATATGTGGAAAACAATGTTCCGGTCACTCACCAGAACTATTGGGAGCGGATCGGATCGACCGGTAATTACGGTTTGCCGGAGGTTTTCACATATGACGCAACCAATATTCGTCTGCGTAACATCACTTTAGGATATACGTTCAACAGAGCGATGCTGAAAAAGACGCCGTTCCAGCGTTTGAATCTGTCTGCTACCTGCAACAATGTATGGATGATCCATTACAATTTGCCAGGTATTGACCCCGAATCCGTTTCGGCAACCAACACGAATGCGACTGGTTTCGAAAACGGGGCCGCTCCGACGAGCCGTTCGTTCACGTTTAACGTAACGGTCGGTTTTTGATAATTTGCAATCATTTTGTAAAGGAGAAACAACATAATATGAACACAAAAAATAAAATATTAGCAGGCCTATTCTCTATGGCGGCATTGTTTTCTTCCTGTAACGATTTTCAGGAGATAAATGAAGATCCGAACCAGGTGGATGAAAGCAAGGTAAAGCCTGAATGGTTCTTGAATGCCTCGATCGTCGGTGACCAGATGAATCCGGAGATCGCCGAACGTATGTTTATCCTGACTTGGAACCGGGCGTCTCGTTTCAATCGGGGAAGCGGTTTCACGATCGGTACGGATAATAATGATTATATCACGCGCTACCTGAGCAACGACTACGCCGTGAAATGGTTGAATCAGGCGACTAAAGCCGTTCAACTGGGCGAGAAGAAAGTGGCCGATGGTGAAGCTGATCTCTATCCGTATTATAAGAATGTGATCCAGATGGCGCGTATCTGGCGGGCTTACCTGAACTCGGAGGTCTCTGACGGGTTCGGGCCGATTCCGGCGTTGGATGCTTTTTCGGGCGTTCCGGGCGAGTACGACAGTGTAGAAGCGATTTATACTTTTATTCTCAAAGAACTAAAGGAGGCGGAAGCCGCGCTCGACCCGTCAATTGATATGTCTCCGATGTCGGCTGAAGACGCTTTCTATGCCGGAAATGTGAATATGTGGAAGAAATATGCCAATTCTCTGCGTATGCGCCTGGCAATGCGTATCGTGAATGCAAACCCGCAGCTGGCTGAAAGAGAGTTTGAAGATGCCGCTTCCAAAGGATATATTTCTTCACTTTCCGAACTTGCCAGTGTACAGGAAAAGGACGGATGGAGCGACCTGACCAGCGTTATGTCCCGTACCTGGAATGCACAGGCGATGTCCGTTACATTCAAGAATCTCGTGGTCGGCTTGGGAAGTAACGAATTTCCACTACCTGATTCATTGAAAGCACATCTGAAGAACCCGCATACTTACATGGGCTTGTATTTGGATAGGCATTTTCCGTTGACGACGAACGATCCGTGTGCCGGATTTTATTTCGACGGCGTTCCACAATATGTCGATCCACGTGCACCGAAGTTATTTAGTGTAGTAGGATGGAACGATGGTGTGGTTTATTCCGATTATATCGGGGCGGCCAGCGAGGTGAAACCGGTCTCCCTGTTCGATCCGGATGATAACACGAAGCCGATGCTGACAATCGATCCTAGATATACTTGGGGGACATGGGTGGCCGGTGAATGGGATGTGAAAGGTAGTTTGGCTACCGAATTGACCGGAAAAAACTATAACTATCCGTCCATGTCGAAGCAATACCGCATGAGTACTCAGAAACGTGTCTATTTCGGTCCTTGGGAAAGTTATTTCTTGCTGGCTGAAGCCGGCGTGCGTGGTTGGGATGTTCCGGGCTCTCCTAAATCGAACTACGAGAACGGAGTGACTGCGAGCTTCGAGTACCACGGCTTGTTGAGTGAAGTCGGTGCTTATCTGTCTTCTACCGAATATAATCGGATCGGGACATCTGTCAGTTTCGACCATACAACGGAGGCAAAGCCTTATATCGTAAACTATGTTGATCCGTACACAAAAGAGAACAAGACGATGACTTATACATATCCGAAAAATTCCATCTATTGTGGCGGTGCATATAATAACGATGCGATGACGAAGATCTTCACACAGAAATATATTGCTCAGGTTCCCTGGTTGCCCGAGGAAGTTTGGAGCGACCATCGCCGTATCGGTTTGCCTTTTTTCGAGAATCAGGCTGTCGAAAAAGACTATAACCCGTTGAACCAGGTTCCCTTGACAGTTGCCACTTCAAAAGAATGCCGTTTGGAGTTTTATCCGAAGCGTTATCGCTATCCGGCCAATATCCAGACGAACAACCTGGAAGGTTATAATAAAGCCCTCGAACTGTTGGGCGGACCGGATGTGGTGGAGACTGCCTTGTGGTGGAATCTGAAGTAGTGATATGAGAAAAGGTTGGTAGGTGTTCGATGAAGAACTTTCCTACCAACCTTTTTATATGAATGAAGCAAACTGTTTATTGCATGCCTTCTGTCGTTACTTCCTTATTGATCTTTTTCACTAATCCTTGAAGTACAGCGCCCGGACCTAGTTCGATGAAATGATCGGCACCGTCGGCAATCATGTTCTGAACGCTCTGTGTCCAACGGACCGGGGCAGTCAGCTGGGCAATCAGGTTAGTCTTGATTGTTTCAGGGCAGGTTTCGCCTTTCGTGCTTACGTTTTGGTAAACAGGGCAAGACGGTTTGTGGATCGGAGTCGCTTCGATAGCGGCAGCCAGTTCTGCACGAGCCGGTTCCATCAGAGGGGAGTGGAATGCACCGCCGACTTTCAACTTCAGTGCGCGTTTTGCACCGGCAGCCAGCATCTTTTCACATGCGGCATCGATACCGGATACGGAGCCGGAGATGACAAGCTGTCCCGGACAGTTGTAATTTGCACATACGACGACTTCACCTTCGATGCTTGCGCAGATCTCTTCTACTTTTTCGTCCGGCAATGCCAGAACGGCAGCCATTGTCGAGGGTGTGGCTTCGCAGGCTTTCTGCATCGCCATAGCACGTTTGGATACCAGAACAAGTCCGTCTTCGAAAGACAAGGCTCCGGCTGCAACAAGCGCGGAGAATTCTCCTAAAGAGTGTCCGGCTGTCATATCCGGTTTGAACTGGTCACCTAATGTTTTTGCAAGAATGACTGAGTGTAAGAAAATGGCAGGCTGTGTCACTTTTGTCTGGCGCAGATCTTCGTCTGTTCCGGCGAACATCAGATCCGTGATGCGGAAACCGAGGATTTCGTTAGCCTTTTCAAACATCTCTTTTGCAAGAGGATTGTTTTCATAAAGGTCTTTTCCCATTCCGACAAACTGGGCACCCTGACCGGGAAATACGTACGCTTTCATCTTTCTAATCTTTTTCTAATTTCAGTTTTTTAAGATGGCGCAAAGGTAATAAATTTAGAATAATTGGGGTACTATTCATTACAAATTGTATCTTTGCCCCATCGATAACAGGAATATTAACGACTAATTTATACAATATCATGGATCAATTATTATTTCTTGGAAATTTAGGAACTGGCGAGATTATCATCATTGCCATTATTGTTTTGTTACTTTTCGGTGGTAAAAAAATACCTGAACTGATGAAAGGTATCGGTAAAGGTGTGAAAAACTTTAAAGACGGTGTAAAAGGATTAGAAGACGACATTAAGATAGACGATACCGATAAAAAGTAAAAGATGGCAGAATTAGAACAAGAAGAAATGTCCTTCTGGGACCACCTGGAGGCACTTCGTTGGACTCTGTTCCGTTCTTTTTTAGCGCTCTTTATCTTTGCGATAGGCAGTTTCGCCTTTATGCGTGGTAGCGATGGTATATTTGACCGCGTAGTATTGGCACCCTGTTATTCCGATTTTATCTTTTACAGATGGTTGTGCGATTTGAACCAGTGGTTGGTCAATGTCAGTCCGTGGTTTGATGTTCTGCCTGATTTCTGTAATGATAATTTTCATGTGGATGTGTTTAATATCAGATTGGCATCTCAGTTCTTTACTCACATGACCACCTCGTTCTGGTTGGCACTTGTGCTTACTTTCCCTTATCTGATGTGGGAAATCTGGAAGTTCATTAGTCCGGCTTTGTATGAGAATGAGAAGAAAAATGTCAAATGGGTATTTCTTTTGGGAACAATCATGTTCTTTATCGGATGTGCTGTCGGATATTTTATGGTATTCCCGATGACGCTGCGCTTTTTGGCAACTTATCAGTTGAGTGCCAATATAACGGAACAGGTCTCTTTGGATTCGTATATGGATAATTTCCTGATGCTGATCTTTGTGATGGGAATCGTTTTTGAAATGCCGTTGGTTTCGTGGCTGTTGTCGAAGATCGGTTTGTTGAAACGTTCGTTCTTCCACAAATACAGGCGGCATGCTATCGTGGGGTTGTTGGTTGCTGCTGCATTTATCACCCCAAGTAGTGACCCGTTCACATTGGGTATCGTATTCTTCCCGCTGTATGGATTGTTCGAATTGAGTGCGTTCTTTGTGAAGAATGACACGAATGGAGATGCAGATGACGAGGATGAAGATAGTACGGAAATCGCACCGGCCTAAAACTACGGACATCGTAAAATAGTTATAGAAGAGACGTACAGTTTTTATTGTACGTCTCTTTTTTTATCTTTGTCAAGACTAAAACATAAAGTAAACATGAGGCACATATCCTTATTGGCGGTCTCCTTGCTGGCTCTGGCAGCCTGCACGCCGGAAAAACAACAGGAGGCGGATGATTATACACAATATGTCAATCCTTTTATCGGGACAGACTTTACGGGTAATACCTATCCGGGAGCGCAAGTCCCTTTCGGAATGGTTCAGTTGAGTCCTGACAACGGGCTTCCCGGTTGGGACCGTATTTCCGGTTATTTTTATCCCGACACGACTATCGCCGGTTTCAGCCATACCCATTTGTCAGGGACAGGTGCGGGCGATTTGTACGATATCTCTTTCATGCCGGTGACTCGTCCGTATAAGGAGGCACCTGCTCCTTTGGGCGTCTATTCGACTTTTTCGCACAATGACGAGATGGCTTCGGCTGGCTATTACCGTGTGCTGCTGAAAGATTACAATATTAATGTCGAGTTGACCGCGACTGAACGTTGCGGTATTCAGCGTTATACGTTCCCCAAAGCAGAGGCATCCGTATTCTTGAACCTCAAAAAGGCGATGAACTGGGACTTCACGTTGGATTCGTATATAGAAGTGGTCGATTCGATGACGATCCGGGGATATCGTTTCTCGCAAGGCTGGTCTCCTTTGCAGCATGTTTATTTTGAGACTCGTTTCTCGAAACCTTTCATGGCTTGCCATATGGACACAACTTCTATCGTAACGAAAGATCGTGGCAGGATCGGTACGGCCTATATTGCCCGTTTCGATTTCAATACGGAGAAAGATGAGGAAATTTTAGTAACGACTGGTATATCCGGTGTCAGTATGGAAGGAGCAGGCAAGAACCTGCGTGCGGAGGTTTCGAAAGACGATTTCGATTATTATCAAGCGCAGGCTGCCAAAACATGGAACAAGCAGCTTTCTAAAATAGAGGTGAAAAGCTCGGATACTGATGACCTGGTGAAGTTCTATACTGCTTTGTACCATTCCATGATCGCCCCGACAATTTACAGTGATGTGGATGGTTCCTATTACGGCCCGGATCAGCAGATCCATAAAGCGGACGGATGGACGAACTATTCCACTTTCTCGTTGTGGGATACTTATCGCGCTTCTCATCCGCTATTTACCTATACCGAACCAGAACGTGCAAATGATATGATCAAAGGTTTCTTGAAATTCTATGAACAGAATGGGGCTTTGCCATTGTGGAATTTGTATGGCTGGGAAACCAATATGATGATCGGATATCATGCCGTTCCCGTAATTGTGGATGCGTATCTGAAAGGTATCGGCAATTTCGATCCGGAAAAAGCACTTGAGGCTTGTATTGCTACGGCCAACCGTGATGATTACCGGGGAATCGGTGATTACAAGAAGTTAGGGTATGTCCCAGCCTACGGCGATCCCAAGAAATGGGAGAACTGGTCGTTATCCAAGACATTGGAATATGCTTATGATGATTATTGTATTGCAACAATGGCAAAGAAGATGGGCAAGAAAGAGATCGCCGATGAATTCTACAAACGTGCTCAGAACTACCGGAATGTTTATAATCCGGCCACTTCTTTCATGCAGCCGCGTGACGAGAAAGGGAACTTCGCTGCAAACTTCAGCCCCGACGACTATACCGAAGATATCTGTGAAAGTAATGGCTGGCAATATTTCTGGTCTGTACCTCAGGATCTGGACGGTCTGGTCGGCCTGGTCGGAAGCAAGGAACGTTTCGCTGAGAAACTGGACAGTATGTTCACCTATGTTCCGAAATCGACAGAAGACCTGCCGATCTTCAGTACCGGTATGATCGGGCAATACGCACATGGCAACGAACCGAGCCATCATGTGATTTATTTATATAATAAAGTAGGACAGCCCTGGAAGACGCAGAAGTATGTGGCTGAGGTCCTGCACAACCTATATCAGAATGCTCCGGACGGTATTTGTGGGAATGAAGATTGCGGACAGATGTCGGCTTGGTTCGTATTCAGTTCGATGGGCTTCTATCCGGTTGATCCGATCAGTGGCAAGTATGAGATCGGAACTCCGATATTTCCAGAAGTGAAGATGCATTTGGCAAACGGCAAAACTTTTGTGGTCTTGGCTCCGGCTGTAAGCCGTGAAAATATCTATGTTCAATCTGTGAAGTTGAATGGCCGACCGTATGACAAGAGCTATATTACCCATGAGCAGATTATGAATGGTGACACATTGGAGTTTGAAATGGGTAACCGGCCGGGACCGGTATGGTATAATAATATGTAATTGCCATGACGAAGAATTCATGATGTTCATAAATCTCTATCACTCTATCACGCTTTTGCGTGTGTGCTTTGTTAATTAAAGCGTGAGATGTGTGATAGATGGCGTTTTCATCTATCACACATCTATCACAAAATCAAATAGGCTATTTGTGATAGATAGGTATTTTATTATTAGCAAAGTAGTATGATTTTCGGCTGAACATCCGGATGTATGGGGCCTGAACATCCGGGTCTATGGAACGCTACACCCGGATGTAGAAGGTCGCAAGATGTGGGTGTATGCAAACATTTGTGCTTTTGTTTATTAGTTTGTCTGCTGTCCTGCTTCATTTTATGTCATACCTTTACGACAATAATCTCCCTATAAAAAAGGTTTATATGCTGTTTTAACAAGTTCGGAGACGGATGAAAACGGTAAGATAAGCACGAGGTGGCATAAAAGGAGAACTAAAAAGAAGGTTTCTTTGCAAAAAAGTTATTACTTTGCAACTGATTTAGACTATTAACATTAAAAGACAGCGAACTGATACCATGATTTGGAACGAGACTATCGAATGTATGAACCGCGAGGAAATGCGGAGATTACAGAGTATCCGCTTAAGGCGGGTTGTTGAACACGCTTATCATAATTCTCCTTTCTACCGTAAGAAAATGCAGGAAATGGGGATTACTCCGGAAGATATTCATTCTATTGACGATATAGTGAAGCTCCCGTTTACCGTTAAACAGGACTTGCGGGACAATTATCCTTTCGGGCTGATGGCCGTGCCGATGTCTGAGATTGTCCGGTTGCACGCTTCTTCCGGAACGACGGGAAAGCCTATTGTTGTCGGTTATACCCGGAAAGATCTGTCTATTTGGGCTGAAGTGGTGGCACGATGTCTGACCGCTTATGGTCTGACCAAGAATGATTCGGTGCAGGTTTCATACGGTTATGGCTTGTTTACAGGAGGCTTGGGAGCACATGCCGGAGTCGAGAATATCGGCGGGACGGTAATTCCGATGAGTAGTGGCAATACGCAGAAACAGATTCAGTTGATGCATGATTTTGGCGCTAAGGGGTTGGCTTGCACGCCTTCCTATGCGTTGTATCTGGCAGAAACAATTCACTCATCCGGCATACCGTTGGAAGAATTCAAGTTGCGTGTCGGTGCTTTTGGGGCTGAACCTTGGACGGAAAATATGCGTAAAGAGTTGGAAAGCAAGCTGAATATCAAGGCCTATGATATCTATGGGCTGACAGAGATTTGTGGTCCGGGAGTTGGAGGAGAGTGCGAGTGCCAGAACGGTACGCATTTATGGGAAGACCATTTTTTCCCTGAAATTGTGGATCCGGTTACTTTGGAACCGGTAGAACCTGGACAGCACGGAGAATTGGTTTTCACGACATTGACAAAAGAAGGGATGCCTATGATCCGTTACCGTACGCGCGATCTGACGCATTTGATTTATGATAAATGCGAATGTGGACGTACGGCAGTTCGTATGGGACGTATTCTCGGACGTAGTGACGATATGTTGATTATTCGGGGTGTGAATGTATTTCCGTCGCAGGTGGAATCGGTCATTCTTGAAATGCCGGAATTCGAACCGCATTATCTGATTGTGGTCGACCGTGTAAACAATACGGACACATTCCAAATTCAAGTAGAAGTGCGTCAGGAGTTTTATTCGGACGAAATGAACAAGATGATTGCCTTGAAGAAGAAAATCGCGAACCGTATGCAGAGTGTAATCGGTTTGCAACCCGATATAAGGATTGTCGAGCCGCGCAGCATCGAGCGGAGTATGGGTAAAGCCAAACATGTGATCGATAATCGTAAACTGGAATAGGAAAGAATTCTGATTTATGATTTGTGATTTATGAATTATCGACAGTTCATAAATCATAAATCATAAATAATTAGTTATAAATCAAATTTTATCCCCCATGTTAATTAAACAGTTATCTATCTTTCTGGAAAATAAGAAAGGCCGTTTTACGGAAGTGGCAAAAATATTAGGTGAAGCAGGCGTAAACATGTCCGCTTTCACAGTTGCTGAAAATTCAGACTTCGGTATCTTGCGTTTGATCGTGTCGGATACGGATACTGCCATCAAGGTCTTACGCGATCGCCTGTATGCCGTGAGCGTGGCCGATGTCGTTTGCCTACATTGCCCCAATCAGCCGGGAGCATTGGCTAAAGCGATGGACATCATTACTTCGGCCGGAATATTTATTGAGTATATGTACGCTTTTTCTCAGGGTGAGGCAGCCAATGTGATCATTCGTCCCGACAATGTGGAGAAGTGTGCGGAGGTTCTGAAAGCCAATAAACTGGAGCTGATTGCGGCCAGTGACTTATATAAGTTGTAAATATTAACGTTAAGCGCTTCGTTTATTTGTTGGAAAACTTTAACTTTGCGCGCTAAAAGTATGTGAATGAAAAAGGTTGTATTTTTATTGATGATGATTACGGTTCTGTTATCTTCCTGTGGGGAGTATAACAAGATACTGAAAAGTACAGACTACGAATTGAAATATTCGTATGCAAAGAAATATTTCAATGCAAAACAATATTCGAAGTCTGCCACTTTGCTGGATGAACTGGTGCCTATTTTTAAAGGTACAGCTAATGCTGAAGAATCTTTGTATCTGCTGGCGCAAAGTTATTATGGACAAAAAGACTACCAGACTGCTTCGCAATACTTTAATACCTATTATACGACTTATCCGAAAGGCGAGTTTACCGAGTTGGCCCGTTATTATTCGGGTTATGGATTGTATCTGGATTCACCGGACCCCCGCTTGGATCAGGCGCAAACGTATGAAGCCATTAACCAGTTGCAATTATATTTGGAGTATTATCCGCAAAGCGAACGTGCTAAAGAAGCTCAGAACATTATGTTCGAATTGCAGGAAAAGCTCGCCTATAAGGAACTGTTAGCAGTCCGGTTGTATTTCAACTTGGGTACCTATATGGGAAACAACTATCTTTCATGTGTGATTACCGCGCAAAATGCACTTAAGAACTATCCGTATTCAAAATATAGGGAAGAGTTTATGTTCTATACCATTCGTGCCAAATACGAATTGGCTGTGGTTAGTGTGGAAGAAAAGTTGCAGGGACGTTACCGTGAGGTTGTAGATGAATATTACAATTACATGAACGAGTATCCCGAAGGCAAGTATGTAAAACAGGTTCAGAAGTTCTACGACTATGCCAGCAAGCGAATAACAGATACGTATTAACGAAACAACTAATCAATAAAGTAAGTATGGATTACAGAAAGACTAACGCTCCGTCGAATACAGTTACCCGCGACATGATGAAGCTGTCATCAGACACGGGCAATGTGTATGAAACTGTTGCAATCATTGGTAAACGTGCTAATCAGATTGCTGTTGAGATGAAACAGGATCTGGAAAAGAAACTTCAGGAATTTGCTTCCTATAATGATAATCTGGAAGAAGTTTTTGAAAACAGAGAGCAGATTGAGATTTCACGTTACTATGAAAAACTCCCAAAACCGACTTTGATCGCAGCTAAGGAGTATGAAGATGGTAAGGTGTATTATAAGAACCCTGCAAAAGAAAAGAATAACCTTTAATTAATTGACAATTGATAATTGACAATTGACGGTTAGGTGATATCATCTAATAATTGTCAATTGTTAATTGTTAATTGTCAATTGTTTTATTATGTTACAGAGAATACAAACGGTTTATTTGCTTATTATAATGGCATTGACGATTGCCATTCTGTTTTTACCGCTTGCCGTGTTGCAGTCGGGTGATCAATTGTTTACATTTGATGCGACCGGTATCAGTACAATGGCCGCTCAGCCGGAACTTATTTATCCCACATGGGGATTGTTTGCTTTGACAATCGTGATCTCTTTGCTGGCTCTTTTGACTATCTTCCTGTTTAAGAAAAGAATCCTTCAGATACGGATTTGCGTATTTAATGCAATTTTAATGTTAGGTTTTTACGGTCTCTTTGCATTCTTTTACTGGGATCTGGGTAATCAAAAGGAGATATTCTCATTAAGTTTGAAGATCGCCTTTTCTTTTCCGTTAATCAGCCTGATTCTGGATTATTTGGCTATACGTAATATTGGGGCAGACGAAGCACTGGTGCGTTCTTTGGATCGCTTGAGATAATCATTTCGGAGTATATAAAAAAAGAGGATATCTCATCACTGGGATATCCTCTTTTTTTGGCCTAAATCTGATAGCCTAAAGACTATATTATCTCTATTAGCATTGATAAATTCTTAATACTTCTAATGCAAAACTAACCATGTAGTAGAGCTTTAGACTTTTAAAAAGGGAAAGGCGGCGTTTTTGTTTTGGGAGGAGCCTACTGCCCATTCTTGGCTTGTCTTTGTTACAAAGTTATTGTAAGCCTTGATTTCTATATTGCCTAAGATTGTTCAATCATAAATCTTAAAATCCCGGAATCATATACGTGATCTTAGCCGAGATTACCTGCGAAGACGATTTGGAAAAATAATCTTCTTTACGGCTGTTGAAGATGTCGCCGAGGGCATAATAGTAGCGGCCCTCCAGGAGGAAAGAGCCAATTCCTGTACGAAGTTCGATACCCGGACCACCGCATAATCCCCAGTCGAATTTCTTTTCGATTGGCATATCGTGCTGTTCGTTTTCGGTGTTCGGCTTGGCTCCGTTCAGATTCTCGTCTGTCTTTTCACCGAAAGCATATCCTATTTTGGGTCCTAGGTTGACGAATACCCTGAAACGTTTACTGCCAAAATAGATATGTGTCAGGATCGGAAGTTCAAAGTAGTTGATTGTCCGGCTGTATTTATACTGAGGTTGGTCCTCGAACTTTTCATCCCATCCATGTTGGATGAAATTCAGTTCAGCCTGCAATCCTAGATTTTTTTCCGTGATCCACCGGAGCGTGAGACCGCCCGTGTAGCCCATTTTTATTTTCTGCTGCACTTTCGTCTGGGCAAAACTGACTTTGGAAAAGGTCGTACCGAAGGAAGCACCCAAAGACAATTCCCGTTTGAACTTATCCTGCGCCTGAATGTAGTTCAGGGTGACAAGGCTTATAATAACTGTTGCAATAACTTTCCTGATCATCTTACTTCGTTCCGTGTTACATTGAAATCACTCTGATAATGAACAATAAAGATGTTCGTATTAATGAAACCTCCCCAGTTATTTACGCGATGGAAATCGAATCCGGTCTGTACACCCTGGTAATGAATTTTATCCAGATTATTCTCGAAGTTGGAACCATATTTGTTGATTGCTCCGATGAAAAACATACCGGTGTCGAATCCTAAAATACCATATTTAGGGAATATATTGATCAGGTTTTTACTATACCAGTTTTTATATTTGGTATAGAAGTCTGCCACCTCTTTCGACAGGTTGTCAGCATAGAAGTTACTGTATATATATGTGTTCAGTGCATAGAAATCTTCCAGACAGTCACGCGTATATGTCTGCCATTCAGGATAGCCGAACAAGGTCAGTCCGCATTCGGGTTTTGTTTCCGCCAGCATACGTAACGGAGACTTGATCTTGTTTAGAGCCTCCAATGTGCCCGAAGTCGGTACGATCACGTTCCGTTTGTCTGTTCTGAGGAGCGTGTCGACATCGGCAGTTAGGGTTTCGGCATTATAATTGATTTCGGTAAATGGGATCTGCCGTTGTTTCATCTCGGCTTTGAATGCCTTGATAAATTCGGTTTTATCCTTGCCGTCCCTGATGTTCAGTAGGATTATATTGTCTTCGGCAAATAGGTCGCATCCGCCTTGAGCCGCTTTGGCATACAGGTAGGAGTGAGGCGTATTTACCTGGTAAACATATGCGTTTGACAACACATCGTCGTTCTTCGATGTAAAAGGAATCACATATTTGATGTTGTTCTTCTGGGCAAATTCCGCAACCGGGCCGATCTGGTCGTTTTGTACGGCTCCGATGATGAGGTTGGCATTCTTCAAGGCATCCTCTTTCAGGATCTCTTTCAGTTTCTTCGTTCCGTTTCCTGTATCATAAACTGACAGATCGATAGAACAGCCTGTGTTTTTAAGACTGTCCACCGCCAGCAAGAGACCTTCGTAATATTCGATGAAGCGTTGTGTCTCCGTAGACGGGATAGCCTCATTTGTCATAAACGGCAATAACAAGGCTACTTTGACGCTGTTGACGCGCTCGATGCTTTTCGGTTCTGAGAGCAACGCATTGACATCTCTTTCCGAAAGCATGGTGGTTGCAGGTTCGGTTGTCATATTCTCTTCGGCTTGTACGGGTATCTTAATAGTCATACCGGCCTTAACTCCTTCTTTCAATTTCGGGTTAAGCTTGATCAACTCGTAGCTGGAAATATTGAATTTCCGGCAGATCCGGTACATGGTTTCCTTTTTCTGGACGGTATATTCAATTTCTTTGGTAACGGTCTTGAGCTCCGTCGTCGGTAAATCTTCCACTTGCGTCGCCGGAATGCGGATTGTCTTGCCAATTGTAAAAGTGGAAGTAGACAATCCGGGGTTCGCTTTTACGATGGCGGTAGCGGGAACGGTGTACCGGATGGATAATGAATACAGGGTTTCTTTGGGCTGTATGGTATGGAAAATATAATTTCCATCTTGCTTCTTAGCAGTACCTCCAACTATGTCGCGTTGCGGTATTTTAAGGGTGGCACCTGCTTTGATCCCCTCTTTGCTATCTGGATTCAGCCGGTAAATATCATCGGGTGTAACCCCGTACATGGTAGCGATTGCGTAAACAGTTTGTCCTCTTTCTATTGTATGAAAAAATACATTATTGTCTTGTCCGCTTGTAATAACCACTTGTGATCGGTTGTTTTGTGCATAGATAGATACACCAGCCAGACTCAGAAAGAACGTCAGTACATATATGTTAATCTTATTCATTTGCTGATTTGGATTATTTAGGGGCAAAGATAACAACAAAAAACGAGAGTAATAAAAGATAAGTCGCTAAAGTGCGTTATCTGGCATTTCCGATATCCGTAAAAATTCCCACCTTTCCCTCTTTCAAATAAAACCGTTTGTCATGCTCGGCTAAGAAGCGGATGGTGGTGACGATTTTTTCCTCCGGAAAAGGTAATAAGGGGAGCAAGGTGGTGACAGGAAGCAGTTGCCGGGTGGAAAGCAGTCTGAGTAACAGGTCGCGTATGGCGTTGAAATCCCGGTTGTTCAGGCCGGAATCATTCTTGGAAAGGCAGACGTCGCAACATCCGCAATCTTCCGTATTCTTTTCCCCGAAATAGGAGAGTAGCAGGCGACTCCGGCATATATGTATCCCGTTCATGTATTCCACCACTTTCGAAATGCGTTTTTTCATTCTTTCCCGACGTTCCTCATAAGCGGAAGATGGGATAATAAGGGCATTTGTTCGCACACGTGGATGCGTATATGTGATTTGGGGGGCGGTCTGGAAGGATGATTCGTCTATTGCTTCGCAATATTCAATGTAGCCGGACAGTTCTAGCAACTTCAATGCATGATGTATCTGTAGCGGAGGAAGCTGGCAAATGGAATAAAAATCTGTCAGTTCGAAGTTATGAACGATATCTTTTCCTTGCCCTTCCTGAATTCGGAAATAATCGCCCAACGCTTCATATACTTTTCCGATCAGCTTCTTTTCGGGAAACTCATCGTCTATCCGCTTTTTCAGATGAAAACTATCCGTATCTGTACAGAGAGCTACTGCAAAGGCTTTCCGGCTGTCTCGTCCGACGCGGCCTGCCTCCTGGAAATATTCTTCCAATGATCCCGGCATATCCAGATGGACAACCAACCGCACGTCCGGCTTGTCGATTCCCATCCCGAAAGCATTCGTGGCGACCATTACGCGGCACTCGTTATTTTTCCAACGGTGCTGCCGGATCGCCTTTTCTTCCCGGTTCAGTCCGGCATGAAAGAAATCGGCAGATATTCCGGCTTGTTGCAGGAAGAGAGCTGCCTCTTTTGTCTGTTTCCGGCTCCGGGTATAGACGATAGCCGTTCCGGGCACTTTTCCGAGTATGTAGGCCAGTGTGCCCAGCTTGTCTTCCGTACGGCGCACGATGTAGGCAAGGTTCGGACGGACAAAGCTTGTCCGGAACACATTCTTCTCCTTGAAAAGCAATCGTCTCTGTATGTCGTCCACGACTTCGGGCGTGGCAGTCGCCGTCAGTGCCAGTACCGGCACGCCGGGCAGTTGCTCCCGAATGTCGGCGATATGGAGATAGGAAGGGCGGAAGTCATAGCCCCATTGCGAGATACAATGGCTTTCATCCACCACTAACAGGCAGACGTTCATGGCCTGTAGCTTTTCCCTGAATAATCCGGTGGCAAGCCGTTCGGGCGAAACGTACAGGAACTTGTATTGTCCGGAAACGCAATTCTCCAATTCCGCAACGATTTCCTGCCGGCCCATGCCCGAATATACAGCCGTAGCTTTGATCCCGACCCGGCGCAGATTGTCGACCTGGTCGCGCATCAAAGCGATAAGCGGGGTAATGACAAGGCAAATCCCTTCCATCGCCAATGCCGGAACCTGGAAGGTGACCGATTTGCCGCCTCCCGTCGGCATCAGGCCGAGCGTGTCTCTTCCGGCACAGACGGAATGGATAATATCCTCCTGTAGGGGACGGAAAGCAGGGTATCCCCAATACTTCCCTAAGATCTTATGGTAGACATCCACCGCATCCCTTCATATATCGTTCTCCTTGATGTCCTTCACCATCAGTTGCAACGACGTGTTGCCGTTGTAGGTGTTCTCCTCGATGGTGTAGCAGATATTGAAAGGCTTCATGTTCTTGATATGCGTATTGTGCTGGTGCATGCCGAAAGCAATGCCGTGTATCGGTGTGTTCGACTTGTCGTCGATCAATTCCAGTTTGATATGTTCCAAGTCTTTCCCTACCAGCTTGCTGGTCCCGTAATCCTTGACTCCGAGCGAGCAGAATACGGGCTTCTGGTTGTCCGGGCCGAACGGATTCATCTTTTTCAACTCACTCATGAACTTGGCGTTGATATCTTGCAGGTCCAGCACGGCATCTATATCGATCTGCGGCGTCATCTGTTCGGGGATGATCTCGTCGGCGGCCAGCTTGAGGAACCGCTGGGTGAAAGCGTCCAGGTTTTCCTCTTTCAGGGAGAGGCCGGCGGCATACGTGTGGCCACCGAAGTTTTCCAACAGGTCGCGGCAGCTTTCGATTGCTTTGTATATGTCGAATCCCGTGACCGAGCGAGCGGAACCAGTGATCAGTTCGGACGATTTCGTCAGGACGACTGCCGGGCGGTAGTATTTTTCCGTCAGGCGGGAAGCGACGATGCCGATCACCCCTTTGTGCCATCCCGGATTGTAGACGATGATCGCCTTACGGTCTTCCATGTTCTGGAATTCGTCGATGATGGCGTTCGCCTCGTCTGTAATCTTCTTGTCCAGTTCGCGGCGTTCTTCGTTATACTGGTTGATGCTCTCGCTCTTTTCGCGGGCCACGTCGACATCCTTCGCCAGGAGCAGTTCGACCGCTTCCTTTCCGTTCATCATACGGCCGGAAGCGTTGATGCGAGGTCCGATCTTGAAGACGATGTCGCTGATCGTGATCTCTTTGCCCGACAGGCCGCAGATATCGATGATCCCTTTCAGCCCGAGGCTGGGGTTGCTGTTAAGCTGCTTCAGGCCGTAGTAAGCCAATATGCGGTTTTCGCCGGTGATGGGGACGATGTCCGAGGCGATGCTGACCGCCGTCAGCTCCAGCAGTTTCTCCAGGTCGGCAAACGGGAAGTTGTTGCTTTTGGCGAATGCCTGCATGAACTTGAACCCGACGCCGCATCCCGACAGATGTTCGTACGGATAGACCGAGTCCACCCGCTTGGCATCCAGTACGGCGACGGCATCGGGCAATGTGTCGTCCGGCATGTGATGGTCGCAGATAATAAAATCGATCCCCAACTGCTTGGCATATTCGATCTTTTCGATGGCCTTGATGCCGCAGTCGAGCGAGATCACTAGCGTGATCCCGTTTTCCCGGGCGTAATTGATCCCTTTGTACGAAATCCCGTATCCTTCGTCATACCGGTCCGGAATATAATAATCCAATGCCGATGAATAAGGACGCAAATACTTGTAGACCAATGAGACGGCAGTCGTACCGTCTACATCGTAGTCTCCGTAAATCAAAATCTTTTCTTTATTACCCAGTGCTTTATTCAAGCGTTTGACCGCCTTCTCCATATCCGGCATGAGGAATGGATCATGCAGGTCGTTCAAGCTGGGTTTAAAGAATTTCTTCACCTCTTCAACAGTGGTGAGTCCTCGCTGAACGAGCAAAAGACATACGACCGGACTGAGTCCCAGTTGGCTTGCCAGCCTGTCTCTCTTATGTAACTCTTCTTCTGTTGGGGTTTGAAAGTTCCATTTTGTAATCATTATATATTGTTTTTTTCTTTTTTATCGTCTCTGATATATCGGATATGCGGGTTTATGGTGATAAAACCTCCAATATATTTGAATCCGTAAAGTTAGATAATATAAATGGATATTTCTGTTTGGTGGCTTGCTTTTTTATTAATTAGAAGCTGTTTTAATTTTTTCAAGCTGCTCTCCGGCTGTTTTTTGCCTATTTGGAGGGGGTGAAATGGCTGATTATGGATGATCATTGGCAACATTGAATTATAAAACCACGTTTTGCTTATGAGAGATAAGGCAAGATAGTTTTTTTTATTGTATATTGCCAAGTACACAGCGTACATAGGATTTTTATTATGTATGGTCAAGCGTGGGGGTAAGGTTGTTTTTCGTACATCTCCCTTCATTATATTATTATTATGGACAAAATACAAACCCTCTTATCTCAAATATCTTTATTGTCAAAAAAGAATAATGAGATTTTGGAAATAATGGGTACTCGTTTTAATATATTTCATATTTTAGGAGTGAGCCATTATGAAAATACTCATTCTACTATTCTGGCAGAACTCTTGAATCCTGAAGGAACACACGGATTACATAACTCATTCTTAAAGCTGTTTTTGGATATAAATCAGATAGAAGGTTTTGACTCCCGGAATGCTTTGGTAAGGACAGAAGTCGCAGTTTCTGAATATGGAAGAATTGACATTCTTATAGAAAGTTCAAATTGGGCAGTTATTATCGAAAATAAGTTTTATGCCAAGGATCAGCCGGAACAGTTAAAACGTTATAATGAATATGCAATAGGGAAATATGGCGTAGGAAATTATATGATTCTATATTTAACACCGGACGGCAGATATGCCTCTGATGATAGTGGGAGAGGAGTTGATTATAGATGTATTTCTTATAAAAAAACTATTATAGAGTAGCTGGGACAATGTGTCGGGATTGCAGTTCACCGACCGTTGGTCCGTGAAACAATAAATCAATATATAAATTATTTAAAACAATTAACAGGACAAGATATGAGCACGATAGTTCAATCTGAAATTATTAATTTGCTTTCGAAAGCTGAAAATATAGAGTCTGTTTTGCAAATACCGACCTATATAGAAGCCGTGAAAGATGCCATTATGACAAAAATGATTCAATCTGTGGCCTTGGAATGTGGCGTGAAAGGTGGATTACGGACAGACCTAAAGGAGCGTGAGTTTTATTTTTATAAGGAATCATGGAAAGAAGGAACTTCTATTTATTTTGGATTGGATAAAGGTAAAGTTTATTATGCAATTAAAACAAAAGAGTCTCTGGATGGGAAGGCTAAGCCGGAAATATATCTGGAACATTTATTTGAAGAAGGAATAGATGCGTTTGATCCTTATGGCTATGGATATATTTGTGAATATGACTGGTTGACAAATAATCATATATGGGTGGAGATGGCTGATGGTTCATTTGCCAAGAAGTATATTATTCCTTCTGTAAAGAAGATACTTGAATTTGTCGAATGTGATGAAATGTTGAAATCAAAATTAGAAGAAAGAAATGAAAACGTTTAATTGTTGGTTGATTGCGAATGTGTTGCCTTACGTCGTAGCTATAAGTTGTTATTTTGCTATAGGAGGCTTAGGGCTAAGAATGAATTGTTTTTCTTTTTGGGATTATTTTGTAGTATTTGGTTGTGGGGGTATTTTTTCCATCATAGTTATGATTTATACATATTGTAATATCGAGGAAGTTCTTTCTTGCCGTTTTATATGGGGGAACAGCAATGTGAGTATATTCTCATTTTCTTTAATTTATACTCTTAGAAAAGGAATATTAGCGTTCCTTTTACCTGGGGCAATTTATTTTTCCATCTTTCTTTTTTTAATGGAGGATAATAAGAATAATGAAACAGAACAAGTTACTGAACAAGTAAAGGCAAATGCGAAACCATCTGCTTCAGAAAAGAAAGATGCCAAAGATAAAGAGGTTGTAATGGTTTGCGAATATATTGAAAAAGGAGATTATTATATTTACTATCCTGAACAGTGTATGGCCCAGAATGATAATAATTTGGTATTCCTTTCAGAGAATGGAATAAAGATCGAAGCATTTTTCAATGAAAGTGAATCATTGGATATTCATTATCAGAATGGAATAAAATATAATGAAGAACATGGGTGGAACACGACTTACAAACATCGTTCAAAGACGGGTTATTTTTTATCCGGAAAGAATTCGGACGGGATTATTTATTATCAGAAAACTGTAAAAAAAGATTTCGGTAGTTATTATACAATCCGAATTGAGTATCCAGAATCAGAAAAAGATTTTGGGGATCAATATATTAAATATTATATAAAGCGTTTCCCTGAGCAAATATAAAAAAACGTTACCGGACGAGGGGAACGGCTGACTGTCGTGCAAATCTGTATCTTTCGCTATGCTGAATGTGATACAGTCCGAAAAACAGTCGGTGAACCAGTATTTCCGACAGATGATACTTTAGTGCCGGGAATTTTTGTAACAAAAAAACGGCTCAGTAGATGTTTTTGGTGAATGAAGGGTGGCACATCGCCACTCTTTTTTGATATATCAAAATGTCACTACCACCCCGTGTAAATCGGATTAGTACCCCATGTTCTATGAATTAATATAGCGGGTAATATTTTTAACATAATAAAAAGAAGCGTTTTGCCTGTTTGGAGGAAGCAAAATGGCAGATTCCGGGAGTGGCGATTCTTGGAAACTGTTTGAAAAAAGTCCAAACCGCTTTCCAAGTCCGCGAATGATTTGTACATTTGTGACATTATTTAAAAAAACAATGACGGAAGATATTCAAAAAGCCTGCGAAATTATGCAGGCGGGAGGCATAATACTCTATCCTACAGATACGATCTGGGGAATTGGTTGCGATGCGACCAACGAGAAAGCCGTACAAAAAGTGTACGAGCTGAAGAAGAGAATGGATAATAAGGCTATGCTGGTATTGACCGACAGTTCGGCAAAACTGAGCATGTATGTGTCGGATATGCCCGATATAGCCTGGGACCTGATCGAGGTGGCCGATAAACCGCTTACGATTATCTATCCTCATGCGAAGAATCTGGCGAAGAATCTCTTGGGTGAAGACGGTAGTGTCGGTATCCGGGTGACGAACGAAGAGTTTTCCCGTAAACTGTGCGAACGTTTCCGCAGGCCATTGGTTTCCACCTCTGCGAACGTGAGCGGCGAGCCTTCTCCGGGTAATTTCAGCGAGGTGTCGGACAGTATTAAGAACGGAGTCGATTATATAGTGAAATATCGCCAGGATGATATGAGCAAGGCCAAGCCTTCCCATATCATTAAATTAGGAGACGGTGGCGTTGTTCAGGTAATCAGGTAAAAATGAAGAAAAGCAAGCAAGCAGGAAAATACATATTATCGGATTTTATATCGGCTTCGGTAGCGTGGTTGCTATTCAATATCCTTCGCTATGAGGTGTTCGCCATCGATGAGGGAGCAGATAGTCTGCTTGATTATTTGCAATATCCGGGTGTGCTTGGCGGCCAGGTAGTCATTCCTCTTTTCTGGCTGGTGCTTTATTATTTTTCGGGATATTACAACAAGCCGTTTGGAAAGTCTCGCCTTACCGAACTTTTCTCGACATTCATTACCGTACTGATTGGAACGATTTTCGTCTTCTTTGCTTTGCTGCTCGACGATATTCCCCGGTCGATCAATGTCTATTATAAGTTGTTCTTTGGAATGTTCGGATTGCAGTTTTTCATTACTTATATCCCGCGTCTACTGATTACGCAAAGCGGGGTAAAGAAAATAAAGAACCGGGAATGGGCGATGAACGTGTTGATTATCGGTGCGGGAGGGAAGGCTGTCCGCATCGCCCACGATTTGTATCGCCTGGGCTATGATATTTGCGGCTTTGTCTCGGAAGACGAGAGGACGCCGGTCAAGGCCGACCGGAATCAGGTGCTGGGGACGGTGGAGGATATTCCGGTTTTGATGGAAAAGGAGACTGTGGATGAAATAGTTTTGGCTGTCGAGTCGAAGAATAATAAGGTGCTTTTAGGAATCCTCTATTCGCTCTACCGGTATAAACGTCCGATAAAGGTGTTGGCGGACCGGTTCAATATGCTTTCGAAAATACAGCTTCGGACGATACGGGGAATCCCGTTGGTCGATGTGACGGATAACAACTTTTCACCGGCCGAACAGAACATAAAGCTTTTTCTGGATAAAGTCTGTTCTGTCGTTGCACTGCTGTTGCTTTCTCCCTTATTCGCCTATATTGCATGGCGGGTGAAGAAGGATTCTCCGGGACCTGTGTTTTTCCGCCAGGAGCGGATTGGTTATCTCGGACAGCCGTTTTGGATGTACAAGTTCCGCACCATGTATGTCAATGCCGAAGAGAACGGCCCGTCGCTTTCGTCGGAAGACGACCTGCGTGTAACGCCGTTCGGACGTATCATGCGGAAATACCGGTTGGACGAATTGCCGCAGTTCTGGAACGTGCTGAAAGGGGATATGTCGCTGGTCGGACCGCGCCCCGAACGGAAATATTTTATCGACGAGATCGTGAAAACGGCTCCCTACTACTATCTGTTGCACAATGTCCGTCCGGGCATTACCTCGTTGGGGATGGTGAAATATGGCTATGCGGCAAGCGTGGATAAAATGGTGGAGCGTATGGAATATGATATATTATATTACGAAAATATGTCGCTGGCATTGGATCTAACAATCCTGATCTATACAGTTAAAACAGTAATTACAGGAAAAGGCGTTTGAGGAATTAAGAATTAAAAAATAGAGGTGTTGATTATGAAGGATAATTTTCAATTTTTCTATCGGTTCCTGTTATGGCGGGACAAGCATATAAAAGAGAAGCATTTCATATTGATCGTCAGTTTTCTGGTCGGTATTTGTACGGCAGCAGCAGCTATTGTCCTGAAGTCGATCATTCATTTTATACAACATCTTCTGACCGGCAATTTTAATCAGGATGGGGCGAATTACCTGTATCTGCTTTATCCGGTGATCGGTATCCTGCTTGCCGGTTTGTTTGTAAAATATATCGTACGGGATGATATCAGCCACGGGGTGACGAAGATACTCTATGCCATTTCCCAGCGGAAGAGCCGCATCAAGCCTCATAATGCTTGGACTTCCATTGTCGCCAGTTCCGTCACCATCGGTTTCGGCGGATCGGTCGGGGCAGAGGCACCTATTGTGTTGACAGGGGCTGCGATCGGATCCAACTTGGGCCGTCTGTTCCGCATGGAGCAAAAGACTTTGATGTTGCTGGTCGGCTGTGGGGCTGCCGGGGCGATTGCCGGTATATTCAAAGCTCCGATTGCTGGGGTGGTGTTTGTGGTGGAAGTGCTGTTGTTGGACCTGACGATGACGTCGGTACTTCCTTTGCTTATCACTTCGGTGACGGCTGCGACTGTTTCCTATATTTTTACGGGTACGGAAGCAATGTTTCCGTTTTCCCAGACCGAAGCGTTTGTGATCGAGCGTATTCCTTATGTGCTGTTACTAGGTGTTTTCTGTGGTTTGGTGTCTCTCTATTTTACCAAAGTCATGAACCGGGTCGAGGGGATGTACCGGAACTTGAATAATTACTGGAAGAAATTCGTCGTTGGGGGGATCATGCTGAGTGTGCTGATCTTCATATTTCCTCCGCTCTATGGTGAAGGTTATGATACGATTTCGTCTTTGTTGAACGGGCAGTTCTCCCATATAATGGATAAGAGTATGTTCTATAGTCTGAACGATACCTATTGGGGATTGCAGATATTCCTTACGCTGATCTTGTTGTTTAAGGTTTTTGCTTCGAGCGCGACGAATGCTGGAGGCGGTTGTGGTGGTATATTTGCTCCCAGTTTGTATTTAGGATGCATTGCCGGATTCGTGTTTGCGCATGCGTCCAACTATTTTCCCTTTACGATGTATCTGTCGGAGAAGAACTTCGCCTTGTTGGGAATGGCGGGTATCATGTCCGGTGTCATGCATGCGCCGCTGACCGGTGTCTTCCTAATTGCCGAGCTGACCGGCGGGTATGCTCTTTTCCTTCCACTGATGATCGTATCTGTGAGCTCCTATATCACGATCAAGATGTTTCTTCCACACAGTATCTATTCGATGCGTCTGGCCCAGAAAGGGGAGTTGCTTACCCATCATAAAGACCGTGCCGTGTTGACGTTGCTGAATACCGACAGTGTGATCGAGCGCGACTTCCTGACTGTCTCTCCCGAAATGTCCTTGGGAGATATGGTGAAGGTGATTGCCAAGAGCGGGCGAAATATGTTCCCCGTTATCGACGAACGGGGTATCCTGTTGGGGCTTGTTCTGTTGGACAATATCCGGAACATTATGTTCCGCCCTGAGTTATATAATCGGTTTCACGTCTCCAAGTTCATGGTTTCGGCACCTGCCAAGATCCAGGTAGGGACGCCGATGGAGCAGATCATGCGTATCTTTGACGATACGAAGGCCTGGAACCTGCCGGTTGTAGACGAGGAAGGACGGTATATCGGCTTTATGTCCAAATCGAAGATATTTAATTCATACCGCGAAGTGCTGGTTGAAAACTTTTCAGGAGATTAAAAAATGAAGAAAGAAGATTTACGAATCGTTTATATGGGCACTCCCGATTTTGCGGTGGAGAGCCTGCGTGCCTTGGTTGAAGGCGGATACAATATAGTAGGGGTGATTACGATGCCGGACAAACCGGTCGGCCGTCATGGCAGTGTCTTACAGGCAAGCCCGGTGAAGCAATATGCCCTGTCGAAGGGATTACCGGTACTCCAGCCCGAAAAGTTGAAAGATGAGGCTTTTCTTTCCGAGCTGCGGGCTTTGAAAGCGGACTTGCAGATCGTCGTCGCTTTCCGTATGCTGCCGGAGGTGGTCTGGGATATGCCGCGTCTGGGAACGTTTAACCTCCATGCCTCTTTGCTTCCCCAATACAGGGGGGCAGCTCCTATCAACTGGGCGGTGATCAACGGAGATACGGAAACCGGTGCGACCACCTTTTTCCTGACTCACGAGATCGACACAGGTAAGATCATCCGCCAGAAGCATTTGCCTATAGCCGATACGGATGATGTGGGGATCGTCCATGACGGCTTGATGACGATGGGAGCCGGGCTAGTACTGGAAACCGTCGATTTGTTGTTGGAAGGAAAAACAGATGCCGTTCCTCAGGAAGAATTTTATAAAGATCCTTCCGAACTCCGTCCTGCTCCGAAGATTTTCAAAGAAACTTGCCGTATCGACTGGCTTCAGCCGGTGAAAAGGGTTTATGACTTCATCCGCGGCCTGTCTCCTTATCCGGCTGCCTGGACTGAAATCGTTTCTCCGGAGGGCGTGCGCACCGCGCTGAAAATCTATCAGGCAGAGAAGCGCCCTGCCGCACATGAACTTCCCGTCGGAACCATCCGGACCGACCGTAAAAGCTATATCGATATCGCGGTGGAAGACGGCTATCTGCGCCTGCTGTCGGTTCAGTTGGCAGGTAAGAAACGTTTGCCTGTTACGGACTTCCTGAACGGGTTCAAGCAGATAGGAGAATATAAAGTCGATTGATAAAAGAAGGGAGATGTGTCGAAAGCCCCTTTGTTCCCGCGCTTGACGGCTATGCCCTCAATGTGGGAACAAAGGGTGCTTTCGACACATCTCCCTATGTTCGGTGTTACCTGTATCCCGGCTTATTTCTGTTTCCGGCTGAATTTGTCCAATACCTTTTCCTGGAATAACTGCATCAACTCGTAGAAGCCGGGGATAAACATCGTTGCAAAAATGGTGTTTACCGCCATGCCGAATACGACTGCCGCTCCTAAGGATAGACGGCTTCTCGCTCCGGCTCCTGTTGCAAACAGCAGAGGCATCACCCCTAAGACGAATGCGAATGAAGTCATCAGGATCGGACGCAGACGGATATGGCCGGCTTCGAGTGCGGATTCGCGTATCGGATTGCCGGCCTTATGGTAGTCACGGGCAAATTCGACAATCAGGATGCCGTTCTTCGCAGAGAGGGCGATCAGCAGGATGATACCGATTTGTGTATAGATGCTGACCGGCACGCCCATGACGAAACAACCCAAAATGGCCCCTAACAGGGCGATCGGAAGTCCCATGATGGCGGCGATCGGGCTTGTCCAACTTTCATACTGGGCCGAAAGAACCAGGAAGGCGACCAAAAGAGCCATTGCAAAGACGAGCATGGTGGTGGAGCCTGCTTTCGTTTCCTGGTAAGCGACGGATGTCCATTCATATCCGAAATTATTGCCTAATTGCTCCTGTACGAGTTCTTCCATAGCCTGGATCGCTTCGCCGGAACTATATTTCGGATTGGCTATGCAGGTGATGGATGCCGACTTATACATATTGTACAGGTTGATCTGATCCAGTCCCAACTGCTCCTTCACTTCCGTAAAGGCGGAGAAAGGAACCATTTTGCCGGAATTGTTTTCGAGGCTCAGGTGCAACACGTCGTCTATAACTTTTTGAGCTTGGTCGTAGGCCTCGATCTTTACCTGGTAGATACGCCCGAATTCGACGAAGTCGTTTACATAGGCGGCTCCCATATAGTAGCTTAGAGTCGCGAAAACCTGGTTGAGCTGCAGGCCGAGCAATTGCACCTTGTCGCGGTCGATAGCCAGGTTATACTGGGGGACGTTGGCTTGGTACATGCTCGAAAGGCTGAGCAATTGCGGCTTGCTCCGGTACGTGGCTTGCAGTGTTTCGATAGCATGCTGCATCTCCGTCGGGCCCAGATTATTACGGTCTTCCAATTGGAGTTGCAGGCCTCCCGAAGCTCCCAATCCGGGGATTGCAGGGGGGACCATTGCGAATATCTGTGCTTCCTGGATGCCGTAGGCTTCGCGGTTGAAACGGTTTACGACAGCCGAGGCGGTATGTTCTTTGCCTTTTCGTTCGTTCCAGTTTTTCAGGATCACGAAATAGGTCCCTGCGTTCGAGAGTTCGCCGCCACCCATGATAGAGAAACCGTTTACTCCGATATAGGTCTTGATTTCAGGATAGCTGTCGAGGATCTTGTCGATCTGCTTTCCGACTGCTTCCGTACGGTTCAGGCTGGCTGCCGGCGGGAGCTGGGTGGATATCAGGAAATAACCGTCATCCTCTTCCGGGATGAAAGTGGTCGGCCAGCGCATAAACATGACGATGGCAATGGCCGTTATGATCCCGAATATCACCATCGTGACAAACGGGTTCTTCAGCATGCGGCCGACGATGTCGTCATATATTTTCTGGGTTTTGCCGAACACCTTGTTGAAGGCTTTGAATACAAAGAATTTCGGTTCTTTGTTCGCTTGCAGGAACAGGGCGCACAGGGCCGGCGTAAGCGTCAGCGAGTTGAACCCGCTTAAGACGGTGGCGGCAGCGATTGTCAGGGCAAATTGTTTGTATAATTGGCCGGAGATACCGCTGATGAAGGTCGTCGGGATAAAGACCGCCAGCAATACCAGCACGACGCCTACGATCGGGCCGACAATTTCACCCATAGCTTCGGTCACGGCTTCACGGGCGGTATATTTCCCCGTATCCATCAGCCGCGACGAGTTTTCCACCACCACGATCGCATCATCCACCACGATCGCGATGGCCAGGATCAACCCGAACAAGGTCAACGTATTGATCGAGAATCCTAAGGCCGACATGACCGCCAGTGTTCCGATCAGGGAGACGGGGATGGTGATGCAGGGGATGATAACGGCACGGAAATTCTGGAGGAACAGGAAGATAACCAGTATGACGAGGGCTGTCGTCTCCAGGAAAGTGACGAGCACTTCGTCGATGGAGGCATTGATTACCTGTGTCGTGTCCAGTGTCACATCATAGACGACGCCTTCCGGGAGGTTGCCTGCCAACTGTTCCATTTTGGCCCGTACCCCTTTGGCCACTTCCAGCGAATTGGAACCGGGGAGTTGGTAAATGGCTATGGCGGCACTCGGCTGTCCTTTCAGTTTGGAGGTGACATTGTAGGAAGAACTGCCTAATTCGATACGGGCGACATCTTTCAAGCGGAGTATCTTGCCGCCCTCTTCCGTACGGAGGATGATGTTCCCGAATTCTTCCGGAGTCGTCAAACGGCCTTTTACCGTCAGTGTGTATTGGAACGGATTGTCGGCTTTGGCTATCGGTTGCCCGACGTAACCGGCCGAAACCTGTGTGTTCTGTGTCGAGATCGCCTGGAAGATCATATCCGGCGTGAGGTTGCGGATGCGCATGGCGTTCGGATCGAGCCATATACGCATGCTGTAGCTTCCGGCTCCCATGACACTGACGGAGCCGACACCCGGCAGACGCGTCAGTTCGTCCGTCATGTTGAGGCTGGCGTAGTTGCTCAGGTACAGCCCGCTGTAAGTGGAGTCACGGGAGCTTAGCGTCAGCATCATAACGATGTTGGACGATTGCTTCTTGGTGGTGATGCCTTGTACGATCACGGCTTCCGGCAGACTGCTTTGTGCAATGCTGACACGGTTCTGCACCATGACGGTCGCCATGTCGATATCCGTACCGACAGCGAACGTGATGGTTAGTGAATAGGCTCCGGAACTGGATGAATTGGAACTCATATAAAGCATGCCGTCTACACCGTTTACCTGTTGTTCGATGGGCAATCCTACGGTCTGCGCTACTGTTTCCGCATCCGCACCTGGGTAGAAAGCCGATACCTGTACGGTCGGCGGCGTGATTTCCGGATATTGCGCGATGGGAAGTATGTGTAGCGTGACCAATCCGGCTACCACCAGGATCAGGGCGAGGACGGTAGCGAATATCGGTCTGTTTATGAAGAATTTTACCATAGCTTTTTATTTTATAGGCTTAATACTCATACCGTCTCTGACTTTCAGCAGGGCGGTTGTCACATACCGTTCGTCGGGGCGGATACCGCTGATGACCTGCCGGAGCGTATCGTCCACCAACTGCCCGGGTTCGATATGGCGGTATCGTACGATGTTCGAGTCGTTCACTATATAGAGGAATTTTCCCAACTGGTCGGTCCCGATAGAGGCGTCGCGCACGAGGACAGCGTCTTTCTGTTCGCTGTAGGGCAAGGTGATTGTAACATACAGCCCGCTTTTCAATTCGCCGTCTTTATTTTCGAGATTGGCGCGGACGTTCAGCGTACCGGTCGACAGGTCGACGTTGGGAGAGAGGTAGTCGAGTGTCCCGGTATAACTTTGCCGTCCGTCCTGTCCGAGGCGTATGGAAACATGGGTAGGCATCTTGACGTTCGGATCGTTCTGGTCGGCAATCATTTTCATCCGCATGAACTGGTTGTCTTCGATATTGAAGTTGGCGTACATGATGTCGTCTTTGTATAATGTAGCCAATGTGACGGGTTGGACAGCGCCGTTGATATAGTTGCCCACATCATAGCTTGCACGGGTGACACGCCCGTCGTAGGGAGCCCGGATGTAGCAATAGCCCAGGTTGGTCCGGGCTGTTTTCAAAGCAGCTTCGGCATTATGCACGGATGCCTCCATTTCCGCTGCGGTCGATTCGGCCTGCAAGACCTGTATTTGGCTGACAGCCCCGCTTTTGGCTGCTTCTTTCATGCGTTCGTAGTTGCTGCGGGCATATTCGACCTGGGCCTTTGCCGTGTTTAGCGCGGCTTCCGCCTGGGTGACATTATTTTGGTACACTTCCGGTTCGATCACGAATATCAGGTCGCCTTTCTTTACTTTTGCGCCCGGCACGAGTTGCGAGGATTGCAGATATCCGTTCACGCGTGCTACCAGGTTGACCATGCGGTCGGAACTCAAATAGCCCGGATAGTCTTTTGTCAGCGTGATATCTCGCACGACCGGCATCGCGACGCTTATGGAAGGAGCCGGCATCTCCGTCTGGTGACTTTTCTCTTTACATCCGGCAAGCAGGACGATGGACAATCCCATCATCCCTATTTTAATAGCAGTCTTCATCTCTCTTATTTTTTAATTCGAATAATTTTTAATTCTCAATCTCCCAACCGCCGCCTAAAGCCTGGTAAAGCTGGATCAGGCTCAAGAGGGACGATCCTCTGGCTTGTGTCAGTTCGTTCTCGTAGGAGAGGAGAGAACGTTGTGCGTCCAGTACATTCTGGAAAGGTGTAAGTCCTTGTTTATAGAGGTCGAGCGAAAGTTCCAACGTTTGTTTCCCTTGGTTGACGACTTCCCGGAGCGCGACGATCTGCTTGATCGAGTTCTTATAGAAATTCATGGCATTGTCCACTTCCTGGACGGCAGTCAGTACATCCTGGTTGAATTGCCGGATCGACTCGTCGAGCTGGGCTTTAGCCAGCCGTGTCGCCTGTGCCAACTTCGTTCCCTGGAAGAAGTTCCAGGAGATGGCCGGGGCGATCTCGTAGGTCAAACTGTTATGGTTTACCAGTTTGTCCAAATCATGAGATGCGAAGCCCACCGATCCTTTGACGAAAACCTTCGGCCACCAGTCTGATTTGGAGGCGCCGAGCGATGCCGCCCGTGCGTTTACCAGGCGTTCAGCCGCCCGGATGTCCGGCCGGCGTAGTAGCAGGTTTGCGGGAATGCCGATGCCGATTGTCTCGATGTATTCCGGCAATGGCTTCCGTGTTTCCATGATTTCCCGGACGTCCCAGGGATAAAGTCCCATCAGTACGCCCAAAGCGTTTGTGTACTGGATGATTCCGGCTTCCAGCATGGGGAGAGAGGCTTTTGTGTCGTAGTAGACGGATAAGGCCTGTGCGACATCTAATTTTGAGACAAGCCCTGTTTCGTACCTTTTTTCCGTGATCTTGACGACCGCCTGTTGCGACAGGCAGTTCTTTTTGACGACTTCCACTTCCTGTTGCAGTTCCCGCAGGTTGATATAGGCGGATGCCACCTGTGCGCAAAGGGAGACCATCACGGCGTTGTAGTCCTCTTTGGAGGCTGCAAAGTTCTCCTTTTGGGCCTTTACGCGGTTGCGGATGCTTCCGAATACATCGATCTCCCAGTTCATGGACAGGGCGGCATCGCCGTATTGGGTCGTTGTCTGCGGCAGGCTGCTCGTATGGCCGCTGCTTTGTTGCCGGGTCCAGCCGGCAGCGAGTCCCAGGGTTGGCGAATAGCTACCTTGTTGTATGCGCAGATTGGCTTTTGCCATAGCGATACGGTCTGCCGCCATCAGTACGGAGTAGTTCTGCTTTACGGCTACTTCAATCAGCGAGTCCAGTGTGGGATCATTGAAGTTTTTCCACCACTGGTCGTCTACCGGTAATGTCTGTTGAAAATCACTGTCGTTTTCCTGCCACGCTTCCGGTAATGCGTGATCCAGGTATTTGTGCTCTTTCTGCGCCGGCAGCGTTATCGGCAGGAACAGGCAGAGCACAGCATAACACCATGTACGTATGTGCATAATTTTTTGTTTAGATTTAGCCATTAAAGAACAGACTTGCCGTATAATTGTTTGCCTCTTTTTATTTCTTTCTGTTTATTTTATACGTGGGATGCTTTGTATCTTTGCCACGAAATGAAATGAGAATAACAATGGGAAAGAAAGAAGAATATAAAGAAAAGAATCTACGGTTTTTAGAAGAAGTGGCTACCGGTGAGGGAGTCGTCAAGCTCCCTTGTGGTGTGTTGTATAAGGAGATAGAGAAAGGGACCGGTGTGGTTTCACCGGAACTGACGGATGTCGTCTCTGTCCATTACCGTGGAACGCTGGCCAACGGACGCGAGTTTGATAATTCCTGGAAACGGGGATGTCCGGAGGCATTCCGCCTCAATCAGGTGATCGAAGGATGGCAGGAAGCGCTCCGGCGGATGCATGTGGGAGACCGTTGGATGATTTATATCCCGTATACATTAGGTTACGGGACACGTACATCCGGTCCGATCCCCGGTTATTCCACACTGCTGTTCGAAGTCGAACTGTTGGGGATTGCATAATTTTCCTTAAGGCTCTTTTTCAGTTTCCGATAGACATATATGAATGCCGGGACGAGGAAGAGGTCTGCTGCTATCCAGGCGGTCGGATCGCCAAAGCAAACAGCTAAGAATCCGAATATCGGTACGGCATAGATACTGACCAGTGTGCGTGCGATCATTTCGGAAACTCCGGAAAGCATCGCCAGATTGGTGTATCCTGCGCCTTGTATGGTGTAGCGCAGGATACAGAGCAGCCCTAAGATCGGAAAGAAATAGCAAGAAACGTGTAGGAAGAGTACCGTGTTTTTAAGTATTTCCGTTTCCGAAGCGTCTACGAACAGCAATGATATCTTGTCGGAGGCCGACATCAGTATTGTAAAAGTGAAGACGGCATAGATCATCATCAGCAGCGAGCTGGCTTTGATCCCCTGCCAGATGCGTTCGGGTTTTCCGGCTCCGTAGTTTTGCCCCGTATAGGTAGCCATCGCTATACCTAAGCTTTCAAAGGCACAGATAAAGAACATCTTGATTCTCATTGCTGCTGTGAATGCGGCTACACAAGCTGTTCCCAAAGCGTTATTGGCACTTTGGAGCAGGATGCTGCCGATTGCCGTAATGGAGAATTGAAGTCCCATAGGTACTCCGATATATAAAAGATTTTTAGCCAGTGGAAAGCGGAATTTGCGGTCGTCAGCCGTCCCTTTCAGGACTGGAAAATGCTTGTACATATAAAAATAACAGAGAAGTGCCGACACACCTTGTGACACGACGGTGGCGATACCAGCTCCTAACACGCCCCATCCCAACACGAGGATACAGAACAGGTCGAGCACGATGTTCAATACGGTAGAGAACAGCAGGAACCAAAATGGTGTTTTACTATCGCCGAGTGCACGTATGATGCTGGACAGCAAGTTGTAGAAGAACGTACAAGGTACTCCGATAAACGTTACGAGCAGATAATAGTAAGCTCCGTGAAAAATATTTTCCGGAGTCTGCATACTTCTCAGGATATCTGCACAGTATACGCTTGTCAGAACCGCAATGACGATCGACATCAGGGCTGCCAGTTGTAAACTGACCGTCACGTACCGTCGCATTGTCTTGTAGTCTCTCGCCCCGAATTTCTGTGCCACCGGAATCCCGAACCCGCAACAACACCCGTTGCAAAATCCTAAAATCAGGAATACGACCGAAGTGCTTGCCCCGATTGCTGCCAGATCATTGATCCCTAAGAATTTTCCAACGATAGCGGCATCCACAAGCGAGTAGGTTTGTTGCAATATATTTCCAAGCAACAGGGGGAAGGTGAAATTGAGAATAAGCGGCAGGGGAGCACCCTCCGTCATTTCTTTAGTAGTAGTTGCCATAAATGTGATACCTAAACAATTTTGGGAGACAAAGATAGAGAAAAGGATGGGAAGTTGTTCCGATAAGCGTATACAGATAGCAAAAAAATAGCGATGAAACTTCAATGCCTCATCGCTATTTTTTTATTAAGCTTAATCGAGTTATTCTCCTTTTTCGATCTGTTCCTGTACGATCGCATCTACGACAGCGACAGTCGTCAGGTTCAGGATGTCACGCGTAGAACTTTCCACGTCGGTGAAGTGGATCGGTTTGTTCAAACCCATCTGGATCGGGCCGATCGTTTCGCTGATGCCGAGTGTGTCGAGCAACTTGTAAGCACTGTTGGCAGAACTCAGGTTCGGGAAGATCAGCGTGTTGACATCTTTGCCTTTCAACTTGTTGAACGGATACATGTCGTCACGCAGTTTCTTGTCCAGAGCGAAGTTGACCTGCATTTCTCCATCTACCATCATGTCCGGATAGTTTTTGTGCAGATAGTCGATCGCGTCGTGGACCTTCAGCGGGCTACCCTGCTTGTCGGAACCGAAGTTGGAGTAGGACAACATCGCCATAACCGGTTCGTGTGCGAAGAATTTCACAGCATCTTGAGTCAGGCGGGCGATATCGATCAGTACTTCTGTCGACGGATGGCGGTTGATCAGCGTGTCGGCAATAAAGAACGTACCTTTCTTGCAAGTCAGGATATTCAAAGCACCGAAATGTGTGTAAGACGGACGGATACCGATGATCTGCTCTGCCATTTTGGTCACTTCGGAATAGCGGCTGTAAACGCCTGTCACGAAAGCATCGGCATCGCCTGTCGCAACCATCATCATACCGAATGCGTTGCGGTCGACCATCTTTTCGCAGGCTTCCGCATACGTGACACCTTCGCGGGCTTTCTTCTCAGACAGGATCTTGGCATAACGATGGCGGCGTTCTGTCTCGCGGTCGTGACGAAGGTTGACGATTTCGATCCCTTCGAGGCTGATATTTTCTTCGGCTGCGATCTTTTGCAGGCGTTCTTCGTTGCCTAAAAGGATAGGGATGCAGATACCTTCGGCTTTCGCTTCGGCAGCGGCTTTCAGCATATTGCCGTGGTTGGCTTCTGCAAATACCACCCGTTTCGGGTTGGCTTTAGCCATATCGGTGAACGAACGGAGCAGCTTGTTGTCATATCCCATCATTTCGCGCAAGTGGTTGGCATATCCTTCCCAGTCGGTGATCGTCCGGCGGGATACGCCCGAGTCAATGGCTGCTTTGGCAACGGCACAGGAGACACGAGTCAGGAGTCGCGGGTCGAGCGCTTTCGGCAGGATGTAATCGCGTCCGAAAGTCGTCCGTTTCAGTTTGTAGGCAGCATTCACGACGTCGGGAACCGGTTCTTTGGCAAGTCCGGCGATTGCGTAAACGGCTGCTAATTTCATCTCTTCGTTGATTGCTTTGGCGTGTGTGTCCAATGCGCCGCGGAAAATATAAGGGAATCCTAATACATTATTGATCTGGTTCGGATAGTCGGAACGGCCTGTGGCAAAAATAATATCGTCGCGTGAGGCCATTGCATCGGCATACGAGATTTCCGGATTCGGGTTGGCCAAAGCGAACACGATCGGGTTCGTATTCATGGAGCGGACCATATCTTGAGTCAACACATTGGCGACCGATAATCCTAAGAACACGTCAGCTCCGACGACGGCTTCCGTCAATGTCTTGATGTCGCGGTCGGTAGCGAAGAATTTCTTGGATTCGTTCAAGTCCGTGCGATGTGTGGAGATAACCCCTTTGCTGTCGCACATGATGATGTTTTCCTTCCTTGCCCCCAACATTATATATAGTTTCGTGCAAGAGATGGAGGCGGCTCCGGCGCCGTTCACCACGATCTTCACGTCCTCGATCTTCTTGCCGGCGATCTCCAAGGCGTTGATCAGCCCGGCGCCGGAGATGATTGCCGTACCATGCTGGTCGTCGTGCATGACTGGAATATCCAGTTCTTCTTTCAGGCGTGTTTCGATCTTGAAACATTCGGGAGCTTTGATATCTTCAAGGTTGATGCCTCCGAAAGTGGGTGCGATGGCCTTTACCGTTTCGATAAATTTGTCAGGGTCTTTCTCGTTCACTTCGATATCGAATACGTCGATACCTGCAAAGATCTTGAACAACAGTCCTTTCCCTTCCATCACCGGCTTGCCGGCCAACGGACCGATATCTCCTAATCCTAATACGGCGGTACCATTCGAAATAACGGCAACCAAGTTTCCTTTAGAAGTATATTTGTAAGCATCCAACGGATTCTTTTCGATTTCCAGACAGGGTTCGGCAACGCCGGGCGAATAAGCCAGCGACAAATCCATCTGGGTACTATAGGGCTTGGTGGGAACGACTTCTATCTTTCCCGGCTTGCCTTCCGCATGATAGCGAAGTGCTTCTTCTTTAGTGATCTTAGCCATAGATTATTTTATAGTTTTTAATTTGTTGTTTGTCTTTCGAAAATTGCACACAAAAGTAACAAATTATTATGAATATGGTGTCGGTCGCTTACATTTAGTTGCTCGAATTTTGTGTGTTTGCTGGTCTCGGCTATTTGTTTTATCTTCGCACCTTTAATTTAATAGGGGGGAATGTGAAACAGACAATGGCTAAATATATGAAATGGCTGCTGCCGGCACTTTTTATAGTGTACTACAGTAGTATTTCTTTATTTATGCACGTCCATGTCGAGAATGGCACGACGATTGTCCATTCGCATCCATTCGAGAGAGCGGCAGACGGCACCTACCATCATCACTCGTCTCTTTCGGAAATCCAGTTGTTCCATTTGCTGACGACTGTTCATGTGCAGGATGGAGCCATCCATTCGCTGCTTCTACAAATTTATGTTACACCGAATTATAAAATAATTGATAATCCGGTCTATCCGGATTATTTGGTCCCTGTCTTAGGGAAACTGTCTCTCCGCGCTCCTCCTTTTGTCTGATAAAATAGCGTCTGTCCGTTAGTGGAGTATCAAAAAGCTTTCACCTTCTGAAAGATAGTAAAAATAAAGTTTCAGTTTGTTTCATATAGGTGAAACTTTATTTTCCCTGGTAGGAAACTTTATTTTCCATTGCATGAAACAAAATTTTCGTGCAATGGAAACAGCTGTTGTCTGCAAGGCTTTCCAGCGGCAGATGCATAAGGTGTGTATTTGTTTTTTAATCATTATTTTATCAAAACAAACGAAATGAATAAAATTATTATACTTATACTGTGTCTGTGCTGTGCCTTTACGATCGCGCGGGCGGAGGAGGGTCCTGCCTTGAATCCATCGGACGCGAACATTGTCGGTCATGTGGTGGACCGGAAAACCGGCGAACATTTGTCCTTTATTACGATCTTTTTGAAAGGGACGACTATCGGGACTTCGACTGACGGCACGGGGCATTATTATCTGAAGAACCTGCCGGAAGGAGAGTTTACGGTCGTGATGAAGACGATGGGCTATAAAACGATCGAGACGCCCGTGATGTTGAAAAAAGGTAGGACGTTGGAAATTAACTTTGAGGTGGAAGAAGAAGCCTTGTCTTTGGATGGAGTCGTGGTTTCGGCCAACCGGAACGAGACGACTCGGCGTATGGCTCCGTCGCTTGTGAACGTGCTGGATTCGAAAATGTTCGAGACGACGCATGCCACTTCGCTTGCCGACGGGCTGAACTTCCAGCCGGGCGTGCGGGTGGAAAACAATTGCCAGAACTGCGGTTTCCAACAGGTGCGTATCAATGGACTGGAAGGTCCTTACACGCAGATATTGGTGGATAGTCGTCCCATATTCAGTGCACTGACGGGTGTGTACGGCCTCGAACAGATTCCGGCCAATATGATCGAGCGTGTCGAGATCATGCGTGGTGGCGGTTCCGCTCTTTTTGGTTCTTCGGCGATTGCAGGTACGATCAATATCATTACAAAAGAGCCTTTGCGCAACTCAGCCCAGATTGCCCATTCGCTGACGATGATCGGAGGAAGTCGCCCGGACAATAACACGACCTTGAATGCTTCTTTGGTGACAGACGACCATAAAGCCGGCATCTATCTTTTCGGACAGAGCCGTCATCGTTCAGCTTACGATCATGACGGAGACGGCTTCTCCGAACTTGGCCAGTTGGAAGCCCGAACAGTCGGTTTCCGTTCTTATCTGAAGACAAGCACCTATTCTAAACTGGGTTTCGAATATCATAATATAAGCGAATATCGTCGTGGTGGCGACCAGATTAACCGACCGCCTCATGAAGCGTGGGTGGCAGAACAGACAGATCACAGTATCAATGGCGGTGGTCTGAAGTTCGATCTGTTCTCCAAAGATTATAAACATCGCCTGAACGTCTATACTTCTGCGCAGCATACGAACCGGAAGAGTTATTACGGGACTAATCGTAATCCGGATGCATACGGGCATACGACGGACATGACGGTTGTTGCCGGTTCGCAGTATTCCTATTCGGTTGATAAATGTTTGTTTATGCCAGCAGAATTTACCGGCGGCCTGGAATATAATTTTGACGAGCTAAAGGACGAAATGTTAGGATATAATCGTATCGTGGACCAGACGGTTCATATCGGTAGCCTGTTTTTGCAGAACGAGTGGAAGAATGAGAAATGGAGCTTTCTGATCGGCGGTCGTTTCGACAAACATAATCTGATCGATCATCTGATCTTTAGTCCGCGTGCGAATGTCCGTTTCAATCCGACCGAGGACATCAATCTTCGTTTATCTTATTCGAGCGGTTTCCGTGCTCCGCAGGCGTTTGACGAAGATTTGCATGTGGCGGCCGTCGGTGGTGAAGTGGCGATTATCCAGCTTGCTGAGGACTTGAAAGAGGAGAAGTCCAAGAGTATCAGTGCCTCGGCAGATTTCTATCATCGTTTCGGTCCGGTTCAGTTGAACCTGTTGGTGGAAGGTTTTTATACGGATCTGAGCGATGTGTTCTTCTTGCAAGAAAAAGGGCATGACGATCAGGGAAACCTGATTATGGAACGTCGCAATAAGGATGGAGCCCGCGTGATGGGAGTCAATTTGGAAGGAAAGATGGCGTATGCCTGGCTGCAACTTCAGGCGGGTGCCACCATCCAGCGCAGCCGTTATAAAGAAGCCGTTACTTGGAGTGAGACAAACCCGGACCTGCCGGCACAGAAAAAAATGTTCCGTACGCCGGATGTGTACGGTTATTTTACCTCCACCTTTACTCCGGTCAAACGTCTGGCTATTTCTTTCACTGGTACTTATACGGGAACCATGCTGGTTCAACATCTGGCCGGCTATATTCCGGAAGACCGGGAAGAGAAAACGCCTGATTTCTTTGATTTGAATATGAAGGTCGCTTACGACTTTCCTTTGTATAAATCGGTGACTTTGCAGGTGAATGCCGGAGTACAAAACATATTCGAGGCCTATCAGAGTGATTTCGATCAAGGCAAGGACCGTGACTCCAAATATATCTACGGTCCCGGAATGCCGCGCAGTTATTTTGTGGGGTGTAAAATCAGCTATTAAACGGTGAAAAAAGAAAAGTCCGGTAAGGGTTTGGTGTCTTTACCGGACTTTTTTATTTCGATCATTTGTCAGAATCCCGTTGACGAATTTGTCCGCTGTATTTATTCCTATATTTTTCTTATGCCAGGCATAGATTGCTCGTGCTTCTTTTCTTGCTGTCCGATTCCATCTTTCCTCGTTGGAGATCGTGGATAAGCCTTTTGACATTCTTTTTTACCTTGGCAAAACTTTTGTTGTCAAGACCGGTAATTGGGTTGAACAGCCCGAGACGTTCTCCTTGTAAATTCAATGTATTATTCATATTTTTATTTATTTAGGTTTTGTAATGTTCAAAAATGTAGCTCTTTTTCAGCAGGAAAGAAATTATTTCATAGCAAATTGACTTGATGGGACCGTTAAAGCGTGGAGATAGTAGTACGGTGGCTGGTCAACTGTACTCAGCGGGGTGTTGCCCCCTCGAAGCTGGTATAGCTATGCCGGCTTCGGTAAAGTTGTTGGCGATTTCCATACCACCCGTACCTCTTATCACCCCAAGTTGCGATTGAGCGTTCTAAATTCTATAGACTTTTATTGATCTCGTCGATGTAATTAAGGATTTTATCCCTTCCTTCTTTCTTCTCGGAAGAGGAGAGGAGGATGGGGGGAAGTTCTTCCCATGATTCTAATAATTTCGTCTGGTAGACTTTCAGGTTTTCCTGCAAACGACCTTTACTGATTTTGTCGATCTTTGTGAAGATGAGAGAAAAGGGGATTTCGTTTTCCCCGAGCCATTCCATAAACTCCAAGTCGATCTTTTGCGGTTCGTGGCGACAGTCGATCAGGACAAACAGATTCGTGAGTTGTTCGCGTTCCAAGATATAATCTTCGATGATCCGTTGGATATTTTCGCGTCCCTCTTTTCCCCGCTGGGCAAAACCATAGCCAGGGAGATCGACCAAATACCATTGTCCGTTGATGAGGAAATGGTTGATAAGCAGCGTTTTTCCCGGTTTCTGTGAGGTCATGGCAAGCCCTTTTTTTCCAGTTAGCATATTAATAAGGGAGGATTTGCCAACATTGCTACGCCCGATAAAAGCGTATTCCGGCAGGTCACCTGTGGGACATTTTTTTACGTTTGTGTTACTGATAACAAATTCTGCACTTTTGATTTCCATTGAAACGGTGTTTTAAATAGACAATTGACAATTGACAATTGAATGTCTCTTGCCATCGTCGCTTGTCATGTGTTAATACTCTTTTTTCTAATTGTCAATTGTCCATTGCCAATTGAACTAAGCCACAATCCCCCAAACGTGATAGCCCCGTTTAGCATCAACATCTCATAGCCGAAAGCATATCCCGTATGCTGTTTCACTAAATAATCTGTCAGGAAACAGAGCAAAGGAGAGACGATACAAATGTAAGGAACAAATTTGTCACGAGGATGTTTTTTTGTAAATAACCCGAATACAAAAAGGCCGAGTAGCGGACCGTATGTATAGGACGCGATCATATAAATGGCATCGATCACGCTCCGGTTATTGATTGCCTTAAATGCAAGTATGATGATAGCAAAAAGGATGGAGATCATTAAATGGACTACCAATCGGGTACGTTTGGCAGATTGTGCCTTTTCCTTTTCGACCCCTAAAATGTCAATGCAGAAAGAGGTCGTAAGGGCTGTCAAGGCAGAATCTGCACTGCTGAACGCTGCCGCGATGATACCGATTGTGAAGAAGATCAGGATCGAATGTCCCAATATGCCGGAGGTGCAGAACATTGGGAGGATATCGTCGTTCAATGCGGGCAGTTCGATCTGTTGCTGCGATGCAAGCGTCAGCAATAGGACGCCAAGCGAAAGGAACAAGAAATTAACCGGTGTGAAAGCAAAGCCATAAGTGTACATATTCTTTTGTGCGTCTTTCAAACTCTTGCAGGAAAGGTTTTTCTGCATAAAGAATAGATGAGAATATTGCAGATAACGATCCGGTGCGCATGGTTGACGCCCTGGTTGAGAGCCTGAATCTTGAAAGTTTCAGGAAGTTATATAAGGAATGCGGCCGCAGCCCTTACCATCCCCAGATGATGCTCAAGGTCATTCTGTATGCCTACATGAACAACGTCTACTCCTGCCGGAAAATCGAAAAGCTCCTTCATCGTGACATTCATTATATCTGGCTTGCCGGATATGAGAAACCGGATTTCATTACCATCAACCGTTTCCGCAATCGGGTGAAGAAGGAAATCAACGAGGTGTTTACCCAAACCGTACTCCTTCTCTCTTCCAAAGGCTTCATCAGCCTGAACGTGGAATACATTGACGGGACAAAGATTGAATCCAAAGCCAACAAGTATACTTTCGTTTGGCGAAAAACGGTTGAGCGGAACCGAGAACGCCTGATGAAGAAGATACATGTCCTGCTAGGGCAGATAGACGATGTCATCGCCCAAGAAAAGTCTTCGGAAAGTAATGAGGAGGTTGAGTTCACTCCGGCCATGCTGACCGAAATGGCGGGAGAATTACGTCATGTGCTGGAACAGGTTCCCGAGCCTTCCACCAAGGAGGAAAAGACTGAGCTGAAAAGAGACGCAAACAGCTGAAGGAGCTGGAAGAACATAGGGACAAACTCCAGGAATACGACAGTCATCTGGACACGCTGCAAGAGAGGAATTCCTATTCCAAGACGGACAAGGACGCAACTTTCATGAGAATGAAGGAGGATGCCATGCGTAACGGCCAGACGAAGCCCGGTTACAACCTTCAGATCGGCACCGAGAACCAGTTCATCACCGATTTTGCACTCTTCCCGAACCCTACGGATACACTGACCATGATCCCTTTCCTGCAATCTTTTTCAAACAGGTATGACCGGATGGCTCATACGGTGGTTGCCGATTCCGGCTATGGTTCTGAGGAGAACTACCGCTTCATGTCAGAGAACGGCATGGAAGCTTACGTCAAATATAACTATTTCCACATGGAGCAGCGGCCGAGATTCAAACCGGATCCGTTCAAGGCCGAAAACTTCTACTACAATGAAGAACATGACTTTTGCATCTGCCCTATGGGACAAAGGATGCGGAGGATAGGTACTATACATGTGAAAACCGCATCCGGATATGTCAGCGAGATGCCGTTGTTTTAAAGCAAAAGGAAACAGGACGATAGAACTGAATCACAGGCTCAGAAAATACAGGCAAAAAGCCAAAGAGCTGCTCTGCTCCGAGGAAGGGCTGAAACACAGAGGACAGAGATGCATAGAACCGGAAGCCGTGTTCGGACAAATGAAAAACAATATGAATTACAAACGTTTCCGCCATTTTGGAAAGGACAAGGTCTTCATGGATTTTGCCTTCTTTGCCATTGCCTTCAATATAAAAAAGATATGTGCAAAAATGGCTAAAGAAGGTATGGATTGGCTGACTGGACTGTTTTATGAGCTTACAGTAGCTATATTTAGATGCTGGGAACACATAAATCAAAGAAATCCTCAGCGCTAATTCTTCCTGCTTGTAGAATACTTTCCAGCGCACAGACATCGAAAATGTTATGGTCTTCGCGGTCGTACCAGCGTATCAGTTGCTCGTTATCCCGGTAACAGTTTTGCTGCTTCTCCTCTTTCCTTCCCAGGCGGAAGTTCTTTTCGATCTGTGCGAGCAGCCAGCTGCGTGAAATGACGGCATGTGCCTTTAACAGTTCCTTCGAAGCCTGCGCGCTCATTTCTGAAGAAATGACGCTGGTCAGATATTCTTCCACATCCACTTGGTTGATGACTACAATTCCATTTTCGCCAGTCACCAGGTTGAAAGCCCCTTTGAAACATTGGTCTTCTTGCCGTTGCCAATGGAAGTTACGGCCTATGGTGACTGCCTTCAATTCGAAAGACGAGGAAGGGGAAGCCGGTTCAAAGAATATTTCTTTAAACAACCTCCCGTTGTAAACGATATTGCCGTTTACAAATAACGCGCGTTGTTCCCCAGTCAGGAACTTTCCGGTTTCCGTATGTACATACTCTCCATGAAATACAAACGAAACGGCCTTTTCCGTCATAATGCCGACGTTGACTACTGGTGCTTCCAATGCTTTTATGATTTATGATTTCAGATTTATGATTTATTATCGACGCATAATTCATAAATCTGAAATTATTATTATTTTTCTTCCTTTGCTTTTAACGAACTAATTGCCAAGTAGGCGATTAGCAGGATGTACATCACGATGGCCAGTACCCCGGCTGAATTACTTTCCATCCATTTGATATCGACTAGGTTGATGCCGGCGAAACGCATGGCTGCGCTGACGACTCCCATCAAGGCTCCGCCTGCGATGAAACCGGATGCCAGCAGAGTTCCTTTTTCCAGACGTACACTGTTCAGAGCTTGGTCTTTGCTACGGCTTCCTACATACCAGCTGATGGCGCCTCCGATCAGCAACGGCGTGTTCAACTCCAGCGGAATGAACATGCCTAATGCAAATGCCAATGCCGGAATTTTACAGAAGTTTAGGATGATGGCCAGTACGGCTCCTATGGCATACAGTGCCCAGGGAGCGCCCGAGCCACTCATCAATGGCTCGATAACCGCCGCCATTGCATTGGCTTGCGGAGCGGCGAGTTGCCCGCTTGTGAAACCGTATGTCTGATTCAGGATCAGGATTACACCGCCTACAGTTGCTGCCGATACCAGGGTTCCGAGGAATTTCCAACTTTCCTGCTTGGCTGGTGTGCTGCCGATCCAATATCCGATCTTCAGATCTGTGATAAAACCGCCGGCCATGGAAAGCGCCGTACATACCACACCTCCTATAATCAGTGCCGATACCATGCCGGCTGTCCCTTTCAGCCCGACGGCAACCAGAATAATAGATGCCAAGATCAAGGTCATCAATGTCATGCCTGATACGGGATTGGTCCCGACGATGGCAATCGCATTGGCGGCAACGGTTGTGAAAAGGAAAGCGATTATACCGACGATCAACAGCCCGATCAACGCGTAGTACCAGTTGTCCAGCACGCCGAAGTGAAAAAACAGGTACGTCACGATCAACGTTGCGAAGATGCCGATAGCGATCACTTTCATCGAAAGGTCTTTCTGTGTACGGATCTCTTCCGTTTGCACGATTCCCGTTTTTCCTTTCAGCTCTTTGGCTGCCAACCCTACGGCTCCTTTGATGATCCCCCATGAATTGATGATCCCGATCACACCGGCAGTCGCAATGCCTCCGATACCGATGTGGCGGGCGTAGGTGGTGAAAATCTCTTCCGCACTCATGCTTCCTACCGTCTGCGTAATGGCGTCATTGCCGAATGTCAGTACTTCGGAGCCGAAAATGGCAGACATCAACGGGATGATTACCAACCATACTAGGAATGAGCCGGCACAGATAATGGCCGAATATTTCAATCCGATGATATAGCCCAAACCCAACACTGCTGCACCGGTATTCACCTTGAACACGACTTTTGCCTTGTCAGCCAGCATCTCGCCGACACCGACGATGCGCGTGCTGACTGTCTCGCTCCACCAGCCGAAAGTCGCGATGATGAAGTCGTACAGACCTCCGACCAGACCCGCATAGATAAGCGGCTTTGCCTGGTTGCCTCCCTTCTCGCCGGACACCAATACCTGTGTGGTGGCAGTCGCTTCCGGGAATGGATATTTGCCGTGCATGGTCGATACGAAATACTTCCGGAACGGGATCAGGAGCAGGATACCGAGGATGCCGCCCAAGAGCGAACTCATGAATACTTCGAAGAAATTGATCGTGATCTCTGGATACTTGTCCTGCAAGATGTAAAGGGCGGGCAGCGTAAATATGGCGCCTGCCACGATCACGCCGCTGTTTGCCCCGATGGACTGGATAATGACATTTTCGCCCAGCGCGTTTTTACGTTTGAACCCGCTGGATAATCCGACTGCTATGATCGCGATCGGGATGGCGGCTTCGAATACCTGTCCAACTTTCAGTCCGAGGAAAGCCGCTGCCGCACTGAACAGGACGGCCATGACGAGTCCCCAGAATACGGACCAAGGGGTTACTTCCCGATACTGTTTGTCGGGCGATAGGATGGGTTTATATACCTCACCTTCTTTCAGTTCTCTGTAGGCGTTTTCCGGTAGCCCGCTCACCTTTTCTTCATCTTCTTTCTTCACGGTGTTTATATTTAGTTAGAATTATCGGATATATCATCGCAAAGCTACATTATTTCTTGGTAAGAAACAAGTGCATTGTTTATGAGGAAGTAGCTGCCGGTATAGGAACATTTGACGGTAGAATTTCATCTTATAAGTTGTCCGCTTGGTGGCGGACGATCGTTTGCCATTAAGCGGACAACTTATGCAATATAGAGAAAAAGCCAATATATAAGGGAGATTTTACTTATCTTTGCGGTGGAAGAAGATAAACAAACGAATGAATCAAAAATATCCATCAGTCTTATTGGAAAATGCAGTGAACGAATTGTCGTCATTGCCGGGAGTGGGGCGGAAAACAGCACTTAGGCTGGCGCTCCATATGCTTCGCCGTGATGTCGGTTACACGGAAGGGTTTGCGTCCGCACTGTTGGCACTTCGTCGTGATGTCAAATATTGTAAGGTCTGCCATAATATATGCGACGATGACGTGTGTGCTATCTGTGTCGACTGCCAGCGTGATCATTCTACGATCTGCGTGGTCGAGAATATCAAGGAAGTGATGGCGATCGAAAACACGGGGCAGTTCCGCGGTGTTTATCATGTCTTGGGCGGTATTATTTCGCCGATGGACGGGATAGGTCCAGGTGATTTGCAGATCGACAGCTTGGTACAGCGGGTTGCCGGAGGAGAAGTGAAGGAAGTCGTTCTGGCACTCAGTACGACGATGGAGGGCGACACGACGAATTTTTTCATCTACCGCAAGCTCTCTTCCTATGATGTGAAGATATCGGTCATCGCCCGCGGTGTCTCTATTGGCGACGAAATCGAATATGCCGATGAGATAACGTTGGGGCGTTCCATCGTGAACCGCACCAGCTTCAACGACTCCATCAAACTATAACAGAGTTATAATTTAAGATTTACGCAGCATTGATAAATCATAAATCCCCATGAAACTCTCAATTATAATTGTCAACTACAACGTAAAATATTTTCTCGAACAGTGTCTCTGTTCCGTGCGTGCTGCCATAGCAGGGATGGAGGCGGAAGTACTGGTTGTCGATAATCATTCGGCCGACGGTTCGGTCGAATATCTTCGCCCGCGTTTTCCGGAAGTCACTTTTATCGAGAATAAGGATAATCCGGGGTTTGCCAAAGCGAATAACCAGGCGATCCGGATCAGTAGCGGAGAATATGTCCTTCTGCTGAACCCCGATACTGTGATAGGCGAAGAAAGCGTGCGTTCTCTTTGTTTCTTTATGGACGAACACCCGGAGGCGGGAGGAATCGGGGTGAAGATGTTGGACGGGCACGGTGTTTTCTTGGCGGAGAGTAAACGGAGTTTTCCCTCTCCTTGGGTGTCTTTTTGCAAGATATTCGGATTGTCGAAATTGTTTCCTTCTTCACGCCTGTTTGCCCGTTACAGCCTGCCGTATTTGAATAAGGAGAAGCAGCATAAGGTCGAAGTTCTGGCGGGCGCTTTCATGCTTCTTCGCCGTAAGGCGCTAGATAAAGTGGGACTGTTGGATGAGTCTTTCTTTATGTATGGCGAAGATATCGATCTGTCTTACCGGATCGTGCAGGGAGGCTATGTGAATTATTATATTCCTGAACGTATCCTTCATTATAAAGGAGAGAGCACGAAGCATGGCGATATCAAATATGTGAAAGCCTTTTATGGGGCCATGCTGATATTCTACCGGAAATATTATCCGCATTCCGGTTGGCTGATGAGCATGCTCATCCGTTTGGCTGTTCTGTTGAAAGCATCCCTTTCCGTTGCCGGCGGTATGTTGGGGTTGAAACGAAAACCCCGGGCGAAACATCGTCGCCTACTGGTGCTTTGTCGGGAAGAAGAGTTTGAAAAGGTGAAAGCAGCCTGTGTGAAACGGATGCCAGATCTGGAATATGTCAATCTTTGGAATCTGAATGAAGAGCGTGTGATGGATGCTATCTGTCGTCGCAATCAGATGAAGCGCTTTACCGATTTGGTATTCTGCTACCCGGATGCCCGTTTCGAGCAGATGCTTTTATTGATGGACAAGGTGGCCGATAAAAGGATCAACTATCATATAGTTATTAATGGAGAATTGATAATTGACAATTGAAAATTGCGTTGAGCGATTTCTTATTGTTAATTGTCAATTGTTAATTGTTAATAAAAAATGAACTTACTTCAAAACAAGACAGTCTGCCTTCGCGCCCCGGAACCGGAAGATTTGGAATTGCTCTATTCGTGGGAAAATAATCCCGAATGGTGGGAGATTGGGAACACGTTGGCGCCTTATTCCCGCTATCTGTTGAAAGAATATATAGCAGAATCTCACCGGGGTATATTTGATTTGAAGCAATTGCGCCTGATGATCGACCTTTGTTCCACGGGCGCAACGGTCGGTATGCTGGATTTGTATGATTTCGATCCGCATCATCGCAGGGCGGGAGTCGGCATACTGGTCGATCCGCTTTACCAGAAGAACGGACTGGCGACAGAAGCGCTGGAGTTATTGGCCGAATATGCTTTTTCTTATTTGAAGTTGCATCAACTCTTTGTGCATATCCCGATAGGTAACGAACCCAGCAAAGCCCTTTTTGCCCGTTGCGGCTTTACCGTGACAGGTATACTGACAGACTGGATAACGACTAAAAATGGTTATTCGGACGTCTTGACGATGCAGAAAATCAATGAGAGGAATTTGTGATTTATAATTTATTATCGACATGTAAATCATAAATCTTTAGTTCAGCGAGGGTTCTTTCGGGTATTTGGTCCACGTTTCATATTGGCTTCCGAGCGATTCGAGCGATTTTTTCCAGAAGCCTTCACCTTCGGCAAGTAGCACATTCCGGTTGGATGCATGACTTACGACCCATGAATTTTGATCTATTTCATTGTGCAGTTGTCCTTCCTGCCACCCGGAGTAGCCTAAGAAAAATTTCACTTTCCCGTCGACAGAGTGTCCGTTCTGGATATAATGTATCAATGCGCTGAAATCGCCGTCGAAATAGAGGTGATCGTTTATCTTAAGGGAGTTAGGGATGATTAGATCTCCTAAAGAATGAATGAAGAACAGGCGGTTGGCACTGACTGGACCGCCTAAATAGATCGGCATTTCCGGAAATCCCTGTAAATCGGCAAAAAAGGTGTTGACTGATAGCTCTGTTTTCTTGTTTAATACAAAGCCCATCGAACCCTCCTGAGTATGTTCTACCAATAGTACGACGGAACGTTGGAAGTAGGCGTCTTGTAAAAAAGGTTCTGATATCAAGATGCTTCCTTGGGCCGGAAGCACGTCATTATGAGTTATCTTGAATATGTTGTTATACATTGCCATGACAGAGGATACTTGCTGGTTAATAAAACAGCGACAATATATAGCTTTTGGTTTAAACAAACAAATGAAAAGCCGAGCTTTCATGTTAATGAGTCATAAATAAAAGCCCGGCCTGTGTTAATTATGCGGTGTGATTCTCTTTGAATAGCTTCAGGCGCTCTTCGAGCAGGGCATATTGATGCGGTTTGATAAAAGATGTACAAGCGCGTAGGCCTTCTTGGTTACTACCTGTCGTGCTTAATGAAATGGCGCTTACACCGTAATAAATAAGTTCTTCCATCAGTTCTCCTCCTGTCATTCCCGGATAGGCGATCGTGAAATAAAATCCGTCTGCGATCGGTTCGTCTAGGTCATGGTCGTAGACGATCCGGAAACCATAATCGGTAAAGATCTTTTTTAATCTTTCTGCTCGGCGTCCGTATTCTTTTACTTCCGAAATAAAATCGAACGTTCCGTCTGCCGCAGCTTTGAACATGGCTGCCAATGCGAACTGCGCCGAATGGCTCGTGCCGGACGACAGGGCATATAATACGCGGTGAATGTATACGGTTCCGAACGTTCCTCCTCCGTAGCGCTGTGTCAGTCCGGGATAGGCTCGGTGATACAGTTTGTCGGAGATTGCCGTGACGCCGATGCGCTGGCCGGCATAGCTGAATGCTTTTGAACCTGAAATTTGTAAAATGTAATTATCCGTATAACGGGCAACGGTTGCCTGGAAAGGCGCTTCAAACGGCTTGCCCAACGGTTTCCGGAAGTCCATAGCGAAGTAGGCCAGGTCTTCGATCACGATCGTGTCATATTTGTTTGCCATGTCTCCGATGATCTTCAGCTCTTCTTCCGTCAGGCAGAACCAGGCCGGATTGTTGGGATTGGAGTAGATCATGGCTGCGATGTTGCCTTTGGAGAGATATTGTTCCAGTATGTCCCGGAGTTTTTCGCCCCGGTATTCGTACACGTCGAACGATTCGTATCTATAGCCCATGACTGTGATCTGCTGCTTCTGGACAGGGAACCCCGGATCGATAAAGAGAATCGTGTCCTTTCCCGGCGTACATTGTCCGCAAACGAGAAACGATGCGTATGTCCCCTGCATGGAGCCGGTTACGGGAACGCAGCCTTCCGGCGCAATATCGATATCGATAAATGCCTTGATAAAACGAGATGCTTCCGCTTTTACATCGGATGTGCCATTGATATTCGGATAGATAGAGGCGACGCCATCTTGAAGAGCTTTGATCTCGGCATCGACACCGACTTGGGCTGCTTTCAGTCCGGGAACACCCATTTCCATATGGATAAATTCTGTTTTAGTCTCTTGTTCAAGTTGTGTGGATATGGCAACGACCTCGCGGATCGTCGCTTTCCCGAAATCGGGAAGTCCGTAGCCATCTATAATCTTTCTGGCTGTCTGATAATCTACCGGAGTATTCTTCATGATTGTTATTATTTATATGAAAGGCAAAAGTAGAAAAATAATCTATCCGACGTAAATTTTTGCCGTGAAACTATTGCAAGATTCAAAATAATATATACCTTTGCATCGCAATCGAGAGAGATTGCAGGATAAAAGTTATGGTTCGGTAGTTCAGCTGGTTAGAATACATGCCTGTCACGCATGGGGTCGCGGGTTCGAGTCCCGTCCGGACCGCCAGAAACAAAAGTCTTTGGTTCATTGTGAATCAAAGACTTTTTTATTTTAATCCAAGGGGTCGAGATTCTGTTGAAAATGATTTGCGCCTGCCCAAAAATGAAACCTTTCAGGTGAAGGATGGAATGAAAGTTATGAGGCTATGAAGTGAGTATAAAAACAAAAAAGACCTGAAAGATTTTCTTTCAAGTCTTTTTTTGTGGGCAGTGATGGATTCGAACCACCGAAGGCGAAAGCCAGCTGAGTTACAGTCAGCCCCATTTGGCCACTCTGGTAACTGCCCTTTTGAGCCTCTTGTCGGATTCGAACCAACGACCCCGAGATTACAAATCACGTGCTCTGGCCAACTGAGCTAAAGAGGCATTCATTTTTTATCAGTATCAATCTCTCTCGATTGCGGGTGCAAAGGTACGTATTATTTTTTAATATGCAATAGTTTGGGGGCATAATGTGTAATATTTTTCTCTTAAAACTCTCCGAACTCTGTTCGGAACTCGGAGAGGGCTTTCTGTTTATGTTGGGATATTGTTATTCTTTCTTCAAAAGTACCTCATTTATAGCTTTTTTGAAGTCGGCCTTCCCCATTGCCCCTTTTGCCATCTGCGGTTGCCCGTTCATTGGGCAGAAAAGGAGGGAGGGAATACTTCTGATACCGAAAGAGGCGGCCAATCCCTCTTCTTTTTCCGTATCTACCTTATAAATATCGATTTTTCCGGCATATTCTTCTGCTAATTCTTCTAAGATAGGAGCGACCATCTTACAAGGTCCGCACCAGGTGGCATAGAAATCCACGATACAAGGTTTGTCTCCTTTGTACACCCACTTGTTGGGGCTGGCTTCGTAGTTCGCTACTTTTTTCAGAAATTCCGTTTTTGTCAATTCTTGTACTTTCATGTTTATTCTCCTTATTAATTGAGGTTTATATTCTTGTTTATTGATTATATAACAAAGGTATGCTATTTATTCCATTCCGTTATTGAACATTTTTCCCTTATAATTGGAAATATTACTATATTGCTTGAGTTCCAGTCATTTTGTAAATAAAAAAGCCGTCCGGTATGTTGCCGGGCGGCTTTTATCTGGAGTTTAAAGAGCTTTAATATCTTTTGCCAACGGTATCCCAATCGATGATTTTCCATAAAGCGTTCAAATGATCGGGACGGCGGTTCCGGTAATCCAAATAGTAGGCATGTTCCCACACATCGAATCCCAGAATCGGTTTCAATCCGTGAGCAACCGGATTGCTACCGTTAGCTTCTTTGGTAATTGAGAGTTTTCCGTCTTTATCTTTAGCCAGCCATACCCATCCTGAACCGAATAAACCGGTTCCTGCAGCTACGAATTCTTTCTGGAAGTTTTCGAACGATCCCCAAGTCGCGTCGATCGCTTTGGCGAGGGCGCCGGTCGGTCTGCCACCGCCATAGGGGGAGAACTGGGTGAAGTACAAATTATGATTAAGCGTCTGTCCGGCATTGTTAAAGATAGCACCGTCGGATTCTGCCACGATCTGTTCTAATGTAGCGTTTTCGAACTTGGTTCCCTGAATGAGGTTGTTCAGGTTATTTACATAAGTCTGTAAATGTTTGCCATGATGGAACTCAATCGTTTCTTTACTTATAACCGGTTCCAGCGCGTTGGCTGCATAGGGTAACTGGATTAATTCAAATTTCATAACTTTTTCTTTTTTATCTGTTATTTGACTATTATTACTATTATTTGTTATCAACAATAATAAACTGAGACATAATGTAAGCATAATCAATCTGTTTTATGTTGTTTCTACTATTCTAACATTCCCTGCTCGAAATTTGTTCATAGAATGAAATGCATATTATTTATCGCGGGATAGACTTTATCTATGAACGGAATGTACTATCTTCGCCAACCAATTAAAATAAACACAATAATGACAAAAATTCAGGAAACACTGGTTGCGTTGCCAGAGGAAAAGAAAGCTCTGTTTATCCCGGCTTTCGGAGATGTGGACAAGTTTTATACGACCGTTTATCTGATTGCCCGAAACGAGCATGTGACGGAGCTGGAAAAACCGGACCGTTACGAAGACCGCTTGCAGGTGATCCGCCAGATTCGTGGCAAGGTGGAGAAGTTGGTGAGTTCTTTCGGGTTGGACGGCTCTGAGATCGTGGCAGATATCGCCAGCGATTATTTTGAAGATTACGTGAATTATAAGGAACCGGATATCCGGATGACGAATGAAGAGTTTCTTGGTATCATACAGAAGGTAGCGAGGGAGTGAGAAGAATTATGATGGAAGTGTGTCGAAACCTCCTTGTCCCTGCACTTGATGCGGGGCCGCAAAAGGACAGACCTTATCAATCAGATTTTTATAGGGTCGGTTTTAATGCGATCCCACATCAAGCGCGGGAACAGGATAGTTTCGACACACTACCATCATAATTACTTCTTCAGCCGTTTTTCCAGCAATCGCATATAGTAGCCGCCGACGACTGAACGGGCCTGGAATCCACGTTGTGTTCCGTCGGAAGTGTAATGCCAGTCGCTCAACGGGACGCGTGAGGTCGTTTCGTTGGCGTATTTCCAGACCGGAAGCATGAACGTTTCAAAATCGGCCGTATTGCCGGTCAGGCAGGCACTCCACAGAATCCAGTCGGATTTGGTATAATCTTCGCGGTTGTCCAGCGGCAGACCATATTTGTTTTGTCTGGTCTTGTAGTAAGCTGTTTCTGTTTCAGCTATTTCCGAAGGGAATATATTCAGATCTAACAAGCGGTCCCAAACCAAATTATATTTCTGACTCCATGTACCGGACTTATCGAAGGTCAGCTTATAGTGATCCCCGTCTTTTGCCATCGAAATCCATTTGCCAGCCATTTCACGAGCTGTCGCCAGATAAGAATCCGCTATTTCCTTCTTTCCCAACATTCCCGGCCATCTTGCCGTAGCCGGCTATCCCCATGATCGCCTTGATGGACAGGTTGGTGTTGTGAGCGAAATGACCGGCGAAATCGTCCGTACATAACTGGTTGTCCGGGTCAAGCCCCTCTTTTTTCAGGTAATCGGCCCAGGTTGTCAAAACATCCCAATGTTTGGCCGCATAATCCGCATTTCCTTCGATTATCGCAATGGCTGTCGCGAGGATCAGCATATTGCCGGATTCTTCGACCGGCATATCGCCGCCGTAGGTCTGTCCGTTAGCCTGCGGATACGTGCCGACATCGTGTGAGGGGAAAGGCTTGTTCCATCTGCCACTTTCGCTGTAGTAAAAGATCGGGTTCATCATCCCCTTCAGGAGCTCGGGGTTATAGCATAAGAACATCGGCGCCGAAGGGTAGGTGATATCGACCGTCCCGATCGAACCGTTGCTGAAATTCTCTTTCGACAGGAATAGCAGGTTGCCTTCCTTGTCTGTCACTAACTTATGGGCGGAAATGGCCTGGCGATAGGCCAGGGCGCACAGCTCGGCATATTTTTGTCCGCCGGCGGCCGCTGTTTCCTGCATCAGGCGTCCGTCGAAGTCCGCACACCGTTTCATCATTCCGGCATACTCTTTCTGGCCTTTGGCGAAGGCATCGAAAATGTCCGTCTGCCCGTTGTGCTTCCAGTATGCCATCCGGTTGTCATTGAAATACTGGATCGCATACAGATCGTCATATCCGATCAACAAGTGCCCTGACACGGTCTTTTCGTTTACCTTGCCCAGGTTGTCGGAGTAGGCGAGGACTGTCATCTGTTTTTCCATATCCGGAGACACATTCTCTGCCTTGCCGGACAGTTTGCCGTCGGACATGAATGCTTTTTTGGCAGCATAATATTCGTCTATGGCAACTGTCACATCCGGGGATTGCGCGGCTGAAAGATAGAAATAGCCCCAGTCGATGCGAAGGTCGTCTCCCTTCTTGCCCAAAACTTCCTGGTCGACAGAGCCGGTCTTTAGATAGACATACCCGTCTTTTTCGATCTTTTCGAAGGTGACAGGCTGGTCTGTCGTGTTGACGGCCCATTGCGGAGTCGCTTCGAGGTATAACTGGACTTCGTGTGTCCGACCATCTAACGAACGGGCCTGATACGTGATATAATTGTACGGGGCGGTCATGGCCTCCAGGTCGTCCATCAGCATCGGAGCAGTGAAGATCAAATCCAGTTCGACAGGGCCGCATTCGAACGTATAGTACGTCTGTGTCGGCATGACGGTGGTCGCCGTCTGGACCGCTTTATTGTCAAACGTGTCTCCCCGTTTTACCTTCTTCATGATTCCCATGTCCACGTATGCACCTCCTCCGTTGTTGCGGCAGTGGGCAGCCAGGATGTTCCCCGTCGGTTTGAGCGTGTTGGCCACTTCCTGCGGGATTTCCTTCAGCAGGTCGTAATCCAACCCGTTGCCGGTTACGGCCACCTGCTTACCGTTGATGTACAACTCGATGTTGTCGTCGTGCGAATATTGCAGGAACAGATCTTCCTTATCCGTCCCCTCAGGCCAGTCGAACGAGCGGCGTACCCAGATGTCGCCGTCTTGCCAGGGAGTGGAGCGATACGGATTATCGTCTGTCCCGAATGCCGCCTTGCCTGTTTTCCAGCCTTTTGTCTCGTAATCGACGGCGGTCCATTCTCCCTCCGGCAGCTCGAATGTGTAGGTCGCCTCCCATAAGCCGGAAACCGCCGTACCGATAACCGGCGTCACCTCTACTTTATCCGCTCCCATGAACCGGTATGAAACGCCGTCTACACGCAGGCTTCCCAATAGCGGGAAGTTACGGCCGGTCCAGTGGCGCACGCTTTCTTCGTTCAGGCGGTCGGCAAACGACCAGGCGCTGGTGTACGGGTCGATCGTTACCAGCGGTGTTGCCGGCGCCCGTAATTCGTTTTTGGCAGCAGGGGCATATACTTCGTTTGCGATACGCGTGTTCGACGAACAAGCACTCAGCAAAGCGACCGTACAAGCCGATAGCAGCATGATTTGTCTTTTCATTTTGTCTTTACCTTAATTATTATTGATGATTTTAAATAATCTTTCCCTTTTTCGGTTGCCCGAAATTAAAAATAAAAAGCGATAGTCGGAAGCAACAAAGTTCTGCTACCGGCATATTGCAAGATTATTGAAAGCATTTGCATGATTTTTAAAATATCAAAATGTCATTACGACCCCATGTAAATCGGATTAGTACCCCATATATTTGGAATTACTATAGCGGGTGATATTTTTTAACGTTTCTATTTAAACTGGGGAGTGGCTGTTTTGCTGACGAAATGATATCGGGCAAGGCAGACATTGTTTTCATGGGCGGAGTAGAACCTCGCCTCTACGGGAGACCTTGAAATAACTTTTTTTGTGCTTCTTCTGTATGTGTATGTGATGGATAACGTTTATTTTTGTCGGTTACAGCAGTGCTGTTGTGGAATAGTGATAAGAATAGTTGATAAAATTAGGCTTTTTAGGCAAAAATCGATGAGGTACTTTACTAATATTTTACGTTGGATATCTTCACAGGAACACTTATATTTCTTGTTCGGCTTGCTTTTCATCATTCCGAACTGTGTTTTTCTGTTCACAGAGCCTTTACCTGTTCCGGTGGGCCTTGCTTCTATCGTCATGCCGTTGGCGTTCTGGATGGGAGTTCTGCTGCTGGCGCGTAAACCCGGAGTGGTGGTCTGGTGTCTGTTGCCGAAAATCATACTGGACGGAGGCCAGTTGGTCCTGTTGTATCTTTTCGGCGAGTCGGTGATAGCCGTGGACATGTTCCTGAACCTGACAAGTTCGAATGCTTCCGAAGCAAGCGAATTATTAGGAAATATTTTTCTTGTCATCGTTTGCGTCTTTTTCTTTTATACGCTTCCTACCTTGTGGCTGGCCACGCGTTCAATCCGCATGAAAGACAGGCTGACCGCCGTGTTCCGCAAGCGGTGGGCGTTCAGAAGCTTGGGGCTTTTCGGAGTGGGGGTGCTGCTCTGTTTCCTGCCTTCTTGGCAAAAGCACAGTTTCTCGCTCAAGAACGATGTTTATCCGGTCAATGCGCTTTATAATCTCTATTTTGCGATTACCAAATCGAACAAAAACGCCAACTATTCCATCTCTTCTGCCGATTTCAGGTTCAACTCGGTCCGGACGGGACAGGCGGATGGCAAGCGCGAGATTTACGTGCTTGTGGTGGGAGAGACTTCGCGGGCTATGGAATGGAGCTTGTATGGATATGAACGCAATACGACTCCGCGTATGGAAGGACTCGATGGTCTGATACATTTTACGGATGTTGTGACGCAATCCAACAATACGCACAAAAGTGTTCCGATCATCCTGTCTGCCGCTAGTGCGGAAAACTATGGCGTGATATATGACGAGAAAAGCATCGTTACCGCTTTCAAGGAAGCAGGTTTCCGTACGCTTGTCATTGCCAATCAGAAACTGACTACTTCGATGATCGGGGCTTTCTACCGGGAGGCTGATACGTTTATCGATATGAGCACGTTCAACACCGGATCGTATCTGACCTCATTGTATGATGCCGCCCTTTTGCCGTATTTGGAAAAGGAACTGGATAAATCGGACGAGGATATGTTTATCGTCCTCCATACATACGGGTCGCATTTCAATTATCATGAGCGTTATCCGGCTGAGTTCCGGATTTATACGCCGGATAAGGCCGAAGGCATCCGCCAATCCTATAAGAAGGAACTGCGTAATGCTTACGACAATTCGATCCGTTATACGGATTATGTTTTGGGAGAAATCGTCGACATGTTGAAAAAGAAGGAGGTTTGTGCGTCGATGCTTTATCTGAGCGATCACGGAGAAGATATTTTCGATGATGCACGTGCTCGTTACCTGCATGCTTCGCCTATACCGACTTATTATCAGCTCCATATCCCGTATATCATCTGGTTCTCGGACGATTATCGGACCGTTTTTCCGGAGAAATACCGGACGGCGATCTCTCACGGGGCTTATCCGGTCAGCACGAACAGTGTGTTCCATACGGTATTGGATATTGCCGGTGTCCGGACTTCGGTATCCGATTCCACACTGGCCCTGACCAACCCAGCTTTTGCCGTTCGTGACCGTATGTTTCTCGGTGATCACGACGAACCTGTCCCGTTCTGGAAGGTTGGATTGAAGAAAGCGGATTTCGTTATGTTGGACAAATGGAAAATAGCTTATAGGAAAGACTAATGAGCGCACAGAATGGACATATTACAAGTAAAGTCATATTGGGATACCTGTTATTGATCCTGATAGCCGTGTGTTCGGTCGTTTATATTTATAACATTATCGAACAGTTTGCTGGCGAAGACGACCCGAACAACAAATCGAGGGAGAAGGTTTATCTCGTGACCAACACTCTGTCGTTACTCTACGAAAGCGAAGCGCTCGGACAAATGGTCGGGTTTCCACAGGGGGAAATCAAGCATTTCAACCGCACGCTGAACAAGGCTTTGCAGAATATGGATTCCTTGCGTACATTAGTGTCGAATCCCGCACTATATCCCAAGATCGACACGATCGATATGTTGATCGAGCAGAAGCGTTGGAACACGCGCCGCCTGTTGGAAACCTGGCGTGAGACGAACGCGGAACATCTGTATACCCAAAACATCGAGAAGGTGATCGCCCGGCAAGATACGATGATCCGGCAGGTCGAAATACAGGAGCGCGTGATCGTGCACCAGGATTCCGTGAAAACTCCTCAGCCCCATAAGCACCGTGGCTTTTTCCGCCGGCTCGCCGATGCATTCTCACCGCCTAAAGAGGATTCGACTGTTATCGTGAATACGACCCGGCAGATCGTGACTGATACGTTGGTGAATTCCTTCAACCCGGCAGACACGATCGTGACGGTCCTGAAAAATTTGCAGGACAGTGTGGCCGATCAGCGTAAACAGCTTGTCGACCAGCTTTTAGAGCGTGCCGCTAACTTGCGTTATAATAATAGCATCATCACGAGCCGAATCAACCAGATGTTGCGCGATATAGAAGAAGAGGAGATGAACGCGTCGATGGAGCGTGTTGTGAAGAAACAGGAGGTGCTGCGCGAAACCTCTTATCTCATTGGCGGCATCGCTATCCTGTCGCTGATTATCGTGGTGGTCTTTATCATTCTGATCACGCGTGATATCTCCAGGAGCCAGTATTACCGGCAGCAATTGGAGAAAGCCAAGCAATATGCCGAAGACCTGCTCCATAGCCGGGAGAAGTTGATGCTGACGATCAGCCACGATATCCGTGCGCCGCTCTCGTCCATAATCGGTTATATAGAACTGCTGCTGCGCCGTCGTCCGGACGAAAGGCAACGTTATTATTTGGAAAATATGACTGGATCGGCCAATCATATCCTTTCTCTGGTGAACGGTTTGCTTGATTTTCATCGATTGGAATCGGGGCAGATGGAGATACAGAACGTGCCTTTCAGCGTACGTACGCTTTTTAATGAAATATACGGGAGCTTCCGCCCGATAGCCGAGGCGAAAGGACTTGCTTTTGTTCTGAATATGAAGGAGGAAGGGATGGATCGCATCTATTCAGGTGATCCGATACGCCTCCGCCAGATAGTCAGCAACCTATTGTCTAACGCTGTCAAGTTTACTCATGAAGGTCGTATCGTTTTGATAGTCAAATTGTCAATTCTCAATTCTCAATTGACAATTACTGTCTCCGACTCCGGTGTCGGGATTCCGGAAGAAGAACAGGAAAAAATTTTCGGCGAGTTTGCCCGTCTGTCGGGAACCGAAAAGGAAGAAGGTTTCGGTCTCGGACTTTCCATCACCCGCAAGCTGATTGAACTGATGGGAGGAACCTTGTCGCTAAAGAGTGTTCCGGGAAAAGGAAGTGATTTTACGATTGTCCTGCCTTTGCGGGAATCGGAAGTGCAGACGTTGCATGCCACGCCTGCCATAGAGGAGGAAGACGAAACGGAGACCGGGGGGTTCGAAGGGCGCGAAATCTTTTGTTTGCTGGTCGATGACGATCCGTTGCAGCTGGCACTGACGGAAGAGTTTTTGAAACGGAACCATGTGGAGGTCACCAGTTGTTCAAATCCGTTTGCCGTGGTCGATATTTTGCGTAATAGTTCTTTCGACGCGATCATAACCGATATACAGATGCCGGGCATGGATGGGTACGGCCTGCTTAACGTCATTCGTTCGTCGGGTGTCCCCGGTACAGATACTGTGCCTGTCATCGCGCTTTCAGCCAGTGTGGAAAACGAGAATACACATTATTTGGAAGTCGGTTTCACCGGATTCCTAAATAAGCCTTTCACGGCTAAGCAGTTGATCGCTTTGTTGAATAACCTGTTGCAAGCGGATATACAAGCCGAGGTGTCGCCTGAATTCAATTTTGATTCGCTTACTGCTTTTGCCGGCGAAGACAAAGAAGCTTCCGCTTCCATTATCCGGACTTTTGCCGAGGAGACGAACAAGAGCGTTTCGTTGCTACAACAAGCTTTGGAGAAGACCGACCGTGCACAGGCTGCCAAAATCTCCCATAAGCTAATCCCGCTTTTCACCATGTTGGGAGCTTCCGATTTGGTAGCCCAACTGAGAATCCTTGAGAAGAACGACGAGGCACTGACAGACGAAGGTTGGAAGCGGCTTTTATTTGAAGTGATCCGGCAGGCGGGTGTTGTTGTGGGCCAGGCTGTGGAACGGTATCTGTAGAAAAATTCCCCATATATGTCCACAATTCCCCATTCGTGACGTTGTAATAAATAGCTTCAGTAAAACATTCTGGGCGACTTCTCTGTTAGAATAGAAGAGTTTACAAAAACAGGCCGTGTGTCAGGCTGAGTTTGGCACGATATTCGCTTCTTTTATAGCAAGAAGCGGAAGTGGACGTTTCTACATTAAAAAAACCGTTTTAAAGTATGTTCGAGTATCTATTTTAAGTCTGCAAACAAAAAGAGCGCCTAAATGGTGCTTTTTTTGTTTTATATGACTTCTTTATCTACTTTTGTCTTTTGTAAAATCATAAATTAAAAATCTAAATCATTATCAATGGAGCATGGACTTTTGGCTAAGTCGCCTCGTATCGAGGTGGTGGATGCATTACGCGGTTTTGCCGTTATGGCTATTATGTTACTACACAACATCGAACATTTTAATTTTTATGACTTCCCGACAGCTTCTTCGGCTTTTATGGAGGCGATGGATAAAGGAATATGGGAAACATTGTTTTTTTCCTTTTCCGGGAAAGCTTACGCGATTTTCTCCCTGCTGTTCGGATTCAGCTTTTTTATTCAATATAACAATCAGGCGAAGAAAGGTAAAGACTTCCGTCTGCGTTTCCTGTGGCGGCTTTTCCTTTTGTTCATTATCGGCTGTTTCAACGGGGCGTTTTTCCCCGGCGACATATTAGTCCTTTATTCTATAATTGGCGTGGTGCTCGTGTTAGTCTGCAGATGGAGCGACCGAGCGATCCTCATTGCCGCTATTATCCTGATGCTCCAGCCTCTCGAACTCGGCAAGTTTTTCTATGCGATGATAAATCCTGACTATGTGCCGGCAGCCGGCGTTTGGCGTGTTCATAGCCAACGTATGTATCCGTTCCTTTCGCAGCCGGATTTCTGGGCGATGGTTAAGTCCAACCTTTGGGACGGCCAGTTGTTCAGCCTGTTGTGGGCATGGGGGTACGGACGTTTTTTCCAGACTGCCTCTTTGTTCCTGTTGGGTATGCTGATGGGACGCAGACAGTTGTTTGCCAACCTGTCCGAACATCGGGTTTTCTGGATGCGGACGCTGGTTATCGGTGCGGTTTGCTTTGTCCCGTTGTATTTCATTACGGCTTCCCTTCCGGATATGATCTCCAACAAGGCGATGCTGACTCCGATGAACACGGTGGTTTCCTCTTTCCGCAATTTCTCTTTCATGTGTGTGTTGGTCGCTTGTTTTGTCTTCCTGTGGCAACAAGTTTCGACCCATAAAATGCTGCACGGTTTGGTGCCGTATGGAAAGATGAGTTTAACTAACTATTTGACACAGTCTATTATAGGATCGTTTATCTATTTCGGTTACGGTTTGTCACTTTATAATGTTTTAGGCACGACAGCCAGCTTTGGAGTCGGCGTCCTGTTGTTCATCCTCCAGTTAGGTTTCTGCCATTGGTGGTTGAAGAAATTCAAGCAAGGTCCGTTCGAGGGGGCGTGGAAAAAGGCAACTTGGGCATTTTGAATTGACAATGGACAATTGATAATTGCGGCAAGCGGTATTTAATTGTCCATTGTCCATTGTCAATTATCAATTCTTAGTTATCTTTGTGTACGAAACAAAAAAGAATAATATGCCGTCTATCCTGATTTTAGAAGATGATATAACATTCTCGTTGATGCTGAAAACCTGGCTGGGAAGGAAAGGCTTCGAAGTCAGTTCGGTATCATCGGTTTCGGATGCACGAAGCCGGATAGAGGATGCCTCTTTCGATTTGATCTTGTCTGATTTGCGTTTGCCGGACGGGGATGGAATCGATCTGTTGAAATGGATAAAAGAAAATAATTTTGTAATTCCCCTGATTATGATGACCAGCTATGCGGAGATACAAACCGCCGTGCAAGCCATCAAGTTAGGAGCGTCCGATTATATTGCCAAACCGTTGAACCCGGAAGAACTTTTAGGCAAAATCAAGGATGTGATAAAGACGGAAACAGGTCCGGTTGCTTCTGCCACCGAACTGGAACGCCCTGCGCGTTCAGCCAAACGTCCCGAACCGTCGGGAGGAACGCGTAGCCAGTATGTGGAGGGACAGAGCCAAGCTGCCCGCCAGCTCTACGAGCATGTACGTCTGGTTGCTCCGACAGATATGTCTGTGTTGATTACCGGTTCGAGCGGTACAGGGAAAGAGTATGTTGCTCGCCGTATTCACGAACAGAGCAATCGTAAGAAAGCCCCTTTTATTGCTGTTGACTGCGGAGCGATCCCGAAAGACTTGGCCGCATCCGAATTTTTCGGGCATGTGAAAGGTTCGTTTACCGGAGCTATCGATAATAAAGAAGGTGCTTTTGTTGCCGCCCAAGGTGGTACGATTTTTTTGGATGAGATCGGCAACTTGTCCTATGAGGTACAGGTACAGCTTCTTCGTGCCTTGCAGGAGCGGAAAGTAAAACCGATCGGTAGCAATCAGGAGATCGCGATCAATGTCCGTCTTGTCTCCGCGACAAACGAGAACTTGCGTTCTGCGATTGATAAGGGAGATTTCCGTGAAGATTTATATCATCGTATCAACGAGTTTACCGTCCGTATCCCTGATCTGAAGGAGCGGAAAGAAGACCTTTTGCTGTTTGCCAACAACTTCCTGGATCAAGCCAATATAGAATTGCAGAAAGATATTATTGGCTTTGATAATGACGTGATCCGGATTTTCCAGTCTTATTCGTGGCCGGGTAACTTGCGTCAGATGAAGAACGCCATCAAGTATGCTACCCTGTTAGCGACCGGTCGCTATATTACCCCTAACGAGCTTCCAGAAGAACTGACTACCGACCCGATTTCCGCTCCGGTCAATATCCAGTTGAAAAACGAATCGCACGAATGCGAAATGATCAAACGTGCCCTGCAAGAAGCCGGTAACAATAAGACCAGAGCAGCCCAACTGTTGGGTATTGATCGCAAAACGCTTTATAATAAGTTGAAAGCGTATGGGATTGCTTGATCTTTTTACAAGATAGGGGGCTTGGTTTCTATTAAATAAATATGATTTCTTTTGTTTTTATGGAAAAATGTCTATATTTGCTGCAATCATACACTTAATTTCGAGTGTTGATTTTAAATTGTTACGATATGTTCGTTAAATCTTATAGACGACTATTCAATTGCCTGATTTCTTGACAGGTGTTCTTCCCTTTTCTCTTTTACCGTTTTCGGGTAAGAGCTCTTTCGGTTTGCATTAGTATCTGAAGTCATTGGCTTGGGTCGGTGGTTTTATCTCTGCATCATTTTGTCCGGAATTTATCAGATTAAAATAATTGAATAAAAATAGCCTTTTATATAATATGACTATAATCACAGCTCAGCGTGCACCGCACAGTGCATCTAATTTCGCCCCCACAGTAGAGGCAAATGCCTATGGAATGAATGACCGGATCAAACGTCTTCGACAAGAGACGTTCGAAGCCGAGCCCTCCCTGTCTATTGAACGCGCTTTGATAGAAACTCGTTTCTACAAGGAAAACTACGGAAAATATCCGATTCCGATTCTTCGGGCCATGAATTTTTATGAGATCTGCAAGCAGAAGACGATCTATATCGGCAAGGATGAACTGATCGTGGGCGAACGCGGACCAAAACCGAAATGTGTGCCGACTTTTCCGGAACTGACCTGCCATAGTGTGGAGGACCTGCATGTCTTGAACACACGTGAATTGCAGCGTTATACGATCAGCCAGGAAGACATTGACACGTATGAACGCGAAGTGATCCCTTACTGGAAAGGACGTACCCAACGAGAACGTATCTTCAGCCATGTACCTCAGGAGTGGAAGGAGGCCTATGAGGTGGGGATGTTTACCGAATTTATGGAACAACGTGCTCCGGGACATACCGCTTTGGACGGAAAGGTGTATAAGTACGGATTATTGGATTTGAAAGAACGTATCCGGAAAGAACTGGACGGGCTCGATTTCATGAACGATCCCGAAGCAACCGACAAGCAGGAGGAGTTGACTGCCATGTCCATCTCGTGCGACGCCGCCATCCTGTTTGCCGAACGACATGCGGATCTCGCCGATGAAATGTCGCTGACGGAAAAAGACCCGAAACGGGCGACCGAGTTGCGCCGTATTGCCGAAGTTTGCCGCCAGGTTCCGGCACATGCTCCCCGAGACTATTGGGAGGCGATCCAGATGTATTGGTTCGTCCACTTAGGAACGATCACCGAACTGAACGGTTGGGACGCGATGAATCCCGGCCATTTCGACCAGCATCTGGCTCCGTTCTACGAAAAGGGGACCCGCGACGGTACGTTGACACGCGACGAGGCAAAAGAATTGATGTCCTGTTTCTTCATCAAAGTGAACAACCACACGGCTCCTCCCAAAGTCGGCATCACGGCTAAGGAAAGCGGTACGTATAATGATTTTACGAACCTGAATATCGGCGGTGTAAAAGCCGATGGCAGCGACGGGGTGAGCGAGGTTTCCTATATCATGCTCGAAACGATCGAAGAACTGCATATCCTGCAACCCGGCAGTGCTATCCATATCAGTGCCCGTACGCCGGAACGTTTCCTGCGTGCCGGCTGCAAGGTGATCCGCCAGGGGCATGGCTATCCGTCTGTTTTCAATCCGGATGTGTATATCCAGGAGTTGATGCGCCAGGGAAAATCTTTGCAGGATGCACGTGAAGGCGGTTGCAGCGGTTGCATCGAGGTCGGAGCGTTCGGCAAGGAGGCATACGTATTGACCGGTTACCTGAATGTGCCGAAAATTTTGGAAGTGACGCTTAACAACGGTGTCGATCCGGTTTCCGGACGTAAGGTCGGACTGGAAACGGGTGATCCGCGCGGTTTCGGCAATTATGACGAACTATATGCCGCTTTTATGAAGCAGGTCCGCTACTTTGTGGATATGAAGGTGCGTGTCAGCAACTATATCGACCGTATGTTTGCCAAGTATGCACCGGCCACCTTCCTGTCTCTCTTCATCGACGATTGCATAGCGAAAGGACGGGATTATTACAACTGCGGTCCGCGCTATAATACGACCTATATCCAGTGTACGGGGCTCGGTACGATTACCGACAGCCTGGCAACGCTGAAAAAACATATATTCGAAGATAAACGCTGGTCGATGGACGAACTGTTGAAAGCGATGGCCGATAATTTCGAAGGAGCCGAGGCGATGAGACAGACGATCCTGAACCGCACGCCATTCTTCGGAAACGATGACGAATATGCCGACAGTATTGCTGTGAAGGTGTTCGACGATCTCTATGATACGATCGAAGGAAAGCCGAATACGAAAGGCGAATGTTTCCATCTGAATATGCTGTCTACCACCTGTCACGTATATTTCGGCAAGGTGATGGGGGCGACTCCTAACGGACGCTTGGCCGGGCGTGCCATCTCGGACGGCACGTCTCCGTCTCATGGTGCCGATACGCACGGGCCGTCTGCCGTCATCAAGTCGCTTGGCAAGCTTGACCAGGTGAAGAGCGGGGGGACATTGCTGAACCAGCGTTTCCTGCCGAGCCTGCTGAAGCGTGAGGAGGATATCTCCAAGTTGTCTTCGTTGATCCGCAGCTATTTCGCTTTGGGCGGACATCACATCCAGTTCAATATCGTCGATACGGAGACGCTTTATGCTGCTCAGAAATGTCCGGAAGATTATCGCGACCTTCTGGTCCGCGTAGCCGGTTACAGCGATTATTTCAATGACATGAATGCCGATCTGCAGGCGGACGTGATCATGCGGACGGAACAGGAAACGTTTTAGCAATTGAAAAAAGATGTTTGTTTTCGATATAAAACGATATGCCATCAACGACGGGCCGGGTATCCGGATTACGATCTTTATGAAAGGATGCCCCCTGTCGTGCGTATGGTGCCATAATCCGGAAGGAATTTCCAGCCGGAAGCAAAAACTCTATACGAAAAAGAAATGCATCGGTTGCCGGACATGCGTCGAGGCTTGTCCTGAGCAGGCATTGACACTCACGCCGGAGGGGATCGTGACGGATGGGGCGCGTTGTACCCTGTGCGGAATCTGTGCCGAGGTGTGTCCGGCTTTGGCGATGGAGATATCGGGCACGGAGTATTCGGCTGAAGCCTTGATGAAGGAGATTGAGAAGGAGATCGTTTTCATGGATCGTTCGGAGGGAGGTGTGACGTTTTGCGGAGGAGAGCCGTTGTTGCATCCCGGACCGTTACTGGACTTGTTACGCCGTTGCGGGGAACGGGGGATACATCGGGCTGTCGATACGACGCTGTTCGCCCGGCCGGAGATCGTACGCGACGTGATGGATAATTGCGAGCTTCTCCTTGTCGATTTGAAGCAGATGGATTCGGCCAAGCATGCGAAATATTGCGGTGTCCCGAACGAATTGATCCTGTCCAATCTCCGGATGGTTGCAGAAGCCAGACACGATTTCTATCTTCGTATTCCCTTGATCGAAGGCGTGAATGCCGATGAAGAAAATATAACACGCAGTGCCGCTTTCCTGGCTTCGTTGCCGTGGGAGCACCGGATTGTGAACCTGCTCCCGTATCATGACATCGGCAAGAGCAAACACGAGAAGTTAGGTACGGTCTACAATCCGGATCGATATGCTTTCGCCGCCCCTTCGGACGAGACACTCGGACGTTGCCGGGAGATATTCGCCTGCTACGGGATCGAAACGACGATCGGGGGATAATTGAAGGTCTTTTATTTCCTCTGTCACTGTATCACTGATTCCTTTTTATCAATTGATATTCAGCTTGTTTTATTTGTGATATATGCCTGTTTTCTCTATCACTACCCTATCACTGGCAATTCAGATAAATAATAGGTGCTTTGCTTGTATGTATCTGTATATAAGTATATTATAAATGATATAAACGATAAACACCCTATTCCCATCCCTACAAATCACTCGATTATTTTATGTAAAAACGGCTATAAAATAGGTAAAACCGGGTGGTTTTCATTGCTCGGCAAGGTACTTTAGTTGCCGGACATCCCCATGTTGCCATCCTTTACATCCGGGTGTACCGGCTCCCTACACCCGGATGTAAAGGATGGCAACATGGGGGTGTTTACGGAATTATGTGCTTGTTTCATAAACAAAAATGCCATGTTTCAGAAGTGATAGAGGAGTGATACAGGAAAACGTCCTGTATCACTCCTCTAACGCTTGAATGTTAATAGCTACAACCTTCTTAGTGATAGAGTGATAGAGGATTTGTAGAAAACTTCGTATGAAGATCACAACCTTGGAAAATTTTGATGCGGTTGTCCTAAAAGATGGATAATATGTTTTGATATACCAACTATAAATTTAACTCCGGTTTCAGTCGGTTTAACACAACAACTCTTTCGTCTGCCGTGTTTCATTATCAATTTTATTAACGCCAAAAAAATAGATATATGGAATGGTTTGCCAATTTGCTCCGGCATTACCCGGAGCTTGCTATCTTTCTCACGCTGGCTTTCGGCTTCTGGATCGGTAAATTCAAGATTAAAAAGTTCACGTTAGGAACGGTAACCAGCGTCTTGCTGGTCGGTGTATTGATCGGACAATTGCATATCGATATCGGAGCTCCGTTGAAATCGGTATTTTTTCTGATGTTCTTGTTTGCCGTAGGGTATAGTGTCGGTCCGCAATTCTTCCGAGGATTGAAAAAGGAGGGATTGCCACAGGTATTGTTTGCCGTCGTGATGTGCCTGTTCTGCCTGTTGGCCCCGTTTGTGCTGGCAAAGATCATGGGCTATTCTGCCGGAGAGGCAGCCGGTCTGTTGGCAGGTTCGCAGACGATATCAGCCGTACTCGGTGTGGCTGAAGATACGATTAACCAATTAGGAATACCGGTGGCAGATAAAACGGATATGATCAATGTCATGCCGGTAGCCTATGCCGTCTCTTATATTTTCGGTACGGCTGGTTCCGCTTGGATCATGAGTGATATTGCTCCCCGTCTGTTGGGAGGGATCGAATCGGTCAAGAAAGCTTGTCGCGAACTGGAAGCCAAAATGGGTTCGGACGACGAAAGCGAGCAACCCGGCTTCATGCCTGCCGCCCGTCCGATCACGTTCCGCGCCTACAAGATTAACAATGGCTGGTTCGGCGCGGGAAAGACCGTGAAAGAGCTGGAAGATTATTTGGAGGGACAAGGAAGACGCCTTTTCGTCGAACGGGTCCGTATCGATGGTGTGATTCGGGATGCGAAATCCGACCAAATGCTTTTGAAAGGAAACGAAGTCGTGCTCAGCGGACGTCGTGAATTTGTGATCGGAGAGGAGGACTGGATCGGCGATGAAGTAAATGATATCGAATTGTTGGACTTTCCGGCCGAAACCCTGCCCGTATTGATCTCCCGCAAAGAATATGCAGGCATGACAGTCGCTAAACTACGCAAATTACCAGTTATGCACGGTGTCAGCATCAAGAGCATCAAACGTGCTGGTATCAACATTCCGGTTTTAGCCGCGACGACGATCGATCCCGGCGACATGTTGGAGTTGGTTGGTACAAAATTGGAGGTGAATGCGGCTGCCGATACATTAGGCTATGCCGACCGCCCGACGAACCAGACGGATATGATTTTCGTCGGCCTCGGAATTTTTCTCGGAGGTGTCGTGGGGGCCTTGGCGATCCATTTCGGAGGTGTTCCCATCAGCTTGAGTACGAGTGGCGGGGCGTTGATCGCCGGATTGGTCTTCGGCTGGTTGCGTTCCAAGCATCCGACTTTCGGACGAATTCCGGAACCATCCCTTTGGGTATTGAATAATGTCGGGTTGAATATGTTCATCGCCGTTGTCGGTATTACGGCCGGACCGAGCTTTGTCACCGGCTTGAAGGAGGTCGGCGTCAGCCTCTTCTTCATCGGTGCGTTGGCTACCGCTATCCCATTGATCGTCGGTGTGCTGTTGGGAAGATATGTCTTTAAGTTCCACCCGGCCATTACGTTGGGCTGTACATCCGGAGCGCGTACGACCACAGCAGCTTTGGGTGCTGTGGAGGATGCCGTGGAGAGCCAGACACCCGCATTAGGCTATACGGTGACATACGCGGTCGGTAATACCCTGTTGATCATTTGGGGAGTCGTGATCGTCCTCTTGATGACCTGAAGGGTATTGGAAGCATTGTTTTTATATACTCATTATATTCAATTAAGTTATTTCTCTATGACACACAAAATCACTCGTGAATACGAAAAGAAAATGTCAGAAATCAGTCCTTTCGAACTGAAAAATATCCTGATAGACCTTGCGGACGAAAGCGCCCGTAAGAGTACGCATATCATGCTGAACGCAGGGCGTGGCAATCCGAACTGGATCAGTACTGTACCCCGCGAAGCCTTTTTCCTGCTCGGCCAGTTCGGACTGGAAGAATGCGCCCGTTCCTCCGAATATGGCGAGGAAATGATCGGACTGGCCGGTATCCCCGAAAAGAAACGTATCGCCACCCGTTTCACGCAATTCCTGATGAAGCACGCCGGCTCTCCCGGCATGGCACTGCTGAAAGATACCTACGATTATCTTGTGAATGAGAAAGGAGTCGATGAGAACGACCTCGTACACGAATGGGCGGAAGGCGTCATCGGAGACCAGTATCCCGTTCCCGACCGCATCCTGAAATATACGGAAGTATTGGTCGAAGACTACCTGAAGCAGGAATTGTGCGACAACCGCCCGCCCAAAGGGAAGTTCGATCTCTTTGCTACCGAAGGGGGAACCGCCGCGATGTGCTATATATTCGATTCTCTGCAACAAAATTTCCTTCTTGGTAAAGGTGACAAGATCGTCCTGTTCGCCCCGGTATTCACTCCTTATATAGAGATACCGGAACAAGCCCGCTACTTGTTCGATGTAACCGAAATCCACGCTTGTAAAATGACAAAAGACGGCTATCATACCTGGCAGTACATGGAAGAAGACCTGGACATTCTGAAAGACCCTTCTGTCAAGGCCGCCTTTATCGTCAATCCGAGCAATCCGCCTTCGTACGGTTTGACAGATGGTTTGATGAAACGTATTGTAGATATCGTACGCAATGACAATCCGAACCTGATGATCATTACCGATGATGTCTATGCGACCTACATTCCCCATTTCCGTTCGATCATGGCGGAATTGCCGGAGAACACCCTCTGCGTCTATTCCTTCTCCAAATATTTCGGAGCGACAGGCTGGCGCCTGGCCGTTGTCGCGTTGCACGAAGAGAATATATACGACCGGATGCTGAAGGAATTGCCGGCAGAGCGGAAAGAGCAGTTGAACGAACGCTATAGCAGTATTTCGCTCCATCCAGAGGAAATCCGTTTCATCGACCGTATGGTTGCCGACAGCCGTCAGGTCGCCTTGAACCATACCGCCGGTCTTTCGCTGCCGCAACAGACGCAAATGGCGCTCTTTGCCTCCTTCTCCCTGCTGGATCGCGAGAATGCTTATAAGGCGAAGATGCAGCAGATCATTCACGACCGCCTTCATACGCTTTGGGAAAGCACCGGTTTCACATTGCTCGACGATCCGTTGCGTGCCGGCTACTATAGCGAGATTGATATGTTGGTCTGGGCGAAGAAATTTTACGGAGATGATTTCGTTGTCTACTTACAGGAAAATTACGAGCCGGTAGACGTCGTGTTCCGCCTGGCACAAGAAACTTCACTGGTATTGCTCAACGGTGGCGGATTCGATGCACCAGAGTGGTCCATCCGCTGTTCGCTAGCCAATCTGAAACGTGAAGATTATGTCCGTATCGGGGAAGGAATCGCTTCCATTTTGCACAGCTATGCGGATAAATGGAAAGAATCGTTGAAGGAATAAACAAAGCCTTTGAACAAAACGGGCTCCCGCTACGTTCTATTATTGAACGTATAGGGACCCGTTCTCATAGATACCCTTTATCAGCCGATAGAAATTATTGAATAAAAGGTATTTATATAAATACTATTTTTATCCCATCCTACATTGCTAACTAATAAAAAGAATAGATATGGTGTACGACATTGACATGCTGAGAAGCTTTTATTCTAATTTCCCGAAGCGGGTGGATGCAGCTCGCGAACAGGTTGGCCGTCCGTTGACCCTGGCTGAAAAAATATTATATGCACATTTGTATGAAGAATCGGACATCTGTCCTTTTCGCCGTGGTGAAGATTATGTGAATTTCCGTCCTGACCGTGTCGCGATGCAGGATGCGACCGCGCAGATGGCGTTGCTTCAGTTCATGAATGCAGGAAAATCCAAATCGGCCGTTCCTGCCACCGTGCATTGCGATCACTTGATCCAAGCGAATATGGGAGCTAAGACGGATATCGCAACAGCTACGCAGAGCAACAGCGAGGTCTATGATTTCCTAAAATCCGTTTCCGACAAGTACGGTATCGGTTTCTGGAAACCGGGAGCCGGCATTATCCATCAGGTAGTGCTTGAGAACTATGCTTTTCCCGGCGGTATGATGATTGGTACGGACTCGCATACGCCAAATGCGGGTGGTCTGGGGATGATTGCCATCGGTGTAGGCGGCGCTGACGCAGTGGATGTGATGACAGGTATGGAATGGGAGTTGAAAATGCCGAAACTGATAGGTGTAAAACTGACTGGTAGCCTGAGCGGATGGGCATCTCCGAAGGACGTGATCTTGAAACTGGCAGGAATCCTCACTGTGAAGGGTGGGACGAATGCCATCATCGAATATTTCGGTCCCGGTGCCGCATCCTTGTCTGCGACGGGGAAAGCGACGATCTGTAATATGGGAGCCGAGGTGGGTGCCACGACTTCCCTTTTCCCGTTCGATCTGAACATGGCCACTTATTTGCGTGCTACGGGACGTGATGATGTGGCCGAGTGGGCAACAGCCGTTTCCGACTATTTGGCAGCCGATATGGACGTGCAGGCTCAACCGGATTCTTTTTATGACCGTGTGATTGTAATCAATTTGTCCGAATTGGAACCGCATATCAATGGCCCGTTCACGCCGGATGCGGCAACGCCTATTTCCGAATTTGCTACCAAAGTGAAGGAGAATGGTTGGCCCCGCAAGATGGAAGTTGGACTGATCGGTTCTTGTACGAACTCGTCCTACCAGGATTTGAGCCGTGCCGCTTCAATTGCCCGCCAGGCAGCCGAAGACAAGATACCGGTGGCAGCTCCGCTGATTATCAACCCCGGCTCCGAACAGATACGCTATACGGCCGAACGGGACGGTATCCTCGGAGATTTCGAGCAAATTGGCGCGACAGTTATGGCCAACGCCTGCGGTCCGTGTATCGGGCAATGGAAACGGCATACCGACGACAATACGCGCAAAAACTCCATTGTTACCTCCTTTAACCGTAATTTCGCCAAACGAGCAGACGGCAATCCGAACACGCATGCCTTTGTTGCTTCCCCGGAACTGACGCTCGCGCTGACCATCGCCGGAGACCTTTGTTTCAACCCGCTGACTGATACACTGAAAACCGCCGACGGCCGCGAAGTGAAACTGAAAGAACCGGAAGGCACCGACTTCCCGCCGAAAGGATTCGAAGTGAAAGACAACGGGTATGTTGCCCCGACGGGGAAGGACGCCGAAGTGGTAATCAATCCCGGCTCCAACCGTTTACAGGTCTTGAAGCCTTTCGCCGCTTGGGACGGCAAAGAGCTGATCGAAATGCCGCTGTTGCTGAAGGCTGAAGGCAAATGTACGACCGACCATATCTCGATGGCTGGTCCGTGGCTTCGCTTCCGCGGCCATTTGGAGAATATTTCGGACAATATGTTGATGGGGGCTGTGAATGCTTTCAACGGCAAGACAAACAGCATATTGAACCAGCTGAACGGCAAGTATGAGGCTGTGTCAGCCGTCGCCAAACAGTATAAGGCAAAGGGAATTTCATCTATCGTCGTAGCAGAAGAAAATTATGGTGAGGGATCGTCTCGCGAACATGCCGCTATGGAGCCTCGTTTCCTGAATGTAAAAGTGATCCTTGCCAAAAGCTTCGCCCGCATCCATGAAACGAACCTGAAAAAGCAGGGTATGCTTGCCCTCACTTTTGCCGATAAGGATGATTATAAGAAAGTACGCGAGGAAGACAAGATTTCGATTGTCGGCTTGAAAGAGTTCGCCCCCGGAAAGCCGCTGACGGCAATCCTTTACCATGCCGACGGCACAGAAGAATCGTTCGCGGTGAATCATACCTATAATGAGTTGCAGATAAAATGGTTTAAAGCGGGAGCAGCGTTGAATGCAGCCCGATGATAAATTATTGATTTATGGGCGAATTAAAACTGTCCTGTTCCCGCACTTGACGCGGGAACAAGGCTGTTAAATCATCATTTGTAAAAATAAAGAATAAGATTATGAATAAGATAACAAAACAAAACGGGACCCTCCTTGTCCCCGATAAAGTCGTCATTCCCTTTATAGAGGGAGATGGAGTAGGTGCGGAGATTACACCAGTTTGCCAGCGTATTGTCGATGAAGCGGTAGGCAGGGCGTATGGCGGCCAGCGAGTGATCGAATGGAAGGAAGTATTGGCAGGCGAAAAAGCCTTCAAGCAGACCGGCAGTTGGTTGCCCGACGAGACGATGGAGGCTTTCCGCGAATATATGATCGGGATCAAAGGCCCGCTGACAACGCCTATCGGCGGTGGCATCCGTTCGTTGAACGTCGCACTCAGGCAGACCCTCGACCTCTATGTCTGCCTCCGTCCGGTACGTTGGTTCCGTGGAGTTGTGACACCTGTCAAAGAGCCGGAAAAAGTTGATATGTATATCTTCCGCGAGAATACTGAAGATATCTATGCCGGCATCGAATGGCAGCAAGGGACGTCCGAAGCTCGCAAATTCCTCAAGTTCCTGACGGAAGAGATGGGTGTGACGAAGGTGCGTTTTCCCGAAACTTCATCCTTCGGCGTGAAACCCGTTTCGGTCGAAGGTACGGAACGTCTCGTTCGCGCTGCCATCGAATTTGCTTTGGCTAACCGCTTGCCCAGTGTCACGTTGGTGCATAAGGGAAACATCATGAAGTTTACGGAAGGCGGCTTCAAACTGTGGGGATATGCGTTGGCCGAACGTGAATTCCCCGATAAGACTTTTACGTGGCCCCAGTATGAGAAGATCAAAAAGGAAAAAGGAGAGGATGCCGCCGCTACCGCTCTGTTGGATGCCGAAGCTGCCGGAAAGGTCGTCATCAAAGATGTGATTGCCGACGCTTTCCTTCAGAACACCCTCCTTGTGCCGGAAGAATATTCGGTGATTGCCACGCTGAATCTCAATGGTGATTATGTCTCCGACCAGTTGGCGGCTATGGTTGGCGGTATCGGTATCGCGCCGGGAGCCAACATCAACTACGACAGCGGCTATGCGATCTTCGAGGCGACACATGGGACGGCACCCAACATTGCCGGCAAGAACGTCGTGAATCCCTGCTCGCTTTTACTTTCTTCCGTCATGATGCTCGAATATATGGGATGGAACGAGGCCGGTCGGCTGATAACCGCCGCACTCGAACACGCTTTCTCCGAAGGGAAGGCCACTCGTGACTTGGCCCGCTTTATGCAGAATGGACAGCCTCTCGGCACTAAGGAGTTTGGTGAATATGTCATGTCGATCTTGTAACGGCATAGGAGTTGAATAAATTAAAATTTACTGTCATGAAAAAAGAATATATTATTTATAAATTGTCCGATGCATCCAAAGAAGCATGCAAGATCGACAACGAACTGTTCCCAATGTATAATGTGAAGCGTGGGCTTCGTAACGAAGACGGTACAGGAGTGTTGGTCGGACTGACGAAGGTTGGTAACGTGGTGGGTTACGAGCGTCTGCCTGAAGGCGGACTGAAAGCGATCCCTGGAAAACTGTTTTACCGCGGATACGATGTGGAAGACATCGCACACGGGTTGATCAAGGAGAAACGTTTCGGTTTCGAAGAGGTCGCTTACCTGCTTTTGTCCGGTAAATTGCCAGATAAAGAAGAACTGGCAGGTTTCAAGGAACTGATCTGCGACAATATGCCGCTCGAACAGAAGACGAAGATGAACATCCTGGATCTGGAGGGACAGAACATCATGAACATCCTGGCCCGTAGCGTCCTCGAAATGTACACGTTCGATCCGAACCCCGATGATACCTCTCGCGACAACTTGATGCGCCAGTCGATCGAGCTGATCTCACGTTTCCCGACCATCATCGCCTATGCTTACAACATTTACCGACATAGCCAGCAAGGTCGTTCGCTGCATATCCGCCACCCGCATGAAAATCTTTCGATCGCCGAAAACTTCCTTCATATGCTGAAAAAAGATTTTACCGATCTGGAAGCTCGTACGCTTGACTTACTGCTTGTTCTCCAGGCCGAACATGGAGGAGGTAACAACTCGACGTTCACAGTCCGCGTGACCAGCTCGACCGGTACGGATACCTATTCTTCCATAGCCGCCGGTATCGGTTCGCTGAAAGGTCCGTTGCACGGGGGAGCCAATATCCAGGTGGTTGATATGTTCCATCATCTGAAAGAAAACATAGCCGACTGGAAAAATGTAGACGAGATAGATACCTATTTCATGCGGATGCTGAACAAGGAAGCCTATAACAAGACCGGCCTGATCTACGGTATCGGACACGCTGTCTATACGATTTCCGATCCCCGCGCCGTCGTCTTGAAAGAACTGGCACGTGATCTCGCGAAAGAAAAAGGGCGTGAAGAGGAATTTGCTTTCCTCGAATTGCTCGAATCACGTGCCATCGAGTGTTTCGCCAAGCATAAAGGGACGAAGAAACGCGTTTCCTCGAACGTTGATTTCTATTCCGGTTTCGTGTATGAAATGATCGGATTGCCGCAGGAAATCTATACACCTCTGTTCGCGATGGCACGTATCGTCGGATGGACCGCCCACCGCATCGAAGAGTTGAACTTCGATGGCAAGCGCATCATCCGTCCGGCCTACAAGAACGTCCTCGAAGAGCAGTCGTATCTCCCTATTGCAGACCGCTAATACCGGTTGGGCCTGCGAACTCCGCAATTCCCCTGATTATGATAATGACCCCGACAGCCCATTTTCCATGCGGCAGTCGGGGTTTGCTGTTTTTCCGTCTTGTCGTCCGAGTGGCTGTCCTCTTTTTGCAGGACGGTTCTGGTGATGTTTTCGCGGAACAACTTATCACGATAGGTGATATTGAATTTAATTTCTTTTGAAGCTCCTGTACAGTGTTCCATCTGGTGATTTCCGGATTAGTTGCTTTCAAAAGAAAGTCGGATACAAATGTCTGTTTTTTTTAAATCGGGAAGGCGAGATTATGGAATAAGCCATTATCTTTGCACCTGATTTAGAAAAGAATGATGAACTATGACACTTCCGGAAGATCCGATGATGCTTTTCAGCTTCATCAATATGAAATTACGTGATAATTATTCTTCTCTTGATGAACTGTGTGACGATATGCATCTTCAAAAAGAGATGCTTGTCCAGAAACTGAAGAGTGCAGGATTCGAGTATAGCCAAGAGAATAACAAGTTTTGGTAATCGATGGAAGGAGATGACGTCCATTTGAAAAGTTGACTTGTCTCCATATGCCATGGCAGCGATGAAAAGCGAAGAAAAAGATGACCTGTTATTCTGAAAAAGTAAATTGTTGTTTGCAAGGCTGCCGATAGAAGATTGTTGATTGTGATTTTGGTGCAGTTGCCCTGAAGTCCTGCTGTATAGTGTAAGATTTATTCGTATATTTGCTATCATTGTAATAAAAATAAAAAAGATATGAAAACAAGATTGATGATGTTTGTGGCGGTTATCGCCTTGTTTGTTTTTAATGGTTGCAGCGATTCCAAAGAATCGTATGTGAAAGATTTCAAGAAGTTTATCGAAAAGGTGGAAGCAGCCGGAAGCGATTATACAGAAGAAGACTGGAAGAAAGCCGATGAAAAGTTCGAAACTTTTACTGGTGACCGTTATGAGAAGTTCAGTTCCGAACTGACAATAGATGAGCAGATAGAGATTACCAAACTGAAAGCAACCTATGCAACCCGTAGAGGACTTTCGAATTTGAAGAACGGAGTTGACAAGCTCCTCGACAGCGATATACTTAAAATGGAAAAGAACAAAAAATAGCGTTTATAGAGTCTGATACCATGAAACTTAAATTATCCATTTTAGCTCTTTTTATCCTGGTTGCCATATCGGTGAAGGGGGCAGTTGTCGATACGTTGGCCGTTTACAGTGAGGCGATGAAAAAGAATGTCCAAGTCGTTGTCGTTTCTCCGGAGAATAATCATGTGCCGAAACCGGTTGTCTACCTGTTGCACGGATATGGAGGAAATGCGAAAACCTGGCTTTCCATGAAGCCGGAGTTGAAAGATATTGCAGATCGCGACGGCCTGATCTTTGTCTGTCCCGATGGCAAGAATAGTTGGTATTGGGACAGCCCGAAAGATCCGTCCTACCGTTATGAGACATTCGTTTCCTCCGAATTAGTCAAATATATCGATTCTGAATATTCGACAGTGAAAGATCGTTCCGGTCGTGCTATTACTGGGTTGAGCATGGGCGGACACGGAGCCATGTGGCTATCTTTTCGTCATAAGGATGTGTTTGGTGCGGCCGGTAGTACGAGTGGCGGAGTCGATATCCGACCGTTCCCCAATAATTGGGAGATGAACAAGCTGCTCGGAAACGAGAGCGACAATCAGGAGGTTTGGAACACTCATACGGCAATCATGCAAATTGACCGTATCAAGAACGGTGAACTGGCTATTATCTTCGATTGCGGTTACAGCGATTTCTTTTTCGAAGTGAATAACGACTTCCATAAGAAGCTGCTGAAATATAAGATCGACCATGATTTCCTTGTTCGTCCTGGATCACATAACGGTGAATACTGGAAGAACTCGATCGACTACCAAATCCTGTTCTTTAAGAAATTTTTCGATAAAAACAAGGGAAAGAATTAGGCTGGTATAGCCTAGTATCAAAACACCGGTGATTCGTTTTCAAAACACCGGTGATTCGTTTTCAAAACACCGGTGATTCGTTTTCAAAACACCGGTGTTTTGCATATATAGGGATATGGTGGCTTGTCTTTTAGCTCAACCCTTCAATCACGCCGTCCACGATGTCGATACGTTTTGCCTGCGGGTCTTTCGGCAGTCCCGGCATGCGCATGATCTCGCCCATGATGACAACGATCATCTCTGCACCGTTGTTGATGATGATATCGCGCACTTTCAACTCGAAATTCTTGGCTACCCCGTAGGCTTTCGGATCGGAAGAGAACGAATACTGCGTCTTGGCGATGCAGATCGGATAGTGGGAGATTCCGAGACTTTCGATCTGCTTGATTTTCTTGTCCGCCAATGTCGTATAGACAACAGAGGCTGCTCCATAGATCTGTTCGGACACCTTTTTTATCTTGCTACGGATAGGTTCGTCGTCCTCGTAGATGTATTTTAGCGGGGTGGAAGGTTTCTTTTCGATCGTGTCGACCACCAGTTTCGCGAGTTCGGCACCTCCTTCGCCACCGGCAGCAAATACGTTGTTCATACAGAAACCAACACCGATCTCGCGGCAATGTTCTGCGACCAGTGCGATTTCCTCGTCCGTATCGGATGCGTACCTGTTGAAAGTCACGATCACTTCCTGGCCGAAGCGTTTCATGTTCTCGACATGTTTGTCCAGATTCTCGAAACCGTTTTTCATCCCTTCGATATTCTGTTCCTTGATCTTGTTTTCCGGTACGCCTCCATGCAGCTTCAAGCTCTGGGCTGTCGCCACGATAACTGTCAGTTTCGGTGTCAGTCCGGCTTTGCGGCATTTGATGTCGAAGAACTTTTCAGCTCCTAGGTCGGCACCGAAGCCAGCCTCTGTAATGACGTAATCGCCATACGTCAGCGCCATCTTGGTCGCCAGAACGGAGTTGCAGCCGTGTGCGATGTTGGCGAATGGGCCTCCGTGTACGAATGCGGCCGTGTTTTCGGTTGTTTGCACCAGGTTGGGCAGGAGAGCGTCTTTCAGCAATACCGTGATCGCTCCGGCCACACCGAGATCGTTTACAGTGAAAGGCTTGTCATCGTTCGTATATCCCAACAGGATGTTGCCGATACGGCGTTTCAAGTCTTCGATGTCCGTTGCCAGGCAAAGGATCGCCATGATTTCCGAAGCGGGTGTGATGTCAAAACCTGTCTCCGTCGGTACACCGTTGGCCGATCCGCCCAAGCCGGAAACAATGTTGCGCAGGCTGCGGTCGTTCACGTCTAGTACGCGTTTCCATTTGATTTCTTTCAGACCTTCACAGGTATTACGCGTCTGGTAGATGTAATTGTCCAGCAATGCCGTGATCATATTGTGGGCAGAAGTAACCGCATGGAAATCCCCCGTAAAATGCAGGTTGATGTTTTCCATCGGCAACACCTGCGAGTATCCGCCTCCGGCAGCTCCGCCCTTCATGCCGAAGCATGGACCCAATGATGGTTCGCGCAAGGCAACGACCGCCTTTTTACCGATTTTGTTCAATCCTAAAGCCAGCCCGATTGAAACGGTCGTCTTACCGATACCCGCTTTCGTAGGAGTGATGGCTGTAACCAGGATAAGATTGTGTTGTCTGATCTTCTCTTCGTCGATCAGATGGATAGGTATCTTGGCGATGTATCTGCCGTAATTCTGAACTTCTTCACGAGGGATACCTAATCCGGTCGCGATTTCTTTTATCTTGCGCAGAGAAACCTCTCTTGCAATTTCTATGTCTGATTTCATGTCTTATGTGAGTTTAAGTGGAAAACAAAAGTAAATATATTTTTGTATAATAACAAAATGAAAAGTCTGGTAGTTTAGATACTATTGGATGATCATAAGGGAAAAGTATGGGAATATTTTCCTCTGGATTTGTTTCCGGTCGGAGGTGTAAAACTCTTCTCCGGTCCCGACATTCTCAAAATAATGGAAGTTCGTTTCCGGATGCAACCGGATGCAGGTATGGACGGCCTCCACACATTGGGACAGCTTCATGATGACGATCACATTACCGGTCTTGATCTTTTTCGACAATTCTTCCGCCGTCAGCATTCCGGGTATGACGATGATTTGTTCTTCCTGCTTGACAATATGCAAGCCGGCTAAAGCACCCGCTGCAATGAAAGCTGGTATTCCGGCGGTTCGTTCCACTTCGATGCGGTTCTCTTTGAATTTGTCGTATATATACTGTATGGAAGAATAGAACCCTGCATCGCCTTCCGCCACAATGACCACCTTTTTCTCTTTATCCCTGGCGGATATGGCCTTTTCATACAAGGTATCGTAGACTTTCCAGACTTCGGTCCGGTCTTTGCTCATCGGGAGCGTGAAGAACTGGACTACAGATTTCTCGATTTCCAGTTCTTCGATAATACGGGCCGCACGGGAGAGTAGTTGTCCGCTTTTGCTTATGGTGGCGGGGCAATAGATGATATCGGCCTGTCGGAGTTTTTTCAAGCCTTTCAAGGTGATCAGTTCGGGGTCTCCCGGACCGAGCGATACGAAGCAGATGGGGTACGACATGTGCGTTAGAATTATTTGGTGCGCAAAAGTGAGGAAAATTGCGGAACTTTCCAAATCTGCATTCCACAATTGTGGGGATAATTTCCACACTGCCTTTTCCACAGCCCGCTTTTTATTCTTTGGCATGCAATTTGTACTTGATGGAACGATTAGAAAAAGGTAAATAGATTGTTTAAGATTTTAGGTTATGAAGAAGTTTGTATTGATGGTGGCTATGGTGGTTTCGTGTGTCTGTATGGCTCAAAACAGTCATGCGCAGACTGGACGGGATGGGAATACGGATATCGATATGTTGAGTATGAAAAATTTCTATGCGATCGATATCGTCGATGTGGACCTTGCCGCACAGGAAGCGATTTACAACGCTTATGAAAATTGCTTGATCAAAGAGGTGTACAAGTCGAATGGTAGCGGTAGCCCTATCCAGTATAAGGTCTCTCTCGAGACGACTGACCAGCGGAATCTGGTTGTCGCTTTCGACGAAAGCGGCCATGTACTGAAAGTCATGCTAGAAGACGAATATTTGGCGGCTCGTAAGAAAAACTGATTTGTCTGCCACTTTTCTCTTGAAAGCAAAAGTAATATTATTATATTTGCCCTTTGAAACAGGTTTCCCTGTCCTCCTTACAGGACAGGAATGAAAAGGGAACCGGGTGGAAATCCCGGACAGACCACGCTGCTGTGAAACTTCGGTAACATACCGGCAATACTCAATGCCACTGATCGGGGGATCGGGAAGGTGTCCGGGGATGGAAGTAAGTCAGAAGACCTGCCGTTTCGGTTTTGAAGAGTCTCGTCCTCGTGGGGTGGACAACGCTCGCTCGGTTATAATAAAATAATATTGAATATGAAAAAATGCCTGGCAGGATGCTGCCTACTTATGTCGTTGTGTGTCGCATCCTCGTGTACGACCAAAAACAATCAACGGACCGATAAGGTGGAAACGACGGAAGAAAGCGCGTTTTCCGGTGTCCATATTGTACCCGAGTATGCCCGTGGTTTCGAATTATCCTATCGGAGCGGGTATGTCTTGCTGGATATCCAGGACCCGCAGAATGAGGAAAGTACGACTTTTCATTATGCGCTTGTCAGGAGAGGAACGAAACCGGCCGGCATCCCTGGATCGTATACTGTGATCGAGACACCCATCAGAAGTGTTATCTGTATGACATCTTTGCAGTTGTCCAATTTTATCAAGATGGGCGAACTGGACAAGGTCGTAGGGGTGACCAGTACCCGGCATCTGTTCAATAGGGAGATGAACGAACGTCTCAAGAGCGGGAAGACCGCCAAAATCGGCATAGAAGGGAATTTCGACAACGAGGTGATCATGAGTATGAACCCAGACCTGATCCTTGTTTCGCCTTTTAAACGGGGCGGATATGAGACCTTGAAGGATGTCGGTATCCCATTGATCCCACATTTAGGCTATAAGGAGATGACGCCGTTGGGACAGGCGGAATGGGTGAAGTTCGTCGGCCTGTTGGTAGGACAGGAGCAAAAGGCAAACGAGATATTCGACGCCATCGCGGCCCGTTACAATGAATTGAAGGAGCTGACGGCGGAGGGAAAAGTGAAGAAACGTCCAGTTGTGTTGAGCGGCGAGATGCGGGGCGGTAACTGGTATGCCGTAGGAGGGGAGAGCTTTCTCGCCCAACTTTTCAAGGACGCCGGTGCTGACTATTTCCTCAAAAACGACAAACGTTCGGGAGGTGTGACACTTGATTTCGAAACTGTCTACAACCAGGGTGACGAAGCCGATTACTGGCGCATTGTGAACAGCTATCCGGGTACGTTCAGCTATGAGGCATTGAAGGAGCAGGACCCGCGTTATGCCGATTTCCGTGCCTTCAGAGAGAAAGGGATCATCTATTGCAACATGAAAGATACGCCTTTTTACGAAAGTATGCCGACCGAGCCGGAAGTCGTACTGGCCGACCTGCTGCATATATTCCATCCGGACCTGCTGCCCGATCATACACCTGTTTATTATGCACGGCTCAAATAGGCTGCACGAATGAGACATTCCACTACTTTTCTGATGTCGCTCATCGTAGCGTCTATCCTGGTCCTGATGTTCCTGAATTTGGTGTTAGGGTCGGTGTCTATCCCGTTGAAGTCTGTCTGGAACATTATTTGCGGACTGGGAGACGAGCCGGTGACCTGGCAGAATATCGTCTGGAAATCACGTCTTCCGCAGGCATTGACTGCTTTGGTGGCGGGAGCGGGCCTGGCGATAAGCGGCTTGCAGATGCAGACTGTTTTCCGGAATCCACTGGCGGGACCTTCCGTGCTGGGGATCAGCTCCGGTGCGAGCATGGGCGTGGCCTTTGTGGTACTGCTGAGCGGTAGCCTCGGAGGGGTTGCGCTTAGTAAATTGGGGTTTATGGGAGAAATTGCGCTTTCGATAGCAGCCGTGATCGGTTCGCTCTCGGTGATGGCGTTAATCGTATATGTGTCGCAGAAGGTGAAGGGGAACGTGACGCTGCTGATTATCGGCGTGATGATCGGCTACGTGGCGAATGCGGTGATCGGCGTGCTGAAGTTCTTCAGCGTGGAGGAGGATATTCGCGCCTATGTGATCTGGGGGTTAGGCAGCTTCTCACGTGTTTCCGGCAACCAGATGATGCTGTTTGTTGCGATCATGGCGATTCTGATCCCTTTGTCGTTCCTGTTGATCAAGACGTTGAACCTGATGCTGCTTGGCGACGGCTATGCCCGTAACTTGGGATTGAACATCAAGCGGGCACGTCTTTTGGTGATCACCTCGGCAGGAGTGCTGACGGCGATCGTGACGGCCTATTGTGGACCGGTCATCTTTCTTGGCCTGGCCGTCCCGCACCTGTGCCGGGCCATTTTTCAAACATCCGACCATAGGGTCCTGATGCCTGCCGTCCTGTTTGCCGGTGCCGCATTGGCACTCGTCTGCAACTTGATTGCCCGGATGCCCGGCTTCGAAGGGGCTTTGCCGGTCAATTCGGTGACTGCCCTAATCGGTGCTCCGGTAGTGGCCTCCGTTCTATTCCGTAAACGTAAAAACGAACTGAACGAATGATGAGACAAGATACGATTCATATAAACGATCTCTCTATCGGTTATCGGACAAAGAATGATACCAAGTTGGTGGCGAGCCATATACAGGCCCGGATTTATAGCGGAGAATTAACCTGCCTCTTAGGAGCGAACGGAGTCGGGAAGTCGACGCTTCTGCGCACGCTGTCGGCTTTCCAGCCGAAGCTGGGAGGCGAGATCGCCGTCTTGGGACGTGATATGGACAGTTATTCGGACAAGGAACTGAGCACGACGATCGGTGTGGTCCTGACGGAGAAGTGTGACATCCGGAATATGTCCGTGCGGGAATTGGTCGAGATGGGACGCAGTCCCTACACCGGTTTTTGGGGACGGTTGGACAAGGAGGACAAGCAGGTCGTGGAAGAATCGATCGCCTTGGTACGGATTGAGAACCTGGCCTCCCGCATGGTGCACACCCTGTCGGACGGAGAACGGCAGAAGGTCATGATCGCCAAGGCACTGGCTCAGGAAACACCTGTTATCTTTCTGGACGAGCCGACTGCTTTCCTCGATTTTCCGAGCAAGGTGGAGATCATGCAATTGCTCCACCATCTGACGCGAAGCACGAACAAGACGATTTTCCTCTCCACGCACGATCTCGAACTGGCGCTCCAGATCGCCGACAAGATTTGGCTGATGGACCGGACGAACGGGATTACGCCTGGTACGCCCGAAGACCTCGCCCTGAGCGGCCACTTGAGCGGTTTCTTCGCCCGCAAGGGAATCGTGTTCGACACGGAGACCGGCTTGTTCCGCATCGATAACCGGTATTCGAAAGAAATACGCCTGATCGGGCATGGACAGAAATATGCGATGGTCCGCAAGGCACTCCAGCGGAACGGTATACGTGCCGATCGGCATGTGGAGTCGCCTGTATGGATCGAGACGGGCGATCTGTCTGTCGGTTCCGCATTCCTGATCCACCATCTTGACGGACGTACGCTGGCGGCCGATACCATAGAATCTCTCTTGCAGGAGCTTTCTGTTTGACAAAAAAGCCTAAAAGGAAAAACTTTTCCCACTTCATTTGTTATTTCTATCAAAGAAGAATAATAGAGTCCTCGGAGAAGCAATTGGTAAATTATCCTATACTTTCCGTAACTCGGATAAAATTAAATGATATGAGAAAGTATTTCCTTTATGCTTGCCTGTTGTTCGCTGGCGTGTTTACCGCTTGCGATAACGATGATTCGGACGGGATCGACCCCTCGATCCCTTTTTATCAGAATTTGGGTGTCGAATATAATGTTACGCAGAACCATACCCATATAGGCGCAAATTTCAATAAATATAACAGCGAAGGGGCCAATCTGCGCCTGCCGGCCAAAGGTATTCTCTTTAACGGAAAAGTGCCGGACTTTTTAGGAATGGGAGCTTATATGTATATGCTGTCGGAATCCGGGCTGGACCCGGTCACGTTCACCTTTTCCCGTTGGAAAGACCAGGTCTATACAAACAAGGCCTCTATCGACGATGTCGATCCAATCGCTCTTCCCGAATCCCTGACATCCGTCAAAGGCAATGGCGCAACCATTATCACTTGGGTAGGAAAGCCGATCGGGAAGGACGAGTATGTCCAGGTGCACCTGACCTACAGCGGCGGTGTTTATGATATCAACAATACGCAGGAAGGCGCGACCTCCATCACGCTAAACTTTACGAATCCGACTTCTGCCACCAAAGGAACCCTGTTCTTGAGCCGTGTCAGAGAACTTCCTTTACAGGAGAGCAACGGTGATGCGGGAGGAAAAATCGATGTCTCCTACGTGCAGAACAAGGATGTTACATTTGAATAATCACGCTTGAAAGGTTATTTTCCCACTTTCCGAAATCAGCAGAACGGATAGTTTCCCGTTGGGAAGCAAGGGGGTACAATGCTCTCGGCATTTCTGTAACAGAAGTGGGAAGAAACTTTGTTGTTCGGTCTTGCTGAACAGTTCCCATAGTTCTCTGGCCAGCGTCAGGGAATCTATTTTTTGTACGGACTCTGGTTTGCAACCCGCCTTTGCAGCCAATTCTTTCAGAAAGGCTTTGTTCATGACGACCTTTTTGCTGTGCGTATCCAGTGCTCCTTCCGCTAGTTTGACGGCTTTGCCAATCATGATTCCCATGACGACTTCGTCAAATTGCAGTTCGGCAGCTATTTTCAGTGTCTTTCCGATGAAGTTCCCGTAGTGCACAAACATTTGCGGAGGAAGTTCTTCCGACAGCCGTTCCGACAGGTAGCCTTTCAGGAAACGTTCACTTTTCGCTCCTGAGTTGATGACGAGGCGAGAACATCCTATTGCTTTTGCAACTTCGGCTTCTTTCCGGATCGAGGCGAGAAAGGCATCGTTCGAGAAAGGGCGTACGATGCCGGATGTCCCGATGATCGAGATTCCGCCGATGATTCCCAACTTCGGATTGAATGTCCGGGCAGCTAACTCTTTCCCTCCCGGAACGGAGATCGTGACGACCACCTCCTTTATCTTGCCGGACAGGCCGTTTTCCTCCAGTATTGTTGTCAATTCTCCAGTAATCAGACGGCGGGGAGTGGCGTTGATGGCTGGTCCTCCAATTTCGAGGCCGAGGCCGGGAAGCGTCACCGTTCCTACTCCTTCACCAGCCCGGAACAGGAAGGCGGGGGTAGGGGATTGCCCAGCCTGTAACTCGATACGGGCGATAACGGAACAGCCGTTTGTCACGTCCGGATCGTCGCCGGAGTCCTTTATAACCGTGCATAGGGCGGCGTTGTCCGCCCATTCGGTAGCGGCGACAGGGAGCATGATCTTTTCCCCGGAAGGGAGCGTGATGCAACTAACGGTTTGTTCCGTTCGGTTCAGGAGGGCGACTAAGGCGGCTTTGGCGGCAGCCGTAGCACATGTGCCGGTCGTGAAACCGCTCCGGAGCGGGAAGAAGCCGGGAGCGAGGCGTTCGATGGCTTTACGAAGTCCTTCCATGCCTTGCACAAAAGTGAAACTGTCAGGCAGGGGAGGGCGTTGTATGACATAAACGGGAATGCCGCAGGCTTGTGCTGCTTCGACCTTTTCCTTGAAATATCCGCTTTCCCCACTTTCCTTTGTCAGTACGGCATCTGGATGAAGCTGGTCCAGCAGCTTCTTCTCGTCTTCTCCTTCATGGAAAAAAATAATCCGTTCCTTTGGGAATCCGTCGGATTCAGCCAGCGAAAGAGACTCTTTCCGGTTCAGGATACGGAACCAGCAGGGCGTCTGCTCCCAGTAAGGACGCAGTTTCGCAATGGTCTTGACGCCTGTCAGGGCCAATAGGTTGCAGATCCCGTCCGCACGTAGGCGGTCGATGGCGGCGGCATAATCCGTGCACCATATCAACCGCTTGTCATGTGCGGGGTATTGCCTTTCCAACCGGACGACCGGAATCCGGAGACGGGAGGAAACCTTTGCAAGCGTCCGATGCAATCGGATGGCGAAAGGGTGGGCGGCATCGACTAGCAACGAGATTTTTTTCTCGCGGCAGAATTGTGCCATCTTTTCTTCGTCCATACCACCGGTGAGGCGAATGGCATGAACGGCTTCTATCGCCTGTTCGTTGCCGACCGTCGAGTAGTAGTAGGGTTTGCCAGCGCTCTCGACGACTTGTACAGCCTTGCGGCCTTCGGTTGTTCCTCCTAAGATCAGTATCATAATGCTTCTGTTGTTCTCTTGTCTTTACCGGTAATATAGCAGGGGGGCATCCTCTCTGGTGAGTACTTGCCTGGCAGCTATGAGGTATCATGCCTGATAGCTATGAGGTTCCGTACCTCCTACTTATGAGGTATCATGCCTCATAGGTAGGAGGTGGCCCCTCACTAACGGCGGTACAGATGTTTGAACTCCTCGGCGTAGAGACGTGATACCCCCGTGCGGTTGTCTATGGCATCACCGACGACTAACAAGGTCGTCAGTGTCAGATTGTTTTCTTTTACGATCTGTTCCAGGTCTTTCAATTCGCCTCGGTAGATGCGTTCGTCTTTCCAGGTCAACTTGTAGCAGGCGGCTACCGGTGTCGTTGGCGGGTAATGTTCCAGAAGTTCTTTCTGGACTTGTCCGGCAATGCCGGCGCTCAGGAAGATGCACATTGTGCTTTGGCTGGCGGCTAGTTTATGCAGCTGCTCTTTCTCCGGCATGGGGGTACGTCCTTCACCACGCGTCAGGATGATGGTTTGCACCTTTTCAGGAATAGTGAACTGGGAACGGAGAGCTGCAGCAGCAGCTTGGAACGAGGAGATTCCCGGTGTGATATGGTAACTCATGCCATAGCGGTCGAAGAATGCCATCTGTTCTTGTATCGCCCCATAGATGCAGGGGTCACCTGTGTGCAAGCGTACGATGAACTTCCCTTTGTCATAGAACTTTTTTATAAGGGCGAATTGTTCTTCCAGGTTCATGTCGGCAGAACTGCGAATCGTCGATCCTTTCTTGGCGCATAGGGTGAGTTCTTTGGGGACGAGGCTTCCGGCATAGAGGATCAGGTCTGCATTTTCCAGCATCCGCCGGCCCCGGATGGAGATCAGTTCTGGATCGCCCGGTCCGGCTCCGACAATTTCGATATGTCCATGTCCCTGTTTCCCTTTTTGCTGACTATCTTCTTCGTCCTGTATTGCCGATTTGCTGATGGCTATCGCATAAGTGAAGTCTTTCGTCTGCCCCTTTTGTTTTCCCACCAATAATGGGCCTCCTTCCGCACTCAGGATGGCCGCTGCCTCCGCGACGCTTCCCGACCCGGTGGCTTTCTTTACTGTGGAAGAAGGATGGGGTACGGGGATTTTGTCCAGTACCTCTGCCGGATAGGTCTTGAACGGGCTGCGCAGGTAGGTGTCTGCCAGTTCCTTTAATATCGGTTCTTCTTTCTTTAGGTCGATGGAGGAGACGTTGGCTATGCTCTTCAGGTTGAACCTGTAGAAAATGGAGCAGATATACAGGTCCGTGAGGACGGACTTCATGTCTGTCAATCCCTTTTTACATCCGATACCTAAGTGAAGCACTTTCGGGAAGAATGATAGGCAGGGGATAGGGGATTTGTGGTAGTAAGTGGGACTGACCGTGATCAGCAGCTCGTATTTTTCGAGGTCGATATCTTTATATTTATAAAAGACATCGACGTGCGGGGGACAGGTTTCCTTCATATAGTCCGTCTCCTTCGTGCGAATATCGAGCAGGAGGGCGGTCGGTCGACAGTTGACGAAACGGGCGACACATTCGTTCATGGCCTTTTCCCTCGATGCATTAAACGTTTCCTCGTCTATCTTCTCGAAATCGGTTTGGAAGAAACTGATTATGCCTTCTTGTGGGTTGTAGACATCCTGTTCCCAGCCATATTGTTTCGCGAAGGTGTCCAGTGCCCAAAGTCCCTGGTTGTCACTCTGTGTCGTGACAACCGCTTCGGCGTCCAGTATGCGGGCCAATTCATGTGTCAGTTCGTTCGCCCCACCGATATGACCGGATAGTACCGATACGACATATTTGCCGGTACTGTCGAGGCAGATGACTGCCGGGTCCGTGTACTTGCTCTTGATGTAGGGAGCGATACTCCGTACGCAGATACCCATCGCCCCGATAAACACAATCGTTTCCGATTTATCGAAAAGATTGCCAGTCAGCTCTTTGAAAGAGGTGACTGGTTCGATGTCGTTATCTGCTTCTCTACAATAGATGACAGTTTTGCCCGGATATTCGTCCCGGATTTTGCGTGCTAACGACAGACTACTTGCCGAAACCACAAGAATGTTCAGTGTATTTTTAGACATAATTTTTACCCGTTGCGCAAAGGATTGTAATAGGATTATTGGAATCGAGCGTAATGTTTATTTCTGAATGTAGTTTCAGACCGTTTTCTGCAACCGCCTCCCGGAAGAGCTTGCTGCTTTCTTCTGAAACGGAGTTAAAAACGATCTTGCCGTTCAGACTGTTCAAGTGGGAAGCTACCTTGCGGATGATTTCTTTCAGCTTACCGCCATGACCGCCGATAAAGACTGCATCGACAATCGTGTTCTTTTCGATTGACAGATTGAGGAAGTTACCAATACGCAGGTCTATGCCTGGAGCGCTGTGCAGCCGTGTGTTTGCCCGGATGATGTTCTCGCACTCTTTCCGCACTTCAAAAGCTTGGATATCTAGATGAGGATACTGGCGCCGCGCTTCGATTGAAACCGAGCCGGTACAGGCGCCGATATCCCAGAAGTAGCGGCTGTTATGCAGTTCTAACAGGCTTAGGTCTATCACTCGTATCGGTGCTTTGGTAATCATTTTTGTCCGGTCATTCAGCAAGATAAATTTCGTGTCAGGTATGCCTAAGGCTGGTCGTTGTAATGCGCAGTTTGGAGCCTTCATTAGCAGAACACAGTTCGGATTGGTGAAACTCATTTCGCTGATTTCCTCGATCGAGTAGATTTTATAGATTTTCTCTTTCTTCGGGTTGCCTAAATGTTCGGCTACCCACATGGTGTAATCCCTGTCCAGATGATATTCCATCATCCTCTTGGCTATAGCCCTGGGCGTATGGACACGGTCGGTTAGCACACCGATCAGCGGTCGGTATTCCAGCAACGCCCGGTCGAGTTCGTGCCATGGTCGTCCGGTAACGGACACGGCGTGCATGTTCTCATACGGAATTTGTTCATGGTGTGCGAACATCTGCAATGAGTTGAAGTAGGGAAACACTTTCATGCCTACTCCTAAAAGGTTTTTCCGGATGGTGGAAGCGAAGCCGAAAAAGAACGGGTCTCCCGAAACGAAGGAGACGATCACTTTGCCTTCCTGGATCAACCGGCTGTATTCCGCAAGGACGGCATTTATTGGAGCCTTGATTTCGATCCATACCGCATCGGCGGGTAGGAATGGTTTCACAATTTCGTAATGCCGCTTCCCTCCGGAGAAGATGTTGTCGTGTTTGACATTTTTGATAATGACATCTATATGCTTAGGCTGTGGATTGTCGTCCATCCCGATCATATAGATGTGCGTTTTGCCGTAAGCTTCTACAATTTCTTGAGTTCTCATACGTCTCTACCTGGTTTTAATTGTTTTGCATCATTGTAGCATAAAATCGCATTTACCAAAGTCGCGGCGAGGTTGCTACCACCTTTCCGTCCTTCGATGATGAGTTTAGGAATAGAGACAAACGGCTTTACCATGTGTTTGGATTCCTGTACGTGTACGAAACCGACAGGAGCGGCAATAATGCCGGCGGGAATGGCTTTCCCTTTCCTTATCAGGTCACAAAGTTCCATTAATGCGGTCGGCGCATTGCCGAATACATATAAAGCGCTGGGATGTTCCTGTACGGCAAGCCGGATGCCAGCTTGTGTGCGGGTGATCCCTTTTTCTGTTGCAAGTTGTACGGTGCGCTCGTCTTGCAAATAGCATTTCACCTCGATCCCAATACGCTGCAAGGCTCCTTTGCGGATGCCGGAAGCAGCCATTGTGACGTCTGTGATGATGGTGCGCACCTCCCCCCGGCTGAATTTTCCGTAAAGGGAAGCCACCGCGTGATCGTCGATCCGTAGGATATTTTCCATATCGAAATCGGCTGTCGTGTGGATGGCATGGAGCAAAGCCCATTTCTTGTCGAGCGGTATTTCTTTGTTCTTGAGTTCTTTCTCGATGGTGCGAAAGCTGCGGATCATGATGTCCTGGCCGATCCCGACATCTGTTTTCATCTTGATCTCTCCGTAATAGCCGCGTGGTGTGATGAATTTACCGTCGGCCTCATATGACTGCGAGTTCCCGATCAGGATGACAGTGAACATGTCGACCTGCTCAGGGTCGAACTCTGCCAGCGTGGTCAGGTTGACGACCTGCTCTTCGCGTCCGGCCTGACGGACATAGCCGACCGGTGTTTCGGGTGCACGTTCTTCGAGGAACAGCTCCTTGAGACGATGCAACTGCCAGTAGCGCCCTTCGCTTTTCGGATTGTAGATGGCTGTCACGAAGTCGCCGATAGCGGCGGCCCGTATGCGTTTTTCGATCCGTAGCCAGGGAGTCATCAGGTCGGAGAGGGAGATGATACAGAGATCATGCCCGATAGGTGCCCCCAGAAGCGAAGCTGCCTTTTGGAACGCACTGATACCGGGCACTACCTCGATCTCCACTTGCGGCGCCTCTTTCATCGTCCGCATTTCATATATCAACGGGGCCATCCCGTAGATTCCGGCATCACCAGAACTGATCACTGTCACTGTTTTACCTTCCGAAGCGTATTTGTAGGCCTCTTCGGCACGTATTTTCTCGCGCTTCATCCCAGTATCGATACATTGGGTATCCGGGTGAATTATATCCTGTATAAACTGGAAATAATAGTTATATCCGATGATCACATCCGACTGCCTGATGGCTGATAATGCCGCAGGCGTTATGTCATCGCGATTTCCCGGTCCAATGCCGACAACAGTAATTTTCCCTTTGTTCATATGAGCTGTTTGTAAATTAACAGAAAACAAAGGTACGATTTATTTATTTAGTTTTCCTCTGCGGGTTGATATAAATATCGTTTAATACTCCGTTTCGGTGTCTTTTCGAATTCTTCCTGATAAAGCTTGAAGCAAGATACTTTGCTGTAGGCGGGCATTTCAGTGTTCAGTTGGTCGATGTTCTGCTGCATCAGCTCTTCGATTTCGGAGTGTTGGATGCCTGCCTTGTCCACTTGTTCCCAGTCCGGATAGATCAGGGCGACCAGTTTACCTCCCTGAGAAATGATCAACGACTCCGCCACGTACAGCATATTGTTTAGGCGGTCTTCGATCTCTTCGGGATAGATATTCTGTCCGTTGGAGCTTAGGATCATACTTTTGCTTCGTCCGCGGATGTAAAGGAAACCGTCTTTGTCAAGTGTTCCCAAGTCACCTGTCCGTAGCCAGCCGTCGGGTAGCATCACAGCCTTTGTTGCCTCTGGATTCTTGTAGTAGCCTAACATCACGTTCATGCCGCGAACCAGGATTTCGCCTACTTCGTTTTCCGGATCGTTCGAGTCGATCCGGATTTCCATGCGGTCGACGACACGGCCCACCGAGCCTTGCTTGAACGTGTCCCACTGTTCGTAGGAAACCAGTGGGCCGCATTCCGTCATCCCATAGCCAACCGTATAACGGAAGTCGATGGATTTGAGAAACGTCTCTACCTCTTTATTGATGGCTGCACCACCAATCACGATTTCGCCGAAGTTCCCACCGAAAGAGGCTTCCAGCTTTTGGGCGATCTTCTCGCGTACCTTTTGGTCGATGTATGGCACTTTCAACAGCAATTTGATCAATGGCTTTTCCAGTTCGGGAAAGACCTTGTTCTTGATGATCTTCTCGATAATGAGTGGCACGGCAAGGATCAGCGCCGGTCGAACCGTCGCAAATGCCTCTGCGATGATTTTTGGACTCGGCGTGCGTGTCAGGAAATGAACGTGGCAGCCTTTGTTGACGGAGTTCAGCACTTCGAACGCTAACCCGTACATGTGCGCCATCGGTAACATACAGACAATGTTGTCTCCTGGATGTATGAAAGGAAGACGGTCGTAGGCGAACTGTGTGTTGCTCCACAAACTGCGGTAGGGGATCATGACTCCTTTCGAGAAGCTGGTCGTGCCGGACGTATAGTTCAAGACAGCCAATTCCTCCGGGTCTTCGATATGATATTTCACATCGTTGGCGGTGAAAGAACGGGGATATTTCTTGCCAAAATATTCGTTGATGCGATCGCGTATGGTGCGTACCTCCTTATTTTTGCAATCGATAATGGAGAAGTTGTCCAGCATCATGAATAGCTTGACATCCGGCATCATCTTTTCGTTCATGTTCTCCCAGTTGCTGGAGCCTGCCAGTACGGCTTTTGCTCCCGAATGGTTGACGATGTGATGGATATTGTCGGGTTTGAACTCATGCAGGATCGGCACGGCAACAGCCCCGTAAGCCAATATTCCGAAAAAGCAGATTGCCCAGTTGGAGGAGTTGCGTCCGACGATGGCCACTTTGTCGCCTTTCTTGATACCGGCATGTTCCAGTAGGATGTGAAACTTTTCTATCCGCCGTGCGACGTCTTTGAAATGGAAGGTATGTCCATTGTAATCAGAGAAGGCGGGGAGGTCCCAATGCTCCTTTATGCTTCTCTCTATAAGGTCCAAGAAACGATTATCCATAGTGATATAATTTAAAAAAGAACCGGAATATCCGTGAGAATGTTGCAAAGATAGCAAAGAAACGATATGTTTTTATGGAAACCCAAGAAACACCTTTCCAAAACATATATGATTTGAATGCAAAACACCTATGCTTTGAATGCAAAACATAGGTGTTTTAAAATAAGTATAGTTGTTTACCACGGAGTGATTGTCACGTTACGGAATTGTACTTCCTTGCCTTCGCTTTGCAGTCCGATGTAACCTTCCTTTACCTTGTTTGTCCCGGTGTTCTGGTAAACGCCGTTGATATAGACCGTGATGACACCGTTTTTTACGAAGATATTAGCTTCATTCCATTCACCGGCAGGCTTCTCGCTGTCTTGATTCGCCTTCTGGATTTTCGGGAAAGAGGGGCGGGGTTGGCCTGGCTTATTCTGGTATTCAGTCAGATCCGAACCGCCGAGCAGGACGAAATCACCGGCATTATCAAGCATCAGGTTGCATTCGATACCGTTCGGAAACGGGTTTTTCGGCTCTTCAATTAGCAGGAAGATACCGCTGTTCGCCTTTTCCTTGCCGTTTGGCCAGCGATATTCTACATGCAGTTTATAATCTCCGTATTTTTCTTTCGTGTACATGTATCCGAATGGCTGTCCTGTGATGTTGATGACACCGTCTTTCACGGAATATACCTGTTCGGCTGGGACGGAGTTCTTATCGACAACGAAGTTCCAGCCGGAAAGGTCTTTTCCGTTGAACAGCTTGGTTGTTTTCTGTGCACTCGCGTAACTTCCGAAACACAAAAAGGCGGCAGCTACTACTGCCATCGATAACATTCTTTTTTTCATGGTCTTATAATATTAATTATTTATACGATTAATCAACAATAAGTTTACGGTAACGGACACGTTTTGGTTCCACGTCACCCAACAATTTGCGCTTGTATTCTTCATACTCCGAATAGGAACCTTCGTAGAACACGACATTTGAATCCCCTTCGAACGAAAGGATATGCGTACAGATACGGTCGAGGAACCAACGGTCGTGAGAAACGACGACCGCACAACCGGCGAAGTTCTCCAATCCTTCTTCGAGTGCTCGGAGTGTGTTCACATCAATATCGTTGGTCGGTTCGTCGAGCAGCAACACATTCGCCTCGGCCTTCAGCGTTAGAGCCAGATGCAGGCGATTCCGTTCACCACCGGAGAGTACGCCGCAAAGTTTTTCCTGGTCGGCTCCCGCAAAATTGAATTTGGAGAGGTAAGCGCGGGAGTTGACTTCCTTGCCGCCTACGCGGATGAACTCCTGTCCGCCGGAAACAACCTGATAAACGGTCTTCTTCGGGTCGATATCTTTATGTGTCTGGTCTGCATAACCGACCTTTACCGTTTCGCCCACTTCAAAAGAACCTTTGTCGATACTTTCCATTCCCATGATCATCTTGAACAGTGTAGTCTTACCTGCTCCGTTCGGACCGATCACGCCGACGATTCCGTTCGGCGGCAACATGAAATTTAGGTCATCAAACAACAGTTTGTCGCCAAATGCTTTTGCTACATGCTGGGCCTCGATCACCTTGTTCCCTAAGCGCGGACCGTTCGGGATAAAGATTTCCAGTTTGGCTTCGCGTTCTTTCTGGTCTTCGTTCAAAAGGGCTTCATACGAATTCAGACGGGCCTTACCTTTTGCCTGACGAGCTTTCGGGGCCATGTTGATCCATTCTAGTTCGCGTTCCAGTGTCTTACGGCGTTTACTTGCTTGTTTCTCCTCCTGTGCCATACGTTTAGTCTTTTGATCCAGCCAAGAAGAGTAGTTTCCTTTCCAGGGAATACCTTCTCCGCGATCCAGTTCCAGAATCCATCCGGCCACATGGTCGAGGAAGTAACGGTCGTGCGTGATGCAGATAACCGTACCCGTATATTGTTGTAGATGTTGCTCCAACCAGTCGATCGACTCAGCATCCAAGTGGTTGGTCGGTTCGTCCAGCAACAGGATGTCCGGCTGTTGTAACAGCAAACGGCAGAGAGCTACACGGCGGCGTTCGCCTCCCGACAGCGTATCGACCACCTGATCTTCAGGAGGACAGCGTAAAGCGTCCATCGCTCTTTCTAGGCGGCTGTCGAGGTTCCATGCATCAGTTGCATCTATCTTATCTTGTAATTCGGCCTGCCGGTTGATCAGTGCGTCCATTTTGTCTGGATCTTCGAGTATTTCGGGATCGCCGAATTTTTCGTTTACTTCTTCATATTCTTTGAGGGTGTCCACAATATTTTGTACGCCTTCCTGTACGACTTCCTTTACTGTTTTGCCCGGTTCCAGTTTCGGTTCCTGCTCTAGATATCCGACGGAATATCCGGGTGAGAATACTACTTCTCCTTGGTATTCTTTTTCGACGCCGGCAATAATTTTTAGCAATGTAGATTTACCAGAACCATTCAAACCAATGATCCCGATCTTCGCTCCATAGAAAAAGGACAGGTAAATATTTTTCAATACTTGTTTTTGAGGCGGAAAGACTTTACTCACGCCTACCATCGAGAAAATAATTTTCTTGTCGTCTGCCATGTTTCAAATTGTGTGTATTTATATGATCATTTTTCTTCGTGGACAAACTTACATAAATATCTTCATAGTTTATATATGTCCGGATGAAAATAGCGTGTATTTTTATCTTTCTTGCGTTCCTTCGTCTGCAATCTTAAGGGGCATGATTACTTGTTATGTATCGGCTTACTGCAAAACGCAAATGCATATCCTCCCCCCAGAGTGTCTCCAAAAAACGTTTTCAAAGGGATTATTAAGTAATTTTCCTGTCTCAAAACGCTTTTTCTTTCCGGCATATTTTTCTCGGAGGATAACTCGTCATTTACAGTCGTTTTCATCAATTGCTTATCCATAAGAGTTTCCAAAGTTTTACCGATGACATCGAAACGCAAAGCGATAGAATTTGTTACCCGTATCATGGGATTCAGTTGTTCTTCCTCATAGTGACGGATGAATCGGATAATATCATCCTGTCCCTTATTTATTTTCGCCAGTTCCGATTTTACGGATTTAGGGACTTCGGATGGGTTGGATAGACTGTTTGCTTATCTCCGATGCGAGGATATATTTTTGTCATCATAACTTGATTCGCTTTAATAGTGTTTACTTTTTAGATAAATGATAGATTGAAGTGCCAGCAGAATCACAAACAGGTATTCTGCCGTCAAGTAGAGGGATAAAGATGCTTTTATACAGAAGCTCAACCAATAGAGGTACACTAAATACACACAGGTGGTTGTTACCTGAAACAGAAAGGTGATTTTGGTTTTCCCCGTTCCTCCGACCGCATTGAGATATACATAACCGGGTAGTGCAAACGTGTAATTCAATAGCATCACCACGAAAGGAGCAAATGCTAATTCTATCAATAGCTCATTATCGGTGTAGAAACTGACAATCCAACGGTTACAGAGTAAAGCTACTACTACGAATGGGATGCCAACGGCATAACCTAATTTCAGAACCTTGTGGCAGATCGGGAAAAGTTCATTTCTCGCCCTGGCTCCAATAGCATTACTTACTAATGAACTTGTAGTGACAGCAAAGGAATTGGCAATTACGAAAAATATTGCTGATACGCTTCGGGTTATATTGGAAATAGCCAACTCTGTTTTCCCTAAATGTTCGATTGCCACGAAAAATAGAAACCAAGGAACTACGCTGATAAAAGCATGGAGCATACTCCACACAGACAGATTCAGGACTTTGATAAGTAACCGTCCATCATACACGGGCTTCAATCCGTATTTTTCTTTGTCAATCTTCGCTTTTGTGTAGAGACAAAGCACAATCAAAGAACCCATTTCTGCTAAAGATGAAGCGATGGCTGCTCCCGAAATACCTAATTCCAGTGTGAATATTAAGAAGTAATTCAGCGGGATATTAATCATTATCGCAGTAACAGCGGACCACGACAAGGCTTTTGTGTGCGTTATTCCAACGAAGAAAGAACGGATAGCCAGAAAAGGAAATGAGAACAACAGCCCGAAGCTGCGCCAGTCTAAATAGCGGACTACCGCTTGATAAATCTCCGGTGAGGAAATTAATCGTTTCAATAGATAAGGAGAAACGGCATGAATCAGCAAGCAAAGCAAGACGGCTAATCCCGATAAAAAGAATAACCCCTGAAAGAAAGTTTTTCCGGTTGTCTTATAATTCTGTTCCCCGTTTCTGCGGGCAATCATCACTTGCAATCCAATACTGAACCCGAAGCCCAGCATATAGACCGCCAGATAATAAATTCCGGCAATAGCGGATGCTCCCAATTCCACCTCGCCTACGTGACCTAAAAAGACAGCATCCGTTATATTGATTAACTGCTCCATGAGGATGCTCATCATCACCGGAAAGTTGATGAGCCAGATTTGTTTATATGTATAATTCATTGCTCAACTGCAAAAATAGCACGATACGAACAGACCTGAATAACATGGTCTGCCAGCTCGTAAATTCATAAATAAAAGGATATAAAATCTCTGTGGCAAATAAATCGTTATTTGTCAAATAGCTGAATAGCTTTCTTGAAGGGGGCTATTCGCAGGAGCGTAGCTATATACAGAGTTTCATAAGAAGTGAATACTATTTGTGAGTTGATATAGCGCAAATGTATGAAAAATTAAGAAATTCAATCTATCAATTCATGGATTTCTTTTATATGCAAGTGCAAATGTCCCAAATATCCCTCTATCATTTCTTGTAGTGTTACCTTTACTCCTGTAAAGTCGCACCAGTAACTATCCAGCCTGTTCTTATCTATCGAGTGAATCACCTGAATGATGTGCAAATTATAGAACTTCCACAACTGGATTAAGTTAGCCCAGTCGTCATTCTGATAATCTTGCAGAACTATCCACAAGTCATTATCCTGTGTATAATCAGGGAAGAAAAGCAGGTCTTTGCTATATTGCAACCGAACCATGCGTTGATGATTATTGGATGCCGAATTAATCAAGTGACCGAGAATCTGCTTGATGGTGCGATTCTGTCCATTCCGTCTTTGTGTAATAACCTCTACGGGCAGACTACTTAACAATTTCTCTTCTGCTTCAATAACCTGTGCAATGCCAGTGGTTATGTGGATAAAATTACTTTCTTGCATAACTTTCTAATTTTAAATACTTCTGCAAAAGTAAGTTCTTTGCCTATCATCCACTTGTAAAAAACTGACTTTATCACAGATGACTACGCACGACTATGCGATTTAATAACATTCAGCCTACAATCTTCGGAAAAGAATGTAGAATACGGAGAACGGGAAGATAGATATTGAGTAGGCGAACAGCCTGTAAACTCTTTAAAGTCTTTCACCAAGTGCGAAGAATCGTAAAAGCCACACGAATAAGCCAAGTCTACGAACTCCATTCCCGGATGATTCTGCAACAGATACAGTGCCCGCTGAAAGCGAACTACCCGATAATATTCTTTAGGGCTCATTCCTACATGGTCGGTAAATACTCGTTTGAATTGCCTGTATCCCAAACAAGTACTTTCAGCAAGGGTCTTCACGTCTATTTGCGGTTGATTGATTATTTGACGGATAGCGTGCTGCGTTCTTTGGTAGTTACAATTTGCATCGACCAACCGTTGCATAAAGAAGCGTTCAATCAACCGGATGCAGGTTTCAACGGCTGGTTCGGCAGAAATATTTCGTTTCAGGTGATTCAGTTCAATATCTTCCAAATCTTCTACATCTATATAATGGTTGTAAAGCTCACTCATAGAACACCGCACAAATGGATTTAGCCCCAGAGGATGAAATATAACGGCAATCATATCAATATTGCCCTCTGAAATCAAACTTCCATAAGTTGAGAACTGTCCCCGGATGAAATTCTTTGGCTGTAAACCTTTTGATTGGATATTTAGATTCTCACCCCGATGGAATAGTCTGTATCATACTGGCTCTACTTCATCGGTCTTTAACGCCCAATAGTATTTAATGTATTGGGAAAGTACAGGTGACGGATATAAAATCTTGCTTTCTCTCATCGTTATTTCGTTAATCTGCTATGCGCATGGCGGTAAATATAGAGGTTAATCCCCGCATGACAATAGAGTAAGCCGAAAATTTAGATGAATGGCGTGTGTTTTGTTCCGCTATATGTCAGCGTTAAACGGTGCATTGCCCTTGTTACCGCCACATATAACATACTCCGGTCGATTTCCGAATGATAATTCCTATCATCTACCTGTGGTATAATCACCTCATCAAATTCCAAACCCTTTGCCATGTGTGCAGAGGTGATAACGATACCTTGTACAAAAGCCGAACTTTGATTTGATAGGAAATGAATATCAGGAATTTGTAATTTATCTGCCATCTCACGGGCTTGCGATTCGGTTTTGCAGATAATCCCCAGCGATTTATAGGCGGATGCCTGATAAGTGGCAATTAATTCTTTAATAGCAGATAGTTCTTCTTTCTCATTATTAAATTGTAATACTTTCGGTTTCTCTCCATGCCGTGCGACTGGTTCAAGATCGGTATTTGTCCGTATTTTCTGTGCAAAATCAGTGATCTCATAAGTAGAACGGTAACTTTTGCATAGCTTCATCACTTCACCTGTGACAAGAGCTTTCTGAATCATATCTGCAGTAGACGAGCCGTAAGGATTGACCGACTGGCTGGCATCGCCCAACACCGTTTTCCGACAAGGGAATAGCTTTTGCATCACCTTGTACTGGATTGGAGAATAATCTTGCATTTCATCTACCAGCAAATGTTTAACATAGTTCTTTGTACCACCTTCCAAAGCGATATGCAGATACGCCAATGGTGCTAAGTCGGCATATTCAAGCGTGCGGTTCTTCCGCATTTTAAACAGTTCCGGCTTATCCATCCATGCGAAGAAATCTTTATAGACTTGCAGATCATTGTTTCCGGCAAACATTCGCTTAATCTCTTTCTTTAGGAAATTCCGTTCGGCAGTCGTCACAGTGAAAGCATACTGTACTTTCATCATATCGAGAATATAATCCGTCATTGCCTCGAACCGTTGGCGCATGGGGTAGCGGTTGAAGCGGTGGAATTGCTCTTCGATAAATTCAGCCGGGACGGTGATATGTTTGGTTAGCTTCACATCCTCTGCTCTAAAGTAGTGGTTTTCGATGTACAAAATAAAGCGATCCAGACTGGCGATGAAATCGAAAGATGATTTATATTCGATTCGCTCAATAAAGTCCGGTGTTGGTTTTGTCAGTAATTCATTCACTTGCTCAAAAAAACTAAAGTATTTGTATTTGTGATTCAGTACTTCGGAAAGTATCTGTTCCATGCTGGTTTCGGGTACGGTTTCTTCGCCCAGTTCGGGTAGCACGTTGGAGATGTAATCGGCAAACACCTTGTTCGGAGAAATAATCAAGATGTCTTTTGAAGAGATACTGCCCTGAAAAGCATACAGCAAGTAGGCGATGCGGTGCAGGGCAATAGAAGTTTTACCCGAACCCGCTACACCCTGAATGATGAGCGTCCGGGCTTCCTCATTACGGATAATCCGGTTCTGCTCCCGCTGGATGGTGGCAACAATGTTCTTCATCTTATCATCCGCATTAGCACGTAAACAGGGATTACCGTACAGTTCTCGCTCTTCTCTTGAAAATCGATTCGTCCAAAGTAGGGAATATCCACTATTTTGGCAAGCCGTCGGCGTTTGTCAATTACACTTTCGCCTATGGCAAAATGATTCAGGATGCTTTCACGCATGGAGCGTATCTCATGCGGATCAATATCTTTACTGCTCCAAAGGTAGTCTTTGTACTCCGCCAATGTATCTACATGGTCTTTCACGGACACATCTGTATGGCTGATTATCTGCTTCAGCCGATTGATTATTTGCTGCAAATAGCTTCTTTCTTGCTTCTCTGTTTGATTGAATACCATAGTAATTTATTGCTAAAGGATGAAAATAGAGTCACGAACGGTGCACAAAATTACTGCAATCGAGTAGGATAGGAAATGGCTATTTATAGCTATATATCCATAAGTTTTGTATCTTTGCATGCTCAAAATGAACGATATGGATATTCTTGAACTTGCCCTACATAATCAGCAAACCGCTTGGAAGATACTGGAACATACCGGTATTATCCCGGCATGGGAACGTATTGGGGCAACCGTTCATCTGGTAGGCTCACTCAAATCCGGTCTGCTGGCAAAGAGTAGGGATATAGACCTACATATCTATACCGATACATTGGATATTGCAACCAGCTTTTCTGTGATGCAGGAACTTGCCGAACGGCTCTCTTTAAAGGAAATCCAATTTAAGAATCTGATTCAGACAGAAGAAGAGTGCATCGAATGGCACGCCATTTACGAAGATGAGGACATGAACGCGTGGAAGTTCGACATGATTCATATTCGCAAAGGCTCAAAATATGATGGTGTGGTTGAAAAAGTAACTGCTGCCATTACGAACCGACTTACTCCTGAAATCAAGCAAACCATCCTTCAAATAAAATTCGATGTGCCGGACGGTGTACAGATTCCCGGCATAGAAATCTATCATGCTGTTTTCGTGGGTGGAGTTCGCAATTACGAAGAACTGGAACAATGGAGAAAAACCAATCCGCTGACAAATAGCTTGGATTGGGTGCCGTAATCAATAGAGAATACCAAAACTTTCTGCCCGGTTGATAGCTTCGATCACATTATCGACATTCAGTTTTGCCAATATATTCTTGCGGTGATTGTGCACCGTGTAAATACTAAGGTTCAGTTTAGATGCAATCTCCTTGCTCAAAAAGCCCTGTCGGATTAGTAAGAGTATTTCCTTTTCCCGCTTGGTTAATTGTTGGTCTGCCGGAACAACTGCCGATGCAAGTATCTCACCCGTCTTCCGATTAATAACCGTCCGCTTGATTCGCTCCATAGGTGTTTGGTCAGGTGAAAGATCCATCACTCCCATAATCATCCACGCCTTTCCGTTCTTGTCTTTCTGAATCACTTGGTGGCGACTGATAACATTCACATATTCCTGCTGGGCATTCAGCATACGAATTTGGAATATCTGCTGATAATCATTCCTCTGTTCCTGCGGAAGTGAATAGATGAACTATCCGTGTTCAATCTGGTGTTCGATGAGTTGCGTCCGGTCGTCAGGGTGAATCCGTTCCTCCTGCAAATCGCCCTGTTTACGAATAGTCTTTATCCATATAGGGTTATATCCGAAGATAGTCGCAAAGTTATCGGATGCAAAATCGTATCGTTCTTTGAAAACATCTACCGTAAAGATGCAACTCTGGCTCATTTGTGAGAATGCCTGTATGGAGGCCCTGCGTTCATTCCACGAATCATAGTCCACATCCAGCGGGCTGATCTGCTGTCTTGCCCATAATTTTTCGGGAGTTATCTTATTGGTAGTCATGTAGCAAAGATAAGCGATAAATCTTTTCGTATCTCTATTTCCATTTGACTTTCTATGTAAATACGTTCAAAAAACAGAATATCCTATTAGTATATTCCAAATGAATTGAGCCAGAGGTAGACAGGATATACCACTTTCAGACAGTTTTGAAAACGGCTCTTGATTCTATTTTCATTTGCCGATGAAAATAGAATCAACACGTTTTATAAACCATTAAAAATTAAAAGTATGGAAGTAGTAACCATTGAAAAGAGAACCTTTTCGTATGTCTGCGAACGATTCACCGAGTTTGCAATAGAAAGTTTGTGCAGCACTCATATCCAGAAAGTAGAAAACTGGCTGGATGGATAGTCAGGAAGTGTGTCTGTTGTTGGGCTTTAGTAAACGAACACTGTAATATTACCGTAGTAGTGGACGGCTGGCTTATTCTCAAATCGGCAGCAAAATTTATTATAAGTCTTCCGATATTGAAAGAATTATTGCGAACAGTGAAACACAAAATCAATCACCCAAACAAATTATGCCTTATGAAAAGAACTAAAGAAGATTACCCGTCTTTCAACCTATTTTTCATTGTCGGCACATGGGAAAGTGTTAATTTGAATCCCACGGTTATCATCTATTGGAGCGACAAAGAGTATCTCTTTTCTATTATATATGTATCGGAAACTACCAAACAGGCTTCACCCGCTACTTATGAGATACAGCAAGATGGTAGCCAGTATTTTATTGCCATTGCGTCTAAACGGCTCTATATAGATTATGATTCGGCAAAAGATGTACTTAGTATTTCATCGTTGGGTAACTATCTGCGTAACTAACCAGCCATCTAGCCATCTTGAAATCAATATTTCAATAAAACAATCTTTCAATCATGGAACTAATAAATAAAGATACCCCACAAGTCAAAGAATTTATTTCTTCACTCGATTCGATGCTGAATGGCATTGAATCTATAGTTAAGCATTACAAGCCCCACCTGAATGGGGAACGCTTTCTTTCTAATAATGAGGTTTCCAAGAAACTAAATGTCAGTTTGCGAACCCTGCAAGAATGGCGAGATATAGGACTAATTCCCTTTATCCAGATAAAAGGTAAAATCATCTACCGTCAGAGTGATATTGATAAACTGCTCCAAAAGCACTACTTTGAAAGCTGGAAAGAGTAACCTGCCAAGCCCAAAACATTGTTTTTCGGAATTTAGTTTGAATCATTGACTTTCCCAGTGAAGTATTTAGTCTGTGCAAGTCTTTAGATGAAAATACGCTCGAACATAGTGAGAGGAAGATTTTCATCTAAACCGAAGGCTCGGACTTGAACAGGCTAAATACGGAACTTATCTTTGTCAATGCTTCATATTGAGTTCTGGAAAACTTACTATAAAAGAAAAGGATTGAGAAAATGAAATTCATTCTTCCCAATCCTTTTTCAATATTAGCTACTATCTTTATTATATAGCCAATTCCGACAGGCAGCTATTTACTTTTTGCATATCCTTGAAAATATTCTGATCCAATACCCTTGCATAGTGCTGCTCTACCTGAAAAAGAGCGAGCCGGACAAGACCGGCAAGGCCCCGATCATGGGACGGATCACCCTCAACCGCACGATGGCGCAGTTCAGCTGCAAGCTCTCCTGTACCCCCGGGCTATGGAACGCGCGTGAGAGCCGATTGAATGGCAAGAGCCGGGAAGCGGTGGAGACCAATGAAAAAATAGAGAGGCTGCTGCTTGCCGTACACTCGGCCTTCAATTCCCTCATGGAAAGGAAAAAGGATTTCGATGCCGCCGCGGTCAGGGACATGTTCCAGGGTAATGCGGGCATGCAGATGACCCTGCTCAAACTTCTCGACCGGCACAATGAGGAGATGAAGGCCCGTGTCGGCGTGGACCGTGCACCGACGACAATGTCGACCTACGTGTACACCCGGCGCACCCTTGCCGAATTCATCAAAACGGAATTCAAGGTCTCGGACCTCGCCTTCGGACAGCTCAACGAGCAGTTCATCCGTGACTATCAGGATTTCTGCCTGGAAAAGAAGAAACTGGCAATGGAGACGGTGCGCCATTACCTGTCCATCCTGAAAAAGATCTGCCGCATCGCCTACAAGGAGGGGCACTCGGAGAAATACCATTTCTGCCACTTCAAGCTGCCCAAGCAGAAGGAGACAACACCGAAAGCACTCAGCCGGGAGAATTTCGAGAAGCTACGCGATCTGGAGATACCGGAAAAACGCAGGTCACATGTCATCACCCGGGACCTCTTCCTCTTCGCCTGTTACACCGGCACCGCCTATGCCGATGCGGTAAGCATCACCCGGGAGAACCTCTTCCAGGATGACGAGGGCAGCCTCTGGCTGAAATACCGGCGGAAGAAGACCGACTACCTCGGACGCGTCAAGCTGCTGCCGGAAGCACTCGCGTTGATCGAGAAGTACCGTGACGATACCCGCACCACCCTCTTCCCGCCGCAGGACTACCACACGCTCAGGGCAAACATGAAATCCCTGCGCCTGATGGCGGGGCTGAGCAGCCAGGACCTTGTCTACCACACAGCAAGATATTTAAATTTTCTTTTCTAATTGAAATACAGATAATTACATGTTTATTCCTCTTGGTCAGGTAACGATTTAGAAACGAGCGAACTACATATATTTGCCTTATTTTGCATTTAGTTAAAAGAACACCCTATTTCTCTACAAAGATAGTGCCTTTTTATTTATTAGCTATTTTTTCTTACCATAATTTCGATAACTAACCTATATAACCCTTGTAGCCCTCAGTTTATTATCTCTGCTTAATTATTCTAATTCTGCTTCAGAACGTTCGCTGGCCGAAGCATTGGAAAAACAGGACCTGTTCATCAACTCCACACTGGCACTACTCGTCTACAACATTTTGTAGAAAATGTTCCGAAACGGTATGATCAAGCATAACGAGCTGTACCTTAATCTGAAAATCATGAAGGTGAATCCGATAATCATATAGACAGATCTGTTATGCAATTTTTTCTTTAGTTATTTATTAAGGGGCAGTCTAGTGTTCTTTGAAAACTAGAAAACACTTCTTTTGCTCGGAAGGAAAGAGTTCAGGCAATGGTCTTTCCATTTCGAACATTTTATTTTCTGCGTGGTAAGATATTCTTTGGTATTAACCCTGACACTCCGTTTCAAGTTTTCGCTTAATATACAGAACAAGGTCTTTTATTATGTTACTAAAGTAATGTCTTCATGGGATAAAAATAATTAAAGCATCTTTTATCAATCAAGAATAGTTTAGCAGGAGATATACATAACAGCTGGAAGCTTTTTGAATTGCTTCCGGTTTTTATTCCATATGTTAAACTAATAATTGATTATTTATGACTAGTGTAAAAGTAAAATTCACTCCTTCATCCGTTATCCTTAAAGAGGGATCGGTTCATTATCAAATAATTCATCATTGTAAAGTACGGCATATCCGCACCGGTTACAAACTGTTTCCAAGTGAGTGGATTTCTGCTTCCGGTGAAATCAATGTCTCGGCAGGAAGTGGAGAAGGCCGAAAAAGCTATCTTGCCGCATTAAAAAATCAAATTGATAAAGACCTTTTCCGAATAAAGAAATGCATCAACCGATTGAATCAGGAAGACAGCCCTTTCACTGTGGACCGTATAATAGAACTTTACACTGTTCCTGAAGGGAATTGCACTTTCCTTTTATATGGAAAAGAACTGCTGGTAGAATTGAGGCAGATAGGTAAGGTACGCACAGCCGGCACCTATCAGAATGCCTTGAACAGCTTTGAGCGGTTTCGGGGACACCGGGGCGATATCCCATTGGATGAACTGGATTCCAATCAGATGATAACCTATGAAAGCTGGCTCAAAGGAACCGGTGTCTGTCCGAATACCAGTTCGTATTATATGCGTAACCTCAGGGCCATTTATAACCGGGCCGTGAGTGAAGGGCTTGTTGTTCAACGAAATCCCTTCAAGCATGTCTATACCGGCATAGACAAAACAAAGAAACGGGCGGTTTCCCTCAGCGTGATTCGAAGAATACGGGATTTGGATCTTAATAAGAAGTCTCTCATTTTTGCCAGAGACATCTTTATGTTCAGTTTTTATACACGTGGAATGTCCTTTGTGGATATGGCATTCCTGAAAAAGAAAGACCTCCAGAATGGAATCCTGACCTATCGGAGAAAAAAAACCGGTCAGCAATTGTTTATCAAATGGGAAAAGCCCATGCAGGAACTTATTGATAAATACAATACCTCTGAAACTTCCTACCTGCTACCAATTATTCAGAACAATGGTGTGGACGAATGGCATCAATACCAAAATGAAGCGCACCGTATCAACAGAAATCTGAAATACATTGGCAAACAAATAGGTTTAGGTATTCCACTTACCACCTATGTTGCGCGCCATGCTTGGGCCAGCATCGCTCAAAGTAAAAATGTTTCTTTGCCTGTTATCAGTGAGGCACTGGGACATGATTCGGAGCAAACCACCCGAATTTATCTTGCCTCTTTAGACACGTCTATTGTAGACAAGGCGAATAGTCTCATTTTGATGTCTATATAAATAAATACCGAAAAAGGTACATATCTTCTTAAGAGAAGTACATCTTTTAGTTATAAAGCGATAATAACTTGATAAACAAAGTCATGTTAGAGGATATATGGGGATGATTGTTTTTCATTTTACGCATTATGTTGAAGATTCTTAAAAATAAGTAGTAAAAAAAGTTCACTTTATGCCTTGATTTTTAGATTTTTTTCGTACTTTTGCAAACGAAATATACTTCTCTTAAGAAGATAAAGTGACTATCGCTACTCTTTCAAGTTCATTATATAGATGTACTTCTCTTAAGAAGAGTAGTATGTTTTAGTATAAGTGAACACTTGCCTTTTAGAATAGCGATGCAAGGAATGATTAAAGGAATAAAAGATTCCTACTTTTGGAAAGTGTTTTGTAACTGCTTGATTATTAATAAATAGAATGATCGTGCAGGATTGGTGATATTTGCTTGAACTAAAGTATATCAATGGGAAATACTGAATACGCACAATGGTATGTTATGCGTGATTTAAAACGGTGTAATGCTAAAAAGCCGGCATACAAACAACTGCAAGAAGCAGGAGTAAAGGTATTTGTCCCCTTGAAGTGGCAAATCATTTTGCAAAAGGGCAAAAAGGTGCGTGAGAAAGTTCCGGTCATTCAAGATTTGCTCTTTGTTTATGATTCCCGTCAGCATTTGGACTCCATTGTGGAAAGAACCAAAACGCTTCAATACCGTTGGTTGAGGAATACGTTCCGGGACCTATGACTGTGTCTGATTTGGAAATGGACAGATTCATACAAGCCGTCAGCAGTTCCGATTCACCCCAATATTATTTGCCGGAAGAAATAACCCCTCAGATGTGCGGACGTAAAATTCGGATTATAGGAGGCTCTCTCAATGGATATGAGGGCTGTTTGCTTAAAATACGAGGCAGCAAGATAAAACGCTTGCTTGTCGAATTAAAGGGTTATCTCGCTGTTGCGGTGGAGGTTCTTCCTGAATATATTCAATTTGTCTGATACGATATTTATGACTGTTATTTTAAATGTAATTGACAATCCTAGGGCCTTTTGGGTTGTCAATTCCTTGTTTGTATTCGCCTTGAGCGTATTTTGTGCCGGCGTCTTGATTCCACAAATCTTGTTGATATCATTTCGTAAGCGTCTGTTTGATGTGCCTGATGAACGGAAGATCCATCAGGGGGTAGTACCCCGTTTAGGAGGGATAGCCTTCAAACCGGTTGTCTTTTTCTCGGTGGCACTTGCTTTGGGACTCAATATGTTGTTGGGGTACGGTCAGCTTCTTGGTAATATCGGCAGTGAAAGCCGCCCGTTGGCATTCGGCTTCTGTACCATTATGATGCTTTATCTGGTTGGGATGGCTGATGACCTGATTGGTATCCGTTACCGTGCCAAGTTCGCCATACAGATTATTTGCGGATTACTGGTCATTGCAGGCGGGCTGTGGATCAATAACCTGCACGGTTTGCTGTTTATTCACGCTCTTCCTGAATGGATTGGATACCCCATTACCTTATTCGCCGTGGTATTTATTATCAATGCCATCAATCTGATAGATGGGATAGACGGATTGGCTTCCGGATTGTGTGGAGTGGCTATGCTTTTTTATGGATTGGTGTTTTTAAGAATAGGCGAATACATTTATGCCCTGCTCGCTTTTGCGACACTTGGAGTGCTCGTCCCCTTTTTCTATTATAACGTATTTGGAGATCCTGCCAAAAAGAACAAAATATTCATGGGTGATACCGGCAGCTTGACGATTGGTATGATGACTTGCATTTTAAGTCTGAAACTGCTTGACGGGGTTCCGGTAAATCCCTCTATGCAACAGCCTAATGCTTTCTTTTTAGCCTATTCACCGCTTATCATTCCCTGTTTTGATGTGGTACGGGTTTATTTGCACCGTGTGCGAAACGGAAAGAATCCCTTTTTGCCAGATAAGAACCATATCCATCACAAAATGCTTGCTGTTGGCATAAGACAGCGTACAGCTATGATTATCATTGTACTGGTATCTGTCTGTTTTACACTGTGCAATATTCTGCTTTCACGTTATATAAATGTAACCTTGCTTTTAATACTGAACATCTTTATATGGACCTTGGGTAATCTATGGTTAACCCGTAGAATCCATATAGCTCATTCGAAACTATAGTTTATATCAACATGAATTTTTGCAAAAATTTAATTGGGGCAATATTACTCCTGTTTTTAGGAGCTTGCTCAACTTCAAAAGAAGTCGCTTATTTTCAAGATTTACGTCCGGGCGAAAGCGAATTGGCGCTTACTGCTCCGGTAGAGATTAAGATTCAACCGAAAGACAAATTGTCTATTTTAGTCAACAGCCAGGATTTGCGCCTGACCAACCTGTTTAACTTGCCGATTGTTTCGCCACAGATCGGCATGGAGGGCTCTTCCGGTTCTAATCGTGGTGTGTCCGGTTATACGGTAGATTCCAAAGGGAACATTGACTTTCCCGTTTTGGGAGAAATCCATATAGCCGGTATGACCCGTGAAGAGGTGGCTACCTATATAAAAAAAGAGCTACAGTCGCATGATTTGATTAAAGACCCTGTTGTTACGGTAGAATATATGAATCTCAGCATAGCTGTAATGGGTGAAGTGAACAACCCCGGCCGTTTTAGTATCGACAAGGATAACCTTACAATCCTGGATGCCTTAAGCCAGGCGGGAGACCTCACTATCTACGGAAAGCGGGAAAAGGTATTAGTGTTGCGTCAAGAAGAAGGAAAACAACGGGTTTATGGAGTCAATCTTTGCTCTGCCGAGCATCTTTATACTTCGCCTGCTTATTATCTGCAACAGAATGATGTGGTATATGTGGAGCCTAATGCTACCAAAGCCCGTCAGTCTACCGTAAACGGGAACAATGTGCGTAGTACCTCTTTCTGGATTTCCCTGGCATCTTTATTGACCTCTATTGCTGTACTTATCGTTAAATAAAAAGAGAAATGACTACTATTCAGAATAAATCAACTGTACAAAATACACAGGATTTCATTACCATACAGGATTTGTTTTATCTCTGCCTGAACAAATGGCACTGGTTTGTCATTTCGTTGGTTTTATGTTTAGGGGTTGCAACCTTTTATCTGTTGAGAACCCCATCGGTATATGTCAGGACTGCCTCTATTTTGATTAAAGACGATTCCAAAGGGAAATCTTCTTCTGCGGATATGGAATCTTTTTCCGATTTGGGGTTGTTCAAGACCAACACCAACGTTTATAACGAGATAGGAACTTTGCAATCTCCCGATATCATGCGTGAAGTAGTGTCGCGATTGCATTTGGAAATGAATTACCAGACAGACGGACGTTTCCATAAACAGACGGTATACGGAAATCAACTTCCTGTCCAGGTGTCGATTCCTAATCTTTCAGAGAATGAATCCGCCACTTTCGAACTTCATCTGGCAAAAGACGGTTCAGTGGAATTATCCTCTTTTACACGGAATGGAACAGAAATAGAAAATGCCGATATCGTGAAAGGCAATTTGAACGACAGCATCCAAAGCCCCTTAGGACCTGTTGTCGTCGTTCCGTCGGTAACTTATTCAGGTAAAATGGAAAGTACCATTTATGTAACCCGCCAGTCTTTGGCTGCGGCATCAGCAGGTTGTTCTGCCAACTTGACGATATCCCAGAACGATGAGAAGTCTAATATCATCACGCTGTCTTTCCAAGATGTGTCTACCCAACGGGCGGAAGATGTACTTAACACCCTTATAGCCGTTTACAACGAGAACTGGGTAAGGGACAAGAATCAGATAGCGGTCAGTACCTCCATGTTTATCAATGAACGTTTAGGGGTAATTGAAGGAGAACTCGGCAATGTGGATGATGATATATCCTCCTTCAAGAGTGAGCATTTGCTGCCGGATGTACAGGCGGCGGCAAGTATGTATATGACTCAAGCCAATGAGGCCAATACCGCAATTCGTGAATTGAACAACCAGGCATATATGGCCCGGTATATCAGGAATTATTTGACCAATGAAACTAACAAATACCAGTTGCTCCCTGCCAATTCCGGTATTGAAAATGCAAGCCTTTCCACACAGCTGAATGAATATAATACTAAGTTATTGGAACGAAACAGCTTGGTGGCACATAGTAGTACCAAGAACCCCTTGGTTCGGGAAATGGACAAATCGTTGGATGCTATGCGAAATGCATTGATTTCTTCTATCGACAACCAAATGGTGGCTTTGCGTGCGCAAATCAGAAGTTTGGAGGCTATTGGAGGCAAGGCAACCTCGCAGATCGCCTCCAACCCGAAGCAGTCCAAATACTTGCTTAGTGTGGAACGTCAACAAAAGGTGAAGGAGTCACTTTACCTGTATTTGTTGCAGAAACGTGAAGAGAATGAACTTTCACAGGCGTTTACGGCTTACAATACCCGCATTATCACCAAGCCCGGCGGTAGCATGATACCTACCGCTCCGGTCAAGAAGAATATCCTGCTGGTGGCATTCGCCCTGGGAATGCTGATACCTGTGGTTATCATCTTTATGAAAGAAAACATGAATACGGTGGTTCGCGGGCGCAAAGATTTGGAGAACCTTACTATTCCGTTCGTGGGCGAAATACCACTTGATTTTCGTAAGAAAAAGAAATTCTCCCGGCAGACACAGGAAAAGGAATGTGCGGTAGTGGTTAAGGAGAAAAGTCGCAATGTCATCAACGAGGCGTTCCGCGTAGTACGCACCAACTTGGAATTCATGCAAAACAAGGGAAGCGAATCCCACGTCATCATGATTACTTCCGCCAATCCGGGCAGCGGAAAAACCTTTATCTCCTTTAACCTCGCTACCAGTTTAGGCATCAAGGGTAAACGGATTATAGCGATAGACCTTGACCTGCGCAAAGCTTCTTTGAGCCAATACGCAGGCAGACCAAAGAAGGGCATTTCCGACTATTTGGCAGGAGATGTGAAAGACATCAAGGATGTGATTGTCAAACCATCAGGAGATGCCAAGATAGATCTTATTCCGGTTGGCACAGTTCCTCCAAATCCGACAGAATTGCTCTTTTCCGAACGCCTGGAACAACTGATAACCGACCTCCGTGCGGAATATGATTATATTTTCATCGACTGCCCGCCGGTTGAAATTGTGGCAGATGCCGCCATCATCAATAAGCTGGTGGACATGACCCTATTCATTGTACGTGCCGGATTGCTTGACCGCAGCATGTTGCCGGAGATAGAGAAATTCTATGCCGATAAGACATACAAGAACATGTCCGTTATTCTCAATGGAACGGATGGTGGCAGTGGGCGGTACGGCTATAAATATGGCTATAAGTATGGGTACAAGTATGGCTATGCAGGATACGGAAAAAATGAAGAGTGAAGAAAAAAGGATACAAGATGTGGCCCTTTAGAAAACAGGTAAGTTTGAAGGATAGCGACATCTTCCGGGGATTTACCGACTGGCACTGCCACCTGCTTCCCGGTGTGGATGACGGTGTGCAGACGATGCAGGAATCCCTGCAAGTTCTCTCCCTTTATGAGGAGTTGGGTATCAGCGAGGTTTGGCTCACGCCCCACATCATGGAAGACATACCGAACCGTACGGAGGATTTGAAAGAACGGTTTATGGAACTGAATGCCGCCTATCAAGGGAATATCATACTTCATCTTGCTGCGGAAAACATGCTCGACAACCTGTTTGAAGAGCGGCTCGCTAAGAACGACCTGCTTCCTTTGGGAAATGAAGGGAAACATCTGTTGGTGGAAACCTCTTATTTTAACCCACCGATGGGGTTGAACAACATCCTGCTCCGCATCAAGTCAAAAGGCTATGTCCCCGTCCTGGCACATCCGGAACGATATGTGTATATGGATGCTGGCGATTACCGGCAATTGAAGGAGATGAACGTGATGTTCCAACTCAATTTGTCCAGCATTGTTGGCGGCTATGGAACGGAAGTCAAAAAGAAAGCCGAATGGCTGTTGAAGAACGGCTTCTATGACTTGGCTGGCAGTGACACGCACGGTCTTGCCGTTTTAGAAGCCGTCCTGTGCAAACAAAAATTACCACAAACCGGCCACGAACAGGTGTTCAAAGCCGATTTATGGTAATCAAAAGACGAATCAGACAACCGGTTCAAGATCGCGATACTCGACAAACCATAAATTAAACTTGACGACAATGCCGTAAATTCCATTTTATTTCGGCAGTCGTGTTTCCTCCGACAAATTGTCAAAACTATATTTTGATTTCCAATTACATACGTCATGGAAAATAAAACCACCACAGAGTCACGTGTAAAAAAGACGTTGCTCAATGCCCGTGTCAACCTTGTATTCTATTTCTTGACACTTGCATTAAGTTTCTTTTCGCGCAAGATATTTCTTGACTGCCTCGGAGCAGATTTCGTAGGTTTGACAGGTACGCTCCAGAACTTGCTCGGTTTTCTCAACCTTGCCGAGTTAGGTATCGGTTCTGCTATAGGATACGTGCTCTACAAGCCCTTGTTTGAACGGAACCAAGAGAAGATAAATGAGATTATTTCCGTTATGGGCTATCTCTATCGGTGCATAGGCATCATGATATTGAGTGCCGGATGTGTGCTTGCCTGTTTTCTGCCACTGATATTCCCCGATAGTACTACGGGGTTTGATATATCGCTTATTTACTTTGCCTATTTCTCCTTTCTCGTCTCCTCGCTCATCGGTTATTTTATCAATTACCGGCAAAACCTGCTTGGAGCCGACCAACGCAATTATGTAGTCACAGCATATTTCCAGTCAGCAAATATCATCAAGACCCTTATCCAGATGTCTCTTGCCTATTATACGCACAGCTTCTATCTGTGGGTATTGATAGAGCTTCTTTTCGGCATCATCTATTCATTTATTCTTAATTGGAAAATCAACCAGACTTATCCGTGGTTACGGACAGAAGTGCGGTTAGGAAAGGCTTTGTTCAAGAAATATCCGGAGGTGATGAAATATACGAAACAGCTGTTCGTACAGAAAATAAGCTATTTTGTACAGTATCAGACAGCCCCGTTCCTTATATATTCTTTCGTAAATCTTCAGATTGTTGCATTTTATGGAAATTATACAATCATTACCGATAAACTGGCACAATTTGTAAATTCTTTCCTTGAAAGTTCTCAAGCAAGCATCGGAAATTTGATTGCCGAAGGCAACCGAACTAAAATATTGCAGTTATTTTGGGAATTGCTGAATATGAGATACTTTGTTGGAGGTGTATTTTCATTTTCCATTTTCATATTGCTTGAACCATTTATATCCATTTGGTTAGGACATGAATATATCCTTCCTGAGATTGTGCTATATCTTGTCGTTTTGAATGTGTTCATTAGTTACACACGAGGTGGAGTAATGCAGTTCCTATTCGGATATGGAATGTTTTCTGATATTTGGGCACCACTTGCAGAGATTGTGATAAATTTAAGTGTCGCTATAGCGTGTGGCGCAAAATGGGGATTGCCCGGTATATTGTTAGGAGGACTTACAAGTCAGGTATTAATAGTGGGTATTTGGAAACCATATTTTCTATTTTCCCAAGGATTTCGTGAACCTGTGTGGAAATACTGGAAAGGATTGTTTATAATGCTTCTATGTGTCATGTTTCCTGCTATTTTGATCATCAAGTTTATAATACCCTTGTTGTCAATAAATCCATCAGAAAATTATTTATCATGGATGTTATATGCATTACTAAGTATTATTAGCTATGCTACAATATTGCTGTCATTAATGTATAGCTTCAATTCTGGAATGAGAAAATTCATAAATAGATTTATAAAAAATAGAGGATGTTCAATAGATTAAGAAAATTGTGCGGAAGATATATGCGAGCATTGTTACCGCGTAAACTTTATAAACTTATTGCCAATGGAGCAATTATTGTGCCGGCGTATTATAAAGATATTATAGCTGATGCAGAAACAAATTTTGACTTGTCTTTAGAAGATACAGATGACAAGGCTATTCTATTGATGCGAAAATATGCACATATTATAGATAAAGGATTGCATAGGGTTGATGCCTCGCCTGGTCACAGTAAAAAATATTATTCTATACTTAAAAGTCTTATTGAAAGATTGGAAAAGACAGAGTATGCAACCGATTCTACTCTCACATGGGCTAGAAGCAAAATTATAGCATACGAACATCTTCAGGTAGAGGATAATTTCATTCCCTTACGAGGTGAGAAGCCAACAATAAATGTTTCCTTTGAGCAATTGGAAAAATTGGTAATGGCACGTCGTTCCAATCGTTCATTTTCCTTAAAGAAAATTTCTGATGAAGACGTAATAAAATTAAAGAATTTGGCAAACTGGGCTTCCAGTAGTTGTAATAAACAGCCCATTGAAATTTATGCGACCAATAATCCTGAATTATCAAAGGAATGTCTCAAATATTGTAAAGGAGGAACTGGATTTAGTGAATTTATTCCCTCTTTTTGGGTATTTACAGCAAATATAAGGGGATATGTGTGGCCTAGTGAAATCTTTTTGCCATCAGTAGATACTTGTCTTGGGGTTCAAAATATAATGTTGGGGGCAACTACATTAGGGCTGTCTGCAACAATACTTTCATGGGCACAAAAGGATAAGAATGAAGAACGAAAAATAAGAGAACTGCTTCATATTCCTGTTCATCATCAGATTATAATCTGTGCAGTAATGGGGTATGCGGATATTGTTAACCAAACTCCAGAAAGGAAAAATATATGAGAATCTTGTTAATAAATCAATATTCCGGGAATAAGGGGGATAGGGCTGTACTTTATGCAATGTGCCGTATTCTTAAATCAATATATCGCGATGTAGAAATAACTGTTTCAACATCAGACCCGGAGTTATGGAACGGGTACAAATACTATTCGTCTGAAGGTATCAGGTTTGTACCATGGGGGTGGGATTATGATAGAGTGAAGAAATATAAATTCTATTGGAGATTTCTGAATAGATTCAAAAAATACACGTTTACGCTTCTCCGTGAATCTTTTATGAGAAATGTATCTCTTGCTCGTTTTTTGGCTAATCCTGAATTTAAAAAAGCATTAAAACAATCAAGTGTAGTAATAAGCGTGGGAGGACATCATTTTACTACAATGTTGTCACGCGATTTAGTCTCAAGCATTAACTTTGATGCAATGGTGGCTTCATCATATAGGAGAATAATATGCTTCTCCCAATCTTTCGGACCATTCGATTTTCATAATCCCAAAAATAGGTTACTTACTCAACGTCTATTATCTAACAGTATATTAATGCCTAGGGAAGAAAAATCTGTCAAGGAAATCCACACATTTTTGGGTAAAGAGGAAGCAGAAGTTATACCGACCTACGAAAGTGTACTGACATTGGCAAACCATATACAGTATCTTCCGATAGAGCAAAGAGACAATGCGGTTGGAATTGCTATTTATTGTACGCAATCCCGAACCGTTGAAGAACGAAAGCATTATCAGCAAACAATCGCAGATTTTTGTAATTACGTAATAGATAAAGGTTATTCGATACGCTTTTTCCCAATGGAGATAAAAGGCTCTGCTCCTGATGACCGTGGTTTCATTGCTGAAATAATCGCCAAAGTGCTTCGGGCAGATAAATGTTTCATATACGAAGATGATATGGAAACACTGGAGCATTTAGAGGAAGTATCCAAATGCAAGATATTCCTTGGGCATAAAACACACAGTACCATATTTGCCCTTGCTACCGGAACTCCATTAATAGCATTGGCATATCATCCCAAGACAATCAAGTTCCTTCAGCAATTTGATATGGCATTAAATGCGATTGATGACAAACAACTTTCAATTCAAGCTTTAATACAAGTACTTGATAGACTAAATACCAATTTGGATGAAATAAGTCAATTGGAATTCAATCGTTCTCAAGAAAAAGCAAAAAAAATTAGTTCGGATTTAATGACTGCAATAAATATATTATCACGATGAAAACAATAATGTTGGTTTTTGGCACACGCCCTGAAGCCATTAAGATGTGTCCACTGGTTAAGGAATTTCAAAAGTACACAGAGCAATTTAAGACTATAGTATGTGTTACAGGTCAGCACAGAGAGATGCTTGACCAAGTGCTTACTATCTTTGATATAAAGCCTGACTACGATCTCAACATCATGAGACAGGGACAGGATCTGTATGATGTTACGGCTCGTGTGCTTACAGGAATGCGAGACGTACTCAAAGAATGTTGTCCGGATGTGGTTCTGGTACATGGCGATACAACCACCTCCACGGCAGCAGCCTTGGCTTCATTCTATATGCAGATACCCGTAGGTCATGTAGAGGCAGGGCTTCGCACACACAATATCCATAGCCCATGGCCAGAGGAAATGAATCGACAGATTACAGGACGAATAGCCACTTATAACTTTGCGCCCACACCTTTGTCAGAGAAGAACCTGATAGTCGAAAGTGCCCAAGGGCAAATCTATGTTACAGGTAATACAGTCATTGATGCTTTGCAAATGGTCGTTGACAAACTCAGAAATGATGCGGCTCTTTCCTCGAAGCAAGAGCAAATTCTTGCCACGGCTGGCTACAATATTACGCGACTTGACCAAGGCAAGAAACTTGTACTTATCACCGGGCACCGGCGCGAAAACTTTGGTGATGGCTTTATTCGCATGGTAACAGCCATGAAAGATCTTTCTGAAAAATATCCTGAAGTGGATTTTGTATATCCCATGCATCTTAATCCCAATGTGCGCAAGCCTATCCATGAGGTATTTGGAGAAAATCTCACTCGATCCAATTTTTTTTTTATTGAGCCATTGCAATACTTGGAGTTTGTCCATTTAATGAGTAAGGCTTATATTGTGCTTACCGATTCGGGAGGCATTCAAGAAGAAGCGCCCGGACTCGGAAAGCCGGTGCTTGTGATGCGCGATACTACAGAACGCCCTGAAGCTTTGGAAGCAGGAACTGTAAAACTTGTCGGTACCGACTATGACAAAATTGTTCATGAAGTGTCTGCACTTATCGATAATTCGGAATATTATAAAGAAATGAGCCATGCAATCAATCCTTACGGAGATGGAAAAGCATGTGCCCGGATAGTAAATGCCTTAAGATAATATACGATGAGACTATTGATGATTGCTACAGGGTATCCGCCTTATCTCTTCTCAGAAAATTTGTGTAATGGAAAATTAGTAATGGCCTTGCTGCAAGCAGGGATTGAAGTGGATGTTATTTCACGTATCGATGAAGGTCCTTCATACGGAACTGATTGGACGGAACCATGGAACATGCTTAAACCGACGGCTCATACTATCACTTATGAATCGGGGAATAGAATCCAACAATTTGCGGATGTCGTTTATTCAGGTTTAATAATGGGAGGAAGTTTTGTGCCCGGTGTACGCTGGATGCGACGCGCTTATGAAAAAGCAGTTGAACTCATATCAACCAATCAATATGATGCGATTTTAACCCGATCTCCTAATGATACAGCACATTTCATTGGCGAAAAGTTAAAAAAGAAAACAGGGATTAAATGGATTGCCAACTGGAATGACCCCGCCGCACCAATATGGCCTGGATTATATAAACATGATTATACAGCCAAAGAGCAGAAACGGAAAATGATAGAGACGGCCCGGTTACTTAAATCTGCTGATATTAATACGTTTCCGTCAGATAGCCTTAGGCAGCATTTTGTAACATTCTTCCCATTTTTGAAAAAACAAAAGACTATAGCAATACCACATATTGGCTTGTGCCAGAATTTTTGGCCTCTATCAGTTCAAAGAACTAATGATTGCAAGTTAAAGTTGCTCCATTCCGGCAATCTTTCAGTGGAACGTAATCCAGAGACTACTTTTCAGGCTTTACGTTACGTTATTGATAGTGGTTTTACTAGTTTGGAGTTTCACATAATGGGCCATATCAATGATTATACATCACAATTAATAAAGAAATACAGTCTTCAGGATTACGTAAAATGTATCGGTAGTTTTTCATATATGGAAGCATTATCTAAAATGCAAACTTATGACATCTTAGTACTTCTCGAAGCCAGATTGGAAAAAGGTATTTTCTTTGCAAGTAAATTCACAGATTATCTGCAAACCGGGTTACCGATTTTGGCGATTTCCCCAGCTAATGGATTTGCAGTAGATATGCTACTAAATCAAGAAGGTGAATTTTTAGCCGATAATCAGAGCGTTGATTCCATTGTTTCCTCCTTAAATAAAATAATTGCAAGATGGGAAAAAGGCGTACTTGCCGATTGTGCCTCCAAAAAACTATATGAAAAAGTCTCTCCTGAGGCAGTAGTTAAACTATACAAAACTTTAATTTAACAAGAAATGCTTGTCAATTGCAAAGGATACAGATGCGATATTGCCTTATTGCGCATATTGTGCATTGTAGTGGTGGTATTTTTCCATGGGTATGGAATGATGTATGCCAACCATTTTTCCGACTGATGTAGCAGAATTATATCGTCAACAATATGAATTGATTAATCAATATGGACTTATTAACTTGGCAATGCCGATGTTTGTCTTTATAAGCGGTTTCCTTTTTGGAAGACAATTAAAACGTAAGCCGTTGTCGTTAGTTAAAGTTATAAAAGACAAGTTTGTTCGTCTGATGATACCATTCTTTGTCTTTACCATATTTTTTATGTTAACAACGAACAGCTTGTCGTGGGAACCGTTTTACCGCTGGACTTACTGGCATTTGTGGTTTCTCCCTATGTTATTTTGGTGTTTTATTGTTACATATTTGATACATCCGTTTATAATGAACAACAGAGCATGGGTTGCTATTTTAACCCTTTTAGTGCTGTTTGCTATTTCACTGGTAGGAAAAGTTGTTCCGATGATAATAGGTGTGCATAACGTTCACCTATGGATTTGCTGGTTCGCTTTCGGAACATGGTTCTGTAGTCATGAACATTTAATTACTAAAGGATTTAGCCAAAAGTTCGTAATTGTCTGTGGAATTAGCATTTATGTGATTATTAGCTATTTTGTTCCATGGGAATATGGAAACAACAACCTGATGGGAACAATTGCAACATTAGGAGGAATATTGGCTTTGTGGAGTATGGCAAATATATTATTTCCATTAGATTATTGGGCTATTGAGCATACCACCTTATTCCCTCTAATATTTTCATTGATGGCATTCATCATTTCATGGGGACTGACATGGCTTTTACTTAAAACTCGTTTTGGTAAATTTCTTATAGGATGAAAAATTTGCTCCGTTATGCACATTGTGTATGGTTAAGGATAATGGCGTGTAAAGCGCGAAAGTTTCTACCGGATAGGCATATATTGATTGTTGCTCCTCACCCCGATGACGAAATAATAGGATGTGGGGGATTGATAGCCCACCTTGTAAAAGAGAATAAAGCACCTCATGTTGTAATCATGACAGGAGGAGAAGGCTCTCATCACGGTTGTTGTGATACTTCATCAGGTGATATAGTTGCAGCACGTCGCCGACTGACCCGTAATGCTGCTGCCATTGTAGGATTGCCGATTGAGAATATTCACGAGTTGAATTATCCCGATGGAGGCATTTCCATGAATAATACGGAAACAGACAGATTGAAAGCGTTGATTGATGAATTGCAACCCGATACAATTTTAGTACCTCATTGGGGAGAAGGTTGGAGTGACCATATTCAAACTGCTGAAATAGTAAAACAGATAGCCCCCCACTCTGCTAAACTTTGGATGTACTGTGTATGGGTATGGTACTATAATGTGTGGCGTGATTTGGATTGGAAAAATGCAGCACAATTGTGTATGACTCCTGCCGAACATCGGATTAAGCTTGATGCTATGGATGCTTATATACGCCCTTTGGCACCATGCGGCAAACCGTGGAGCGGAGTGTTGCCGAAAGTGTTTGTAAAGGCGAATAAATGGAATAGAGAACTTTATTTTAGTTTAAAATGAGTAGATTGCAGCAACAAGCAATTGTTATAGGTGATTCATTTAACAATACGCTTGGTTTAATTCGGAGTCTTGGAGAAGCGAAAGTAGATATCGTTTTGTTGCTTGTGGGTGACGATCGTCTGTTTGTTTCAAAAAGTAGATATTTGAAAAAATCACAGATTTTCCAAATGGAAACTATTGATGATTGCTTGCCTACGTTGCTTCGTATTGCGGACAAGACCAAACAACAGACAATCATTTGTACGAATGACATTGCAACCCAATATATAGATGAGTATGAAACAACCCTTTGTTCCCTGTATATAACTCCAATGAAAGGAAGACATTTAGGAAACCTACTGAATAAAGATGAACAATGCCGTTTAGCCGAAAATTGCGGCTTAACAATACCACAATCAATCATCTATAATCGCAACGAAGATTTCCCTACTGTTTCATACCCAATATTAATGAAGCCGGCCAATAGCAATACAGGAGAAAAATCTGATATACATATTTGCTACTGCCAAAAAGATGTCAATAAAGCACTTTCTGCAACATCTACTTGCAACCAATTCATTATCCAAAAGTTTATTGAAAAAGAATACGAAATAAACCTCATCGGTGTCAGTACCGTTAATGGCGTATATATTCCTGGAGGAATTCGGAAAATTCGCCATTATCCTACAATCTATAGCCCATGCTCTTTTGGAGTATTCCAATCGGTAGAAAACTTGAATGTAGATGTTCATTCGATATTAAAATTAATGCAACATGTAGGGTATCATGGACCATTCAGTGTGGAATTATTACATAAGAATGCAAAAAATTATTTTATGGAAGTCAATTTCCGTCATGATGGTCTTGCCTATGCCGCTACCGCGAGTGGTGTGAATCTTCCTGCAATGCTGTTCAACAGCCAAACTGTTCCTATGACAGTTAACAACACATACATGATGGATTTATCAACAGACTATTGTCATGTCAAGGATGGTACCTTATCGCGTAAATATTGGTTTTATGATTTCAGGAAAACAAAATGCCAATTGAATTTCAATCGTCACGATTTAATGCCTACTATATATTATTATGTGAATAAAATAATGAAACATATATGAACCCTATTATTAGTCTTATAGCTCCAGCTTACAACGTGGAAAAGTACATTGAAGCATGTGTACATAGTTGCGAGAATCAGGATTTACCACGAGATAGCTATGAAATCATTATCGTAAATGATGGAAGTACTGATTCTACTTATTCTACAATTGAGAGGTTGTCAGGTGTTTACGAAAATATAAGAATTGTTACGCAGAAGAATCAAGGATTGTCAGTTGCCCGTAATAATGGTTTCAAATTAGCACGAGGTAAATATGTATGGTTTATTGATTCTGATGATTGCATTTCTTCCAATTGTCTCGGAAAATGTTTAGAGATTATGGAAAGAGATGATTTGGATGCTTTGGTCGTTGCTCCTTCAGTTCCGTTTAGGGAGATATTTCCTTACAAATTCGATTCAGAAGCGGACGTGTCAAAAGTTTATGATGGAGAAAGTTTTTTATTAGATAGTGGCTTTTTTGTTGTCGGAGCATGGTGCTATATATTTAAGCGTCAGTTTTGGCACAACAATAATTTTGAGTTTTATCCTGGAATATCATACGAGGATACTCAACTTATTCCATGGGCAATTGCTCATTGCATGCGAATTGCCGGGTTGATCAAGTTCAGTTGTTATGATTATATCCAAAGAAATGGTTCAATAATGAACTCGCCTGTCAATCAACACAAGATAAAAAGTATAGCTATGATTGTAAATTCATATCTTGATTATTCGGCTCAAATAAGCTCAGAACGACTTAAGAATTATTTTTTAGAGAATTCAACGAGGCAATATATTTCAGGTATCAAGATGTCGGTACAAAGCGAAAGAGGGGATGTAAATGTATTCCTAAATTACATACGGAAATATCCAACAAAAGTAGGTAAATTTCCTTATAGCTTGTATCAGCTGTTTGTTCTTAAATATCCTCTGATTTTTGCAAAATTATTAAGACTCTTGAAAAAATATGATTCGTGAACGTCAGACTTATATTGATGTCCTTCGTATGACATGTATGATATGTGTCATAAGTTTTCATATATTTGGTAGGTTGGATGATCTTTTTCGTGATTCATTCTTAGATAAATCTGCTATACTCTATGGTAGTGCAATATTGGTTCAAATTTCAGTAGCAATGTTTATGTTCCTTGCAGGATATTGTTATCGGAAACCACAGAGAAAAGATGTTTTAATGTTTTTGTTAAAAAAATAAAAAGGTTGCTGATCCCTTATCTCGTTTTTTCATGCTTGATAATGTTTAGCACTGGTTTCTTTGATGTGGGTGAACTGTTCGGAGGGGGATTTTATCATTTATGGTTTCTTACAGCATTATTTTGGTGTTTCATGTTTTCAATGTGTATTGATTATTCCCATCCAAATTCTTTATTATTACTCCCAATTTCTTTAATACTTATAGCAATTCATTTGCCAAACTTATTTGGATTACAAGATTTTGTTAAGTGGTATTTTTATTTTGTAGTTGGTGCATTGATGCACTCTTATAATAGTTTAGAGACTTTTATAAGCAAGAATATTACTTGTATAATCTGCTTGATTATAGCCATCGGAATATTTGTTTTCACCCCTGCTCTAAAATATAGAGAAGGTTCAATAATCCATGCAATAGCAACTTGTTTGCTCATTTGTATTCTATTCTGCTTGGTAAAGAAACGTTGGAATAACAAACAAGGATTAAAAGTCAACGCGGCTTTTATATATGTTGTTGGGAATTCTTCAATGGGCATTTACATCTTCCATTTCTGGGTGTTGATATTTATGCTTTCTTCTACGTCAATCAGACTCTTTCATTTAAATAAGTTAGTAGAACATGTTTCCTATCCTTTTGGCAGGAAGCTTGATAATTGTAAATTTTCTGATAAGTTTTGTTCTTACAGTGCTTCTAAAAAAGACTCGCTGCGGCTGCTGGCTGTTGGGAGAAAATTATATAAATAATTTGCTAAATAAATGAATGTATTAGTATGTATCCCTTGCCTGATGACAGGAGGAACAGAAATTCAGACACTCAATTTGGTGAAGGCCCTTATCACCGCAGAGCATAAAGTGACAACAGTCTGCTATTTTGAACATTCTACAAACATGGTGGAACGTTATAAGCAAGCTGGAAGCAACGTATGCTTATTGAGTCCTGATGGGAAAAGACCTGTGGGGATAACAAACACGGTTATTCTCCTGTATAAGGGATTGCACCGTGTATTGAGGGAAGTAAAACCCGATGTGGTACATGTGCAGTACATGGCACCGGGCGCCATCCCTATTATCATATTACGTCTGTTAGGCATCAAGCGCATAGTAGCGACGGCTCATACGGCTGCCGACATCTATCTTTCTTTGCGATTATTACACTTCGTTTCGCGATATATACTTACAGCATTTCAATGTATTACAGAACGAGCAGAGAATTCGTTCTTCGGAAATTCGCAAATGTATAAAGCTGAAATGAAGTTAACCCGACATGGCAATCATTTTACCATTTACAATAACTTGCCACCTTATATTTCCATAGCCAATAAAGAACAACGAATCGGCAAAGTGATAACCATAGGAGTTGTAAGCCGCCTGGAGCCTATCAAGGGAATGGACTTGGTAGTGCCTGCTTTTGCAAAAATTCATGCCATGAATCCAAATACGCGCTTGTTGGTAGTGGGTGATGGCTCGCTATGTCCACTAATGGAGCAACAGAAGAATGATGCCGGATTGAATGAAGTCGTTAAGTTTGCAGGCGTACAACCACAGGAGGCTTTGCAAGCGTATTATGACAGCATAGACATACTGTTGATGCCTTCGCGCAGCGAAGGATTCGGACTGACTGCAATAGAAGGAATGGCACGGGGATGTGTAGTGGTTGCGGCAAATACCGGAGGATTACCGGAAGTGGTAAGTGATGGTAAGGTAGGTTTGTTGCATGAACCGGAATCATCGGATTCGCTTGCAGAAAAAGCCATACGGCTTGTAAATGACAGGGAATTGCTTATGACCATGAAACAGAATGCCATCGGTCATGTAGCAAGATTTTCATTTGCACATTATTCTGAATTAATCAATAACTTGTATTCGAAATTGTAATTATGGCTATTGTCATTAACGCAATAATCACGGTCATACTTCTGTACTATGCCTATAAGTATGCTTCCGGTGGCACAATGATCATAAAACATCCGTTTAAGGTTGGCGAATATTATGAATGCAACAACAATTTGTCGTTTATGATATTCAGTGTAATGACGGCAATGGTGTTTTTAGGACCACTATCACTGGTGAAATATGCTATATGGATATTCTTCATGTTGTTGATGTCACGCCGATGGGTCAAGAAATGGGATGGTGTGATGACGATATACCTGATTTTCATATTATGGAATCTATATACGCTTACCTATTCTCACTATATCTTTCAAGGCTGGATGATGATTGTCAAATTTTGCCTACCAATACTCTATTTCTGGGTGGGGTATAATGCCGTAAAGGAGGAGCTTGACTTGTGGGTGTTCTTGAAGCGTACAGTACTAATCTGTGTAATCTATTCATTTCTGATAGGTGGAGTATCTGCTAAGTTGATTAGTCCACTTTATGGGTTTCTTTGTTTTGGAACCGGAGGAACATTCGTTGCATACGCTTCTTTGGCAGACTTTTATGCAATACTGATAGGTATTCCCGTAATGCTGTATATTTTTACGTCTGAAAGGAAATTTTTATATGCAGCAGGTCTGTTGTTTTTATCATCGATATTGGAGAGTGTGCGAACAGGTATCGGCGCATCCATTCTTGGTCTTTCACTTCTGTTTTTAGCCTATAAAAAAGGACGGGCTGTTCCAGCCGTGATGCTTTTGATAGCACTCTTTGTTGGCTCCGTATTCTTTGTCAAACCCGTAAAAGATAAAATGTTTGGCAAACAGGCTGAAACCGTTACAATCAGTAATGTAGGCAAGGCTAAAATCGAAACTAGCGGACGCGAATACATGTGGAAAAGGATAATGAATCACTGCTACAATCCAAATCCCACGTTCGGTAGTGGTTGTGGTGGTGCGTTGGGATGGCTGAAGGACATAAACAGTAAGGGAGGATTGGTTCTTATTCATTCTGATTGGGTGCAGATGATGTCGGAATCAGGCAATATTGGTTTGTGTCTCTATATTTTGTTTGCCGTATTCATGTTGTTTAAAGTGCTGGCCATCACATGGAGGTATAGGAACAATAAGATGTTGACACTCTTGGGCGGCACAACCGTAGGAGCCTTTGCCGCCTGTTTCTTTTGCATGGGATTTGACAATGTCATCACATACGCCCAACAAGGCTATGTACTGCCGTTTATGCTGTTCGGCATATTCCTTAAGACAATTGACTTGACTGAAAACGGAGAATTTGAAGAAGAAATAATTCCATAATATGTTGAATTAATGATATCTGTTGTTATACCTTTATATAATAAGGAAAAGAGCATTGCGCAGACACTGGAATGCGTGCTTAATCAGACGTACAAGGATTTTGAGGTAATTGTAGTGGATGATGGCAGTAAGGATAATAGTGCTGCTATTGTGGCACAATTCACAGACACACGAATCCATTTAATCCGACAAGAGAATGGAGGTGTCAGTGCTGCCCGAAACAGAGGAATAGAAGAGGCTCAGGGAAAATATGTGGCATTCCTTGATGCTGATGACGTATGGCTGACAGATCACCTTGAAAGCCTTGTAAATCTGATTAGACAATATTCCCAGTGCAGGGCATGGTCCTCAAACTATGTCAATAACATAAATGGTACAGATTATAATATTATTCTGAATAAAATACCATTTAAAGGAGAAAGTGGAATTTTAACTAATTATTTTGAAATATGCAGTTGTTCCCATCCACCAGTTTGCAGCATTACAACATGTGTAGAAAAGTCCTTATTGAAGGAAATAGGTGGTTTTCCCGTTGGCATTACCTCCGGCGAGGACTTGCTTACGTGGGCAAGAATTGCAATAAAAACCGACTGGGCATATACAAAGAAAGCGACAGCAGTTTATATGATGCCAGCTACAAATTCATTTACAGAAAGGCCAACTCGCCCAAATGATGAAGGAGACCCTGTTTGCGATGGACTGAAATTATTACTGAAAACGGAGTATTCAAAAAAACATGAATTGAGGCATTTCATAGGTCGTTTCTACAAAATGAAGGCTAGTACGAACTTGCGGTATGGTGATAGGTGGAAGACCATTTGTGAATGTATGAAGTCACTTGTTTATAGGCCGTTTGCGAAAGAAACTTATCCTATATTGCTTCTTGCCTTGATGCCAGGATTTATTCAGAGAAGGATTTTCACCATCCATTCTTATGATAAAGTAGCTGATATTAAAGATGTAAAAAAACTAATAGGGAGGTAAACATGGGCTTTTCGCATTTAGTTATTCATTGTCTGAATACAATGGAATTAATGTTTTAAAATGAGATAAACGATTAGTATAAAATATGAGTTACATGAACAGAATATGGTATTATGTATTTCGTTGGTATGCTGTAGCAATAAAGCTGATTGCCAGAAGGGGGTATGACAAATGGATTGTAAGAGCCCATAAGAAAGCGGGTGTCATTTTTATTGGAAGTCCGGAATACATTGACTCACATTCGCATTTAGACCCATCTGGAGGATTGACCATAATGGGGGGGTAGTTATTTTTACTAATGTGATAATCCTTACACATGATTGGTCTTTTCTAAAAGGGTTGATAGCTATCAATAAGGTTAATGAATGTATTTCTTCATTTCATGCTCTTGCTTATAATGGCGTCAGCATTGGAGAAAATAGTTTCATCGGTGCTGGAGCCGTGATTTTACCTGGTACCAAGATTGGAAAATTTTGTATCATTGGAGCCGGATCTGTAGTGAAAGGGAATATTCCTGATTATTCTATTGTGGTCGGTAATCCTTGCAAGATTATCAATGACACGCGAAAGTTTGGGGAAAAATTTTTAGTTCGGTCGAAAGAATCATGAATATCTATTTTAAATATTTACTGTCTTTGCCCAAATCATTATGGTTTAACTTCCGCCACCTGCCACTGAAACAGGCGCTGAAGCTACCGTTTTATGTCCGCTATGGAACACGCGTCAGCGTTAAAGGACGAATAATAATTGAAGATGATAATCATGTAGGTATGGCTATGATTGTCATTGGATCCCATGAAGCTGATGTCTCGGACCCCAAGCATACCACTTGCTTGACGGTGGAAAGAGGCGGAGAATTGGTATTTCAGCACACTGCACACATCGGACTGGGAACGAAGATATTCGTTAAGCATGGAGCAAGGATGTATCTTGGCGATAACTTTGCTGTAAGTGCCAACTCGCAGTTTGTATGTTACAAAAGCATCATTATGGGGCGTGACATACAGTTTGCCTGGAATTGTTTGGTAATGGATAGTGACACACATTCCATCTATAGTGACAAGGGGTGTATCCAAAAAATGAATCCCGACAAAGAGGTTCGTATTGGGGATAAAGTATGGATAGGCTGTAGAGTAACTATCTTGAAAGGCTCGCATGTGCCGAGTAATTGCGTTATTGGTGCAACAAGTTTTGTATCGGGAAGCAAGTTTGAATCCAATAGTCTGATTGTTGGCTCACCAGCTAAGTCGGTCAAACCTATTGCAGGATGGGAATTATAGATTAGAGGATTTCTATCTCAGTTAATAGTCATAAGTTATTTAGGTATTATGTTGGAAAATAATACAAAGATTCTGTTTGTTTGTCCCATGCCGCCGCCAGTACATGGCTCGTCGATGGTGAGCCAGAGCATCAAGGAGAGTAGCGTGCTGAACGATGAGTTTGAGATGGACTTTGTGAATCTTTCCACTTCGCGCACGATGGAGGAGATTGACAAAAGGTCGTGGTCGCTGTATGCACGCAAGGCGGTGAGGTTCATCGGGGCTTATGCCAAGACGCTTTGGCTGTTGACTACGCGCAAGTACGACCTGTGCTATCTTGCCATCACTTGCCATGGAGTGGGCTTTCTGAAGGATGCTCCGTTTGTACTGCTGTGCAAACTTTTTAGGCATAAAGTGGTGATACACCAACATAACAAGGGGATGGCTAAAGATGTGGATAGGCATATTTACCGATGGTTGCTGCCTATGGTATACCGGAACACGAAGGTTATATTGCTGTCGTGGCGACTGTATGCTGATATAGAAAAGGTTGTGAAACGTGAGCAGGTGATGATTTGCCCTAATGGGATTCCCGATACGAATAGCAAAATAACTTCTGCGGAAAGGCATAATGATGTACCGCACATTCTGTTCTTGTCTAACTTGATAGTTTCCAAGGGAGTGTTGGTCCTACTCGATGCGCTGAAAACATTAAAAGAAAGGGGATGCAGATTCGTTTGCGACTTTGTTGGAGGAGAGACAAAAGAACTGGATGGTCGGAGATTTGCACTGGAGATTGAAGCAAGGGGATTGGATGATATCGCCGTGTATCATGGCAGGAAATATGGCAAAGATAAGGAGGCGTTTTTGCAAACGGCTGATATTTTCGTTTTTCCAACTTTCTATTTCAACGAATGTTTCCCTTTGGTCATCATAGAGGCTATGATGAATGGACTGCCGGTAATCTCTACCGACGAGGGCGGAATAAGGGATGAGGTGAAGGACGGAAAAAATGGATTTGTGGTGAAACCGCAGGATTCCAAAGTTCTTGCTGATGCGATACAACGATTGTTGGATGATAAGAATGCAAGGCATACAATGGGAGCAGAAGGAAGACGGATGTTCAAGGAGCGATTTACAATGGTGTATTTTGAAAACAACATAAAAGGTATTTTGATTGACTGCATTGAGGCCAATGACAAATAGCTTATGAGTACGCTTTGAGATGGAGTCTCCGAGGTACTTTGTGAATTGGAGCCATGTGAGAAATAGTCTAATAATTAAATCTATTTTGTAATGTACGATTTTTGGCAAGATAATTATGAATGGTTATTATCGGGCATAATTCCTACCTTGATAACGGCAATCTTTGGTATAATTAAATATAGAAAAAACAAAAGGAACAAGGACGTATCTCAAGAAAAGAATATCCAAACTAATACTATTTATGCCAATAACAATTCAGGTCATATAACTAACAACAACCACCAGAATATCAATATTGGAGACACGAAGAATACCGCTGAAAGGAGATATAAGAATGCCATTGAAATCGTAAAGAATGAATTATTAGATAATTATCGTGATTTATGTGTGTTGATAAATGGAATTGAAGAACGAGTTCCTCAGAAATTCTGGGATGTACGCAAACCCAATGAATCGGAAGATACATTTCAGGAACGGGCAAAAAACTTTCATAAGGAATATCAAACAGGAATTTTTCAACTGATTCAGACTTTTAAAATAAAAGAAGAGATATACAACATATCCAAACAAGACTTGTCTTTCAATTGTAACAATGCAAACTGCATAAAAACATATACTATTGGCAAAAAGATGTGTATGACACGCTAAATAATTTTTCATCCACATTATCGCACTACATATCTCTTAATTACAGAAATTACGAACTTTATTTGAAAAACAAATCGCTCCATGAGGATAAGGTGCTTAAATCAAAAATATCACTGTTGCAATCGTTAAGAGAATTCATACATGTATATCCAGGGGAGGAAGACAGCCTCTTTATCCATATCAGTGAAATGGGATTTGACCATATAACAGCAGGTATGGACATAAACATCCAAAATCTAAACATTGAATTGAAAGAGTTATATACGAAAAGGTCGGATATATTAAAAAAAAAAATTCCAACGCCTCTCAGAACGTTAGAAATCGAAAGGATTATGCGAGATCCCTTTTTGATGCTTTTGCGTAAAAGTGCAGGATTGACAGAAGAATTAACCCCTGCTGAATATAGTGCGTTGTTGAATAAAGAAATTCAAACAGAGGTGACTGATCCTCAGAAGTTAATTTCACTTGCAATAGCGTCATACACAGAATCTGACGGAAGAGAGGCAATCTATTATTATAGAAAGGCTTTGGATTGCAAAGAACTACCCTCAAACATCAGGGTCTTTATAGAACAATCATTGTCAAGATTGCTAAATCCAGACATTTATGATGGTGGAATTGGTCTGATTATTTTAGAAATTCAAGAAAATAGCATGTTATCTGAAAGATTGAATATCGGCGATGTCATTTTCAAAATCAATGGAAATGTCCTCTTAGAACCAGCTGAAATTTTATCTACAATGGCAACTGCCAGTAAGGAAGAGAATATATTATTAGAAGTATATACGAAAGAACAAAAAAGAATTTCGATATCTCTTCCTGGAAGAACTCATTTGGAATGTATAGTCAGTCAATCTGTAATGCTAAACTTATTTTTTATATAAACATCATCACATGAATACATATTTTAATATCCGTTACGAGTTTGACAAGAAGCTTGTGTGGAATCGTATTGCCTCGCAGGTAAAAGCGGAAAAGTCTGATTATATATGTGTGGCTGACGGAGTGGTACTGAATATCGCCAATAGGAAACCGGAATACCTGAGGGTGATTAATGGTGGAATGTTCTCTATTTGCGACAGCGGGTATGTGCCGCTCTATCTGAAATGGATCTATGGCGTGAGGTATGAGCAATACTGTGGGGCGCAGATATTCAAAGATATTGTTAGTTCAAGGAAATACCGTATGATGTTCATGGGTACTTCGCAACGGACATTGGATGGGCTGAAGAATACCATAAAAGTATGGAATACAGATGTACTTACGATGACATTCTATGAACTACCATTCTGCGATGTGAAAGAGTTTAACTATGAAGATATAGCACGGCGTGTGGAGGAATCAGAGGCTGACATCATTTGGATAGCTCTCGGTGCTCCGAAACAGGAGATGTTCATGTCGAAACTGAAGCCTTACCTGAAACGTGGGGTGATGATCGCCGTAGGAGCAGCATTCAAGTTTTACAGCGATACAGATGAGAGGCGTGCTCCGCAGTGGATGCTGAAAACGCATTTGGAGTGGGTCTTTCGTATTATGTGCAGTCCGAAGAAGCAATTGAAACGGTGCTCGATGATTATCTTGACCTTACCACGACTGCTAATAGAAGAAATCAAGCGGAAGTACAATAAAAAGCATAATGACACTATTAACACTATATACAAATGAAGAAAGCATTGATTACCGGTATCACCGGACAAGACGGTTCGTTTCTTGCCGAATTTCTTTTGGGTAAAGGATATGACGTACACGGCACCATCCGCCGTTCGTCAGTGGATTATAGAGAACGCATCGCTCATCTGGAGGGGCATCCGAACTTCCACTTGCATTATGCCGACCTTGGCGACTCGATGAGTATACTGCAAGTGGTAAAGAAGGTGAAGCCGACGGAGATATATAACCTTGCCGCACAGAGCCATGTGCAGGTATCGTTTGATGCACCCGAGTTTACGGCAGACGTGGATGCTACGGGCGTATTACGTATATTGGAAGCTGTGCGCCAATGCGACCTGATTGATACATGCCGCATCTATCAGGCATCCACCTCCGAACTTTACGGTAAGGTAGAGGAAGTGCCACAAAACGAGAAGACACCTTTCCATCCTTACAGTCCATACGCTGTGGCGAAACTCTATGGCTACTGGATTGTGAAAGAATACCGTGAAGCATATAACATGTTTTGCTGTTCGGGCATCTTGTTCAACCATGAGAGCGAACGGCGTGGAGAGACTTTCGTGACACGCAAAATCACGCTGGCTGCCGCACGCATTTCACAGGGCAAGCAAGATTGCCTCTATTTGGGTAACTTGGACTCCCTGCGTGACTGGGGCTATGCCAAGGATTATGTGGAATGTATGTGGTTGATTCTTCAACATGATACCCCGGAGGATTTCGTGATTGCCACTGGTGTGCAGCACACGGTGCGTGAATTTGCCACGCTTGCCTTCCGTTATGCGGGCATCGAACTTCGCTGGGAAGGAGAAGGTGTACAGGAGAAAGGCATTGACGCAAAGACAGGGAAAACGGTGGTGGCGGTAAGTGAAGACTTCTATCGCCCGACGGATGTAGTCAACCTCTGGGGAGACCCGACCAAGGCAAAGAACGAGTTGGGATGGAATCCGCAGAGTACCTCCTTTGAGGAACTGGTTCGCATCATGGTGACGCACGACATGCAGAAAGTGGCAGCGGAACATGTTACCAGCGTAATGAGGACGAACTTGGCTGAATATTTGGAGAAAGGAATCGTGAAATGATGGAGAAAGACGCAAAAATCTATGTGGCGGGACACCGGGGTATGGTTGGTTCTGCCATTGTCCGTGAACTGAGACGACAGGGTTACACGAATATCATTACCCGTACACATAAGGAATTGGATTTGACCCGTCAAGAAGCGGTGGAAAAGTTCTTTGCGGAGGAGAAACCGGAATATGTGTTCCTTGCCGCAGCCAAAGTGGGCGGTATCGTAGCCAACCAGTCGGCATTGGCGGATTTTATGTATGAGAACATGATATTGGAAATGAACGTTATCCATGCGGCATGGCAGAACGGGTGCAAAAAACTGGAGTTTTTAGGCTCATCTTGTATTTATCCACGCATGGCACCCCAACCGATGCCGGAATCATGTTTGTTAACGTCGGAATTAGAAAAGACGAATGAGGCCTATGCTTTAGCTAAAATATCCGGTCTGAAATATTGTGAGTTTTTGAATCGGCAGTATGGTACAGATTTTATTAGCGTGATGCCGACCAATCTATATGGTCCCAATGATAATTACCACCCCGAACATAGCCACGTGTTACCGGCGCTTATCCGTCGTTTTCATGAGGCAAAGGAAGCAGGTCTGAAAGAAGTGGTCTGCTGGGGTGACGGAAGTCCGTTACGTGAGTTTCTCTATGTTGACGACTTGGCCAACCTATGTGTATTCCTGATGAATAACTACTCGGGGAATGAGACGGTAAATGCCGGAACAGGGAAGGAAATCACCATTAAAGCCCTCGCAGAATTGGTGGCTAAAGTTGTTGGTTTTGAAGGCTTAATCAGATGGGATACCTCACGTCCTAATGGCACACCCCGAAAGCTATTGGATGTATCGAAAGCGACTTCGTTCGGATGGACTTACAAGACGGAACTGAAAGAAGGCATACGCCTTTCATACGAGGATTTTTTGAACAATCCCATGAGGGCGAAACGATAACATAACTAATTACCCATTATATGGTGATTATAGCGACAGGGAATACACCTCTTCCCATTCCGAACAGAGAAGTGAAGACTGTTTGCGCCGATGGTACTGCAATTTGCGGAAGAGTAGGTAATTGCCAAAGAGAGATCAACTAAGTTTAACTTAAAACGAATTTAATATGAATTTTATATGTAAAATTTAGAACAGCCTCTCTCAATGGAAGACGAGGCTGCCAAATTGGATAGTAATAATACTTCTTTTTCTTGCCACTGCACAGACGCTAGACAACGCTCATCAGTCATATGTTGCATAGACAAGTGCAGAGCGGTTCGCTGCTGAGTTAACGGTATATGGATTATACGACAACTTATTGAGCAAACAGAAACAGGATGAATTACTGGAAGTTTTGAAAATCTAATCTTCCAACAGGTTGAGGGTTCCTGTCAAAACCCTCTTTTTTATTCTTAACTTATTGCATTTATTGAACCATTATCATGCAAATTATTTTATTATCCGGAGGTTCCGGAAAGCGGTTATGGCCTTTGTCAAACAATGCCCGTTCAAAACAGTTCATAAAGTTGCTCGATGCTCCCGATGGGCAAAAAGAGTCGATGTTGCAGCGTGTAGTTCGTCAATTGGGGGAATCAGATTTGAAGGGACATGTTACCATAGCCACCAGTATCTCGCAGGCTGATGTTATTGTCAATCAGTTGGGTGACCACATTGATGTAGTGACGGAACCGGAAAGACGTGATACATTTCCAGCCATTGCTTTGGCAGCTTCATATCTGAAATATGAGAAATCATGTGCCGATGAAGAAGTAGTTGTTGTTATGCCTTGTGACCCTTTTACGGAAGCTGGATATTTCAAAGTTATTGAGCAGATGGTGCATGCGGTGGATGACAATGTAGCTGATCTGGTTCTTATGGGGATTACTCCAACCTATCCATCTGCTAAATATGGATATGTAGTGCCTGATGAATTGAAACTGAAAGGTGGAATCTTTTCGGTCAAACGGTTTACGGAAAAGCCGAATGTAGCTACAGCGGAATATCTTATAAAAGAAAATGTATTTTGGAACGGTGGCGTATTTGCTTTTAAGTTGGGATATATGATGAATATTGTGGAGCAATATATCCGGGCTGTTTCTTTTTCGGAAATCCGTAACAGATATAGTGAATTCCCCAAAATCAGTTTCGATTATGAGGTGGCAGAAAAGGCCAAATTGGTAGCAGTAGTTCCTTTCTCTGGCAAATGGAAAGATTTAGGGACTTGGAATACACTTACAGATGAGTTGGAAGACCATGTAATCGGTAATGTTATCACTGATGGAGAGGCAGAAAATACACATATCATTAATGAATTGGATCTTCCGATTATGTGTATAGGAACCAAAGATTTGGTGATTGCAGCATCGAATGACGGTATTTTAATTTCCGAAAAGAGCAAGAGCGAGAACATAAAAAAATACGCAGACCGGCTACAGTGTTGTCCAATGTATGAGGAAAGACATTGGGGAGAATACAAGATTATTCATAATGTTCAATATTCAGATGGATTTCAATCGTTGACGAAACAATTGATTATAAAGGCAGGGAAAAGTCTCACATATCAAGCTCATCATCTACGGAAAGAGGTATGGACGGTTGTTGACGGAGAGGGACTGTTGGCTATAGAAGGAAAAATTACCCCAGTTAAACAGGGAGATACTGTTTGTATCCTTCAAGATATGCGCCACGGTCTAGAAAGCCATAAATGACTTGACCCTGATAGAAACGCAAACCGGAAGCGATCTTCTTGAAGATGATGTGGAATTGTTTGATTGGAATTGGCAAAAGTAGATACAAAGTTTGGCGAGAACTTCCAGATAATCAAATCCGATTAAATATTTTACACAAAATTCAGAATTATAAAAGGCAAGGGCTTTTGTGATTCTTCCATTGATTATGAAAATCGAGTTTATGGGAGAATCAAAATTTATATTGCATTCCAAAAATGCAAATGTTCAGTGGATAGTATCAAAATATTCCGGTGTTAATCCATTAAGAATTTATCTTATGGTATTTCGTATGGGAATGAAGAGAGAACAAGAAGTGTTGGAACAAACTGCGTCTTGTACATCACTTTTTGTTCTTTTGATATCTTGAAAACATTGATTGTATAACATGGTTTCTTCGTTATCGGTTTATTATCGAAAACTTGCTTATCACGTAATAGAATCGGACGGCTTCCTATGGGTCGGATTCAAGCCGGGAATGGTACATTTTATTGCTAAAGAGGTTTGGAATATTCGCCCCTTGACCCGAACGGACGTTGAGAGATATTATGAGGAGTTTACAGTATTAACCCAAGGTAAAGGGAGTCTTTATTTTCGGATTGTAGCTCATGGTGGATTTCTGAAAGAGGCGTTGGCTTATGAGTTGCATGGTTTGACTGTTTCTGACGACAACTACCTCAGAAGCCTTAATTCCGGCAGACATGTAGAACTTTACCCGCATAACGAGAAAGCTTATCGTGCTATTATAAAAGGCTTTGAACAGCATCGTATCGGTACCGTTGTGCAAGCGACCGGGACGGGAAAGTCATATCTGCTGGCTCGTTATATATCAGACCATGCCACAGAACGAATTTGCGTATTTGCTCCAAATGTCACAATCCTGGAGGAGATCAAAAAGGCGGTAGGCTTTACCTCTCCTTATATCTGCTATCGAACGTTTCAGTCATTGATATATTATCGAAAAAATGATAAACAACTCAAAGCAGATCATATTTTGATTGATGAGTTTCATCATTTCGGTGCAGAAATATGGGGGGCTGCTTTGCAGGAGGTAATTGAATCCAATCCGCAGGCCTATATATTAGGAACATCGGCCACTCCTATTCGCCCGGAGGGAATGATTGATACGGTGGATCTTTATTTCGAGGGAAATCTGTTTTATGAACTTACCTTACCTCAGGCTTGGTATTACCGTATTTTACCAGTCCCAATCCTGGTACAAAGTGCCTATGGATTAGACGGTGAACTGAATCGTTTACAAAAGCGATTGGATCGAAGCGGATGTTCAATTCGACGAAAAGAACAAGTCCAAAAGAAACTGGATGTGGCTCGCGTTGATTTTAAAGGGGCGTTAGGAGCTCCTGAGGTAATCCGAAAGTTCTTGCCCAAAGATGTATGTAAACTGCTGGTTTTTTGCCGTGATCTTACCGACCTGAAACAGATGGTTCCTGAGGTGTGTGGCTGGCTGACACAAGCCGGACGGGTAATCATACCATTTGAGATCCATCACACTCAAAGCGAACGGACTAATAATCAAATACTAAAGGCTTTCCAAAAAGAATCTGGGAAATTGCATGTATTGTTCTCTGTCAATATGCTGATAGAAGGACTGCATGTGGAGGGCATAGATGCCGTCTTGTTTCTACGGCGGACAGAATCCTATATTGTTACCCTGCAACAGCTGGGCCGTTGCTTGGATGCCGGAAGCGGGAAACAGCCTGTCGTATTGGATTTTGTGAATAACCTATCGGGCAAATCTGTATATGACATGATGGCCTTGCACATGGAACGCCTTGCCTGTCAGCCTTCACCCAAGGGATTTGAAGGGGTGACCTCTTTTCTGACCACAGGTTTCCTATCAGACATACGGCTTCGTATTGAGGAGATATTGACAGAGTTGGAACCTTGGCAGATCATGTATGAGAGGCTTATTGAGTTCCGTAAGAAAGAAAATGACTGGCCTTCGGTTACAGAGGGGAAGCTGGGCTTGTGGTGCAATACGCAGCGCATGGCTTACAAACGGGGCAGACTCTCGGAGGAGCGTTACAAACTGCTGGAGTCTGTCGGCTTTGAATGGAACCTGCTGGATTCAAACTGGATGAAGGAATTCCAATCATTGAAAGTCTTCTTTGCGACTCAAGGTCGCTGGCCCAAACGGGAGGATGGTGCCTTGGCTACCTGGTGTTATACTCAACGGGAAAGACGTAAGAAAGGACGTTTGAGCAAAGAACGCATTCGTGTGTTGGATGAGATCGGATTTGTGTGGAGTCAGGACTTGAACGGTGAATGGATGAAAAATTATGAAGCGTTGAAAATCTTTCTCGACAAACAGCAGCGCTTTCCCAAATCAGCCGAAGGCTATTTGGGCGAGTGGTGCAGTACACAGCGGAAAATGCGCAAGCAAGGGAAACTTTCCCCTGATCGTCAAACACTATTAGATCGAATAGGATTTGTGTGGTCGGTGGAGCAGGTCTGGCGAAGCCACTTGGAACAGTTGCACCAGTTTCATGTCCAAAATGGACGGTGGCCTGGATGTCGTGAAGGGGCATTGGGGCGTTGGTGTACGGTTCAAAGACGGAATTATCGAAGAGGAAGCTTGTCGGATCAAAAAATCGTCCAATTGGAACAAATAGGATTTATACCCTTGAAAGGAGACGAATAATACAGATGAAGTGAGAAATATTCTCATTTCATACGGAACAATAGAATTACAATAGATGTAGACTATGATTTTAGATTAAAAGTGGCAAAGAACGGGTGGCAAGATGTTCGTGTCGTTACCGCTACGAACGAGGACTTGCAATTGGCCATCAAGGAAGGGCAATTCAGAGAAGACCTTTATCACCTCCTTTGCTAGTTCAAGATACGCCAGCCTTTGTTAGCAGAATGTCCGGAAGATATCATCCCTTTGGCCGAGTTTTTCCGCGAACGCCACTCGAAAGAACTGAAAAGGGAAACACAAGGCTTTACAGACGATGCCAAGCGCAGGATGCTTGCCTACCCGTGGCCGGGCAATGTGCGTGAACTGCAAAACAAGATCAAGCGTTCCGTACTTGTTTCCGAAGAACCGATACTGGATATCGAAGGGTTAGATAATGGAATTCCGCCGTGCGATAATGGGCAGGCATCCGTACCGGCAGTCCTGCCGTTGAAGGATGAATCGTTGGAGAAGAAGAACATTGTCAACGCCCTTAAAGCCTGCAACGGGCACAGGGAGCAAGCCGCCGCAATGCTGAATGTCAATCCGGCGACGCTGTACCGGAAGATGAAAAAATACGGATGCGGTAGAAATAGAAGGCACTATAAAATATTTTGTGTAAATGGAAACGATGAGGTGTTAAGCAAGGAGTTCCTTAGCCAGTTCAAGACAGAAGCGGATGTGAGCAAGTTTCTGAAACAGTTGCATGCCCAGGTGCTGGAGAAGATGCTTGAAGGCGAAATGGATGCCCATTTGGGCTATGAAAAGAATTCTGTGACAGGGAACAATACCGGCAACTCCCGGAATGGCAGTTATCCGAAGAAAATCCAGACCGAACATGGAGAGTCTGTCATTTCTATTCCACGTGACCGTAACGGCCAGTTTGAGCCGATAGCAGTGCCCAAACATGAAAGTCGTGGACTTTCTATAGAAAAGCTCGTTATCTCCCTATACGCCAAAGGAATGAGCGTTTCTGACATAGAGGAAGAGATGCGTGAGATTTATGAAATAGAGCTCTCTACATCGGCCATTTCCATCATTACCAACAAAGTCAATCAGGCTGCCCAGGAGTGGCAGAACCGTCCCCTTGATCCTGTTTACCTGATAGTCTGGATGGACGGTATTGTCTTCAAGGTACGGGATAACGGCAAGATCATAAACAAGACCGTTTACCTTTGCGTCGGACTGAAACAGAACGGCCTGAAGGAAGTTCTTGGCATGTGGGTTGGCAAATCGGCTCTTCTTTCTGGATGGGTGTCCTGACCGACTTAAAAGCCCGTGGAGTGCAGGATATACTGATTACCTGTACCGACAATCTGAATGGATTTACGGATACTATCCGCAGTGTATTCCCTCAGTCATCCACTCAAGTCTGTGTGGTACATCAGATCAGAAATTCCTGTAAATATGTCGTTTATAAGGATAAGAAAGAGTTTACAGCGGATATGAAGAATATCTATAATGCACCCAACAAAGAGGTTGCAGCCACAGAACTTGACAATCTGGAAAAGAAATGGGGAGGAAAGTATCCTTATGCTATACTTTCATGGAGAAACAACTGGGATGATTTGACTGTTTTCTTCCAATTCCCGCTGGAAATCAGAAAAATAATCTACACAACCAATCTCATTGAGAACCTGAATGGAAAAATCAGAAAGTACACGAAATCAAAACTTTCATTTCCTTCGGACGATGCTGTAAAAAAGACCGTATATCTTTCGCTTATGGAGATTGAAAAGAAATGGACAATGCCTATTTCAAACTGGGGCTTGATTATGAATCAATTTATGCTTATGTTTGAAAACAGAATCCAGATATAAGAACAAACTTACAACTGAATCCTGTTTTCATTTACACAAAATTCTGGACAGTGTCTTTAAATATAAAAATGGATAATAAACGGGCTGCATAACAAAAAAAGAAGGCTGCCTTTTCAGACACCTTCATCCTTAAACTTGAATACGATATTATACCAATGCTGCGTGATAGTTCTCCTCCAACAGCTTCTCGATGTCCGACTGCCTGTACAGGATCTTCCCGCCAAGCTGGATATAGGGAATCCGTCCTTGGTCCCTGTAATCCTGCAGGCACCTGCGGCTGATCTTCAACGTCCCGGAAAGCTCCCTGTCGGTCAGGAACCGTTCCCCGTTGAAGGGAGGACGGTTGTCACGGGCAAGACGCTCCACTTTTTTCTCCATGTTGTCCAGCAGGGCAAAGAACCTGCGGACACGTTCGTTCTCCTTGTCGATAATGCCTTCCATCTCTTCCGCTCTTTAAAGGTTTCCGTTCTTCCTTCCTTCTCTCACCTCCTTCTCCTTGCGTCTGATGCCGACGTAGGCCATCAGCTTCTCCACATCCTCTGGCTTGTAATAGAACTTGCGCTGGAGGCGGGTGAACGCCAGCCGTCCGGTATCGCGGAGTGTCTGCAGGGTACGTGGCGAGATGTCAAGGCGCAGGCAGACATCCTGGCCGTCCAGTCACTCTCCGGGTTCCTTACAGCGGTTTCTCTCATACAATCTGTCCACATGTGCGGACAGGTTCTCGGCACGTGCCAGCATCCTCTCAAGGACACCGGCCTCGATGTAGCATATTTCCATATTTTTCAACTCGTTGAAATGTCAGTGCGAATATAAGGGAAGAAACCATGAGAGGCAAGCGCGACCGGCACACTGGCAGGAATAGTCATGGATAGTCGGTTTTTGTCATATGGCGCGGGAAAAATACTCCGTAGCCGGTCGGTTTTCACGACTCCCTTTGGAAAACCTGAAGGACGGGTGCGTCACGGCGATGAAAAAAGAAAAATCCCCACCGGAAGTGAAGCGACCCCAAACCGGCAGGGAGTGTAATAATAAAGGAACGGACTGTTCAGCCCTTGATGTAACCGTACTTTTTCAGGTCGTCCATGAAATGCTCCGGCGTGTCGGTCCTCACCGTCACCCCGTGCAGTTCCCTGTACCGCCCGGAGAAATTCACCATGTACTCCCCGTCGGTGCACCCGCTGTCAAACCAGCTGCCCTCACGCAGGACGCGTACAAACTCGGAAGGGTCGGAGGCGGCAATCCTGCCGCCATCCGCCAAAATATACATATGCCTGCTCATGCCGATAATTTTTTAGTTCTCAGTTTATAATATAGTTTCTGTTCATCGTCCAGGAAAGGGATGTCCCGGAGCGCGGTGGCCGCGGGCACCTGTCCCCTCGTGGCGAAGGTAACCAATTTATGGAGAAACAGCACCCAGTTACGCATTTTTGTGAAGTTGGTCGTTCCCGAATGCTGGCGGAACTCGACCGTCTTGTGCCGTGAATAGGCTTCGAGATTCACCTTGTGGTAACGGTTGCCGATTCTGTTTTTCAGCTCGTCCACCGTCTGGGCCGAGCGTATCATCTCATCAGATACATGGCCCAATCCCTTGCAATAGTAGTTATCTCTGCGGGATGCCGGCATGAACCTGTCGATGACCGGTTCCAAATGTTTGTAGCTCAGGGCCAGGTTACGCCAGGTCTCCATGCTGAAACCGGCGGCATCGATATGTACGTGAAGCCCGCAGCTCCCGTTCACCTTCACGTCACACAGGTCAAGTATCCAGCATACCTTCTCCAGTTCCCGCAGGCCGGCTTCTCCGACCAGTATCGGACTGACCAGTTCGAAAGTGTCGTTGCCGCTTATACTGCTGTCCGTCACGAGTTTCCAATGCGGACGGGTGGTATGATTGTAGCTTTCCACCATAACCTCGATCCCTGCCTCCCTGAGCTCGCGCGCGAGCCGTTCACGGGAGCAATTGTAGGCCTCGATCTCGATACCGAACTTACGGTTGAAAGTGTAATCCGGTGCGGCTGTCGCCGAATGAGCATTCGGACCGCCCTCACGTTCCCTCATCCGGCGCAGGGCGTTCACTACAAAACCGTAATTGCCGTTGGTCACCATCCTGGCGATTTCCGCACGGGGAACCCCCAGAAGGAACAGCTGCCGGATCTTACTTGTCTTCGTTGTCTCTTGTGCTAAAATGCTTCTAATTTGCTCGTTCATAACTTGTTAACTCCTTTATTGTTACTCTACTAAGGTAATGCTTTCACAGGAGAAGTCGTAATTGTAAGAGTCTTATTATCATGCTGTTAGCTTACTTTATCTTAGGCTAAAAGTCCTTATTCAAGGTGTCTGTATCCTAACCGGTTGGTATCGGATTCCTCCTGATTGATGGCATATCTTCTCCACCGGTTCTGGAAGGTCGGTTCTTTTCCTTTTCTTGAGTTCATATCTTAAAATCTTAAATTATTAAATTACACAACCGGTATTGTCTCGGAATACAAAATAAAGGAAGAAGAGGACCGGACGGAACGAAACCACCTGTCACTTATAGTCATCTAAAGCCGGTTATCACTATGATACACATGAGGGAGACGGACATACCGTTCCTCTCGGACGGTTCTTCCTATGCGGAGGTGGCGTCAGAGGCTCGCTGCCTGTAGCGGCTGGAAAAACGGGCGGGATTCCGTTTCCCTGTCCACCTATCCTTTTAAATCCTTATGGGCAGGTGTGGGAGCATGCATCCACCCTGATACGAATCCTTAAATTATCGGTCCACAAGAAGTGTGAAAGTATCAATCCGTTAATGGAACCATGAGAAGCAAGCATGGCCGACACACCGGCAGGAATAGTCATGGATAGTCGGTTTTTGTCATATGGGAAGGAAAAAGAAAGCCGAAGCGGGTCTGGATCCACTACCCCCTTTGGGTATGTGAGAGGAACGTTGCGATGAAAGAAAAAACTCCTCTTCACTCATGGATAAGGCAATGCCGGAAGTCCGGCAATAAAAAGATGTGGCTTCTCTACCCGGGTAAATGCCACGATTACAGACTTCTTCTTCCTATTATACCATCAGGCCGATTACCCTCAGGTTAAAAACTTATCCAGAATATCCGAATCCAACCCGTGACAGACCCGGATGGGAAAGGCGATGATGCCACCGGATATGTGTATAGCCATATGACCGGACATGGAGATACGACGATAACGATACGTCCTTCTATCGGAATAAGGATATGGCGGGATGCACGGATAACCATATATGATTATCGGAACAGCGGTGTGGCAGGCTGTGGGTATATGACAGCGTCCATATACCTGATCTCGTTTTTTTATTATCGGTATTTCAAATGTCTCAAAAGCCTCTTTGACAGGTTTCCATCCGGGATGATTGCCTGAATTCGCATGTACCGGACTTTCTATTTACCTGATTCCGTAATCGTTCCTGCCATCCGTTTTTTCTCTGTGGCTGTCGCTTTTTTCCTTGTGGCATCATGGTCTGTTACCGGATGGGAAGAGCCATCTCCATCACAACCATGAATTATAGTGTAGCCATATTTGTATATAGCCGTATGATACGCTATCCGGATAATGCTATCACAGAATTGCGATATAGCCGGATATCAAAATAAGGATAGCCGGGAGTGAAGGGAGCACGCACCCTTCTGGATACAGATATCTCAAAATCTCCATTTGCAGAAGTGTATAAATATCAATCCATTAATGGAGATTATAAAGAAAAAATATAAGTCACACGCGACTACCTGTCATTCTCCATTTGTAGAAGTAGCAATCTGTTAATGGAGATAATGAAGAAAAAACAATGAGGTATATACGGCTACATGTCCATTTCTTCATTTGCAGAAGTGTAGAAGTAGCAATCCATTAATGGACAATAGAGCATGTAAAGGGCCGATTTCCCATATATTCGCCTCCTTATCCCCGAATTATGGGCGTAAGTCACATGGTTATGGAGATATATCCATCCTTTAATGGGGAGAACAGCCGGTAAATATCTGATAGAAATGCTCCGCAAACCACAGGAAAATAGCCTTACAATGAGCTGATACACAATAATTATTGGAGAAACGAGGTCCGCTCCTGCGGACAGCAAGTTGTGTTTTCGTTAAACGAAAACAGGACGGTTTAACGGCAATCTGCCGCCAAACCGTCCGTTAAGCAGGCTCCGAAGTCGCTTGATTTACCTGTAAAATAAATTCTTCTATCTTAGAGTGCTTTTCCAATAAATTGTTATTAAGAATAATTATTTCCTTTGCAGATTTTCGAAATAATTTGATGGTGTCATTCCTGTTTGCTTTTTAAACATTCGACTAAGATGTTGCGGATATTCAAACCCCAACCCATATGCTACCTGTGCAATACTTTCACCCGTAGCAAGTTCGTTTTTTGCCAGTTGTATTATGTATTGACGGATATAATTACTTGCTGTATCACCTGTTGTCTTTTTTATCATATCCCCGAAATAATTCGATGACATGCAAAGTTTGTCGGCGCAATACTGCACTGTCGGCAAGCCATATGTCAGTTGCATGTTCCTGTCAAAGTAATCATGCAACAAACGGTCGAATTTCATCAACATATCCGAATTATCAAGTTTCCGGGTGATGAACTGGCGGTTATAGAAACGTTGGCAGAAGTTCAGAACCAACTCGATATAACCCACAATGATGGAATCTTGAAATTCATCGTGCCTTTTCCAGAGTTCATCCCTTATCTGGCACATCAGTGATGTCAAAATGCCGTGTTCTTCATCGCTCATGTGCAGAGCTTCATTAACACGGTAATCGAAAAACGAATAATTCTTTATCGTCCTTTCCAACGGGGTAACATGTAAAAGGTCAGGATGGAACAGTAGTGCCCAACCTGTTAGCATTACCCGTTCGCCGTTGTCCTCTTTACCACCTATCTGGCCAGGAGCAACGCAGATGACCGTTCCTTTCTTGTAATCGTACTTTCCACAACCATAAGCTAAATCTATTTCAGCTTCGTCATGAAAGAAAATACCATAGATGCTGTAATTGTTCAAGCTATGGCGTACAGGGGATACTTCCGCATAGTCAATGACACTGACTAACGGATGTCTGTCGGTGTGTCCTACCCACTGACTATAATCGCCCACATTTCGTACTTTTAGTATCTTGCTCATAGCTTTCCGTTCAAGCTCTTGTTTACATGCAAAAATACATGATTTTAATCGAATAGTCGAATAAAAAGGATAGAAATCAGTAAAATTGGTACGAACTGCCCACTTATGATTACATCGGTTATACGAGCATCAGGTAATTTTGCATCATACAAAGAAAGTAGTAATGAATGAACAAATTGACATTCCAGCGAAATTGTACGAAGATGAAGTCGTACGCTATTTTGCAGACCGTTATCATACCTCTACCGAAAATGTGGTGAGATGTTTTCTCGTTCAGGATGGAATCTGCCCTGAACAGGAAAACGAATCCATTACTTTTCGGCTGGAAGAGAATGAAATGGAGATTATGCGAGGCTTGATTGGTGAAGGTCATTCTTTAAAATTATATGATTTATGAACAGAAGAGATTTTTTAAAGCTGTCATCAATGACAGCTTTACTGGCTGCCAGAGAATGGACAGGATTATCGAAAGTCTTTGCCCAATTTCCATCGCCATCTAAAAGCAATTATTTGAGCAGGAGTAATCCGTTAGGAAATATGGAGCATAGAAATCTTGGAGGATTGTTGAATGTATCGGTTATCGGCTTGGGCTGTTTACCCATGGTGGGCTATTATGGTGGAAAGTATGAAAAGAAAGACATGATTGCACTTATCCGCCATGCCTACGAAAAGGGTGTGACCTTTTTCGATACGGCGGAGGTGTATGGACCTTATACCAGCGAAGAGTGGGTCGGAGAAGCACTCGCCCCGTTCCGTGACAAGGTGAGAATCGGTACGAAGTTCGGTTTCGGAGTCGAGGAAAAGCAACCAACCGCACTGAACAGCCGTCCCGACCATATTCGTCGCGCAGTGGAAGGGTCGCTCCGGCGGTTGCGTACAGATCATATTGACCTTTTATACCAGCACCGTGTCGATCCGACCGTGCCGATGGAAGAGGTCGCCGGCACGGTCAAGGATTTGATGCAGGAGGGAAAGGTTTTGCATTGGGGACTGTCGGAAGCCAGCGCACGTTCTATCCGTCGCGCCCATGCCGTATGTCCTTTGTCGGCTGTGCAGAGCGAGTATGCTATCTGGTGGCGAGAACCAGAAACGAAGATATTTCCGACACTCGAAGAGTTAGGCATCGGCTTCGTCCCTATTGCCCGCTGGGACGTGCGTTCCTTACGGGTGTAATCGACGAGAACAGCCGTTTCTACGAGGGCGACCGTCGCTGGAACCTGCCGCAATTCACCCCTGAAGCGCTGAAACACAACATGCCGCTCGTGGCACTTGTCCGCAAATGGGCGAAGCGCAAACGTGTGACTCCGGCGCAGTTCGCCCTCGTATGGATGCTTTCGCGCAAGGCGTGGATAGCCCCGATACCCGGCACGACCAATCCTGCCCATCTGGATGATTTTCTCGGTGCGGCGACCGTTCGTCTCACTCCATACGAAATGGAGGAGTTCGACAAAGAATACGCACGAATCGACCTTATAGGCCACCGTGCCGATCCGTTTACTGAAAGCCAAATCGACAAATAGAATATTTATGATATGAAAAAGATTTTATTGATTCCGTTTTTATTGTTTGCCGCCTTGTCTATGGCGGCTTGCGGAGGCGGTTCTGATGAGCCGTTCACTCCAGAACAGCCCGAACAGCCGGAAAATCCGGGTGGCGGTGATGATTCCGACGATAATCCCGACACGCCTGCCCCCGGCGGGAACGGCCGTTACCTTGTCCTTTATGCTTCCCGCACGAACAATACCGAGCGTGTGGCGCAACTGATTCAGACGACACTCGACTGCGATATTCTCGAAGTGGAGCCGGAAACGGCATACGACAATGACTACAACGCCATGTTGGAACGCTCGCAGGAAGAGCTGGCGGCTATCCGTCAGGGCAACTATCCTCCGATCAAGACTTCGTTGGAAAATTTCGATGACTATGACATCGTATTTGTCGGTTATCCCATCTGGTATAGCAGCATGGCGACACCGATGCAGACATTCCTGCACGAACACGCAGCAAAACTTGCCGGAAAACGAATCGCACTGTTCGCCACCAGCGGCAGCAGCGGTATCTCCACATCGGTAAGTGAAGCACGCAGCCTATGCCCGGAAGCGACGGTAATCGACCGGACCCTGTTGCTGACATCTTCGGGGCTTTCGCAAATGGCGACCCGTGTTCCTGCATAGCTCGAAGAAATCGGAGCAGGGCGGGAAGAATCGGATAAACCGGGTACTCCGGATGAAACTTCTCTGAAAGTGAACATTACGGTCGGCGACCGCACGATTACCGCCACGATGGAGGACAATGCCGCAGGCAGGGATTTTCTTTCCCGTCTGCCGTTAGAGGTTACACTGAACGATTACAACAACACGACCGAGAAAATATTTTATCCCGGTCCGGCTCTGACGACCGAAGGCGTGACACGCGGCTGTGCGCCCACGCCCGGCGACATCACGATTTATGTGCCGTGGGGCAACGTGGCGATTTTCTGCAAGAGCTGGTCGCATAGCAACGACCTGATTAAAATAGGTCGTATCGACGGTGACGGCATCGAGGCTCTGAATATCGGAGGAGATATAGCAGTAAAATTCGAAAGGCAATAAATATGACGATAGAAGATTTCAAGACATACGTAAAGACACGGAAGCCTCTCGATACGGAGAAAATCCACCGTTTCATGGACGATATGAGCAATGAGGCCCGTCGCATCACGTTCCGCCTGAATACTGCTTATCATACGCCGGATGAAGTGCGTGGACTGTTATCCAAACTGTTCGGATATGAAGTTCCGCAATCGCTGCGCGTTTTCCCACCCCTCTATGCGGATTTCGGTAAGAACATCACCGTAGGTGAAAATGTGTTTATCAACGCCTGCTGCCACTTTCAGGATCACGGCGGAGTCACGATAGACGACGGATGCCAGATTGGACACAACGTAGTGTTTGCTACGCTCAATCATGGACTTTCGCCCGAAAAGCGGAAAACCACTTACCCAGCTCCCATCGTGCTGGGTAAGAACGTTTGGATCGGCTCCAATGCGACTATCCTGCAAGGCGTGACTATCGGAGACAACGCTGTCGTTGCGGCAGGAGCCGTTGTAACAAAAGACGTTGCGGCAAATACGGTCGTGGGCGGCGTTCCGGCAAAAATTATGAAACATATAACAAAATAAGAATTAGAGATGGAAAAAATGAAATTACCTTCAATTGCATTAGGCACATGGTCGTGGGGCGTAGGATTCGCCGGTGGCAACCAAGTATTCGGAAACAACCTCGGGGTGAATGAACTGAAGCCCGTATTCGATGCGGCAATGGCCGGAGGTCTGAACCTGTGGGATTCTGCTGTAGTTTATGGCATGGGTGCTTCGGAAAGCTTACTTGCCGCATTCACCAAAGAGCACAACCGTGAAGATGTACTCATCTCAACGAAGTTTACTCCCCAGATTGCTGGGGATTCCGTTAATCCGGTAGAAGATATGCTGGGTAGCAGTCTCGAACGTTTCGGCACGGACTATATCGACATCTACTGGATTCACAATCCGGCGGATGTGGAGAGGTGGACTCCGTTCCTTGCCAACCTCGTGAAAAACGGCAAAGTAAAACGTGTGGGTGTCTCCAACCACAACCTTGCACAGATCAAGCGTGCGGAAGAGATTCTTTCCAAAGAGGGAGTGCATATTTCCGCTGTGCAGAACCATTTCAGCCTCCTTTACCGTTCGTCGGAGAAAGCCGGCATCCTGAATTATTGCAAGGAAAACGGCATCGACTTCTGGGCATACATGGTGCTGGAACAGGGCGCATTAAGTGGAAAATATGACACAGCCCATCCGCTACCTGCCGGAAGCCAACGCGGTGATACCTACAACCCGCTATTGCCGCAAATCGAAAAACTTGTTGCCGCGATGCGCACAGTCGGCGACAAATACGGCATCACTCCGGCACAGGTTGCTCTGGCTTGGGCGATTGGCAAAGGAACGACACCGATCATCGGTGTGACGAAACCCGCTCAGGTGCAGGATGCGCTTGAAGCCATAAAGGTGACACTGACCGACGATGAAATGAAAGTTTTGGAAGAGACGGCTGAAAATACCGGTGTAGATACGAGAGGTGCTTGGGAAATGCCGATGATTTAACTCCAAATGCGGAATTATATGAAACAGAAAACATATATAGGCATAGTTGTCAGTTTTGTCATGGCGATTATATTCGGTATGGAAGTTTATGCTTCATCCCATGAAACAAATATAAATTTCCCCAAGCAGTCATTATCAGATCCTTGTATGCTGTATGACAGTTTGATTTTCAATCGAGGGCAAGAAGTACGGTCAGAACATTATACCGGAAAAATCTGTATTTCCACGGTTGTAATAAAACCTGAATATGACATTCATCACCTCATATTCGAGCCAGGAAGTTACAATTCATGGCATATTCATCCTGATGCAGATCAGGTATTGTTGATATTGGATGGAGAAGGATTTTACCAAGAGGAAGGCAAGCCGAAACGCCTTATAAAGCGTGGTGATGTGATAAATACACCGGCTAATGTAAAGCACTGGCACGGAGCTACACAAGACAGTAAACTCGTTCATCTATCTGTAACAACAAAAAACGGTAAAAATCATATCGAATGGAAAGAGTTGGTGAAATCAAATGAATATAATTTATGAAACATTTGTTAATCAGCATAGTAGGCATGTTATCAATATACACATCTAATGCGCAACAAGTCATAGACGTACATTGCCACAATATCTTTCCCGAGTTCACCGAATTTCTGGAAAGACACGGGGCCGCAATGGAAGAGACATTCCCGTTGCCGCAATGGGATATAGACACCCATCTGGAATTTATGGAAAATGCCGGTATCGGAAAGGCTATACTTTCGATGTCGGCTCCGCAACCGTATTACGGCAACACTGACGAATGCACCCGGATTGTCCGCTTTTATAACGAGGCAAGTGCCCGATTGAAGTCGGACTATCCCGGCAAGTTCCTTTTCTGCGCTTCATTACCGTTGCCCGATGTCGAAGCTGCCATTAAAGAAGCCGTATATGCTCTCGATACTCTCGGTGCAGACGGTATCAAATTGGCGACCAACAGTCGCGGGCAATATTTGGGCGACCCGGCTCTCGACACGTTGATGAGCGTATTGAACGAACGACATGCCGTCGTAATCCTGCATCCACACAAACCCGTGCCGGTCAATGATACTCTGATAGCAGCAACTCCGCTTGCTATTTACGAATATCCCGCTGAGACGACGCGAACGGTTGTCAATATGATTGTCCACAATGTCCCGGCACGCTATCCGAACATACGGTTTGTCATTCCTCACTGCGGCTCATTCTTGCCGCTTGCCTTGCCTCGGATGAAAATGGTGCATCCGGCTATGCTCGCCAAAGGGCTGATGAATTCCATAGACTGGGAAGCCAACCTGAAGAACTTATACTACGACCTTGCAGGAGGAGTAACTCCCGAAGTCATTAAAATGCTGTTGGCAATTACCACACCGGATCATCTCATGTATGGTTCGGATTATCCCTATCAACCGGCCGCCGTGCTGACCGAGAACCTGAATAAACTCCGTTCGGCGCTGAAATCCGATGATATGCTGGCTCCGCATATTGATGGCATACTTTGGAGCAATGCCTATAAACTATTTAATATGAACAAGTAATGAAGATACGTTTTATAAATGCAGTTTGTATTCTCGCGTTAATACTCGCTTCTGCGTGTAAGAGCGATAATGCTTCACAACTAAAAGATAAAGAAATGATGATAACGGAAAAGAAAAATATCGGTAGCAAACTGGCTCTTTACCCTATGCCCGTAACTGTGGTGGGAGCTGAAGTAAATGGTAAGGTGAATTGGCTCCTTGTGGCGCATGTCGGTATTATCGGGCATGACCGCATTCTCGTCAGCATGAGCGACAAGCATTATACCAATCAGGGCATCATAGAGTCCAAGAAACTATCCGTCAATCTCGTTGACAGGAAGATGCTTCCAAAGGCAGACTATGTGGGAAGCGTGAGTGGGGCTAACACGGACAAGTCACACGAGTTCTTATTCCACTGGGGCGAAAACGGAAGTCCTGTAATCGACGCATCGCCGCTTGTGATGGAATGCAACGTGGTGGATATATACAAGTCGGACGGCTTCGACAATTTTATCTGCTCGATTGCCAACACTTACGCTGCACCCGAAGTGCTTGACGGCAACGGGAAACTCGATTATACACGGTTGAAACCCGTGCTGTTCGAGTTTCCGACCTATTCCTACATCGCCACCGGAGAGATTATCGGCAAATGCCTGAACTTGGACAAGCAGCCGGGAATGTGCGCCAAGGAGCCGATGACCGCCGACGGTATCGTGCGCCTGTCGAAAATCGAGGTTTACCCGCAGCATCTCGACGAGTACATGAAATACGCGACCGAGGTGGGCGAAGTCTCCCTGCGTACCGAACCGGGCGTATTGACGATGTACGCAGTCAGCGAAAAGGAGAATCCCTGCAAGGTAACCATCCTCGAAACTTATGCGAGCCGTGAAGCCTACGAGAAGCATATCGCTTCCGAACATTTCCAAAAATACAAGCAGGGGACGCTGCACATGGTCAAGTCGCTGGTGTTGTCTGACCAGACGCCGCTCAATCCCGCGAACCGAATCAATAACTTCATTCAATAAAGAATCATGAACCGAATTATTTTAATTTCAGTATTCACCGTTTTAACATTTAATGTTATGGCACAGGAAAAGATAGTACAGACAGCAGGGCGCGATCAGTTAGGCGGGTTCGCCCCGAAATTCGCAGAACTCAACGACGACGTCCTTTTCGGCGAGGTATGGAGCCGCACCGACAAACTCGGTCTTCGCGACCGCAGCTTGGTGACGATTACCTCGCTCATCAGTCAAGGTATCACAGACAACTCGCTGACATATCATTTGCAGTCGGCGAAGAACAACGGTATCACCCGCACCGAAATCGCCGAAATTATCACGCATATCGGTTTTTACGCGGGTTGGCCGAAGGCATGGGCGGCATTCCGTCTGGCGAAAGAGGTATGGGCGGAAGAGACGACCGGAGAGGATGCAAAAGCTGCATTCCAACGCAAAATGATTTTCCCCATCGGCGAACCCAACACGGCGTATGCCCAATATTTCACCGGCAACAGTTACCTCGCACCGGTTTCGCGTGAGCAGGTGAATATTTCCAACGTGACTTTCGAGCCTCGCTGCCGCAACAACTGGCACATCCATAAAGCCACGAAAGGCGGCGGACAGATGCTTATCGGTGTGGCCGGGCGCGGCTGGTATCAGGAAGAGGGCAAACCGGCGATAGAGATTTTGCCCGGAACGGTCATCCACATTCCGGCCAATGTAAAGCACTGGCATGGTGCGGCAGCCGACAGCTGGTTCGCGCATCTGGCGTTCGAGATTGCAGGCGAAAACGCTTCCAATGAATGGCTGGAACCCGTTACCGACGAAGAGTATGACAAACTTAAATAATCAGCCGCATGTATAGATTTTTATTGATATTGCTGTCGGTGGTCGGCATGGCTACCGACACCGGCGCACAACAAAGACAGGATATGAACAAAGGAGGATTAAACCATAAAATATTGGTAGCCTATTTCTCGGCGACGGGAACGACGGCACGAGCGGCCGAAAAACTGGCGAATGTTACGGGCGGAGAGCTTTATGCGATTGTGCCTGCACAACCCTATACGAGTGCCGACCTCGACTGGAATGACAAGCGGTCGCGCAGTTCGGTAGAGATGAACGACCCTAAATCGCGTCCGGCAATCAAAGGCAGAAAGGAAAATATCGCCGATTACGATGTCATCTTCATCGGTTATCCCATCTGGTGGGACCTCGCGCCGCGCATTATCAATACGTTCATCGAAAGCCACGACCTGAAGGGCAAAACAGTCATCCCGTTCGCCACATCCGGAGGCAGCACGCTCGCGGGCAGCGCGGCGGCGTTGAAGAAAACCTATCCCGCGCTGAACTGGAGAGAGGGACGCCTGCTTAATCGTGCCGATGAGAAAAGCATTCGCAACTGGGTAGATAACTGCAAGCTATGAAAAGAAGAAAGATTCGCAGTTTAAGCGTCAGTGAAATAGGCATGGGCTGTATGGGATTCTCCCACGGATACGGCCAAGTACCGGGCGCAGGATATGCCGAAGAAGCCATTCGGGAAGCGTTCGGCTATGGATGCAATTTTTTCGATACGGCAGAAGGATACGGGAAGGAGCTTTATTATCCCGGACATAACGAGGAGATTGTCGGGCGTGCGGTCAGAGGCTTTCGCAATGAGGTTGTGATTGCCACAAAACTGCATATCCGGCCTGAGGCGGTTGAAGATTGCGGCTCCGTTTATGCTGCCGTCCGCCGCCACCTTGAACGCTCGTTAAAGAATTTGCAGACCGATTACGTAGACTTGTACTATCTGCACCGCATCAACATGGAGGTGGACTATCTGGAGGTCGCCCATGCGATGGGCAGGCTCATTCAGGAGGGACTTGTCCGCGAATGGGGCATTTCGACGGTGGACAAGGCTCAACTTGAAGCGGCGCATGCCGTAACGCCCGTAGGTGCCGTGCAAAATATCTACTCTATGGTGGAGCGCACTTCTGAAAAAGATGTCATTCCTTTTTGCGTGGGAAACGGGATTGCTTTTGTGCCGTTCTCACCTGTCGCCAGCGGACTTTTATCCGGAAAAATTACACCGGATACGGAGTTCGGCCAGGTCGATGACGTGCGTGTATGGGTTCCACAACTGAAGCGGGAGAACATAACCGGCAATATGCCCATTGTCGAAATGCTCAGGAGTTTTGCCGCAGAAAAGCAGGCGACTCCAGCGCAGGTCTCTTTGGCTTGGATGCTCCGTAAATATACGAATGTCGTGCCCATTCCCGGCTCGAAGAACAAAGAGCGCATCATGGAGAATCTGCGGGCGTGCGAAATGCAACTGACAGATGAAGAGTTCGACAGGCTGGATTCCGAACTCGACAGATTGCCGGTATATGGCATACGCGGTCATGCGGAGACCGAACAGACTTCATTCGGAAACAACTGGTTAAAACTAAAATAATTCAAGCATGAAAAGAATTCTGATTTTAGGAGCATCCGGGACATTCGGGAAAGCTCTTGTCGAGAAGCTGAGCAATGACGAAGAGTGTCATCTGACGCTTGCATCCCGTCATGCCTCGGCTTGCTATCACGAAAGTGAGCGATGCCATGTCGTCGATTGTGACGCCATGAAAGCGGATGATTTGCAGCAGGCGATGGCGGGTTGCCATGTGGTGTATTGCGCCATATCGGGCGACGATTTGCCCGTTATCGCTGAAAAAACGGTATCAGCCATGAAGAAAGCCGGTTTACGCCGTATTATCTTTATGGGAGCCGTGGGAATCTACGATGAGATTCCGGCGGACATGGACGATGAAGACAATGTTAGAAACAATCCCGACCAAATACCCAACCGCAAAGCGGCGGATATTGTGGAAAACAGCGGTCTGGATTACACGGTACTTCGTCCGGGGTATTTACGGGACGGGGATAAGGATGATTTCACATTGACTTTCAAAGGCGAACAAGCGAAAGGATTGTTTCGACCATCCCCTCCGTTGTCGGGCTTGCCGTTCGTCTTATACATGATGACACGCTCTATGTCCGTCAAAGCGTGAGTATTACCCGTGATATGTCTGATACGGAAAAACTTTGATTCACTATGGAAATACGTTTTGAAAATAAAGTGGCATTTATTACGGGTGCGGCTGGCGGTATCGGTTATGCCGCCGCACGGATGTTTGCCGAAGCCGGTGCGTCGGTTGTCATGGCCGATTTGGATAGTCGGGTAACAGACCGTGCCAAGGAACTGGAAGCGGAAGGACACAACGCCATCGGTATCAGGTGCGACGTATCGGACGAGGCACAAGTGAAAGCGGCTGTCGAAAAGGCGGTCGCTGTTTTCGGCAAGTTGGATATAGCCTATAATAACGTGGGCATACATGCCGCCGTGCGGGAAGATCTGGCGGAAACCGAAGGCTGGGATTTCGACCGGGTAATTTCGGTCAATCTGCGTGGCGTGTGGAACTGTATGAAGTACGAACTTGTCGAGATGAAAAAGCACGGCAAGGGAGCCATCGTGAACTGCTCGTCGCAGGGTGGTCTGGTAGGCATCCCCTGCATCGGGGCTTACAACGCCTCGAAGCACGGTGTACTGGGACTGACCAAATCGGCGGCGTTGGAGTATGCCCGGCAGGGAATCCGCATCAACGCTATCTGCCCCGGCACCTGCGAGACACCGATGGTACGTCAGGCCATCGAGCAGTCGCCCGACCACATGGCACGTGTCATCGACGCCATCCCGTTGGGGCGTGTCGGCAAGGCAGAAGAAATCGCTTCGATGGTGCTGCTCCTTTGCAGCGACTATGCCGGCTTTGCCATCGGACAGACTTGGGCGATGGACGGAGGATATACGGCGATGTGATAAACAATAAATAGAATGAGAAACAGATTGAAAACAATCCTTGCCATTGCCTTTGTATGGGGGATGGCAATTCAAACAAACGCACAGGAAATGAATAAAGTACCAACTGTAAAACTGAACAACGGCATGGAAATGCCGCAATTGGGAGTCGGCACGTTCTTGGTCAAGGATGATGCCGCAGAAAGAGTATGCCATGCAATCAAGGTCGGGTTCCGCCTGATCGACACGGCACAGGGCTACGGAAACGAGAAAGAGGTGGGCGAAGGCATACGCCGGAGCGGAATAGACCGCCGAGAGCTGTTCATTACCACGAAAGTGAACACTACGGAAATGCGAGGCGGCACCGTGCGGCAGTCGCTTGACAAAAGTCTTGCCGACCTCGGAACGGACTACATCGACCTCGTACTCATCCACTGGCCCGTAAAAGGACATATCAAGGAGACTTGGCAGATATTGGAGGAATACGTGGACAAGGGGAAAATCCGCAGTATCGGCGTGAGCAACTTCAACCCGCACCATCTCGACGAGTTGCTGGAGTATGCACGCATACGTCCCGTCGTCAATCAAATCGAGATCGAGCCGTACATGACCCAGCACGATGTCGTGGGCTATACGTTCCGCAAGGGTATTCAGGTGGAAGCATGGGGACCGTTGGGACAGGGCGTTACCGGCGTGCTCGATGACCCTGCAATCGGCGAGATTGCCGCCCGGCACGGTAAATCTGCCGCACAGGTCATCCTGCGTTGGCACATGCAGCGCGGGCTGGTCACCATTCCCCGCTGCGACAACGATGCGTACACGGACGAGAATATCCGCATCTTCGACTTCGAGCTTTCGCCTTCCGAAATGGAGATTATTACCGGTCTGAACCGCAACCAACGTGCGTATGAACAGAACGACCCGGATAATTTCCCGTGGTAACCGATAAATCGTATCGGGGTATCAGTTGGCGGAAACAGAACTATGCGTCACACGCATTTCCTGTTGCCTGACTTGAATAATATCAGAAGTGGCAGACCATCTATCAAAGTGGTTAAATGAAAAAAGTTGAACTGATACGGACAGAAGATAATTCATAAAGACTGTCGGTGCAGCAGCCGGAGCAACCCTGCTTTCCGGAGTCGGGATAGCGAAGGCAGCCGAATTGTTGAACGATAAAACGGATAAGAAAATGAAAATAGTAGTATTGACAGGAAGTCCGCGCCGGAACGGGAATACCAATCATTTGGCCGGACAATTCATCAAGGGTGCGGAAGAAGCCGGACACGAGGTGTACCATTTCGATTGCGCCCAGCGCAAGGTTTCTTCCTGCATCGCCTGCAACCGTTGCGGAATGAACGGTCAGTGTATATTCAACGACGATTTCGGGCAGCTTCGTCCGCACCTTGTGACCGCCGATATGGTGGTATTCGCCACGCCAATGTATTACTTCGGATTCTCTTCGCAGCTCAAAGCCGTGATAGACCGCTTCTATGCGCTCAACGGGCAGGTCAAGGGAAGCGAGAAACGGTCGGCCTTGCTGATGGCATACGCTGATACAGCTGCGGAAGAAGCCGAGCCGATGCTCTCGCATTACCATACGCTGCTCCGATATTTAGGCTGGAAAGACTGTGGAACGGTCGTGGCGGAGGGAATGTGGCCGACGGGTGCGGTGAATGACACGGAATACAGTCGACAGGCTTACGAATTAGGACGTAAATGTTTCGGGTAGTCATGCTACGGATTCATGTAACGATGCAATACGTTGGTTATAGAGCAGATATATCGAATTAAAACAAAACCAATATGATAACGCCCTTATTTATCGGCGGTCTGGGTATGCAGGAAATGCTACTGATCGCATTGGTCGTGCTGCTGTTCTTCGGTGGCAAGAAGATTCCCGAACTGATGAAAGGTCTCGGCAAGGGAGTACGTTCGTTCAAGGAAGGGATGAACAATATGGAGAAAGAGATCGAGGAGGAACCGGTGAAAAAAGAATAAGCGGATGGCGGCTGATACGGACAAACAATCTTTCTGGGAACATCTCGACGTGCTGCGGGCGGCTATCGTTAAGAGCCTGCTCGTGGCCGTCGTGTTCGGCGTGGCAGCATTCTGCTTCAAAGAAGAGCTGTTCGCAGTCATCCTCGCGCCCAAAGATGCAGACTTCATTACCTACCGCCTGCTCTATTCGCTCGGCGGTCTGGTGACGGAATCCGGTGCGCCGGATTTTCTCGTGAAGCTCATCAACACGGGACTGGCTGGGCAGTTCATCATCCACATGAAAGCCGCACTATGTGCAGGTGTTCTCTGTGCATCGCCATACATCCTCTACCAGTTGTTTCGCTTCGTATCGCCTGCTTTATATGTTAATGAGCGGAAATATGTGGTGCAGGTGGTCGGAGGCGGCTATGCTATGTTCGCCTTGGGTGTGGCGGTCAGCTACTTTCTGATTTTCCCGCTGACGTTCCGTTTCTTGGGAACCTATCAGGTCAGCGGTGAAGTGGAGAACATGATTGCCTTGCAATCCTACATTTCCACGCTGATGACCATGTCGTTGGCAATGGGGCTTGTTTTTGAGATACCAATTCTATCGTGGCTGTTCGCCAAACTGGGATTCCTGTCGGCCGATTTTATGCGCAAATACCGCAAACACGCCATCGTGGTTATTCTTGTGGTGGCAGCTATTATTACGCCGACTTCAGATGTATTTACGCTTTCGCTCGTGAGTCTTCCGATATGGATATTATATGAAACGAGTATTCTACTCGTGAGTAAGATTCATAATTAGTGCTATCATGTGGTTAAAATTAAAAATATCTTTCGGTTATGCCGTCTTGGCCTGCTGTTGGCATTCATCGTCTATCAGTTCCGTCAGGAGCAGATGCAAAGACACACGCTGCGCAAGGAGGAGAAGGAGCTGGTGGCGATACACCGCCTGGCTGAGAAGAGCTACATCGGTCTATTGGACCTCTCCACCCATGCCGAGATTGCCGTCATATGGAATGATGACGACCTGAGGGAATACAGCCGCAAACGCCGTGGGGTTTGTGACAGCCTGCAGCTTCTGAAGGAATATGTCCATACCCCGTTACAGAAAAGCCATATCGATTCGTTATGTCTCCTTCTTTGGAACAAGGAACTCCTTCTTGCCAAGGCGATGCATACCTTCAATGAGCTGCAAGGTATAGGTGACATTGTGCAGGAAAGCATCCCGGCCATTGTATCGACAGCCCGGAAACAGGCTGCGCGGCAAAAGGAAAATACGGTTTCTCCGGGAACCGGTGAGAGAGATACTCCCAAAAAGAAAAGAAGCATTTGGGATATCTTCCGTAGAAAAGAAAACAAATCCGCTTACCTGCAACAGAGGGAAGAGACCGAACGTAAACGGCAGTCATTATCCGCCACCCCTCCAACCGGGACGACAACACGCATGCTCCGCTCCCTGAATGAGAGGGTCGCCCTGGAACAGGCCGAAAGGCAGGCCCGGCTACTGGCACAGATGGACAGCCTGTACACCGGCAGTGTGGAGCTGAACGGGAGGATGAACAATATGGTCTCCGAATTTGAGCGGGAGAACAACGAGCGTTTTACCGCACGCTACAAGGCCTTTGTCCTTGAACGTGACAACTCCTACTATATGATAGTCGGCCTCGCCCTGTCCGTCTCCCTGCTGGCGATCATGCTGTATACCATCATCCACCGGGATCTGAACCGTCGTCTCCGGTACGAAAGGGAGCTTGAACAGTCCGACAGGAGGAATCGGGAACTGCTCCGCTCACGCAAGGAACTGATGGCCTCGGTGGCCCACGACCTGCGCGCCCCGCTGGCGGCCGTCAAAGGCTGCGCGGAGCTGTTGCCCTCGGAAAGCGACGTCAGCCGCAGGACCGGCTATCTGGACAACATCCTGCACTCGTCCGATTACATGCTCGGCCTGGTAAACACGCTGATGGAATACCACCGGATGGATGAAGGCGGGGTCCGTTCCAATGACACGCTCTTCAGCCTGAAAGTCCTGTTCGAGGAAATAGCGGACGGCCATCGGCTTGCCGCCAGGCAGAAGAACCTAATGTTCACCGTATCCTTCTCCGGTCTGGACACCATCGTCTGCTGTGACGGCTCGCATATCCGGCAAATAGCCGACAACCTGCTGTCCAACGCCCTGAAGTTTACGCCCCACGGGGAGGTGCGCCTTGAGGCGGAATACCTGTATGGGGAACTTTGCATCTCTGTCCGGGATACCGGCGTGGGAATAAGTGCAGAAGAGAAAGAACGGATATTCGGGGCGTTCGAAAGGCTGGACAACGCGCGTGGCATTCCAGGGTTCGGACTGGGGCTGGCGATCACGGCCCGGCTCGTGTCTGAAATGCGGGGCCGTGTGGAGGTAAAGAGCGTCCCCGGTGAAGGCAGCCGCTTCTCCGTTTTCCTTCCCGTGCCATCGGCCGGACAGTCCGCCCCTCTGGAAGAGAAGGTGTTTCCGGCCTGTGAACCGCCCGGCGGCATCCGTGTGCTGGTCATGGATGACGACCGCATCCAGCTGGAGATCACCCGGGAGATGCTCTCTCGCAGCCGGATTCACTGTGACTGCTGCACGGATGTCCGGGAACTGATGGACTGCCTGAAAAGGCAGGAGTATGATCTTCTGCTGACCGACATACAAATGCCCGGTGCGGACGGCTTCTCGGTCCTTGAATTGCTGAGGGACTCGAACATCCCCCGGGCGAGGGAGATTCCGGCCATAGCCGTCACGGCACATTCCGGTAGGGAAGAGGAATATCTCTCCGCAGGTTTCGCCGGATGTATCCATAAGCCTTTCTCTGCAGAAAGGCTGGTAACCGCCATCATGGGGGCATAAAAGGGAATGGGAAAGAGTGGAGGCCGGACTTCTCCCTCCTGCTTGCCGGAGAGGACAACCGGCAGGAAATGCTGGGGCTGTTTGTCAGTGAGAGCCGCAAGGACATTGACAGGCTGTCAGCCGCCGTGAAAGAAAAGGACAGCCGGGAAATCATTTCCATCCTCCACAGGAACCTGCCGTTGTGGGAGACGGTACGTCTGGACTATCCGGTGGCGGTTCTGAGAGTGCTGGTCAAATCCGACGCGGGCCAATGGGAGGATGAGGAATATGTGAAAATAGAAAAAATAATCGGTGCCGTCAGGGAACTGATATCCTATGCGGAACTGATGCGGAAAGAGAGACAGGAATGAAAACGATACTTATTTTGGAAGATGACGTGATTTTTAGCCGCAGCATCGGCAACTGGCTGAAGAAGAAGGGGATGGCGACCGAACATGCTACGACGCTGTCAGCTGCCCGCAAGGCCCTTTCCGCAAGGGAATTCGACCTTGTCCTTGCAGATCTCCGCCTGCCGGACGGGAACAGCACCTCCCTGCTGGAATGGATGAACGAGAGGTTCTACGCCACCCCGTTCCTTATCATGACCAACTACGGGCAGGTGGAGAACGCGGTGGAAGCCATGCAGCTGGGGGCGGCCAACTACCTGTGCAAGCCCGTCCAGCCGGACAAGTTGCTGGAAGCTATCGGAAAGATATTCAGCCGTTCTCGGAATGACGGGAGTGAGTTCTACCGCGGGGAGAGTGCCAAAGCGCGGGAAATGTACCGGTTAGTGGGGCTGGTGGCACGTTCCGACATTTCCGTGCTCATTCGGGGAGCCTCCGGTATGGGAAAGGAGCATATCGCCCGCGAACTGCATGAACAAAGCCACCGTAGGAACAAGCCTTTTGTCCCGGTGGACTGCGGAACCATTACCGGCGATCTTGCCAAATCTGAATTTTTTGGGCACCGCAAGGGGACGTTCACCGGAGCCTACGGTGACAGGTGCGGACTGTTCCAGACGGCTGATAGGGGTACGCTGTTCTTGGATGAGATCGGCAACCTTTCCCCCGAGACACAGATACTCCTGTTGCGTGCCCTACAGGAAAGACGCTACAAGCCCGTCGGCTCTACCCGGGAATACGCCTTTGATGTCCGTCTGGTAGCCGCCACGAATGAAAACCTGGAGAGGGCGATATCCGAAGGGCGTTTCCGGGAGGACCTGTTCCATCGCCTGAACGAGTTCACCATCAATGTCCCCCCTCTCTCGGAATGCGGGGAGGACATACTTCCGTTAGCGGAGTTCTTTATGAGGCATTTTTCTGAAAAGCACCGTAAGCCCATACGCGGTTTCAACAGTCTGGCTGCGGTTTCATTACAAAAATATCCCTGGCCCGGCAACATACGCGAACTGAAAAACTGCATCCAACGTGCTGTCCTGCTCTCTGCAGACGGATGGATCTCACCGGAGGAGCTGAATCTGGACCTCACTGTTGGACGGGAGGAAACCGCTTCTCTCTCAGAAGAGGAGAAAGAAAAACGGCTGCTTCTCAAGACCCTTGAAGAGGCAGAGGGCAACCGTGCCCGTACGGCCAGGATGCTCGGTATCAGCCGGACCTCCTTGTACGAGAAATTAAAAAAATACCGGATTATATGAGCGGGCCGGCATTCTTCCAAAAGGAGGAAGTGAAATCAGATACTCTCTTTAAGATTGATTGTAAGTCAATTAAAAATAGAAAATGATTGTTTTTTTAGACAATAAAGTGTATATTTGCATTGAAAGAATCGTTCTTTGACTGGTGCAAAGGAAAACAGAATATTGTAATTTGCTCGTTTCTAAATCGTTACCTACTTAGTGATAAGTAGAGTATAATTGTTTAATATTCAACTATATAGAGAATGTACAATGTTTTGCCACATGCGTGCTCAGTGGTTTATTGATACCGCATATGTCAGCGATCTCTTTCAAATAACTGTTCATCCGCTGGTTACTGGGTACCGGCAAGACCACTCCTTTTTTCAGGCATTCCGGATGTGTCTTGTACTTCTCCAAAATCATCCGTGGAATGTCCAACAGTGGAATGTCACACATGTTGTCCGTCTTTTCCCGGGCTTTTCTTATCCAGTACTCGCCATTGACATCCTTTATTATGTGTTCATATCGCAAGTGCTGTACATCGGTAAAGGCCAGCCCGGTCAGCGCACAAAACACGAATATGTCCCTGACCGTTTGCAGGCGGGGAATGGTGAATTCCTTTTTCAGAAGTATGTTCAATTCCTCTTCCGTAAGGAACGCCCGGTTCGTTTTTGTTTGTTTAAAATGAATCTCCAGAAAAGGATCGTCCGTTATCCATTTGTTCACAAGCGCCACTTTTATTATCTTCTTGAAGTTTTTCAGATATTTTACCGTGGCATTCTGGGCACATGATTTTTCTGTTTTTACATAGTGCTCAAACCGGGCGATGAACTCATGGTTTATCTCTTTCAAAGGTATATCGTTCATCCTGTATTCCTTTTGCAGCAGTTCACCCAGATACCTCGCGGTCCGTTCATAGCGCAGGACAGTCCCGGCGACATAATCCTTGCCCATCAACTCCCTGTACTTTCGGTTATGTTCCTGGAAAACCTCCAGCAGCATCTTCGGAGAGTCTCCCTCCCCGTAATAACGTCTTTTTAAGACATCGGCCGTGATCGGCTTCCCGTCCTGCTCCAGTTCCCTGTGGATCTGTAAAACTTTCATACGGACCGTATCCAGATAATGGTTCAATTCCATAGATTTCCTTTCCTTACCTATGGCACATTCCTTTTGGGAATTCCACTTGGAAATGTCCACGCTTCTTTTAATCTGTATCTCGGCCCGTTGCCCGTTAACCGTTATACGCATACAAATGGGTGCCTCTCCGTTTTTTAGGAGTTTAGACTTCTTGATGAAGAAAAGAATCGTAAAGTAGTTTCTCTGCATAGCCATACTCAAAAAAATGATGTTACAAAATTAATTTTTACGAGTCGGTTTCGAACCACGCAAAATTCGGAAAATCAATGAAATATGATCTAATTCGGTGGACTTTTTCAGGTAGATGTCAAGTCCACCTATTTCACCTGTGATCGTCACTGTTTTTTGCGGTGAAATGCAGTATTTGGAGAAAATAAAAATCCCTGATAATGATTGATTATCAGGGATTTGCTTGATTTTTCTTTTGTTTTCAGTGATCCGCCTGGGGTTCGAACCCAGGACCCCATCCTTAAAAGGGATGTGCTCTACCTGCTGAGCTAGCGAATCATTCTGTGTGTTACTTCTGTAATGCAAAGATAGTGATTAATTTTTTATTGTGCAAGTATTGATTGTGTTTTTATTTGCTTTTCATTCGGAAAAACATATATATTATAGCAGATTATAGTTGATAATCAATACATTCAAAAAATAGCTTTTTAGAAAATCTAAATAATATTGATTATCATTTATCTTTATTGATTACCACAACAGGAAGTAAACCTTTTTCTCGATCATAAATGCGTTGTGACGTTTTCATTACCATATAACGATGATAGCTGTCTACAATTTCATATAGATCTTTTTCTTCAATGTGATAACAAACGCATGGTATAACCATCTTCCCAAATGGAAAGTTCCAATAATTTCATTTCCGGTGGTGCCACAATATTAGGATTATAACTGTTGGCTACCACTTTGTCTATCGGTATAGCTTTAACTGTGTATTGTGTGATGGACTTTGTCATCAGCTATCACATTGTGATAAAGATCATAGTTTATCCCCATCGGTAATGCATCCACACGGGTTACACGATCATTCATTTGAACTTCATCCAGATTGAAATTCTTATGAAGGACGCGTTCTGTCGCACTGATGAAATGACGCATATAATCGTGAATGTGGAAAGCGACAAAGTCAGCTCCCAAAAGTCCATTCTGGATCTCGACCCTTTCGGGCAGAATCCGGAAAAGTTCATGTGAAGGAAACGGAATATGTTGGAAATACCCGATATGAAGGTTGGGAAACTTCTCACGGAGCATGCCTGGCAACAGCATTAACTGATAGTCCTGTATCCAAACCCAATCATTAGGCTCAACTATCCGAGATATCTCTTCACAAAAAACAGCATTGACTTCCCTATATGATTTCCAAAAGTTTTTTTATATAACGTATATGCAAAAAAGTAATGACAGAGGGGCCATAGGGTACTGTTGCTATATCCTTACGTAGTAATTTTTATACTGTTCGTCGGATAAGAATACCGGATGATAATTATTTTTTTCCAATTGACAGCAAATGTCATCTTTTTCCGTCTTTTGTTCCACGCAGACGCCAGGCCAACCGATCCAATGTTTTTCACAATCAACGTCCAATGACTTCAAACCTGTAGCCCCCCCTTCGCTCCGTGAAAAAACGAATTTTCCATCGGAGGAACATGTAATTTTTACAGGCAATCTATTCGAAACGATAAATAATCTCATATTTGATATAATATATATTAAAATAGGGCAAGATTCATGTTGATTTATGTTTATTTGATAGCTAGATATTTACTAAAGAATAAGCCTGAGATACATTTTTCCAAATGAAAATATTTTCCCAAAATGAAAATTTTTGATGAACAAAGAATTGAGCAAGAAAATTTCTTTCTTGTTAATTCACGAGATTTTAATCGGGTGTCTTGTCTTTCCAAAAATAGAGAAAGCATACCAGAATGAAAAAAACTTTTTCGTTTTGGTATGCTTTCTAAAACTTTCAATTTAGAATTAATATTTTAAAATCGGTTGATATATAGTGTTTTATGTTTGTTGTCGTTTAATTGGTCTGATTTTGGCATTACCCTTATTAGTTAGATTTCCGAAGAAAATATCATTAATATTCATATTCGGTTGTCAGCTATAAGAAACAATGTAAAACGACAAAGAAATAAAATGGTATTTTTTATTTATCAGTTAGGCTCGCTTGCCTCTGTATGGGCAATCAGCAATTTAATAAAAAAAGATGTTCCTCAAAGGATCAAAAACAGGATTATCATTCTGTTACTAGTAACAAGCTGGATTGGCGTTTTGGGGTATTTTTTCATTCTGAAAAATAGGATTGAAAAATGGTGGCCTCGCAAGAAATACTTGGTCGCCCATAAATGGACATAAGTTTCATGTTATATATTATTGCAATTAAAATTGTTTTATGTGTACCAAAATCTTTTTCTCCATTCATTCTGTAAAGATTTGAATTGTTTTTTCTTTTTGAGCCGTGGATATAATTTATTCATGGCTCATTTTAAAGACTTGGTTCTAAAAAACAGGATACAAATGGGAAAGAATATGCGGATGAATTTTTTTAAGCAACGGATAACGATAGTATTACTGTTGGTGGTTGGCGTATATATATATAGTAGTATCAATGAATTCTATTTCTTTGAAAAAGATTATTATGAATATCTGCTGAATACTTTTGCCGGAATCACTCTTTTGACAGGGATCGCCTATTTGTGTTATCCCAAAAAGAAGGCAAACCTAAAAAATGAATTGGTACTGAATGAATACAAGCTGGAATATGAAACGGAGTCAACCGAATCACAATATTTTATTTCTGATGCAGATGCTTGGAATACATTAAGAAAACAATTGGCAACAACAGCTCGGGGATGTGCTGTTTTATATATCAAAGAGAATTGCGAATTGCCTATAATCAATAACACGGTTTTAGCTAAAAAGAGAAATTTCGATTGTTGGAAACCTGTCTGCGCTGGACAGATATCCAAGGATTTTGGCGAAATTTAAAATGATCATAAAAATTATATGGGAAAAATCTTAATCATCGATGACGAAAAACAGATGCTGGCATTATTGTCCCGTATTCTTGAGCTAGAAGGTTATGAGGTATATCGAGCGGCAACTTGTAAAGCTGGTTTAAGACAATTACAGGTTAATACCCCGGAGGTTGTTCTTCGCGATGTCTGTTTGCCGGATGGTAATGGCATCGAACTTATAGACCGGATGAAAAACATATCTCCCTCGGCGGAGATTATTCTTTTAACTGCTCATGGAAAGATTGAAGACAGTGTCTCGGCGATAAAAAGCAGTGCCTTTGATTACTTGGTAAAAGGTGATGACAATAACAGGATCTTTTCTCTTATCGCAAAAGAGATGGAGAAAGCATCCGAAGCATTTATTGTAGATATAACTACCGAAAAACAATCACACTTAAAAAAATAATCGGTAAATCTCCGGCAATATTAGAGGCCGTTTCATTAGCCCAAAAAGTGGCAAAAACGGATGCGTCTGTATTGCAGACAGGTGAAACCGGAACAAGAAAATATGTTTTCGCACGTCTGATCCATAATGATAGCCAGCGAAGTGGGTAGACTTTTGTCGCTATAAATTGTTCTTCTTTCAGTAAAGATTTACTCGAAAGTGAAATATTCGGACACACGGCAGGTTTTTTTGCCGGGGCAATTACGGAAACAAAAGGACTTTTTGAGGAAGCAAATGGTGGTACTATATTTAGATGAGATAGGAGAAATGGATATTTCTTTGCAGACCCGGTTGCTGCGTGTTCTTGAGACCGGGCAATTTATGAAAATTGGTAGTACTTACTCTAATACATGTCGATGTCCGAGTTATAGTAGCAACAAATCGCGATTTGGAACAAGAAATAGTTAATGGAAATTTTAGAGAAGATTTATTTAACCGTTTATCTTCTTTCCATATCCATCTTCCTCCATTATGGGAATGGCGGGAAGATATTTTTTTGTAAGAGAATTCGTATCTTCTTTTTCAAAAAAATAAGGAGGGAAAAGCTTCTGATATCAGAAAAATACATGGTAGCCATAAAACGATACCCATGGAAAGGAAATGTCAGGGAGTTAAAGAATACGGTAAAAAGATGTTTAGTTGTTACGGAGGGGGAAATACTGGACTATCAATCTCTGCCGTTGCAGATGCTGGAATTATCTGAAAATACGGGGAATAATATTGGATTGGACCTAGCCAGCGTTGAAAAGCACCACATTCAGAAAGTCCTCCAACATACCAACGGATACAAACCTGAAGCTGCTCGTCTTCTAGGGATAGGGTTAACCACGCTTTATAGGAAGATGGAAACCTATGGACTATAATGTGAAGCACTTTGTTCTTGTATACCTGACAGGCTGCCTGTTTAGGTAGCTTGTCTTTCTATGTACCTTTTCAAAATGAAAAAGCAAAACCAATATCCTCCATACTAACTCTTTCATATCATCTTTCTGGTTTCTCATAGGTATTTTATTTTTCAAAGGTCATGGCTGAGGAGGGAAAAACGGATGTTTACCCGATAGGAAACAAGTAGGCATCGGATGGCGAACGGATACCTACCCGTTCAGGAAAATGTCGGCATATTATTCCTGGAGGATAAGTCTTTCTCGTTTTTTCAAGTACCTTTTAATTACAGACTTTATATCAAAAGGAAAAGACTCCAGAAGCCTGAAATGTGAAAATAACTCTTTTAAAGACTGGTAAGGCAAACAATATGCGATTATCCTAAAATGGAAATATTTTTTTTCATTTTGAAAAGGATTTAGTATGTTGCATAACAAGAATGATTTTGACTATATGTCTAATAAATAGATAATTACGCATGAATTAAAACTTTTGGCACGACTTTAGCATATAAGAAAACGAAAAAATAAATGGTATTAACAATTTAATAAAAAGAAGTATGGAAGATACGTTATCGTTTTTGTTCTTGTGTGCTACCGGTGTAGCATGCTATTGGTTTTTCTTCAAGTGTGTGGACTGGTTTGAGAAAATTTAATATGAGAAAGGAGAATTAAATTATGTTTTTAGCACTGTTTATACTTTGTGTAGTGATTTTCGGGTATTTGATGTATGTCCTAATTAAGCCCGAAAAGTTTTAATGGTAATTAGTTTTTAAGGTAAAAGATGAATACAGAAATTTTAGGTGTAGCATTGCAGATATTGCTGCTGCTGGTTATCAGCTATCCATTAGGAAAGCATATCGCCAAGGTGTACAAGGAGGGAAACGATTGTATGCGTTTCATGGCTCCAATTGAAAGATTTATTTACAAGCTGGCGGGTATCAACCCCAATGAAGAGATGGATTGGAAGGCATTCTTGAAATCTCTGCTTATTATAAACGTATTTTGGTTCTTCTGGGGTATGATCCTGTTGGTATCGCAAGGATATCTTCCTTTGAATCCTGATGGGAACAGCGGACAAAGTCCAGATTTGGCGTTCAACACGTGTATTAGTTTCATGGTTAACTGTAACTTGCAGCACTATAGCGGAGAAAGCGGTTTGACTTATTTTACACAGTTGTTCGTCATTATGTTGTTCCAGTTCATCACTGCTGCAACTGGTATGGCTGCCATGGCTGGAATTATGAAGTCGATGGCCGCCAAAACAACTAAAACAATCGGCAACTTCTGGCACTATTTAGTGATCAGCTGTACACGTATTCTTTTCCCGATGTCTCTGATCGTGGGTTTTATTTTGATCCTGGAGGGTACACCAATGGGCTTCGAGTCTAAAATGACAATCCCGACATTGGAAGGATCTGAACAAATTGTTTCACAAGGACCTACAGCTGCAATTGTTCCGATTAAACAGTTAGGTACGAATGGTGGTGGTTACTTCGGAGTAAACTCTTCTCACCCTTTGGAAAACCCGACTTATCTGACCAATATTATAGAATGCTGGTCTATTCTAATCATTCCAATGGCATTGGTATTTGCTTTGGGATTTTATTTGAAACGTAAAAAGTTAGGTTATGTGATCTACGGCGTGATGCTGTTTGCTTATCTTTTGGGAGTATTCTGTAACGTTCACTATGAGATGGCAGGTAACCCGAAAATCGACGAGATGGGTATTGACCAGTCTTGCGGTGCTATGGAAGGTAAGGAAACCCGTCTGGGTCCGGGCGCAACCGCTTTGTGGTCTGTGACTACGACTGTCACTTCTAATGGTTCCGTTAACGGTATGCACGACAGTACAATGCCTCTTTCTGGTATGGTGGAGATGTTGAACATGCAGATCAATACATGGTTTGGTGGTGTCGGCGTAGGTTTCATGAACTACTATGCATTCTTGATTATAGCCGTATTCATCAGCGGTTTGATGGTCGGACGTACGCCGGAATTCTTAGGTAAAAAGGTAGAAGCCCGAGAAATGAAGATTGCAACGATCGTTTCGTTGGCTCACCCATTCGTGATTTTGATCTTTACCGCAATTTCCAGCTATGTGTGGGTATATTGTCCGGGCTTTGTTGAGAGTGAAGGCGGTTGGTTGAACAACCCTGGTTTCCATGGTTTCAGTGAAATGTTATATGAATATACTTCTTCTTCTGCTAACAACGGTTCCGGTTTTGAAGGATTAGGCGACAATACCTATTTCTGGAACTACACTTGCGGTTTGGCACTGATCATTTCACGTTATTTGCCAATTGTCGGACAGGTAGCTATTGCAGGTCTTTTGGCAAACAAGAAGTACACTCCGGAGAGTGCGGGTACATTAAAGACTGATACGGTTACATTCGGTGTGATGACATTCTTCGTAATCGTCATCGTTGCTGCCTTGTCATTCTTCCCGGCACAAACATTAGGCCCGATCGCCGAATATTTTAGTATTTACTAATTGACAGATTAAGAAGATGAGAAATAACAAAGCTGCTTCTTTATTTCCAAAGGAGCTCGTTATAGAAAGTTTGAAGCAATCATTCGTTAAGTTGAATCCGCGGATGATGTTCCGTAACCCGATCATGTTTATCGTGGAGGTGGTGACATTCGTCATGTTGTTTGTTACGATTTGGGCGGCTACCACCGGTGATACGACACAAGGATCTTTCGGTTACAACATGTTAGTATTTATTGTATTGTTCGCAACGTTGCTTTTCGCCAACTTCGCAGAGGCGATTGCAGAGGCACGAGGCAAGGCACAGGCCGACAGTTTGCGTAAGACCCGGGAAGAAACTCCTGCCAAATTGTGTGTCGGTAACAAGATCGAAACGGTCAGTTCTTCTCAGTTGAAGAAAGGCGACATCTTTATTTGTGAAGCCGGCGACACGATTCCTTCCGATGGTGAAATTATCGAAGGTCTGGCTTCTATCGATGAAAGCGCCATCACAGGTGAATCTGCTCCGGTGATCCGTGAAGCGGGTGGAGACAAGAGTTCTGTAACAGGCGGTACGAAAGTATTGTCAGACCAGATTAGAGTAAAAGTCACAACTGAACCGGGTGAAAGTTTCTTGGATAAGATGATCGCCTTGGTGGAAGGAGCTTCTCGCCAGAAAACTCCGAACGAAATTGCCTTGACAATCTTGCTGGCAGGTTTTACATTGGTATTCGTTGTTGTTTGCGGTACCTTGAAACCGTTTGCTGATTATTCCAACACGACGATTACGATCGCGGCCTTTATCTCTTTGTTCGTTTGTTTGATCCCTACTACGATCGGTGGTTTGTTATCTGCCATCGGTATTGCCGGTATGGATCGTGCGTTGTCTGCTAATGTGATCACCAAATCCGGTAAGGCGGTTGAAACAGCTGGTGACATTGATACTTTGCTGCTCGACAAGACTGGTACGATCACGATCGGTAACCGTAAAGCAACCCAGTTCTATCCGGTATCCGGCATTGACGAACACTCTTTTGTACAAGCTTGTCTACTGTCCTCTCTTTCTGACGATACGCCTGAAGGTAAGTCAATCGTGGAACTGGGACGTGAAAAAGGTGTACGTGTACATGATTTGAATACATCCGGATCAAAGATGATCAAGTTTACGGCTGAAACAAAATGTTCAGGTGTAGATTTGGCAAATGGTACTCGTATCCGTAAAGGCGCTTTCGAAGCCATCCGTAAGATGAGTGAGGCTGCAGGCAACAAATATCCGAAAGAGGTGGCCGATTTGGTTCAGAAGATTACGAGTAACGGCGGTACTCCGTTGGTTGTTTCACAGGATGATTTCATCATCGGTGTGATCGAATTACAGGATATCATCAAACCGGGGATCCAAGAACGTTTTGAACGTTTGCGTAAGATGGGTGTGAAGACGGTAATGGTAACCGGTGATAACCCGTTGACCGCAAAATATATCGCTGAAAAAGCCGGTGTAGACGATTATATCGCCGAAGCCAAACCGGAAGACAAGATGAACTATATCCGTAAGGAGCAGGAAAACGGTAAGCTGGTCGCCATGATGGGGGACGGTACGAACGATGCCCCGGCCTTGGCTCAGGCAAACGTTGGTGTCGCAATGAACAGTGGTACGCAGGCTGCCAAGGAAGCTGGTAATATGGTTGATTTGGACAACGACCCAACGAAACTGATCGAGATTGTCGAAATCGGTAAACAGTTGCTGATGACTCGCGGTACGCTGACTACTTTCAGTATCGCTAACGACGTGGCCAAGTATTTCGCTATCGTACCAGCTCTGTTCATGGTTACGATCCCGGCATTGGCCCCGATGAACATCATGCACCTGCACAGCCCGGAATCAGCGATCCTAAGTGCGATCATCTTTAATGCAATCATCATCCCGATTCTGATCCCTCTGGCATTACGCGGTGTGGCTTATAAACCGATCGGTGCTTCCGCATTGCTTCGTCGCAACTTGCTGATCTACGGTTTGGGCGGTGTAATTGCCCCGTTCATTGGTATCAAGTTGATAGATATGATTGTAAGTTTATTCATGTAAAAGTAAAATCAATATTAAAAACCTTCCTCCCTCTGTATGAAGATAGGAGGAAGGTTAAGAAAATAAAACAATAATTCATTATGATATCAAATCTTTTTAAATCATTAAGACTGACAATTGCATTTTGTTTGTTCTTCAGTGTTTTCTACATCTTCGTTTTGTGGTTGTTTGCCCAAGTGGCAGGACCGAATAAAGGTAATGCAGAACTGGTTACATTGAATGGAAAAGTAGTGGGGGCTGCCAATGTTGGTCAGAATTTCACGCAAGATATTTATTTCTGGGGACGTCCTTCCCATGCTGGTGACGGTTACGATGCATCCAGTTCGGCAGGTAGTAACAAGGGACCTTCCAATGAAGAACATTTAGCTTTGTTGGAAGAACGTATTGATACATTCTTGGTTCATCATCCTTACCTAACCCGTGAAAAAGTTCCGGCTGAAATCATCACAGCCAGCAGTTCCGGTTTGGATCCCCATATCTCACCGAAAGCCGCTTATGTACAGGCTAAACGTGTAGCGGACGCTCGTGGTTGGTCGGAAGAAAAGGTGATGACAATCGTGAACTCACATGTTGAGAAACCTTTATTGGGCATGTTCGGTACAGAAAAAGTAAACGTGTTGAAATTAAACGTTGCGCTTGATAAAGCTGCTGAAAACAAATAACAGTTATTTAATAGATAAATTAGATTTAAGGTTATGAAATCATTTGTAAAAAAAGTAACTGTTTTGGCGGTTGCATTCTCAATGGCATCTTCTACGTTGGCTAATGCACAAGAAGAGGATGGTAAGGTAAATTTTCTGTGCAGGGAGATTTGGTAAGTTCTTATATTTGGCGTGGTTTTTACCAGACTGGTGCCAGCTTTCAACCAACATTATCTTTAGGCGTAGGTAATTTCTCTTTGACAGCTTGGGGGGCTACTGATTTCCAGGGTGCCAATTCCACGTCAGCAGCTGCGGCTAAAGAAATAGATTTGACGGCTGCTTATACATTCGGATCGGCAGGTCCTACATTGTCTGTCGCTAGCTTATGGTGGGCAGGACAAGGTGCCGGTGACTATTTTAACTTCAAGAGCCACGAAACAGCTCACCATTTTGAAGCAGGTTTGGCTTACACTTTACCTATTGAGAAGTTCCCTTTGTCTATCGCCTGGAATTTCATGTTTGCCGGTCAAGACAAAGATGAAAATGGAAACCAAAACTATTCTTCTTATGTGGAGTTGAATTTTCCCGTTCACAGTGAAGGGCGTCGATCTGAATGCAACTTGTGGTGTTCTTCCGTATGATGCGGGAATAACTACGTATGGAGGTGATGTAAATAGTGGATTTGCAGTAACGAATGTTGCATTGAAAGCAACGAAAGATATCAAAATCACGGATTCTTTCTCATTACCTATTTTTACACAGGCAATTTGGAACCCTCGCATGGAGGATGCCCATCTTGTCTTGGGAATTTCTTTAAGACCTTGATATAATAATACGCATGGACCGAGAACAAAGTGTACAACATTTTTTGATTTGTTGAAAAAGTCTCGTCGTGGCAATTTTAAAATCTACATCGGCATGATTGCCGGTGTAGGTAAATCGTATCGGATGCTATCAGATGCCCACCAATTACTGGAAAGCGGTATCGATGTCAAGATCGGTTATATAGAAACACATGGGCGAGTCGAGACGGAGGCATTGGTGGAAGGATTGCCTATCATCCCCCGCCGCAAGATATTTTATAAAGGAAAAGAGATCGAAGAGATGGACTTGCAGTCGATTCTCAGTATCCATCCTGAAGTTGTCATCGTTGACGAATTGGCTCATACCAATGTCGAAGGCAGTAAGAACGAAAAGCGTTGGCAGGATGTCATGGATATACTGGATGCCGGTATCAGTGTGATCACGGCGGTCAATATTCAGCATATAGAAGGACTTAACGAGATGGTGCAGGACGTGGTTGGCATTGAGGTCAAGGAACGTATTCCTGATATCGTACTGGAGCAGGCTGATGAAGTGGTCAACATAGACCTTACTGCTGACGAACTGCTGGCTCGGTTAAAAGCCGGAAAAATATACAAACCCGATAAGATACAAACAGCATTAAATAATTTCTTTAAGGCTGAACATATTCTTCAGCTTAGGGAGTTGGCATTGAAAGAGGTAGCTTTGCGGGTAGAAAAAAAAGTGGAGAATACCATTCCAGAGAATCTCGGCGTACGCCACGAAAGGTTTATGGCCTGCATCAGCAGTAATGAGAAAACTCCCCGTAAGATCATACGGAAAGTCGCACGGTTGGCAACCCGATATAATTCCAAGTTTTTTGTACTGTATGTACAAACCCCAAGGGAAAGTTCGGACCGGATTTCGTTGGCAAGCCAAAGACATTTACTGAACCATTTCAAGCTGGCAACAGAACTCGGAGGAGAAGTTATTCAAGTGCAATCCCCACATATAACGGATGCGATCGTACAGGCTTGTAAAGAAAAACAAATCAGCACATTATGTATTGGACGACCGACTTTAAAATATCCTTCCGCTATCCTTGCGATGGTCCACTATCGGAACATGTTAGAAGAGTTGGCTCAATTAGGCATTGATTTAATAATATTAGCATAAAAATCCTTCCATGAATATGAATATAAAAACAAAGTTGACTTATGGGATAGGACTTTTATTTGTCCTGATCACTTTATTAGGGGGATTGGCTATAAAAAACATTCATAATGTATCAGATGACACGCAGAATATCCTGGCGGATAATTATAATTCACTCCTTTATTCCCGTCAGATGCTCGAGTCACTGGATGCCATTCGGGAAAATCCGAATGCTCGAAAAGAGTTTGAGGCCGGGTTGGAAGCTCAGAAAAACAATCTGACAGAGAAGGATGAAGACGTACTAACCAACCGATTAAGTTCGAACTGTGAAAAGGCGTTGGATGACATGGATGATGAATCGATTCGGCAGATACGCCAGACGATTTATACCATTATGGCAGTCAATATGTCTGCCATTTATGAAAAGAATGAAGTGGCTGTCCACACAGCGAAAAGATCTCTTTTTTGGATCTGGACGGTAGGAATTGCTTGTATCGTGATCGCCTTCCTCTTTCTGGTTCGTTTACCACGCTCGGTCAGCGTACAGATCCAGAAATTGACGGATGGCATCAAGGAAATCACCAATGCCAATTACAGCAAACGGCTCAATTTGGGCAATGAACCGGAGTTTAAGGAAATAGCTACATTGTTCAACGAGATGGCTGAGCGATTGGCCGAATACAGGAACAGTTCGCTGGAAGATATCCTGCAAGGGAAAAAATATATAGAAACAATTATCAACAGCATTGCAGAACCTATCATAGGCTTGAGTAAGGAACGGAAGATTTTGTTTGTCAATGACGAGGCTTTGACTGTTTTGAATTTGACGCGGGAAAACATTATCGGCAGGCCGGCTCCCGAAGTGGCGTTAAAAAATGATCTGCTGCGCCGTTTGATTCGGCAATTAGTTCATCCCGATGACAATAAGGATCCGTTGAAAATCTACGCAGACAACAAAGAAAGCTATTTTCAAGTAAAATACATCCCGATCAACGTTAACAGGCAGACTGGACTGGAGAGTAAGTATGTCGGGGATGTGATCCTGTTGAAGAACGTGACCGAATTTAAAGAAAAAGATATTGCAAAGACAACCTTTATTTCGACGATCTCCCATGAACTGAAAACACCGATATCAGCTATTATGATGAGCTTGAAATTACTGGAAGATAACAGGATAGGAAAGCTAAATACAGAACAGGAGAGCCTTTCTAGGAACATAAAGGAAAATAGTGACCGTTTGCTGGAGATCACTGGCGAATTGTTGAAGATGTCACAGGTAGAAAGCGGTAAGCTCTACCTGAATCCGAAGATTACCAAACCGATCGAACTGATCGACTATGCCATCAAGGCGAACCGGGTACAGGCCGAGCGTTTTAACTGTCAGATCGAAGTGGAGTATCCCGAAAAGATTGCCAAATTGTTTGTCGACAGCGAGAAGATTGCTTGGGTTGTGACCAACCTGTTATCGAACGCCATCCGTTATTCGTCGGAGAACGGACGGATTATCATCGGTGCACGACAGATCGACAAAGCCGTCGAGATCTATGTCAAGGACTTCGGAAAGGGCATTGACTCGCGTTACCACGAAAGTATTTTCGATCACTATTTCCGTGTCCCAGGAACAAAAGTACAAGGTAGCGGTTTGGGACTTGCCATCAGCAAGGACTTTGTGGAAGCTCATGGTGGTACGATCCGTATCGAAAGCGAAGTCGGTAAAGGTAGCACGTTCGTGATCAGATTCAATGTATAAAAAGTAAAATCAAAAATCAGATAGTCTAATGAAAGTATTAAAATTTGGTGGTACTTCAGTCGGTTCTGCCCAGCGGATCAAGAATGTCGCATCAATCATTTGCGATCAGGAACAGAAAATAGTAGTACTCTCTGCCATGGCAGGGACAACAAACTCTTTAGTGGAGATATCTGAGTGCTTCCATAAGAAAGATCCGGAAAAAGCCAATGCGGTCCTTTCTTCCTTGGAGCAGGCTTATGTCAATCATATAGAAGAATTATACCGGAGCGATGTCTACAAGGAAAAAGCCATGCAATACATGCTCGAACGGTCTCAACATGTCTGGTCTTTCTCTAATATGCCTTTCAGCATGTTCGATGAAAAGGAAATCTTGGCGCAGGGTGAGCTAATATCAACCTTTCTGATGACCTGCTATCTGGAAGAACAAGGAGTGAAGGTAGTTTTATTGCCTGCGTTGAACTTCATGCGGATTACAATGGACAATGAACCGGACATGGAATATATCGCTAAACACCTAAATACACTTTTGGAGCAAAACAAGGAGGCTGAAATATATATTACGCAAGGTTTTATCTGCCGGAATGCTTACGGTAGCATTGACAACTTGGAAAGAGGAGGAAGCGATTACACCGCCTCTCTAATTGGGGCGGCTATCCAAGCAGAAGAGATACAGATATGGACGGATATTGATGGGATGCACAATAATGATCCACGGTTTGTCAATGATACCGCTCCTGTCAGACAATTGAACTTCGACGAAGCCGCTAAGTTGGCACATTTCGGTGCCAAGATACTACATCCGACTTGCATCCTGCCTGCCAAGGAAAAGAACATACCGGTACGTCTCTTGAACGCATTGCAGCCAAGTGCGTCGGGTACATTGATCTCGAACACGGCGGAAAAGGGTGCGATCAAAGCTGTTGCCGCCAAAGACAACATCACGTATGTCAAGATCAAGTCGCTCCATATGATACCGACACCTCATTTTCTGAGCATCGTGTTTGATACGTTCTATAATTACAATACGCCGGTGGACATGGTGACCACTTCCGATATCGGGGTTTCCGTAACGATTGATGATGACAAGCATATAGACGAGATTGTGGGTGTATTACGGAAATACGCAACGATTACAGTCGAAAAGAATATGGTGATTGTTTGTGTTGTTGGTGACCTGGAATGGCAAAATGTCGGTTTTGAGGCACGCATCATCAATGCATTGAAAGATATTCCCGTACGGATGATTTCATACGGCGGAAGTAGTAGTAATGTATCGTTGGTGATGAAAGCGGAAGATAAAGTGCATGCCTTAAAGGCGCTCAGTGAACACCTATTTTCCGTATCTGACATTTATTAAATATACCAGATTTGATTCCTTTATCAAATGTTTGGGAGGGACACCAAATCTGTTGAACAATTATATGAAAAACAGAAAGAGAAGGAAATGTTGGAAGATCAAGATGCCTCTGTTCATTCTGTTATCTTTTGGTATAGACAAAATATAATGAAGTGAATTCTAAATGTTTTTGTCTAACTTTTAGGATTCACTTCTATATCCATCTACTATTTAACAATATATATTATTTCTTATAACCCGCTAAAATCGACCCCGTCAAATATTAGAGAAGGAACACGCCAACTGGAGAATGTGCGCGGGTCATTGCCGACTTCGGCTAAATTACTCCACAAGGAAATCATGTTGCCTGTTGCGTTCATTTCGGAGATGGGTTGTGTCAGTTTGCCTTTTTCGATCAGGAAACCTTCTACACCGTAAGAGAAGTCACCGGTCGTACTGTTGCTGTTACCGCCGTTGAAACCCGTCACCAGAATGCCTCTGTCGACAGAAGCAATCAGACCATCCGTATCCTTATTTCCCATTTGCATGGTCAGGATAGAAGGGGAGGCAATCGTTTGTCTCATATTCATCTTGTTGGCTGAATAGGTATCGATATAATAGGTTTTCAGGATACCGTTTTCAAACACAGGCATACGTTTTGTCGCTACACCTTCGCCATCGAAATATCGGGCACCGGATGTACCCACCATGTGGGGTTCATCGATAACCGTTAGTTTGTCACCCAATACTTTCTGGTCGATTTTATCCAACAAAAAAGAGTTTTTCTGCTGGATGGAAGAACCATATAATGCGTCAATTACCGGAGAAAGCAAACGGGAGGAATTCATATTGTCCACAACCATCTGATACTTGCCGGAAGCGACCTTTTTCTGTCCCAGTTTACGCATTACACGTTCCAGGGCCTTTGTTCCCAGACCTTCTTTAATTAACTTATCATAGTAAAGTGAAGAATCGAACCAATAGGATTCCGGGCGAGCATCCCCTTCACCTTTGATGCTTACGCTGGCAACTAGGCTGAAAGAAGAACCGGATGCTTCCCCTTCGAAGCCGTTGCTGGCAACCATATATTTGAAATCCTTTTCATCGCTGTAGGATGAATTGACCGAGATAATACGGGGGGCTTTTCCCATCATTTCGTTGCAGACGTTCATGGCCAGCGTCACTTTGTCGTCCGGCTGGATTGAGTCGAACTTCGGATCGATCAGTTGCAAGTCGGCGCCGCCTCCTTTATAATAGAGAGAAGAGTCGGGTAACGTACGCGCCTTGTCTTCCGCCAGGAAGCGAGTGGAAGCGATACCGTTACGGATAAAACTTTCCAGTTCCTTTTTATCCAGACGGTTTGTAGAGAAGGAACCGAAACGTCCGTCCACAAACAGATGGATCACCAAACTGTTTTCCGATGCCTGTTGCAAGCGGTCCATTTTCATATCACGTATTTCGAAGGAACTGCTCGATCCATTATAGATACTTACACGTGAGGCCTGGCAACCGTTTTTCAGGGCAAATTCCATGGCCCACTGAGCCAGTTTTTTATTTTCGTTCGTTATCATGTCTAATGATTTATGATTTATGACTTTGGATTTATGATTTATGGGTGTGTAGACAACGCATAAATCATAAATCATAAATCTTTTTAATTTTCTCCTCCTACAGTAAGTTTACTAACTAAGGCTGACGGCATACCGCAGGTTACCGGACAGGATTGTCCGTCCTTGCCGCATGTCCAGGTGCCGTTATCCATCTTGTAATTGTTTCCGACCATCGTGATATCGGCCAATGCACGTGGACCGTTACCGATGATATTGATATCTTTGATCGGCTGTGTCAGTTTACCATTTTCGATTAGATAACCGTCTTTCACGAAGAAGGTGAAGTCGCCCGCACCGATTTGTACTTGCCCGTTGGTAAAGCTAGAGGCATAGATACCTTTCTTCACCGTCGAGATCATTTCTTCTTCCGTCACGTTTCCGGCTTCCATATAGGTAGCGCGCATACGCGGGATCGGCATCTGGCGGAATGATTCACGGCGACCGTTCCCCGTTGAAGGTATACCGTAATGTTTGGCACTGATACGGTCGTGCAGGTAGCTGGTCAGAATGCCTTCTTTCACGATATAAGTCTTTTGCCCGGCGATACCTTCGTCATCGATATTGACAGAACCGCGGTTGAAAGGAATCGTACCGTCGTCCACCACATTGATATGCTCGTTACAAACCTTTTTGTTCAGCTGGTCGGAGAAGATCGATGTATTCTTGCGATTGAAGTCAGCTTCGAAAGCATGGCCGATTGCTTCGTGCAACAAGATGCCGGAACCTCCTGCACCCATTACGACCGGCATTTCGCCTCCTTTAGGCTTGATAGCTTGGAATAGGATGGAGGTTTTCTCTACTGCCTCCTTAGCTACTTCGGCAATGATATCATCTGTCAGGAATTCGGCTCCCATGCGGAAAGCGCGGGATGCATATGAATTTTCGATCTTCCCGTTGTCCTCCATGATACAGACTGCCCCCAGCGTCACCATCGGACGATAGTCGTAGTACATCTGTCCTTCGGAGTTGCAGAACAAGATGTGTGAAGTCGTGTCTCCCAACGAAGCCATCACTTTGTGCACCCGTTTGTCAAGCGCAAAAATCTGATCGTTCAGTTTCTGAAGATACGGGGTCTTTGCATTTACGGCGAGCTCGTCCCAAGGAGTTTGTACACCGTAATAATTATTCGGGATCGGTTCCTCCGTCAGGGCAACCGGAGCTTTTCCTGCCGAGCCGGTTGCGATACGGGCTGCCGTGCGGGCAGCTTTCAGCATCTCGTCGAGAGTCACGTTTTCCACATACGCATAACCGGTCTGATCACCGGCCAATACACGTACTCCCATACCGAAATCGATATTGGACGAAGCACGGTTTACGGCTCCGTCTTGCAATCCGATATTGTTCCGGTAGGAATGTTCAAAGAAAAGATCTGCATAGTCGCCTCCTTTCTCAAGTGCTGCTGCCAACACTTTCTTCATGTCGCTTTCACTGACACCAAAATGGTTCTGAGCGAATGAGATACCGGTAGCCTGATCTACCTTGTTTCCGGTACAACTTCCCAGGAATGAGGGAACTGCTAATGATCCAAGCATAACCATACCTCCTGTTTTGATAAAATCACGTCTGTTGATTTTCATATGTTCGATTATAGTTTATTCTCTTTTGCCCATTGCATGACGTTGGCTGGCGGGCGTTCGGCCAACAATTCTTTTTTCATGAAATCCATGTAAGGAGCCACGTGCTTAAAAAATTTCTTGTAACCTCTACATAGATAGTTCAATCCGGGTTCGCCGTTTGCCGTATGGAGAAAACGGTTCTTGGGACATTCGCCGTTGCAGGCAAACAGGTAGTCACACTCCTTGCATTGGGTAGGGAGTGTTTCATATTTGTCTGCTCCGAACTTCAGTTGGCGTTGGCTGTACATCATCTCGGTAAGCGTTTGAGTATGGATGTTACCTAACTTATATTCCGGGAATACAAAGTGGTCGCAGGCATATACGTCGCCATTGAACTCCATCACACCGGCATGTCCGCAAGTGCGTGCCAGCGTACAGACGCCCGGTTGTTCGCCTACCCAGTTTGCCAGTGTGGAGTCGAAAAGCTGGATATAATAATTACCGACATCCTCTTTCAGCCATTCGTCGAAGACCGCACAGAGGAAATCTCCCCATTTTCCGGCGTCGACCGTGAAAGGGGCCAGTTTGATGTTGGCATCCTGCTGTTCCGGCGAGGTGAGCAACGTTCCGTCCTGATGGAATCCGAGGCGTTCTACAATCGGGGTGAATTGGATATAGTGGCAATCTATTTCCTTGAAAAAGTGATAGAATTCCAGCGGATAATCTACGTTGTAGTCATTGACGACTGCCATTGCGTTGTATTCCACGCCATGCTTTTTCAGCAGTTCGATTCCCTTCATCACTTTATAGAAGGAGGGGAGTCCCTGCTTGTTGCGACGATATTCGTCATGAAACTCCTGCGGGCCGTCTATCGAAACTCCCACGAGGAAGTTGTTCTCTTTGAAGAAACGACACCAGTCGTCGTTCAGCAGTGTCCCGTTTGTCTGGATACAGTTGTCTATCTGGCGTCTGTGGCCGTACTTGCGTTGCAATTCCAGTGCTTTCCGATAGAAACTGATCGGACGCATCAGCGTTTCACCACCGTGCCAGGTAAAGAGAACCTGCGGCATCGTCTGACATTCCAGATATTCCTTGATGAATTTTTCCAGTAACTGTTCGCTCATGATATGATTTTTCACCTCTGGATAAAGTTTCCCTTTCTCCAGATAATAACAGTATTCGCACGCCAGGTTGCAAACTGAACCGACAGGCTTCAACATTACATATACGGGTTTCGCGAACGGGGATATATATGGATTACTCATGGTATGCTTAAAACGATGTTTTATTTAGTTTCATATGCAAAAGTAATCTTTTTAACGGATGAATGTTGTTTTTTTACCGTGTTTTTTTCTTGTAGCGGTTGTAATCGGTGACAAATCCTTCGCAAAGCCAATTCGCGAGTGCCTGGCGGTTGTCGCTCAGGATGATTCGCTGCTGGTCGAAACTGTTTTGGATATTACCTAACTCGACGAAAACGGAGGCCGGTGTCGTATGTCTCAACACGTATAAGTTCCGTCCGTCCACTGTTCCGGTAAATCCTCGTCCCGGCTGGTGCTTCTTATATTTATGGGTGAAAGTTGTCCGCATGGTTTTCGCCAGATGCTTGCTTTCGGAGTTTTTATTCTGGTGGTAGAAAAAAACATCGGTCTGGTGTCCCTTGTTCCGGCTGTCCACATGCACGAAGATAGCTCGTTTGTAGGCGTATTTATCCTGCTTGAACAGGGTGTTTATCTTGTCACTTCGTTGTTTCAGGCGACGGACCTGGTTAAAAGGAATAGGGCTACCCATACAAGTTTCCCGTTTACTGTTCTTCAGGTATTTGTCATCCCGTATCCCGTCTTTGGCATCTTGAATGATAATGTGGACTTTGGCTCCTTTTGTCATCAGGTTGCGTGCCAGACGGAGTACGATGTCGTAGGCATATTCGTCTTCGTGCAACTCGATTTTGCCAATCCGTCCGATTGCTCCAGGATCAGGGCCTCCGTGTCCGCTGACCAGATAGAAACAGGCTCCTTTTAGTTCGGACGATGTTACCTTATAGGAGGCCAGTTCTTTGCCGAACAACGGTTCATAGTTCGCTCGTTTGATGGCGGATGCAACAACTTCTTTTCCCTGTAAGGGGGGAAGCGTATATTTGACTCCTATCCTAAGGGTATTCCCCTTGCCTAACTTGTTTTTGTTCAGCTCGATGAACTGTTTCTGATATGAAATACCTGTACGGTTATGGCGTTTGAGGAACAGGGTGATGCCTTCTCCTTTCTTGGGAAAGGCTTTTTCCTGGGCCTGTAAACGGTTGACGCAAAATATGGTAAAAAATAACGCGAATATGATATTAAGTTTAAACTTCATTGGAGACATGTTGCTAATGCGAACAAAAATAACGCTTTTTCGGGATTATGCAAAATATACGGTTATTATCAGGCGGAGCAGCATGTCCTAGTAGTATCATAGGCAGGAAGAGTTTGTGCCATGTCGATGAAACGGTTGTGCCATGCTGATGAAACAGTTGTGCCATACTGGTGAAACGGTCGTGCCATGCCGATGGAATTATTGTGGCAAAGGCATGAAGCTTTATTTTTATGGTTTGTCTGCTTTTGTTCGCCTGAGTTCAGGAAATATCTCAGATCAAATGATTCATCGCCATGTATTTCCAAAGTGGGGCGGCATGGAGCGCTTGTTTGATCTGGTCGTTTAGCAACAATTCTTTTACTTCGTCGAGAGTCAGAAGGTGGACGCTGAGGTCTTCCGTGTCTTCCAGATGTTGTGCCATGACTGACTCTACATCTGTGGCAAGATAGCAATAAGTCAGGTTGGTGTGGGTACTCGGATTGACGCCTATTACCATCAGTTCGCTCCAATTTCCGTTGCCGTAGCCGGTCTCTTCGAGCAATTCCCGTTGGGCGGAGACGAGTGGGGAAGCGTCTTCCTTTTCGCAGACACCGGCGCAAAGTTCGTAAGCCGTGATACCCAGTCCATGACGGTATTGGCTTACAAATACGAATTTCTGCTCTTTGGTGATTGCGATCACATTGATCCATTCTGGATATTCGAATATATAATATTCAGGAATCCTGTTTCCGTTCGGCAATTCCACTTCCTCCCTGCGCACGGTGAACCAAGGTTGGCTGGATAGGTATTCACTTTTCAGTACTTTCCAGTTTCTGTTTTTCGGAGTTTCCATATTTGTAGTTTGTTGATGGTGTGTATCAAAATATATAATTATGAAACGGTCGAGTTTGTAATAAATTGTATTTGTACTTATCTTTGTAGCTTCGAAAGAGAGGACTTAGATGAATAAAGATAATAATTTCGGCAGGCTTTTGCTCCTGCTACTTCTTGCGTTTGGTATCTGCTTGGGACTTTATTACTTACCGGACCAGCTGTTCGGGATGAAAATAAAAAAAGTTGATTTACTTTCCGATCTCAGGATAAAACCAGAATCCCTGTCTATGGATTCCTTGCGTATGCAATTGGAACAACCGGATACGGTCCGGATAGATTCGGCCGCCGTGCGTGATTCGATCCTGAAAACGACAGGTATCGATTCCGTCGCCCTCGCATTACGCGATTCGCTTTACAAGGTTATGTATGCGGACAAGGGAGCCGATTCGTTGGGAACGCGTATCGAGGATTACTCTGTCGGCCATATCGGTTTGAAACGTTTTTTTGCCGCTTTAAGAAATAGCAGGCAGGCGAACCGCCCGGTGCGTGTCGCCTTTTTGGGTGATTCGTTTATCGAAGGTGACATTGTGGTGGCTGATTTCCGTTCGGGTATGCAGGAGCGGTTCGGAGGACGCGGAGTCGGTTTCGTTCCGGTTACGTCGGTAGCCGCCCAGTTCCGTCCGACGATCGAGCAAAAGGCGGAAGGTTGGACCACCTGGTCCATGTTGACGGATCATCATCACCGGTATACGCTTTCCGGAATGACGTTCGAACCGAAAGGGGAGAAGCCATCTATCTCGATCAAGACGACAGACCGTTATCCGGAGTTGAAAACGGTTTCTTCCCTTAAATTCTTGTATGAAAAGAATATCCGTACACAGATGACTTTGGTTTGCAACGGCACGCAGGACACGATCTGCGAGACCTTGGAACCGACAACCGCCATCACGCAATACGAACAAACAGGAACCTTTACGGAAGCCTCCTTCAGCTTTGCCGATACGGCCGGTTTCCGTGCTCTCGGGGTTGCACTCGAAGATAATTCTGGGGTGATCGTGGACAATTATTCGTTGCGTGGCAATTCGGGGATGATCCTTTCGAGATTGGACAGCACCCGTTGCCGAGAGTTGAACGAGATACGTCCCTATGATCTGGTCGTTTTGCAGTACGGGTTGAATATCGTCAGCGACAGCGTTCTCCAGTATGGCTGGTACGCCAAGCGGATGGAAGAAGCCGTACGCCACGTACGCGTTTGTTTTCCGGATGCCGATATCCTGATGCTGGGGGGTTCGGACAGGAGCCGACAAGTGGACGGAACCTTCGAAACGATGCCTGCCGTATTAGCCTTGCTGCACGCACAGCGGCAGGCGGCTCGCCGTTCGGGGGTCGCTTTCTGGAATGTCTTTGGGGCGATGGGAGGAGAGAACAGCATGATCCGTTTCGTGGAGAACAATTGGGCTAGCAAAGACTATACCCATTTGAGTTTCAGGGGAGGAAAAGAGATAGCTTCTGCCTTGTTGAAGGCAATATTATTAGAAAAGGAGTTTTATGATGAAGCAGACAAAGTGGCTCATTAGTCTATCGGCTTACCTGGTTTTGATGGCCGCCAGTTCTGCCGGAGTGAAAGGAAAATTGGCGATCCCGTGTCAAGCGTGGGAACAGGGGAGTATTGATACGATCCCGCTTCCTTCCCGCATTTATTCGATCGGGAAGGAGGTCGATTCGATCCAGTCGCCCTCTTCGCTGCAATCCTTCTTTGACGAACTGGATTCGCTCGGAGCGGGGAAGGATACCGTATTGACAATCGTCCATTTAGGCGATTCTCACATACAGGCCGGTTATTATTCCGGTAAAGTGATGCGTCTTTTGCAGGCGCAGTTCGGGAATGCCGGACGTGGATGGATTGCCCCTTTCAAGTTGAGCAAGACGAATGAACCGGACGATTATTTCATCTCTTCTTCCGTCCGCGAATGGGTGACGGGACGCTGTATCCAAGCCAATAAGAAATGTCCTGTTGGAATCGGTGGAATCGGTATCCAGTCCGTTTCTCCTTCCATCAATTTGGACGTTCGGATAGCGCCTAACAACGGGGCAGGCTATTCCTTCAACCAGGCGATCCTTTACCGGGGAGAAAAAGCCATGCCTATGTTGCCGGCCGGTTCGTTCAAAGATTCCATACAGACATCCTTGGCTACGGTTCCGGCTGTCGCAGGTGTCTTGGCCGATACCTTCCGTATTTCTCATCCGGTAGATACGTTGCAGCTGCACAGTACCCGGCGGAAACAAGGCACGGATAAGCTGCTTCCGGCCTCCAATTTCAAAAATGTTTATTATGGTTTCAGCCTGACGAACGGTTATCCGGGTGTCCTCTACCATTCGGTCGGCGTGAACGGGGCGATGTATGTCAATTACACAGACGAAGCATACGTTCGTCAGTTGGCCCTGTTGAAACCTTCTTTGCTGATTATTTCGTTGGGTACGAACGAAACCTTCGGCCGTCGCTTCCGTTCGGAAGAATTTGGCGGACAGATACGTGCGTTCGTTTCCCTCGTCAAGAAACAGATGCCTGAAACGGCTATTCTGCTCACCACTCCGCCGGAATGCTACAAGCGGACTTATGTCAATAAAAAACGGACGTATGTCCGTAACTCGAATACCCAACTTGCTGCAAAGGCGATTGTAAAGGCGGCACGTGAAGAGGGCGTAGCTTGCTGGGATCTCTTTGCCGCTACGGGAGGGAAAAGCTCCTGCACCAAATGGCGCAAGGAAAAACTGATGGGCCGTGACCGTATTCATTTCACAAAGGATGGCTATCGTGAGCAAGGAACCTTGTTATATCGTGCCCTAATGCAATCTTATAATCAAATGTTGAAAATCAGAAAAGATGATGAATGATTTTATAAATAAAATGGGAGAATATTGGTCTCAGCTCTCATTCGACAAACTTGGCGATATATTGACCTACCATCACAATGCTCCGATACTTTTCAGCAGCGGATTGTTTTTCTTCCTTTTTATCGGTTTCCTGATTATTTACATGTCGCTCAGGAAGCATTTGCTGACGCGTATCATTTATGTTACGTTGTTTTCCATCTATTTCTATTATAAGAGCAGCGGATTGTTTTTCTTTCTCCTGCTGTTTGTCGCAACATCCGATTTTTGCATTGCGCAGTGTATGACTAAGACTGCTTCCAAGTGGGGACGCAAAGCATGGGTTGTCCTGAGCCTGTGCGTTGACTTAGGGCTGTTGGGATATTTCAAATACTTCAATTTCCTACGGGAGATCATGGCTGCCGTTGCTCATGAGTTGGGGTATCAGTTAGGGAATACCTCGTTGCAGAACATTACCTATCAGCCGTTGGATATATTTCTGCCGGTCGGCATTTCCTTCTTTACCTTCCAGACCATCAGCTACGTGATTGATGTGTACCGGGGTAGGATAGCCCCCCTCCGGCGTTGGATCGACTATGTTTTCTATGTCTCCTTCTTCCCGCAGCTGGTGGCCGGTCCAATCGTTCGGGCACGCGATTTTATTCCTCAGATTTATAAGACTCCGGTTGTTACGCGGGCGGAGTTCGGAGAGGGGCTTTTTCTCGTCTTATGTGGGCTCTTTAAGAAAACCGTCATATCCGACTATATCAGCTTGAACTTCGTCGACCGCATATTCGATGCTCCTTTGCTCTATACAGGGGTGGAAAATCTGTTGGGTGTGTATGGTTATGCCTTGCAGATCTATTGCGATTTTTCCGGCTATTCGGATATGGCGATCGGGATTGCATTGTTGTTAGGTTTCCGTTTTAACGTGAATTTCGATTCGCCTTACCAGTCGGCGACCATTACGGAATTCTGGCGACGTTGGCATATCTCGCTCTCTTCTTGGTTGAAAGACTATTTGTATATTTCACTCGGAGGTAATCGGAAAGGAAAAATACGGACATACATCAACCTGCTGATAACGATGTTGTTGGGCGGTTTATGGCACGGAGCCTCCGTGAGTTTTATCCTTTGGGGCGCCCTGCATGGAGTTGCACTGGCCGTCCATAAGTTCGTGATGAACCATTTCAGCAGTTTCAAACCATTAGGATCAGAAATGAAACCCTGGAGAAGAGTGATAGGTGTTCTGATCACTTTCCATCTGGTGTGCTTTGGCTGGATTCTGTTCCGGGCTGACTCGATGCAAACGGTTGGCGAGGTGCTGACGCAGATTTTCACGAATTTCCATCCGGAGGTCTTTATGCAGTTTGTGGTGGGCTATAAAGGAGTGTTCGTCTTGATGGTGGTGGGTTATATCCTGCATTTCATGCCGAAATCGGCGGAAAACGGTTTGCAGGCAGTCGTTACCCGTTCTCCTTTGCTTGTTCAGGCGGTGATGCTGGCGATTGCGATCTTTGTTGTCGTGCAGTTCAAGAGTGCCGGGGTGCAACCATTTATCTACTTCCAGTTCTGACATTGTTTCCTGCCATATCGGGAATCCGATGGAAGCAGAGTTTAATAACAAAAGCCCTTCCGGAGCGGGGAGGGCTTTCGTTATTAAATGTAGGAGGGATCAGAGTCCAGCTTGCGGGTCGAACGTCCCGTTTTCCCAGCCTTTCGTCTGTTCCAGGTTCGGATTGTTACTCATCTCGCTGCGTTTCATCGGCAGGAAGTAGATGTTCTGGTTGGTGATCATCGGCGTGTTATCACGGTCGAACAGATAGGTCGTGTATGTATTATCGGCCTGCTTGTTCATCACTAAGGCATGGCGTTTGCCTTGCCCGTTCATCAATTTGTCGTAGATCATCCAGCGGCGCATATCCCATAAACGTTTTTGTTCGAACAACAATTCGATAAAACGTTCTTCGCGAACTGCTTCACGCATTTCCGTCTGGTTCATGTTTGGGTTCAATCCGTAAACTCTGCCTTTCATTTCCGGATTGGAACTAGTTTCATTGATGCCTGCACGCTTGCGGATCTGTTTCAACATATCGAATGCTTCGTTTGTCTTTCCGACCTCGACGGCAGCTTCGGCATAGTTCAGCATTACTTCAGCCAGGCGAATGTCAATATAGTCGGTTCCAGATTTTTGGCAGTCTGTCACTGAAAGGCTTTCGTCAATGGCTTTACGGGAATAATAGCCGGTTTTCGATCCGACGTTTTTGCCGTAGGCATAGTCGTTTTGCGCATTTTCGTTCAGTTCCATTACGGTATTGAAATAAGTCACCCCCTGATAGACGATTGTCGCATAAAAACGTTTGTCCCGATTTTCCCACAAGGCGAAGATATCTTTGCCTTCCTTTTCCCAATCGGCATAGGTGTAAGTCCCTCCGTCTATAGTAGGGAAGCGGTCAATCACTTCCTGTGTCGGGTGATTACCGCCGGTGTTGTTCATCGAGAACGTGATCGGACGGACGGTTGCATCTCTTTTCTGTGTGCGGGTCGGGTTTTCGTAGCGGATGGCAAAAATTACCTCTTTGTTCATCTCATCTAGGAACAGTTTTCCGTAATCATCATACAAGGCATGGCCTTGTCCGATCAGGTAATTCAGTGTCTCTTTGTTGTAGTTGTAGGCGGTTTGCCAATGTTCGTTGTTGTTGTTCGGGTTGAACTGTGGACTAGCACGGAACAAGAATACGCGTCCGAGGAATGCCTTGGCTGCACCTTTCGTCACGCGGCCCAAGTCTTCAGCCGAATGAGAGTCTGGCAACCCTTCTGCACAAGCTTTCAGTTCGTCGATAATGAAATCGAAACATTCTTTTGTAGAGTTACGTTTCACATAGAGGTCGTCCGTCATTTCTTGCGGGATAGTGATCAGTGGGACACCACCGTAACGTTTGACCATTTCGAAATAGAGGTAAGCACGAATGAAACGGGCTTCGTAAGTCAGACGGTCGGCTAGTTCACGGTCTATCGTACAGACTTCGGGATTCTGTGCATTCTGAATGAAAATATTGCAGTTTCGGATGTCAGAATAGGGCCAGTACCAGGTCGGGGCGGAATCTTTCGTGTCACTCATATTGTCCGGTGTGGTGGTTCCCTGTGTCCAGTTGCCTCCGCCCGTCGCTTCGTCGGTCGCATCGGCCACGGCCGTATCCCAACTTGGGATGGAAACATATAAAGCATTGAGAAAAGCTGTAGTCAGCGTTTTGTCAACCCAAACCTTGTCCTCCGAGATTGAACTTAGGTCTTCCTTATCCAGTACGCTGGTGCAGGAAGAGAATAATGCCAGAATGGCAGCACATGTTATAAATATCTTTTTCATATCTAATTACTCAAATTGTTAGAAACTTACATTGATACCAAAGTTGAAACTTTTTGTCAACGGATACTGATAAGCTCCACGGTCACCGCTGTTTTCGGGATCGTAGATGCCGATGTGGTCGAATACGAACAGGTTTGTGCTTGAAACGTAGACACGGCAACGATCTACACCGATCGAATTCACCCACTGTTTCGGCAACGTATAGCCGAGCTCGATGTTTTTGCAACGGAAATAGTTACCGTTCATCAACCAGAATGAAGAAGCCTGTCCGTTGGCGCCTTTCGAGCCTGTACCACCGACGCGCGGATATTTACCGTCTGTGTTGTCGGGTGAATAAGCGTCCGACCATATGTTCAGAACGGTCTGTTCTGTCCAGGTATCGCCGCGGTTCGGGAACATGATGCTTCGATGGCCTACGCCTTGGAAGAAGGCTGTGAAGTCGATACCTTTCCATTCACCTCCTAAACTGATACCGTAGATGATTTCCGGGTCTTTGCTGTAGAGCGAAAGAACGGCTTGGTCGTTACCGTCGACAACTCCGTCAGGGCCTCCGACGCCGCCTGCACCGTGGATATCTTTCAGGATAATATCGCCTTTCGACCATTCGAATCCGCCGTTATAGAGCGGCAGTCCAGCTAAATCTTCATCCGTACGGGCGATACCGTCGGCGATGTAGCCAGTGATGAAGTTGATCGGGCGTCCTGTCTTTATTTCCCATTCATAGGCGTTTGCCGATTCGTCGATATACGTGTAATGGTTGCGGGCGAAAGAGAAGTTACCGGATACATAATATGTGAAGTTACCGATCTTATTATCGTGGCGCAACATGAACTCACATCCCTGGTTTACCATCTCTGCGTAGTTCTCTTTCGGTAATGTGGCTCCGAAAGTCCCCGGAATCGTACGTTTACGGTCCATCAGGATATCTGAAGTTTTCTTATGGAAGTAATCAAATTCGAGGCTTAGCAGTCCGTTCCACAATCCCAAGTCAAAGCCGACGTCGGCTGTCGTGGTTGTTTCCCAAGTGATGCCTTTGCTTGGATAAACACCCGGTAGAATACCGGTTGCACCTGAACCGAAGACGGCATTGGTTCCTGTTGTAAATTTACTTAAATGTTGGTAATAAGCAACATCGTCTCCTCCGTCGTTCCCTAATGTACCATAGGATGCACGTAATTTCAGATTACTGATAAAGTTCAGTTTTTCGTTCTGCTTGAAGAAATTTTCTTCAGTCACGCGCCAACCGGCTGAAACAGACGGGAAAAATCCCCAACGTTTGCCCGGAATCCATTTTACGGACGAGTCGTAACGGAAGTTGGCTTCTAATAGATAGCGGTTGTCGAAACCGTAGTTCACACGGCCGACGTAACCGATGCGTCCAATTTCCGATTCGTGACCATCGGCATCTTTCCACTGGCTGTCCGCGCTTCCGGCGAATAGCTGTTCAAGGGAAGATGAAAGCAATTGCTTGCGCTGTGCCCAAAACATATCACCCCATTCTTCGTATTGCTCATAGAGGAACATGGCGCCGATGTCGTGTTTGCCGAATGTCCGGTTATAGTTTAACTGCAAGTTTAGCGTATAAGCGCTCGTTTCGTTGAAGTCTTTTCGGACGAAGTTTCCGTTTTCGGTTCTCGTACGTGTGCCGACAACCGGGGCGTCGTCGCGGATGATATGGTTATGTCCGCCGCTCGTTTCGTGTATATATAAGGTATACTCTTTTCCTACCTGTTTTTCATTCTCGTAATAACGGCGATAGTTGAACATCGCGTTTGCTGTCAAGCCTTCTACCCAAGGAATTTCCCATTTGGCGCTTAACTTCGTGTTCAGTGTGTTATGTTTTTTGGAAACATGCCCGTTGTTGATTGCTTCCAGAATATTCCAGTTGTAGATGGTTGCGTTCGGCTTTCCGTTTATATAGGCCGGCTCGGTAGTCGGGAAGTTTAGTAGGGCACGATACATATCGTTCATCAAATCTTTATCAGAGTCATGAGGCCAGTAAGGTGTGCGTTGGTCGCTCATATTACCGTCCACATCCAATCCGATCGTAAAGTTATCCGCAACTTTGGCATCTACATTCGAACGGAAACTGTAACGTGTGAAGTCCAGGTTGTTGAATGTTCCGCTCTGGCTGTAATAACCGGCTGACATAAAGTAATTGATACGTTCGCTACCCCCGTTGACACTTAGGTTGTGCTGTGTCGTAAACGGGTTTTTCCAAGCGAGGTCGAACCAGTTTGTACTGTGTGTTTTGAAGTATTCTTGTTCGTCGGCTGTGTAGTAGCGGGAATCTGTTTCCGGGATGCCATTATACATGAATTGGTTATTCAGATATACAGTCCGGTCATAAGCGTTCATCACTTCCGGTGTGCGGGTTGGACGGTCCGTTCCGAATAGACCTGAATAGCTAAACTGAGGCTTTTGGTTTTTACCGCGTTTTGTCGAAACGACAATCACGCCGTTAGAGGCACGAGAGCCGTAAACGGCAGCGGATGCTGCGTCTTTCAATACGGAAATGTTCTCGATCGTGTTCGGATCCAAAGCATCGAAGTCTGCTTTTTCACGAACAACGCCGTCGATGACGTAAGTCGGATTTGTATTGTTGGGTGTATTGACGCCACGGATCGTGATCGGGGAAGATACACCCGGCATACCGGATTTATTGTAAGAGAAAATACCCGGCATACGTCCTGCCATCGCATTGGAGATATTGGAAACCGGGATTGTCGCAATGTTATCTGCCGAAATAGTGGCGACCGAACCGGTCAGGTTCATTTTCTTTTGCGTACCGTAACCGATCACGACCACTTCATCCAGCTTTTGTGTATCTTCCGTCAGTGTGACATTCAGGTTGCTTTGTCCTGCAACTTTCACAAAACAAGTATTGTAACCGATAAACGAAATTTGTAAAGTTGCGTTTTCAGGAACTTCGATCGTGAAGTTTCCGTCCATATCAGTAATGGTCCCGACGGTCGTTCCCTGGATTGAAACGTTTGCTCCGGCGATAGGACCAAATTGGTCGGAAACAACACCTTTAACGGTTTTCTGCTCTTGTTGGACCTTGGCAACGATATCCATCTCTTTCGGACGAAGGATAATTTGTTTCTCATTTACCTTGTACTCGACATTGGTGGATTTGAAAACTTTCTTTAGGATGGATTCGATTGTCTCATTGTCGAATTTTACATTGACTTTTCTGTCTACATTTACCAGTTCATTGTTATAAATAAAATGGAATTCAGAGTTTTCCTCTATTTTGTTCAATACATCTTCTATCGAAACGTTGTTCATTTCTATAGAAAGACGTGCAGATTGCGAATATAGACTATTTGCATTTGCTGCACTAAGAAAGCAGGTTAAACATAAAGCGGCGATTTTCATACGCGTAGGAATTTGAGGAGACAAGTCGAAATATGACCTGAAACCTTTTTGTTTTGATGTAATTTTCATAACTTTACATTATCAAATTTAATTAGGTAGTTATATGACTTAATTAGACAATTATCATTCGTCAGGTGAGATTTTCGGATTGATAATTATTTTTGATCACGGGATGGGAAGATGTTGCAAGCATCTTTCCATCTTTTTGATTCAGATGTGTGTAGCAGCTATGTCTTCATGGTATTTCAATTTTTGTGTTAATCATTCATTTCTGTTTATTACGGCTATTAGACGTAGGAGATAAAAAATCCCCTACGCCAAAATGCAATTTTTTTATCTTGCTTCGATAATAACGGTCCGACGGGTATAAGAATAGTCGCTGGCCTGTTTCGGTTCGATCATTGTGCACTTGATAGGAGCAGTCTTTTCGAGCAGTTGCAGGATCTCTTCAAAGGTTTCGGTCGTAAAGGTTGCAGAATATTTGTAATTGAATATTTTTTTGCTTTGTAAGATGATGTTTACGTTGAAATGGCGTGACAGGCGTTGAGCTATCTCTGCCATTTCGGTCCGGCGGAAGACCATTTTTCCTTCCTTCCATGAAGTAACCATATACAGATTGATGTCTGAAACCTTAGTGTTATCTGTTATCTTATTATATACGGCCTGTTCACCCGGATTCAGAACTTGGGGGATTGGTTTCTTTTCATTTCTGATTTCTATGGAACCGTTTGCCAGAGTGGCTTGTATTTCGTCATCATCTTCATAAGCATTAATATTAAATTCTGTGCCGTAGGCGCTTACCGTAATTCCGTTTGAAAGTGCTACATCGAAGCGGTGCTTTTTATCTGATGAAACCTTGAAATAAGCTTCGCCGGACAGATATACTTTACGATGGTCTCCGACGAACTGTTTAGGATAATGCAGCTTGGAACCTGAATTCAGCCATACTTCGGAACCATCCGGCAGTGTAATTTTAGAAACAAGGCCATAAGCGCTTGACAATTCCACCTGTTCGATCGGCTGATTTTCCAATCTGTAGATACGCTGGTAAAAGTAGATACTGCTAATTAAGGCTGGAATGAGCAATATGGCTGCCGTGTAACGAAAATAGCGACCGATCTTTTGTCGGAATCGGTTTTTCTGCATGGTTCTCGATACATTTTTCCAGTGGTTGTCTACATCTATTTTTTCTTGCAAATATAGCATCTGGCTGGTGTCACAGATAAAACGGAGATCACCGACCTCTTTCCGTAATTCAGGTGAATCCAACATTTGTTTTTCAAAAGCAAGGCTATCTTCTTTCGATAGTTTGCCTTCCAGATAGGCTATGATATGTTCGGTTTGTATATTCACGTTTGTCATGTATTTGTGATTAGACGCATAAAGGGGAGATTCCCCTATGTTAAATATATTTATCAGGAGTTTGAAATAATAAAATAAGGAATGGCAGATAGTCTTTCAGTTCGACGCGTAAAATTTTAAGTGCTTTACTTATATGCGCTTCGACTGTTTTGACTGATATTTGTTGTTCCTCGGCGATCTCTGTATATTTCTTTCCTTCGAAACGATTCTTTTCGAAAATGAGGCGAGTGTTCTCCGGTAGTTTATCCAATGCTTCAGCCAACATCGTTCTAAGTTCGACAATCGAATAGATATCTCCACTTGGTTCGTCCCCCTTGCTTATCTTCCATTGTTTCCAGGCCAACTCGAGTTCCTGTTTTCGGAGATAGTCGATACAATTATTGCGTACGCTTGTGACCAAAAAATTGCGGGCAGATGTTTCGATTCTGATACTTTTTCTGTTTTCCCAGATTTTGAGAAAAGATTCCTGTACGACGTCTTCACATGTTTCCCAACGTTCAATGTACCGGTGGGCAAAGATGCAGAGGGGAGAAAAGAATTGGAAGAATAATGTTTTAAAGGCATTCTCGTCGTCGTTTACAGCGATGTTCCAAAACAACTTGTCGATTGTATGTGGCAGTGTCTCCTTCATGTTTTCGTTTGATGACAACAAATATTTACTAAGTTCTCATAGGACTACGTTAATTAGACCGTCTGTATATAAAAGAATATCAATTGATTAGGGAATTTAATAAGAGAAACACTTCTCCAAATGGAGGCAAATTCGATTTGAATATCATATCGAATTTAGACCTCACTATTAAAAGTTTATGATAATTTTATTATAACTTTGTACATCTAAATTGAATTAGTCCTATGAGAACTATGTGTATCAAAGAGGCAATGAGGTAGAAATAGGTCAAAAAAATAAGGCGTCCCATCACGAGAAACCTTATCTTTGGTATATTCAAATTCAATAGATGTAGGCTTTACCTCTGTATTCTTGATGTGTCATACCTACATGCTGACATATATGGTTTGTAGGTAAAACACCTATGTTTTAAATTCAGATGTCTTTCCTTAATTATATATTGGTTCATTTGCCATCGGATGAATCCTTTCCACTAATGTCCAGTATATCCTTGACTATGTACCAAATCACGAATAGGACCATGATGCTTCCGATCAGGATACCTCCGACTTTGATGACTGTACCGATGTATTCTTCCATATCTATTAAGTATTATTGGGGGTAAATATAGAAATAAAATAATCGATTCTCGTTTTTTTTTCATGAAATATGTTGGCGGAGTGTAGTAGAGGAGTAGACACTTATCATAATTGACAGGTATTCTGTCAATTTTATAACATAATATCACGGTTAACTCTTTATTTTTGTTCTTATAATTCTTAAATTCTCAATATTATGATGATTCCGTTTAAGGTGAAGACTTTCTCTTTCCTGTTGGCTTGTGCCTGCTCGACGGCAGGGATGGCGCAAGTAGGCAATGACTCTCCTGTAAAGCAGGTAAAAATATCTGGTATGTAGGGACTCGAATCACAGATTGTATCGAACATCGTGTGAAAGCGCAGGATGTGGACCATTTGGTCGAACCATTCCGCCACCAGAACGAGAAGTCGCGCTGGCAAAGCGAGTTCTGGGGGAAATGGATACAGGGTGCGATCGCCTCCTATCGTTATAACCGGGACCCCGAACTGTACCAGATCATAAAGGATGCGGCCGAATCGCTTATGGCAACGCAGTTGCCGAACGGTTATATCGGGAATTATGCGCCGGAATACCAGTTACAGCAATGGGATGTCTGGGGGCGCAAGTATACATCATTGGGATTGATCGCTTGGTATGACCTGTCGGGTGATAAGAAGGCATTGGAAGCAGCTTGCAGAGTTGTCGACCATCTGATGACGCAGGTTGGGCCCGGAAAGGTGGATATCGTCTCAACCGGCAATTACATTGGCATGCCGAGCTCGTCCGTCCTCGAACCTGTCATGTATCTGTATAACAGAACGAAAGAAAAACGTTATCTCGATTTTGCCAAATATATTGTCGGACAATGGGAGACACCCGGTGGTCCGCAGCTGATCAGCAAAGCTATTGCCGATGTGCCCGTAGCCAACCGTTTTCCGCATCCGAAAACTTGGTTTTCGAGGGAAAACGGACAAAAAGCTTATGAAATGATGTCCTGCTATGAAGGCTTGTTGGAACTGTATAAGGTAACGGGCAATCCACTCTATCTCTCTGTCGTGGAAAAGACGGTCGGGCATATCGTACGCGAAGAGATCAACGTGGCCGGATCGGGTAGTGCATTCGAATGCTGGTATGGCGGGAAAGAACGTCAGACGCAACCTACTTACCATACGATGGAAACTTGCGTGACCTTTACCTGGATGCAGCTCTGTAACCGTTTGTTACAGATGACGGGTAACTCCCTGTATGCTGATTATATGGAAACGGCTATCTATAATGCTTTGATGGCATCTCTGAAGGCGGATGCTTCGCAAATAGCCAAATACAGCCCGTTGGAAGGTTGGCGTCATGAAGGGGAGGAGCAGTGCGGCATGCACATCAACTGTTGCAATGCGAACGGCCCGCGTGCCTTTGCCATGATTCCTCAATTTGCCTATCAGGTTCAGGACGATTGTGTCCGGGTAAATTTTTATGCTCCCTCGGAAGCGGAGTTGGTATTGCCGGGCAAGAAGCCGGTCCGGTTGAAGCAAACGACCGATTATCCGCGGACTGATCAGATCGAGATAGAGGTCGATCCTGCGAAAGAGACGGCTTTCACCATTGCCTTGCGCATCCCGGCATGGAGCAAGATTGCGGTGGTTTCCGTAAATGGCCAACCCCAGGATGGTGTCCTGCAGGGTGCATATTTGCCAGTGAACCGTAAGTGGAAAAAGGGCGACCGGATCACTGTCAAACTCGATTTACGTGCCCGTCTGGTGGAAAGGAATCAGGCGCAGGCCATCGTGCGCGGTCCGATCGTCTTGGCTCGCGACAGCCGTTTCGGGGATGGCTTTGTCGATGAGGCGTCTGTTGTTGTTAGTAAAGACGGGTATGTGGCGTTGACGCCTGTAAAGGCTCCTGGTTTTGCCTGGTTGGCCTTTACTGCCCCGATGGTGTTGGGTACGGACTTGGAAAGCAACCGGGCTCCGAAACAGATTCATTTCTGCGATTTTGCTTCTGCCGGAAATACCTGGGACAAGACGCAGCGTTACCGGGTGTGGCTGCCGAAGACATTGAATGTGATGCATTCGCCTTATAGGCCGTATAATCAGTGAACGGGGGCATTTTTACACACTTGGTAATCCGAAGAATGAGTACGGATAGTGGCACACATAGCATCGAGAACAGTGACCTGAGGCAGGACAGTAAATAAAAATTCGTACCTTTGTATCCCTAAAAATACAAGATACGTGGAAGAATATCTGAAACAATTGAATGAAAGTCAGCGCGAAGCAGTTGTCTATACAGACGGGCCTTCGCTTGTGGTAGCCGGAGCCGGATCGGGAAAGACACGCGTGCTGACCTACAAGATAGCCTATCTTTTAAGGCAGGGACTGCCTCCCCAAAGCATTTTGGCACTGACTTTTACGAATAAGGCGGCACGCGAGATGAAAGATCGTATCGCCTCCCTGACAGACGAACGGATGGTACGGCGGTTGTGGATGGGGACGTTCCATTCCGTTTTTTCCCGTATTCTCCGTTCCGAGGCGGAGTGCATCGGCTATCCATCTAATTTTACCATTTACGATGCGACAGATTCCAAAAGTCTACTCCGTTCCATAATGAAGGAGATGCAGCTCGACGACAAGGTGTATCGGCCGGGAATGGTACAGGGCCGTATCTCGAATGCAAAAAATGCACTTATTACCTATAAGGCATACGAACAGAACAAGGAGCTGGTGCAACATGATATAGATTCTAAAGTTCCTTTGCTGCGTGAAATATATAAGCGGTATCAGAATCGTTGCCAGCAAGCGGGGGCGATGGATTTCGACGATTTGCTGTTGCAAACGAATATACTCTTCCGCGATCATCCGGACGTATTGGAGAAGTACAGGAGCTTTTTTCAGTTTGTGCTGGTGGACGAGTATCAGGATACGAATTTTGCCCAGCATCTGATTGTACAGCGCTTGTGCGAAGTACACCGACGTATCTGCGTGGTCGGAGATGATGCGCAAAGTATCTATTCTTTCCGGGGAGCCAATATCGATAATATCCTGCAATTCAAGAACCAGTATCCGGGTTGCCGTATTTTCAAACTGGAACGAAATTATCGTTCGACGCAGAATATCGTAAATGCGGCGAACAGTTTGATACATAAGAATACGAAGCAGATCCCAAAAACCGTTTATTCAGAAAAGGAGGAGGGTAGCAAGGTCTCCATTTGTTCGTCCTATTCCGATTATGAAGAGGGATATGCCGTTGCTGGTAAGATTAACGATATGAGGATGCAGAATTACGATTATGCTGATTTTGCCATCCTGTATCGGACAAATGCACAGTCACGCATCTTGGAAGAGGCCTTGCGTAAAAGGGGAATTCCTTATAAGATATACGGAGGCTTGTCTTTCTATCAGCGTAAGGAAGTGAAGGATGTCATTTCGTATCTTCGTCTGATTGTCAACCCGCATGATGAAGAGGCTTTCAAACGTGTGATAAACTATCCGGCTCGTGGGATAGGCGATACGACTCTCAATAAATTGGTCGTTGCCGCTACAGATCATAATGTCAGTTTGTGGACCGTGTTGAACGATCCGATCGGGTACGCTCTGCCGGTCAATAACGGTACGGCAAAGAAGCTAAGCGATTTCCGGGAGCTTATTTCCGGTTTTATCGAACGGAATGTTAAGCTCTCTGCCGAGGAAATCGCCGCTGCAGTAGTGAAGGAGAGCGGCATTGTCAGTACCTTGTTTCAGGATCGCTCGGTGGAAGGAATCAGCAAGCAGGAAAACTTGCAGGAGTTGTTGAAAGGTATTGCCGAGTTTTGCGAGATACGCCGCGAGGAAGGAACGGAGCATGTCTCGCTTGCTGACTTTCTGTCTGAAGTCTCGCTGTTGACAGATCAGGATAATGATAAGGAAGAACAGGCAAACAAGGTGACGATGATGACGGTGCACGCCGCCAAAGGCCTGGAGTTCCGGAATGTTTTCGTTGTCGGGCTGGAAGAGGACCTGTTTCCCTCCGCCATGTCGAAAGACAATCCGAGAGCGGTGGAGGAAGAACGCCGCCTCTTCTACGTCGCCATTACTCGTGCGGAAGAAAATTGTGTATTGACACACGCCAGAAGCCGTTATCGCAATGGCCAGAGTACGATGTGTTCGCCCAGTCGTTTCTTGAAAGATATCGATCCCAAATATATTTATACGTCGGCAGATGCCGTTACTACCAACGGTTTATTGGCTACTCGTCGTTCCTCGGTTTTCCAGCAACCGAAGGCAATGGAAGGAGAGGCCTATGTCTCTCCGGTCGCTCAGGCAGTCGGACGGCAGGCTCGTCTGACACGGATGGAAACGGCTTCTTTGTCTTCGGCCCCGTCTTCGTCTTCTGCGCCGGCTCTGTCGGGTTTGCATGTCGGGGCTAAAGTTCGGCACGATCGTTTCGGAGAAGGTGAGGTAACTGCCATTGAAGGAGAAGGGGGTAATGCGAAAGCAACCGTTTCATTTGCTCATTTCGGTCAAAAACAATTGCTTTTGAAGTTTGCACGCTTGACAATTGTTGAATAAATCGGCTAGAAGTTCGGATATGTCATTCAAGTAGAATAGAAGGCTCTACCGAAGCTATGAATTAGCGTTTGATTCGGCAGATGGAACGGTTAAACTGGCTGCTATAAGATTGTTATTGAGGAAAATAGAAACAGGCTCTAAATCCGACATTTCACATCAAATAAAAACGGTGCAGTCAATGGCTCAATATAAACCATTAATTATGAGTGGCTTATAGAGGTTTTCCGTTCATTGTGGTTCAATCCTACATCTTAAAATAAATATATTAATATATATATAAGCTCATTTCCTTGCCCCTCTTTAAACCGGCAAAAACACGACAGGAACGAGAAAAATCCCTTCTTTCGCATCCGGAAGTCCGGTCTTTCACCTCCCGAACTCCATGGTTTGACACACCAAAGTCCCTTGTTTCGTACGCAGAAGTCCCTTGTTTCAAGGCTCACCCAGATATTGTACGATCGTCCTCACCTGCAGGGGGAATCAACATCTTCTTTCCCTTCCCTCCAACCGTTACCCTGCAGCTCTGTCTTTAGCTCCGGGTTTACCCCCACCCATTGGGAAACCGTTTCCCTGCCGATGCCGGCATCAAATCCGGGACCGTAAAAGACCGCCAATTCCTGCCCCCCGTAACTCCTGACTTCGAATTCATCCATCATCATAATCCCCATCGTTTTATTGCCCTGTAAAGATAAGAAATAATTACTGATATTCAAAATATAATGGCGTTTATATTCTACCTGTTTCTGCACCTATCTTCACCGATATTCGCCGATATTCCCCAAACCGTATTCCAACCTGTTGCGAAGCCCTATCTTCGTGTTGTCATCGATAATGAGATTTGCAGGAGGTTGTTGCCAATTGAGCGTTTGGCAAAATTCTCTTAGAAATTTTGTACCAACACATGGGCTATCCGTTCCAGACCGTCGGCAAGCAACGTCCGGGGACAGGCTATATTCAGACGAATGAACCCCTCTCCACCAGGACCGTACAGTGTACCAGAATTGACCATCAGCTTCTGTCCCTCTTGCAAGCGCAGGGTCGTGGCATCCGAGCCGATACTCGATGCTCGGCAATCTATCCAGACCAGATAGGTTCCTTCGAGTGGCAACACAGGATATTGCGGTAGCCGTTGCTCGAAAAAGCGGCAAAGATATTCGTAATTCTCCCACAAGTATTTCCGCAAAGCATCGAGCCATGCACCGCCTTCATTGTAAGCGGCTATCGTGGCGATAACGCCGAACGGATTAACGTCGCACACTTCGTTGATGTTGATGGCGCGGTCGATACGGCGGCGTACCCCTTCATCGGCAGCGATGATGTTGGCGATTTGCAATCCGGCAAGGTTGAATGCCTTACTCGGCGAAACGCAGGTTACGGAGTTTTGGCGGAAACGTTCGGACAGGGAGGCGAAAGGCGTGTAGTCATGCCCTTCATAGACCAGCTCACAATGAATCTCGTCTGCCACGACGAACACCCCGTTATGCAGGCAGATGTCACCGATGCGCCACAGTTCCTCCGGCGTCCAGACCCGTCCGACCGGATTGTGAGGATTGCACAACAGCAGGATTTTCGCCTTCGGATCGGCCGCCTTTGTTTCGAGGTCGTCGAAGTCAATCGTGTAGCGGCCGTCCCGATAAACGAGGTAGTTGGCCGACAGTTCGCATCCGTTATTGCGAATCGACGAATAGAAACAGTTGTATGCCGGAGTCTGGACGATTATCTTGTCACTCGGTGCAGCCAAAGCTTTGATAATAGCGGACAGAGCTGGCACGACACCGTTCGTATAGATAATCCACCGGGGATCTATCTGCCAGCGATGCCGGTCATCGAACCACCGGACAACCGCGTCGTAGTAGGCTTTGGGTACTTTGGTATAGCCGAAAATACCATGCGCTATCCGCTTTTGCAAGGCTTCAACAATAGCTGGTGCTGTACGGAAATCCATATCCGCCACCCACATAGGCAATACATTCTCCTCTTCGGGAGTATCCCATTTGTAAGAATTCGTCCCGCGACGCGGGATGATTGTATCGAAATCGTATTTCATAATTTATCTTTTTATTCGTAATTTATAAATCCAGTTACTGCCCTAAAGCCTGACAAGAAAAATCGTTCCCCGGAAGCAAAGCTCGATATCCAATATATCAAAGCTCCCATGACACCCATAATCAGCATCCCCGACCAGCCAACTGGGAAGCATATCACTGATGGTAATACCGGTCACCGCCAGCAGGGAACTGAAAATAAGCGTGGCTGTAACCGACTGGCGCAGTATCTTTCTGGCTCCCGCGAAATCCTCGGCTCCGATCCGGTGTGCTACCTGCACGGAAAATCCTGTTGTGGCTGCTGCTTCAGCGTCATACTCTTCCCTTCGCGGATAAGCGACAACAAGTAATCGGTCTTTCTCTTTTCTCTTCCCAAAGCCTCAATTCACAATCGGCAGGAGCCTTTATATTTTCATCGAGGATGATCTCCCCATAGCTCTCGGCGGTAATACAGCCTGTCCGCGGATTCTTCACTCCGCCTATTGCACCTTTGATGGTTGCCTGCACCGAACTGTACTCGAAAGCCCGGTCGCAGTCGGGGCCGAACGTACAATTCTCCAATACGAGGTCGTGGGCATAGCAGAGCGGCTGCTCGCCGGTAATGTGACAGTTCACCAACCGAAGATTGTGCGAATGCCAGCCCAGATATTCACCGTTGAGTTCGGAATCGTAGATTGTCACATTCTCCACTTCCCAGAAGGCATCCTTCGTAGTGATTTTGGCATTGCGCAACTCCACATTCTTCACATACTGGAAAACGTATTTGCTGTCGCTCTCCAATCCGTCTATACGGATGTTGCTGCTGAACATGAACGGATAAGTTCCTCCATGCAGTTTCAGATTTTTGATGTCCAAATTCTTGCAACGCCAGAACACTTCGTCGGCATCTTTTATCTCTACGTTCTCAATTTCGATGTCGTGCATCTCGCGGAACATTTTGGGGGCGTCGATACGTGTATCGGTCATTTTCAGATGGTCGGAGTACCATAGTGCCGAACGTCCGCCTATATCGAAAAAGCAACGGTCAATAACGAAACCATGCACGTGCCAGAAAGGATAGTTTCCTTCGAACCGGCAATCAATGGCTTCGATGTTGCTGCATTCCTTGATGGCCGACTCCCCGGCACGGATGACGACGTTCTCCAATCTGAGATTATGTGATTCGAACAAAGGTCTTTCTCCGCCGAATTCTGTGCTTGATATTACTTCCATATATTCCGTTCTTTAATTGTTATATAAATTATGTTTTGTCGGCCATGCCCTAATCTCGTTTCGCAGTGAGCAGCCACCGCTGTCATGCGGGCTTCGCTGACTGAAGTCGAGATTCCGCTACTGCCGTTTGTGGCGGACAGAGCGATTCGTTTACCGGCGAGTTTCCTTATTTTGTTCGAGTTTGTCATACTCTTCGTCCGTGACTGGTTCGAGCCATTCGTTGGATGTCTTTTCTCCCGGAACCTCGAAAGCCAGATGTGCAAACCAACTGTCGGCTGCCGCTCCGTGCCAATGCTTCACGTTAGCCGGGATATGGATGATCGTACCGGGTAGAATCTCTATCGCCGGCTTGCCTTCTTCCTGATACCAACCTCGTCCGGCTACACCGATAAGCATCTGTCCACCCCCTTTTGTCGCTTTATGGATATGCCAGTTATTACGGCTGCGAGGCTCAAAAGTTACGTTTGCTATCGGCACCTGTTCGCTCGAAACGGGTGCGAGGTAACCGTTACTAAACTGCGGTCACGCAGGCCCAATTTATTAGTGCGGCTCCACACTTCGCCGAAAAGAACATCGTCGTTGAGTTCCGCAAATTTGGGTGCGAACTCACCGAGTTGGGTGCGTCCTGTTGTCTGTACTATTTTTTCCTGTGCCATAACATTGAGTGTTAAAATGCTGAATACTGAAATTAAAAAGATCTTGTTCATAGTTGTTTTATTGTATGAAATTATTGAGTTTATTAGCCGGATTGAGCGGCGTCTGGTCAGACAATATTAACGACTTGACCATGTGCAGCGTCTCCAGCTTGTACCTCTGAAAGTGTTCCGATGCGATATGTTTTTCATAAGCCGCATGACTCGCATACGTTTCAAGAATCGTTATATTGCAGGGATTCTCCTTTTCACCAATCGCATACATTGTCAATACGCCCGGCTCGTTACGCAGGGATATTTCGCCCACTTCGGTCGCATAGTTTATGTACTTGTCGAGATACTGCGGATAAACCTCTATTTTCGACAGCCTTATGATACCATCGGCCGTCATTGGCTCTTTGGCACACATACCTGGCAGCTTATCCAGATTCAAATATTTGCCGATGCTCTCTCCTGTAGTACGGGAAGCATCTGTTGTTGCTCCGACTGTGAGCAATGTAAAACTCGATGCCGTCCTTAAGAAATTTCTGCGATCCATCATCTTTTGTTTTTTCATTGTTTTTTCTGATTGCAAATTTATCGCGGTCGAATAAGCCGACTTGTATACGATTTACGGATATTTATACCCGAATCCTCGATTCAGTAATAACGCTGTATGTAATTCAATTCAAATGAATTACTTTTGCTCAAAAGAAATAAAAGAAAAGCTTATGGAAGAAGTTATAAAACTCAATGAGGTAGATAAATACAACAAACTGTTCGGACTCGAAACACGGCATCCGTTAGTAAGTGTAGTCGATTTGTCGAAGGCGACGCGGTGGCCGGAACATTTCAAGGTCAACTACGGCGTGTACGCTCTTTATCTGAAAGATACCTACTGCGGGAATATCACGTATGGACGTCAGAGTTACGACTATCAGGACGGTACGATAGTCGGTTTCGCCCCTGGTCAAGTTGCGGAAACCGAGATGCTGAAAAATATCCAGCCGAATGCTCACGGCATTCTGTTTCATCCCGACCTGATTCGAGGAACTGCTCTTGGTCAAGAAATTAAGAACTACTCATTCTTCTCTTATGAAACCCGCGAGGCGTTGCATCTTTCGGAGGATGAGCGTGAGATTGTAATGGACTGCCTGCATAAAATAGAGACGGAATTGAAGCATAGTATCGACAAACACAGCCGCCGGTTGATTTGTGCCAATATCGGACTGTTGCTCGACTATTGTATGCGTTTCTATGAAAGGCAGTTCACGACACGAGAACAGGTAAACAAAGATATTATCGTCCGTTTTGAACGACTATTAGACGATTATTTCGACAGCGATGGTCCCTTACGGGAGGGGTTGCCGACCGTCAAGTATTTTGCCGATAAGGTGTTTCTGTCTGCGAATTATTTCGGAGACATGATCCGTAAACAGACAGGGCAGACTGCCTCGGAATATATTCAAAATAAACTGATCGAACGGGCTAAAGAAGCCTTACTTGGCACAGATAAAACAACAAGTGAAATTGCTTACGGGCTGGGATTCCAATATCCGCAGCACCTGAGCCGGATGTTCAAACGGGTGACAGGTTATACTCCCAATGAATTTCGTTCTCAAAACTAGTCTTTATATAGTAAACTATGAACGAACTGCAATTTCCTGGGCTTTATATCGACGATACAGCTAACCCTCATGCAATTCTTTCGTTCTTATGTCAATCGGGATACTATTGTCTGATATTAACGGATTTTCTTGCTGAATTCGGAACAAAGTGTGGTCGGGTGTATTGCGACTACTGCGACGGAACACTCATCAGTTATCGTCCGGATACCGTCTGTGTGGAAATTCCCGCACCTTGCCTATGGATGGTTGCGTTTCACCCTGATCTGTTCAAGGGAAAAATGCTTGAAAAGACTATTGAAGAATACACGTTCTTTTCGTATGCACTCAAGGAAGCGTTGCATGTATCCCTAAAAGAAAAACGGATACTCTCTTCATGTGTTGACGATATTCGTAGGGAATTTCATCATGGTGCAGATTCCTACAAACGGACTATCTTGATACGGCATATTACCCGTCTGTTGGATTATACCACTCGTTTTTATGAACGGCAGTTCATTGTCCGTGAATTGAACAATGAACTGCTGATACGGCAATACGAAAAACTTGTCAAACAATATATTGGAGATGGAAAACTTGCACAGAAACCGCTTACTTCTGCCTATTGTGCCGGACAACTTCATTTGTCGGAAGCCTATTTCAATGATCTGCTCGAATTGCAACTCGGACACACGCACAGCTGCCATCTTCAATTGAAACGTATCGAAATGGCAAAGGAGAAGCTACGTTCCTCAGGAGAATCCCTTTCTCAAATCGTTCATGAACTCGGATTTCCTTCGATACAGTATTTCAGTTTTCTTTTCAAGAAGATAACGGGGATAACGCCAAATAGTTACAGATCATTAAGTTAACAATGCTTGATTTATTCAGCCATTCCTATTCGATACTGCCCAGCTTCTGTTCCGTCAGCACTGTCCGGCATATGCAAAGCTACCCTGGCGGGCTATTGTAATCGGGGTCTCGTTGGGAGAAGTTGCTTGTCCGTATCCTGTCACTCCCAGCCATGACATGAACAAAATCAAGATATTTCTATTCATTTCTCTATTCTTTATAATTATCGTATTCTTCGTTTGTTACAGGTTCATACCACTGGGTTGCACCCAAATGAACCTTTGTGTTGATAGCTATATGTGTGAATCCGCTGTCGGAAGCTGCTCCGTGCCAATGCACCACGTCTGCCGGAATAGCGACTACGTCTCCGGGATTCAAAATTTGTATGGGCTTCCCTTTTTCCTGATAGTAACCTTTCCCGGCAGTGGCGATCAGAATCTGGCCACCTGGATGCGAATGCCAACTGTTGCGGGCTTTCGGTTCGAATATCACATCGGAAATCACGACATCGAATGTTCCGCTGTCGGTCATCAACCGTTGGAGATATGCCGTACCGTTAAAATTAGTACCTTCAATGGCATTTCCTTTGGGGAAGATGGAAACAAATGCGGCAGGCTGGATTGTTTCTACCTTGTTTGACGGTTTCGGGGTGCAAGCACCGAGTGCTGCAGCCAGTAAAAATAAGTAAGTTATTTTTTTCATGTTGAATAGTTATTTCTAATTTCATTTGCGATAAACGCTATGCCTCGGCACTATCCGGACAAGTTCGGTCCTCCACTCGGCTTTGCGGTTTATTTTAGATATTGTTTGAAGAAAGTGTCCAGTTTCGGAAGCGTGATTTTCAGATATTCCGGTTGGTCGTACAAATCCACGTGCGTTGCTCCGGGTACGACAAACAGTTCTTTTGGTTCGGCAGCTTTCTCGTATGCGTCTTCAGAAAAATATTTCGATACAGCATTTTCTCCCACGATGAAAAGTAACGGACGCGGCGATATGGTCTCGATTTGCGTGAACGGAAAGAAGTTCATCATCGGTGCAAGGCTCGTGTAGGAGTAATAGCCCGTAGAGTTGGGATGCTGGCCACGCTCAGGATTGTCGTAATAGTCGAGGAAGTCGATTGCAAACTTCGGTGTGTTCTCATCCACTTTTTCGGGCAGGGCGCGAATATCTTTACGTGCAGCTCCACCATATTCAGCTGTGCGCTGACGACCGATTTCATCAAGGATAGACATACGCTGTTGATAGGTCTGCGTCACCTATGCCTTGACGGCGGGCACGTCCTATGTCATACATACTGATTGATGCGGTGATCGATCTGTGTTGCACTGACAGAGTAGCATCCTCCGCCACAGATACCGATCACACCTATCTTGTCAGCTTCGACTGCCGGATGGTTCGTGAGGAAATCGACCGCCGCGCTGAAATCATCCACTCGTACTTCAGGCGATTCCATGCGACGTGGATAACCGCCGCTCTCACCATAGTAGGACGCATCGAAAGCCAATGTCACATAACCTATTTCCGCGAGCTTACGGGCATGAAGCCCCGAAGTCTGCTCCTTGACACCGCCGAAAGGATGACCGACGATGATGGCGGCATATTTCTTTGCTGGACTATAGTTTGCAGGAAAATAAAGATCACCGACCATATCGATCAGAAAACGGTTGTGGAACGTTACTTTCTGTTTCTTCACACCATTTCCTATTGTCACGGCCGGCGCTTCCGGAGCAGTGGTCAAACCTTTGCTTTGCAACACTTCGTTTAAGGCCAGTCTGCCACCGTCAGCTTCGCCGCGTCCGATGTTCTTTTCGACAATAGCCAACACACTGCGTAATTCGTCTGGTGTTATGCCTACGTTCAGTGCAATACCCATGTGCCCTTTCAGCATCGGTTCCACGCCTTTGCCCAGCGAGGCGATTACGGCAACGGTCGTCAGTTCCCGTTCGGCGTATGTCAGCACGTCCCGTTCGAAAAGGTCGGCGAAGAGGTGCTCTTTAAGGAATACTTCGATTTCCGGAGCCAGTATAGCATAATCAGCTTTTGGTGCATCCGCTGGAATACCTGAGATCTCAACAAGAATGTCGCGTCCGCGCTCGTATTTGCTGCGGGTATCGGTTATCGGCGACGCTTTGCGTCCCCAGTCATCTTCGATGCCTTTTGCTTTACGCTCGTCAAGTACCGCAACCAATGTTTGCAATCCGCGCAGGGCACGAGGAAAACCGCAATAAGCATAGGCGTGTACCATTACTTCTTTAAGCTCGCTGACAGCCATGCCGTCATTCAGCCCGTCGATAAGGACGATTTTCAGTTTGTCGAGGTCACCCTTACCCGTAAGGGCTGCGACCTCTGTAATGTGTTGTCGTTTACTGTCCATAGCTTGTTCTGCTTTCGGTGTTTGGGAGGTTACGATTCCGCATCCGAAGAAGACACCGAGTAACGTTGTTATAATTTTCAATTTTATATTCATAATCTCTATTATTTTATTTATCTGTTTTTACTTGGTGCAAAATTAGGCTGAGATTCCCGCCTCGACCAGTCGTGGATTACGGTTTGAAGGATAATTATTACGGTTTTATTATTTACTGATTGCAAAAGCGTATACAGTAGTTGAGTAGCAGTTCGATATGTGAAGCGATGATTGATGCACTATGTCGGTCAATGGCATGATGTAACTCTTCTCCGATTTCCCGCAAGTTATCGGTTATGATGTTTCTTTCGTGCTCCGACAATGTTCCTTTACAGCAACAGCGTTTCGGATAGGTTTCGATACGGTTTTCGAGCGATGTGTCGCATAACAAATCGGGATGAAACAACACGCCCGAACAACATCCGGTATGTCGATGTCGGTTCAAAGGGATTTCGACTGTTTCACCGGGATAAATCAGTCGCAACCACTCTTTTCCCGATATTTTGTCTTGTTCTGGATCGTTGTAATACAACAACCCGTAAAAATCACACATCATCCGGATATCCTCGTTTAGATTTGTTCTTGACAAATCTACCATGCAGATCAACGGATGCAGCGTTTCATGTCCCGTTAATTTATTGAATCGGTCGATGGTCATAAGTCCTGAATTACTCATTTGTATCATTGTTATTTCTTTTATTCAGTTTTCCACGATGCAAAATTATAGGCTGTCCTAGTACCTCATAGGGTATGAATCACGGTTTCATGCATAATTATTACAGATTGGAACGGAGATAAGCCAAAGATATTTTCTACATTTGCACAGAAACAATGAAATAGACTGTTATGGAGAAGATTATAAAGCTAAATACTGTCAAGGATTATAATGACTTTTTGGGTATAGATACTCCGCATCCACTAGTGGGCGTAATTGATGCTTCAAAAATAAAACCACTGCATCATATCCGCAAGAGTATCGGGTTCTATGTCATTTATCTGAAAGATATAAAGTGCGCCGATCAGATAAAGTATGGTCGGAAATTCTACGATTTTCAGGAAGAAACCCTGGTATTCGCAGCACCGGGACAAGTCATCGGCAATGATGATACGGGAGAGCCGTTTCAGCCAAAAGGCTGGTGGCTGACATTTCAACCCGAATTGTTACATGGTACCCCCTTGAACCGTCACATGCAAGATTACACATTCTTTTCCTATGCCGTCAACGAGGCACTGCATCTCTCGAAGCAGGAAAGACAGACCGTGATAGACTGCATGATGAAAATAGACGATGAAATCAAAGGTGCTACGGATAGACATAGCAATCTGATTGTCGTTTCTGCTATCGAGTTGTTGCTCAACTATTGTATCCGCTTTTATGATAGACAGTTCATTACCCGCAAAAAGGAGAACAAGGACACACTCAGTTCGTTTGAAGCATTATTGAACGACTATTTCACTTCGGATAAACCCTCCAAATTCGGTACACCGACCGTAGCTTATTGTGCTGACCAGTTGCATCTGTCTGCAAATTATTTCGGAGACTTGATAAAAAAGGAGACAGGTTCATCTGCACAAGAATATATATTGGCAAAAACAATGGATACTGCAAAAGAGTGGCTGGCAGATCCGGATAAATCGATCAGTGATGTTGCCTATGCTTTGGGCTATCAATACCCGCAGTATTTCAGCAAAGCCTTTAAAAGAATTGTCGGATGTTCTCCGAATGAATACCGAACCTTAAACTGATTTTCCATTTCGTTAAATTCGAACAACCTTTCGTCTCTTTCGTTCTTTTATCCCTTTTGATTAAGAAAAACTTGTACAGCGGCAAGGATATAAGGCACATTGTGTATATATCCTTGTCACTGCACAAAATGAGTGATCTTTATATATCGCAGTTTTCTTTATGTAAATCCTTGCTCAGCCGCATGGCACAGAAGTTGGGGCCGCACATCGTGCAATATTCACCGTCCGTCACGGCACTGTCCTTGTAATATTGAAAGGCGCGTTCCGGATCGAAAGACAGATTGAACTGGTCTTTCCAGCGGAATTCGAAGCGGGCTTTGCTCAGAGCATTGTCACGGACTTGTGCTCCGGGATGTCCCTTTGCCAGGTCGGCGGCGTGGGCGGCGATCTTATAGGTGACGACACCCGTGCGGACATCTTCCTTATCCGGTAAACCGAGATGTTCTTTCGGAGTGACGTAACAGATCATTGCTGTGCCGTGCCAGGCAATCTGGGCGGCTCCGATAGCCGATGTGATATGGTCGTAACCTGGGGCGATATCTGTTGTCAGCGGGCCTAACGTGTAGAACGGGGCATTATGGCAAGCATATTGCTGTTCTTTCATGTTCTCTTGGATCTTATTCATCGGGACATGGCCCGGACCTTCGATGATGACCTGTACAAACTGGTCCCAGGCAACCTGGGTTAACTCCCCCATCGTATGTAGTTCGGCAAATTGGGCGGCATCGTTCGCATCGTAGATGGAGCCCGGGCGAAGCCCGTCGCCGATCGAAACGGCGATATCGTACATTTTCAATATCTCGCATATTTCGGCGAAATGTGTATACAAGAAATTCTCTTCATTATGGATTTGCATCCACTTAGCCATGATTGAGCCTCCGCGTGAGACGATACCTGTCAAGCGCGTTTGTGTCAGTTCGATATGCTTTTTAAGCAAACCGGCATGGATGGTGAAATAGTCGACTCCCTGTTCAGCTTGTTCGATCAGTGTGTCGCGATAGATTTTCCAACTCAAGTCTTCTATCTTTCCGTTCACCTTTTCCAAAGCCTGGTAGATAGGGACTGTTCCCATCGGAACCGGACAGTTACGGATGATCCATTCGCGGGTTTCATGGATATTGTCTCCTGTCGAAAGATCCATCAAGGTGTCGCCTCCCCATTTGCAGCTCCATACGGCCTTTTCGATCTCTTCATCTATACCGGACGAAAGGGCGGAGTTGCCGATATTGGTGTTGATCTTCACTAAGAATTTCCGGCCGATAATCATCGGTTCTGCTTCGGGGTGGTTGATGTTTGCTGGGATGATGGCACGCCCGGCGGCAATTTCTTTGCGGACAAATTCGGGAGTGATATATGATTTCAATCCTAACGCCTCGATCTGCTGGTTTTCGCGGATGGCGACATATTCCATTTCCGGAGTGATGATGCGCCGTTTCGCATAATACAGTTGGGTGATGTTTTTCCCCGCTTTGGCACGATAGGGTAGATGATGTTTTGGAAAACGGATGTGATCCAGTGAGGAATCAGCGAGGCGCTGCCGGCCATAATCGGAAGTCAGTTCTTCCAGGCGGATCAAGTCTTTGCGTCCTGCATACCAGGATTCGCGGATACGGGGAATGCCGTTTTGCGTATTGACCGGGATTTTCGGGTCCGAATAAGGTCCACTGGTATCATACACGATGACGGGATTGTTTTTTTTGTGGACCAACTCTCCGTTCTCATCGCGTGTGACGGTATCCAGTATTTTGATCTTTCGCATACCCACATTTATCTTATGTATCTTGCCGGGTATGTAGATCTTTTCCGATGAAGGATACGTGATGCGTATTCTGTTTTTATTTGCCATAGCTGTATTATTTTATTCTTTTTATATTTCAGAATCGTCCCTGCAAGGGTCCGGTTTATGTTTGTTGATCTCCCGGATGAAACGGCGTGTCTCTTCGACCGGATCTTCAGCATTGATGATCGCTCCGGAAACGGCGATGCCTTCTATTCCTGTTTCCATCAATGGTGCAATATCTTCAAACTCGATCCCTCCGATGGCAAAGATAGGAATTTCAAGGCCAGCTTCTCTGCATTGTTCCATGATTTTTCGATACCCTTCCAATCCCAACACCGGACTCAGGTTCTTTTTGGTCTCGGTGTAGCGGTAGGGGCCCAAGCCTATGTAAGAAGCTCCTTCCCGATCTGCTTTCAGGATATCTTCGAACGTGTTGGCTGTTGCCCCCACCAGGAAAAGATCCTCTTTCCCTTTTTCGATGATACGGTGCCAGGCTTCGGAGACCGGTATGTCGTTTTTACCTAAATGGACACAGTGAATACCGGCTTTGAAAGCCATTTCCAGATCGTCGTCCAGACAGCAGGCGCAATCCGTATCGCAGTCAAACAGGGTAAAATGGGCGATTGCTTTGGCAACTTCCAGGTTCAAATTCTCTTTCATGCGGAGCTGTACCCAAGTACAACCGCCTTTGGTCACCATCTTGACCTCATCCAGTTCTGTGTATTTATTCGTACGGTGTGTGATGAACATCAACCGATTAGTACCGGTAAAACAGGCATACCTTCCTCTACCTGCACTTGTATATAAAAAATCGTCTAATTCCATGCTTGTAGCTTTTTATATTGTGTGATAATAGAATCCTCTTTATCTGCCGAAGGGGAGTTTCCCCAAACTGCTCCCAACACGGCAGCTCCCCCGAAGCGGAAAGGGCGTAGAAGGGGAAGGGTCGTCAGGTCTATGCCTCCTAAGGCTATGACTTTATCATTGATGATCCCGGCATTGGAAGCCTGTCTGAGTGTTTCCGGCTTGAAACCGTTCCCATAACCTTCTTTGGATATGCTTTGAAAAATCGGGCTAAGAAACAGATAGTCGAGTTTCCCGAACTGTTCGAGTTCCTCGATCGAATGGCATGAACAGCTGATTGTGCCTGTAAAACCGTCTGGCGGCTGGTTGTTGCGTCTGTTCAGGTGTATGCCGCCTAGGCCATATTCTATTGCCAGGTTGAAACAGTCATGAAGCACGACTTTCGGATAGTAGATATCCGGAATCCGATCCAGCAACTTGCGCAATTCATTTGCTTCGCTATCCGGTTTACGCAGGTGAAGATGTTGCATCCCTTCATCAAACAGATGTGAAAGGATGGAATCCTCTCCCTTGAAAAAATAGGGCGAAGTAATAACGATCAGCTTTTTCATACTTCTATTTTTATGAGGGGAACCGGATCGAAAAAATGATTGAGAGGTCCGTGTCCATGTCCAGTCTCAACATTGGCCCCGGCATGAAGGGCTGCCGTTATGTAATCTTTTGCCGCACGTACAGCGTCTGGCAGTTCTTTTCCTAAAGCCATATAGGCGGCGATGGCGGACGAGAGTGTGCAACCTGTACCGTGTGTATTTTGAGTCTGAATGGTCGGCACAGCCAGTCGGAGCGGAGCTTCATCGTGTGTAAACAAAATATCGGCCATTTCTTTACCTTCCAAGTGGCCGCCTTTCATCAATACGGCACGGCATCCCGAGACCAACAGCTTTTGTGCGGCCATTTCCATTTCTTCCTCGTTGCGTATCTGCATACCGGAGAGAAAGGCTGCTTCGTCAATATTTGGGGTGATCAGTGTGACGCGGTGGAAAAGTTCTTTCACGATGACTTCGATGGTTTCATCTTCTATCAGCTTGCTGCCGCTTGTCGAAATCATAACTGGGTCGAGAATGATTTTCGACGGGCAGAAATGATCGATTGAGCAGGCAACGATCCGGGCTGCTTCCCAGTTATGCAACATCCCGATCTTAACGGCATCGACGGTTAAGTCTTCGAATACGGCATGAATTTGCCCTTCGACGATTTCTGGAGAAACTGCGTGTATGCCTCTTACTCCCTGTGTGTTTTGGGCTGTGATCGATGTGATGGCAGAGGTTCCGAAGACTCCTAAAGCCGAAAATGTTTTCAGATCCGCTTGTATTCCGGCACCACCACTACTGTCTGAACCGGCAATAGTAAGTGCCACCGGATAGCGAAACGTCGTGTTTATTTTCATTTCTATATACAAAAGGAGGGAAAAAGCCTAATCTGTTCTTTCCTACGGCGGCATTACCCGCATCAGGTTCATGAGGGTATAATCTCAGCCCGTTAACAGTATGGCACCCCTTTCGGGAGACAAAGGTAGGAAGATTTTTTGTAATTGGAATATAATGTGCGTGTTTTGGAACACTCTGTAAAAAGAATCTGTTATACTTTTGCAGCGGTTTATTTAGAAACTGTTTTGATTTTTTACAAACAGCTTATTTTGCTGTTGGTTTTGTCTATGCTTTGAGTTTCTTTTGGTCATATCCGTCCCGCTCCTTCGCTAGATAGCCCGCTATCTTTCTCATTAGGGTGACGAATATGTTCCAAAAAGCTATCTCGAATCATGAGGTAAAAAATAAAAACAGTTTCTTGGGAATAAAGTAAAAATAAAAGGATAAAAAATCGTGATGGGGAAGAAGATTGTTTTTTTGCTGGCATCCTTGTTTACGGTATGGATAGCAAACGGACAGAATACTATTATAAAGGGAGTTGTAACCGATTCAATTACAGGAGAAAGATTACCTTATGTTTCTCTTATATTTAAAGGAACGACAATTGGAACAGCAACTGACGGGGATGGCAACTTTTCATTCTCCGCTTTGACCGATGTCAAGAATTTGGAGGTATCTTATTTAGGGTATGACACGAAAGAAGTGAAGGTCATTCCGGGTAAAACGAATAATCTGAAAATAAAATTGGCTCCGAACGGGATCACGTTGAATGAGGTCGTCGTAAAGCCCAAGAAGGAGAAATACAGCAAGAAAGAGAATCCGGCCGTTAAGTTTGTAAAGCAAGTGATTGCTTCACGGGAAAGCAATGATCCGCGTAACCACGATTATTTCCAATACGATCAATATGAGAAGATGGTCTTTGCGATGAATGACTATCATCCCAAACCCAAAAAGAACGGAAAACCGGGCAAATTCGATTTTCTGATCGATTTTGTCGATACGCTTGATGTCGGTACGACTATTCTTCCGGTGTCGGAAAAGGAAAAGGTGGAATCTGTCTATTACCGTAAAGAGCCGAAGTCGGAAAAGCGTATTGTGAAAGGAAACAAGTCATCAGGTGTGGATGAGATATTCTCGCGTGATGGTATCCAGCAGTTTTTGAATGAGGTTTTCCGGGAAGTCGATATTTTCAAGAATGATATTCCTCTGTTTTTACAGAGATTTGTCAGTCCGCTGTCTACTATCGGACCGAATTATTACAAATATTATCTGCTCGATACGTTAAATGTGAACGGACAGAAATGTGTGGATTTGGGGTTTGTTCCTTTCAACTCGGAAACATTTGGTTTCACCGGCCATCTGTTTGTTACACTTGATTCTACGTTCTTTGTACAGAAGGCAATTTTGAATGTCCCCAAAGACATCAACCTGAACTTCGTTTCCGGAATGACGATCGAACAGACATTCGAACGCACGCCCGACAGTACCCGGATCATTACGAAGGACGACATCAACGTCAACTTCAAATTGAGCGAGAAATCGAAAGGTATGTATGCGCGGCGATTGAATATCTACAGCAACCATTCTTTTGATGAACCCGATGCCGAACGGGCGCTTGTGTTTAAGGAGAGTGCACCCGTCATTACGCTAAAAGACGCTTATCAGCAATCGGAGGATTTTTGGACAAGTAACCGTCCGGAGGAGGCAATAAAGAAGAATCCGAACTCGGTCGAAAAGCTGATGGCTAAATTCCGTTCTGTTCCGATCTTTTATATAACGGAGAAAGTAGTTTCAGTCCTCGTGTCCGGCTATATCCCGACGAATAAGGACCCGCTGAAAAGTAAATTTGAGTTCGGGCCCATGAACACGGCAATCAGTGGCAATGCAATCGAAGGAGCCCGTTTCCGTGTGGGAGGAACAACAACGACGGCATTTAGCAGGAACCTGTTTTTTGACGGATATATGGCGTATGGAACAAAAGATGAAAAGCTGAAATATGATGCTCTTGTCGAGTATTCGTTCAATGATCGTAAAGAATACCGTAAGGAATTTCCGCTGAACTCGATCCGCCTGGAATATATGTACGATATCAACCAGTTGGGACAGCAATACATGTATGCCAGCAAGGATAATATGTTCTTGGCCTGGAAACGCCAGAAAGATACACGGGCCACTTATCTGCGGCAAGCTGAACTGACCTACTACCACGAACATTATAATGGTCTGGCTTATGGGGCTGTCATCCGTAACCGTCGCGAATATGCAACCGAATATGCGGTGTTTGACCGGATCGGACCGGATGGAGCCATTAGCCCGGTCAAGAGCTATGATATGACGGAACTGGAGTTGAAATTCCGTTATGCCAAGGATGAAAAGTTCTACCAGACACGTAACCTTCGCTATCCGATTACTTTCGATGCGCTGATCTTCAATTTCAGCCATGTAATGGCAAAGAAAGATTTGCTGGGTTCATCGTACGATTATCACCGTACGGATATCGGTATTCAGAAGCGTTTCTGGTTCTCGGCTTTCGGTTATGTCGATCTTATCACGAAAGCGGGAAAAGTATGGAACAAGGTTCCATATCCTTTGTTGATCCTGCCGAATGCAAATCTTTCGTATACGATCCAGCCGGAATCTTATACGAACATGAATGCGATGGAGTTCATCAGCGACGAATATGCCTCCTGGGATTTGACATATTACATGAACGGAAACTTGTTGAACCGCCTGCCGCTTGTCAAGAAGTTGAAATGGAGAGAAGTATTCTGTTTCCGCGGCCTATGGGGACATCTGACCGACAAGAACAATCCGATGAATGGGGGAGAGGGGCTGTATCTTTTCCCTAACGGTTCGTACACCTTGGGCAAAGCTCCTTATATGGAAGCCAGTATCGGCATTGAAAACATCTTTAAGTTCCTTCGCCTTGATTACGTATGGCGTTTGAACTATCGCGACCATCCGGGTATCCAGACGAAAGGGGTTCGGTTCATGATGCGAATGTCATTCTGATATTATGTTTTTTCAGGCACGGATTTCACGGACAACTGTTTTCTTTTCGTGGTGGTTTCCGTGTAATCCATGCCTAAATTATAGAAAGTTGGATTTATTTCCCTTCTTAGAAAGCCTCTGTCATATTCATATAGACCTGCATGCCCGGCTGCCCGGGTTCTTTCCCTACGTCCAGTCTGAAGTTTTTTCCCGGTTGCATCTGAAAGCGGAGGCCGGCTCCGAAATTTAGTTTCCATTTATTCCAGTCAAAAGGAGTTTCCCCGATCGTTCCGGTTCCGACCCATGCCACAAAACCGCATTTTGCCCAAAAATTCCCGCTTTTGTATTTGGCCGGAGAGCCGAACATATGACGGTATTCAACGATTCCGTAAGCCATCGACTTGTCCCGGTACTTGCCCATATAGTAACCACGAAGGTCGAAAGGAGAACCGAAAGTCGGGAGTTCCGTAAAAGGAATGTCCCCTAAGCCGATCTGGCTTTTGGCAATCCAGGCAAGCGTACTGCGTGGACGAAATACGTTTTTAAACTGTCGGTATTCAAGCTCGATGATCTCGTAGTTATAAGCGCCTCCCCAATATTTACCGAACAATTTGAAATTAGCTCCTAACAACATACCGCGCGTAGGTGTCGCCACATCATCACGAGTGTCATATTGGATAAGTCCGCCGATACCGACGTTGAAGTATTTCCTTTTGAACTGTTGGAAATAGGGATCTTCCTCCATCACCGGATTAACATCCGAAACCTTTGTGTAGTTCAAGTCAAACAAGCCGCCTAAATAAAAATGTGGGCGGACTTCCCATACGAATCGGGGGTACAATTGAAAATAGCTTCGATGAAACCGAGTAGTGGAATCACCCCTTTCGAGATTCTCCGCCTTTTCAAATCCTTTCCCGTAATAGTGTGAAGGCTCGTTCCGATAACCATAATTCATATAGATACGGAAACGGTTTTCATTGAAGAAAAACGTTCCAGCGCCAGCTACAACAATGGTCCCATTTATAGACAGGTTCAAACCGGCAGGCAGGAAAGAACGTTGGGAAATAGTGTCTTGTTTATTCATTCGGAAGCTGGCAAGGACGGCACCACCCACACCGAACGAAGCTTCTGGTGTATATGAAGGACCGCCCAGTACAGACCACCATATGTTTTTGTGGGCCCGGATGGAATCTTTACGCAATTGACGATAGTAACGTTTCAACTGCTTTTCGTTCAATTCCACTCCGTCTACGATGACAGTCTTCTTTCGAGGCACGGTATCTGAAGGAGTCATTATTTCTTCAGAGGAGAGCGCAACGATATCGCGTTGTTCCTGAGCCTTTGCTGGCAAAGAAATCGCAAGTAAAGAGGCTCCCGCAAATACAACAATATATTTAAGCATTGACTAATCCTATTAATGAGGGCAAATGTAGAAAAAAAATCGGATTTATTTCAGAGGGGCAAACGGAACCAAAAGGTCAGCCTTTCATCTTGCTGTAGATCTACATCTATTATTCCCCCGAATTTGTCGGTAATCATGGCAATATAGCATGGGCTGTACAAAAAACGATTGTTTGTGTAAACAAACCATGTGTATTAATTGTTATTAATTTAGAGATATTGTTTAATAACAGAACCTGGCAACCTTAAGAAGTCCTGACTGGCAGGCACACGAAGATGAAAATTCAGTTTGAAATTAAGGAAAAATTGCCTGAGATTATTGCAGAAATAATGCATTCAGACAAGTGGCAAACGAAAATTCTTGAAAAAATGCATGGACTGGAGCGGATAACGATCAAGGATCCGAACTATAAGTCAGAAGCTTGTATCGAAATCTGGCAACATGAAATCCATATCCGGACAGCATGGTCCAATTATACTTATCGTATTTTTACGCGTGGAAATGCCGTCTGGTGTGAATACATCGGAGCCTATCGCGGTTTACTCGAACAGAAGCTCTTGCCGTCTCTTACCCCCAAAATGAATATTTTGGATTCGGAAGTAGTGGAAAGTTCATTAACTGGGAATAAGAGGCAGACCTTGCGTACTTATAGTTCGGAGAACTTGAAATTGAAGAACTTCCGTCGCGATAATTTCAAAGAAGAATATAATGTCACATCTCCGCAGGATCATCCGACTGTTGTATATGACGAATATATAAAGGAAGGGATGCCAATGCCTTCTCCCTATGGGGACAGTCAGCAAAGTAAATAACTACAAAAAGAAAGCACTTGGCTTCAGAACCAAATGCTTTCTTTTTGTAGTTATTTGTCACTTTCGACAATATCTGTGTCGGTCGGTATCTAAAGTTCCAGCGATGAAATTGTCCCACTGCCATAAGTTCTGGTTTATCGACAGACAGGTATATGTGAAATAAGATTAATGATATGTTGCAAAACATATCATTTTTGATCTGTTTATGCGATAAAACATATAAAAAACCTTGCTTTTCGGCTGAAAAGTGTTATATCATTTGGCTAAATAGGGCTTTTGCCTGTATATTTGCAGCCGTTAAAAACAAGAAAGCGATCCTTTAGCGAAGGTGAAGCCCTTGTTTATTTCCTGAAAATCAGGAGTCGGAGAAAAAGGCAATTAAAGGATGCTCCGATTAAGTTTAACATAAAAATGATGATATGAAAGTAAGAGCTTATGTTCTCTTTGTTGCGGTTGCATTGCTTGCTGTGTCTGCCGGAACTAAAAACGCAAAGCCGACAGTCGGCATTAACCCTGGCGACTTTGCTCCGAGAATAGAGTCTTTAGGAACCGAGAGCAATTTCAGTTTTCAAAATCATTCAGGACGTTACACATTGCTGAATTTCTGGGCAACTTACGATGCTGAATCGCGGGCTCGTAACGTTCAATTATGGAATGAAGTCAACAAGTTGAGTTCAGACAAGATTGCAATGTATTCGATCTCTTTAGACGAGAAAGAATCCATTTTTACTGAAACGGTAAAAGCCGACAAATTGGAAGGTACAAAGCAATTTCATGAAGAACTTGGCAGAAAGTCAGAATTGTTTGGGAAGTATAACCTGCAAAAGGGATTCTGTAACTTCCTGATTGACGACAAGGGGGTTATTATTGCTGCCAATGTAGCCCCGGAAGATCTGACGAAGGTATTGAAGAAGGGTTAATCAGCAGATTATTAGCAAAAAAGAGTTGTCCTTATCAAAAGGGGCAGCTCTTTTTTTATTATATTAGTCTATTTTGTTGATTCTTCTTAGTAAGTAGTGCGGTGCGTATGCACTGTTTAATGGTGCCTTTGTCATCATATCCTCGGCAACTGTTCACCACTGAGCATATCGACGATCCTGTAATTGCCATACAACGTTTTCATTTTAACCAGTGCATAGCCTTTTTCCTGAATACAGCCGATAACAGCTGCGTTCTTTCCTTCCGGATAATTCTGCATGACGGCAAGAGCCTGCTCCGTCTTTTCATCCGGTAAGATCACCAGCACCAGTCCTTCGTTGGCGATATAAAGCGGATCAAGTCCTAAAATCTCTGAAGCGCCGCGCACGGCATCGGGAATCGGGAGCAATGTGGACACCTTTGGGAACGACGCCGATTACGCATCCGCCATGATCTTGTTCCAACAAGGAATTGCGGAAAGCAGGATAGAAGATGCTGCTTATCAGTTGGTGCGTCATTCGTCCGCCGCCACCGTGTGCCAATAACACACAGTCGGAATCGGAGAAAGGAATGGGACAATTTGTCGTTATCATATTCTGTATCTATTTATATCTATAGTAAGCAGCACAAACCCCTTCCGAAGAAACCATCGGTGCACCGATCGGATGCTCGGGTGTGCAAATCGTTCCAAAGAAAGGGCAGTCTTTCGTTTGTTTTGTTCCTCGCATAATATCACCAGCGATGCACTGTCTCTTTTCCACGCTCGACGCAAGATCGTCAAAGCACTTTTTATACGCCTCCGTGTCAGCCGAGAGAAGAAGGTATGAGGCATCCTTGTGAAAGGGATTACATTTGTCAAAACATAAATGAAGAAGATGAAAGAGGAGGAAGTTGTCATATTAGTCCTGACCATTCAAGGTTTGGTACAAAGTGTCGGTTTCCGTCCGTTTATCTATCGGATCGCCAGTGAAATGAATATCTGTGGAGAAGTGGACAACCGGAATAATGGGGTCTGTATCCGTACGGCCCTTACTCCCGTGCAACGGGAACTCTTCATCGAACGCATACGTCGCGAACATCCGAAGGTGGCTTCCATACATAGGATAACCGTTTCGGAAAGGATAGAAGTTAGGAATCCATATATGGGTTTTCGTATTACTCCCAGTCGGTCGGAATCGGACGAGGTGACGCAGGTTGCTCCCGATATTGCCGTCTGTCCCGAATGCTTACGTGACCGGAAGACACAAGCGCAGCGCTTGCAATACCCTTTTGTCAACTGTGCGCATTGCGGACCTCGTTTTTCTATCATCCGTGATCTGCCTTATGATAGGAGCCGAACAACCATGTCAGCTTTCTCGATGTGTCCGTCCTGCCGAAAAGAATATATAACGGTCAGCGACCGGCGTTTTCATGCTGAGCCTGTTGCCTGTAACCATTGCGGTCCGTCTTATTACGCCTTATATAATAAGGTAAAGGTAACAGACTATTCGGAACTGCTCAACCTTTCATCCCGTTTGCTTCGTGAGGGTGAAGTGATTGCCGCGAAAGGGATAGGAGGCTATCACCTGATTTGTGATGCGAGGAGTGAAAAGGCAGTTTCCCGGCTACGGGATATCAAGCAGCGGGATGGCATGCCTTTTGCCGTACTGTTTCGGGATATAGAGAATATCCGCCGATACGTTTTCTCGAATGGGGTGGAAGAAAAGGCTTTGCTTTCCTGGCGTCGCCCGATCGTTCTGTTGAAGCAACTCCGGCTGTTGGCTTCGTCCGTCAATCCGGGAATGGAGACATTAGGATGTATGCTTCCTTATATGCCGCTCCATTCCGATTGGTTTGAACGGTTGGATACACCCGCATTGGTGATGACGAGTGGCAATATCAGCGAATGTCCGATAACCATTACCCCCGAAGAGGCAGAAAAGCAATTGGCCGGTAAAATACCCCTCTTGCTCCACCATAACCGGGTGGATGACTCTGTGTTACAGGTCTGTGGCGGTCAGTCCTGCTTGATACGTCGTTCGCGAGGATATGTGCCGGAACCGTTCTTTGCTGACGTTCCGGTTGAAGGAATCTTGGCTTTCAGAGCCGAAAAGGTAAATACGTTTGCTTTAGGGGAGGGAGAAACGATTCTGCAAAGCCAGTATATCGGTGACCTAAAGAATTGGGAGACCTTTCGATTCTATAAGGAATCACTTGAACGTTTTCAACATCTTTTTCGTTTCCGGCCATCCCTTTTGGTCTGCGATCTGCACCCTGACTATCTTTCCAGTGCGGGCCGGTTATTCGATGCCGTTTCATCTTTACTGGGCGTCTGCGATGTCTCCACGCATCAGGCGGAAGCACCTGTTAAGCTGGAACAACTGGCTTCCGATGAATATCAAAGTCGTTATTCTGTTTTAATAGAAAAGGAGTCTATCTCCATGTGTCCCGTATTGGAAGGAATATTGGAAGATCTGGCAGCCGGAGTTCCGGTAACCTGGTTATCCGCCCGTTTTCATAATACGTTGGCATGGCTTTTGGTAGAGATGGCGAAACAGTACAGGATGCAGACCGGAACGGACAAAGTCGTGATCTCAGGTGGCTGTTTTCAGAATAAACGTCTGACGGAACAGTTGCAGCGCATGTTTGCCGAAGCTGGTATCCCGCTGTTCGTACCGGGACATATACCCTGTAATGACGGAGGTGTGGCGGTCGGGCAACTGGCAATAGCGGCTTCCCGGAAGAGGCAGTTATAGTATGAATGCAAAACATATATGTTTTGAAAACGAATCATATATGTTTTGATTGCAAAACACCTATGTTTTAAATGAAGTAGTTATATCGTTAAAGTTATGCATGAATTGTCGATCGCTCAAAGTATCGTTCAGCTATCCGAACAGCAGGCTCGCGAACATCATTCTTCGCAGATAGAAGAAGTGGAGCTTGAGATAGGGTGTCTTGCCGGAGTATAGCTGCAAACATTGGAGTTTGCGATGGAAAGTGCGGTTAAAGGCACTTTGCTCGAAAAAGCGAAGATAATCCGCCGCTATGTAGACGGAGAAGGGCAGTGCTGCGATTGCGAAACGGTCTTTCCTATCGGGAATTTGTTTTCTCCCTGTCCTAATTGTGGTTCTTATTTGATAAATATAACAAAAGGGCGGGAACTTCGGATTAAATCAATTGTTATAAAATAAAAAGACAAACGCTTATGTGTGGAACTTGCGGATGCGGAGAGCATCATCATCACGATCACCTTCATGACCATGAATACTGGCACGGACATGAACATCACCATCGTCATCACGGTGAAGAGAAAGTAATAACGCTGGAACAGGATATTCTCCAGCGCAATAATCTGTTGGCTGAACGTAACAAAGGCTATTTTGAGGCGAAACATATTTTTTGTCTGAATCTGATGAGTTCTCCAGGTTCCAGTAAAACGACATTATTGGAAGAAACGATACGCCAGTTGAATTCTGATGCCACTCTCGTTTGTCCTGCCATGTTCGATTTGGGAGAAGCGAAGAAAGTCGTTATCGTCAGTACCACCGAAGGGGATGACAAGCCGTTGAAATATCCTCATATCTTCTTGGAGGCAGATGTCTGTGTGATCAACAAAATCGATCTGGCGCCTTATCTGGATACGGATGTGGAGACGTTGCGGAATAATGCCTTGAAAGTAAACCACCACTTGCAACTATTCGAAGTGTCTGCGACAAAAGGCACAGGAATGGATGCCTGGTGTGATTGGTTGGTGAAAGAGTGTGCAAAATGTAAATAATTTACCCCAGATTTGATGGATAAACGGAGAAATAGACTATATTTGTTCCCGTTCATTGAATCAATTTAATCAAAATGTCATGATTAACCGAGAATTAATTAATCCTCAGAGCATCGTAGTGGTGGGAGGATCCAATAATGTACATAAACCGGGTGGCCGTTTGGTCCGCAATCTACTAGACGGGAAGTATAAAGGCGAACTATATGTCGTAAATGCTAAAGAAGACGATGTGCAGGGCCTGAAATCCTATCATTCAGTGCATGATATCCCAGAGACGGAACTGGCAATCATTTCTATTCCCGGTCCGGCCTGTCCGGAAGCTGTGGATGTGCTTGCCAAACAGAAAAACGTAAAGGCGTTCATTGTCATTTCGGCTGGTTTCGGAGAGGAAACGCATGAAGGAGCGATTCTGGAAGAACAGATGCTGAAAAGTATTAACGAAGCCGGTGCTTCATTGATCGGTCCGAATTGCATCGGTCTGATGAATATGCATTATCATGGTGTTTTTACTCAGCCGATTCCCGAATTTCATGCAGACGGGGTCGATTTTATTTCCAGTTCTGGCGGTACGGCACTTTTCATTATTGAATCGGCTCTGACAAAAGGACTCCGTTTTTCTTCGGTTTGGTCTGTCGGTAACTCCAAGCAGATCGGAGTGGAAGAAGTGATCGAATATATGGATCGCAACTTTGACCCGGTCCTTGACTCCAAAATAAAGATGCTCTATATCGAGCAGATCAAAAATCCGGATAAGCTCTTGTATCATGCTTCTTCCCTGATTCGCAAGGGTTGTCATATCGCAGCTATAAAAGCGGGTAGTACGGATGTCGGTAAGCGTGCCGCATCTTCCCACACAGGAGCGATTGCCAACTCGGACTCGGCGGTGGAAGCCCTGTTTCGCAAAGCGGGTATTGTGCGTTGTTTCAGCCGTGAAGAATTAACAACCGTTGCCAGTATCTTTACCTTGAAAGAAGTGAAGGGTAAAAACTGTGCGATTATCACGCATGCCGGAGGTCCGGCAGTAATGTTGGCGGATGCACTGGAAAAGGGACGGCTGAACGTTCCTAAGCTGGACGGTCCGCTTGCCGCAGAATTGAAATCCAAACTATATCCGGGAGCTGCTGTCGGCAATCCGATAGATATTATCGGTACAGGTACTCCCGAACATTTGGCCACCGCTATCGATTTCTGTGAGAACTGTTTCGAAGATATTGACCTGATGATGGTTATCTTTGGCAGTCCGGGTTTGGTAAAATTATACGATACTTATGAAGTGCTTCATAAGAAAATGGAGGAGTGCAAGAAGCCGATTTTTCCGGTATTGCCATCCATCGTAACAGCGGGTCCGGAAGTGAAAAGTTTCGTGAAGAAAGGTCATGTGAACTTTTCGGATGAAGTGACGTTGGGTACAGCCCTCTCGCGTGTGCTCAACACGCCGAAGCCCATGAGTACGGATATACAGTTGTATGGTGTTGACGTGCCCGAAGTTCGCCGTATTATCGACCGGTTGCCGGGCAGCGGTTATTTGAATCCTGAAGAAGTCCGTACTTTGCTGAAAGCGGCCCAGATACCGTTGGTAGAAGAGTTCACGTCGACTGACCGCGACGAACTGGTCGCTTTCGCCAAGAGAGTTAAGTTCCCGGTTGTAGCCAAGGTAGTCGGTCCTATACATAAGAGCGATATGGGGGGCGTTGCCTTGAATATCCGAAGTGAGGAGCATCTGATATTCGAATATGAACGGATGATGCGTCTGCCTGATGTGACGGCCGTTATGGTACAACCGATGTTGAAAGGGCAGGAGTTGTTCTTAGGAGCTAAGTATGAAGACCGTTTCGGTCATGTCGTGCTTTGCGGTCTGGGAGGCATTTTTGTCGAAGTGCTGAAAGACGTCTCTTATGGTCTATCACCTCTGTCGTATGACGAAACTTATTCCATGATCCGTTCCCTGCGCGGTTATCCTATTATAAAGGGAACACGCGGCCAGCGGGGAGTGGATGAACAGCAGTATGCGGATATCATAGTCCGCCTGTCCACATTGCTCCGTTTTGCATCCGAAATCAAGGAAATGGACATCAATCCTCTTGTTGCGACTGAGCGGGGGCTGTTTGCCGTAGATGCACGTATACGAATTGAGAAGTGATTGATCTTGGATAAATTTCTGATACTAAATGTCCTGTATTCCGAAAGTCTTATAAAAAACTTTTGGAATACAGGACATTTCTTTTAGGCTTTAAAAATTCCCGCACGCAAATGTAGTTATTTACCGAATATGGATGGTGAAAAATAGTTGTAAAACATCTAAAATTATTTAACCATACATGCGAATGCGATCTTTAAATAGCATATATTTGCAGCATTGCAATCTGGAGATAGCAAAACTAAAATCTAAAATTAAATACTGTCGAATATGGAAAGAAAAAGAGTTTACACATTCGGAAATGGAAAAGCCGAAGGTAAAGCGGATATGAGAAATCTGCTGGGTGGTAAAGGTGCTAACCTTGCCGAAATGAATCTGATTGGTGTTCCGGTTCCTCCGGGTTTTACTATTACCACAGAAGTATGTTCCGAATATTATGATTTAGGAAAAGACAAAGTGGTTGAATTGTTGAAATCAGACGTTGAAAAGGCAATCGCCAATATTGAGACGTTGATGAATTCAAAGTTTGGAGATGTTGCCAATCCGTTGTTGGTATCCGTTCGTTCCGGTGCACGTGCATCTATGCCGGGTATGATGGACACAATCCTGAATTTAGGTTTGAACGATGAAGTGGTGGAAGGACTAAGCCGTAAGACGAACAATCCTCGGTTTGCATGGGATTCATATCGCCGTTTCGTACAAATGTACGGAGACGTCGTGTTGGGTATGAAACCGACCAACAAGGAAGATATCGATCCATTTGAAGCAATTATCGAAGAAGTCAAGGAAGCGAAAGGAGTGAAGCTTGACAATGAACTGGATGTGGAGGATCTGAAAGCACTGGTCGCTAAATTCAAAATGGCTGTCAAGGCTCAGACTGGTAAGGATTTCCCGACTTCCGCCTATGAACAACTTTGGGGCGCCATTTGTGCTGTGTTTGACAGCTGGATGAACGAACGTGCTATCCTCTATCGTAAGATGGAAGGGATTCCTGCCGAATGGGGCACGGCTGTCAGCGTACAGGCTATGGTGTTCGGCAATATGGGCGATACTTCCGCTACCGGTGTATGTTTCTCTCGTGATGCCGGTAACGGAGAAGACCTCTTCAATGGTGAATACTTGATCAACGCACAAGGCGAAGACGTGGTGGCTGGTATCCGTACACCGCAACAGATCACGAAGATTGGTTCGCAGCGTTGGGCGGAACGTGCTGGTATTTCAGAAGAAGACCGCGTCGCCAAATATCCTTCAATGGAAGAAGCCATGCCGGAAATCTATAGGCAACTGGACGAACTGCAAACAAAGCTGGAAAACCATTATCATGATATGCAGGATATGGAATTCACCGTGCAGGAAGGAAAACTGTGGTTCCTGCAAACCCGTAACGGAAAACGTACCGGTGCTGCAATGGTTAAAATCGCAATCGACTTGTTGCATCAAGGTATGATTGACGAGAAGACAGCATTGAAACGTATCGAACCGAATAAACTGGATGAACTGCTTCACCCGGTATTCGACAAGGTGGCCGAGAAACAGGCGAAAGTTTGGGTGAAAGGCTTGCCGGCATCTCCGGGAGCGGCAACAGGGCAGATCGTGTTCTTCGCCGATGATGCGGCAAAATGGCATGCTGACGGAAAGAAGATCGTAATGGTCCGTATCGAAACATCCCCTGAGGACCTGGCTGGTATGGCTGTTGCTGAAGGTATTCTGACTGCTCGTGGTGGTATGACTTCGCATGCTGCCGTTGTTGCACGCGGTATGGGTAAATGCTGCGTATCCGGTGCCGGAGCTTTGGAAATCGATTATAAGAATAAGACCGTAGAAGTCGATGGTATTAAGCTGAAAGAAGGCGACTATATTTCTATAAACGGTACGACCGGTACGGTTTATGTCGGAAAGGTAGAGACGAAGGCTGCCGAACTGTCCGGTGATTTTGCCGAATTGATGACTTTGGCAGATAAATATACGAAGTTACAGGTTCGCACGAATGCCGATACTCCGCACGATGCTACGATCGCACGCAATTTCGGTGCTGTAGGTATTGGTTTGTGCCGCACGGAACATATGTTCTTCGAAGGTGAAAAAATCAAAGCCATGCGTGAAATGATCCTGGCGGAAGATGCGGAAGGGCGTAAGAATGCACTGGCAAAGATCCTGCCTTACCAGAAGGAGGACTTCAAAGGTATTTTCAAGGCAATGGCAGGTTGTCCGGTAACCGTGCGTCTGCTCGATCCTCCTTTGCATGAATTCGTTCCTCATGATCTGAAAGGTCAGGAAGAAATGGCTGAAGCAATGGGCGTATCGGTAAAAGAGATCCAGAAACGAGTTGAATCATTATGTGAACATAACCCGATGTTAGGACATCGTGGTTGCCGTTTGGGTAATACATATCCCGAAATCACAGAAATGCAGACACGTGCCATTTTGGGAGCCGCTCTTGAACTGAAGAAGGAAGGTATTGAAGCTAAACCTGAAATCATGGTTCCGCTGACGGGTATCTTATACGAATTCAAGGAACAAGAAAAAGTGATCCGTAAAGCTGCCGCACAGTTGTTTGAAGAAATGGGAGACAGCATCGACTTCAAGGTCGGTACGATGATCGAAATTCCGCGTGCGGCATTGACTGCCGACCGTATTGCTTCTTCTGCCGAGTTCTTCTCGTTCGGTACAAACGACTTGACACAGATGACCTTCGGTTACTCTCGCGACGATATCGCTTCCTTCCTGCCTGTTTATTTGGAAAAGAAGATTCTGAAAGTCGATCCGTTCCAAGTTCTCGATCAGAATGGAGTGGGACAGTTGGTGCGTATGGCTACAGAAAAGGGACGTGCTATCCGCCCGGATCTGAAATGTGGTATCTGTGGCGAACATGGCGGTGAACCTTCTTCTGTGAAGTTCTGCCACAAAGTAGGACTGAACTATGTATCCTGTTCACCCTTCCGCGTTCCAATTGCACGTATCGCAGCGGCGCAGGCTGCTATAGAAGACTGATCCGGTTATGAATGTTCGATTTCATAATAGTGAAATTGGAGTTCCATGACTATGAAAATAAAGTTCCATGCCTGTGAAACAAAAGTTTCATGGGTATGGAATTTTTATTTTATCGTAGTATCCGATGATTTTCGAGAATAATTTATGAAAAAAAGTACCGAAGAAATCACAAAATAATGTACATTTGTTTTTTGATGATGAACGAATAAACAATATCTACGTATGGAGCGATATTTAATAATTAAGACGAGAGATGAATTATTGCGTATCAAAATAGGGCAGATCCTCTATTTTGAAGCAGATAGAAATTACACTAAACTACTTTTATCTAACGGAATTCAATTCACATTTGCAATCAACATAGGAAAAATTGAAGAAATATTGGAGAAACAGGTCGCAGGTTGTAACACAATCCTGATGCGTGTAGGTAAAAGCCATATCATTAATAAAAATCACATCTTGCAGATAAATTTACCCAAGCAGAAGCTATTATTGCTAACGCAGGATGGAAAACCGAGGGAGTTGGTGATATCCAAGGATCCCTTGAAGGTATTGAAAGATACGCTCGAAAAGGAAATGGGAAAACCTGAAGAACCAAAAGTTGTTACAGAATGATCATCAGAATTGGAAAAGCTAGCGATAATGATTTTGTAGTAAACGACCCTCATGTAAGCCGGTATCATGCAAAGCTGATCCGTGAAGAGGGGGGATGTTGGCTACTTGAAGATTTGGGATCGACAAACGGAACATTTGTCAATGGTGCCCAGATCGTTAAGAAGCATGTTACTCCCAGCGATACGATCAAGCTGGGAGATAATTATGTGTTAAACATTTCCGAAGCCTTGAAGTCCAACAACGATTACAGCGAAGAGTTTGCTGCGCTGAAGCAAGTTTACGATAATTACATTCAAGCAAAGGTTAAGATACAATCTTCTAATCAATTTAAGACCAGATTATTCCAGTCTCTTCCATTTGCTCTTCCCGGTGTAGTGGGGGTTGTGATCGGTTTCCTAGGGAAAGGAAGCCCGGAACTGTTCGGATTGAGTCTGTTTATTACGATCTGTGCTCCGACCGTCGGTATCTACCTGGGTGCGAAACAGTCGGCCAAGATCCCACAGTTGCTGCAAGATCTGACCAATCAATTCAAAATCGATTATGTTTGCCCCAAATGCGGAACGTTTTTGGGTGAAATACCCTGGGAATCATTGCACAATAGAAAACAATGCCCGATGCCTTCTTGTAAAGCTAAATGGGTGAGCGAATAAGAATCTGTTTCATATACTAAAAGTAATACTTTCGTACAGTAAACCCAAACATTTGATTATAAGGAACTATTTTGTGCTTGGATGTCAGCTCGTTTCCCTACTTTTGTTTCCAGAAAATTTAATTATAACATTTTATGCAAGAAGAGGATTACACATTCGTGACTTTAGACAGCGACGATGCTATACTGACCGACGCTGTTATTGTGGATGTGGACGGGGAAAACGACTTGTCGGATGTTGTAATGATTGACGAAAGTATTGATGTTTCTGATTTTATTACATTATCCGATGACACTATTATGTTGTCCGACGCAGATATGCTGGATACATATTCAACCGATATTGACGGATCTGATATATCGTTCATTTTATGATTTCCGTTAAATGTCCACATTGCCATGTTGGGTTAAAGGTAGACGAGGGGAAAATTCCCCTCGATATCACCTCTTTCAAATGCCCGAAGTGCAGACAACCGATTCCAGTCTCTTTGCTATCTATGGAGAAAGGAAGTGTCGCATCTGAATCGGAAACGGTTCTGATACAGCCTCTTCGTATGACGACCGGACATCTCTCTGTAATTGCAAATGCTGATACGCCGGAGCAAACTTTCCCTCTTCAGGAAGGTGTCTATATCATCGGACGAAAATCCAAGGCATCTACTGCTACGATCGGTATTGTGACGGCTGATAAATCAATGAGCCGAGAACATATCCGGATCGAGGTAAAAAAAGATGCCAAAGGAGGCTATAAACATTATCTTTCTGACAATAATAGTAAAAATCATACGTTATATAATAGCAATTACTTAGAGAATGGAGAGATTGTCGTACTCAATAATAATGATGAAATTATTATTGGTCGCACAGTTCTCCGATTTAATGAATAAAAATAGTCTATGCTATGAATATAACGATCGGCAACCCCTGGGCAGTCAGTGAAAAAGGAGGCAGATTGAATAATGAAGATTCTATCTTTCCTTTGCCGGAAACGGCAAATTCCAATCAAAACTTATTTTTGGTATGTGATGGTGTCGGGGGGGCTGAAAAAGGGGAGATTGCAAGTTCATTGGCTTGCGAGTCTTTCCAGACTTTTTTCTCAACTTTTCGTGAAGGTGAGCCGAACGCAGATTTTATAAATAAAGCGATTCGTTATACCGAAGCACGTTTTGATGACTATGTAGCAATTCATCCGGAAGCCAAAGGAATGGCAACCACCTTGACCATGACCTTTGTAGGTACGACCGGCATAACCTTGGCGCATGTGGGGGACAGTCGGATTTACCATTTCCGGAAAGGAGAAATCTTGTTCCAGACTGAAGATCATTCATTGGTTAATTCGTTAGTGAAATTAGGAAAAATCACCCATGAAGAGGTTGCACATCACCCACAGCGGAATGTGATCATACGGGCTATCCAAGGGACGGACCGTCCGACAGAGGCTGATGTCGTACTTTTGGATGATATCAAGGCTGGTGATTTTTTGTTCATGTGTTCGGATGGTGTACTCGAACGTCTTAACAATGATGAGCTTTCGGATATATTCAAGCATTTAGGTGGTCCGGAAGAGATTAAAAACGCAATCATGTCCGCTTGTAGCGGGAAAACACGCGATAACTTTTCTTTTTATATCATACCTATACAAAATGTGTTAGATTCCGCAGGAATTAAACAAAATATTCTTTCATTCCTTTATTCTTTTATATAAATAACGTAATTTTGGCAGACTAATAGAATTGCGCATAGTATAGTTATGAATTTGCCAAACGGACATGTTCTTCAGAATGGAAAATATCGGATCACTCATGTAATCGGTCAGGGCGGCTTTGGTATAACATACAAAGGCGTCTGGTATACGGAGGTGAAGGGATCGTTAGGAACCGTACAGACAGAGGTGCCTATTTGCATAAAAGAATACTTCTTTAAAGACTATTGTTACAGGGAAGCAGAATCATTTGCTGTCAAGGTGCATTCCGAGACAGGAAGGGTTCTTTTCGATAAATTCAAAGAGAAACTTATCAAGGAAGCCAAAATTCTTTCTGAAGTTCACCATCCTCATATAGTGAATGTGCTGGAAGTTTTCGAAGAAAACGGCACGGCTTATATTGCCATGGAATATATTCCCGGTTGTTCACTTAAATATATGATGGACAGGGAAGGCATATTGCCGGAACCGAAAGTCCTCAGATATGTTCGCCAGATAGGAGAAGCACTCCAGTTTGTACATGAAAAGAACATTCTTCACTTGGATATCAAACCCAGCAATATCCTGATTGACTCGTCAGGGAAAGCACGTCTGATTGATTTCGGTGTGAGCAAGCGATATGACATCGAGCAACAGGAAACAAGTACGACCATGCTTACCTTATCAAAAGGATTTGCCTCGATCGAACAATACGATAACGAAGGAACACAAAGTTTTTCACCCTGTCCGGATATCTATTCGCTCGGTGCTACCATGTATAACCTTTTGACAGGGAAGATTCCGACCGAATCTATTTTGCGGGCAACACGTCCTTTGCAGAATCCGTCGGAACTGAACAGGAATATATCTCCTAAGACAGAAGCCGCTATAATCAAGGCAATGCAAATCATTCCGGCCGATCGTTTCCAAACGGTGGATGAAATGATGGCTGCATTAGATTTTCCTGCGGAAGAAGAAATACCTGCAAATGAGTTGCAAAATACAGACGGGCAGGAGGCGGATGGTGAGACAACGGTCATACATCCGAATGAGCAATCGCCTCAGAATGAGGAGGACGAAGATCGTACGATTATAAATAGCGAAGAAATTATTTCTCAGCCCTCTAAGAAAAAAAGAAAAGGGATGCTGATATCCGTGCTTATTGCTATATTTGCCAGTGCAGGATCTGTTGTCGCTTTTCTGGTGCTGGGGAACAAAACCTCTACGAAACCGGATGTAACGGAGTTGATTAGCCCGGTCGAAGAGGAAAAAGATTCAATAGGCATCTTTCAAGACACAACTGTTTCGGAGGTGAAAGAAGCATCTATGCTTAGCGAGAAGGATAAGAAAACAGAGGCAGCAATGGCCCGACAGCCGGAAAAGGTGACGCCCGTTGTTGTTGATGAACCCCGGAAGCAACCGGATACAAAGCAGGTTCCGGCTGAAGGAAATAAAATAACAATACAGCCAGTACAGCCTACTGCTGAAGAAATTGAGGCGAAATATGTCGCTTTAATAGCTTCTGGCAAGGAGAAGATGGGAAAAGCGGACTTTACGAACGCAAAGAAAGATTTCACGAAAGCGAAAGAAACCAAGTTGACGGAAGAGGTCGTACGCCTTTTGATTTCTTGTGATGAAAAGGAAGCAGCCAAACTTTTGGCCGACAGGAAAGCTCAATATGAGATGAAGAAAACTTTCGGGAACTTTACAATTGTACGAAAGAAATCAACCATGTTATATGGGGCGATCGATTCGGATGCGAACGAGCGTATACCATGTAAATATCGTAATGTCGGGATTGCCGAAAATGGCCGTGCTTTCGAACGTAAAGATGGTTTGTTCGATATCTATAATGCTGATGGCGTGTTGGTAAATGAAGGATCAACGTATTATTAACGTGTTTATGAAAAGACTTTGGATTTTAACTCTTTTTGTTGCGTTGCCGATGTGTTTGCTGGCTCAACAAAAAACAGAATATAACAGAAAAGGTGACGAGGCGATGAAACGCTTGGACTATAGCGATGCAAGGATGTGGTATGAAGAAGGTGTCGTGCAATGTGATCCTTACAGTATCGAGCAGCTCACATCGATTTGGTTAGCCAACCAGAGAATGCGTCCATCAATGCACAGTCTGATGAACAAGTGTCGGGCTTGTCTGGAACTGATGGCCAATAATGAGGATACAACAGCCATTTCGCAGCTGATAATCTATTATACCGAGGGGATAGGAACTTCCAAAAACGAAACTTTGGCCCAATCCTGGCAAGATCGTCTGGAAACACTTCGCAAACCGGTAGAGCCCGTTTTCTATCCTTCTGCCAACCCAATAAAGCCAGATACCCCCAAAGAACCGATGAAGTTCTTTATTGGTTATGCCTACTCCATAGAAGCACCTTATGGCTTGACAGTGGGAGGGGTGAAATCTCGTTTGGGTTGGTTCCTGCGTTTTAAGACCAATCTAGGTTTTAAGGAGTACGACGGGGAATGCCGGGGAACAGATGAGTTTGTCGGCCCTACTCCCAATAATCCGTTTTATTTCACGAATAAGAAAAAGGTGAATAACTATGCCGGTACAGCTGGTTTGGTTGTAAAATGTACATCCTGGTTATATACGTCCGTAGGTTTAGGATATGGCAGTCGGGAATTATTATGCGAATATATCACAATCGATAATTCGGATTATAGAATAGAAAAATCCTATTGGGCGAAGAATTTGGATTATTCTTATAGCGGGTTAGCTGCCGATCTGGATGTAATGGTTAAGTTCGGTCCTGTGTTTGTAAGTGCAGGGTGCAATACGTTGAATTTTAAATATGTTGATTTGAATGCCGGTGTCGGTCTGTTTTTCTAATAAGAATTATTTATGAAACACATATACTCAATCTTTTTATCAGCTGTTTCACTTTTATGGATGCTTTCCGGATGTGTGGAAGATCCGGATATGGATACGCGTTTGCAGAAAGCAAAGGCTCCGGAGGTTTCCGAGACTTCAATGGAAGGAGAAGCATATGCTTCTTCGATCACTTTAAAGGCTCAAATAATGAAAGAGAACGGTTTGCCAGTAAAAGAATGTGGGGTTTGTTGGAGTACCCAAACAGGAACGGAGCCGCTTGAAAACATGCGTAACAAGCGATATACAAAAGCTGATAAAATAGAAAACCACAATTTTACAGCTACCATATCCAATTTGGAAGATAGTACAAAATATTATGTATATGCTTATGCTATTAATGATATAGATACTGCATTTTCAAAAACAGAAGGAGCGTATACAACAATAAATGGTATTGGAGAAGTTGCGACTTTGGATGTGGATAGTGCCACAGTAAAAGCAACTTCCACTTGGGTAAAAGGGAAAGTTAAGAATCGGGGAGTCGGCATTGAGAAATTAGGTTTCTACTATAAGAAAAAGAAACAAACCGGAGATATCGAACCCTCGGATCAAGATTCCGTTATCACATACGAAGGGAGTGACTTGGCAACTGTCGATACTTTCTCCTGCCAGATTACGAATCTGGAGCCGGAAACTTGGTATTATGTCCGTGCTTTTGCCAAAAATCAGTTTGGCGAGTTTGCTTTTAATGTGGACTCTTTTAGGACTACAGATGGCAAACCTTTTGTCGGTAAGTTGAGTCTGATAAAAGACAGTACGACTTTCACCACAGCCGATCTGTCTGCTTTCTTGATCAACGAGGGAGATGCACCTGTCAGTGCCTATGGTTTCTGCTGGAGTGTAGAAGAAGAGCCAACGATAGAAGCCGATACAATCACTTGTACGAATCTTGCGGATAATGGCAAATTTACAGGAAGGATCCGGGGCTTGGAATCGGCCAAAAAATATTATGCAAGGGCCTATGCCATAAATGACTTCGGTACGGTATATAGTGAAGAAGAAATTACGATTTCGACAAAAAGCGAGAAGCCGAATATTATAACATTCCCCATCACCCTTGATTCGATCAAAAGTGATGGAACAGTTCACATTGGCGGGGAGTTGCAGAATGGCGGAAACAGTGCTGCCACAGAGTGGGGGATTTGTTGGTCTTCAACCAATAAGGAACCGAGTATCAAGGATAATCATGTTGCTGTAGAAGACTCGATTTTCACATATGCTTTATCGGCATTGAAAGGGGCTACAAATTATTATGTAAGAGCTTACGCTGTAAATGAACATAGCCTTGTCGGGTATGGCCAGACACAAACATTCAAGACACCTGACATCTTTACGGAAAAGAGCATATACATAGGTGAAGACCGTCAATATTCGGCAAGCTTTGTGCTAAACGGACAAGCCTATATCGTTGGTGGGGATTTAGGAGATAAACGCAGTAACGAACTTTTTAGTTATAATGTGGAAACAAATGAATGGAAATCCCAACAAGGATGCAGTGTCGCCTATTCGCACATGGCTGCTACCGTCTACAATAATAGAGCCTATGTCATTGGAGGACTTGACAAACAAGTGGGAATAGAATGTCAAGTGTATACATCTGAAAATAATAGTTGGTTATTCGAATTCCCTTCGTTGCCGAAGGGACGATTTAACTCTGTCTGTTTTGTGTATCGTGATTCCTTGTACGTTTTTGGTGGTACTGACAATAGTAGCAATATGAATGAAATAGTACGTTATGATCTTTCAACTCAAAATAGTGGAGAATGGACTACAATTGCCAAAGTGAACGAAGCAAACCAAAGAGGAGGCGTCGCATTTGTTGTAGAAGATAAAGTATATGCAGGTTTAGGAGAAAAGAGTAATGGTATTCGTAACGGCTTCTACGTCTCTTCGGATAGCTTGACAAAATGGGAGCTGATTCCCTCTATACCTGCACAGCTCGGTGTTATTTCTTCTGGTGTTTATGATGAACAGAAAAAGAGCTTCTTTATGATTGACAACGACGGAAAAATTTGGGAATACAATTTGACTACAGAGCAATGGACTTCACGCTCGTTATGGATTCGTATGAAAAATTATCACATGTTCATGCTGGATGGATCGATCTATATTTTAGGGCAAGATATCTATCAAAAGAATAAATTCACTGTATACAATCCAATATGGGATAATTGAATATGAACAGAGCAACTATCTTAGAAGAAATCCGGAGAAATGTTGATTTGCTGTCAGTGACAGATCAGCCGGAATACCAATACATTCCGCTACACCAGAAACCTTCACCATCGGTGACGGCACTCAGGGAGATCATGACCTTGCTCCGCAAGGTTATTTTTCCCGGTTTCTTCGGAACGGAACAGGAGGCACAGACGGATTCCATACAATATTATACGGGTGTATATCTGGAGCAGGCCTACGACCTGTTGCAGGAACAAATCTATAATGGCTTGTGCTTTGAAGTCGAACGTTGTTGTGATTCCAAAGATCGTGCTTCTGAAATAGCCATTGCTTTTATCAATAAGGTTCCACATATCAAGTATCTTCTATCGACAGACGTGAAAGCTATCTTGGATGGTGATCCGGCAGCCAAAAGCCCCAGTGAGATTATTTTCTGTTATCCGGCAATTCATGCCATTCTTTATCAGCGCGTAGCACATGAGTTACTGAAGCTCGGTGTGCCTGTGATTCCACGTATTATAACGGAAATGGCCCATTCGGATACAGGAATAGACATTCATCCGGGAGCGCAAATCGGAGAATATTTCAGTATCGATCATGGTACGGGGGTTGTGATCGGGCAGACGGCTATAATCGGTAATCATGTCCGCCTTTATCAAGGTGTGACATTGGGTGCAAAAAGCTTTACCTTGGACGAAGAAGGATTGCCTCTGGACGTACCGCGCCATCCGATTATCGAAGATTATGTTACAATCTATTCCAATGCCTCCATTTTAGGGAGGATCACTATTGGTCACGGCTCCGTGATTGGTGGTAACATCTGGCTTACCCATAGCGTTCCACCTAATTCCAAAGTATTGCAGACACGTGCTGTCGAAGATAAATAGCAGAGGGCGGCATATTGTTTTCACTTTCATTTCAAAACCCATAGCTTTAGGCTCCATAACCCATAGCATTAGATACCCTAAAGCTATGCTTTATTAATCCCCTAACGATTTTTGCACAATAGCCTTGGGATTAAAGAGAAAAGATAGGCTTTATTCCGGAAAAATATGTATGTTTGCAGATATACCTTATTTGAGCGAATTATACCTTAAAATAGTGTAGACCATGAATAAAGTGAAAACATTGGATGATCTTCGGAAGATGCGTGAAACCTTGCGCTCGACCTTGGATATTAGAGAAAAAAGTAATCATCCTGAACAAATGGTACAGATCCGGATATCTATGGCAACTTGCGGGATCGCTGCCGGAGCCAAAGAGATCATGAATTATTTCATTGAAGCACTGGATCGTGAAAAAGTAGATGCATTGGTGACACAAACCGGATGCATGGGGTATTGCTATGCCGAACCGACTGTCGAGGTTACCCTGCCAGGTAAAGAACCTCTTGTTTTCGGACATGTGAAGAAAGCGAAAGTGGATGAAATCATTGACCGGTATATCCGGAATGGGGAACTGCTGGACGATATTATCCCGGTCACTTACACGGTTGTTAAACCGGAATAACAAAACTTCCTTAAACACTTAATACTTACATAATGGCACAGTACAATAGTTATATACTGGTGTGTGGCGGTACCGGCTGTCGTGCATCACAGAGTGAACTTATACTTCAAAATCTGAAAGAGGCCGTCGAACGACATAAGTTGCAGGATATTGTCCAAGTGATCCGTACCGGTTGCTTCGGTTTTTGTGAAAAAGGGCCGATAGTTAAAATGGTTCCGGACAATACGTTCTATGTTCAGGTAAAACCGACGGATGCCGAAGACATTGTCCGGGAGCATTTAGTGAAGGGACGTAAGGTAGAACGGCTTCTATATGTCAATCCCGAAACTAACGAGCAAGTACCGGATTCCAAGCATATCAATTTTTACAAGAAACAGCTCCGTATCGCTCTAAGGAATTGCGGTTTTATCAATCCCGAAAATATAGACGAATATATCGCCCGCGACGGTTATGTAGCTTTAGGTAGAGCCTTGACCGAGATGACGCCCGAATCGGTGATCAAAGAGATCATGGATAGTGGCTTACGCGGTAGGGGAGGAGGCGGTTTCCCGACCGGCTTGAAATGGCAGATAACCCGTAAAGTGAAAGCTCCCCAGAAATATGTCGTCTGTAATGCGGATGAAGGCGATCCGGGAGCATTCATGGACCGTTCCATCCTGGAAGGTGACCCGCATTCCATCGTTGAAGCGATGGCGATCAACGGATATTGTACGGGAGCCACGAAAGGGCTGGTTTATATCCGGGCCGAATATCCGTTGGCCGTAGAGAGGTTGAAGATTGCAATCCGGCAAGCCAAAGAATATGGTCTACTGGGTGAAAACATCTTCGGGACGGATTTCTCTTTCGATATCGAGATACGTTATGGGGCAGGAGCATTCGTTTGTGGTGAAGAAACGGCGTTGATTCATAGTATGGAGGGGCTTCGCGGAGAAGCGACTGTTAAACCGCCTTTCCCAAGCGAACAAGGTTACAAAGGTTGCCCGACCAATGTGAATAATGTGGAAACATATGCCAACGTGCCGGTTATCCTGTTGAAGGGAGCTGAATGGTTCAGTAGTATAGGTACGGAGAAAAGTAAGGGGACGAAAGTCTTTGCCCTTGCGGGAAAAGTAAATAACGTTGGGCTGATAGAGGTTCCGATGGGGACGACGTTACGCGAAGTGATCTTCGGTATAGGAGGAGGCATCAAAGATGGAAAGAAATTTAAGGCTGTGCAGACAGGAGGTCCTTCAGGTGGCTGCCTGACTGAGAAGCATCTGGATTTGCCGATCGACTATGACAATCTTTTGGCTGCCGGTTCGATGATGGGGTCGGGGGGGATGATTGTGATGGACGAAGACGATTGTATGGTCGCTATGGCCAAATTCTATCTGGATTTCACGGTCGAGGAGTCATGTGGCAAATGTGCTCCTTGCCGGATTGGCAACAAACGGTTGCACGAGATGCTGCAAAAGATTACGTCCGGCAACGGAACGATCGAGGATCTGGAACGGCTTCGTAACTTGGCTGGTGTGATCAAAGACACTGCCTTGTGCGGTTTGGGACAGACATCGCCCAATCCAGTTTTGTCTACGATGGATAACTTCTATGATGAATATCTGGCCCACGTGAAGGAAAAACGTTGTCCGTCTCATCAATGTCGCGAACTGACGCAATATTTTATCAATCCAGAGAAATGCAAGGGATGTACGCTTTGTGCCCGGATGTGTCCGGTAAATGCGATCACGGGAGACAAGAAAGTTCCGCATGTGATTGATCCGCAGACTTGTATCCGGTGCGGTTCATGTATAGAGAGATGTAAGTTCGGTGCTATTTATGTGCACTAAAGTAGTGAAGAATGGACAATGACAATTAAATGTATGGAAACAGTAAAGCTTATTATAGATAGAAAACCAGTGGAAGTCCCCCAAGGAACCACGATCCTGGATGCTGCAAAAGGAATGGGTATCCGCATTCCGACTCTTTGCTATATGAAGTTGGAAGATTTGCACTATGAAAATAATCCGGGTGCTTGCCGTATCTGCGTAGTTGAAATAGAAGGTCGCCGTAATTTGGCTCCTTCCTGTAAAACGGAGTGTATGGAAGGGATGGTTGTGCAAACACACAGCCCACGCGTGATGAATGCCCGGAAAACCGTAATGGAACTGATCCTGTCCAACCATCCGGCAGAATGTCTGACTTGCAGTAGCAATGGACATTGTGAACTACAAGCAATTGCTCACGACCTGGGGATACGTGAGATTCGCTATAAAGGCGAGATGTCCACATTCCAGATAGACCGTTCACCGTCTATCGTCCGCAACATGAACAAGTGCATCATGTGCCGCCGTTGCGAGACCATGTGTAATAATATCCAGACCGTTGGGGCTTTGACTGCTGTCAATCGAGGCTTTAATGCAGCCGTCTCTACGGCTTTCGAACGGGATATTGCCGGTAGTACGTGTTCCTATTGCGGCCAGTGCGTATCGGTCTGCCCAGTAAACGCGTTGAGCGGACGGAATACACAACAGCCGGTGTTGGATGCGCTGGCCGATCCGGACAAAATCGTGATAGCCCAGACAGCTCCGGCTGTCCGTACGGCTTTGGGACGCGATTTCGGATATGAACCGGGGACATTGGTAACGGGTAAAATGGTTTCCGCCCTCCGCAGGTTGGGCTTCGATTATGTTTTCGATACGGATTTTGCCGCCGACCTGACTATTATGGAAGAAGGGACAGAACTGTTGCAACGGATCGGGAAATACTTGAAAGGCGATCAGGAAGTAAAAATGCCGTTGATGACGAGTTGCTGTCCGGGGTGGGTCAGCTTCGTCGAACAGCATTTCCCGGAATTATTAGACAACCTGTCGACAGCTAAGAGCCCACAGCAGATGTTCGGTGCAATTGCCAAAAGTTATTTTGCCGAAAAATTGGGAGTAGACCGAAAGCGGATCGTTGTCGTGTCGATCATGCCCTGCCTGGCAAAGAAATATGAAGCCAGTCGTCCGGAATTTGCGGTCGATGGCAATCCGGATGTCGATATTTCGATCTATACGCGCGAATTGGCCCGCCTGATCCGCTATGCAAACATAAACTTCGCGGAACTGCCAGATAGCGATTTCGATCGTCCGTTAGGCGAATCGACAGGAGCCGGAGTTATCTTCGGAACAACCGGTGGCGTGATAGAAGCTGCTTGCCGTACGGCGTACGAGCTATATACGAAAAAAACTCTTCCTAAAATTGATTTTGAAGAACTCCGCGGGCTGGAAGGCATTCGCAGTGCAACAATAGACTTCGATGGGACACCGATAAAAATAGGAATTGCACATGGTTTGGGCAATGCCCGTAGATTGGTTGAAGAAGTCAAAAACGGCATGTCGCCCTATCATGCCATCGAAGTTATGGCATGTCCGGGCGGTTGTATCGGTGGTGGCGGCCAACCGTTCCACAGGGGCAGGATGGAGGTGCTGCGCAAACGTGCGGCGGCTCTCTATCAGGAGGATCGCAGCAAGACGCTTCGCAAGAGCCATGAGAATCCTTATATTCAAGCTCTTTATGCTGACTATCTGGGAGAACCGTGCGGACCGCGTGCCCACAAGCTGTTGCATACGCACTACTTCGACCGCAAGGAAGCCATTAACATGTTTACGCAAGAAAATCAGGAGGGATAAACGATGGATAAGATGAAGATACATTTGATTCAGATGAAGATCGATGAATTGTTGGCTGTCTGTGATGAACATAATAACGATCCGGGAGAGCTGATCAACATATTGCATGCCGCCCAAGGCATATTCGGTTATCTGCCTCGCGAAGTGCAAGAGATCATCGCCGGCCGGTTGCATATTCCGGTTTCCAAAGTATATGGAGTTGTGACGTTCTATTCGTTCTTTACCATGACTCCGAAGGGGAAATATCCTATTTCCGTCTGTCTGGGAACGGCCTGTTATGTACGTGGAGCCGAGAAAGTCTTGGAAGAGTTCCAGCGCCAGTTGGAGATCAAAGTTGGAGAGACTACATCCGACGGCCTGTTTTCATTGGACTGTCTACGTTGTGTGGGGGCTTGCGGACTGGCTCCGGTCGTCACGATTGCCGGAAAAGTTTATGGACGTCTGACACCAGAGAAAGTGCGGGATATCCTTTCCGAATACTACCTGTTGGAGCAAGTATAAGCGACTCGTCTGTTGTGCCAATGCTGTGACACAACAGTGCCATCGCATTGGCACAATTGTGTCGTAACGATGGCACGGCCATATAATAAAGGCGATCTTCTATTCTTTGGTCTCTATATAAACGACATGCGTCTGTAAATATTCTTCAAGACCGTGTTTCCCATCTGCACCACCGATTCCAGACTTACGCCATCCGGCATGGAAACCTTGCATAGCTTCAAAGTTCTCACGATTGATATATGTTTCGCCAAATTTCAGCGAGCGCATAATCTTGAATGCATAGTCCAGATTTTGGGTATAGACGGAAGATGTCAGTCCGTACTCACAGTCATTTGCCCATGCAATCGCATCATCGATATCCGTATATTCGACAATGGGCAGGATAGGGCCGAAGGTCTCTTCCCGTATGATATCCATTTCTTGTGTGGCGCAATCCAGCACTGTAGGTTCGAAGAAATACCCTTTTGTTCCGATCCGATGACCGCCACATAGAAGTTTGGCTCCCTGCCGAACCGCCTTTTCAACTTTTTGCTCCATGGCAGCCAAAGCATTTGCTTCGATCAGTGGCCCCATATCCAAGTCTGCGATCTCGTTCGGATTGCCGACTTTCACCTGCTTCATACCGGCCACAAGCTTTTCCATAAAGATATCTTTGATCTTTTTATCTACATAAACCCGCTCCGCACAATTACATACCTGTCCGGTATTGATAACGCGTGAAGCGATGATCGACTTCACCGCCAAGTCTATATCTGCGTCTTCCATCACGATTGCAGGAGCTTTTCCTCCTAATTCCAAAGATACTTTTGTTATATTAGGAGCTGCTGCTGCCATTGTCTGTTGTCCGGCACTTACACTTCCCGTAAGGCTGACCATGCCAACTTTCGGATTTGCTGCCAACTCATGACCTATCACCGAACCACGTCCGTTCACTAAGTTGAAAACTCCGGCTGGCAAACCGACTTCTTCTACAATTTGTGCAAAAACGTATGCATTTTCAGGTGTCAGCTGACTCGGTTTTACCACGATCGTATTACCGGTAATCAAAGCCGGGGCTGCTTTGCGTGCAACCAGGAAGAAGGGGAAGTTCCAAGGAAGAATACCGGTTGTTACACCAATTGCTTTCTTGAACAGGAATATGCTTTCACGCGGACGGTCGCTGGGGATGATTTCACCTTCATACCGGCGGGCCCATCCAGCCATATAATCGATATAATCTGCCGTAAAAAGAACTTCCACATTAGCCAGGCCTTGCGTCTTTCCACCTTCACGAACAATTATATCAGTCAGTTCCTTTTCTCTTTTGCGGATACCGGCTGCAATTTTGGTCAGATAAGCGGCCCTTTCTATAGAAGGTGTCCTTTCCCATTGACCCTGAGCTTTTTCTGCTGCATCGATCGCTCTTTTAGCATCTTCGACCGTACCGTCCGGCATTAATGATATAACTTCTTCAGTAGAAGGATTTAATACCTTAATCCATTTTCCAGATTCATGTTCTATGAATCTGCCATCAATAAACATTTTCAATTCCTTCATGGTAATATCTTTTTAGGTTGAATTTTGATTTTAAAAGTACAAGAAAGAAAAAATGATCATGTTTAAAAAATGATATTACTTATTACAGAAATGATATATTTCTGTAATACAGGATTATAATGTATGGCTAAGCTGATCGGAAGATAGTTTTTTTCATTATTTCTGAACCAAACTGAATTATGTGCTGTTATATGATAAAATGAATTAGGAATTATATCCAAAGAAATTCCTAAGACGATTAAGTTAGTAGTATTTGTTTTTTCATATAAGTAGAGTTTGTTATTTGTTTGGTCCGTATGTAACTGTGAAGTTGGATACGGGCTTTTTTTGTGTTTCTTAATGTGTTTACTTTAAATTCTTATCTTATTGACAGATTGATTTGAAAGACAAACGCTTATAGAAGTTTTAAAAAGTTTCGGGTAACGATTTGGAGATTGTGCTAATTTCAATATTTTACAGCCTCATACTCATGAGTATAACTCTTCTTTGAACAAAGGTAAGAATATTTTTTGGATTAAAGAAAAATCCCGAAGGGAAAAATAAAAAATATTTGGGAGAAAGGATTGGAAAAATTCAAGAGAGAGGTTGAGGGATTAAGTGAGGGAAATCGCATAATCGATTTGTAGTTACCGAAAAAGGCATATTCGAAATCCCTGTATATTGCTTCTACCGGCGATTACACGACCGGAAATTATATTAAAAAATGACCCCAATCAAGAAGTATTTTATGTTTCTCGGTTGGGGTATAAAGGTTATTTGAATTGTAGCCATACCTCATATATTCAAGCCGCCTTTCTTTAAAGGAATATGTAGTAAAGATTTCATTTCCATATCTGCGAAACTTGGTAACAGCATCTTTTAAAGGTGTCTGAAATTGCTGGCAGTTATGTACATATCCGAATTCTGCTATTATGCGTGTTTACTCATAAAATTAGACTCTATATCTGCTTGCACTGATTATCACTATACTATTTCCTGTAAATAACATTTGGGAATATAATTGGTGGCGACCAATATCAGCAAGCCTTCAAAAGGAACAACCAGCCGTTTGTTCTTTTTGATACGTTTGTAATATCCCACTACCCCAGCATATTCCCCACCTGTCACCCGGTATTTTTCGGCGTTCTTCACGAGATTGTCATCATACGGTATCTGTTCGAAACCGTCCTCCATGGAAGAAGTGAGCATGATGAACATGTCCATCTCTTCATCCGGAATGGAAGCTGGAATCTGGGTACCGGGACGATGATACACCATGGCTTTCTCATCGAGAATCGAATTCAAGGAAGAGATATAGTCATCATCGCAACGCAGGAACATCAACATGGCGACAAGCGGAACCCGCCTGATCACGACTTCCCCATCCGGTTGCGGATAGCTTCTGGTTTTCATCGGGATATAACTCTCAATCCCGTCACGTGACAATGTGGCCTTGATTTCCGAAAAACGGTTATAGAAAACCTTCAGGGCATACCATTTTTTCATCATGACCTATTGATTCCTTTTTTTATGATTTCCAGTTCCAATCGAACCTTTCGACATCTTCCTCCACGAGCAGATCTCCTGACTGTACCTCAATAAAGAGCAGATCGGTCATGGCCTTGACGGCATGTCTCATGCCCTTCCTAATACAGACGGTGTCTCCACGGCCGATTCTAGTCATTTTCCCATCAAGAGCCAGCATACCCTCGCCATCAATGAATGTCCAGACTTCATCGCGATAGCGGTGAGCCTGATAGCTTACGCTCTTACCGGCTTTTATCTTTAACTGCCTGGTAAGGATCTCATATCCGTCAGGAAAACTCACCGTATCGATAACCTTATATTCTCCCCAGCGACGCTCCTCGTACATCGGGTGGCATTGCAAGCGGTCCGCATATGTCTTGATGTGCTCGCTCCTCCCTTTCTCTGAAACCAGGATGCCATCGCCATGAAGCGGCTATTACCATGTCTTTGGCACCGATGCACATGACAGGTATTTCCAATTCGTTGATCACATGGGTGTTTTCAGATTTCTCGTCCATCACCACGTTACCGATGCAACGCTCTTTCAGTTCATCAGTAAGCACGTTCCATGTGCCGAGATCTTTCCATTCCCCGTCGTATGGAACGACAGCCACAGACTTCGCTTTCTCCACCACCTCATAGTCAAAGCTGATCTTTGGCAGTTCCTCATATCGGAGGCGTACCTCCTCAAAAATATCGTATGCGAGATAACTCTTTACGATGTCAATCATATATCCGAGACAGAAAGCGAACACGCCGCCATTCCAAAATGCGCCATCTGCGATAAATCTTTCAGCAGTGGCGACATCCGGCTTTTCCATAAAACGCTCCACTTCATATATTCCGTCTGTTTTGCGATGCTTTTGAAGTATCACATAACCGTATTTGGCGGACGGATAGGTGGGCTTTATGCCCATCAGTACAAGATCAGCCACATTATTCTGCACTGCTTCCGCCATTTCCGCTATAGTTTGAAAATAACGCTCTTCCGTATACGGGTCGCATGGCATAACAATGACTGTTTCATTCTTGTCGCATTTCGCTGTTTTCTCCAAATAGGCGGAAGCGAGACAGATTGCAGGGAAGGTATCCCTACGGCTAGGTTCGGTGACGACAGTCACATCCTCACCGAGCTGATTGGTGATGGCATCCTTTTGAAATACACTTGTAGCGATTGTAACCGGGCAGGAAAGTCCCGATTCCTTGATCTGTCGTAGACACGCTGTACCATAGATTCCCTGCCTCCGTCCGGGGAAGGAAGCAGTCTGAGGAATTGTTTGGAGCGGGATTCGTTTGAAAGCGGCCACAGCCTTTTACCTGAACCGCCGGATAAGAGTATGATTTGCATGATTATGTTGTGAAAGTTATCTTTCCGCCCTCATCGGGTTGTTTAAGAAATCCTCGTAGGAAAGACGGATGCCTTCCTCCAGTTCCGTCTTGTATGTCCATCCGAGCGAAGTCGCTTTCGAAACGTCAAGCAGCTTGCGGGGGGTACCGTTCGGCCGTGAGGTGTCCCAGCATATCTCGCCGGTGTAGCCGATTATCTTTGCCACTAATTCTGTCAGTGCCTTTATGGTCAGTTCCTTTCCTGTTCCGGCGTTTACTGTCTCGTACCCCGAATAGTTGTTCATCAAGAATACGCAGAGATTGGCCAAATCATCCACATAGAGAAACTCTCGCAACGGGCTACCGTCACCCCAGCAGGTCACCTCTTTCAAGCCCGCTTCCTTCGCCTCATGAAAGCGACGGATAAGCGCCGGTAACACGTGGCTGTGCTCGGGGTGGTAGTTGTCATTCGGCCCATAGAGATTGGTGGGCATCACGCTGATATAGTCCGTGCCGTACTGGCGGTTGAGAAACTCGCAGTATTTCAATCCAGAGATTTTTGCCAATGCGTATGCCTCGTTGGTCTTTTCCAGTTCGGAGGTTAGCAGGCAGCTTTCAGGCATCGGCTGGGGTGCCATACGCGGGTATATGCACGATGAACCGAGAAACTCCAGCTTCCTGCAACCATTGCGCCATGCCGAGTGGATGACATTCATCTCCAGTATCATGTTCTCGTACATGAAGTCCGCCAATGCCGATTGGTTGGCGATGATACCGCCCACCTTTGCTGCGGCGAGGAATACATATTCGGGCTTTTCTTCGGCGAAGAAGCGTTCCACGGCTTCCTGGCGAGTCAAGTCCAATTCTTTGTGCGTGCGTGTGATGATATTCGTATATCCCTGGCGTTGCAGTTCCCGTACAATGGCAGAGCCTACCATTCCACGGTGTCCTGCCACATAGATTTTTGCGTTCTTCTCCATTGTTTTCTCGATTATTTTACGATTCCTTTTTCGAGATATTCGGCAAGGTTGGTTCTTACCTGTTGCGATGCACGTTCAACGGCCACTTTTGCCATATCGGCATCCACCATGATTTTTACAAGTTGCTCAAACGATGTCTTCTGCGGATTCCAATCCAGTTCACGTTTCGCTTTCGACGGGTCTCCCAAAAGATTTACCACATCGGTTGGGCGGTAGAAGTCGGGAGAAACCTCGACAAGTACTTTACCGCTCTTGCAGTCGATGCCTTTTTCGTTTTCACCTTCACCCTCGAAACGCAGTTCGATTCCGGCATATCGGAAAGCCAATTGGCAGAACTCACGTACCGAATGCTGCTCGCCGGTGGCAATGACAAAATCTTCCGGCTTGTCGTTTTGGAGGATCAGCCACATGCACTCCACGTAATCCTTGGCATAGCCCCAGTCACGGAGCGATGACAAGTTACCTAAATACAATTTATCCTGCTTGCCTTGGGCTATACGTGCAGCGGCAAGGGTTATCTTGCGGGTAACGAACGTTTCTCCGCGGCGTTCCGACTCGTGGTTGAACAGAATACCTGAACAGCAGAACATGTTGTACGCTTCGCGGTATTCTTTAGTAATCCAGAACCCATACTGTTTCGCTACGGCATAGGGAGAATAGGGATGGAAAGGAGTATTCTCATTCTGGGGTACTTCTTCTACCTTGCCGTATAGCTCTGACGTGGAAGCCTGATAGATACGGCAGGTATCAGTCAGATCACATTGGCGCACAGCTTCCAAAATGCGTAGTACGCCGGTGGCATCGACATCAGCGGTAAACTCTGGGGAGTCAAACGACACCTGTACATGACTTTGTGCGGCGAGGTTGTATATTTCGTTTGGCTTTACTTTTTTCACCACCTGTAAGATGCTCATCGAGTCGCCCAAGTCAGCATAGTGGAGGTGGAAGTTAGGATGCCCTTCCAAATGTGCAATACGCTCACGATAGTCTACCGATGAACGACGTATAGTACCATGCACGTCATATCCTTTTTCTAAAAGCAATTCAGCAAGATATGATCCATCCTGTCCGGTGATACCGGTAATTAAAGCTGTCTTCATATAAATATCAAATTTGTGATGTATTATTTCGTGAAACTTTAGTTTCGATGATCTCATATATTTTGTAAATGTATCTCAACGATTCAAGCAAAACATTACTGTAAATTCCATTATCCTTGAATGCCCGTTGGTGATCTCGCAAAATTTGTTTATGGCTGGACAATCCACTGGTCGATGCTCCTCCTGTACGCATTGTTACAAAATCCATTGGGATGTATCGGAGTCGTATTTTATGGACGAATATTAATCGTAACAGACATTCAAAATCAGCAGCAATTTTGTATGACAAATTGAAGCCGCCGTATCTCTCATATATTTCTTTGTGGCAATAAAAACTCGGATGGGCGGGCATAAAGCCGAGACGCATCCAACGGCGATGAAAAAGTTTCGAAGAGTAATAACGGGTACATTTTTGCAAGTCATTGTCTTGTACATAATGTATATCGCCATAAACAGCATCTATGTTACCGTCTTCAAATGCAGATGCCACTGTTGAAAGCACAATATCGCTGGTATAAAAATCATCGCTATTAAGTATTCCTATGATATCGCCTGTCGCCATTGCGATACCTTTATTCATGGCATCATATATTCCTTTGTCTTTTCCGCTGATATAACGTAATTTACCTTGATATTCAGGCTCTAATTCATGTACGATTTCCATTGTGCTATCTGTTGAACCACCATCCACGATAATATGCTCTATATTTGGATAGGATTGTGACAACACACTCCGCATCGTGTAACGCAAAGTTGCACTGCTATTCCATGTAGCAGTGATTATTGATATTTTCATCAGATTAAATTAAATTGATTTTGGGTAAAGAGTTTGATTACGATTCAAACATTACCCGTTCTGCGACTTTAACCGCAGGATTCCCACGATATATCGAATATGGCATTAAGTCTTTAGAGGCTATGGAACCGACAGTAAGAACACTATGTGAATGCATTGTTACTCCGGGACAAACAGTGGATTGAGCACCAACCCATGCACCATTTTCAATAACAATAGGTTTTACCATGAGGTCAAATGTCGGGCGTTTATAATCATGGTTACCACATAATAACATAGCTCCCTGGCTGATACAGACATTCGAACCAATCGCAACATGGGTAAGATTGTCTATCCATACATTTTCACCAATCCAAGAATAGTCTCCTATTGACAGATTCCACGGATATTTAATATTGACTGAAGGTTTTATTACAACTCCCTTTCCCATTCGGGCTCCAAAAAGACGAAGCAGCCGTATCCTAAGGCTTGAAGAAGGATTCCAACTGCAATTTATAAAAAAAACATTTACGAAATACCAGATAATCGCTTTCATCTTTCCAGCACCTATGTAGAACCATGAATTATCATATTTCGACAGATTTACGCTAGTCATAAACAAAATCGGGTTTAGAACGTTCACCTAATAGCCATTCATACAGTTGTTGCATTTGCATTGCTATCATAGGCGCAGTATATTTCTTCTGCACAAGCTGTTGCCCCCTTTCCCCCATGGCGAGTAGTTCCGGGATAGACATCTCCATCACTTGTCGCATTACTTGGGCAATGTTTTCGGGAGTACGGTCAATCCACCATCCACAGCCGATGGTGTTCAATTCTTCCCACGGAGTACCAAGACTAGCCATCACAGGAGTACCTACCGACAAGGCCTCGGTTACAATCATACCGAAATTCTCGAAGTCGCTCGGCACGAAAAGACATGATAATTGTGCCAATTGTTCATACTTATCCCTACCGTTAATAAAGCCGCAGAATTTAACACAATCTTCTAATCCAAGCCGTTTCGTTTCGCTACGCAGAAATTGTTCGTAAATTTCATCTCCTTTGCCCATAATCACTAATTCATAATCTTGTAAACGAGGTAGCAAGGCTACCCCATAAAGAAGGTTTTCAACTTTCTTTATGGGGTGTAGTCGTCCGAGGAAGCCAAACTTCCTCAATCGACTACACCCCAGAAAGGACGGCTTTTTAGTCGCAATCTCGTTTAGATAACCAGGCAAATTGGCCGGGTTAGGGATAACAGCTATGGCACCACGGTATCCAAATTGGCGTACATACTCCATTTCAGGCTTGCAAGTAACATGCAAACAATCAGCATGATTGATGTCCTTACGAAAACAAAACTGTATCAACGGCCATTTCTTCCAGTAAGAGCGTTTTAACGCTTCCGGATAAAGCATTCCATGCGGCGTGATAATATAAGGTTTACGTTTATGCCTTGCAACGGAACAAGTGATGTGGTTGCAATACATCCATAACCCATTGGTGTGATAAAGGTCATACTCATTGTTTTGTAGATAGGAAGAGATGTTCTTTGAATACTCGTACGGAGTTATAGCATCATTTGGTAATGCTTTAATCCAATTTTCACCCTTACCCATCAATACATCCGATTTGTTTTTCACTTCCAAAGTTAACAAATCAATAGGAAAACCGATATTATACATCGCCAAAATTAAGTCATACGTGCAAGTGGCTATTCCGCCATACAATGCACCAAACCCAGCGATGGTTTGTAATACTTTCATATAAATTGTATGCTTTAAGTTTTTGAACAAGGCCCTTCTACAAAAGGAGTATCTTTCCCTTTTTCCAGACAGTTTATTAGGATCAGCAGCCTTTCGGCTGCGATATGGGGATTCCATAGTTCCTGCATCAAGGCGGTAGAACGGCTTTGGATATCTTGCCATTTACGTGGATTGGCAAGCAGGTACTCCACTTTGTCGCATAAGGAATCCAACGCTGCAATATCGGGGCGGTTGAAACTACTTGATTGCTTGGGACTGGTAAATAACAATCCCGTCTGCCCATCATTGATCAAATATGGAGAACTTCCTATTCCATCGCTTGCCACCAACACACAACCATTGGACATGCTTTCATTGGCCACAGCACCCCAACCCTCGTTGCGGTCGCTGGTGAAGAGGAATATGCTGTGGCAGCGCATCTTGACCATCAGTTCGTTGTTGGGCATGTTACCGTAAAAACGAACTACATCAGTCACACCTAGATTCTTCGCTAGCTGTTTCGTACGACTTTCATACTCCCCGCTGCCGTACATATCGAGCCGGAATCGATACCCTTTCCGTTTCAACCGTTCAGCCATAAGGATGGGTAGTTCCGGATGTTTCAACATTAAATATCTTGAACACCACATAAGTGGTGTGATATTTAATGTGGAAACATCCGAGAATGCTTCAACATCAACTTTTTCCACCCGGGTGAAATAGCCCCATTTGTAGCAACGTCCCTGATAAGTACCCACTTTGTACTGGTCTGCCGCCGCAAATGCACTACAACAAAGTTTATACAACGGCTTTCTACTCCAACCTCCGAAATGATAGGCGAGGAACATTTTCAAGATAGCAGGTGAAAATAAGTTCAAAACTCCCCGTTTCAGCCATCGCTCGCTCATATCGAATGACAGCAGCCCTCGCTTCATTCGTATCTTTTGGAAAGGCAAAGCCTGTACTCCTGAGAACACACAACATTCTGCCGTCTGTGCCAACTCCATTGCTTTACTGTAATTCTTTTTCGATTGCCAAGCCCGCAACAAATAAGGCCGATCGCTATAATCATACGAGTCTCCTTTCCGATGCTCGGCTTGCAGATTGGCAAGTTCCACAAAGTAATAGTTATGTCCAGTCAAATTCCACAATTCATCAGCCACATTTGCCTGATGGTTGTTTAGTATAAGCGAGTAAAAAACAAGTTTCATTTGATTCGTAAATGCTTTATTCCTCTATTTTTGCCATTGCTTGATTCCATACTTCGACACCAAACAATCGTTCCACAACATTCCCTTGATTAGCATAACGTAACAATTCTTCATCAGATAAGTCTGCTATAGCTCTTATTCCGTTATGGAACTCCTCTTTGGTAGGTTTAACCGTAAAATATTTCATTCCTTCAATTTGTGGATAATGAATGGTAGATATGATTATACGATTGTGAAACAAGGCTTCTATTATCTTAGAAGGAAAGTTACATTGATTTTCCGGAAAATTAATATCTCGTGTACTTAATTGAAAGGTGATATGGTGTAAAAGTTCCATGTAAACGTTGAAAGGCAATTGACCGTGCCAATGGATATTGCTATGATTGTTAGCGTATTGCTGCAACATTAACTCATTTCCTTTGATACCGGTGATATGTAATTCGTATTCAGATAGTTTGGAAAAAACATCAAGCACCATAGAAAGCATTGATATTTCCTCAGAAAGGACACCGGAGAGTAAAAAGGTTTTCTTTATAGATTTAATTTCCGGTCTCGTCTTGCTGCTATATGGAACAACACCTGGGAGAACTAACGAATTTTCCTTTTTGAATAATTCAGAATTGGCTAAACAAATACGGCCATGTGCCCAATTTATAAGTTTCAAGTAAATCTGATTCAATCCGAAACCTCGATTTACGGGTGTAAAGTCTAATACTATCACATTTAATTGTACGGATGGTTTCAATAGCTTCAACATCACAAACAATAAGGCATTAAGTGTATTTAGGTTGTAGAACCATACTGATGCATCCTTGGGTATTTGCTGGAACATAGTGAACTGTTCTTTGAATGTTGCCAGTTTTTGCTTGAATTTTCCCGCCTTGCGCCACCTATCATAAATCAATTCAAAGCGTTTATCGCTAAACGCTTCTTTTGACATCTCACCGCCTACATAAAGTGGCATACTGCTATAAACTTTGTCAAAAGCACAACCACTCATCAAGTTATAGGAGAAGTTACAGGCAGCAAATGACAATCTGTATTGAGCAATTAAGTGTTCAGGCAGTATGCAAGTCCAAAATATCCGATATTTCTTCATAAAATCTTAATCCTTACCAGTCGGTTAATGCCATCTTTAAGATATTTCAGTAAAATAAGTACAATGACAAGAATGGCATATTTCAACAATGGATTTAATGTAAATAAATAATTGATACACATAACCGTGACTTGGGAGAATGCGACCACCACGTATGTTTCCCTCCCCACTTTGGTAAATATATTAGAAAACATAGTTGACGCATTTCTTATCCAAACCGACAAGCGAAATACCATCAGCGTACCGGTAACAGCTCCTAATGTCAATGGAATTATCGGGGTTATTAAATTCCACGCTAAATCAAGTTTCCACAAATAGCTAATTACCGCAGTGACGGATAGCAAGCAATAAAAATCCCAATAAAACGAAAGGGGTGTTTCAATTCGTTTTTTGTAATCTGCTAATTCTTTACCTAACATTACAAGGAAAGAAGCATAAGGAAGAACCGACAAACTCCATGGTAAGGATATTTCATAATGCCGCAAACTATATCCAATATAAAGGAAGCATAACATAATAAAGCGTCGGACATATTTTCTCTTTATCAAGAAAGTTATTCGTACCAAAACAGATGACATAAATAAAATAGGGATAAACCATAATGCATACCCCCCCCAACCACATTTTATATAGTGTATGACATCCAATTCCCCGATAAAATACATTAAAAATGCAACAATAGTAGAGTAACACACAAATGGAAGTAAAAGCGTATATGACTTATGCTTTATATAGTCCACGAGGCTATACTTTTCATAGTTACTCACCAATCCCGAAGAGATAAAGAACAAGGGCATGTGGAAAGCATATATGAAATGTGACATTACACTGGGAATCGGTGTATGCCCCGCTACCATCAAGATAATAGCTATACCTTTAGCTATGTCAAGCCAGCGATTTCTATTCTGACTCATTACCAATCGAAAGTTTTTTCACTTGCAGATATGCCTGCATTACTATTGTAAACGACATCAACGGATATAGCAGTTGCGTACCATCATACGGCCTCTGCAAAAAACCAAATATCAATATCCAAAATGTCCACCCGTATTTCTTGTCATACCGTCTTAAACCCAACAGGAAAAAGAATGGACTCCAATAGACCAGTTGTCCTAAAACCCCATCGCAGGCCAAGATTAAATTTGGATTTGCCCCCACAAACACTCTATGTTTTTGCGATATACTTATCAAGTTCCGTGCACCATGCCCCACAACTGGTGCTTCCTTAAATAATTCCCAGCACACCTTTGTCATCTGTTGTCGGTTGTCACCGGCTATCGTTCCTTTCTTCTCGTCATACTCGAAGCGACCAAATATGGCCCGATTCATCCGTTCATTGAAGGAAGAAATCATAATCAAGGCAACCACAAAAGCCACAATGTATAGTACTAACTTACTGAATCTGTTTCGATAGAAAAAGAATGCATATATTGCTATCTGGATGAAGTAGGCCAAAGAAAGCGTAGAAATAAGTCCGGATATAAGTAGCATCTCTACTCTTTTATTATTAACAAAAAGCTTATTGATTATCAAAGCATACATTCCCCAAAACGCCAATGCACCTGGTTCATCATAGAAACCGGCATTACGAACAAGACCGTCAAAATAAGTATTAGTTGTGAATAGGCCAAAGAAGTATCCCGGTCTCATATCCAATTCACGGAACACAAAAATAGGCTGAAGAATGCCAATAAGAACTAAAATGAATCCTATGCTACCTGCTATTACTTGAAAAACAAGCCATAAATTATATGTCTTCACAAAACCTAAACGTTCATCGGATAATTGCATCTCAAGGAACATATATGTGATACACAACATCAGTATTCGAGTGAAATAGGACGTATCAAGCCCATGAATGATAGAATAGATACCCCAAGCTGTTATTTGTAATACTAATAACGATACTATAGGAGACGGTAGCCTAAATTCATTCTTTGTTACAATAAAAAATGCTACTAATACAAATAATAGCAGATAGTTTATCGTATAGTGAGGCAACCATCCCATTAAAAAAAATACGCAAGGCCAGCCAGCTATTAAAGCGAAGAAATACAGGAAATACCTAAGATTTAGATATGCTTTTATTTTTTCAAACATATTTTCAACGTTGCATTATATCGTAATAAATTTCTGCAAGTCTATTGGCATTTTTCTTACAGTCATGCCGTTCTTGAGCTATTTCCATTTCTGCAGCCGAAAGTCTGGTATAATCTCCCTTTTCAAACATTCGCATCACAATTTGCGCCAACATTTCATACTCCTCATACCGATAAAAATATCCGGTCTCTCCTTCTGTCAACAATGTCGGTGTACCTCCGCAGTAGCTTGCAACTACAGGTGTTCCCAGCATTTGTGCTTCGCACAGCGAGTTGGGCGAATTTTCTATAGCACTCGGCATCACATAAACATTTGCATCAAGGAATTGCTGTTTCATCTGTTTTTCTGATAAAGAACCAAGGAAATGAACATTATCCTGCAAGCACAATTTTTTTACTAGTCGGCGTAGATATAAATGATAACCTTGGAAACGAAGAATATCTTTCACTGCACTACTCATTACACTACTACCACAGAAATTAACTACAGTGTCAGGATATTGTCTCAAGATAATAGGCAATGCTTTCAATACTTGATGTGCACCTTTCAACGGAGAACCACTATTGCTCACAAAAATCGTGTGTTTTTTACATTGTCCCAAGTTCCATACAGGAGCTTCATAAAAAGAATCACGCAAAGTTTCATTCATAAAATGATAGCGCAGCCGTGGGTTTACGGTCATTACATGATCATGATCCCACCCAGTACGTCCTACAATATCAGTAATATGTGTGAGTACATAATGCTCGCATTCAGCACGATGCTTGAAACTTCGTTTCGCATTCAACAGAAATGTTCCCCGGTAAAAATCAAGTGGGGTGATATTCATCCATTTATCCCACAATGAAAGTCTACCATCGGCATAACGCATATATGGCCCTGCCAACCCTTGGATGTTTGCTACAGTTTTTACTCTGTCCTCATTGGCCATACACACAGCTTTAGCAAGCGAATGTTCCGTACCATGGATATGTATCAGATCGGGAGCAAAATCCCATATAGCCTCATTACAAGCCTCTATCTGTTTTTTAGTTGTCTTGTCTATCTGGGCAGTAGGCACAAGATAGTAGGTCACGCCATCTATCTCATACCGTTCATATTTCTTTCCGTATGAATAGACGATGACTCCCAACTGTACCTCTGGCATCTCCATCAGCATTGCCTTTGCCGATGAATACATCCACCCGCAATGTGCCGGTGCTTCTTCCCCCAAGTAGGAGCATAATGGAGGAAATTTAACCAAAGATACCCACAAGATTTTCATTCTTTCCATTTTTAAAAAGACTTGGTCATTTATACAAACTCTCTGCATCTTTGTTTCAATTCATCTGCCAATTTCCGCCATGCGCTCTTGTTGGACGGGTGGTTGGTGACCGTGATGGGCAATACGGTATCGAACCGGGGTGACAAAACACCATTTTCGACACTCACAACGTTGAACAATTCACGCAGGCCGGCCAATCTGCACTTACTTTCCTCAATGTCGCTTCCTTTTTCCAAATAAATGACAGGAGTTTCCAGTCCAAGGCATGGCAATGCACAATGTATACGAGAGGTTATTACTAGACGAGCCTTTGCATACATCTTGACAAGTCGCTCGGCTTCAGAAAGACGTTCCGCATCGGTCTTGAAAAGCGTCTTATAACACATACTTTCTTGGGTTACATATGTGGACTCCATGACGAGTTTCCGACCAAACACTTTTGAATACTCTTTATAGTAAAGAGCCGTTTTTAATATTTTGCTCACGATGTTCCTTCCATAATGCAAACGTAGCTGTGTTATCCCACAAAGTTTCAGCAGATCGAGAGGATGCTTAATGGCTGTACAGACAGCTTGCAGAATTGCATTAAAATTAAGTGTACCATTGAAGATAGGGTCCACGATATATGTCTTATCCTCTTTCTCCTCGGAATGATATTTCTCGCCAAGGGTCAAGGTCATGCACCCGGAGAAATAGGCATCTACTCCGTTTTTCGACAACAGGTACAAAGTGTTCAGGTCTCTGCAACCTATAGGCTGATGACTTTTCAAATAAGCTATGCTTTGTGACGAAAGCAATACTTCTTTTACACCACTGTTCAAGTGAAAGGCAACAAATAGCGGATCTATCAAGTCGGACGGAGGCCAATTTTGAGGTAGGTGCATATACCATCCATTCATGATGACCTTACAGGGTTCTCCCGCGTAATCTTTCAAATCTTCGTCTCGGTCAATGAAGCCATCTATGTGAGGGAGGAATTGCGAAGAAGCCAATGCTTGCACATAATCCCCGATATTCACTCCCGATATGTTGGGAAACTTAGAAACCGCTAATAACTTATATTTCATATTCCAACTAGTTTTTTAATTACTCTGTCAAGTACCTTTTCATATACATTTAATATCTTTTCTCCGTAATTCTCAATGGAGAAGTTCTCTCGGGCAAATTGCCGGGCATACCGGATAATTTCTTGATGATCAGTTTCGGCTGCTTTTTGCATCGCAGACACACAACCATCCATGTCGTTAAACAGCAGTCCTGTCTTGCCGTCAAACACAAAATCCTTGGTACCGCCGGAATTGCGGCCAATCACCAAACAGCCATAAAACATGGCCTCAATGGAAACACGTCCCAAGCCTTCGTTTTCGGAACACATCAAGAATGCAATTGCCCGGCTCATATATTCCTTTACCTTGTCGCTTCGTCCAAGAAATTCTACAGCGTCTGATATGCCGGCGTTCGCTACGATTTTGGTTAATTGGGACATATATTTTGAGTGGGCTTCTCCGATAATCTTCAGTTTATATCCTTTGGTAGCCAACCCCGACTTCGCAAAGGCAGAGATGGCATAGGCACATCCTTTCTGTTCTGTCAAGAACCCTGCACAAAACAGGAAATACTTCTCTTTTGGTCTAACAAGGCATGTATCATCTTTACTCCGAACGGCATCCGATATTACATACGCATTCTTGCTTTCCAAAGAAACATAATGTTCAAGCACGGTCTTGGTGATACCAATTACAGCATCGGTTTGCTTTAGCGTGTTTATATATTTGTCCCATCCCCTTAATGGCATCCACCCGAAGTCCAGGTCCATAAAGCCACGTAAATGCCACACAACCTTTGAGTTAAGGATCTTGGCTATTTCATAGCCAACTGACATGACAGTATTATTGATATGTACAATGTCTATTTTTCTACCTTTCAAGATTTGCGCAACAGTTTCTGCACACTTGCGGTTTTTCCGATAGAATGTTAAATGGTTTGGAATATATTTTAGCCAATATTTTATGTGTTGGTACAATTTCACAGGTTTCCCTACTAAGTCTTCTTTAAAGTCGCACACAATGCACTCTACACCATTAGCGGTGAAGTAATCATATACACATCCTTCTGTCCCAACCATGACAATGGGATGGACATATCCTCGGACTGATTTTATCAAGTCCATTAGCGAATATGTCGCTCCATCAAAATTTTTCGAGGCAAATGTTACATACAAAACATTTATCATCTTTATCCTAATTTGGTTTAAAGTTCTACTTTTCGGATATCAGTTTCCACCACATTTCCGCTATCCGTTCCTGTGAGAACCGCTGCGTGGAGATGACGGCTTGCCTTGCCATCCGTTGCCGCAACATATTATCACTCATCAATTCTTTCATTCGGCATACGTAACCGTCCACATCACTCTCATTGATAATCACACCGTTTTCACCATCGGTAATAATTTCACGTAATGAGGCATAGGTATCAAAGGCTATGGGCACTACGCCCATCTGTTGCGCCTCGGTCAGCGTTAATCCCCACGACTCGCTTTTCGAAGTCATCAGGAAGATAGATGCCTCTTTGTAGTAGGGAACAGGATTTTGCCTGCCTTCGAGAGTTACATCGGGGATATGTTCGTTACGAATGATATGTTCATAGAGTTTGCGGTCATTACCATGGCCCACAATGCGGAGCGTCCAATCTTTGGCTACCGGATCTTGTTTCACACATGCCCAAATCCGAAGAGCCAGTGACAACCTTTTGGATGGTTCATCTAAGCGTGAAACAATCAATGCCACTTTGCATTTAGTAAGTTCGTCAAAGCAAGGCGTAACGCCGAATGACAGTCCGTTGGGGATAACTACATATTTCGATGTGTCATGCACACCTGCAAATTCTCCATAAGGTTTGATGAAACCCCGACAGAGCAGCACCACATGGTCAGCGCACTCATAAGCTGCACGGTAGACTGAGGAAAGTTGCCGTTTCTTCCGCATTGCCGTCAAAGGATACATTATTATACTTTTTGTCCATCGGGCAAAGTCCATCACAGATTTTGGATGATACCTGATAACTTTACCAAAGCGTCCGAACACAAGTTCCCATTGTGGCTCGAAATGATGTGCAAAGATGACTTTACATGTTATTCCTTCTACGGCAGCCCGAAATCTGGGTACATGAATGAATGCCCCCTGCACAATGACGCAATCAATACAGTTCGCCACAATGATACTTCTAAGCACTTGGGCATTCTTTTCCAAATCCTTCTGCGGAATCCATTGAAACTCTTTGATAAAGCATTCCTCTTTGGGTGTATCGGCAGGTGCCTCATAGATGGAGAAGCATCTGGCACCATACAGCTTTGTCAAAGCTGTGGCTACGGTGATAGTGGTGCGTTCTGTCCCACCCTTAGTGGAATGCACTTTTCCGTAAGTGTGATATAAAATGTTCATGTGTAAAACTTAGACGAAGTATCTGTTTTTACAGAGTATATTCAACAATTCCCCTTGGATACAATATCTTTGCTAAGTCTTTTGGCAGACGACGCAGTACTCCAATATGGATAGCTCCAACTTTTTTTTTGTCAGAATTGTAGCATTCTATGCGTGTATAAAAAACACGATCGATTATTTGTATCACTGCTGCATTTTCTTTTTTGCAAAGTTTAATAATTTCGTAAAATGTTGATTCTTCATCAATTTTTATATTGCGCTCGTCATATAATGTGGACAAATCATCTAAGTTAAACTTGATTTCTAAGGCCTCTTCTTCAAGAGTTTTGAGAATGTAATTTGGAATCATACCTTCTTTACCAGGCATTTCTACATTATAGAAGTTTTTAGTCTGAAATACCTGCCCATCTCCTGTTGAATAAAGGTTTCTCCATATTTGATAAGAATCGATATTTTAGAAGAAACAGTTTTCATCTATTGATTTTTACGTTTGTCTTCTAACGCATTTTTCTGCTCCTCTGCCAGTTCGTTATCGAGTACAATGCGTATTCCCTTACTGTCTTCCAATGACTGCTTATAAGTATCTATTTCATTTTTGACATCAACCGTATCTAAGGCCGTAATCCTTCCTGCACAAATCTTGATACAGAGTTTCAAAGTGATATTCTTTATATCACCACCAGTCAGTCCGGCGGAATATTCTGCTATTTCAGCATACGAGAAATTATGTATATCTTTGGGAATTTCTTTGGTTGAAGCCAATTTCATTCTTTCTAGAATATTGGGGTTTCCGAGGTGAAATTTCCAAAGTTCTACTAATTCTTTATTGGTTGGTAAAGGATATTTAATGTGGTATAGTATTCTCCTAAAAAATGCTTTGTCGAAGTTCTTGAACAAGTTAGTTGCGTAAATTATTGTAACATTCGAACGATCAACTAGTGTCAATAAATGCGACTTGATTTCATTTGCAGCATTTGAGTTCGAACTGTTGGTTGTGCATTTTCCCAAGAGCCATGGCTATTGCTTCAGCTGTGATACTTTTGCCCGTTCCTGGTTCACCATAAAGATTTATTCCTATAGAAGAATTGCCCTTCAAGAAATTATTTAATCCCCATTCCTCAATAAGCCTATCCTTGTTTTTGCAGAAAGTAATAACATCAAGCACCGTCTCACGTACCTTTTCGTTAAGGATTATTTGCTCAAGTCTCCATTTAGGGTCATCTTCTATGAACTTTTTCAATTCCAATTTTTGTTCTTCCTCGTTGCTACTAAACAAAGAAGACTTTGGCTTATCGTTTTCAGGATTCTCTCTCCCGTATTTCTTTTTATACTTGTAAATGTCGGCATAGCGCTATATTTTTTATCTTCTTTCTTTACACTATGTAAAGTATTGATGTTTTTTACTTTATGCAAAAATATTGCACTTTAGATATTCTTTTCCAATTCCTTCAATAAACAGTATTTTGCTTCTCTAAGTCTGAAAGGGCAGGCATTAATTAAAGGATATAAATCAATCGTGGCAGGCTTCCAGTTTGATGCTTTGAGATTTATAAGTTCTATAGGTAACTCGTCATTCGCAATAACCAATGGCGTTTCTCCGTAGCGTTGAACAGACAAGAAAAAATCGTGAAACTTGAAATGTCCCCCTATCAGTGGTTTCCCGAATTCAATCCAAACATTGGGTACATGATAAGCTTCAGCTACGATAAGACCATGTAGCGAGGAAGACAAGATGATTCCACATTCACAGATTTGGTCAATGATATCATGCCAATGCTTATATTGCCCAAGATAAATAATTTGTACATCCTCACATTCACTTAATGGTTTCCCATTAAAAAGTAAGGTTTCCACAACCGTCTGATTAACCACATGGGATATAATACCATACTTATAAAGTTTCTGTTTAGATGGCTGATAATAGAGAGGTACAAGCATGGCTGGGTCTCCATATATTTCAGGGCAATCTACTCCTTCGGCAAGCAGTTTTGCTCGGGAAAGTGGTCCACGGACTGCATAGACTTTCTTGGGCTTTATTTTTAAAGGTTTACTTCCATCAATAATACCAGCTCCCCATACTTCGGTGTTTTGTGTACATAACATATCAATGGTTGAGCCGATTACCAAATAGTTCCGTAGTTTCAGTCTGAACGCTAAGGAGGTACGGTTAAAGAGTACAACCGGAGACTTTATTATCTCACGGAGGAAATAATAATTAATATCATCACCCCAGTTTTCATGCTTGATGCGTTTGTTATTTTGGTAAAATACAAATGCATTAATTATAACGGGATGTAAGAATAGTTTAATATGCTCTATTATGATTATTGCGAGTTTAATCATGAGACCTATATCTTAAAGTATTTATTTTAGTATATATTAGGTTTCTTTCGGAGGTGTTTAATCCTACAAATAAAATAGAAATTGCAGTCATAACTATTGATAAAATAATTACAATTACTGTTTTTAATAAACTCTGATTAGTCATTGTATAATAAATACTTATTGACATACAAGAAGCGAGTGTAAAAACAGAAATAGTTGGTAATAGTACTTTATGCGCATATTGTACGAGTGAAAAAGAAACCATCCGACCGACAATCATTATTCTACAAATAAGGGCTACCATAGAAATAATTAAGTGGACAATGAAGACCATTTCTGGATTGCCGCCCAATTTAAGAGCTATATAAGCTATCGGAAGTATAAGCAACAAAAGCCCTCCCACGACACTTTGGTAAACTTTTACTTGACCAACTGCCTGCGAGGAGATCATCAAAGGATTGGATAAAGCATCTATAAGCAAGATGCATAATATTATACGAACAAACCAGACCGTATGAGCCGGAACATTCTTCAACCACACAGCCAGAATCGTCTGTGTTTCAATCATAATTGGTAGCACTATAAGCAACAACAGGAAAAAGGAATACTTACTGCTTGCAAATATGAGAGAATGCATACGACTCAAATCCCCGGTAGCGTAACTTTTGGTGATTTGTGGGTTTAATGCCATTTGAAAATTGCTAACAAAACCCGTTACAACCCCTTGTATAGTGACCGCTATTGCTCGTGCTGCATTCACAATAGGGCCAAAGAACATATTCAAAAGAACATTCAATCCTTGTGTGTAGAATACCCCGGCAATATTACCGAACAAGCTCCAGCCAGCGATATTAGCCATTTCTTTGAAAATTCTCTTATTGAACATTAGTTTCACTCGTGCCTCTTTGAAATGCCGCTTACAGTATATGCCATATATTAACCGGTCAAGAATGGAGATACTCAAAAGCAGAGCTGCATAAAATATTAATCGATCAAATGTAACTATTGTCAACAGATACACTATCACTAATTTCAAGACTACATCGAGAATTGATATGTAGGCAAAAGCCGACATCTTTTCATGTGCAATAATTACCGCATTATAAGGGATAGAAACAATTGATACAAACATTGTAAGTATTGAAAATTGGTATACCCAAATGGCAGCAACAAACCTCTCTTCAGGAATAACCAACTTATGATATACAAACCATAAACCGAGAGTTTCAGCAACAATCACAATTAACAATGCGATAACAAAATGGATAATCGCTGCGGTAGAAAATGTCATTATTTGTTTTTTGATATCACCTCGTGCAAGTTCGAAAGTGATAAACCTTTGTGTGGCATTAGACATTGCCCCGTTTAAGAATGAAAAAAAGGTAACGAATCCTCCTACTACATTATATATGCCATAATCCTCTACTCCAAGTGTATTCAATACAATCCTGCTGGTGTATAGTCCCACGCAGAGGATAAATATCATTCTCAAATATAGAATGAAAGTATTCTTGGCTATTCGTTTGTTCGAGGAAACAGAATCTGGCATGAATCTTCGATTAGATTATTTAGATTTTTCCCCTATGATAATTCCCCAGCCAATGTTTCTGACTGCTATTGTTAAGGAGATAGGATAATGTTAGGCTGATAGCAAATACACCTAATGAGAGTAGTATTGGGGGAATCTCATAGGGAATTGCTATAAATTCCAGCCAATAAATAATCATTGAGTGGAACAAATATATTCCAAAGGAATTTGGAACTATCAATTGATATAATTTAGTGTTCTCTATCCACATGGTATTGACAGAAAGAATATAAAATACTGTTATTCCAATAAAAGCATTAAATAATTTTAATAAATAGGAAGGGGGGGGGTAATTCCTGGCATTACTATATTAAAACCAATCCCACATACAACTGCGATGGCTACATATTTAAATACCGGTCTGTAAATGGTAAACAGATAGCCTAATGTGAACCAAATGAGATATTGCTCCACATTTTTGATCTGGAAATAAATCATATTTATGGGAAAACAGTAGAGAAGCAAAGCGACTATGACTATCGCCCATATTGGGATATCTAGTTTAATACAAATTTTGCGTAAACAGAAAAACACAAGGAATATCAGAAATAGTGCATACACAAACCATAGATGCCTTGGATCTAAAACAATAATGAAACCATCAATTAAATAATGTATCGGGTCTCGGACACCTAGAAGTACCATTGTAGGGTAAACCATCAATAGTCCAAACACATAAAACGGTATCAATAACCTTTTAAACTTGTTCTTAAACAATTGTACAAAAGTCATAGATTTCTTTTTTACCTCCAATTGCCAAGCGAAGATACATCCGCTGGCAAAGATAAACAGAGGCATGTGAAAAGCGTAAATCACCTCTTTTACGGAATTCAAAATTGGCGATGGCGTACTGGGTGTAATAATCGACATTGGGGAATACGTAAACACAACATGCCCCAATACAACCAATAGAATACCGTAAAATTTAAGAATATTTAGTTCTGTTAGCATAATGACAATCGTTCAACAATCCTCTTATACTTCATCTAACTTTCTATATTACACTTCCAATTGTAAAACAACTCTTATGTCAAACGTTTGACAAAGATTTCGTGTAAGAAGAAAATCTTTGAAAAGCCGTATAACCATCATAGAAGTGGCAGAAATAACAAAGGGGTTATTGATGCATACAATGTAATTTGCAATTACATACTACCCTTTATGTACTAAAAAAACAATTCTGATTCTAAAATAACCTTCTTTCTGCTAGATATGAGTTCTTTTGTGTTACCTCCCAGAGAAAAGACATTGGGTAATATATTCAAACTCATGGCGCATTCCAAAAGGTTATTCAACTCTTTTCATTAACCGTATTCAATAAGATGAGTGGCAATAATCAGATTAAAAATCGAGTAGTTTTTGTACATTTCTTGTGATGCTTGTACAAATGAACTTTTGAAATATATTGTAACTGTGAATGTCTGTCCCGGTATAAGCAACAGCCTTTTCACTTAACAGCAGCACGGCCTTTTTCTTAATCCGGTTACCGTACATACCTGCTATTGACGGAAGGTTGAGCTGGAACTTTACCCCCATGTCTTTTAGCCGTCGATAATCTGATTCACCCATATAAACATACCGTTCGGGGTGAGCGAGAACCGGATAGTAGCCTTTGGCCTTGATGCGAAGCAAGATATTGCTCAATCCCATCGGAGGACTAAAATAAGAGGTTTCCACCAACAGGTGGTCTCCATTCTCGCCCAAAGGCAACAAGTCATTCTTTTCCAAACGCTCCTCAAAGAGATTGTCGAGCATATTTTCAGCCGCAAGATGTAGCGTTATCGGGCCGGTATAGGTGGCTTGTAGTTCCGCGAAACGCTCCCGGAGGTGTGCCGTGGTATTGGGTATGTCCTCCATGATGTGCGGCGTCAACCACACGGCTTTCACGCCCAGCTCTTCATACAGACGCAGTATCTCCAACGCTTCTTCCACAGTTCGCACCCCGTCGTCCACACCCGGCAGGATGTGTGAGTGCCAGTCGGTAAAACCTTCGAATATACCGCTATCTTTCAATGGTATGCATTTCCTGAACGGCCACACAATGATATAAAGATTTTGTTTGAAAAGGATTTATTGATAACTATTTGGCAGATAGCTATTTACAGCTAATTGTGTTTTTCGTCGGAGCCGTAATGGTAGCCCGAGCCGTAACCGTAGTGATAACCATAGCGATAGCCGTAACGGTATCCGTATCGACCACCGCTTCCCTCGGTCCCGTTCAGGATCAGGGACATGTTTTTGTATTTTTTTTCATCGTAGATCTTCTCCAATTCCGAGAGCATGCTCCGTTCGAGCAACCCTGCGCGGACTACGAAAATGGTACGGTCAGCCAGTTTCTCGATAATTTGCGTGTCGGCTACCAGTTCAACGGGCGGACAGTCGATCAGCACATAGTCATATTGCTCCCTTACAGTATCGATTGTCTGCTTTAACCGCTCGTCGAACAATAATTCCGTTGGGTTAGGAGGTATCGTTCCCACGGGTAGTATATCCATAGATTTATGTTTCGGATCGGGTACGATGATCTCATCCAGATTATCGATACGACCTCCCAGATAGTCGCTCAATCCCTTGTCGGGAGAGTCGATATAGGATGATGCAGAGGCGTGGCGCAGGTCTCCGTCGATTACCAGCACTTTTTTTCCTTTGATGGCAAGGCTCATGGCAATGTTCATGGTCAGAAACGATTTGCCGCTGCCCGGATTGAATGAGGTCATGATGATGACATTCGAAGTCTTGTCCTTGCCGGTCATAAATTCCAGGTTGGTACGCAATACGCGGAACGCCTCATTGATGATGTCACGGTTGCCCTCCTTGACGACAACGGCCTTGACTTCCTGCGGCTTTTTCCCGAATATTCTTTTCTTCTTTCTTGTAAACAGCGGAATCTCGCCGATGAACGGTACGGTCACACTCTCCAGGTCTTTCCTTCCCCGTACACGGGTATTCATATTCTCGCGCATGAAGATAATGACTATCGGAATGAGCAGCCCCAGAGCAAATGCGACCATAAAGATGTTCTTGCGTACAGGGGATGTCGGCAACATACTGCCGTGCGGTGGAGTGACAATGCGGGTATTATAGGCCGTAAATGCTTGCGAGAGTTCGTTCTCCTCGCGTTTTTGCAGCAGGAACAGGTAAAGAGCCTCCTTTACCTTCTGCTGGCGTTCCACCGAAAGCAGGTATTTGGCCTGTGTAGGGTTGGCCGCTATACGTGATGTTGTCTGTTGCTCCGTCTGCCGTAAACTTTTTATCTGCGAATTCAAGGTTACTATCTGATTGTCGATAGACCTGATTATCGCCCCACGCATGGATGCCAGAGCCTGATCCATATCCACGACCAGCGGATTTTCTGCGCTGCTGTTCGCAACCAGGCTGTTACGCTGCAACAGTTGTTTGTTGTATTCGGCAATCTGCGATTCGATGTTGGCACTCTCTATACCGGAATTGGCCGGAAGCAGTTGGGTACGGTTGGCATCGTTGGCTAAATAGTTCCTGATGTAACGGGTCATGTAAAGCTGGTTGTTCAAGGCCAGGATCTGTGCGTTGGTCGCACTGCTTTGGGCCATGTACATGCTCGATGCCGCCTGCACATCGGGTAACAGGTGTTCTGACTTGTAAGAGGAAATATCCTCGTCCACGTTCCCCAGCTCCTGTTCGATTACTCCCAGACGTTCATTGATGAACATTGAGGTACTGACAGCAATCTGGTTTTTGTCCTTCACCCAGTTCTCGTTATAAACGGAAATCAACATACTCAATATATCTTCCGCCCGCTGTGTAGAGTTATCCTTGAATGCCAGGTCTATAACCGACGCTTTCTCGTTATTCAATGAAACGGACAGATTGGATGAGCAGGAGTTTACAGCGTTATACAAATTGGATTTGCCTACATATAATGTATATGCCTTGCCTTTCACGTAATTGGGTGTTGTATTGATAATGATTTTCCCCAATGGTGTAGGAATGGAGTCGAGCAAGTTTCCCTTTATATCCTTTTCGTCAAGATCCGTCCCGTTACGTATAAAGTCGGATAGGAATAACGTGCCGTCCGGCTGCACTTCCAGCGTGAAACCGGCTGATTCATTTTCAGGCAAGTCATTTATCGTTACATCCACTGGTAATGTCAGTCCATAGGCCACCTGACGGTGGAATTTTCCTGGAACGAAGTAATTCATATCCAAACGCAACCGTTTAACTACTTCAGTCATTAAAGACGGTGACTGAAAGGTGATAAGTTCGTTATTCACATTTGTACCGGATTGGAACAACCCGAACTCCGAGAAGGATTCCAGATCCGAGGAAAACGACTTACCTTTGGAATCTTCTTTGACCAATACCGAAGCGGTACGTGTATAAACGGCAGGGGTACGTAACAGATGAACGGTAGCGGCACCGACCGTTATCGCCAAAGACAAGACGAACCACTTCCACCTTGCGAGACACAGATACAACAGATCCTGTATCCGCAGGAAATCATCCTGCTGTCCCGGTTTTATATTCTTTTGATTTATGGCCATATCTGATTTTATATTTATTTCACAATTAACACGGTAATGGTAGTCAGCAGCGAGGCCAACGACATCCAGAAAGAAGCAGAACGGACGTTATTGCCGTTGACAGTCGCCTGCCGTGCTTTCATTGAGTTAGGTTCCACATAAACTATATCGTTCTGCTGTAAATAATACACGGGAGAGGCATAAAGGTCGTATCCTGAATTCAGGTTAACCTGATACAAGGTCTGTTTACCGTTTTCCTCCCGTTGTACCAGCACATTCTCCCGTTTCCCGTAGACGGTAAGGTCTCCGGCCATGCTTAAAGCATCCAAAAGCGTCAGCTTGTCCTTATCGATATTGAAGCGTCCGGGGTTGGCAACCTCACCCAACACGGAAACGGTCAGGTTCATGAACTCAACTGTAACGACAGGGTCTTTCACGAGATTCTTCGAAACCAGTTCCTCTTTTATATACGAGGCGATTTCCTCGCGTGTCATTCCCGCCACATGGATATGCCCCAACACTGGAAAATCGATATCTCCATCCTTGTTGATCGTATATCCTGATATCCCCTGGCTATTGGATGTTCCCGATGTCGTACCGATCTGTCTGGATATGATCGGAAGGTTGAAAAGGTTCATCAACAAGGGGTCCTTGCTGTTGACTAGTATTGAGATCTTGTCTTCGGGACGCACCCGGATTTCCAGCGGGTTCAAGACTTGTTCTGCGGTACCCCGTTTCAGGTCCGTGAAATAAGCGACTTTCGGCGTGGCACATGATCCCAGCAGGAAAGCCACGGTCAATAAGAATAAAATGTATCTGATTTTCATATTTCATTGATTTTTATTTGTTGGTTTTCTGTTCCGATTGAAGTTGTCCGATAGATTTCGTCAGCCTGATGTTGGCAAGAGTCCATATCAGGATATCGCCCAGCACGATCCAGTTCACATTGAGATAAAGGGACAGAAGAATATTGAGCAGTATGAATATTGTTGATACGGAAACAATGATAATCATGGCATTGCGCTGCTTTATTCCGAGAGCAAGCAGCTTATGGTGGATGTGGTTCTTGTCCGGCAGGAACGGGTTCTTCCCGTTGCGTACCCGATGCAGGTAGACCCGGACCACATCGCAGCATGGAACCAGCAAGGGTGAGAAGGCTAGCACCATCGGATGTATATTTCCTGTATTATCGTCTAGACCGCACATGGTCAGTTTGAGACTGAGGAAACAGAGCATCATGCCAACGGTCAAACTACCTGTGTCACCGAAGATCTTCCTTCCGTGCTCGGCGTTCCCGAAAACATTGTAATAGAAGAACGGTACCAACACTCCCAATGTGGCGAACGCCAGCATGGCATAGACATGCTGGTGGAGCATGAAAAAAGTCAGACCGTAAAACAGGCAGGCGACACTGCATAGCCCGGAAGCCAACCCGTCAATGCCGTCGATCAGGTTGATGGCATTGATGATGAAGACCACGATTAAAATGGTCAAAGGATACCCCAGCCATAACGGAACCGCATGAATACCTAGGATGCCGTGCAGGTTATTGATATATATTCCACCGGCGATAAGCATCACGCCACACAGGATCTGGATGACAAACTTGGCACGATAACGGATACCAATTAGGTCATCGGCCATGCCGACCAGATACAGTACCATGATGGAGCAGAAAGCAAAAAAGCCAAAGGCCGTACATTGTTTCCGATTTCAGACAACATTTCCGAATGCCCCAGTGCCATATTGATTCCCAGTAACAAAGCTATGGTGAAAAACACGACCGGTTTGAACGCGATACCGCCCAATCGTGGCACCGCACAATGATGTATCTTCCGTTCATCGGGAAGGTCGAACAGCTGTTTGCGAAAAGCGATCAGCAGAATCTGGGGAATGACGATACCCGCACAGAGAACACAAAGCAAAAATGCCAGTGAACAATTTACAATCCAAAAATACATATATTCAGATATTTTTTTATTTGCGTAAAACCGTGAATAAGGATTCCAGACTTTTCCATATCAGGAAATGACTTCAATCAAATCGGGATGAACCTCAGCCGATATCCCCATAATCCCCTCAAGCATCACGACCACCCGGCGGTTGCGTTTCCTTTACCCGCATAAACACACCCTTAACTCCATCAAGCTTGCCGCCGTGGATACATACACGGGTACCTTTCCGTATGTCGATTTCATCCGGCTTATAATAGGCCGTATCCTTCTCATACAGGGAAGCTATTTGGATGAAACTGTCCATCTGGTCGTCTGGCACGGTGATATATTCCATACCCGTGCTTTTTTTTTCTTTCCGAGGCTTCTGCCGCTACTTCTCTTGGCAAGAGAAATATCCGGGGATCATATTTTACGTAACTGGTTGACGAACAGATAGAAATACGGAACGGCATTATGGTACTTATCCAACATATGTTAAGCAAATACACTCTGTATGAATGTTTTGGTTAATTTTATCACCTGTTTTCTATCGTTTTTCAATATTTTACATAACTTTGCACATTGTAATATTTCTCTTGCCAAGAAAATGAGCCGTATGCTCAACAATTTTTATTATATTACAAAATGCTTTCAAAAACCCTTTTCAAACGCATCCGGTTTTAAATTGTCAATAAGAACATTTCCAACAGTATTCTGCCACTGTATTGACAGTTCATAGATCTTTTCCGGTACTTTTCTTTTTAAGAGAAATACCGGAAAGGGATAGTTCTGATAATCAGATGCTATATATGGAACCTGACAAGGATTTGTTTGACAATTAAACCGGAATTTGAAACATTTTCTTTCGAAGAAAACTGTTTTTTATCATACAGGTGGATATTTTCCTATATTTTACCTATCTTTGCAATGTCTAATATTTCTCTTCTTTCAAGGCATCCGTAGATGCCTTCGAATAGACACTTTCTGTTTCATCTTTCAAAGTTTTTTCGTTATACGCCCTATATGGTTTCATTAAACTCCTTCCTTTTTCTGCGCTTCTTCTTTCTCCGCAGGCGTTTCCGCCGCTTTCTCGTCCTCCGTCGGTACCACCGACGCTTTGTTCATGGTACGGTTGCTTTTGGGAAACGTCATTTCAGGGGACGTGACTTGGTTATAGTCAATGCCGCATCCAGTCTTGACCAACTGAAACTGCGGTCAATCTCACTCCCCCTTGAATGACTGGTTATCCTTGATAAAGCGGATGCCCTGCACTTCATTAGTGTTTCCCTTATACTTGAATTCCATTTCCACGCCCATTTTTA